>ENA-UOWE01000088-UOWE01000088.1-activated-sludge-metagenome-genome-assembly--contig:-NODE-88-length-130233-cov-19.143550_pt1 | contig 130233 bp, 111 predicted proteins | sample MGYA00249841_ERZ761562 | MGnify/ENA primary metagenome ERZ761562 (study PRJEB28883, sample SAMN05720200) | activated sludge metagenome | isolation source: Anaerobic digester | place: Japan... | reverse complement strand
CGATTTCGTTGGCGACAGTCTTGCTCTTGCTCAAAAAGCAGAAAAAAATAAAGCATCGATAATTATAGTTGCGGGTGTTAAATTTATGGCTGAAACGGTTAAAATAATAACTCCTGAAAAAAAAGTAATAATTCCGGATCTGGAAGCAGGATGCTCCTTAGCTGATTCATGTAAACCTGAAGACTTTGAAAAATTTATAAAAAAATACCCTGGAAGTAAAATAATATCATATATAAATACTACTGCCGAAATAAAGGCAATGTCAGATATAATATGCACTTCTTCTAATGCAGTGAAAATTATTGAGTCTTTTCCTGAAAATGATAAAATTATTTTTGCACCTGACAGAAATATGGGTGACTATATTGAAAAGAAAACAGGTCGGAATTTAATTATTTGGGACGGAGCCTGCCATGTACATGAAAAATTCTCACTCGAAGAAGTATTGAGTCTTAAGCAAAAATACCCTGATGCAAAGGTAATCGTTCATCCAGAATGTGAACGGACTATAAGGAATATTGCCGACTTTATAGGATCAACCTCGGCATTAATAGAGTTCACTTTATACGATAAAGGTAAATCATATATAGTTGCTACTGAGCCTGGAGTTTTACATCAGATGATGAAACTTAATCGACATAAAAAATTTATTCCTGTCCCTATTGATAATTCTTCATTTAAATTGAATGAATGTAATTATATGAAGCTTATAACAGTCGAAAAAATTTATGAAAGTTTAATAAATGAACGATACGAAATAATGATTGATGAAGAAATTATTAATAAGGCTTCACAATCTGTGATGAAAATGATAGAAATATCAAAAAAGCTTGGTTTGTAAAGAATGAGAAAAATTTTCATATTTATCGTACTGGTTTGCTTTTCTGTAAACTTATTTCCACAGTCAGTGGAAAATCTGCCTGATGGTTATCATATTTTCAGGTATCCAAATGGAAGTAAATCGAGCGAAGGAATGATAAGAAATGGTAAACCTGATGGATATTGGAAGAGTTACTATGTAACAGGAATCCTAAAATCAGAAGGCAAAAGAACAAATTTCATGCTCGATAGTGTATGGATATTTTACGACCAGGCAGGAGACACACTCGAAAAAATAAATTATCTGTACGGTAAAAAAAATGGATATTATTATAAGTATAAAAAAGACCCAGCTTATGGTCTTTATATTTATTCAAAGGAACTTTATGCAGGTGATAAAAGAGAGGGAACGGCATACATTTATTTCCCTGATGGAAAAATTAAGCAAACAATTAATTATAGAAACGGTAAAAAGGAAGGACTTTCGAAAGAATATAATCAAAATGGAGAAGTAGTTGCAATACTTGAATATAGTAATGATTTCTTGGTGAGCAGAGAAAAAATTAATAGTAAAGACGAAAAAGGAATGAAGCAAGGTACATGGAAAGAATTTTATCCATCGGGTGCTTTAAAATATGAATGTTATTATAAAAATGATCTTTTACATGGTTACTATAAAGAATATGATGAAAAAGGGAATTTAATACTTACAATGCTTTATGATGAAGGTAAAATAGTTAAATCAAATATTGACGACGAGAAGGATATTGAAATTGTAAATAGATACGATGAGTCAGGGAAACTTATCTACAGCGGACCATATAGAAATAAGGTTCCTGTAGGAACACATAGGGAATATAAAGATGGGAAAATTGTAAATGCTAAAATCTATAACGACAACGGTATCCTTGTTTCTGAAGGAATAGTAGATGAAGCAGGCAATAGAAACGGAAACTGGAAAGATTTTTACCCCGACGGCAAGATTAAAGCTGAAGGTCAATATTCGGAAAACAGAAAAACAGGGTTATGGAAATTTTATAGCCCGAATGGAAATATTGAACAAATAGGTTATTACGCTAATGACAGGCCAAATGGGCTTTGGACATGGTATTACGAAGACGGTACATTATTAAGAGAGGAGGAATATTTTCAGGGTCAAAGAGACGGAATGTATACAGAGTATTCAAGAACCGGTGAAATTATTGCAAACGGACAATATTCTGACGGAGAAAGAAACGGCGAATGGATATTCAAATCGGGCGAAAGTAAAGAAGAAGGAAAGTTCATTATGGGACTAAGAGATGGAGTATGGAAATCATATTACCCCGACGGTAAATTAAAATATAAGGGAAATTATGTCCAGGGAAATGCTGACGGCCTTCATATATATTATTATGATAATGGAAATATAAAAGAAGAAAGATATTATAAGATGGGTATTAGGGAAAAGACATGGAGAAAATATAATGAAGATGGTACCTTATTCCTTACAATAACATATAAAAACGATGTAGAAGTAAGTATAAATGGAATTAAGATTAAACTTCCTGAAAGTGATGTCAAATTGATTAAGTAAAAGGATATTTGATGGATAAATTAAATTTAAGAACAGAGAATCTGGATTTACATGACAGGGAATTTGAAAGGAGGGTAAGACCATTCACATTTGACGATTTTAAGGGACAAAACCAAATTATAGATAATCTGAAAATATTCGTAAAAGCTGCAGTCCAAAGAAAAGAGTCTCTTGATCATGTATTGTTACATGGACCACCCGGACTTGGTAAGACAACTCTAGCTACTATAATTGCTAATGAAATGGGAGGTAAACTGAAGGCAACTTCCGGGCCTGTAATTGATAAACCTGGCGATCTGGCCGGACTTCTCACTTCTTTACAGGATGGAGATGTTCTTTTTATTGATGAAATTCATAGGCTAAGTCCAATTGTTGAAGAATATTTATATTCTGCAATGGAGGATTTCAAAATTGACATAATAATTGACAAAGGACCAAGTGCAAGATCAATTCAACTTTCACTTAATAAATTTACACTTGTTGGTGCTACAACAAGGTCAGGATTACTAACTAATCCATTGAGGGAACGCTTTGGAATAAAATTCCATTTTGAATATTATGATAATAATATTCTTTCATGGATTGTTAAAAGATCGGCATCAATCCTGCATGTAAAAATTGATGACGATGCAGCTGATGAAATAGCGTCAAGAAGCAGAGGGACACCTAGAATAGCAAATGCAATTTTGAAAAGAATAAGAGATTTTGCCCAGATAAGCGGCTCAGGTATTATTGATCTGGACATTACCCAAAAGGGATTAAAAGCTCTTAATATAGATAGTGATGGACTTGATGAGATGGATAATAAAATTCTTTCAGTAATTATTGATAAATTTAAAGGAGGGCCTGTTGGACTGAACACAATTGCAACTGCAGTAGGAGAAGATAGCGGTACTATAGAAGAAGTTTATGAACCTTTTCTTATAAAAGAAGGATATCTAAAGCGTACTCCTAGAGGAAGGGAGGCTACCGAAAAAGCTTTAAGACATACAAGAAAGATAAAAGGTATACAAGAGGAAAATACCTTATTTTGAGTGTAATTTATTTAATTAAAGCGAAATTGCTTATCTTTTGAAGACCTTTGATACTGAGAATTTTTATTCTTCTACCATTAAGATCCAAAAGATTATCTGACTTAAATTCAGAAAGAAGCCGGATTACAGATTCAGTTGCTGTACCAACAATATTTGAAAGTTCCTCCCGGGTAAGAGAAATTTTGAGATAATTATTTTCGTCTAATCCAAAATCATTTAATAGATTTAAGAGTACTTCAGCAAGCCTTTCCCTTACAGTCTTTTGAGCAATGTCTGTAATATAAGAATTTGCTTCTTCAAGTTCTTTGCAAATAAGTTTAATAAGTTCAATAGAAAAATTCGAATTGCTTTTAACCAAACATGGGAGAGTTTCGGAAGGAATAAAACAAATATTACAATTTTCAAGAACCTTTGCAGTTGTACAGGCAGGCTCATTACTGAGAACACTCCTGTATGCAATTATATCGCCTGGTTTTGCAAATCTTATTATTTGCTCCTTACCATCCATGCCAGTCTTGTATACTTTTATTATGCCAGCATTGATACAAAAAAATCCAATTATTCTATTACCTTCATTGTATAAGACGGTTCCTTTTTTATAATATCTGCAATCTTTGAGATAATTAAGCTTATCGAACTCCTCTTTTGTTAGATATTTAAAAATAGAATTAATTTCAAATGCACATTTATCACAAGATTTGATATCTGCATTAAAATAGTTCATTTTGAGGCTTTTTCGTAAAAAAATTAATTCTGATAATTAATAAATCAATTTTTTATAAGTAACGTATTAAACAAAAACATTAAATATTGATAATATACTTTATATTAATCAAAGACTTATTTAAATATATTTAAAAATAATTTTTTCATTTTTAAAATAACGAGAAAGTAATCGGTTAGTAAATTAAAATTTAAAAATTATTACGAAATTGTTCAAGAAATTGGTAATCGTTCTCAAAATAAAGACGAAGATCATTTATTTGATATTTAAGCATTGAAAGTCGTTCTATTCCCATACCAAAGGCAAAACCTGTATATTTCATACTGTCAATACCGCATAAATCCAGAACATTTGGATGAACCATGCCACAGCCAAGTATTTCAAGCCACCCTGTATATTTACAAACATTACATCCTTTGCCTCCACATATTTTGCAACTTACATCCATTTCGCCAGATGGTTCGGTAAAAGGGAAATAAGATGGCCTTAATCGTATATGCGTATCTTTCCCGAACATTTCAACAGCAAAATATAAAAGAGTTTGTTTAAGATCGGCAAATGATACATTTTTATCAATATATAAGCCTTCAACTTGATGGAAAATACAGTGAGCTCTTGCAGAAATTGCTTCATTACGAAAGACTCTGCCTGGTGAAATAGTCCTGATTGGAGGAGTAGATGATTCCATTACTCGAACCTGTACTGAAGATGTGTGTGTTCTAAGTAAGATATCGTCAGAATTCGAATTATATTCTGAAAGCCTCGATATATAAAAAGTATCCTGCATATCTCTTGCAGGATGTTCTGGAGCAAAATTAAGCTTTGTAAATACATGATCATCATCTTCAATTTCTGGACCTTCAGAAACTGTAAATCCTATACGGCTAAATATCTCAATGATTTCATTACGTACGATTGAAACAGGATGCCTGGTCCCGTATTGTAATGGATAAGCAGGCATTGTAACATCTTCGTTGATTGTTTTTTCTTCTTTGATGCCGGAAAAAGTTTTCAAAAGAGAATATTTTTCCTGTGCAACTTGCTTTAGTTTATTAAGCAAGCTGCCAATTTCTTTCTTTTTTTCCGGAGGGACATTTTTAAATTCATCAAACAATAAAGAAATAAGTCCTTTCCGGCTTAAATATTTTAGACGGAAAGTTTCAGGATCTATACCTGAATCTTTTGTAATAGAAGTAACTTCTTCAATTAATTTATTAATCTTGTCAAGCATAGTGAAAAATTATTTTTTTAAAACACGCGCTTTAATAATTCGTACATCTGTAAGAGGTTTATCATAGTTATCAGTTGAAACGGATGCAATTTTATCAACTGTTTCAATACCTTCAATAACCTCACCAAATACTGTATATGTTCTATCCAAACGTGGAACTCCTCCTATGGTTTTATATATCTGACGTTGATCCTGTGGAATAGTATATGGTGAAGTTGTTGAAAGAATATCAAACATCCTGATAGTTGCTAATTCATGAATCTGATCATCTGAAAAATTAAGATTTGAAGAATGAATACTGTCGGAGATATGACGTATTAGTTTTATAAATAATGCCTGGTTTAAAGATTTATTTATTATTTCTTCTGCTGCATCAAGTTCTGAATCAGTTTGAACCGTTCCCTGAACAATATAAAATTGAGTTCCTGACGACCTCATCTCTGGATTAATATCATTCCCTGTTCGTGCTGCAGCAACGGCCCCTTTTTTATGGAATAACCCCGAAACAAATTCAGCAGGAATAGTATATCTCGATAATGAGTCTTGATATTTTTCAAGGGCCGGAACTCTTGTTGAAAAATCTCCAGCCTGTATCATAAAATTTTTGATAATGCGATGAAATAATATGCCATTATAATAATCTGATTCGACTAACTTTAAAAAGTTATCCCTGTGTAATGGCGTAGAATCGTAAAGTTTAATTTTTATGTCTCCAAAGTTAGTGTTTAATAGAACAATTTTATCACTATTAGTTTTTTCCTGGCAGGATAAAGAAAAAAGAATAGTCGATATAAGTAACATTGAAAATAATTTATGAATATGCATAAAAAAAATCTTTACAGTAATAAATTTACTTATGTTAACAGCAAAGATATTTAACTTTGGCCGACAAAAAAGAATTTTAATATAAAATTGAAATATTGAATTGATAAAAACCAATAAGATAATTTTGAAGTATATAAAGTAAGTGAATGAAATTAAAAAACTTGCTGGTCAAACTGTAATATACGGACTCGGAACAATTGTACCTAGGTTTCTTAATTATGGTATATTAACTTTTGTTTATACAAGAATATTTGCAAAAGAGGAATATGGTATAATTACCGAGTTGTATGCATGGATGGTTTTATTCCAAATTATTCTGACTTATGGAATGGAAACTGGATTTTTCAGGTTTTCACAAAAGAAGAATAATTATGAACAGGTTTATAGTACTAGTCTTATTAGTCTTTTAGTAAGTTCCTCTCTATTTTTAATATTAACAAATATATTTATAGATCCATTTTCAAGGTTACTGAGGTATGAGAATAACCCTGACTATATAAGGATGTTTTCTACTATCCTTGCGATAGATGCATTCAATTCAATACCATTTGCACGCCTGCGAAGAGAAAACAAGGCATTGATTTTTAGTATTATTAAAATATTAAATGTTGTAATAACGGTAGTGGCAGTATTATTTCTATTACTTATTGCACCAGGAATATATGAAAATAGTAATGGCATTTTTAGAAAAATTTATAATCCAGCTTATGGAGTGGGATATGTCTTTCTTTCTAATCTCATTGGAAGCTTTGCCACTTTATTGATGCTGTTACCATATATGTTTAAAATTAAGCCTGTTTTTAATGATAAATTATGGAAACAAATGATTGTTTATTCAATGCCTCTTATGATAGCAGGTTTAGGTGGTTCAATTAATGACGCAATAGACAAAGTTTTGTTACGTAGAATTATAGGGGGAGAACAGGGTTTGTATATGGTTGGAGAATACGGTGCTGGCTATAAAGTAGGTGTCCTTATGGCATTATTCGTGCAAATGTTCAGGTTTGCTGCTGAACCCTTTTTCTTCGAAAGAGCAGATAAGAAAGATGCAAAACAAACATACGCTAACATAATGAAATATTTTGTTTTGGTTATGCTTATTATATTCCTTGTATTAAACTTATATAAGTCCGGCATTCAGTATATAATTGGAAAAGAGTATAGAAATTCACTGATAGTAGTTCCTATGATAAGTATGGCATATCTTCTTTATGGCATTTATCTGAATCATAGTATATGGTTCAAGATAAACAATCTGACTAAATTTGGTGTATATATTACTTTTGCAGGAGCTGCTGTTACTGTTTTAATAAATATTTTATTCATTCCATTATATGGTTATATGGCATCTGCATGGGCGCATGTTGCATCTTATTTAACAATGATTGTTATTTCATTTGTACTTGCAAAAAAATATTACCCTGTTAATTATAAATTATGGAAATTGTGGCCTTATTTCGCAATTGCAATAGGAATGGTAATTTTTTCAGTAAAATTCCATTATAATAATATTTTTGAAGAGTTAATTATAAATACATGTCTTATTACGGCTTTTATTGCTTTTGCACAATATAAAGATAAAATATTTTATGTTTTTGTTAAAAAGAATTGGGATGAAAGTTAAAATAGTGAATAAATCGGGAAATAAATTGCCGGAGTATTCAACACCAAATTCTGCTGGCATGGATTTAAGAGCAATGCTGGATTATAATTTAACATTAAAACCTTTGGAAAGAACGGTTGTTCCTACAGGATTATATATTGAGCTACCAAAAGGTTATGAGGCTCAGATTAGGCCTCGTAGCGGTCTGGCTGCAGAAAAAGGAATTACTGTATTAAATTCTCCCGGTACTATTGATTGTGACTATAGAGGTGAAATTAAAGTAATTTTGATAAATCTTTCAAACGAAGTATTTATATTGAAAAACGGAGAAAGAATTGCACAAATGATTATTTCAAAATATAAAAAAATTAAATGGATAAAATCAGAATCTATTAGTGCGACAAAAAGAGGGAATGGAGGATTTGGACATACCGGAAAGGAATAAATTTATTATGAAAAAGAATATATTTATATTATTTATTTGTTATCTATTATGTGTTTCATGCAGTCCAAAATTTTTAAGAAGTTCTTATACGTTAAGGAATAATTATAATAATTCAGCTGAATACGATTTTTTATATGCAGAAGGCTTAAGATTGAAATTACTTGGCGGACTGGATGAAGCAATTAATTGTTTCGAAAAATGTTTAAAATATAAGCCTCAAAGTGATGCAGTTTATTTTCAACTTGCAGAGGTGATGATAGCAAAAGGAAATATTGAATATGCAAAAGAATATCTTTTAAAAGCTGAAAAACTAGATGAAAAAAATTTATGGTATAATTTAATGCTTAGCGATATATATCAAAAATTAAATGATTATGATAGTGCAATTTATTTTGTAGAAAAATCGTTAAAAATATCTACAGGAAATGATGATTTACTGATGAAAGCGGCAGAATTATATTCTATTACAAATAATTATAAAAAAGCTGCAGAAATATTTAAACAGATAGAACAAAAATACGGTGTAAATGAAAAAACAGGAATTATTTTAATACAAAGTTATATTAAAGCAGAGGATTATGATAGTGCTGAAAATACATTGTTAAAATTGATAGAGTTGTATCCTGAAGAAATATTTTACAAAGGTATGCTCGCTGATGTTTATTATAAAAAAGGAGAAAGAAAAAAAGCATTTGAGTTATATAATAACATTATTGAAAATGAGAATAATGACGCAAAAACATTACAATTGTTAATTGAATTTTTAGCTGACGAAAAAGAATATAGTAAATTATTTAATGTTATTGATGAAATAATAATAAGAAATGATATTAAGATTGAGGATAAAATAGAGTGCTTTAGAAAAATTTTAGAGGTAAAGCAGTTAATGGAAGATGAATTCGATAAACTTGAAGAAAAATTAATAAAGCTTGAAAGTGAAATACCTGAAAACAGGGATATTAATATGCTTCGAGTAGAACTATATGAAAAACAAGGTAATGAAGGTAAATTAGAAAATAGGTTGATTGAAATCATAAAAAAGGATATCGGGAACTATCCAGCTTGGGAAAAACTTTTATTATTTTATGCTAATAAAAATCAATGGGATAAATTATTTGTATATGCAGCTGAATGTTCAAGAGAATTTAATTTATCATATATGGCAAAAATATTATATGCAAATGCTGCAATGGAAAAAGGAGAATATACGATAGCACTGCAGGAAATTAATAAAGCAAAAATTCTTGCTGGAAATATAACTGAAGCTCTTGTGCAGGCTTTGATAATAGAAGCTGAAATTTATTACAGAATTAAAGATTATGAAAAATGTTTTATGACATTTGAAGATATATTAAATATAGACCCTGATAACATAATTGCTTTAAATAATTATGCATATTTCCTTGCTGAAAATAATAAAAATCTTGACAAGGCTTTAAAAATGGCAGAAAGGGTAATTTCAATGGAGCCTGAAAATGCTACTTATCTTGATACTTATGCCTGGATACTTTTTAAAATGGGCAAAATAAAGAAATCACTGGAAATAATGGAAAAAATTTTGTCAAACAAGAATAATAATGATGCTGAATATTTCGAACATTATGGATTTATGCTAAAAGCAGGAAATAAATGTAACGAAGCAATTGAGGTGTGGAAAAAAGCTATTGAAATTGATACAAGTAAAACATATCTTGAGGAGGAGATAAAAAATTGTTCAGGAAAAAGGAAATAATTGTTATAATTCTCACTTTTGTTGTTTCTAGTTGTGTAACATCACTTAAGAGTTTGAATAATAATGAAATTTATTCAAATCCTGAAGTAATTATTGATGAAACATTAAGAAATAATGTGAGCAATTATGGTTTTTTCATACAAAAGGGGAAATTGGATATTAAAAATGAAAATGAAAGAACTAGACTTATATTTACAGTTAAGCATTTGCCACCAGATAATTACTTGATATCATTAAGAAGTGTTACTGGAATTGAAGCAATGAGAGTTAAACTTTCAAAAGATACTATAATTGTTAATGATAGAATAAACAGAGAAATACTTTATGGAAAGGGTGAAGCTTTTGAAAGAATTGCAGGAGTACCTATTGATTTATTAGTATTAGCTTTTGGAGATTTAAGCGGAGTTAACATTAAATTTAAAGTAAACAACGAAATAAAAAACAATACTATAGATGTTTATAGTAATATAAAGGATATAAATATTATTTCTACAATAAATTGTAATTTAAAAAAGGTAAAGAAAGCAACCGTATTTACAAATCAACAAGGAAATATGTTAGTTGTAAACTATTCTGATTTCAAGAGGGGAAATACTATGGTGCCAGGAACAATTGATATAACAAATGAAAAGGGAAATATTAGAATTTTAATAAAAATTAGAAAAATTATTATACCATGGCATGGAGAAATAGAATTCATACCTGGGAATGGATATATGATGAGAAGTTTATGACAAAATACTTAAAGTTAGTATTTTTTATTTTAATACTGGATATTCCGGTTTATGGGCAGACGAAAAAGGAATTAGAAGAACAAAGAAGGAAAACTCAGGAAGAAATTAACTATATAGATAATTTGTTAAAAGAAACAGAAAGAAAAAGAGGAATAAACATTAATGATTTAAAAATATTAAATAATAAAATTAAACTTTATGAAGATATAATTGAAGGATTAGAAAAGGAAATTGAATTAGTAAATGAAAGAGTTGAAATTAACAGACTTGCTATTTATTTGATGGAAAAAGACCTGGAAATATTAAAGAAGGAATACGAAAAGGCAATTTTAAATGCATATAAAGTTTCCAAGGGACAAAATTATATGATGTTTATTTTATCGGCAAGAGATTTTAATCAAGGTTATAAAAGAATTAAATATCTGCAAGAAGTAAACCAATACCGGCGAAATATTGCTGATCAAATTCTTGAGCTTAAAAAAGAAATAGAAAAGATAGAAAATAAATTAAATGAAGACATGATAGTTGTGTCAAATTTAAAAAGTAATCAGGAAAAACAAAAAAATGCTTTGCTGAATGAGCAAGAAAAAAAGCAAGTTATGATTAATAGCCTTTCAAGTAAGGAAAGACAATTAAAGAAGGAGCTTGACAATAAAAAGAAAATTGCTCAAAGAATTGAAAATGAAATTGCTCGTATAATCGATGAAGAAAGAAGAAAAAATATTGAGGGCGCATTAACACCCGAAATGAAGCTAATAAGTGATAATTTTGCATCGAACAAAGGTCGCTTACCATGGCCCGTAGAGAAAGGAGTTATTACTGGAAATTTCGGATTACAAAAACATAAAGAACTTGCGTTTGTAACAGAAAATAATCCAGGAATAGAAATAACAAGTTTGGGAAAAGTAAAAGTACGAAGTGTCTTTAAAGGAGAAGTTGTAAGGGTGTTGCCAATAAGCGGAGCAAATATGTCAATAATTATAAAGCATGGAAATTATTTTACTGTTTATCAAAACCTGGTAAACGTTATAGTTAAAACAGGAGACATAGTGGAAACAAAGCAAATACTTGGAGAAGTTTATTGTGATGAGGGGAAAGATAATAAATCAATATTGAAGTTTATGATATTTAAAGAAAAGGAAAAATTAAACCCAGAAGAATGGATTGCAAAAAGTCAGTAAAGAATGAAACAATTATGATAACCTTAATGTATAAGGTAAAATTAAAGAATAAAATATGATAAAAGAATTAAGCATAAAATCGGAAATTAATAATCTTAGAAAAGTAGAGAAGATTATTGATGAAATTAGTGCTAAAGCTGGAATAAATAAGACAAATTACGGTAAGATATTGGTTTCTACTATGGAAGCAGTTAATAATGCAGTTGCTCACGGTAATAAATATGATAAAGAAAAAGAAGTAAAAATTACAATTGATTATAGACGACAAAATTTAAAAGTAACTGTTGAGGATGAAGGCAAAGGATTTAATTATAGTAATCTTCCAGATCCAACTGCGCCAGAAAACATCGAAAAGTTAACTGGAAGAGGTGTTTTTTTAATGAGAAAACTAGCTGATGATGTGACCTTTAATGAATCAGGGAATAAGGTTACTCTTATATTTAAAAATATTAATGATTGAGCATTTTAATTCATTACCCATATAAAAAATATAAAATTAAGAACTGGTCAAAAGTTAAGATACTTATTGAAGATATTATTAATGAATATGGGAAAAAACCAGGTAGTATAAATTTTATTTTTATTGATAATTCAGAAATTATAAATCTAAATTATCAATATTTGAAGCATAATTATGCAACAGACGTTTTATGTTTCATTCTGTCCGATAATATAGTTTTAAGCGGAGATATATATATTGGAATTGACACCATTAAAGATAATGCCAAGAAATATAAAGTAACTTTGGCTAATGAACTAATGAGGGTTATTATTCATGGTACTTTACATTTGTGTGGCTTTGAAGATTCAAATGAAGAACAAAGAGACATAATGAAAAATATGGAGGATAGTTGGCTTATTAAGGCTGTAAAGAATTATGGAATTCAATTATGATGTAGTTGTAGTAGGTGGAGGACATGCAGGATGTGAAGCTGCTCATATTGCAGCAAAAATGGGAGCAAAAACCGTTTTAATAACGATAGACATAACAAAATTAGCTCAAATGTCATGCAATCCTGCTATGGGTGGAGTTGCAAAAGGTCAGATTATTAGGGAAATTGATGCACTTGGAGGACTTAGTGGAATTATAACTGACAAAAGCATGATACAATTCAGGATGCTAAACCGATCTAAAGGACCAGCTATGTGGAGCCCAAGAGCACAATGCGACCGTCAGCTCTTCTCAAAGGAGTGGAGAAAAATGCTGGAAAATACAGAAAATCTATATATGTGGCAGGAAGAAGTTAAAAGACTTATTATAGAAAATAATAAAGTATCAGGAGTGGAAACTGCTTTTGGTAACAGATTTAATGCTAAGGCAGTAATATTAACAAATGGTACTTTTTTAAATGGCTTATTACATGTTGGTTTTAAAACATATAAAGGAGGAAGAATTGGTGAGCTTGCTGCCGAAGGATTAAGTGATCAGTTAAAAGAAGAAAACATTATTGTGGGAAGATTAAAAACAGGAACTAGTGCACGGCTAGATGGAAGATCCGTAAACTTTAAGAAGATGACAGAACAGAAGGGAGACGGTGAGGGGAGATGCTTTTCATATTTACATAATTTTATAAGGATTGAAAATGAAAAAAGTTGTTTTATAACGTTTACAAATGAAGAAGCTCATAATGAATTGAGAAAAGGACTTAAATTCAGTCCATTATTTACAGGAAAAATAAAAGGAAGAGGGCCAAGATATTGCCCTAGTATAGAGGATAAAATTGTTACATTTAAAAATAAAAAATCACATCAATTATTCATTGAACCTGAAGGAAGGGATACAGTTGAATATTATGTAAACGGGTTTGCAAGTAGTTTACCACTCGAAGCTCAGTTAAATGCATTAAGAAAAATTAACGGACTTGAAGATGTAAATATTTATAGGCCTGGATATGCAATTGAATATGACTTTTTTCAACCAACACAATTAAAGCATTCATTAGAAAGCAAAATAATAAAAGGATTGTTTTTTGCTGGGCAGGTTAATGGAACTACTGGATATGAAGAAGCAGCAGCTCAAGGAATTATGGCGGGAATAAATGCAGTTTTAAAAATTAATAATAATGAGACATTTGTACTTGGAAGAGATGAAGCCTATATTGGTGTGTTAATTGACGATTTAGTTATTAAAGGAGTTGATGAACCATATAGGATGTTTACATCAAGAGCTGAGTATAGGATACTTTTAAGACAGGATAATGCGGATGAAAGACTTTCAAGAAAGGGTGAAAAGATTGGTACGGTAAGCAAGGAAAGAATTCAAAGGCTTGAAGAAAAAGAAGAGATGATTAAGGAAATAATTGATTTTTTAAAAAAGGAAAATATTGCTCCTGATGAGATAAACAAATTACTTGAAGAAAATGACACTGCAAAAATACATAGTAAAGTAAAAGCATATAATATAGTACTTCGGCCACAAATTTCACTTTCTAATTTTCTGAGTAAATACGAGAAAGCAAAGAAATTAAAAGTATTTAAATCTGAGCGATTTAACGAAATTGTTGAATCGGCTGAAATTGATATTAAATATAATGGTTATATCGAAAGAGAAAAACTTGTAGCAGATAAAATTAAAAGACTGGAAGAATTAAAATTACCTCAGGATATTGATTACAACAAATTACTTTCAATATCTACAGAAGGCAGACAAAAACTAGACAGAATTAAACCATCAACAATTGGTCAGGCAAGTAGGATCAGTGGAGTATCGCCATCAGATATCCATGTTCTTCTTATGTATATGGGAAGATAAATGTTTCACGTGGAACATCGAATATAATATCTTGTAATCTTACACTTAATTCAATAATTTAATTGCTATTATTTGAATTAAAATATTTAATTTTAGAATAGTTTGGATTATATAAAGCATGAACAAAAAAGAGTTAGAAGGAAATATAATTGATATTCACAATAGACATATTTATCCGGCCCTTCTAATAATAGAAGGAAAAAGAATAAAGGAAGTAAATAGGATAGATAAACAAGAAAATGTTTATATATTACCCGGACTTATAGATTCTCATATCCATATTGAAAGTTCTATGACCCCACCGTCTTCTTTTGCATCTGCTGTTGTTCCACATGGAACAACAGGCGTTGTGGCAGATCCTCATGAAATAGCAAATGTACTTGGCCTGAAAGGAGTAAAGTTTATGATAGAGGAATCGGAAAAAGTTCCATTGAAATTTTGGTTTGGAGCACCTTCATGTGTCCCGGCTACTAATTTCGAAACTTCAGGCGCAATAATAGGTTCCACAGAAATAGAAGAATTACTAAAAATGGAAACAATAACACATCTTGCTGAAATGATGAATTTCCCTGGAGTAATATATAAGGATAAGGAGGTTTGTAACAAAATTGAAATTGCAAAGAAATATGGTAAACCTGTTGACGGTCACGCTCCGGCTCTTTCTGGTGAAAACTTAAAAAAATATATTTCTGCTGGTATATCAACCGACCATGAATGTACTACTATAGAAGAGGCTAAGGAAAAAATCTCTCTTGGCATGAAAATAATGATCAGAGAGGGAACCGCAGCAAGAAACCTCAATGCTTTAAAAGGTTTAATAAAATCGAATCCGGATATGGTCATGCTATGCACTGATGACCTTCACCCTGAAATCCTCGTAAAAAATCATTTGAATAAAATTATAGCTGAACTGATAAAAGAAGGATTTAATATGTTCGATGTTATTAGAAGCTGTACTATTAATCCGACGCAACATTATAAATTAAATACAGGGTTATTAAGGTCTGGAGATGCAGCCGATCTAATTGTTGTTGATAATCCTGCAGAAATGAATGTACTTGAAACATGGATAAATGGCGACAAAGTCTTCGATCATGGTAAAATATTGTTTCAATATGCTCAACCTGTTCATTTAAATCATTTTAACAGTTCTTTAATAAATGCCAGCCAGATTAAGATTGTACCGAATGGAAAAAGGTTAAGAGTTATTGAAGCTTTTGACGGAGATCTTTTTACAAAGGAAACAATAGTTGACTCTGCTGATTCCAACATTATATCGTCCGATACGAAAAATGACATTTTAAAGATTGTGGTGAAGGATAGATATAATGATTCACAACCTGCTGTAGGATTAATTAAGGGATTCGGACTTACAAAAGGTGCCTTCGCCAGCTCTGTAGCTCACGATAGTCATAATATAATCTGTGTTGGTGTTGACGATAAAGATATTGTTAACGCAGTTAACCAGATTGTTAAACTCAAGGGAGGGCTGGCTATTGCGTGTGATGACAAAATCAGCTTTTTGCCTCTCCCTGTAGCAGGAATAATGTCGGACAAACCGGTATCGGAGGTGGCAACTATTTATGAAAACCTTTCCAATGAAGTTAAAATGCTTGGTTGCAAAATGAACGCACCTTTTATGACTCTCTCATTTATGGCTTTACTGGTAATTCCCGAACTTAAACTAAGCGATCGCGGACTTTTCAACGGAAGAAAATTTAATTTCATTCCGCTGTCTTTTTAACAGTCAAGGATTAAATCGGTTGCAAATTTCTATTCCTATATTTGTTAATAATAGAATGTCGTTAGAATAGAATGACGCTTAAACATGAATTGATATTACCAAATTTACCTGATAATCCCGGGATATATCAGTTTATAGATTCATTTGGGAAAATAATTTACGTGGGTAAAGCAAGAAACTTGAAAAAACGAGTAAGTTCCTATTTTACAAAAAAGCAGTCAGGCAAAACGAGAGTTATGCTTCAAAATGCAGCCGAATTACGTTATATTATAACAGATAACGAATCAGATGCTCTTTTACTTGAAAATAATTTAATTAAAAAATATCAGCCCAGATATAATATTCTTCTTAAAGATGATAAAACCTTTCCATGGATTTGCATAAAAAATGAACCTTTTCCAAGAGTTTTTTTAACCAGAAAGCAAGTCAGAGATGGCTCGGATTATTTCGGACCTTATACTTCAGTAGCAATGGTAAAAACAATCCTTGAGCTTGTTCGCCGGTTATATCCTTTAAGAACTTGTAATTATAACCTAACGCAGGAGAATATTAATGCTGGAAAATTCAAAATATGTCTCGAATATCATTTGGGTAACTGCAGTGCACCTTGCATTGGTAAACAAACAAAAGAAGAATATAACAAGAATATTTCCCAAACAAAGGATATATTGAAGGGAAATATTTCGTCGGTGATAGAGTACCTTCAAGGCTTAATGAATTTATATTCGAAAGAACTTCGATTTGAAGAAGCCCAAAAGGTCAAAGAAAAGATAGAAATTCTTTCGAAATACAGAAGTAAATCGGCAATAGTAAGTTCAACAATTCGTAATGTCGATGTTTTCGGCTATTCAGAAGAAAATGGAAAGGCATATATCAGTTATCTTAGGGTTTCAAATGGGGCTGTGATTCAAACTTATACTCTTGAAATTGTAAATCGGCTGAATGAGACAAAAGATAATATTCTTGGCATGGGAATAACTGAAATCCGACTTAAAACCGGAAGCGAGTCAAAAGAAATTATAGTTCCGTTTTTACCTGACATTCTTATGAAAGATATTAAATATACAGTTCCGGAAATTGGCGATAAACATAAGCTTCTTGAACTGGCACAAAAAAATGCAAAGTTTTATTGCATGGAGCAGTTAAAAAGGAAAGAGGGAAGAGAAGAAGAAAATAGAACAGAAAGAAATCTTGAAAAAGTTAAAAAAGATCTTTATATGACTGAACTGCCCATGCATATTGAATGTTTTGACAACTCCAATATTATGGGTAAAAATCCCGTAGCTGCATGTGTTGTTTTCAGAAACGGGAGGCCGTCAAAAAAAGAATACAGACATTACAATATTAAAACAGTTAAAGGCCCGGATGATTATTCTTCTATGGAGGAGGTGATATACAGACGATACCACAGATTGACTGAAGAAAATCAGGAATTACCACAACTTGTTATAATTGACGGAGGAAAGGGTCAGTTGAATTCAGCACTAAAAAGCATTGAAAAGCTTAATTTAAAGAATAAAATGACAGTAATCGGAATAGCCAAGAAACTGGAAGAGATATATTTTCCAGGCGATAGCATCCCTTATTATCTTGATAAAGATTCTTATACGCTCAAACTTATACGTCAAATTAGAAACGAAGCTCATCGCTTTGGCATTACTTTTCACAGGGAGAAACGTTCAGCAGATATGGTCAGATCTTCGCTCGACGATATAAAGGGAATAGGCCCTAAGACCAGGGAATTACTTCTTAATAATTTTAATTCAATTGATGAAATCAAATCGTCAAGCTATGAGAAGCTTAAAGATATAGTAGGTCATTCCAAAGCAAAGCTTTTGACCGAATACTTTAATAAATACTGAAATTGTTTTCGGATAAAAAATTACTGTAAATTTTATTATGAATTTTATATCTCAGACATTTAATATTATTCCAAGGGCATTCTCAAGTTTTGATTTCAACTCAAGTGGCTCTTTAAGATGAATTGCCGTCATGCCAATATTTTCAGCCGAGTTAGCATTGATGCTCATATCATCAATGAATAAACAATCCCCGGGTTTAAGAAAGTATTTTTGGAGAAACAATCTGTAAATCCTTTCATCCGGCTTTGATGCTTGAAGCCTGGCAGATATTTCTCCTCCATCAAAATAATTGAAGAAATCATAACTATTACAAACCTCATCGAATATATCATCGGGGAAGTTGGAAAGGTAATAAAGCTTGTAGCCTCTTTTTTTAAGTTCTGGCAGAAGTTTTATATTCGGTATGATGGGAGTTATTATTTTTGTTCTTAAATCAAATACGGCTTTTATTTCGCTCCCTGAAAGAGATGATTTCTTTGCTATTTTATTGATTGCCTCGTTAAGTGTAATATCGCCATTATCTAACTGACGCCATTCAGGACCGTTAAAAATATAATTAACGATTAGGCTTTTAAGAGGGTCATTATAACCGGCATTTTCAAGAAATTCGGCAGGCTTCCAGTTAATCAGAACATTACCAAGATCAAAGATGATATTTTTAATCATGGATTTTTCATTGATGAAGGTTGACCTGTAGCTTCAATGACATGCCACCAGAGTTCGCCGTTAATATCGATCTTTTTTCTTTGTGATGTTGCGAGTTCTATAGGTATAAGCGTGAAAAGATCGTTCCAGTAACCCACAACAAAATCTGTTTTGCCGGCCATAGCAGCATGAACCGAATTTTGGGCCAAAAGATTACAGAACTTACTGTCGTTTGGATTTGCCGGAGCACTTCTTATGATATAGCTTGGATCAATATAACGTATTGAGAATGGAAACCGCTTTTCTGTAAATTCCTCTGAAATTTTTTCTTTCAAGTAAACACCAATATCTTTATGCTTTATATTACCTGAAGCATCTGTAACTTGTTCCGACTTATCGAACAGATCCTGACCGGCCCCTTCGGCTACGACCACCACCGCGTGATGTCTGTCTTCGAGTCTTTTCCTTAGAATCCGCAGAAAACCACGCTGGCCATATAGATCGAAAGGCGCTTCAGGTATCAGTACAAAATTAACTTCTTGTATTGCCAGGGCTGCATGTGCTGCAATAAATCCGGAATCGCGCCCCATGAGTTTAACTAGAGCTATTCCGTTATAGGCTCCAGCAGCTTCATTATGAGCATTTTTAATAATATCATTTGCAATTGAAAAGGCTGTCTCAAATCCAAATGACTTTTCAATAAAGCTTATATCATTGTCAATAGTTTTAGGGATTACTGCAACAGATATTTTGAGATTTCTTTTTGAAATTTCTTCATATATGGCATGCGCACCCTTTAATGTACCGTCGCCTCCAATGCAAAACAGAATATTTATATTCAATATCTCGAGAGTATCAACCATATCCACAACATCCTGATGACCTCTTGAGGAACCGAGGAAACTTCCGCCGCTTAAATGTATGTAACTTACAACTTGAGGAGTGAGATCAACGACAGGATGATTATATTTTGCAACAAGACCTTCAAATCCATATTTTATGCCGAGTATTCTGGTGACGCCATAACGGTAATATAACTCATAAACAAGGCTCCGAATAACATTGTTAAGACCCGGACATAAACCACCGCAGGTTACTATTCCAACTTTTGTTTTAGCAGGTTCGAAAAAAATATTTTCCCTTGGACCAGCTTTTTCAAAAGAAAGAGGCTGTTCGCCATTTTTCATACATTTGTTGAAATTATCAAGGGAGACATCATATAATATTCGTTCGCTTTCCTCAACAAACTTATAAAGAAGACTGTAATTCCGTGCAGCCTGACACAGAGGTGATTTAACATTGGTTTTACCCAGATTTTTTACAAGAAAATCTTCATGAGTCATGATACCTGATTTTAATAATTTATATTATAAAGGTAAATATATGACATACAGTCATTTAATTAATATTACCTGTAATTTTAAAACTAAGCAATATATGACCTGAAATATTAAGGAATTCATCATTTCTTACTATTATTTCTGTTAGTGAATATTTTTCAAAAGATCAGGCAAGTAAAATAAAAATGGCCAGGTGTTGAAAGGACAAACAAAATCTGTCTGGTTAACGTATGAAATGACAAATAATTACATAATATATTGAAAGCAATAAAACTAATTGGAAGTAATAATTTTCAATATACTCCTTTAACCTTAGTCTGGATAGCATATAACCCGGTACTTGCAGTAATAAAAAGAGTTTTTCTGTTTTTCCCACCAAAACAAACATTTGCAGTCCACTTCTCCGGAACCGGGATGTTGACAATTTGTTTTCCCGTTTTATCGAAAACAGTTACCCCGTTTCCTGTAAGATAAATATTTCCCTTGTTATCAATTGTCATTCCATCGGAACCCATATTGCAAAAGAGCTTTTTGTCGGTAATACTGCCGTCTGGATTTATTTTATAACACCAGGTTTTCCTGTCACCGATATCAGCTACATAAAGAGTTTTTCCATCGGGTGTTCCGACAATTCCATTTGGTTGTAATAGATCGTCAATTACACGTATTAGTGTTTTGTGGTCAGGCGAAAGATAATACACACACTGTTTATCCTGCGGTCGTTGTGTATGGTCCCACCATGTGCGCAGGTAAAACGGATCTGTGAAATAAACTTTGCCGTCGTTAGATATCCACAGGTCGTTTGGGCCATTGAAAGGTGCATCGTTATATTTGTTTATGACAACTTCTATCTTTTTGTCGGGAGTTATCTTCCACAATTCATTTTTCTCGTCAGCGCAAGCCCACAGGTTTCCATCCTTATCAAAAAAGAGTCCATTTGATCTTCCGGCAGGTTGCATAAAGGTAATTAATTCACCTTTTAAAGTCCATATCATTATTCTATCATTAGGTTGATCGGTAAAATAAACGTTTCCATGTTTATCAGCAGCAGGGCCTTCGGTAAAGGCAAAATTACCTGCAAGTTTTATTACCTCAGCTCCCTGCGGAATAATCTGATTACCGCTTGTTGTCTGGCCAAATGAAGATTCAATTGTAGAAAACACAAAAACCAGTAAAAAAATATATAAATATCGTTTCATACTCAAATAACTGTTTTTTTCATCCTGTTTATATAGTCATCAATCTGTTCCGGTTTTTCAAAACCTACAATAATTATATTTACAGTCCCAAGGCTTAGAACATACTTTAGCGATTCATTAATTTTTTCTGAGTCGTCTTTGAAACTTCCGTTCCCGATCAGTTTCATCGCTATTACACCTTTCCCTGAATCATGAAGTTTTTTAATAAAAGTTACTACGTCGGAAGGATCACGGCTATCCATACTTTCTCCATAAGGATTTATCCTTACATGAACAGTATCGACCCATTGACTTTCCGAAGCAGTTTTCATAGCGTCGAGGGAATGGATAGAAACACCATGAGCACGAATTATATTTTTTGCTTTGAGCTTTTCAAGTCCGTCTAAAAATCTTTTCTGTTCATCGTTCCATGAGCCGGACGTCATGCAATGAAGTTGGACCAGATCGATATAATCGGTGTTTAATTCTTTTCTAAATCTGTCAATTACTATTTCTGCATCCGGTCTTTCCGGTTCAGGAATGCCGCCCCTGGTAACCCACATTTTTGTACCAATTACATACGATTCGCGCGGATATGATTTAAGTGCATCTCTGACGTAAGTATGGGTACCGTAACTGTCGGCACAATCGAAGTAGCGTATTCCTTTCTCATAAGCATATCTAATTACCGATTCAGCTACTCCTGCACGTGTTATACTCGATGTACGGTTATAACCGTTGAAGCCTGTACCCATTCCGAGAAGAGTAGTTTTTATTCCTGTATTTCCGAGTGTAACGGTCTTAAAAGGATCGATACCGGCACCAGAAATATCAACTGTGGCTGAGGCAATAGCCTTTTTGCCTATTATCAGGCTTCCAGCACCTGCAGCAGCTACAGCGACGAATTTCCTTCTTGTTAACCTGGCTTTTTTCATAATTCCTGTGAGTTAAAATGTAAATATAAACATATTTAAAATCAAAAAACATAAGCTAAAAATATGCAATTATTATCTGTTTAATATTATTGATATTCCAATTATATTGAGGTTTATTTAAGTACCATAATTTTAAGTTTTGATTGGTGATCGGGTTCATAATAAATTCTTTGGACTGCTTTCTGGAAATCCTCTTCGCCACATTTGTAGATATTTACAAATTTTTGCGGATTTCTGTCAACAAGCGGGAACCAGGAATTTTGGATTTGTATCATTATTTTATGACCCTTTTTGAAAGTGTGAGCGACATCGGGTAGTTCATATCTTACTTCTTCAATTTTGTATGGAGTAAATGGTATGGGTTTTTCAAAACTTTCTCTATATCGTCCTCTGAAGATTTCAGCTCTTACGAGCATCTGATATCCGCCAAGCGGAACCTTAGTATTCATGTCTTCCGGGTTTGGAGTATCAGGTGGAAGCACGTCAATAAGTTTTACAACATAATCGGCGTCAGTACCTGAGGTAGAAACAAAAAGATCGGCTTCGAGGGGCCCGGTTACCGTTATGTCTTCTGTAAGTATATCTGTCTGATAAACCATAACATCAGGCCTTCTTGATGCAAATCGCTGGTCATCGGTCATATATTCTATAGTTCGATGAGCGTGTACACCTTCAGTATATGGAACAGGCTTCATCGGGTCTGAAATATATTCGTCGAACCTTCCTGAAACAGTAGGGGGATTGAATGAAATTTTACCTTCAGGCATTAGATAGAGATTTTTTTCTTCTACATTTTTTGGTGGCCATGTATCGAATTCGTTCCACTTATTTGAACCTGTTATAAAGATAGTGGCTTCAGCAAATTTCCCATCACCTTTTCCATACAGAAAATAATCGAAGAACTCTTTTTCGAGCTTATGGTATTTTTCATTAGCATCAATTCCCCAGTAAATATTTCCAAGATTTTCTGCCTTTCCGAATGCCCACTGGCTGTGATACCATGGGCCCATTACGAATATATTCGTAAGCGATTCAGGATTTTGATTTTCAAAAGCTTTATAAGTATGAATGGTACCATAAAGGTCCTCGGCATCGAACCAGCCTCCAACCGTCATGACGGCCGGCCTGGTATTTCTTAGAAACTGACGTGGATCTCTCGCTTTCCAAAAATCATCATAGTCGGGATGAGCGAAAGCATCATTCCAGAATTTCACGCTATCGCCGAAATATTTTGGAGAAATATTCCTGATTGGGCCAACTGATAAGAAGAACTCATAGTTATCAGGGATAGGCCACTGGAATGAAGGGAATCCTTTTCTTGAAGGTGCTCTGTGTTGATGTCCATTACTATAAAAGAAGCTGAAGCAGTCGAGCAGGAAGAAAGCACCGTTATGGTGAAAATCGTCGCCTATGAACCAGGCAGTCACAGGTGCTTGAGGTGAAATTGCCTTAACAGCAGGATGAGAGTTAATAGCTCCCATTGTTGAATAAAACCCCGGGTAGGATATACCAAATATACCGACACGCCCGTTGTTCCCTGCAACATTTTTAACTAACCAGTCAACAGTATCCCATGTATCGGTTGTTTCATCAATGTCTTTGTTACTCTTTTTTTCCGGTATTACAGGTCTGATATCTTCAAATACGCCTTCACTCATATATTTTCCTCTGACATCCTGAAATACCATAATATAATTATCTTCTGTATATCGTGAATAGAGCTGGAAGTAAATATTGAATGAAGTAGGTCCTTCAGGTTCAATATTATATGGAGTTCGATTCAAAAGGATAGGATGAGTAATGGATTTATCTTTTGGCGTATATATTGACGTGAAAAGTCTTATACCGTCGCGCATAGTAATATAAACTTCTTTTTTGTCATATTTATCTTTTAATGCAACACGACCTATGGGCGAAGAAGCAGGAGGCTTTCTTGTCAGGATAAGAGGAATTTGCTCTTCTGACTGTGTGAATATTCCTTGAATTGCTGAGAAATCAGGTAAAACTTTGCCGATAAATGTAAATGCTGAGCCTGCGTGTGAAAATGAGAAATCGGGATAAACAAATACTGTTGTTGTCGAAGGGATGCTAAAGGTAGCCTGATTAGGACTATCCCATGTGGAGGTATATCCATCTCTTGTGGATTTTACATGAAGTGAAATAGGAAGTGAACGATCCTTTGCTTTCAGTTGTCCATACCAATCACCTTCTATGCTCTGGCTGAATGCAGAAGGAATATAAGATGATATAAAGAGGATCAAAGTGAATATGCGGATAAAGTGTATTGGTCTTTTCATTTTATGCAGTAGTTAAGTTTTTAAAGAGGTATATAATTATATTAATAATGGTTAATTAAATTATAATAAGCAGATTTTTCTATAAAAATCAATTATCGCGGGAAGTGGTGTAAAGGACAAAATTTTTAAGTGATGTTTTTATTTCCGATTCAGGATACGAATCGAGTATTGCCAGGGCTTTATCCCTGTACTGATTCATCTTTAGTGCCGAGTATTCTATTCCTCCGTTATCTCTGACAAATTTAATTACCTCTTCAATTTCGGGTTTGGTTTTTTTCTTTTTTCTCACAATATGTAAAATGTGAGTTCTTTTAGCCAATGGTGATTTTTCAAGAGCATAAATAAGAGGAAGAGTTATTTTTCTCTCCTTAATATCATTGCCTTTTATTTTGCCAGTGAGATTGTTTCCTTCATAGTCGAGAATATCGTCTCTTATCTGGAAGGCAATTCCGATGTTTTCGCCCATTTCTTTCATTATTTGTATAACTTCTGCATCATTTGTTACAGAAGCAGTACCACAAGCTGTACATGCAGAAATAAGTGCTGCCGTTTTGGATTGTATTATTTTTATATAATCTGTTTCATTCATATTTAATTTGTGTGCTTTCTGAAGCTGAAGAAGTTCACCTTCGCTCATTGATTTCACAGCTTCAGATACAATTTCAAGCATGTCGTAACGATTTTTTTCAAGGCTTACAAGTAAACCAGTTGCAAGCATGTAATCGCCTGTGAGTACAGCTATTTTTGAGTTCCACAGTGCATTAACAGACAAAGCACCTCTTCTCTGGCTAGCATCGTCAACAACGTCATCATGGACAAGCGAGGCAGTATGTAAAAGCTCTATCAAAGTCGCCGCAACACATGTTGATTCATTCACTTCACCATTTAGACGTGCCGAAAGAAAAACCAGAAGAGGCCTCATCTGTTTTCCTTTTCGCCTGAAAATAAAATTGAGAATTATTTTAAGCAATGGTACATCGCTCTTAAATGTCTTGTTAAAAAATGACTCAAATTCAGCCATTTCTTTTTCGACTGGCTTTCTTATTTCTGCAAGCGTTGACATTTGATGCAGTGTTTGTTTTTCAAACATATAAAAAATTACAATGCACAATAAAAGCTAACATCATAAGATTTGCCATTTAATGCTTGCAAATTTGGATAATATTTAATATATTTATATATTTATATATTTGTATAAAAATTTCGAAGAATGGAAATTTTGAAATTAACGGCGGAAAATCTTGAAAGGGCATCGGAGATACTTAAAGCAATAGCTCATCCTGTAAGAATATCAATTATTGAGTGCCTTGAAAAGGAAGGAAGACTAACCGTTTCTCAAATACATACTTTACTTGGGATTGGACAGGCAAATGTTTCGCATCATCTTGGCATAATGAGAGACAAAGGGATATTATCGGCCAAGAGAGAGGGGAAAAATATATATTACTCATTAAAGGATGATTCGATTAAATTGTTATTGAATTGTATCAGAAACTGTTGCAATGGATGATTTTACTTTAGATTTTTGAACATTTTTTTCTGGAATATTATTATTGAAAATACGCCACAGGTTATTGCTGCATCGGAAATATTGAATACCGGCCTGAAAAATATAAACGATTCTCCAGGTTTTATAGGTGACCATTCAGGCCATGTTGTATTGATTATAGGGAAATAAAACATATCCACAACTTTCCCCTTTAGGAATGAAGAATATCCTCCTTCGGGGGGAAAGAGAACGGCTAACTTATCGTAAGTACTTTCACTGAAGATAAGTCCATAAAATGCACTGTCAATAAAATTTCCTATTGCTCCGGCAAGAATTGCGCTTACAGAAATAATAAGGCCTGTATGGGCATTTTTCTTTATTAATGTGGAAAGGTACCATCCAATACATATAATTGCTGCTATCCTGAAAATACTAAGCAATATTTTGCCTGTGTTCCCGCCGATTTCCATACCGAATGCCATGCCATTGTTTTCTATAAAGTGAAGCATTCCGTATTTTCCAAAAAAGTGAATTTCCTCGCCCAGAAACATATGGGTTTTAACCCATATTTTAAGTGTCTGGTCGGCGAGCAAAATAAGAATTATAATTATTAAAGCTATTCTACCTTTAACAATATTCTTCATGTCAAATTATAAGCAGCGCAAAATTGATAAAAAGAATCGAGAAAATAAAGATTTTCCTAAATGGCAAAGTTTGTTGTTGCATATATTGATAATAAAATCTAAGTAAATTTAACAGGCTTAGATATTGGTTAAAGCTTTTAATTTAAATTCTTCAGGGACATTGAATATCATTCTTATTCCCGTCCCAGCAATGCCAGTTACTGTCGTCGAAATAATCAGAAGCCTGAATTCTTCCATTACGACCCGTAGCGCTCCATTCAATGGTGAGGCTTACAAATGTTCCACGCGATTCGTCGTAAAGATATATTTTATAAGAGGATGTTTTACGGTTATATTCAATATAACTATTTTTAAGATTCCCGTCTTTAATGTAAGTATATTTTACAGATTCAACTTCTGTTCCCGTTTTTACCCAGTCAATTTGAAGCATTGGTACCTGTGAATCTTTACTTTCGTACATAATCCACTGACCGCTTTTGCCATCAAGTGATGTTGTACCGTTAAACCACATAAATTCATCAAAACCGCCTACTCCTGACCGGGATATATACATTTCCCATTTAATATCCTTTGAGGTTATTTGACCGGTAAATCTTGCAATGTAAGTAACAGACAGAACATTTACAGAGTATTTCCACTGCCATTTTTTGTTATCGAGATAAGAAGACTTGTTTTCAGCTGCCTTTCGAAAGGCTTCGACGGGAACGATAAAATTATCATAAAAAAGTTTGTTCCACACACCTGCAAACGTTGCTGCCAAACTCCAATTATAATTGATCACAGCCTTTGAATTATTTACAACATCAGGTACAGTTGCAGACTTTGTATCATTAGTAAAATTGGTGAAGTCTATTAACATAGTTTCTACAGGAGGGATTGTCGGAGGATTGTCCTTTTTCTCACAGCTTTGTAAAAATGCAATTGCCGGGCCAAATATAAACAGTAAATAGAGAATTTTTTTCATTCCGTTTTAGTTTTATATTTTTATACAAAAATAATAACGCATTGATTCATAAAAAAATTATTGGATAAGAAATAAATAATATCTTAACGCATATAAGTGTTGCTATTTTTGTATAAAAACTATTTAATGAACCCGATTATTAGAATTACGAAGGAGTTTACATTTGAAATGGCTCATGTCCTCGATAGATATGACGGTCCATGCAGCAATATACATGGTCATTCATACAGGTTATGTGTTACTGTTTCCGGCATACCTATTAATGATAAGGGTAGTCCGAAAGAAGGAATGGTTATGGATTTTTCGGATATAAAGAAAATAGTCACGGAAAAAATTCTGAACATCTTTGATCATTCCATTGCTGTAAGCAAAGGATACATCAAGGATAACATGTCATTAATGGGTAAAGCGTTAAAAAACATGGTGGTATTGGATTATCAACCTACATGTGAGAATTTGGTTACAGATTTTGCCTCACGATTAAAGAACAGTTTTCCTGACGGAGTATCACTTCATAGCCTGCGCCTGTACGAAACTCCGATATCATTCGCAGAATGGTTTGCTTCAGATAATTAATATTACAAAGTTATGCCTGAAACAGGTGAAATAAAATTATTTCTTTTCGATGCGTATGCTCTGATATTCAGATCCTATTATGCATTTTTAAAGAATCCAAGAATCACTTCAAAAGGTTTAAATACTTCGGCAATATTTGGGTTTTTACTAACACTTCAGGAAGTTTTGCAAAAAGAAAAACCAACCCATTTAGCAGTTGTATTTGACATGCCTGGCCCTACGTTTCGTCAGGAAATATTCCCTGAATATAAAGCTACCAGGGAGGAAACCCCGGAAGATATAAGAAAATCGATACCCTATATCAAAAGGCTTATTGAGGCATTCAATATACCAATTATAGAGTATCCTGGATATGAAGCGGACGACATAATAGGCACACTTGCACGGAAAGCTGCAGAGCGTGGATTCGTGACGTATATAATGACACCCGACAAAGATCTTGCCCAATTGGTTTCGGATAAAATATTTGTGTATAAACCTTCGCGAAACGGAGCTGAAGCTGTTATATGGGGTGTTGATGATGTAAAACGTGAATTTGGCGTGGAAAGACCTGAGCAGGTCATAGATATCCTTGGACTTATGGGCGACACTTCGGATAATATTCCAGGTGCACCGGGTATTGGACCAAAAACGGCAATGAAGTTGATTTCGCAATTTGGAAGCGTTGAGGAACTTTTTAAAAATACAGACAAGCTTCAGGGTAAGCTTAAAGAAATAATAGAAGCAAACAAGGAACAGATTGAACTCTCAAAAAAACTTGCAACTATAATTGTAGATGCCCCGGTTGAACTTGATGAAGATAAACTTAAGGCCCGACCTGTTGATACTGCAAAATTAAAAGAGTTGTTTGAAGAGCTTGAGTTCAAAACTACTGCTTCGAGGATACTTGAATCAGAGGCAGTGAAGAAACAACCCTTTGAAGAAGGTAAAGAAATGAATGAAACGAATGGAACGACAAAAACCAGGCTTAATATTGAAACTGTACCGCATTCCTATCGACTTGTTCAGGACATCGAAGGGCTTAAGAAACTGGTAGCAGAATTAAGAGAACTTCCGGAATTTTGTTTCGATACAGAAACAACAAGTATAAATGCTCTCGATTCAGAACTTGTTGCTATTTCTGTTTGTTGGAAAAAAGGTGAAGGGTATTTGATATATTTTCCTGAATCGTTTGAGCAAACCTTTAAAATGCTTAATATTCTAAAACCTGAATTTGAAAAAGACACATCAAGGAAAATAGGGCAAAACATGAAATTTGATATACAGGTTCTTTCAAACTATGGTCTGGAAGTCAATGGTCCCTATTTCGACACCATGATAGCTCATTATATCCTTGAACCGGATATGAAGCATAACATGGATTTCCTTGCCGAAACTTATCTATCATATATTCCTGTTCCTATTGAAAAACTAATTGGAGAAAAAGGTAAAAACCAAAAAACAATGAAGTCTGTTCCTGTTGAAATAATTGTTGAATATGCAGTTGAGGATGCTGATGTCACACTGCAGTTAAAAGAAGTTTTTGAACCTCGTCTGGAGAAAGAAGGGATGGCAAGACTTGCAAGGGATATCGAAATGCCTCTTATAAAAGTACTTGCCTCGATGGAGAAAACAGGGGTAAAACTGAATGAGGAGAATCTGAAAGCAATTGCTGTGGAATTGAGGGAAGATATTGTGAAACTTGAAAATGAGATTTACAAGCTTGCAGGTACAGAATTCAATATCTCATCGCCAAAACAGTTGGGAGATATTTTGTTTTTAAAATTAAAACTTGACAGTAACGCACGGCTAACAAAAACAAAACAATTCGTTACAAATGAAGAATCTCTACAAAAGCTTATAAATAAGCATCCTATAGTAAACAAAGTACTTGAATACAGAAGGCTTAAAAAACTTCTTTCAACTTATGTTGAAACATTACCCGATTTGATCAATCCAAAAACAGGCCGGATACATACCTCATTCAATCAGACTGTTGCAGCAACCGGACGACTTAGCTCGAACAATCCTAACCTGCAGAATATTCCGGTTCGTAATGAGAGAGGACGCGAAATAAGAAAAGCATTTGTTCCGGAGGACGGACATTTATTTCTGTCAGCCGATTATTCACAAATAGAATTGAGAATAATGGCACATCTGAGCGGCGATGAAAATATGATTGCCGATTTTCTTTCAGGTCAGGATATTCATGCTGCTACTGCAGCAAAAATATTCCATGTAAGCATAAATGAAGTAACTGAAGAGATGCGAAACAAGGCGAAGACGGCAAATTTTGGGATCATTTACGGTATATCATCTTTCGGGCTATCGGAGAGATTACTTATTAGCAGGAAAGAAGCAAAGGAACTTATAGAAGATTATTTTAACTCCTATCCCAGAGTAAAGTCATACATGGAAGAAAGTATACGCAAGGCAAGAGAGAACGGATTTGTTACAACTATGTTCGGTCGCAGAAGGTATATAAGGGATATTAATTCGAGAAACAAAGTAGTAAGAGGCAATGCCGAAAGAAATGCAATAAATGCTCCAATTCAAGGTACTGCAGCGGACATTATTAAAATTGCAATGGTGAATATTTTTAATCGTTTAAAGGACGACAAGCTCGAGGCAAAAATGATATTACAGGTTCATGATGAATTGATTTTTGAGGTTTTGCCTGAAGAGCTTGAAGTGCTTAAGAATATTGTCGTAAAAGAAATGTCGGGAGCAGCCTCATTAAAAGTTCCTCTCAAAGTTGATATTGGAGTAGGAAATAACTGGCTTGAGGCTCATTAAAATAATAATTTTTTTTTCCTTCCGGTAAATGATTCAGTTTGTTTTTCCGTGAAGTATTGATTTGTAAAGAGATTTATCGGCAAGAATATTAGCGGCCTTTTTTATCTCCTCATCATATTTAATTGACCATTGAATAGCTCCTTCCTCGTAAAAATATCTTTTTATGATTTCAGCCGTCAATAGTTCAGTAATTTCATTTTTAAAATTCATAAGGTCTTTTTGAAGATCGTGAGTTATTTCTTTTTGCAATAAATTGAATAATTCTTTATTAGTCTCATAATATTTTTCCCTTTGGGCGTTTTCAATCAGTTCAGAAAATGATTTTTCTGTAAATGTCTGATAATTAAATCTTTTGTCATGAAGGAATGTGATAAAGTCGTTATAGTCATCATCAGTTAGTATTACCTGGTCAATGCTTTTAATATCGGGATGTGACCAGTAATATTTTGTAGCAAAGTCGAAAATATAATTTTTGAGATATAGTTCAGATGCTAACAAGCTAAGTGACTCGGGGACAGTCACAACATCAGGAGTGATTCCGCCGCCGTCTTTAACAGGCCTTCCATTGCGGGTTTTAAAAGTTTTAATAAGAGAATCAGGTATATATCCTACACTTCCGTCCTCGTTTCTGTGTGCAAAGTTAATAGCCTGAATGCATCTGCCACTCGGTATATAGTACTTGGCGGTCGTTACTTTAAGGCTTGAATTATAACTCAGTGGGCGGGTAATCTGAACAAGTCCTTTACCGAAAGAACGCTGGCCAACTATTACACCGCGGTCGAGGTCCTGGATAGCACCGGCAACTATTTCGGAAGCCGATGCAGATGCTTTATTTATCATAACAGTAAGAGGTATTTTTTCATCAACCGCTTTTCCTCTGGTTTTATAAACGGCATCAAACTGTTTAACTTTACCTCTTGTGCTTACTACTTCAGTTCCACCATCGACAAACAGATTGACGACCTCAACAGCTTCATTCATTATGCCTCCCGGATTGGATCTCAAATCGAGAATTATTCCTTCCGGGTGATATTGTTTAAGGGATACTAAAGCTTTCTTAACATCTTCATTGCAATTTTGCGTGAAATTTGTAAATCGTATGTAACCCGTTTTCGAATCAATCATCCCATAATACGGAACAGGGGGTAGAGATATCCTTTCTCTTGTCATATTGAATTCTGTTTGTACCCCGTTTCTTTCGACAGTCACTTTAACTACAGTGCCAGGGTCACCTTTTAATTTTTCGCTTACTTTTTCTACCGGCTGACCTTTAAGTGGTTGATCATCAACTTTTAAGATAAGGTCACCCGGTTTTATTCCTGCGACGTCGGCAGGGTAACCTTTATATACTTCAGTAACAATTGCATAATCCCCATTACTGCGAACAATACATCCAATTCCCCCATATTTTCCCGTTGTCATTAAGTCGAGCTCATTAATTTCCGACTCAGAATAATATGTCGTATATGGGTCGAGGGTTTTTAACATGCCATCGATAGCTGATCTGATAAGCTTTTCAGGGTCGAACTCATCCACATAAAAAGTGTTTAGTTCGCGTACAAGAGAAAAGAAAATGTCAAGGCTCTTCCCAAGTTTAAAATCTCTTGATTCCTGGTTAATTAAGAACGCTGTGCTTATAACTGCAAGCACAATTGCCAGAAGTATTATAGGAATTCTTTTCTTTCTTGTATTTTTATTCATGTGTAAGTAATTTTGATTTTAAAGGTCGCATAGAACGCACATGTTTATAAAAGCATTTTCATTCTTATTTGTTTTTGAATAACATGTTGGTTTCATATTATCAAATAATGATTAAATGAAGAGCGAAAATAAGAAGAAATTGTTTCAATAAGGAATTTTCGAAAGATATTAAGAGAATTTTAACACTTATTGCAATGATTTTTTTGCTGATGAGATCAGCATTTTTATCATCTTATTAATAGCCTCATATATAACGGGATATTCTGCTATTTGTTTATCCTTGTAGATTATTATAAAAGTAATGTTGACATTAGCAGATTTCAGATAGTCATAGAGAATATGTTTTTGTTTACGATAAGCTTCTCTTATTCTTCTTTTAATGAGGTTTCTTTCTACAGCCGATTTAAAATTTTTTTTTGAAACACTTATAGCAACTTGTGCAGGGGAAGGCAGTTGTGTTTCGCTAAAACTCCATATAATCTGAAAAGGATGACAAAAGAAGGATTTGCCGTTTTCAAAAAGAAAAGTTATTGCTTTTTTACTGGTTAGTCTTTCCGGTTTTTTGAATGTTTCAGATAATTCGTTCATTTCCCGGTCAGGAATCAAATAAGTCAGGAATATTGTTCATATTTCAGAATTGACTTTGAAGTCAGCTAAAGTTTACTTATTGCTATTGTTTTTGTTGAATTCTTTAAGGTATTCATCCAGTGCCATTGTCATTGAAGGAGCTTTCGGGTTGGGGGCCTGTATATCGAGCCGAAGGCCTTCCTGTTCAACAGCCTGCGCAGTAGTAGGGCCAAAAGCAGCAATCTTGATATCCCCCTGAACAAAATCAGGAAAATTCTCACGTAATGATTTAATGCCGGCAGGACTGTAAAAAACAATTATATCGTAATCAAGATCTTTTATGCTCGAGAAATGATTGCTTATAGTTTTATAAAGAATACCTATAGTATGCTTTATATTATTCTTTTTGAGCAATTCAGGAATTTCTGCATTGTGAGGTTCAGGAAGAGGTACGAAATAGTTTTCGTCGCGATGTTTTACGATTATGTCTATAAGATCCTGGAATTTTGAATTTCCGTGAAATATTTTTCGCTTACGGTAAACGATATATTTTTGAAGGTAAAAGGCTACGTTTTCTGTAATGCAAAAATATTTCATTGTTTCAGGTACAGTAATTCTAAGCTCGTCACATATCCTGAAATAATGGTCAATTGCAGTTTTACAGGTAAAGATGACGGCTGTAAAATCAAGAATATTTATTTTCTGCTGCCTGAAATCCTTTGCAGAAATACCCTCAATTTGAACGAACGGTTTAAAATCAATTTTTAAGTTATATTTTTTTGCCAGCTCATAATACGGTGATTTGGGATTTTGAGGATCTGGCTGTGACACTAAAATCTTCTTTATTTTCAACCCCTTACAGATTTAGTTCGACATCAGGAAATTTCAAACTCCTGTAATAATGCTGAAATATATTTTATAATTACAGCTACAGGTAAAATCTCCAGAGCACAAAGGTATAAAATTAAATAAATAAGTGATGCATGCCTATTTATAAAAATAATAAAAAGACGTGTAAGACGTATAATAATAAGAAGAGCGGCAATAGCAAATCCGGCAACAATAAATGTGGCGGTTGAGAAAATGTTTGTATAAAGGATGAACATAATCAAAAAAAAGCATATTAAGCCGTAGATTCTATAAAAATTATATACAGTTGAGACATAGCTTTCGAATAACTCTCTTTGTTCGCTGATTATTCCAGTCAGTATGCTTATAAAATGTCTTGCCGATATTGCTAAAATTACAATTGTCAGGCATAACAACCACATAACGAATCCATTGAGTGGCAGGAAATTTATATTGTAATGTTCAAGTGCCATATAACAGAAAAGGCTAATATTTATATATGAAGCCAGATTTATCAATATTGATTGCAGCCGGAATATTCTTTCCGTTTCATAGGAAAATTTATCAGATGAGTTGCGTAGAGTCAGGAATTTTATCATATCTCTGAAAACATTTCCAGGTAAGTTACGCAAAATTATATAGATAAGGAAAGATATCAGGATCAAATAAAGCATCCAATCAGCTTTTATATGAGATGTTTCTCTGCTGATTCCATCTTTCAGGTTTGTTTTAAGTTCAGTAACCAGTTCGTTTTTGAATTCGCTGGTTCTGTTAATGAAAGAAAAAGGGAAGGGTTCCGGAGGCGGCATAAAAGAATAACCGGCAGAATCATTTATAAATAAAAGAGGCAGTAACTCGTCGGATGGTTTATAAATTTTGTCTACGGCAGGGCAGGTATCAGCCACAAAAATACTTTGTTTTGCCGTATCTTGCTGCATTATGATTGCCTGTTTAGTTTACGGCACTAATTTATATATTTTTAATCTTAGAAGTGATCGGATCGGCATCCCATAATATCGGAAAGTATGTTATTGGCAAGCCTGCTGGCGCCTATCCTGAATAATGAAGGATTAAGCCATCCTGAACCGAGAATATATTTTACAATATTATAATAAACTGCTGCATCTTCCGATGTAACAATGCCTCCGGCAGGTTTAAATCCTACTTTAATACCTGTTTCATTGTAAAAGACAGAAATTGCCCTGCACATTACAAAGGCAGCCTCGGGCGTAGCGGAAATGCTGGTTTTCCCGGTTGATGTTTTAATGAAATCAGCACCTGCATCCATAGCAATCATTGATGCATTGAAAATCTGTTCGGCATTTTCCATAAGTCCCGACTCAATAATAATTTTAAGAATTATGTCACCCACTGTATTTCTTATTTCTCCTATTTCGTCGGCAACTGTTTTAAAGTCGTTGCCGAGAAAAGCCCCGACAGGTATTACGACGTCTATTTCGTCGGCTCCGGCATCAACTGCCATTTTGCACTCGGCTACCTTTATATTCCTGAAAGTTTGTGAAGTTGGAAAACCACCTGCAACTGAGACTATTTTCACATTTTTTGCAGTGAGTTTTTCTTTAACCAGACTGATAAAATTTGGGAAAATACAAATTGCGGCTACAGTAGGCACATTAGTATATTTTGCATTAAAACTGTTGACCTTACCAGTTAGGTGCAGAATTGTACTTTTGTTATCGGTTGTATTGAGACTTGTAAGATCGATGACTCTAAGTATATCTAATAATGTCTTGCGATCAGGGATTCCCTGAATTGAAGCATATATTTCTTTAAGACCTTTTTTAATTTCTGCCGTAGTAGGACAGTTTTTGATGAGTTTCTGATATAATTTTGTCATGTAATGTGTTTTAATTTAACAATATGTGTTAATGTTCATTATTAAAAAGCCAGGGCTCAATTTAATGTTTTTGTTTTTATGTTATTTTGTTTTGACTTAATTGTTCAAATTTATAAGAAGATTGATTAAATATTCTGATTTTATAAAATCAGTTTAAAAATTTATCAGATTTTATATTTTGGTGTAATTTTTCTTAAAAAATATCTATAATTATATTGGGTCGTGCTTACTTTTGCCGTTTCTTGCGAGAGATGCAAAGATGCCGAAAATGCATAAAATTGAAAAAATTATAAAACCTGTTTTCATTCCTTTAATAAGTTCTTTATAGTTTGAAGTAGTTAGTGGCTGGCGCCCAATGAAAACTGCCAGAATCATCATGGCTATACCCATGCTCAGCATTTGGCCTGCTGTTCGCATTGTGCCTACAATTCCAGAAGCAACGCCCAGTTGTCTCTTTTCGACCGAACTCATTATAGCGTTTGTGTTTGGTGAGGTGAAGAAACCGAATCCGGTACCGATAGTAACAAGCAGGATTATAATAATTATCAGAGGGGTATTTTCAGAAATGAAACAAAGTGAGACGAGGCCTGCTGTAGTCATACTCATACCGATAGAGGCAATAACTCCAGGGTTTCTTTTGTCGGAAAGTCTTCCCGCGAACGGAGAGATAAGCGTCATAGCAATTGGCTGAGAAATCATTATAAGACCGGCTATCTTTACATTAAGGTTGTGAATATATTGAAGATAAAGGCTCATAAAAAAACCTATTGCAGAAGTTGCAGCATAATGAATAAGTGCAGCTATACTTGAAAAGGCAAATACACGATTATTCAAGAAAAGTTTTATATCAAAAACAGGACTATCGGCTGATTTCTCGAAATAGATAAAAAACAGGCCTAACACTGCCCCTGCGAAAAGAAGAGCCCAGCCAATTTTAGAAGGCAATTTTGAAAAGCCATACATAAATACAGATAGTGAAATACCGTAAAGCACCGCTCCTCTCCAGTCAAATTTCTCTTCTTTTGCTTCTGCCCAGTCGTTTTTTATTTTTATAGAAATAAGTAAAAGTGATGCTATTCCAAAAGGTACGAGAGAAATAAAAATACTTTTCCAGCCGAAATGTTGTGTCAGGAAGCCGCCTATAACAGGGCCGGTTGAAAGGCCGAGATATACTGCTGTAGTGTTGATGCCCATAGCCATTCCTCTTTCTCCCGCTGGAAAAACCGAAGTTATTATTGCAAGGCTATTGCCAAAAAACATAGCTCCAGAGATTCCCTGAAAAATTCTTAGAACAATTAGTGAAGTTATATTGCGGCAAAAAGATATTGCAACAGAGAAAAGTGTAAAAAGAAAAATTCCGGCTGAAAAAATCTTTTTTCTCCCTTTGATGTCTGCAAGTCGACCAAAAGGAAGTAAAAACATAGCAGAAGAGAGTATAAAACTACTTGCTACCCATCCAAGGCTAACAGCGTCGGTATTAAAATCAGCTCCGATAGAAGGAAGAGCGAGATTAATCGAAGAGCTCAGGAAAGGGTTGAGAAATGCGGCAAATGTGGCAACCAGCATTACCGATTTCTTAAGAGATTTTTCAGAATGAGGATTGACTATACTTTCATCCATTTTTTAAAAATCTCTGTTTTTTGTGTCGATTATAATAGTCACGGGACCATCATTTATTAGTTCTACGTCCATCATTGCTCCGAAAATACCTGTTTGAACTTCTTTCTCCAAGCATTGAGAAAGTTTGTCCACAAATTTATTATAAAGCGGAATGGCAATTTCGTGTCCTGCAGCTCTGATATACGAAGGCCGGTTACCTTTTTTAACAAGTGCATGAAGAGTGAACTGGCTTACAACCAGAATCTCACCATTCGTTTGTCTTACTGAGAGGTTCATAATGCCTTCACTGTCATTAAAAATGCGAAGATTCACAATTTTATTACAAAGCCATTCTATATCATCAAGATTATCAGCCGATTCTATACCGATAAATATCAGTAAACCAGGGCCAATTGCAGAGATTTGTTTTCCGTCCGATGATACTGCTGCATGTTTAACACGCTGAATAACAACTCTCATAAAACTTAAAATAAATATAATGGCAAAAATATTTTATGATTGCTCCATTAATTTTTTACCTGCCATGCATCAGCCAGAACAGGTTTAATTTTTTGGCAAAATCGGGCAAACATAGATATAAATCCGTTTAATACAAAAAGTCTTTTCAAATGTTTAATTCCTGGAATTTTTCTGCTTACATTTACCTTCTTTTTTCAGATGGATTTCCTTACTGTTACCGCAATTGCTTTCGGGCTTTCGTTTGATACCTTTGCTGCTTCGCTAAGCATCGGAATATTGTCGAACAGGATCCGTTTTTCCGGAGCAGCAAAAATTGCTTTTGTTATGGCTTTTTTTCAAGGAGGTCTTACGATTGCAGGTTATTTTCTCGGATTTATTTTAAGCAAGGTAATTGGCGCTTATGATCACTGGGTTGCTCTGGGTATCCTGGTTTTTATTGGTACGAGAATGATTATTGATGGCTTTAAGGATAAAGAAGTACCAGTTAATCGTAATTACACAAAATCAACAGGGTTATTACTTATTGCATTCGGCACAAGTGTTGATGCGGGAGCAGTTGGAATCAGTTTTGCAATGCTTGAAGGAAATATCTGGTTTGCCGGTATAATAATAGGTGCAATTACTTTTCTGGCTTCTATAATAGCTATAAGGATAGGAAAATCGGCAGGAAGAATAGCAGGTAAAAAAACAGAAATAGTAGGTGGACTTATTCTTGTTGCTATTGGGATTAAAATATTCCTTGAACATTCACTTAGCTGAAGTCCTTTTTCAGGGTACAGGTATCATTTGTCTTTGACGTTTATCGAAAATGCACATCTCAGTGTAACCTGCATCTTTAAGAATTTTATATGCTTCATCAAAATACTGGCCAACACGCTCGGGAAAATGTGCATCGGAATTAACGCATACCGGCACTTTTTCTTCCCTGAAAAGGCGGATAAAACGAACGTCGGGATAAAATTCGCCGAGAGGTCTATTCTTACCATTTGTATTTATTTCGAAAGCAGTATTATGTTTTGCCATAAGAAAAGCAAGATGCCGGTAAAAGGGTTCAGGGCTGGAAGAATAATTGTGTCCGAAAATTCTTATAAGATCACAATGAGCAATTAAATCAAAAAGCTCTGAAGAGACGGTGTCATAAACAAGACTGAAATAATCATCAAAGAGTTTATCAATGTTTTTCCCCTTGTAGAAATCTTCGCCGCTGTCAATAGTTACAGAGCCCATATAATGAACGGAACCTATAATGTAATCGAGAGGATAAGGATTAAGAAACTCTGCGATTTCTCTTTCGTAACCTGGGAAGAAATCAACTTCAAGACCTGTTTTAATTAATATATCGGAACGACTTTTGCGTAAAATATTGATATGTTTAATGTAATCTTCTACCCTTAACGGATCCATGCACCATTCAGGATCGTTGTATTTAATGTTTAGATGCTCTGAAAATCCTATTTCATTGAATCCTTTTTTTATTGCAATGTCGATGTATTCTTCAGGCTTTGCTTTTCCGTCACTATAATCTGAATGAATATGATAATCAGTATGGTATATCATAATTAGTTACTGACAGGTTTCAAAGATAATAATTTACATGAATAGCCTGGAAGTTCTTCTCGATAAGGATAACTAAAAAAGTCCGATATTTATAAGATGTTTGTAAAAAAATTAAATTGTCTTAAATTAGCAAGTTGAAAAAAATTTAAAAATTAAATTCAAAATCTATGGCAAATATAAAATCAACTAAAGGTGTAATTGGGATTCTTACCGGAGGAGGTGATGTTCCAGGGCTTAATCCTGCTATAAGAGCGGTAACAATAAGGGCTAACAGGGAAGGCTATAAGGTTATTGGACTTAAACGAGGCTGGGCCGGGATTATGGAAATAATTAGGGATAATAAGGCTGACAACAGCAATTGTTATCAGTTGCTTACAAATGAAATTGTGAATAAAGCCGGCCGTACAGGTGGAACATTTCTTCACACTTCACGGACAAGGCCAAGTCATGTATCAAAGAACAGTGTGCCGGAGCATCTTAAAAGTACTTATAATGATGAAATGAATGATCTTACTCCCGAAGTTATTAAAAATCTCGAATGGCTTGGGATTGACTATCTGATTCCAATAGGAGGTGACGATACTTTGAGCTATGCCGTTCATCTTTCCAGCAAGGGTGTGAAGGTAGTGGCAATTCCTAAAACCATGGATAATGACGTACCCGGTACCGATTATTGTATCGGTTTTAGCACATGTGTCACACGCACGATTCAGATGGCTAATATGTTAAGGACATCAGCAGGATCGCACGAAAGAATACTTGTTCTTGAGGTCTTCGGGCGTTATGCTGGCTTCACTTCCATATTACCTACAATGGCAGGCGCCGCCCACAGATGTGTTATACCGGAGTATAAATTCGATATTGAACAGCTTACAGAACTTCTCGTGGAGGATAGAAATACGAATCCAAGTAAATATTCCATTGTTATAGTTTCGGAAGGTGCTATGTTTAAAGGTGGAGAAATGGTTTTTACATCCGACGAAAAAGACCCTTATGGTCATGCTAAACTCGGTGGCATTGGCGATCTTGTTTCATTAAGAGTAAAAGAACTTTCTTCAAAATTCAACAATGGGAAAACAATAAACATTATAAACCAGAGACTTGGTTATATGGTTCGTGGGGGCGATCCTGATGCTGTTGATTCAATTGTCCCGATGGCTTACGGGAATCTGGCACTCGACCTTATTATTAAGGGTATTCATGGACGAATTATTGTATTGAGGAACGGAAGATATGACAATGCCCCAATTGATATTGTAACTTCGCAGAAAAAAGTTGTAAATGTTGAGGAATATTATAATATTGAAAGACTCAGGCCTCTTTATCATAACTTCGAAATGAAACCATTTTTCCTTATGGCAGCAGAAGGATAAATGTGGCTTTAAAGCATTATATAAGGGGCTCAATGAAAGCCCCTTATTTTTTCCTTAATATATAAATTATTTATTATATACGGAAGACTGATTACAAAAATAAGGTAGTAATAAACTGGCATTTACTTCTTTTACTTACATTTGAAAAAAGTGTGGCTTTGGGAAAAGGAATAGTAATAAAATCAACGGGAAGCCGTTATAGAGTACTCGGGCAAAATGGAGAAATCACGGAATGCGTGATAAAAGGACGTTTTAGAATTAAAGAAATAAATACAACAAATCCTATTGCCGTGGGTGATCATGTCAGGTTTACTATTGAACAGGGTAAAGATACCGGCATTATAACTGAGATTGAAGAGAGGAAGAATTATATAATACGCAAGGCTTCAAATCTCTCGAAACAATATCATATCATTGCTGCAAATATTGACCAGGTACTTCTGATGGTTACAATAAAAATGCCCGAGACACAACAGGAATTTATTGACAGATTTCTTGCAACATCTGAAGCTTATAGAATAAAGACTTTTATTATTTTTAATAAGACCGACCTGTATAATGATGTTGAAACTACAAAAATGAATAACCTTATTAACCTGTACTCAAAAATAGGATATTGTTGCTTCGGCATTTCGGTAAAGACCGGAGAGAATATTAGTGCTCTGGTTGAAATATTGAAAGATAAAATAACTCTAGTTGCTGGCAATTCAGGAGTGGGTAAAAGTTCTCTGCTTAATTATCTTAATCCTTCCTTGAATCTTAAAACAGAGGAAATCTCAACATATCATGAGCAGGGGAAGCATATAACAACTTTCCCTGAGATGCATGCCATGCCCTTTGGTGGTTTTATAATAGACACGCCTGGAATAAGAGCTTTTGGAATAATTGATATGGAAAAGAATGAGATATACCATTTTTTCCCGGAAATATTTCGGAAATCAGCGGAATGTAAGTTTCATAATTGCCTTCATGTAAATGAACCGGGATGTGCAGTTAGACAAGCTCTTGAAACAGGAGAAATAGACAGGAGGAGATATCGTAGTTACCTTAATATTCTTGAAGATGAAAACAGAAAATACCGGTAAGCATTTGCGTGTATATAATAAAATCATTTATTTTTATAATATTATTCAAATAACAACAGGATGAGAAGAATTCTGATTATTGTCAATTCAGCGTTCATTCTGATTTTGCTGATAAATTTCTTCTATTATAGAAATCTATATCGGCAACAAACAAATTATATAGTGGAGCTTCTCGACAGACAAGTTCAGATAGTAGGTCTTGAGGTTGACAGTATAAATTATGCTTTTACAAGCGATCTTAATCAAATTATTTATAATACTAAAGATCCGTTAAAGTTCTTTGATAAATCGCGGCCAGAAATAAAGTATGCAATCACCGAACAGATGAAACTCTTTTATTCCAAATACCGTGATTTTATAACAAAAATAAGATTGTATGATAATAATTTGAATGAATATACTCTTTCAAAAGATGAGTCGAAAAATGAATGGATTGAAAGTGAATTTATTTCTCTTGATCAAAGAAAGATTGAGACAAAGGAAGTGCTAAATAAAAATGGCAATGAATTCAATTATTACGGTGTATTTTTTGTTAACGGCCAACCAACCGGTAACATCGAGGTAACTGTTGATTATAAAAAATATTTTAACAAGCTCTTTTCTAAATACAATTTAAAAGATTACCAGTGGCAATGGGTGCTGGCAGACGATGGTGAAATTATTTACGATAATAACGAGAATGTCCCTGTCTATTCGGAGATAAACAAAATCATTTCCGACTTGCAAGAAGGTATTGTTGCGAATATAGTTCACTCGGCAACTATCGGAGGAAAAAAATTCGAAGTACTCTCATCATATTTTTCAACTCAATTACTACTACGTGATATTGGAATAGTTTTTTCAGCTCCTACTGTTTTTTTCCAGAAATATATAATTCGCAATTCGTTATTAATTGTAACAATTACACTTATTTTAATTCTGATAATAATTTTGGTTTTCTGGCGATATCTAAACAAGCAACAAGAATCTATTAAGGAACTTACTGAATCGAAAAGAATCCTTAAACAGCTTATAAGTCAGATGCCTGTAGGAGTAATAATATATAACAGCAAGAGGGAAATTCTGGAAGCTAATAAGATTGCTGCCGAGTATTATTCGTATAATATGGAAGATGAGATGATAGGTAAAATATTTCCTGAAACAAATTTTGATGGTGAAAATGAATACTTCTCAAAATACCTTGCAGGGAAATTCGCCCCTGAGCAATTTATTGTAATCAGGAAAGTGGCTGAGGAGATAATACTTTTCAGAAGCAGTATCCCTATATCCTACCAGGGTCAGGAAGCAACACTTGATATTCTGATGGACGTTACAATGTTTGAGTCGGCCAGAAAGCAGGAAGAGAAAGCCAATATAGCAAAGACAGAATTCCTCACAAGGATGAGTTATGAAATAAGGACTCCACTTAACGGAATTATCGGTATGTCGGACATACTCAGCAGGTATGAACTTCCTGCTGAAGTGATGGATATTGTCCATCTTCTAAGACGATCAACAGAAGTACTGCTTGGGATTATTAATGATATTCTTGATTTTTCAAAAATTGAAACAGGGAAAATGTTTCTCGAAGAAATTCCTTTTAATATCAGAGAAGAAATATTTTATGCAGTCGACCTTGTTAAAACCAATGCAGCTGAAAAAAATGTATCAATTATGTGCAATATCGAGGAAGATGTTCCGGAAAGCGTTATTGGAGATCCTTACAGGCTCAGACAGGTACTTGTGAATCTGATAAACAATTCAATAACTAATACAGAAAATGGTAAAGTTTATGTTGAATGCAGTTTAGAGTTAAATAAAAATGGTTTAATAACACTTGGTTTTGAAATACTCGATAATGGAAAAGCTTTTGACAGTGCAGAATTGAAAAAGATTTTCGGAGATTTTATATATACCGAATCTAAAATTTCCAGAAATAGTTTTGAATCGGGATTTGCGACTTTAATAGCACGCCAGCTTGTTGAGCTAATGGGAGGGCGATTGACTGCAGTAAGTCCATCAGGTATTGACGGAAAAAACGGAACTAAAGTATCTTTTACAATTCAGGTTTATTCTAACGAACGGGTAATAAAGAACATTGATTTATCAGGTAAAAAAGAGATAAACAATATTAAAGCACTTATTATTACAAGTCCACAAACAAGGGACGAGGATCTTCTGGCTCTTATTCACCGTTCAGGTTTGCAGTTGTCCGTAACTTCTTTTACAAAGTCAACAATTAATCAGCTAAAAATAAATTCAATAAGTAAAGATGAAAAATATGATCTTATTATCATTACCGACGATGAATTTATTGACGGACTGGATATTGCCCAGCAGTTATGGGATAATGAGCTCTCGATTTATTACAGAATTATTATGATAAGCTCAAATGATAGGAAGGGCAATTATCTTAGATGCATAAATCTTGGAGTAGATTTTTATCTTGTAAAACCTTTCGATTACAGTGAATTTCACAATGCTCTTACCGAAGCGTTTCGTATTGAATCTGACAATCCAATATTTCAGGAAGAGATAACAAAGCGCGAATTAAACATACTTTTAGTTGATGATAACAAAATGAACCAGAAAATTATGGCAAAAATGTTGAATAGTCTGGGTCATAAAGTAGAAATAGCAGAAGAGGGTTATGACGGTTATATAATGGCAAAAAATAAAAAATATGATATTATTTTTATGGATTTGCTTATGCCGGAGATGGATGGATTTGAAGCAGCAAGGAGGATAATGGAAGTTCATAAAGATATGATTATTGTGGCTTTCACTGCCGACAACATGCCTGAAACACGTAAAAAAGCAGAACTGTGCGGAATTAAGGAATTCATTCCCAAACCTGTCAGAATAGATGATCTTAAAAAACTTTTTATAAAATATTTCAGCTACAACAATTAATCTTTTTTTCCCATTTAAAAACTTTATCTGAAGTTCTTAGATGGTGATCAATCTTAACCGAACAGTAACTCCCTTTAATAGCTTTGGCGATTGCCTTCAGGTCAACACGTATCTCATTCACTGTGAATTCAAGAGCTCCGGTTGTTGGGCCTGTAATAAGAACTGTGTCACCTACGGTGAGATCGCCGTTTTCAAGTTTTATCTCGGCAACGCCGGGCTTTGTAAAATAATTGGTTACCTTACCAAGATATATCTTTTCCATCGTCGCATTTGAGCCGTATTTATCACTCCATTCTCCAATTTTACGGCCAAGATAATAACCGTCCCAAAAACCACGGTTAAAGACTGTTGAAAGTCGCATCATCCATTCATCTATCCTATCTTTTGTATATTTGCCTTCTTCCAGGGCTTTGAGAGCTTCATCATAACATGAGGTTACTGTTCTGACATATTCGGGCGACCTTGCTCTGCCTTCAATTTTAAGGATTTTCACACCCGAATTAACTATTTTGTCAAGGAAACCTATGGTGCAAAGATCTTTTGGCGACATTATATATTGATTATCTATTTCCAACTCATAACCCGTCTCTTTGTCAGTAACGAGGTAGGATCTTCTGCAGGTCTGGTTGCATTCGCCTCTATTTGCCGATATGTTATATTCGTGCAAGCTGAGATAGCATTTTCCGGATATTGCCATACAGAGTGCTCCATGAGCAAATATTTCTATACGGAAAGGTTTTCCGTCAGGGCCTCTTATGCCCCTTTTTTCAATCTCGGATGTTATATGTTTTATCCGGCTGAGTGTAAGTTCTCTTGCAAGAACTGCAGTACCGGCCCACTTCGAATAAAATTCTATAGAATATGAATTGGTTATGTTAAGCTGTGTTGAAAGGTGAACCTCCATTCCCTGGGAGGCAGCATAGTCAATTACCGACTGGTCGGAAGCGATAACTGCCGTAACCCCATTGACTTTTGCCGAATCAATAATTCTTTTCATTGAATCAATTTCGTCTTCATAAATAATTACATTCAATGTAAGATATGATTTCAAGCCATGCTTATTACAAAATGAAACTATTTCAGGTAAGTCTTCAGGCGAAAAATTACCTGATGATGCAGCCCGCATGTTAAGATGTCCAATACCAAAGTATATAGAATCGGCATTTCCCTGAGCAGCTGCAGTGAGCGAGTCCCAGTTGCCTGCCGGTGAACTTATTTCAATATCCTTTCTTCTCATATTCCATAGAAAATAATACTTTAGTTATTAAGAGTTTTTTACTCTTTTTTCAATATTATTCTTATACATGTGCCTATGCCTGGTTCAGAATATTTTACAAAAATTTTCCCTTTATGGTATTCTTCAATTATTCTTTTTGCTATGGAAAGGCCAAGACCCCAGCCTCTCTGTTTAGTAGTAAATCCCGGTGTGAATATTTTTTTATGTGCCGACCGTGGAATGCCTCGACCATTGTCTTTAATGTCAATAATACAATAATTCTTAGCTGTGGTTACTGAAACGGTTATTTTTCCTTCGCCGTCAATAGCATCTATGGCATTTTTACAAACGTTCTCAATAACCCAGGAAAAAAGGGCTTCATTATGTTTGACAATAATTTCTGCAAGAGGATCATATTCGGTTATAAATTCAGTTTTTGATGAAGCCCGCATACTGAGATAATCAATAGTTTCCTTGATTACAGGTATGATATTCCCCTTTTTAAGTTCAGGATGTGAGCCTATTCTGGAAAACCGTTCCGTTATTTTTTCAAGACGTCCGACATCCCTGGTCATTTCTTCTGTAAAAGGTATTTCAGGATGCCTGTCGCGCAACATTTCAATCCAGCCTGCAAGTGATGAAACTGGCGTGCCAAGCTGGTGTGCGGTTTCTTTAGACATCCCGACCCACAACTGATTTTGTTCGGCCTTCCTCGATGAATCGAAAGCCAGATACGAAACAATAATAAACAGCACTATTATACTAAATTGGACAATAGGATAGTAAAAAAGTTTTTTCAATATAATGCTATCTTCATAATAGATACGATTTATTTGTCCGCCAGGTATTTCTATAACTATTGGATCGGATTTTTCCTTTATTTTGTTTAATCTCTTTTGGAGAAAACCAGGTTCAGCAACCCTTAGCGAGTCATAATTGTTTGAAGAAATAATGGAATCCCTGCCGTCAGTAAGAATAACGGGAATAGTTTTATTGTTTTCAATTATAGATGTCAGGAATTCCAAATTATTTTCTTCACCTGAAGCGGAACTAAACTGACGTATTGCTTCAGCCCATATTTCCATTTTCTTCCTCTCTTCAGCTTTAAGATTTTTTACCAGAGTATAGGTATAATAGAAGGAAAAGAGTCCGATTCCAACTGCAAAGAGCAGTAATGCAAGCTTCCAGATGGTTTTATGCCGGTAAACATTCATTTTTAATGCTTTTACTGGTTATTAATTTTTATCTTCCTGAAAATACGATTCAGGGTATTCTCTTTCTTTACAGGAACCGTATCCTGCCGGTATTCACTATTGTCAGTTTCAGACCATTCAATTTTGAATTTAGGCCGGGATTCAGCTTCGTTTGTAATTGATGTGTCATTTTCATACCAGCCATACTCCTGGTTAAGTATATTTTTAAGATTGCTTTTTTCATTTGTAAAACTTTTCCGGATATTATTTTCAGCCGCTTTAATATCATACATAACTTTAACATTTTCACCTTTCCCTGTTATTTTAAGGAACAAAGAGGTGCGCCCAAGTCCATCATCTTCAACATATCCGAATTCTGTTGAAGATTGTTTCTTCTTTTTGATTTTACCTGAAAGCAATTCCGAAAGATATATTTTAACATGATATTCAAAAATATTATCGAACGAATGAGTGCCGTTAATAGTAAAATCTGCGGCAGAAGAATATATGTCCATCTGGGGAATTGAGAGGGAGTAGTTATTAATTAAGAGATTATTTTCGATCTTCGAAAAAGAGATATTTTCGAGCTCTTTTATGTCAATGTATTTTGATAGAGCTTTTGCAGGTTCAAAGGCTGTAAGTGCCCCATTCTGGATAGTATATTTTCCTTCGGCAACTATAGTTTTTACAATCGGGTGCATGAGAGAATCCAACGGAATAAGAATTTTAAACGTACCTGAAAGTAAACCTGAAATATGTTCAGAGCGCATAAAATTCTGACCGAAGTTATTAAATGAAGCAAAACATTTTTTTATGTCGATATTTTCTATCCGGAAAATACCCTGACTGAGGAAGGACTTCCCTTTGCTTTCAGCAAGTATGAAATTACCATCAACAACACCATCGAGAGTATTTGCCGAAAAGTTTCGGAAGTTAAGCCGGCCGGGTTTATAAACTATTTTGCCATAAAGATTTTCAGCTCTGAAATTGTTATATATAAAGTTTCCAATCTTTAAATTTATATCCGTTTCAATATTTGAGGGCATTATTATTTCAGGAAGTCGTTTGTTTTTCTGACTATACTGCGGAGTAACAAATAGCGACGGATTGAAATCCGAGGCCGAGATATCGGCAATTACTCTCAGATTAACCTGCCTGCCTGCAAGTCGTTGAAGCAGATTTATGAATTCACCGTCAATTTTAAAACGCTGGCCTTTATATGAAAAGATAACCTCTTCAGCTTGCAAATTTTCATCAATAACAATATTTCCGTAAGCATTATTGAAAGAATATCTGTCGTCACTATGGGTAATGCCAAAAGAATCGAATCCAATTTGGGCTTTATGAATCAATTCAGGAAAATCAGAAATTGAATATTTTACATTTTTTCTCAAAGGCCCATAAAGTTCAAGTTTCAACTTCATGGAGCCTTCAGCGGAAATCAATCCTGGAATTTTTATAAATTTCAAGAGTTCTGCTGGAATTATATCGCCTGAAAAGTTTCCCGATATAACAGGCTGTTTAAAGTCGGTTATAGAGAAAGTTGTCAACCACGACGCACTGCCTAAGTCGAAGGAGCAGTTTTTTATATCGAGTCTTGTTGTTTCCGGACGAGCTTGTTTACCGTTAGTGTAAGTTCCCGAAAAGCATAAGTTCTTAAGCTGAACATCTGATTTCTTATAATATATATTTCCTTTTTCCAGTGAAAAACTTATATCTGTCTTAAGATTTTTGGTACGGCTAATAGGACCGGAAATAATGCATTCGGCTTTCATTATTCCGCCAGGAGAATATTCACGTACTTTATCGAGATATTTTTGAGGGATATATTTTTTTATACGTGAAAGGTTTATCTCATTTCCAGTTATTTTTAAAAACAAATCTTTTCGAGGATGAATATATCCCGATACATCGAATGAAAATCCTTCAAGCTTAGCTATTCCTTTTCTGAAAGTAATTTCGGATCCGGAACTGCTTAGATTCACATCAACAGAAATATCGGCAACTGGGTTTAATATCGTGGAATAGAGTTTGAATTCGTTGATTTTTATATCGGCCGAGCAAATGAAATCAATATTTGTACCTGCGATTTTGCTCCGGAGTTTTCCATGTCCTATTTTCCCCGATATATTAAGGTTTGTGGCCTTGTTGTAATAATTTACTTCCAGGTTTTTGATAATTACTTTCTCGAGATCTATTGCAAAGTTGCCGTTTCCAGTTTTCCCTGAGGAGATAGCGTAGTTAACTCCCCCATAAGTGTCGGAGAAGAGATTAAGTGTACCGTCCGATATTGTAGTGCTTTCAATCAAATAATTACCATTAACAATGTTGGGAAGGCTGAATTCAAGAGTTATCAACCCTGCATTCAGAAGTGTGTCAGTATTATATTCTTTGAAATGGCTTTTGTCGAAAGATGCTGAAGAAAAAACAGTAACATTTTTAAGTTCTATTGAAGCCTTGGGGAACCTGCGAAGTAAAGATAATTTATGGCTTTCGATCGTTGTTCTGGTCGAAATTCTTTTGTTGGCAGCTTCAATGAAAGTATTAACAACTTTATCCTGATATACTATTGCAGTAATAATCAATGAGGAAGATAAAATTATTATCACCGTCGCGCACCAGAACAATATTTTTATTGCAAGTTTCATTTATAATGTTCGGTTGAAACGATTTCAAATCATTAAATGTTATTTTTTATTTTAATTATTCCTTCGTAACCAACGAGTAATAACATATCCGCTTCAAATAGACAGAATGGTTTCATTTTCTTAAATTATATTGATGCAAAGATATATATTATGTCAGCTTCATATTAAGGTTGTTGTATGGCGATGTTCATAATAATATAGCAGAAACTATTTGCTTTGGAAATAGATTGTCAATTATTTCAATAACTTTATATCTATATATTTTAATGATAGTTATGAAAAATGTTTTAGCCTTAGCCTTAGTTCTATTGACAGTATTTGTTACATTATGCAATCAAAACCATAAAACAGGTTTATCAACGGATGAATTTCAGGAATTAAGTGACGATTCACTTCTTTCGCTTGTCCAGTTTATGACTTTGCAGTATTTCGTTGACGGTGCCGAACCGGTTTCAGGGATGGCCAGGGAGAGATATCATGTGGATGGAATATATCCGGAGAACGATATGAATGTAGTTACGACTGGAGGCTCAGGTTTCGGAATTATGGCTATTATTGCAGGTATTGACAGAGGTTTTATTTCAAGGCAGGATGGTGTATTTCAATTATGGAAAATAGTGAATTTTCTAAGCGGAGCCGACAGATTCCATGGTGCTTTTCCACATTGGCTTTATGGTGAAACAGGGAAAGTAAAACCATTTTCATCAAAAGATGATGGTGCCGACATAGTTGAAACAGCATATCTTATGCAGGGACTTCTTACTGCGAGACAATATCTCATGAAAGGCTCTTTCGATGAACAAAAGCTGGCAGGTAAAATTGATTCTTTATGGAAGGCAGTCGAATGGGACTGGTTTACTCGAGGTGGAGAAGATGTTCTTTACTGGCATTGGTCACCAGATTACGGCTGGGAAATGAATCACCAGGTCAGAGGTTATAATGAATGCCTGATTCTTTATATACTGGCGGCTTCTTCACCTTCACATTCTATAGGCCCGGATGTTTACCATCAGGGCTGGGCGAAGGGTGGAGATATAAACGGTTATACAAGCCCTTATGGATACACTCTGAGGCTGAAACATGACGGGGCAACGGAATATGGAGGTCCACTTTTTTGGGCTCACTATTCTTATCTCGGGCCTAATCCTAGGCTATTGAAAGACATATATGCCGACTACTGGCAGGAAAATGTAAATCATACACTTATTAACTGGGAATGGTGCTCACTAAATTCGGGCAATTATAAAGGATATGGCGAGAAGTGCTGGGGTCTTACTGCAAGTTATTCACCCGGAGGATATTTTGCTCATCGCCCCGGCCCCGGCACTGACCTCGGAGTAATATCTCCCACTGCAGCCGTCTCTTCAATACCCTATACACCAGATAAGTCAATGGCAGCTATCAGACATTTTTATTTTGAGCTTGGAAGCAAAATCTGGGGTAAATACGGATTTTACGATGCATTCTCTGAGCAGTCTGACTGGTTCCCTCAGAGATATCTGGCAATTGACGAGGGGCCAATTGTTGTGATGATTGAGAACTATAGGACAGGCCTTTTATGGAATTTATTCATGAGTTGTCCGGAAATAAAAGCCGGACTAAAAAAGCTTGGCTTTGAATCGATAAAATAAATAAATAATTGTTTTGAAAGTCCTTATGAAATTAAGATTTGTCAGTCGTTGAAAGTGAGAGCTAATCCTATTTCAAAAGGATAAAGATTGTATCCTCCGGGACCTTTGCCGCTTTGGAATAAGGAAGTTATATAATATGTGCCGTAGATGTTAAGGTTTTCGAAACCTGCCCGTGCAGTAAAACCAAGCCTAAGAATGTTCAGACTGAAATCATCGTTCGATTTTACTTTGTCGCCATTTTTGTTAACCATTTTACTATGCGAGCCAAGTTTTACAGCGCCAATAATACCTCCTCCGAAATTAAGCTGCTTGTTGTCGGTAGGAATCTGAATTTCGAGTAATACGGGAACAGTAAGATAAAGCGTGGTTAATTTCGATTTTTTTAATATTTCATCCGGAACAAATTCTGAAATAGTTCCATCGGCTCCTTTGACAATATTATTATTTCCATCGAATCGGTAATTGTTCCAGTTAAGACCCATTCCGGTGACAAGCCCAAAATGTCGCGTAAATCCAAAGCTTTCCTGTAAAGGACTAATATTGAAACATATTGATTTACCTGTATGAAGATTCATATAATCAATATCGGAAGGCATTGAAAAACTATTATCTTCAGAAAGAAGTCCGTTAAATCCTAATTCGATCCCCGATAGATGTCCTTTGAATTTTTTGGTAGGCCTTTTTGTTATACTTGTACTACAAGTAGAGGTATAATTGTCTTCGGGTTCATTGATATTATATTTTTCAAAATGAATTTTGGAGCTTCCTTCAAGCGATTCGAGTATTTCAAGTCCTCTGTTTCCAATTCTTATTCTCAAAGAATCTTTAGCGTCCTCAATAATGATGAGGTTGTCTCCGATAGTCAAAACTGTCTTTTCATCAATTGAGTTCTGATTTTCTGTTTTTTCATTTTCTTTTGAAATTACTTCCTGACCGAAAGCCTGCAATATAATATTTGCAACCACAAGAATTATTGTTATTTTTTTCATTTTTAGTTTAAATTATATTTCATTGATGAGACGACTTGAGAGTTATTATTGTTACATAGCCTTATTCAGATTTTTTAACAGGAAGATTTAATTTAAGCAGCTTTGAATTGAAATTTAACGAAATAATTTCGCCCGCTTCATCAGTACGCTGATTCAATACCATTTGCCATCCTAATAGTTTATTGAGTCCGGTTATTCCTGCTTCGGCAATTTCGTATGGTTTTAATTCATCATCTCTGACTATTGGATTTTTTAAAATCTTTTTCCTGAAAAACACAATAAGGCTTTTCGTTAATTCAGAATCCTCTTCGGAGTCAATCAATGTATGTGATATACTTTCATTTGCAATATGTAATTGTGTTGGTATGTAGCTATCCAAGATAATATCTTCTTTAAAGGCTAATTTATTAATGAGTATCTTTTCAGGCTTTGCAGTTCCCTGTTCTAAGGTTTCCGGCGCAATATAGTCTATTTCTTTTACTGGTTGAAGTGCAAGTTTTGTTTCTATGATATTTGTCTCTGTTGAAGCTGGAGTTGCTTCATGTTTTATTTTATCGGCTGGAATTTCAAGAGGGTCGTTCTTTATGGTCTGATTCTGTTTGCTTTCTGCAATATTGCCGGCGGGTAAAACAGTTTGCTTGTTTTGGTGTGAAAAAACAAGAATAAAGAATAAAGCAATTGAAGCTACAGCACATAAAGCAGCCGTGGATAAACGGGCGATTTTTGCGGTTGTTGAAAGCTTTTTTAGTCTGTGCTTGTATCGGAACTCTGATTTAGGAGGATGAAGTTTTGTTTTTTGAAAGATTTCAAAGTTTTTCTTTTTTTCTTCATCATTAACGATAATCTGGTAAAGTTCATTTTCCTGTTCAGGAATAAGATCTTTCTCCAGTGAGCCTATACAGAGAAGAATAAACTGGTCTTCATCAATATCTGAAAGATTTTTTTTAAGTCTCTCTTTTCCAGGGAAAGGATTGTCTTCAGATTTTATTCTGAAAAAAAGAATGTTTTCGAACTCTTTCCTGATATCAGGATTTTTATCGAGAAAATCCATGAGAAGATTTAACCGATTGTCGTCAAGACGACCGTCGAGATAATCGGTTAACCATATTTCGTAATTTGTTCTGTCGGGCTTCATTTCAGATAACTGTTTCAATTTTCCCGATATAATTTTTCAGGGCAAGCCTGCCTCTGTAGATATTTATTTTTACCTGTGCTTCGGTTTGTCCGGTTATTTCTCCAATTTCCTTATAGGAATACCCTTCATAGTCCCTGAGAAGCACAGAAATTTTTTGCTGTTCGGGAAGCCTTTCGAGGGCAGCATGAAGTATTTCATTAAGCCCTGTGTAATGGGTTTCGTCCAGCATTTCCTTCTGATGTTCAGCCTCGAGAGTTATTACTCTTTTTTCTCTTCGGATAATATCAATCATAATATTGTATGCGGTAGTAAAAAGCCATGATTTTGCAACATTAAAATCTATCTCTGTTACATGCTTCCATAATTTTTCATAGGTATCCTGGACGATATCGTTTGCTCTGTCGTCATCTTTAAGACTGCTACGGATAAATCGCCAGAGACCGTCGGAAAAACAATCGACAGCTTTATTGTATTCTTTTACTGTCATGAAATTTTTTTCATGCTAAAGACGAATATCGCCCCGAAATGTTACAAAAATTAAAGGAAAATATAAAGCTGTTGGATGAAAACAGCTTTATCATCAGTAAATAATAAAGAATTATTGTTTCATTTGATACACTCTAACCCAATCAATTTCCATAGAAGTCATTCCATTCAAAGGTCTGGTAGTTCCTCCGGAAAGATTGACAAACATAGGTTCCTGAGGAACGTTTTCGGTTAACTTCAATGCTTCTATGCCGTTGATTTTCCATACCATCATCTGAGGAGTCCATTCAAGAGTGTAAATAAAACTTTTAGCAGCGAATTTTGAACCTAATTTAGATTTGACCTTTCGGCCGTTTTCATCAAACAAACCAAGCCAGACATTTCCATCAGATGTTGTACAGATATTTACATGAGGTGTTATTTTATCGGCTATAAGCCAGAATGAATTTCTTGCATTTGGATTGCCGAGTTTGATCTTTGCAGAGAAAATTCCATATTTCTGTCTGAAAGAAATTCCTGTGTTTATAATTCCTGAAGTATAACTGAATTCCTTTGTAAAGAAGCCTTTAACTGGTGACCAGGCCTTACCTGTAATTTTTTGTGGTTTGGTTATGATTTTCAAATAACTGTTTCGCACTTCAAAATTACCATTATCAGTATAGAAATGAAGGTCGGATTCAAGTGAATACCGGTCGTGAAGAAGCTTTTCACCCCAGTAATAATTTGTAAGCCATTTGTTTTTATCAATTTTTTCGCCTTCAAATTCATCGCTGAAAACAAGCTCCCGGTTTTTAAGCACATCAAATTTATTACTGTCTTTTACTTTAAAATACCATATTATATCGGGATTATTTTTCAGATTTAAGTATTCTTGTAACTGTTTAAATTCATTAGTTTTTTCAAATCTCTTTTTGTCGAGGAGGTATTCTTTCCTTTCCTTGAATTCTTTTGTCCCGACGTAGTCTTTAAGTTCATTATACCTGGCCAGCCGGGCTGAACCGTCTAAGTTCAAAAAATTGGAATATTCTTTTGAAGATTTGAATTTGTAATACTCCTTTATTTCCGGTGAAGAATTCATCTGCCTGAATTCAGCCAATTTTTTTGCGTTGTCTGAATCTGCAAAATCTTTCGATTTCATCTTTTCTTTAAAACCAGTGTCGGAAACAAGTTGTTTGAGTTCTTCGTATTTTTTAATTTTTTCTGAGCCATCGAGTTCCCTGAATTTTTTCAAAGAATTCCCTTCAACCGTTTTAAAATATAGTACTATATCCTTCGCCTTTTTAAGAGAAAGAAATTCTTTTTCTTTTGCATACTCTTCAGAAGTTTTATAAGAAAGACCTTCTATTTCCTTTTTTTTCTGCTTAAAGCCTTCGGAATTAATCAGGTCGTTTAGTTCATTATATCTCGCCAGTTGATTGGATTCTGAAAAAGATTTTAGCTTTTCAAATTCTGATACGAGGGCTTTTTCTTCTTGTTCGATCTTTTCAGTAGCCGGAACCATTCCCAGTAAGAGCTTAAGACTTGCCATTGTGGTAATTGTTTTGATATAACATGTTAAAGATAAAAAATCTTTTATGAAATAAACGCAAATGTTTTGTGTTTATTTATAATTCAAAATAAAGACTTTAAATTATTAATATAAAATTTATTCTTTTTCATCTTTTTCTTTTAGATTTACTGGACTCTATTGAAGAAGAAATGAATATCGTGGAACCATAATTATTAATTGAAATAAAATCTATTATGAAATTTAAATCAAATAGCATAAATTTGATAAATATAAAAATTGGATGGCTAGATATTTTAATTTTTAATATTTCATTTGTTCCTGTAACAGAAAATTACTATAAATATACGTTTTTATGAAATTTCTGGCATTTAATATTGCTATTTTTGAGCTTCTGACTATAAATTATGGGCATGTAATTTATGCCGTTGAAGATACTTTAACAAAAAAGGTGATTACGATTTCTGTCGATGGTTCAATAAACCCTTCAAGTGCAGAATATATAAATTCAGGTATTAAGCAGGCGAAGCAGGAAAATGCAGAATGCCTGATAATCAAGTTGAATACTCCTGGAGGATTATTAAAATCTACAAGAGCTATTGTAGCTGATTTGCTCGACTCTGAAATTCCTGTAATTGTATTTGTTTATCCCAGTGGCGCTCAAGCGGCTTCAGCAGGTGTTTTTATAACCCTGGCAGCTCATATAGCGGCAATGGCACCAGGAACTAATATTGGTGCAGCGCATCCTGTAGATCTTCAGGGTGAACAAGATTCTGTTATGAACGAAAAGGCCACTAATGACGCAGCGGCATTCATAAGATCAATAAGTGAGAAAAGGAAAAGAAATGTCCAGTGGGCAGAAGACGCCGTAAGAAAAAGTATTTCTATTACAGAAAATGAAGCATTGAAAGAAAATGTTATAGATGTAATTGCGGCTTCGATACCGGATTTACTCAAAAAAATCGATGGGAAAGAAGTAACTGTATCCGCCGGTACAAAAGTCCTGAATACTGAAAATGCCGAGGTAATTGATATTGAAATGGACTTTAAGCAAAAAATCCTTAACATGCTAAGCGACCCTAATATCGCATATATATTATTAATGATTGGTATCTACGGCATAATGTTCGAACTTTATAACCCAGGGGCAATATTCCCGGGTGTGGTCGGCGGAATAAGTTTAATAGTTGCTTTTTATTCGTTACATACCCTGCCTGTAAATTATGCAGGCCTGGCATTGATTGTTTTCGCAATTATTTTATTTATTGCCGAAATAAAAATAGTTAGTCATGGATTATTAACTTTGGGCGGAATTATTTCATTAATACTTGGATCAATAATGTTAATCAATACTGAATCAACATTGGAAGTCATCAGAATCTCGTGGTTTGTAATTCTGGTGATTGTTATACTAACGGCTGCTTTCTTTTTATTTGCAATCGGTTTCGGCATTAAGGCTCAAACCCGCAAGCCTACAACAGGAATCGAGGGTATTATAGGAGAAATTGGAGAAGCAATATGTGATTTAAATCCTGAAGGCCAGGTAAGAATTCATGGTGAGCTCTGGAATGCTGAAAGCCCGGATGGCTTTATAAGCAAAGGAACAAAAGTTAAAGTTATAAGAGTATCAAATCTTAAATTAATAGTGAGTAAAATAACTTAAACCAAATTTAAACAAATTTAAAGGGAATTGTTATGGAGCAGACATCAAACGTTTTATTAATAGCAGGAATTATATTCCTGTTAATTATACTTGCAAGCGCAATCAAAATCTTGCGCGAGTATGAACGCGCTGTTGTTTTCCGACTTGGAAGATTGATAGGAGTCAGAGGCCCCGGTATTATCTTCCTTATACCTTTAGTTGACCGGATGGTAAAGGTAAGTCTGAGAACTGTTGTTATGGACGTACCCACACAGGATGTGATTACGAAAGATAATGTTTCTATAAAGGTAAATGCTGTGGTTTATTTTCGTGTGATACAGCCCGAGAAGGCAATTGTTGAAGTTGAAAATTATCTCTTCGCCACCTCGCAATTATCACAGACCACATTGAGAAGCATACTCGGGCAATCAGAGCTCGATGAGTTACTCTCTCAAAGAGAAAAAATCAACATTGAACTTGCAAAAATAATTGATCATCAGACTGAACCGTGGGGAATAAAAGTTTCGACTGTTGAAGTAAAGCATATAGACCTGCCTCAAGAAATGCAGCGTGCAATGGCTAAACAAGCCGAAGCAGAGAGAGAGCGCCGTGCGAAAGTGATTCACGCTGAAGGTGAGTTCCAGGCAAGCCAAAGACTCGCTGATGCTGCTCATATAATAAGTTCGAACCCTACGGCTCTGCAACTACGTTTCCTGCAGACTCTTACTGAAGTCGCATCAGAACAAAGCTCTACAATAATTTTCCCGGTACCTCTTGATATAATTTCGGCTTTCTTACCAAAGAATGGCAAATAAATTGTTGGGTAAATAATAAACAATGAATTTTCTGAAGGAATTAAATATCGGCGCCATTAGTGAAAAATGAAATGTGACATTTTTTATTTTATTTATAATTTTGTTTAATTGTTTTTTTAAATTCGATATAATGAAATCAAATAGGAGGACTTTTATAAAAGCAACTACTGCGGCTGCAGCAGCAGCTACAATTTTCCCTTTCGAAACATTTTCTATTGGCAAACCGGGAGTTGCTCCCAGCGATAAGATAAGGGTTGCGCTGATTGGAGGCAACAGCCAGGGCTGGAGCAATCTCGCTTCTTTCCTGAAAAATAAAGAAGTTGAGTGCGTTGCAATGTGCGATGTTGATAGAAATGTATTGAATAAGCGCACCGATGACATTGTTAAACTTGGATTTCAGAAACCAAGGCTTTATGTTGATTACAGAAAAATGCTTGAGAGCAATGATATTGATGTTGTAATTATTGGCACACCCGACCACTGGCACTGCCTTATGCTTGTTGATACTCTGGAATCAGGGAAACATGCTTATGTTGAAAAACCTATCGGCAATTCTATTGCAGAAATAAATATAATGCAAAAAGCTGTTAAGAAACATGGTAAACTAGTTCAGGTTGGACAGTGGCAAAGAAGTCAGCCGCATTTCGTTGATGCAATGAATTACTTGAAAACTGGAAAACTCGGCCGGATAAGGGTTTGCAAAGCGTGGTCTTATGTCGACTGGAAGGGAGCAGTTCCAAAAGTTCCTGATTCTCCGGTCCCTGAAGGCGTTGATTATGACAAATGGCTAGGCCCTGCACCTAAAAGACCATTCAATAAAAACAGATTTCATTTTACATGGCGCTGGTATTGGGAATATGGAGGTGGACTTATGACTGACTGGGGAGTGCATCTTATTGACTATATACTTTACGGAATGAACAAGTCGGTTCCAACATCGGTTATGGCAATTGGCGGTAAATACGCTTATCCCGATGACGACATGGTTACGCCCGATACTATGACCGCAGTTTACGATTTCAATGACTTTACAATGATATGGGAACATACAATCGGCATCGGGCTTGGAAACTGGAAGAGACCTCATGGAATGGCATATACAGGTGAAAATGGCACATTGGTTCTTGACCGTAACGGCTGGGAAGTATTTCCTGAAAAGAATAGAATAGAAGCATTACCAGTTCAGAAAAATGTAGGAGTAGGCCTCGATCTCCATGTAAGGAATTTCCTCGACTGCCTGCGCGACAATACCCCACAAAAACTTAATGCCGGAATTGACATTGGAAGAAACGTGGCACTGGTTGCTCAAATGGGTAATATTGCATACCGTACAGGCGAAAAAGTTAACTGGGATAATACAAAACAGCAGTTTTCATCTTCAAATGCAAATAAACTTATAACGCCGACTTATTATAACGGATACACACTGCCGAAATATTAAAGAAATAGAAAGTTAGATTTCAGAAATTGCTTTTTTAATTTCAGGCCATTTCGCGGGTACTATACGTGCTCCGGAATCCTCTATTACTCTTGACGCAAGATATGAGCCATATTGTCCGCATGTGATTAATGGCTTATCCTGCGCAAGTCCATAAAGAAAGCCTGATGCATATAAATCACCGGCTCCTGTCGTGTCGAGGCATAACGCCGGGTAAGGTCGTATTTTGTAGGTTTCATTGCCCCTTTTAACCAAAGAGCCTTCAGCTCCAGTCTTGATTACAATTATCTCACATTTTTCTGAAAGCAGTTCAAGTGCTTTTTCAGGCTCAAGCCCTGTAAAAGTGCGAGACTCATCCGAATTTGCAAACAAGATATCAATGTAATTATCAACAATTTCCCGAAAGGAATTTATTCTATCGGCAACTACATTATAACTGGCAAGATCAAGAGCAATCTTCATATTCATTGACTTTGCCAGCGAACAAGCTCTTAAAAGAAATGGAAAGTTATTAATCAGGTAACCTTCAAGATAAAGGATATCAAAATTTTGAAATTTATCCGGAGTAAGATCATCCGGATAAAGTTCTATAGCAGCACCAAGATATGTGGCAAAAGTTCGCTCACTGTCGGGAGTTACAAAGGCAATAGCAACACCTGTAGGTGTATTTGACCGCTTAAGAAATGTTTTCACCCCAGCACTCTTAAGATCATTTTCAAAAAAGCATCCGTTTTTGTCATTGCCTATTGAGCCTATAAATCCTGTTTCTGCCCCTAACATTGATAATCCGTGAATAGTATTTGCCGCTGAACCGCCTGATGCAAAAAAACTATGAAAATGCTCAGTTTCTTTACGCATTACTTCAGAACATACATTGTCAATAAGATGCATACTTCCCTTGGGAAGAGAAAATCTCTCAAGTAATTTTTCATCGTCAATAAAAATAATAACATCCACTATTGCATTGCCGATGCCAAGAATTCTTTTCATTGGAAAAATTTTTCAAATATATTGTTAAATTCATTAAAAGCCTGTATTTTTGCCACGCTAAAATATAGAATAGAAAAATATTCCTCAGTAGCTCAGCTGGTTAGAGCGGCGGACTGTTAATCCGTAGGTCGCAGGTTCGATCCCTGCCTGGGGAGCCCTCGAATAAATTATTTAGGATTTAGTTCTCTATAAATTTAAAATTAAAAAACAAGTTTAAACTATTCTTGAAGTACAGTTAAATTTATTCATTAATAATCCTTAATTAATATTTATTTTTGGTAATCTATAATTCGGCAAAGAATAACTTTTTCCGAAAGAGGAAAGATATTACAAAAATGAAAGTTCTTGTCATAACCGACCTTTGCGGCGGGTTTTCTATAACCTTGCCAGAAAGGCAGCTTTATAAAGGCCTAATGGATATGGGAGTCGAAATGACTGTAGTCACCCATTATGAAACTCCTGAATCTGAAGATCTGGCAAAGGCTGGAATGAAAATAATTTATATACCGATTATAAGAAAATTGATTTTAAAGCTATAAAACATCTAAGACAGATAATCAGAGAGGGGAATTTTGATATTCTTTACGTTACGTTCGGAAAAGGTATTACTAATGCTATTCTGGCTGCACGGAACATTAAGATAAAAATTATCGGTTATATTGGTTCACTGAACGTTCACTGGCACGATCCCACTGCTTACCTTTCATTTCTTAATCCAAGGCTCGATCGTATTATTTGCAACAGTGATGGTGTAATGGAACATTTTGTAAAACAGGGAGGCAAGCGTTTGAAAAATAAATGCATAAGGATTTATAAAGGCTACGACTCCGAATGGATACAAGTTTCATCGCCTTTATCAAAACAGGCACTGGATATACCTGAAGATGCTTTCGTAATATGCTGCATTGCTAATGTAAGAAGGGAGAAAGGAATACCTTATCTTATTAATGCAACACGTTATCTCCCCGATAACCTGCCAGTATATTTCGTTCTTATTGGAAAAGGGATGGACTCTACTAAAATAAAAAGGCTGGTTTCAAAATCACTTTATAATAAAAAATTCCGCATTTTTGGCTTTATTAATGAGATTTTTCCATATACTGCAATGTGTGATATTTATGTCCAGCCTTCGATAACTGAAGGGCTGGGCCGTTCCATTATAGAAGCCATGTTCCTCCGGAAACCGGTAATTTTATCCGGCCGGGGCGGCGCAAAGGAGCTTGTTGATGAAGGCGTGAACGGTTTTGTGGTACCTGCGAAATCTTCATTTGCAATTGCCGAAAAAATAAATTATTGCTTCAATAACCGTGAAAAACTTCCGGCAATGGGTGAAAAGTCACAGTTGAAAGTAAAGAAGCTGCTTGACCCTAAAGAGGCTGTTGAGAAGACTTACAGGTTGTTTTGTGAGGAAACAGATAAATAAATACTGTTCTGCTACAGACTTCTGATATTCAATCCACCACTTATTTCGAAAACTGATCCTGCCGAGAAATCCCAGTCGCCTCTTGCAAGCGATGCCACTGCCTTTGCGACATCGGAGGGTAAGCCCCATCGCTTTTGCGGAATTACTCCCTCCTCAATCATTTTGTCGTACGTTTCTTTCACACGCGAATTCATATCCGTCTGAATAATGCCCGGCCTTACTTCAAAAACAAGAATGCCCTCACGTGTAAGCCTGTCGGCAAATACTTCTGCTGCCATACTTAATCCGGCTTTCGAAATGCAATATTCAGCTCTTTTCACAGAAGACATGTTGGCCGACACCGAAGAGATAAAAATTATTTTCGGATGATATTCCTGAATTATTGACATGAGCCAGATCATTTCCTTTGCAACTTTTTGAGTAAAGAACAAGGGGCCCTTTAGATTAATATTCATCACTCTGTCATAACTCTCCTCTGTGAGATCGAGGATATCAGTTCTTTGAAGTGGTGCAACTCCTGCATTATTTACCAGGATATCAATTCTACCAAAGCGATCCAGAATATTTTTTACAACTTCAACATGACACGCAGTACAGGAAATGTCGAGTCCTATCGGGAAAAATGCCGCTCCATGTTTTTCTACTTCAGGAGCAAGCGTTTCCATTCCTTCACTATCGAGCGAGCGTGCAATTGCTACGATATCATAACCTTCCAGAGCGAGAGAAAGAGTAACGGCTCTTCCTATACCTCTACTTGCTCCTGTGACTACAGCAACAGGTTTACTGTTCATAGGCGGAATGATTTAGTTGGTTATATTATATAATTCTTGCCGGTAAAATTAATAATTTGAGAAATCTTTTCAATACCCTGTAATTTTTCCTTCACGGTATTTCTTCCACACAGTTTCGAACCACAGTTCCTGAGCAGGAATAGGTCTTACATCTGTAAGCTGCGTTTTTACAGTATTCTTATTGAATTGTATTTCAAGAATTTTATTTTCAATATCCTTTTGATAATCACATAAACTGAAACGCCATTTATCTTCGAGCCCTGCATGTGGTTTTATCCCCTGGCTGTAGGTAACCATGTACGATCCTCTGCTTCTTCCTCCTTTTTCAAGATAAGTTTTTAAAGCCTCAATGTATATAAGGTGCGTTAAACAATGTTCTTTCAGACGAAAAGCTTCAGCAAGTTCTTTTACCGATTTTACGGAAAGTATCTCGTCAAGTTCTTTAAACATAAAAGATGCTTCTTCAGCTGCCCTGATGGTTTTTTCAATATTTCTGACTATACCTGCTGTCTCTGACATTCGCTGCCCGATTTCATTTAAATAATCCTGAATGTTTTTAATTCTTATTTCTGATTCCGACCATTTTCTTGCCAGTTTGAGCTTTTCTTCCACTTGCTCTTTTACCGATAAATAAAAGTCTGAAAAGGTTATCGGATTTTTGTTGTATTTTTCAATTATATAAAGTGCTGCTCTATGGCTTCCTGTTTGACCTGCATTGAGGGCTGAGCCTCCCGGTCTGTAAACGCCATGAGATCCATTAACCTCTCCAACAGGGAAAAGATGCTTCAGATCCGACTCCCACCAAATATTGCCTTTAAGTCCTCCATTATTATGCTGGACACATACAGCAATCTCAAGAGGTTCCTTGGCGAGGTTTATGTTATGTTCGAGATACAAATCAAATGCAGGTTTGTTCAAAAACTCGAGCCTTTTGACAGGAGTTTCTTTCAGAGCATCTGAGTTTTTTAAATATTCGAATACTTTCCTGTCTAATATTTCGGGTGAATACTTTTCACATGCAGGTCCTGTCGGATTAGTTCTGAAATCAATGAATACCTTTCTCCCTTTTTCCACTCTTTCCCTGTAAACAAGCAGGTCAATAAGTGACGAACCATAATCGGCAGTTTTTTCAGGGTCGAAAGGCCATTGATATCCTTTCAGGAATATAGCTTTTGTAAGTGATGTAATATCAGGAAAGAACTCATTAAGAAATTCTCTTTCATCATTTCCTTTTGCATTGGTCGAGAAATATCTGGGTATAACCTGCTGATAGCTTCCGGAAAGGTTCCATCGGAATTTGGTTGAAGCTATTCCGAATTGTGATTCGGTAAGGTTCTGCGCAGTGGCGCCTGCTTCAAGTGCAATGCCTGTAGAGCCTGACTGTGATTCAGGGTACACTGAGTCTTTATAAAGGCCTGCCGGCCCTCCGGTTCCCATAATAATATTTTTAGCATTAAAAAGTATAAAGGCATTTTCCATTCTATCTGCTTTCAGATTAATGGCTAAAGCACCTGTAACTGATTTGGAATCATTTTCTTTTTTTGTCAGCAGGCTAATAACTCTTACACTGTCGAGCACTTTGATTTTTCTTTTTCTTACTTCTTTCGCAAGTGCTTCAAATATCATTCTCGAAGTATAAGGGCCGGCGGAAGTCCCTCTTGCCTTAGGGTCGTTGTCAGTTTTATATCCGACCCATGCGCCATATTTATTATGCGGGAAAGGTACTCCAAGTCTTATCAGGTTCATAAATGCCTGAACAGAACCCTGTGCTTCACAAAGAGCAATATCGCCATGCATACACCTGCCTTTGAAAAGATCTTCGGCCATCAGCACCGGACTGTCAGGTTCATCTCCTGCAAGAGAGAGTTTATAATAGGTTTGTTTGTCTGAGCCTGCGTTCCTTGTTGTTCCTCCTCCCCATTTTTCTGTGGCAATGAGTATATTCCTTTGACCTGCAGAATGAAGGCTTAAAGCAGCATTAAGCGATGCCGCGCCGCTGCCGATTATTAATGTGTTTACACTATAACCGCGGATTATATATCCGTTAAGAGTTACAGTTTCATTTTCCATCTGTAATGAGTTTTTTAAGTTCAGCAGCGTATATCTCACGATCGCGGGTTACACAACCTCCAGGCCTCATATTTCTTATAAGCCTTGTGCATCCCGAGCATGTTATGCAAAATCTTGAAGGGTCAACATAGCCTTTGGTCATCAGGTCAAGAGGCATGGACGGGTATGCAAATGAGTTACGGCCAAAGCCTATAAAAGAAGCGCTTCCGGAATTGATTACTGCAGCTCCGACATTAGGAGCAAATTGTCTGAGCCATGAATATGCTGATCCGATCATCAAAATATCAGGGAAATTTTTCTGGAGTACCGATGTTCCTTCAACCATTCTTGTCACACCTTTCAAAGGATGTTCTGGAGGTGTACTCATCCCTGGCAGTGGGTTATCAAATGGCCTCGAAACATAAGGATTATAATAAGGATTCCCCATCGTTATATTCATAAATTTTATGCCCATCTTCTTAAGTTCCCAGGTGAGTTTTACTGGTTCGGTCAGATCATAATCTTTTCCGTCGGCTGTTGTTGCGAATCCACCTTCGTGAATATCACCTATACTAAGGCGTGTAGTTATTAAGATATCGGGTGTTTTTGTTTTTATACGTTCAACTGTTTCAAGAAGGAATCTGAATCTTTTTTCAGGTTCGAGTCCACCGTAAATACTGTTTTTCCTGTTAAAGGAAAAAAGTAACTCATGAACCAGATAACCATGACAGGCTTTTATATCTACAGCATCAAAACCGGCCTCGTAAACAAAGCGGGAAGTTTCAATAAATTGATTCTGTATGTCCACAAGCTCATTATCTGATAGAACTCTTTCATTGCCTTTATCGAAAAGAGAATTATTACATGGAACCAAAGGCGAGCTTTTACCGTCAGGCTTGCTGTAACGACCCGAATGAGTTATTTGTGCGACAATGAAAGGTCTGATGTTTTCAGGAGCGCTTCGGCGAATTTTGTCAATAAGAATCTTATATTCCCTGTAATTATTTTTATGAATCATAAGCTGTCGGGGATTGGACTGGCCCGAATGAGTTACAGCAATAGCTTCAAACCAGATAATCCCGCTCCCGCCTGATCCGTATCGTAAATATCTTCGTTCTGTAAGAGGTGAAGGTGACCCATCGGCCTCCGAGTCATAGCCTTCCATAGGTTGAACGACAAGACGGTTATCTATTTGTTTGTCATTTATTTTAGCCTGTTGGAGCAAAGGGCTTAAGTCGTCGTTAAATGGTATTGATAGCCCAAGCTCGCGAGCCTTTCCCAGAAGTTCGTCTTTGCTCTTGAATCTGAAACGTTCGTGCATCTTAATATTGAGATATTTATAGTTTGCATGAAAAAATTAAACAGGTATATCAGGGTTGAAAGTTAGAATAATATTTCATTTCTCTTCATTTTCTTCATCATCTTCTTCCTCGAGCCATTCATATACAGGTTGTTGAGGGCCTTCATTTCTGAAACATATTGCAAGGATAATACCTGAAACAAATCCCATCATGTGACCTTCCCAGGAAACATTCTGATAAACTCCGGGGAACATACCCCAGATCATCGAGCCATAAAGAAAAACAACAAGAAGTGACAGGGCGGTCAGTCTGTAATATTTCCTTATAATGCCGCTAAAGAAAAGGAAGGACATCATTCCGTAAATGAGTCCGCTTGAGCCGATATGTATTAATTCCCTGCCGGTAAGCCAAACCAGAATGCCGGTAAGAAGATAGTTCCACAAAACTATTTTTAATGCAGGTTCGGAATAGAAATAAAAAATTATTGTTCCAAGGACAAGAAAAGGAATGGAATTGCTCATAAGATGCTTTAGATCGGCGTGTATCATTGGAGAAAGTATTATTCCTGGAAGTCCTTTCAGATGAAGTGGATAAATACCAAGAAAGGAAAAATCAACATCGAAGAGGATTTCAATAGCTTTTACAAGCCCCATAAAGAAAACAAAAATGCCTGGAATGAATATACTCAGGAATAGTTTTTTTCTGAAGAAGGTTGCCTCATCAAAGTCAGTCAGGTTTTTATCGGTTTCTACCCCATTTTCCTATATAATTTCCCGATTATTCTCCCGGGAATACGATGCCAGCTTCTTTTCTTATTCTGTCGAGCGTTCTTATCAGGTTTATGCTGAAAGAGTGAGGGACTACAGGGCTTTCCTTTAATCCTTTGTCGAGGCAACGCATTACCTCTTCAGCTTCCCAGTGGTATCCCATTGCTTCAGGCCTGAAGGTGAATTCTTCAGGCTCCTTACCATGAATCTCGAGTATTACCCGCTGGTTCATATCTCTTCCTCTCGATACGATCATATTTCCTTTGTCACAAAGAAGTTTACATCCGATCCCTTCGTTTGTTTTGAATGAACTATATAAATCAGCCATTTTGCTATTATCATACCGGAATATTATACTGATTGATTCTTCCGAACCTGTAGGTGAAAACAAAGCATAGGATTTTACTTCATCGGGTACCCCGATGAATGTAAGGCTGTCTATAACGGGGTAAATTCCTATATCATGAAGAGATCCGCCGCCAAGGCTGAGATTGAATTTTCTGTCGTCCGGATTGAAAGGTGGCTGAAACGAAAACCAACCGTGCAGATGATGAATTTCGCCCACTATTCCTGATTGAAGAATTTCGTTAGCCTTTTTATAATAAGGCTGAAATGGCGGCCAAAGAGCTTCCATCAGGAAAAGATTGCGTTTTTCAGCTTCTTCAATCATCTCCTCAACTTGCCTTGAATTAATTGCAAATACTTTTTCACAAATCACATTTTTTCCATTCCGCAAACAAAGCATAGTATGCTGGTAGTGCATCGAATGGGGTGAAGCAATATATATAATTTCGACATCCGGATCCTGAGCAAGCTCTTCATAACTGCCGTAATACTTTTTGAATCCGTATTCCAATGCAAATTTTTTTGCACGCTCGACGTTGCGCGATCCTACTGCATAAAGCTCAGCATTGTTGAGTATCTGAAGGCCTTTCGTAAATTTGGCTGCCATTTTTCCCGGTGCAAGAATGCCCCATTTATATTTTCGTTCCATAATCCTTTTTTAAATCAGATAAAAATAGAAAAAATTAAAGAATGATCCAGATAAATAATCGCAACGATTTAACAAATTGACATACAGATTCTTTATAAAAATAATATTATATATTTTAAAAATATTACTACTATGTATAACATAGTATATGAAAATTTATATTTCTTTGCATGAAATAATTAATAATAAAGTTACAAATAAAAATTCAAAAATGAAAATTGCATTAACAATAGATCTTGGAGGTTATTCTTTCAGTATAGATGAAGATGCTTACGAAGAATTGAAGTCGTATTTAAAAAGTCTCGAGCACTGGTTTTCCGGTGAGGAAAGTTCATCTGAAATAATCAATGACATTGAAGTCAGGATGGCGGAGTTATTCCGTGCAAGGCTTTCGGATTACAGACATGTTATTACAATTAAAGATGTGAGGGAGGTTATCGAAGTGCTTGGGATGCCTGAAGACATAGCAGGCAAAGGAGGAGAAGAAGGTAAGGGGAAGTCCAAATCATCAGGTTCACACAGGATGTACCGCGACCCTGACAAGAGAATTCTTGGCGGTGTTTGTGCCGGGATGGGAGCTTACTGGCGAGTTGATCCCCTGATTATAAGGGTGATATTTCTCGCACTTATTTTTGCGGGCGGATTAGGAATAATTATTTATCTGGTTTTATGGATAGTTCTTCCTGAAGCTAAAACCACAGCACAGAAAATTGAGATGAGGGGCGAAACTGTTGATATAAACACTATAAGAGAGGCAGTAAAGAGCGAATTTGAAAAAGTTCGAAAGAAAATGAACGTATGAACAAACTACTGCAGTATAGTTGTCCGGCAAGAAGAATAAATAATGTTTTATGGATATTGATAATGCAACGGCTCAGATGCGCAAAGGGGTTCTTGAGTACTCCATTCTCCTGGTACTTTCAGGCAGTTCCTGTTATGCAAGCGATATTATCCGACAGCTTAAAGAAGTAAAGGTAATAGTTGTCGAAGGCACTCTCTATCCATTACTTACACGTCTTAAGAACTCAGGGCTTCTCAGTTACCGATGGGAGGAATCGCAGCAAGGCCCACCAAGAAAATATTATATGATAACCGAAGCAGGACGTGAATATCTGAGACAGCTCGATAATGAATGGGCAAGCCTTGTTGAATCGGTTAATCTGTTAAGAAAGAATATCGTATAATCGTTAATCGGTAATTTTTTATTCATTACTTTGCTCTGAACTCTCCCGATTCCCGGGCCTTCGCTTCGTGTGCTCCATGCTTTGTGCTCCATGCCCTGTGCCCTCAATCCTGATAAAACCTTGATGATTTGTACAGCTTCATGTGATATCCTTACAGATTTATCAATATGAAGTATATTCCCTATTTCATTTTTAATTTTGTTTACTACTTTTATCCGCTTTAAAAGCATTCAGTTTGAACAAAGAAAAAGTTATAAATCCATCCCGGGCCATTGCAATTGTTGTTTCAAATATGATAGGCACCGGAGTATATACAAGTCTTGGCCTTCAGGCGGCTGGAGTTCATTCTGTTCTAGCTCTTGTTCTGATATGGATAACCGGAGGCCTTGTTGCTCTTTGCGGAGCGCTTACTTATGGAGAACTGGCGGCACGAATACCGCAATCGGGAGGAGAATATATTTTCCTTTCTAAGATATTTCACCCGGCATTCGGTTTTCTTTCCGGCTTTATTTCAATGACTATTGGCTTTGCAGCTCCGCTTGCAATTTCAGCTATTGCACTTGGAACTTATGCCGGAAACTTAATCCCGGTTCCTCCTATGATAATGGCAGTTACTATAATTATTCTTCTTACATTACTTAATCTGAGTAGTTTCCGAACAGGAGCTAACTTCAATTTTGTTACAACGGCTCTTAATATATCTCTGATTCTTACACTTTGCGTAATGGGTTTCTTAAAAGGGCATTACGATGGATTTAAGGTTACTTTCATGCAGTCAGATCTGAAACAGATAATTAATCCTGCTTTTGCTGTTTCGCTGGTATATGTTTCCTTTGCCTATTCTGGTTGGAATTCAGCAGCATATATTGCCCATCAGGTAAAAGATCCTGTAAAAAACCTGCCTGTAGTCTTTATCACTGGCACTCTGATCGTGATGACACTATATACACTTCTTAATTTTATATTCCTTTATACTGTACCTATCGATGAACTTAAAGGGAAAGTTGATGTAGCATTTATTGCGGCTAAGAATATTTTCGGTGATGCCGGAGGAAAATTTATAGCAGTGCTTATATCTATCGGTCTTATTGCGTCAATAAATTCTTTACTCATTCTTGGTCCAAGAGTTACTCAGGCAATTGCAATGGATTACCCGTCCCTTGGTTTACTTAGCAAGGAAAATAAGAACGGCTCACCTGTTTATGCCACAATACTTCTTGCAATTTTTTCACTTACTCTTATTTGGACCTCGACGTTCGAACAGATAATGACTTTGATAGGATTCACACTAAGTATTTTCACTATATCATCAGTTGCCGGGCTTTTTTTCTTGCGCCATCGTATGAAAAAAAACAACGAAAATTTTTATCATACTTTCGGGTATCCTTTTATTCCGTTTTTTTTTATAGTAGTTGAAGGATGTATGATGGTGTATGTGTTTGCAAACAGGCCTGTGCAGTCACTTATAGGTATTGGGATCACTCTCTCCGGACTTATTGTCTATTTTTTGTTAACGAAAAAAAAGAAACATGTCGGCATTTAGATTGATTCCGGTTTTTGTTTTTTGGTTGATATTTTTCTCATCATGTCATAATAATTCACGTGTATTCGAAAATAAGCTTCCTGATACTCAAGTTTACAACGTTCCTTATGATACTGTTAAAGATAATATTATATCCTTTTTTTCAGGGAAGCAATATGAGAATAGAAATTGTCTTGGTAAATTCGATTCTCTTACCTCGTGGAAGAAATTTTCTTTTCGCATGGACAGCGGTTTTTCATATCTCGATACTTCAAGGTTAATTAAAATGTCGAACTGGGCAGAAACAGAAATAACGTACCGACACGATACTTCTGTTCTGTTTTATCCATTTGGCGGTCCTGATTTTTTGAATGCAAATACCTTTTATCCCAATGCATCAAAATATATACTGATAGGACTCGAGCCAGTTGGTAAACTACCCGATATTTGTAACATGACTCCTTCGGAAGTGGATGAATATCTTGACGACATCTGGCTTTCCCTTAGCGATATATTCAGGAGGAGTTATTTCATAACGGGGCATATGGTTGATGCTTTAAAGAAAGAAGAAGTTGGCGGAGCAACGCCTCTTATTTCAATTTTCATAAAAAGAAGAGGTTACAAAGTGGTTTCACTGGATTATATAGGCATCGACAACACCGGCAACTGGCAATATTCTGATAGTTTGAAAAACAAAAAGTCATTTGCTTCCGGAGTGAAAATTGATTTTGTCCCTGTCAATAGCAATAGAATTCAGACTTTATTTTATATCAGAGCAAATTTATCCGACGAAGGATTGAAAAAGAACGAACCCTTAAGAAGGTATCTTTATTCATTGCCCATACGTCATACTTACCTTAAAGCCGCTTCTTATCTGATGCATAGTAAAGAATTTTCACAAATACGTAGTTTAATACTTGATAAAAGTAAATCAATCCTCCAGGATGATTCTGGTATTGCATATAGATTCTTTGATAAGAAATATTGGGATATTAAACTTTATGGAAAATATCAGAGGCCGGGGAAAGAGTTTTCATGGATTAATGAACCTGACCTTGCTGAGGCATATCATAAAATGCCGGTAAAGCAGGTTCCTTTTACTCTCGGCTATAACTGGCGAACTCGTGCAATAAATCTCCTTTATGCCGTAAAAAGATAAAAAGCACCAAAAAAATTTATTTGCTTTAGTTCATTCATTTTCTTAACTTTGGTAGAGTGATATTATAAAATTATTTCCCACAAGGTTGTATATTTCTGTGGGATTTGTAGAATCTAAAACCTGATTATATGAGAGTTCTGATTACCGGATTTATTGCTTTCGTTATCTGGTCTTTCTTCTCGATGTGGCTTTATGTTGATATTTTGAAACCTGCAACGAAAAGGCCTGTTGTTATTTCCCCTGCTGAAAGACCTGACATGGTGGCTGATTCGCTCGAGAAGCTTCGCGCCTCCATGCCAGAAGATCTACTGATTTTTTTTGATTTTGACAAGACAGAAATCAAGGAAGATCCGTCTATTGATGCCAGAGTGGCTGAATTAAAAACCTGGCTTGAAAAATACCCATCGGCTGTACTTGCAATTACAGGTCATACAGATTTTATTGGCACGCCCGAGTATAATTATAAATTAGGGCTTGAAAGAGCAAATGCAGTCCGAAAATATCTGGAAACAAAAGGAATACCTTCAGAAAAGATGATTGTCGATTCGAAAGGCGAGGACGAGCCTCTGGCAACTCAAATAACATCAAAAGGACGTGCAATGAATAGAAGAACAGTAGTAAGAATTAAAATGTGATAAAATGAATACAAAACTTATTTTACTCGCACAATCGGTTACAACGGCCGTTATAGAAATAATACTTTTGCTTTTGGGTGCAGCCATTATTGGTTTTCTCACAGCATGGTTCTACCAGAAATCCCATTATACGCCTATTATTGAGAAACTGGAAGATGAAAAGGAACAACTTATCCTTGAAATTAATAACCTTAACGATAAAATTAAAGGGCTTAATGATGAAATTAAAGGTCTGAACGATAAAATCACGGAACTTGAAAAAACAATATCCGAACAGAAAAAAGAGATTGAAGAACTGAAAAAACAATAAAAGAAAGAAAGAGAGAAACCTGAGGAATTTCTGCCCCTTTTATGTAGAAATAAAGGCTTTGAAAAATATCTTATACAACAGCTGACCCACCTGGATTCGAACCAGGACTCTGCGGAACCAAAATCCGTTGTGTTACCATTACACCATGGGTCAATTAACCTTTATCAGGTGAGGCAAAATTATAAAAAATAATACTTTTATAATTTAGAAAGCGAATTTTTGAACAAAAAATCAAAGTCCGCAATATCTGACACTTTAATTATCTTCAGTGGGCAGCGTACAAGTGTCCGGATAACATGTCCGAGATCGCACATCTCTTCATCGCCTTCTTCATAATACCATAAAATCCTTACCTGACAGGGCATGTCAAATGTCTTTTCAAGCTCACGAAGTATAGTAAAAACCCACTTGATCGACATTGTGTTGATGAGCTCAAAGCCAAGAATAATTTCCGTTTTTTTTGCACAATCGTCGAGGTAATTTAAAATCCATTCATAAATAGGTGAATAAAAATCAGAAGGGTTTTCCGGAATCGATCTTCCGGTTATAATAATTTTACCTCTTTCAAGAATAACGCGAGGCGTTTTTTTTGACGGTTCTATAAGAATACTTTCAGGATACATGCTAAGGCATAACTTCAGGCTCTCTTTTCAGAAGCCCTTTATTGAGGGTGGTAAAATTATATAATTAGTTTAAATCTTCAAACTTATTTTTTATGCTTTGCCAATATTTTAATAATAATGTTAAAAGTAGAGTTATATAATTTATATCTTCGTAGCTCCGTTTACGGAAAGTAATATAATATAAAAACTTATGAAGAAAATTACACTTCTGATTATCCTCATCATGTTTTTTCCTTCATTTTTATCTTTCTCTCAAGATAAAGTCTGGTCACTTGAAGATTGCATAAAATATGCTCTTGAGAAAAATATTCAGGTTAAGCAGCAAGGATTGCAAACAGAGGTTCAGAAAAATTCTCTTGACCTTGCAAAACTTAAACTTTTGCCGACGATTAATGGCAATGCAACTCATAGTTACTCTTTCGGCAGGGCTCTCGACCAAACTACTTATCAATATACCGAACACGAAAATGTTATGTCGGATAATTTTTATATAGGAAGCAGTTTGACTCTCTTCAGTGGGCTTCAGAACTATAATTCAATAAAAAAAAATAATTATGAATTGTTTGCCAGCGAACAAAATCTTCAAAACATAAAAGATAATATAGCACTTAGTGTAGCACTTGGCTACCTTCAGATATTGCTTAATAGAGAGCTTGTTTCTGCAACTGAAAACCAGTTTTTGATTACAAAACTACAGATTGAAAAAACCCAAAAGCTTGTTGATGCAGGAAGTGTTGCAATGGGGAATCTGTTACAGATCGAAGCACAGGCTGCTCAGGAAGAGCTTCAACTTATAAATCTGAAAAACCAGCTAAGTATTTCTTATCTTAATCTCGCACAATTATTAGAACTTCTGACACCTGAGGGGTTTGAAATAGCAATTCCCGAAATAAGTATAGATACAAATTATATAAGTACTGAAAATGTACTCGATGTATTCAATATTGCATGCAATAACAGAGCGGAAATAAAAAGCGCCGAAATGAAACTCAAAGCAAGCGAATACGACCTTAAAATTGCTAGAGGTGGTAGAAGTCCTCGTATTTCAATGAGCGCCTCATTCAGTACAGGATATTCGGATATCAGAAAAAAACTTCTCGGCATAGATCCTGTTACTGGCCCGATTTATGGTAAATATTCTTTTGCCGACCAGATAAATGATAATATAAACTATGGAATTTCCTTCTCAGTAAGTGTCCCTTTTCTTAACGGATGGCAGGTCAATAAAAATATTTCCAATTCAAAACTTGCTATAGAAAATAATAATTATGCTCTTGAAGCGACAAAAAAGCAGCTTTATAAGAATATCCAACAGGCTTTTGCAGATAGGGAGGCAGCTTTAAAAAGATATAATGCTACTATAAAAACTGTAATCGCAAATGAAGAAGCTTTCAGATATTCAGAGCAAAGATTCAATGTTGGGCTTGTTACACCAGTTGACTATAATGCAGCTAAAACACAATTGTTGAAAGCACAGTCAGAAATGGCACAAGCCAAATATGAATTCATATTCAAAATAAAAGTGCTTGATTTTTATAAGGGAATCCCGATTACATTATCTGAATAAAATTTATAATATAATGAAAAATAATAAAATACTTAAAATATTATTGCCCGTCACCGTTGTGCTTATTATACTGGCATTTATAGGCAAGAAACAAGGATGGTTTGGTAAACAAGCTGCAGTCAAAGTGGCCGTTGAGAACGCATCTATAAGAAGCATTACTGAAATAATTACCGCAAATGGCAAGATTCAACCTGAAAAGGAAGTTAAAATAACGCCTGACGTTTCCGGTGAAATTGTTGAACTTAATGTTAAAGAAGGCGACGATGTGATGAAGGGGCAGTTATTATGTCGCATAAAACCCGATACTTATATTTCACAACGTGACAGATCCCTGGCTGCAATATCATCAGCAAGGGCAAGGCTATCGCAATCGGAAGCACAGTTTGTTCAGGCTGAACTGGCATACAAAAGGAATAAGCAACTTTTCGAAGAAAAGGCAATCTCCCAATCTGAATTTGAGCAGGCAGAAGCTGCTTATAAAGTGGCAAAAGCCGAAGTGGATGCTGCAAAATTTTCAGTTTCCAGTGCCGAGGCTGCATTAAAAGAGGCAGAGGAAAACCTGATTAAAACGTCCATTTATGCACCGATGTCAGGCACTGTGTCAATGCTTCTTGTAGAACTTGGAGAAAGAGTTGTAGGAACAAGTATGATGACAGGTACGGAGATGATGAGAATTGCCGATCTTTCGCGCATGGAAGCCAGGGTAGAAGTAAATGAGAACGATATTATAAGAGTTAAAGTTGGTGATACAGCTATCGTAAATGTGGATGCCTATCTGGATGAAAAATTTACCGGAGTTGTAACTATGGTTGCCAATTCTGCAAAAACAACAGGTGTCTCTGCAGACCAGGTCATAAATTTCGATGTAAGAATTTTTATACTTCCCGAGTCATATAAGCATCTTGTGAGTGAAGAAAGGCCAAGCCCACTTCGACCTGGCATGTCGGTCTCGGTCGATATACGTACTATAACAAAGCCTGCAGTATTGGCTGTGCCAATACAGGCTGTAACCACAAGAACTGATACCACACTGGCAGGAGAAGCGACTACAAGAAATGAAGTGAGGACTCTTGTTTTCATTACCGATGGAACCTATGCTCTTGCCAGAGATGTTAAAACCGGCATTCAGGATAATAATTATATCGAAATAATTTCCGGTATCAATGAAGGCGATAGGGTGATCACGGCACCATTCAGTGCTATTAGTAAAAAGCTATCTGACAGCACTCTGATTCAGATTGTCAAAAAAGAAGAGCTTTATGCTGTAAAATAAATCCTGATCAGACAAAGCAAATGATTTTATGCATTGAAACAGCTACGACCGTATGCTCTGTTGCATTATGCTGCAGCGACCGTGTTATTTCACAGCGCGAAAGCAAAAACTCCAACTCACATGCTGAAATGCTTGCGGTTTTTATAAATGAAATTTTTAAAGAACGAAATATAAATGCTCAAGAGCTTGAGGCAATTGCCGTGAGCAAAGGTCCGGGCTCATATACTGGTCTTAGAATAGGCGTTTCCACTGCAAAAGGTATTGCATACGCCGCAGATATTCCTCTGATAGGAATCGATACCCTAACATCAATGTATTATGGATTGCTTGAAACTGAAATAGGTAGAAAATATATTGACAGGGAAACATTATTCTGCCCAATGCTCGATGCCAGAAGAATGGAAGTATATTATTGTATTTATGACTCATACGGTAAAAAAGTCAAAGAAATAACAATAGAAACAATAAATGAAAATTCCTTCACGGATATATCGTCCAATTTTATGATGATATTTTTTGGAAATGGAGTGAACAAATGTTCAGGAGTTATTAAAAGAGATAAACAGATCTTTATAAAAAATTTTGAACTATCTGCTTCATATATGCGGACCCCTGCATATAAGGCATTGAAAGAGGCAAAGTTTGAAAATACTGCTTATTTTGAACCGTTTTACCTTAAAGATTTTTTAGCAACACGGCCAAAGAAAAAATTGTTTTAAAAGAAAAAATATGGTGATTTTTAAAATTAAATATATTATATCTATTATTCTCTTACTTCTACTTCCTGTTGTCTGGTTAAATGGTCAGAATTCGCCTTATCAGGATGGAGAAAAGGTTTCTTTTATAATGCATTATGGAATCATAACCGGAGGTGCCGGGAACTTAAGCCTTACGAAAGAAATTCTTGATGGCAAAGAAGTATATCATGCTTATTTAATTGGTTATACAACCGGTATTACAGATGCAATTTTTAAAGTACGCGACGTCTATGAGAGCTATTTCGATCCTGTTACCGAACTTCCAGTGAAGTCTGTAAGAGATATCCATGAAGGTCGCTATAGAAAATATAATGTAGTCCTTTTCGACCATTACTCACGTCCCGATTCTGCAATTCTTATCAGTGACCTTACAGGAAAACATGTAACAGAAAAGGGTATTCATGATATACTTTCATGTTTTTATTATTTCCGGAAAAATTACCTGGCAAAAAATTATCCATTCAAGCAGGATGAAAGAATAGTTATAAATACATGGTTCACAGATGAATTCTATCCTATAATACTATCTTATAAGGGTATGGAAAATGTAAAAACCCGGTTTGGTAAAATAAGATGTTATAAATTTAATCCGGTTACTGAAGTGGGCAGGCTTTTTAAAACTAACGAAGATGTTTCGATCTGGTTTTCCGCAGATAAAAATTGTTTACCTGTTAAGATACGATTTGATATATTTGTCGGCGCTTTTACAGCCGAGATAAATTACTACGAAGGGCTTGTAGAGCCGTTTAAGTTTATTGATTAAGAAAAAAGAAATTATTAATTTTAAACAGAATAATTTATATGGCAACAACTCAGGATTTGAGGAATGGACTGGTGATTGAGTTCAATAATGATTTATATACAGTTGTTCAGTTTCAACATGTAAAGCCCGGTAAGGGCCCGGCTTTTGTACGTACAAAACTTAAAAATATAAAAACGGGAAGGATTATTGAAAATACATTCAATGCCGGAGTTAAAATTAATGTTACACGGGTCGAAAGGAGGCCTTTTCAGTATCTATATAAAGACGACCTTGGATATTATTTTATGCATACTGAAACTTTCGAGCAAGTGCATGTACCTGAACATATGATTGAGCAACATGAATTTCTGAAAGAAGGGCAGAATGTTGAAATAGTCGTGCATGCCGATACTGAAAATATACTTTCGGTAGAGCTTCCGCCCTTTGTTGTTCTTGAGATAACATATACAGAACCCGGGCTAAGAGGCGATACTGCAACAAACACTCTGAAGCCTGCAAAAACCGAAACCGGTGCAACTGTTATGGTCCCTCTTTTCGTTAATACCGGCGACAAAATAAAAATTGATACACGCGACGGCTCATACGTCGAAAGGGTGAAATCATAGTATGAAATGAAAGAAAAAAGTTCTTCAAAGGAGAGACTTGAAATTTCAAAATTTAAGCTTAATGCATTACTCGAAATCACTTTGTCTATTAATGCAAACCTTCCTGTAGAAGAGCTTCTTGCCAAATACGACTCAATACTTAGAAACAACCTTGGTATTGGGAAAATAATGATTTTTAAACGTGAAGAAAAGTGGGAATGCATTCTTAATGCAGGATTCCCTGATTCATTCCAGAAGTCGATTAATATACAGGATCAGCTCCTGCCACTTACGGAAACTACAATAGTTACCAACACGCCAGGTTTTGAAGGAGTTGACATCATTATACCAGTATGTAACAACCTTATTCCACTGGCATATATATTCATAGGCGATATAGAGGAAGAGGGAGAAGGAATGAGCCCGGTGTTAAAACATCTGACATTCATTCAGACAATTTCGAATATAATAATTGTAGCTATCGAGAATATCAGACTTTTTAAAGAAAGCCTACGCCAGGAAGCTCTTAAGAAAGAGCTCGAGCTTGCATCACGGATGCAAATGATGTTAATTCCAGGCGAAAATCAACTTCCATCCCGGGGTAAAATAGTTGTCAAAGGATTCTATTTTCCACATTATGAAGTGGGAGGTGATTATTACGACTGCTTAAAACTTTCTGAGGAAATAACAGGCTTCTGTATTGCAGATGTTTCAGGCAAAGGAATTTCAGCAGCAATATTAATGTCGAATTTTCAAGCGAGCCTCCGTGCACTTTTCACCTGTGATATAGATCTTGTAAGCCTTATCAGAAAACTTAATGGAATTGTTATTTCTAATGCCGAAGGAGAAAAGTTTATCACTTTTTTTGTAGCCAGATTTAACCACAGCACAGGCATTCTGGAATACGTGAATGCGGCTCATAATCCTCCTGTTCTTTATGATACAGTAACCGGCGAAATAACACATCTGAAAGCCGATTGTGTTGGAATTGGCATGCTCGACGAAATTCCTCCTTTTACAGCAAAAAAAATAGAAATAAAGAATTATTCTAAAATCGTATGTTATACCGACGGACTCTCTGAACTGAAAGATGAGTATGGCAAAGAGTTAGGAACAGGTTGTATTATCCGCCATATTCAAAACGTCAGACCGGTTGGAGAGAATATCTCCGAAATGTTAAAAGAGCTTGGAATACCCGACAAAAACCCTGGTCTTTTTGATGATGTGTCGATAATTGCTGCAGATCTCTATTGATATATTTCCGTTACTTACTGGAAAAATATTCAGAGTGCTCTTATCAATGAGTAATTCTTTTTTCCTTTTTGTACGAGTAAATATTTTCCATTAAGAAGAAAATCACTATTGATTATTTTTTCACCATCCTCAACTTTTTCCTTGTTGATACTTATGCCACCGCTTTGAATAAGTCTTCTCATTTCGCTCTTAGATGAAAAAATTCTGCAATGTACGGTACATAAATCGTATATCGCAACTCCATCGGAAAATAAATCTTTGCTGACATTGAATACAGGGACCCCTTCGAAAACCGATAAAAATGTCTTCTCATTCATTTTCCTGAGCGATTCGGTAGTCCCCTGTCCGAAAAGTATCTTTGAAGCCTCGACAGCAGAGTTATACTCTTCTCGTGAATGAACCATTACTGTTACCTCTTCGGCAAGCCGTTTCTGTAGAATACGTGCTTCAGGTTTCTGATAATGAGTTGAGATAAGATTTTCGATTGTTTCCTTTCCAAGCGTTGTATAAATTTTGATATATTTTTCTGCATCTTTGTCCGACACGTTAAGCCAGAACTGATAGAATTGATATGGCGATGTCTTTTCAGGGTCGAGCCATACATTTCCCGATTCTGTTTTGCCGAATTTGGTACCGTCGGCCTTTGTAATCAGAGGACATGTGAGAGCGAATGCTTCTCCGCCCATCTTACGTCTGATAAGTTCAATTCCTGTCAGTATATTGCCCCACTGATCGGAACCGCCCATCTGCAGCTTGCAGTTATAATTCCGGTAAAGATGAAGATAATCTGTACCTTGAACGAGCTGGTAAGAAAATTCGGTAAAAGACATCCCTTCTTTCGAATCCGGCCCAAGACGTTTCTTGACAGAATCTTTTGCCATCATGTAATTAACCGTTATATGTTTGCCTATATCTCTAATAAAATCAAGGAATGAATAGTTCTTCATCCAGTCGTAGTTATTGACCATAATTGCCCTGTTCGGGCTGTCCGACTGAAAATCGAGGAATTTTGCAAGTTGTTTCTTGATGCATTCCTGATTATGTCTCAATGTATCCTCGTCGAGTAATACACGTTCTTCCGATTTGCCCGAAGGGTCGCCAATCATTCCTGTGGCACCGCCAATCAGTGCAATGGGTATATGTCCGGCCCGCTGAAAATGCAACAGAAGCATTATCTGTACCATGTGCCCGATATGGAGAGAATCGGCGGTAGGATCGAATCCTATATAACCCGTTACCCTTTCTTTATTAAGCAAATCTTCCGTTCCAGGCATGATATCGTGTATCATGCCCCTCCATCTCAGTTCTTCGATAAAATTCATATATCCTCCGCTGGAGCCGCAAATATAGTAAAATATAGTAAAATGGGTCAGATAATTGTCCCCGACGGTTTCTTTTTGAACTTTTCAAAACTTTTAGAAAATGTCCCTTCTCCTATAATAGGGAAAATTGCAGGGGCAACGTCGGAAATAGGATTGTAGAGTATTGACTCGTTGATTTTTTCTTTCGGCAGAAAAGGACGGTGTTCATCAATAGCATTCAGCACTACAAATAATATGCTGAGAATAAGCACGGATTTAATAAATCCGAATGCCATTCCAAGGAATTTGTTCAGAAAGCCGAGTGAAGCAATTTTGATTATCTTATCTGCAAGCAATCCGATGAAATGAATAACTATTACGATCGCTATAAAAGTGATGATAAAGGCAATAATTCCAACGTAGCGCCCTGTCATATCGAACCATTCATAAAGTTTTAAGGCTGTCCAGTCAGAAAATTTTATAGCAGCCCATATTCCAAGAATAAGTGCGGCCAGAGAAGCAACTTCTCTTATAAATCCATTGATGAAGCCATAGATAATGGCTATTGACATTATTATAAGAATGATTATATCAATGTAATTCATTAGTTTATAAAATTAAAAGTGAAGGTATAAAACTATGGAGAAATATCAAAACCAAAAGAAATAAAAAGATGACATGGAACAGGTGGGAGAAAAACAAAATAAGCATCTTGATTCGTAATGTATATTGCAATGATAAAAAAAGGCATAATTTTGCGATCTTGAATGACGGTCCTATAGTTCAATGGATAGAACGGCGGTTTCCTAAACCGTAAATCCAGGTTCGATTCCTGGTAGGACTACAAGATAATCAAAGGGATGTATGTAAATCCATGAAATATTTTTATCCTGTTCCTTTTATCTTTTATCTTAAATAAACAATTTTCCTGTTTCTGTCTGAATGGTGAATAAATATACACATATTGACCATATTGACAGGCATTATAATAAAAAAATCTGTGGAATAAATTAAATATTTTAAAATGCAATTTATTAAATATGTGGCATATTATTTGTTTATCTTGTTTGGTTTCAGAATATAACTTATGAAAGCTTCTTCATCTATCATTATATGTATTTTGGGATTCTTTATTCTTCAATCATGCCAAAAAGATGAAGTTGATATAGATCCCTTTAATCAGGAATATTTCTATTATACATTTAATTATGAGAAAATACCGTTGTATTTAAAGGGATCAGAAGTATATATTGAATTTAATCATAATCTATCTTACTATGAAATTATAAGATTGCTTAGGAAATACGATTTTATTAAAATACCTGCTAATGCAAATATTACAGAAAGAAGCAAGAGTATCCGGTGTGAAATAAATCCAAAAGATACGATTCAATTATTAAATATCCTGAGGACACTGAACAAAGATTCAATTCATTACGCTATGCCTGTTTTTACTTTTATTAAAAATGATCCAAAATCATTTGCAATTCCAACTAATACAATTAATTGTGATCCTTTAGTCTCTAAAGAAGAATTAATTAAGCTTATTTCCAAATATAATTTATTAATAACAAAATCAAAGCCAGAGCATCTTTATTATTTGTTAGAAATAAAAAAAATAAATACTGGATTTGAATCCATTGAAATAGCAAATTCACTCTATGAGACCGGGAAATTTACATATTGTTGCCCGGATTTACTTTCACAAGGTATTATACTTTTATCAGATTTCACTTCTGACTGATTAATATAATTTATTGAAAATGCCAGTAACATAACATAAACTTTGAAGAATTAATATAAGAACATAAGGCTATAAACAGCATCTCATTCATTACCGGGCACCAAATAATAGCCTGTTAACGAAATCACTTAAGAGCACAATCAATCATAATCAATTAAACCTGTCTGACTTCAATGCTAGAGAAGCAACTGGATTTAGAATAAAATTTAAATATTAATAAAATAGATGCATATCTATTACATTAGTTGTAACTTGGTATTTTATTGCTAATGGTTAATTATTAGAGGATTGAGTGATTGAATGATTGATTGATTGAATGATTGGATTACAGGGACATAAGAGATTTATATATTTTCGATTCACCACTGGGAGCACGGGTTAACACGGATTCCCCCCGTGCCGGCCCGTGTGCTCCGTGGTAAAAGAATAAAAGCGTAAAGTATGCCTTGTTGTTAAATGTTTTTGGGAATTTATTGGCCTGTCAATCTTTTTAAACCCCCACATTCTGATAAATTATTTAGCCCGTCAGGGCTTATAATTCCATAGCCGGAGCATTATTGAGTTATTCAACATTTGTCCGTAGGACATTAACCATTTTCTTTGGGCTGCGCATGAGCGAGCCGTTTATAGTAATGATTGAATGAATGAATGATTGATTGATTAAATAAATGAATGATTGAATTCCAGGGACATAAGAGATTTATATATTTTCGATTCACCACTGGGAGCACAGATCAACACGGATTTATCTCGTGCTAACCCGTGTACTCAGTGGTAAAAGTATAAAAGGTATATTTTTGTTTTGAGCTATTAAACACTTCATTCCATAATTTTATATTGTCCACCGGGTCCTTAATAAGTTGTTTATTCCGTACAAAGTAGTCCACCTATTCCATCCGAACTTCTCCCACCATCTTTCTAAAGATTGTTTCAAATTCAAAAAATACAACCACGTTTTCAGCTTCCTCGAGCACATTCTTTCAAAATAAACCCTTATATTCGAACATAAACTGTTTAATCTAATAATTCTGCCATGCTGGAAAATAATCTCGATATCAAGGCGCTGGAGAACTGGCTGTGGGAAGCTGCCTGCAAAATACGCGGACCCGTTGACGCTCCAAAATATAAAGACTACCTCCTACCGCTCATCTTCCTCAAACGCCTCTCCGATGTTTTCGAAGATGAACTCGAACGTATGTCACAAAACTACGGCTCAAAAGAGTTTGTCGAAAAACTTGTTGCATACGACCATGACCTCGTCCGTTTCTACCTGCCCGCTGAAACGCGCTGGAAAGAACTTGCAAAACAACCTGCGAAGGGTACCGGCGAATACCTGACAAATACCGTTCGTACAATAGCAAGAGAAAACCCGAAACTCCAGGGCGTGATAGATACTGTTGACTTCAACGCCACCGCTGCCGGACAGAGAATCATCAGCGACGATAAACTGAAAGAACTGATAAACGTCCTGAATAAATACCGGCTTGGCCTGAACGACGTCGATGCTGACATACTTGGCAGAGCGTACGAATACCTCCTGAGGAAATTCGCCGAGGGCTCGGGCCAGAGCGCCGGAGAATTCTATACTCCCGGCGAGGTCGCAGTGCTGATGTCATACATCCTGAACCCCGAACCGGGTAATGAGATTTATGACCCGTGCTGCGGCTCAGGCGGACTGCTTATCAAATGCTTCCTGCGGTTCAGGGAGAAATACGGCGCCGATTCCGCCGTCGAGCCTCTTAAGTTCTACGGCCAGGAGATACTGCCCTCTACCTTCGCCATGGCAAAGATGAACGCTTTTATCCATGACATGGAGGCTGAGATAGCACTCGGCGACACCATGAACAGGCCTGCATTCCTCACGTCGCAGGGCTCGCTTCGTAAATTCGACCTTGTAACGGCCAACCCGATGTGGAACCAGGATTTTTCACAGACGGTCTATGAAAACGACGCGTACAACCGCTTTGGCTCCGGATACCCTCCTTCCAACACCGCCGACTGGGGCTGGATACAACACATGTTCGCCTCCCTGAACGGGCAGGGGAAGATGGCTGTGGTGCTCGATACAGGCGCAGTGTCGCGCGGCAGCGGTAACACCGGCAAAAACAGGGAGAGGGATATACGAAAAGAGTTCGTCGAACGAGACCTTGTCGAGGCTGTCGTGCTGCTGCCCGAAAACCTTTTCTATAACACAACGGCGCCGGGGATAATCTTGGTCATCAATAAATCGAAACCTGACGAGAGGAAAGGAAAGATATTGCTCATCAATGCTTCGAAGCTGTTTAAGAAGGGCCGTCCCAAGAACTATCTGCCGGATGAGAGTATTGACCTAATAGCCGATATATACCTCAACTGGAAAGAGGAAGAGGGCATAAGTAAAATCATCGCACGGGAAGAGGCAACACGGAACGACTATAACCTCAGTCCTTCACGCTATGTCGCTCAGAACGGTGAGGACGACACACTTGACCTTGAGGACGCCATCGTACAACTCAAGGAAGCCGAGGAGGAACGAAATGAAGCCGACGAAAAACTGAGAACAATCCTTAAAGAGTTGGGATTATGGAAATGAACCAATGGGCTAAATTGGCGAATGGTTGGCGTTTAATCAAATGGAAAATAAAATTATGAGTGAGCAACAGAACATAGAGGGGTTCAATATTTTGAACCCCTCTTGTATGGGTTAATGGATAAGGAGATAAAGATAATTGAAGGAAATTGAAATACAATCCAGATAACCACCATCGCCGTTCCATACGTTTGCAGGGATACGATTATTCCCAACCAGGTATTTATTTTATTACCCTTTGCACACATAATCGTGAATGTTTATTTGGGAAAATTTTAAATGGTGAAATGCGATTAAATGAATTTGGAAAAATGACACAACAATGTTGGTTGGAAATACCAAATCATTTTCCGCACGTACAATTGGATGAATATATCATTATGCCAAATCATATTCATGGAATAATCGTTTTGAATGATATTATTGGGGTTCAAAATATTGAACCCCAACGCCAAAACGCATACCAACACATTATACCGGGGTCAATTGGTTCCATTATTCGCGGATTTAAAATTGGCGTTACCAAAGGGTTCAAAATATTGAAACCGGACAACACGGATATTTACGTTGTCTGGCAACGAAATTTTTACGAACACATTATTCGAAATAATGATGAATTAAATCGAATTCGGAAATATATAATTGATAATCCTAAAAAATGGAAAACAGATGAAATTTATATTTGATATTCCCGTTTTTTTGCAACCGCCCAGCCGATTGTTGGGGCGAAAAATTTTTCTCCCCAACATAATTATATATTTACGTAATTGTTAAAAAATCCAAAAGCCAACAAATTTCTGAATTTTATTATTTACAATTTATTTTTTTATTAGAAGTTAAGGATCAAGAGTTTATTTTTGGATAATAAATTAGAGATGGCAGTACAGTATCGTGAAGGGAATTTTCTACTATTCAAAAATGGAATTACTATTCAATAGTTTATTGGCGATTATAAGTCCATTGTATTAAGATAAATTCAAAGGAGTTTTCTGTCTTAAAAAAGAGAAATATTTACTATGTCAACACAACGTTATTCAGTAAACCCACAACCAGTAGAAACCCTTCTTACATGGGTAAAATCGGGAGAAATTGCAATACCTGAAATACAGCGCCCCTTTGTATGGAATTCTACAAAGGTTCGTGATCTTTTAGATTCCCTATATCAAGGATTTCCAATAGGGTTTCTTATTGTGTGGCGTAATCCCAATATCAAGCTGAAAGATGGAACTATATCTAAAGGCAAGCGTATTCTAATCGATGGACAGCAACGTATTACTGCACTTATGGCTTCACTTTTAGCTAGGGAAGTACTTACAAAGGATTATGATACAGTAAATATCCGAATAGCTTTTAATCCTCAGGAAGAGCGCTTTGAAGTTACCAACCCTGCTATTAGTAAGGATGTAAAGTGGATAGATGATATTTCTAAAATGTTTTCTCCTAACACAAGTATTTTGAAGCTGGTTAAGGATTATTGTGATAAAAATCCTGGTTTATCAGAAGATGACATCTTTTCGGCAATTGAAAAGTTAAAAAATATAATACATAACAATGTTGGAATAATTGAGTTGGCTGATGATCTTGATATAGAAACAGTAACAGAGATATTTATCCGTGTAAATTCGGCTGGATTGGAATTGTCGCAGGCGGATTTTGCCATGTCAAAAATAGCGGTAAACGAAACCTATGGAGGGAATATTTTACGAAAGGCTATTGATTATTTTTGCCATCTTGCTGTTACCCCTGAATTTTACGATAAAATCAAAAAAAATGATCCAGTTTTTGCAAGTTCAGATTATTTTCAGGCTATGCAATGGTTAAAAGACATTAATGATGATATTTATGATCCAACTTATACGGATATGTTACGTGTAGCTTTCACTTCACAGTTTGATCGAGGCAAACTACAAGATCTTGTTGCGTTAATTTCAGGTCGAAATTTTGAAACAAAGCAATATGAAGAAGTTATTGCAGAGCAATCATTTGCAAAACTAAAAGCAGGAGTATTGGCATTTATTAACAAGAGTAATTTTGAGCGTTTCGTAATGATAATACGTTCTGCTGGTTTCATAACCAGTAATCTAATTGGAGGACAAAATGCCTTAAATTTTGCATATATAGTGTATTTATTGGGTAAAAAGGAAGGGTTATCTTCTGATGATATAGAGCATTTGGTTCGACGATGGTATGTAATGTCAATTCTACGAGGGCGTTATGCAGGTAGTCCTGAAACTGCTTTTGATATAGATATACGTCAAATAGGAACAAACGGTTTAAAGAAATATATTGATACCGTTTGTGATACTGAATTGCCTGAAAGTTTTTGGACAGGAATGCTCCCTCAGTTAATGAATACTTCTTCTGCACAAAGTCCTTATTTCCTTGCATATAAAGCTGCTCAGGTCAAATTGGGTGATAAAGGATTTCTTTCACGGGATATTACAGTACGAGATTTGATATTAAATAGAGGGGACGTGCATCATATTTATCCAAAGGAATACTTAAAGAAAAAGGGTATGCAACGCGGTATGTATAACCAGATTGCTAATTTTGTTATTGCTCAGAGTGAAATAAATATTGTTATTGGTGATAAACCTCCACAAAATTATATCCCTGAGATTATTGAACAATGTAATGGTGGTGAAAAAAAATATGGTGGAATTACTGATATGGAAGAATTAAGGGATAATTTTAATGTCCATTGTTTACCAGAGGCTTTTTTGAATGGTAATATTCCGGAATATGAGGATTTCCTTGAAGAACGAAGAAAGTTAATGGCTATCAAGATAAAAACATGGTATGAAATGTTATAAGAAAGCATATACCCGATGACAGTCTACTCATATATAGAAATTGTATATTTATGTTGTTTTGATACTTTGCATTTAACCTTCTCGTAAAATGAATATCAGCTTTCTTAAGAGATAAAGTTATTTGAGAATAGCCATAGAAAGTGGAGGATTAACAAGGTAGTTTATAAATTCAAAAACTTTATAATTGATTTTAGAGTTATTAACTAGGAAACTTGCAGATACAGGAAAGTTAATGAATATATAATGGTCTAGAAAAACTGGACAGGAATTTACTAATTTTAAAATTTCTGTCACATGAAAAATTCAAGAAGAACATTTACGGCTGAATTTAAAGCCAAGGTTGCCATAGAGGCAATAAAAGAAATCAAGACCATATCTGAGCTTGCCCAGATTTACCAGGTTCATCCGAACTTAATCACACATTGGAAGAAAGAGTTTCTTGCCAATGCGGGGAAAGTTTTCGAAAGCGGAAAGGATGAGTCATCAGAGATAAAGAAGCTTAAGAAAGAAAATGAGGAGTTGGTTCATCAGATCGGTCAACTGTCGGTAGACATCAACTGGTTAAAAAAAAATTCTATGATACCATTAGATACACGCAGACAGATGGTTGATCGTGAAGAAGGGTAAATGAGTATATGTTACCAATGTGAACTTTTGGGGATTACCAGGAGTTCGCTCTATTATACGCCATCAAAAGCCAGTACGAAAGACCTGAAGCTAATGGAGGAACTTGACAGGCTTTACCTTGAGGATCCCACGCGTGGGACGCGCAGGATGACCAATGAGTTGCGTAAAAAAGGTCATCAGGTTGGTCGGTGCCATGTACGTACTCTGATGCAGATCATGCGTTTAAAAACGGTTTATTGCAGGCCACGTACTACCATCATAGATTCTGCCAGGTATAAATATCCCTACTTGCTTCGTAATCTGGTTATTCAAAGACCAAATCAGGTGTGGGCGCTTGATATTACCTATATTCCGATGCTTAAAGGATATATGTATCTGCTGGCTATAATGGACATTTACAGTAGATGCATCCTGGTGTGGAGTTTGTCTAACACGATGGAATCTGAATGGGTTGTTAATACCTTGAAAATGACGGTAAACAAATATGGAAGACCGGAGATTATAAATTCAGATCAGGGAAGCCAGTTTACATCGGATGAATATACCGGATATGTCAAAAGCCTTGAAACAGTCAGGATATCAATGGATGGCAAAGGCAGGGCCATTGATAATGTTTATATCGAACGTTTCTTCAGAACCATTAAATACGAAAAAATTTACCTTGAGCACCCGGAGACAGGTAGTGAATTATACCACACCTGTTCACAATTTATTCACTATTACAATGAAAAGCGGGATCATTCTTCAATAGGGAACAACCCGCCACTCCTTGTATATCAGAATGCTGCATGATTATTAACAAAAAAATAAAAAAAAATAAGTTATGGGTCTCCCTATTTCAAAATAAAAACTTATATTTGATTAATAAATTGTCCAGTCATATTATACCATCTCATCCGTCGTTAAAAATTTTTCCGTGAAATTTTTTTCTTCCGATTGATTTCCCGGGAATTTCCCCCGAAGGTATCTTCATTGTAAATATACCAGCAAAACAAACTTTTAATTAACTGTGTATTGTAAACCTGACCCATTTCATCATTAAGAAAAATACCATTCAATTCTAAAATATTGAGAGGAATAGCTATTTTAACAGCCTGATAACAAATTATCAAAAAATGAGAGAAGAATTAATATCCTGTTCCGCCGGATTGTTAATTCTGGCAGGAGGCATTGCAAATGCACAGGAAACTCCAAAGGAACAACCAAATATCATCATGCTGCTTGTTGATGATCTCGGCTGGAAGGATGTGGGATTCAACGGAAGCCGGTTTTATGAAACACCAAATATCGACAGGCTAGCTGCTAAAAGCATGATTTTCAATAATGCTTATGCTGCCTGTGCCGTCTCCTCTCCTACCCGTGCTTCGCTTCAGACAGGAAGATATCCTGCACGAATAGGAGTAACAGACTGGATACGCGCCAGGTTCCAGATCCCGGGTGGTAAGGTCGAAACACCTCCACCCTATGAAGAAAACGGTGACAAAAAACTGAGAACCCCCTCAAATCCATATTGGATGGATCTGGAAGAGATTACCATCGCAGAACTGTTGAAAACAAAAGGCTATTTCACCTGCCATGTCGGAAAATGGCACCTCGGACCGGATGATTACTATCCGGAAAAACAAGGCTATGACGTCAATATTGCCGGTTGCGATATGGGACAACCGGTCAATTATTTTGATCCTTATGCTGATAAAAAAGGAGTCTCTTTCCCAAACCTTAAACCACGAAAAGAAGGAGAATACCTCGAAGATCGCCTGGCTGACGAACTGATACAGGTAGTTAAGCAACATAAAGACAGACCTTTTTTTATAAATATGTGCTATTATGCAGTCCATACACCTCTGATGGCTAAACCCGAAACAATAAAAAAATATGAAGCCAAAATTAAGACCGATGATCAGACCAATGCGGTGTATGCCTCAATGATTGAGCATCTGGATGATGCTGTCGGAAAATTAATTAATGTTCTGGAGAATGAGGGATTAATGGATAATACCATAATAATCTTCTTTTCAGATAACGGCGGTTTTCTCGGATCCACAAGCAATAAACCATTGCGCTCGGGAAAAGGATACCCCTATGAAGGTGGCATAAAGGAACCGATGTTTGTATATTGGAAAAATGTGATAAAACCCGGAACACAATGTGATCTGCTTGTTTCCAGTATCGATTTCCTGCCGACAATCTGCAAAATTACCGGTACTCCGCTTCCGGACAGGATCATCGACGGCCGCGATATAAGCCCTGTCTTTTCCGGCAAAAAACTGAAAAACGTCCCGCTTTACTGGCATTTCCCGCACTACAGGGTAAATGATATAGTACCATACAGCATCATCCGTGACGGAGACTGGAAACTTATCAAAAGATACGAAGGTACACCTTTCGAACTTTATAACCTTAAGAAGGATATTTCAGAAACCAACGATCTGGCTTCAACCAAATCCCACAGAGTGAGAAAACTTAACCGGAAGCTGGAAGAGTGGCTTGTCCAAACAGAAGCAAGAATGCCGGTCGAAAAATAACCTGACTTATGAGAATAACATCGCAATGTATAAACGATAATTACTCATTCAACAAATATAGTAAATCAAAGTGTAGCCAAAATTACATTACCACAGGAACAGGTGTTATCAACGGAGAAGCTCTTCTGGATGATGATCTTAATACATCCTTAACAATAAGATCCGGAAATGACAGGAAAATTGTACGGATACAATTCTCATGTGAAAAATCCTTTAAAGCTCAGGCACTTACACTCGCTAACAGAAACGGCATACCTATAGGTACACTTAAATGTAGCAACGATGGAGTAAACTACACAACGATTATAGCGTTACCCGGAGCTCAGCTTTACCGTTCAGGTAAAGTCATGACAATTACATTCGCTGAAACAACTGCCAGATTTTTCAGGCTGGAATTTACAGGTGCACCAATGAGACCTGCCGGGGTGATGGCAGAAACCACTACTGTGCCTGAGTCGGCTTACACTTTTAACGAGATGAAATTTTATTCAGGAGCAAGAATTAACAGGTGGGAGGATAAAGCAGGCTTTTACCACTTATTCAACGCAGAACTGGACCGATAATATGCTGACTGAATTCAAAAACCGCCGAGGCTATGACCTTACTACCTATATGCCATGCCTTGCAGGACGTGTAGTTGGTAACAGTGGTATCAGTGATGGGATCCTTTGGGATTTCCGCAGAACATTTGCAGATATGTTTGCTGAAAATCATTATGCAGTTTTAACAGAATACCTTAATAAACACTTATATTTGATTAATAAATTGTCCAGTCATATTAGACCATCTCAAATATTTTAAAATAAATCATTGACTAATGGGCAGCTAAAAGTAATAAAAGATTAATGCGAAAATATTCGTTAGGAATAGGAAGAATTCAAAGCAGTGGTTTCGATACGAGCTATCGCTCACTTCAGCGGCTGTCTAGAATTCGATCGCTAAGGTGCCTGAATGGCGTATCGAGGCAATGGACTAATTCGACCACGAGTGAATTCATGGGCAAAACAATACAGATAACGCATAGGATTACATCATTATGAACTCAACCTCCAACGACATACTATCAGAAGGCTTCAGAATGACAGAACCCAGAGCGCTGCAGGAGGTGGTGAAATGAGAAAAAAATTAAATTTGAATAATATTGATGAATCAAAAGTCTTATATTAGATAAAGGGACAATCAACCATGAAATTAACCAGTATATTGAAACAAAAAGGGTTTAAGTTATGGTAGAGAACTATAAAAGTAATCCATATGCCTTTATGAATGGATATTGTGGTATTTCATTCAATGACGAAAGTGAATTTATAGCTTTGCTTTGTACTGATGTGAAAAATAGATTGGTTGATGAGCCAGAGAAACAAGATTTTTTATACATATTAAAAAATTTGCAGAGTGATACTGGATTTTCATCATCTCAAAATCTTTTGCTTGATATACAGGCGCTTTCAAATAGTGATATTAATGTTAAAAATTTTGAGATTGGAGAAGCAATAGCAGAGGTAGTTCTTGAAAGTAATTTCAAATGCGGGTTTCATTGGAATAAACGACGAGATTCAAAAAATCCTGAAGGTAATCAAACAGGGGCTGATTTAGTTGGTTTTATTGAGCATAAGGGTGAGATTCTTTTTCTTTTTGGCGAAGTGAAAACATCTTCCGAAGAAAAAAATCCTCCACAGGTTTTGACCCAAAAAGAAACAGGTATGATTTCACAATTAAAAGAATTATATAGTAACCATCAAAAAAGATTCGATTTAATTCGTTATTTGCAAACTAAAATAGCTCTTAATGACAACATAAAAAAAGATTTTCAATCAGCTATTAAAGCATACTATAACCCTGATAACAATTATCAGCTTATAGGTGTTCTTATACGTGATACAGAAGCAATTGAAAATGATTTGAAAGAAGTATATGAAAATTTGAGGGATACTATATTAGAACCCACGGGATTACAACTTGTAGCAGTATATTTACCAATAAAACAAGAAAAATGGATTGAAATTTTAAACCAGAGGCCACAAAATGAGCGCTATAAAGAAGTATGAAATATTAGAGCAAAATTATCAGGATATTCTTGAAGGCCTGTCAGAACTCATACAAAAAGCAAGACTTTCCAGAAGATTTAATGCTATTAGTTTGTCCGCGAGTGAGATAAAATTATTACAAAAGGCAAAGGAAATTTGTGAATTAGAGATAAACAACTATTGGAATCAAAAAGATTCTAATGAGTTCCTTTCTTTGTGTATTACTTACTTTGATATTGCTACATGTTTTGATTATGATTTAAATGACCAAATTAATATAATGGAACTCTTTAAAATAATCATTTTTGGTTATTTTGGAGAACATTCCCATTATGTAAGGAACTACCTGTTATCGATAAAAAATCATGTAATTAACATTAGAATTCCAGAAAAATGGAATGAAAGACTTCTCTATACGATTTTTAATGCATTATATTTTCTGGTTGTTAAAAATAGCTGGAAAGATATAGAAAAAGCAGTCGAAAGCATAAATAAGCTTAGAGAAGATCAAGAAATATTTGAAGCTAATTTTTTAAAACGAGTTAGAGAAGATTCTCAACCCTATGGAAGTGCTGAAATTGTATCCTTATATCATTTTGCTAAATCAATTGAATTACTTGGTACTTTTTTGATCGAAGGAAATCCTGCTGACATAGAAAACAAAATGGAGTATCATTTTAGAATTGCTTCTGAATTTGCAGAATTATCTCAAAATATCTCATTGGTTCTACTTTATAAATACTTTAAAGAGTTTTCCATAAAACTAATAAGAAATACAATCTGGTATAATCTTCGAGGAGTAAACCACTTTATAAGTGAATTTAATAAATTCATTGCTAAAAGAGATAGTAAATCTATACAGGAACTGTTGTATCCACAAAAATACTCTATATTAAAAGGCGAAGTTTTAAATCCTGCCTACAGATCTATAATTTTATCCTTGCCAACCTCAAGTGGTAAAACTTTAATAGCTGAATATAAAATCCTTCAAGCTCTTAATGTTTTTAAACAAAGTGGTGGATGGGTTGCTTATGTTGTACCTACGAAAAGTTTAATTAATCAAATTTATGCAAGATTTAAGCAGGATTTGACCAGTATCGGTATTCAAGTTGAAAAGGCAAGCGGAGCAGTAGAAATTGATGGCTTTGAATATGGTCTAATCGATAATAACGGAGATAATACCAATTTTGATATTCTGGTAACCACTTATGAAAAGCTCGATTTATTGATCAGACAGGGTTTAGGGACGACAGACAAAAGACCTCTGGTACTCACCGTCGTTGATGAAGCACATAACATTGGAGATAAAAGCAGAGGATTACACCTTGAGATGCTCCTATCCACAATAAAAAACGATTGTAAAGAGGTAAATTTTCTCCTGTTAACCCCGGATATTCCAAATGCAGATGAAATAGCTGATTGGCTTGGAGGTGAAAGGGGATATACAGTTAACCTTGAATTAGATTGGTGGCAACCGAATGAAAGAGTAATTGGCGCATTAGGCGTGGATGGTAAACGAAAAAACTACTCGATTACTTTACAAACGTTAAATACCGTGAAAGGGTCATATACAATCTCAGAAAAGATACCGATTATTAATAATATTACTGAAAATAAAGAGAATTTTAATTCAAAAATAAAGATAGTACAACTTACTTCCAAACATGTGCTGGATACCGAAAATCCAATCATAATACTTGCTGCAGAAGTTAATGAAACATTCCAGATAGCTGATTATCTATATAATTCTCTTAGCGATATTATAACTGATGAAGAGATTAAATTACTGCAAAAATTCGTAAAAGCTGAATTAGGAGAAAATTTCCCATTGGTTAAATATCTTGATAAGGGAATTGCGATTCACTCATCTGCTATACCGGATGATATCAGACAACTTATAGAATTATTGATGGAAAAAGGAAAACTGAAAGTGTTGGTAGCAACAACAACAATTGCACAGGGAATAAATTTTCCTGCATCTGCTGTTATTATGGGTTCATATAATTATCCTTTTCAAGGTCCGATGCCTTCCCGCGACTTCTGGAATATTGCAGGAAGAGTCGGCAGAGTGGCGCAACAAGGCATGGGATGGATTGGAATTGCAAGTAAAAATGATAAAGATTTAAAAAATATCTCAGAATATGTTAAAAAAGCTTCAGAGGATTTATTATCTCAGTTGAATGATTTATTGCAAAAAGCTCAGAATCTTCCTGATGGAGATTTCGCAGAATGGTTGTATTTTGATGAACGATGGTCGGCTGTTTTACAATATATTTCTCACTTAAGAAAACAGGTTAATGACCTGGATCAGTTCATAACTCAATTAGAACAAAAATTGCAGGATACTCTGGGGTATCATCAAATCTCAGAGGAAAAAAAGCGATATCTTTTTAGAAAATTGAACGAATATGTTTCTACACTATCATTAGAGGATGCTGACAGAGCTGACTCAACTGGTTTTTCTACAATTACAGTCAAGCAAATGATTGGAAGGCTTTCTCAATACAAGTTTTCTTCAGATGACTGGGAAAAAGAACAGCTATTTTCTGAGAAGAATCGAACAATGAAGGAACTGGTAGGAATTATGCTGAACACCTATGAGATACGAAAATCTCTTGAAGATATCAAAATAGGAAATAAAGTATTAGACCAGAGTAGTATTTCACGACTAATTATTTACTGGGTAAATGGTGATACGATTTCTGATATTGCCAAAAAACTAATTTCATCAGGGGATACCAATGAAAATATTAAAATAATAAGTAAGGCACTATACAGGGTTATTACTACTTCAGCAAGCTGGGGTATTTCTGCATTGCAGAAAATGCCAACCAGCGGTATTGATTGGCATTACCTTTCTGAAAGCGAGAAAAAAAAGATTCTAAATATACCTGCATATATTTATTATGGGGTTAGTACAAATGAGGCTGTTCTTATGAGAAAAGCCAATGTCCCAAGAACTATTGCCACAAAATTGGGTGAAAAGTATAAAAAGGAATTTGGCGAAGATTTTCTTAATCATAATGCAGAAAATGTTCAAAAATGGCTGTCCTCAAAAACAGAAAGAGATATTCAGACTATTATTCCTGTAAATTCGCCATTAAATGCTAAGGAATATATAGAAATATGGAAAAGATTAAATTTCATGGAGTAAAAATAATGCGTACAATCAAAATATCTTATGGGAATATAGCTCTAATAAGGTTAAACATAAATGTACTAAATGAGCCCTTATTACCATTATGAACTCAACCTCCAACGACATACTACCGCAGGGCTACAAAATGACAGAACTCGGACCTTTGCCAGAAGAATGGGAAGTAGTGAGACTGGGAGATGTTTTTGAATTTAGTAGAAAACCGAACAATTTAAAAATCAATAAAGATGATTTAATTCCATTTATTCCAATGGAGATGATATCGGATACAAATCAATCTATTAAATCTTGGGAAGAAAAGAGATATTCTGAGATTACTAGTGGTTCATTTGTTTTTAAAAATGATATCATTATTGCAAAAATTACACCATCTTTTGAAAATGGAAAACAAGCAATATTAGATAAATTGCCATTAGATTATGGATATGCTACTACAGAAATATGGGCATTACATCCTAAAAATGAAAATGTAATTACCCAATATTTGTATTACTATTTAAAAGTTGATCCTATAAGAGTGAATTTGGCTGAAAAAATGGAAGGTTCAACTGGACGGCAAAGATTACCTAAACATGTCCTTGAGAATTTCGCTCTTCCACTCCCCCCACTCCCCGAGCAGCAAAAGATTGCCGCTGTGCTTTCTGCGGTGCAGGAGGCAAAGGAGAAAACCGAGGCGGTGATAGACGCCACAAAAGCCCTCAAAAAATCCATGATGAAACACCTGTTCACCTACGGACCCGTGTCGCCAAAGGAAACAGAAAACGTTCCGCTCAAGGAAACAGAAATCGGAAAAGTGCCAGAAGAATGGGAGGTGGTAAGACTGGGAGAGGTGGCAAGGGGAAAAATTACAGATGGTACACATAAAACGCCAAAATATATTGAAACTGGAATACCATTTATTACTATCACAAATTTAGTTAATGGTCAGATTGATTTTTCAAAATGTAAATTCATCTCAAAAGAAGAGCACAATTCTTTAATTAAACGATGTATGCCAGAAAAGGATGATGTCCTTTTAAGTAAAGTTGGGACACTGGGGCTATCTGCTAAAGTTAATGTAAATTATGATTTTAGCATTTTTGTTCAATTAGCGTTGATAAAGCCTAAAAAGGAAATCATAAATTCAGAATATTTAAAACATTTGCTTAGTTCAACTCAAATGCAAAATCAAATAAATACAAAATCGAGTCAATCAACCATGAAATATATTGGTGTAGAAAAAATTGCAAATTTAAATCTCCCTCTCCCTCCGCTTCCTACCCAGCAAAAAATTGCTTCCATTCTTTCTGCCATCGATGCTAAAATCGAAGCTGAGGAGAACAGGAAAAAAGCTCTCGATGATTTGTTCAAAAGTCTTTTGCATAATCTTATGACTGCAAAAATAAGGGTCAATCAAATGGAGGTCGTGGCATGAGCTCACTGGGTGGCGAAAGATATTCGGTTCAGAAGCCTGTCATTGACTACGTGCAGGAACAATCGGCAGAATATATTTCGCCCGACGGCACCAGGATTTTTCTACGGCTCGGCTGGGAATACATAAAGCCCGACGACGCCCTGAGACTGAGAGGCGGCAGTACCGGCATAGTGTTCAGGGAAATCTTCATCAACCAGATGCAACGTCTCAACCCCGACTTCATGGATAACCTGATGGCCGAAGATATTATCAGGAAACTTGGTAACATACTGCCGAACATCGAAGGCAACTTCACAGCATGGGAATACCTGAAGGGGATTAAGACAGTGTTCGTTCCAGGCGAGAAACGCGAGAGAAACATCAAATTTCTCGATACCGCAGATGTCAACAGAAACACCTTTCACGTCACCGACGAGTTTGTGTTTACCAGCGGCAACAAAACCATCCGGCCTGATATAGTCTTTCTTATCAACGGCCTGCCTGTTTTGTTCGTAGAGACGAAAGCCGCACATAAGATAGAGGGGGTAAGCGAGGCTCTGGAGCAGGTGAAGAGATATCACAGAGAAGGCCCCGAACTGATGGCCGTTATGCAGATATATACATTGACTCATATCCTGAAATATTACTACGGCGCAACATGGAACACATCGGAAAAACTTCTGTTCAACTGGAAGGAAGAATCAGCCGGCGACTTCGAAAATCTGGTAAAGACGTTTTTCGACAGGGAAAGGGTGATAAAACTGCTTGCTGACTTCATAATGTTCACCCGGCAGGACGATGAGCTCAGGAAGGTTGTTTTGCGGCCTCATCAGATGAGGGCAGTGAGTAAGATAACGGAGAGGGCGCAGGATACGAAAAAGAAAAGAGGCCTTGTATGGCATACACAGGGCTCAGGCAAAACCTATACCATGATTGTTGCCGCCCGGAAGATTATGGAAAATCCATTGTTCGAAAATCCAACGGTCATCATGCTCGTTGACAGAAACGAGCTCGAGAGCCAGCTCTTCGGAAATATAAAGTCTCTGGGCATAGAGGATGTGGAAGTCATCGGAAGCAAGGAGCATCTGCAAAACGTTCTTTCGGGCGACAGGCGGGGTTTGGTTGTCACCATGATACATAAGTTCGAAGGCATACCTGCAAACATCAACATCCGGAGTAATATTTTCGTTATGGTGGATGAGGCTCACAGAACCACCGGCGGGAAACTGGGCAATTACCTGATGGGAGCTCTGCCAAATGCCGCATACATTGGCTTCACCGGCACTCCGATAGATAAGACACAATACGGTAAAGGAACATTCATCACCTTCGGCAGGGACGATCCGCCCCATGGCTACCTTGACAAATACAGCATCTCAGAATCAATAGAGGATGGTACTACAGTGCCTCTGTACTACACGCTTGCTCCGAATAACCTGCAGGTGGAGAAAGAGCTGCTCGAAAAGGAGTTCCTTGATGTTGCAGAGGCTCAGGGAATTAGCGACGTGGAAGCGCTCAATAAAGTGTTGGAGAAAGCCGTTACCCTCCGGAATATGCTGAAGAACAGGGAGCGGGTCGAAAAGGTTATCTCATACATTGTTGACCATTACAGGAACAACATCGAGCCGATGGGATACAAAGCTTTCCTGGTTGCAGTTGACAGGGAAGCCTGCGCCATCTACAAGGAAGAGCTCGATAAATATTTGCCGCCCGATTATTCGAAGGTTGTTTACAGTCCGTTTTACAACGACCCGCCAGAGCTTGCACGGTACCATCTTTCTGAAGCGGATGAGAAAAGAATAAGGAAAGCTTTCAAGAAACCTGATGAGCTCCCGAAGATATTGATAGTTACAGAGAAGCTCCTTACCGGTTTCGATGCGCCCATACTCTACTGTATGTACCTCGACAAACCAATGAGGGATCATGTGCTTTTGCAGGCTATCGCCAGAGTGAACAGACCCTATGAAGATGATAAGGGAAGAAGCAAGTCGTCGGGTTTTGTTCTTGACTTCGTCGGCATCTTCGACAATCTCGAAAAGGCGCTGGCTTTCGATTCTCACGACATCGAAGGGATAGTCCGCGATGTGAAAGTGTTGAAGGAAAGATTCGAAAGAGAGATGATAACGGCAAAAGAGGAATATCTTGTAATCATCGAGGGGAAGGAGCGCGATAAGGCCGTTGAGGAGGTGCTGGAGCGCTTCAGGGACGAACAGGAAAGGCAGGAATTTTACAACTGGTTCAAAAAACTATCAGACATCTATGAGATTATCTCACCGGATAATTTCCTGAGGCCATACATAGATGATTACGAAACAGTTTCGAGGATGTATAAAATCCTGAAAGAAAATTATGACAGGGGAACCATTATTGACAGGGAACTGACCGGGAAGACTGCGATGCTTGTAAGGGAATATACGAGGAGCGATGTTATCGGACCGACTCTGGATGTTTATGAGATAGATGAGAATACCTTGAGAAGGATAGAAGAAAGCAAAGCATCTGACACCGAAAAAATATTCAATCTGATAAAAAGCATCGAAAGAACTGCCGGAACGCGAAGCAGTGAGTCGCCCTATCTGATTTCCATTGCTGAGAGAGCAGAACTGCTTGTGGAGCTATACGAGAACAGGCAGAAGAACACGGTAGAGACATTAGAGGAGCTGAAAAAGATAATAGAGGAAATCAATTCCGCTCAGACTGAACAGATTGAAAAAGAGATGCCTGCCGAGGTTTTCACTATATACTGGATGTTGAAGGAAAGAGGATTAAAAGATGCCGAGGCTATGGCAAATCAGATGCGGGAGGTGATACGGAAGTATCCGCACTGGCAAAGAAGTGAGAAATATGAGAGGGAGTTCAGGAACAAGCTCTATCAGGTTATTTATAGTTCGGGCATAGATGAGGTTGACAAAGTTACGGAAATTGCTCAGCACATAATGAAGATACTGAAAGGCGTTATTGCGGTATGACAACACCCGAAAAATTCAAGGAAGATGTTCTGACTCTGGCCAGGGAAGTAGGTGTTGAGCCGGTGGGAATACATATTCAGGCGATGAAGAGGAAGTGGGCCAGTTGTTCGGGTAAGGGCAGGCTGACATTCGATAAAAAATTGCTCGACGAACCTGAAGAGTTGAGGTTTAAGGTCATTCTGCATGAGCTGCTTCATTTGAAATATCCGAATCATGGCAAGATGTTCCGGTCGTTACTGGATACTTATCTGGAAAAATATCGTGCTGCTCATCTTTAAGATTTTATTTAACCACAGAATTCACGGATTTGCACGGAGAAAATCCGTGTTATTCAGTGTTTTCAGTGGTGAAAGGTTCTTGTTTCGTTATTTCACAGGCCAGTTAGCCGACTGTTTGCCGGAAATCTCAGTTATACCGATTTTCAAAATCGTAAGCGAATCAATTTTCCGGCTATCGTATTCCATGTTAGTATTACTATCCGCTCCGTAGTGTTTCATTATTATGTCCATTGCATCTCTCTTTTGCTCATTGTCGGTAATAATCTCAACCTCACCGTATCCTACCAGCGAACGATATATCGTACCCCAGTCGCATGCGTTTTCAGCCCTTTCTATTCTTGCTGTATGTTCGATCTCTATACACACAACATTATTTTTCTTCAAAAGATCTAACTTTTTTCCCTTATTGGCACAATGAATGTATATGTGATTATTCTTATAACCATAATTGAAGGGTAAGATATATGCCCTGTCATTGTCAATAAATCCAAGCCGGCAAATTTCGGAGTGTAATAATATATCCTCAACAACTTTCGGGTCGAAAATTTTTTGATTGATGCGTCTCATATAAATTTTATATTCGACAGTTCTGACGGATTAACTTATTTTCTGATGAACGGTATGTTATGTGTTTCGGCAAAATCAAACAGGTATTTAACGACAGCAGATTTCTGTGAAGATTCAAGATAATTAAGGGCAAGTTTAATGGTTTTATCTGACACTCTATTAATATTCAAATAATTACGATCCAAAGTAAAATTAACTATCGAGTCTTTTGGAACTATCTTTTTGCGAAGATTACTGCTCCATTTGATTTCAAGATCCGAGTCATTGATTTTGAGATAGGCTTTACTTGTGCCGAAATTGTTCGTAATGTATGCCAGACCTGTTATAGGAAATCCGATTACAATTATATATCCTGCGATATCCAGCTCACCCTTCGAGGCAATCAGGTAAATAAAAGCTACCAGAAAAAATAATATTCCGATAAATTTCTGGATGGTTTTCCAGGATTTATTGTCAAGATAAAGTGTTTCCATAGGTTATAGTATTAATAAGTTATTTCCTTTGCTTATTACAGTTCTATTCTATTATTAAAGTTCTGTTTTTCGGATACCGGACGGAGTATTTCAATTCAATATCTTTTTTCTCAGTTGGTTTTAGTTGGAAATCCCATTTTATTATTCCTGTTTCGGGGTTGAGTTTCCCATTCGATATGTTGACCGGAATTACCTCGATCTCTTCGAGGGTGGAAACAGGTATCTGGTCAAAAAGAAAAACATTTATGTTTTGTTGCTTATTGTTTTTAACTGTTATTAACCACGACTTTGTTTCTTCTTTTTTATTTCCGAGGAATTGTCTTGTAGTGAATTGCTTTTGAATGTCGCGTTTAACTGTAACCCCTTTGTCTTTTCCAAGTGAAATTGTCAGAGTATCGGTCATAAACCTCACATCAAGCAATGTTTTTCCGGTATAAGTGTCTTCGAAGAAAACATTGGCTTCACCTTCCAGAAGGTTATATTGCTCCCAGTCTGCAATTTGTGCAATGAGGTATGCATTCTTGTCAATTTTTGGAGTGCAGTAATATTGATAGCTTGCAGGAAGGGAATAATTATCAATATCTATTGTCAGATTTTTTCCATCCGATGGAATTGTGTATGGAGTCTTTATATCGAATTCCACACTTGTTTGATTTGCAACTTGTTCGGTTTCGACAATCATACTTTTTTGTTGAGCTGGTTCGGGAGTTTTGGTTGTTTTGCTTTTCGAGAGATTAACGCCGGCCAATCTTCCCTGTAAAGACTTTTCCTCGACGCCGTATCCTCTCACAACAACTTCATCTAATGCCATTACATCCTCTTCGAGCATGAAATCCATCTGCGAGCTGGTAACAGGAGCTTCCTGCTGTTTGTATCCGATGAAAGAAACCAACAGCACTCCGCCGTTCTGAGGGATGGAAAGCGAATATGCACCGTTTACATCTGAAACTGTACCGATAGAAGTTCCTTTTATCATTATAGTTGCACCGACGATTGGTTCTTTAGTCTTAATGTCGTAAATGTGTCCGGAAACCTGTGAAATGTTATTGTAATATGAAGGAGGGCGTGTGTTATAGTTTAGAAAATATGGCTGAAGCTCCCTGTAAGTATTTGAAGTATTCGGGTCGGATGAAGACAATTTCAATTTAATGTTTTTCCAGTTTTCGTTTGTGTTCTGATGCACGTTTGCCTTATAGATTAATTCTGCAGGGAGATCAATATTCTTTACTCTGATATCGTAAGATGGAGTCCAGCCTGCATTTGAAACGAAATATCTTAATTCGAAGGTTGCTTTTGCGGATAATTTAGAGTCAACATTTACAATTATTTCTCCGGAAGGGAATTCTTTTTTATTTGTTAGAACAGCCAGTTGATTTTCAGTTTTTTCGAGCTCTTTTGCTAATTGCCCGATATTGTTCTGACGGTCTATCTGCTTAAGTTTAATTGCGGTTATTTTTTCGATGAAATAGGCATCGGCTTCTTTAAGAGATGTCAAACTTGTACCTGTATTTGCTCCTCCTATTGAGCTGTTAGCTTTTAGAAAAGCCATTTCCTCGTTTAAAACATCGAGATAGGCATTTTCGATTTTTATTTTCTTTTCAATTTCCTCTTTGGTTTTCAAGAGGTCCTCGTATTCCTTCGATCTGGTTTGCTGAGTCAGGAAATTCTGTTGAAAATTAACCGAGAGCACTGTGAATTCGCCTTTTGCATTGATACTTACACTCTTTGAATCAATGAATGGGGACAGGTCAACAAATTTGAGGGATGTTCTGCCTGCGGGAAGATCAACGGCTTTTGATCTTGTAACCTGGGCTCCGCTAAGGTAAACCGTTACATCGCTAATCTCCGATTGTATTTTGATTTCTTGCGGAGTTTGGCCAGACAGGATAAGATTAAGGCCACAAAACAGAACTGCAATTGAAACTGATTTTTTCATATTTGATGATATTGTATATTATCATATATTTTCGAAAATCCGGCATTGTGCGAGTGTTCCTCTGCCTGTCGTCCGGGGCAAGGTTCTTATTTGCACCGGACAGTAAAGCTAAATAATTTTCATCAATCATAATGATATCGGCAACTATAAATAAGCAGGTCATTCCCGTTTATCTGGTACACCAGCCTATGTTCATGGTCAATATGCCGTGACCATAACCCTGCGAGATCATATTTCAATGGTTCAGGTTTACCCAAACCAGTATAAGGAGTTGATTGAATATCTTTTATTAAAACGTTTATTTTCTTAAGTATCTTTTTATTCTCTGTTTGCCATGAAAGGTAGTCTTCCCATGAGTTTTTTGAAAAGATTATTCTTTTCATTCTTCTATGAGATTGCCCTGAACCGTATTACCTGCATGCATTTGGTCAATTGATTCGTAGAGTCTTTGGGCGTTTTTCTTTGAACTTAAAAGATGGAGAGTTTCCATTATCGAATTGTACTCCTCGAGAGAAATAAGAACTGCTCCTTTACCTGAGCCACGTTTAATTATCAGTGTTTCATTGTTATATTCCACATTGTCGAGGTAATCTTTAAGCTCTTTTCTGAATTCCGAATAATTTGCTGCAATCATAATAATAAATAATTGTTATTAATTAAGTACAAAATTACGTACTTAAATACAAAATTCCAAATTTTTAAAAAAGTCTAATGTGTATTAACCCCCTTTAAACTGGACTAATTTCCAAAGGTTTTTGAACTAATGATTCAAATATATTATTTTTGTTTACCACAAACAAATCTTCAGGTGAGGAGCCAATTCCAAAGTCAGGATGAGGCTTCTCTCTGAAGAAAAATATTTCTTTATTCTTTTTATTTTTCATAATACCAACAATACCTGATTCCCAGAGTTTTAAAAATGTCTTTGGCGGATAATTCAGTAAGCATTTCATAGCTCTTGTTTCATTGTAAGCAAAATAAAAATCATTAAAAATTTCTCTTGCATGGCTGAGATTCTGGAAGATATTTCTGTTACATACTAATCTTGTAACTGTATTGTGAAAGGACTCTATATGGGCATTTTGTTGAGGTGTACCTGGTTGAATGAACTCATGGGCTATGCCAAGAGATTTCAGTATTTCAGCAAGAGCTTTGGCAATAAACTGTGGACCATTGTCTGTTCTGATTACAATCTTTATCTTTTGATCCTTCATATATCTTTTAACATCAGGGTCACTTATAAGATTATAAACCAGTTCAGCAATATCTTTACTCTTCATTGTATACTGAAGATCCCAAACAGGAGCATACCTGCAAAAGGTGCATAAAAAAGTTATCAGAAAAGCATTCCTGTTTTCTTCATGTATATATACATACTTGATATCTGCTTCTATGGTCCTAAATGGGCCTTCAAGTGGAGGAACCCTATATCTGATAAAAGTTCGATTCAATGAACCAGATTTCTTTGTTGGTGGATGTAAAAGATTATTCTCATTCATTAACCTGTATACTTTCTTCTGGTTGATTTTGTATCCCTTCTGCCTTAACAGGGCCGTTGTTATCTGGTATCCATAATCATGATATTCAGGATCAATAAGCTTCATAATCTCTTCTACAACAACCTGGTTCGTAACCATTTCCCCCATATACAAAGTATGAGTCGAGGGACGTTTCCCTTTACATCTTCCGTTTGTCCTGTAGTAATAAGTGCTCTTCTTCATCCCTGTTATCCTTACGGCATCAACAACTCTAATCCCTTGTGCAACATACCTGCTTATTATTTCTCTTTTTTCCCAAACTGCCCAAACTTTTTTTTTAAAAGCTCGTCTTTTAGCCTCGATTCGAGATCTTTTTCCACTAACATCTCCTTTAATAACCTGTTCTCTTTCTCAAGCCTCTTTACATAAGCATCCATGTTTTTCCCACGTCGATCTTCTAACCCCTCAAGTCCGGATGACTCATATTTATTCACCCAATAATAATACAGAGTTTTCGATATACCATGTTTTCGACAACCTGCAGTTACCCCTAAACCCTGGATATCTAAGATAATCCTTTCTTTTTCCTGGGGCGTCCATTTGTGCATTCTTTTTACCATCAACATAAAAGTACAATTTAAATTTGTACTTTTAGTCTAGTTTTATAGGGGGGTAGACCATAATGTTCTGCAGGATTCTTTAACTAACTCGTAACGGTTGGCGATATGGCTGGAAAGACTTGTCTGCCTGCTGATGTAGAAAAATTCAATATTTTTGATAATGTAAAAACTTATATGATGATGAAACAATCGGATAAGAAATATCTTATTGCCTATTTCTCACGAAAAGGCAATAATTATGTTGGGGAAAGTATTTCCATAATAATGTTTGTGTTATTTGCTATCCTTATTTTTTATAAGGAATTGAATCTTATATAGAAATTGCTCAACTTTTGGGATCATGGAAAGAACATTTTTTTCTTCAATTTCAATGAAGTCTCCATAATCACTTTTATGTCTAAGATCAAAAAGATCCCCATATAGTTTTCCATATTCTTTATCAAGTAATCCAGTCTTAATGAAGTAAAGCGAAAATTGGGTTTTTACGCCTGAATGTTTATGACATGCAATCTGATATTTTGAAAATAATGCGAGTACAGAATAAAAGCATGCATAGTATAACCTGTTAATTGATGAATTCCAGCTTTTTTTGGATGCAAGGTATTTTGCATCTTCGAAAGTCTTCCATGCTCTTTCTAATCTATAGTTTATATAATCTTCCTGAGTGGTTTTTTCCACATTTATATCCTTAATCCTTCTCTAGCAATGCTTTGATAAAGTGGAGTTACCCAATATTTTGATTCCCATTCGTTTTTATTATGGACAGTAACCGAAAAGGACTGTTCGAGTTCTAGTTCCAGATCAAAAAGTTTATGACGAAAAACCATTTCATAATCCAGATCAGCTTTAGAATTGACAAGGATTAAAAGATCCCAGTCAGAATCAGGTCGTTCGTCACCTCTGGCTCTTGAGCCATAAAGAATAACTTCAGCTTGTGGATCAATTTGTCTTACAATTTCCTTGATCTTTGAAAGCACTATTGATTTTTTATTATTCATTCTGTAAAAATAGTAAAATTACCAATACCGGTCCGCCGATATATCGTGACGGATTGATCAAAAACGTTTTTTCCTGTTTAATTCCTGTCGTCTTAAAATATTTTGAGCGAAAATTGTTTTTCTCTATAATGCTATAATAAAAAACGGATTGAAAAAACCAGCATCCCCTCAAGCCGGAGGAAAGTCAGTCGTTAATATTTTACCTATGATATGCTTCGATCCTGATGCTTTTGCCCAGGATTTGGTCACTTCATTCCTTAACTTTCTCCTTTTTCCTTTATACTTTTTCCTTTGCTTGCCTCCAGGCAGACGACTTCTTTATATTTCAGGAAGCCAGCTCTTTTATAAGCTCGTTCATGAATTCTGCAGCCAGACGTGCATTCTTTTCTGCAAATTCGATACCCACTGTCTGACCATCAACAACCGGCAATGGATGGCAGAGCTCATAACTCATATAGCCCTGATAACCAATATCGTTCATGGCCTTAATGAAATATCTGTAAAAGTCTTCGCCAATAACTTTGCCATCGGAACCTCTTTCATATTCGCCTCCGAAATGTGACAGCACCTGCAAATCGCCTACCGCCCTGGCAGCTTTTTGAATGCCTTCGGCACTCTTATCTTCCATGATAGGCGCATCGAGCGATACCTTAAGATTCGGTGAATTAACTTCTTTAACCATCTTCAACACTTCGGGATAATCTCTGATAACAGGTTTATGGTTTTGAAGCGCAAGCACCACACCGGCATCTTGAGCATATTTTGCACATTCGGCCATACCTTCCCGGCACCATGCCCATGTCTCCTCCTCTGAGAATTTTGCATGAGTGTAGTTCCATATATCTCGTGCAATATCATATTGGGCTATTTGAGGATGTTTTGTGATGCCCGGCCAGGCCAGAAACAACCTTAGTGTTTTTGCACCAAAGTCCGAAGTCATCCGAATGAGTTCTTTCACATAAGCTATCTGACATTCCCTGTGCTCTGGTATCGGACTACTGAAATCATTGTTGGCAGCAACACCGTAAATTTCTATACCTTCTCCGTCGGCATAAGTGCGGAAATCTTTGCATTTTTTCGTTGGCCAGTCGAGAGGATTGCCATGAGGTCTTTTACCGTCTATTTCAATTCCCGTATAACCAAACTCCCTGGCTTTTTTGACCATTTCTTCCAGAGGCATCGCTTCCCCGCGATACCAGACGCCGAGGAATGTTATACTGTATAATCCTACCTTTATATCGGATTTCCTGGGTGTGCTGCAGGACAATGCATTGGCTCCTGCCATTAATCCGGCAGTTGCGGCAATTGATGTTGCAACGAACTGCCTGCGGTTAATCTGATTTTTGTTTTTCATAGAGTTCCTCCCGATTTTGATAATGTAACATAAATGCAACTTATTATATACAAATATATTTTTATTTCTGGAAAGAATTAAATAATAAAGGCACATATAATTTATTCAGGCCTGAATATTACATCTACAATATCGGCTTTTCCAAAGAAGCTATTTGCGACCTTACGTATATCTTTTACAGTGAGCTTTTTTAAAATCCTGTCGAAGTTAGCAGGGTCGTTTATATCAACGCCGGAATAGTAGTATGAATAAAGCAAATTACTCCAGTAATTATTGTGCTGCTTCGCTTCTTCTCTGATTTTAAGCATATTACTTACAGCTTTTTGCAAATTATCTTCCGTTGGCCCGTATTTAATAAGGCGATCAATCTCATCATAAACGACTTTCTTGAGAGTATCGGCTTTTTCCGGATCACAATCGAACATAATAAGACCTGCCGCATTCTGATATGGATAGAGCTGTGAGGTCAGACTTACCGATACTCCGTATGTACCGCCCGCCTCCTCCCTTATTTTTTCAGTGAAAACAATGTCGAGAATACCGTCTATAACTTTCAGACAAACATTGTTGTAAGGTGTGTATTGGAATTCTGTCGAATGACTGATAAATATGGTTGCTTTGGGTACAGTAAGCGGTATTCTGATGTCTTTGATAAATTTTCCTTCCGGCGGCCTTATATTACGGTCTATGAAGCTCTCCCTGGCTGGCGATGAGGGAAGTGATCCAATGTATTTCACGGAAAGAGATTTTGCTTCTGCCTCGTCAATATTACCTACTATAAAAAAAGTAAAATCTGCCGCATTGGCGAACCTCTCCTTGTAAACATTTTCAATCATACCGAAGTCCACTTTTTCCAGCATAGAATTGTTAAGTATCAAAGCTCTCGGATTATAGTCGGCAAGAAAGAGCGACATGGAGTCCTGCATTATTTTTGACGGCTCTTTTGCCATGCTTGCAAGAAATGCTGAATATCTCGACATTATTGCCTTATGCGCAGCTGAATCAAATCGCGGATTTACGAATCTGAGGTAAAGAAGCTGCATCATTGTTTCGAAGTCTTTTGGAGTAGAGGAGCCGTTTATACTTTCAGTTATCTGACCTAGTGAAACGGATAGTGTTACGTTTTTGCCTGCAAGCACTTTCTGAAGTGTCACATTATCGAACTTGCCAAGTCCGTACGCTGGAATGACCGATGGCAGCATAGTAGCCGAAGGCAGGTACGAGAGTTCATAAAGCGACGTTCCTCCCAGACTGTATGCTGTAAGCAGGACATTATCTTTTTCATAATCGGTTTTTTTGTAAACAACTCTCGCACCATTTCCAAGTGTCCATTCTACTGCATCAAATTGTCTGAGGTATTTTGTTTTAATCACAGGAGAACCTTTTATTTCACCGTCAACAAGCGATTCTGTGATCACGTTATCCTGATATGCCTGAATATCGGAAGCTGAAATTTTTGCAATAATTGCTTTTGCTTCTTCTTCAGAAATATGTTTTATTCCTTGCTGTTCCTGACCCTGAACAACAATCACACTGTTTTCGGTCTTCATCATGCTTCTGAAGAAATCCGAAATCTCTTCGGCAGTGATTGATGGAACAGTTGTTTTTGTATATTCATAATCAAAATCAACCGATACAAGCGGTTCGCCGTAAAGGAAATTTTCCAGAATATCGTTTATAAAATCATCATTCGATATTTTATCTTTTTGTTTGTAAAAATTTTCGCTGGATGTCAGCAGGTTAGCTTTTGCTCTTTCGAGCTCACCGTTAGTGAATCCATACCTCCGGGCTCTCTCGGCCTCTTTCCATATTGCCTCAAGTGCCTTATCCTCTTCGTTGGGTTTTGCATCAGCACTCACAACAAGAGCATCCACACCTTTTACGAGATCGGAAAAGCCTATCGTACCCGATATGAACGGAGGAGTTCCTTTCTGAAGAAGCTCATTTATTCTTACAGCCATCATGTTGTTCATCAGCCTTATGATAAGCTTTCGTCTCATATAGGAAAGATCTTTTGCCTCAGGTTCCACAGCTTTATGTTTTATGAACACGGAGACTGAATTCTGAGGAGCTTCCTTATCGGTAGCAAGAACATAAAGCATCTCCTTATGCCACGGTATTTCGAACACCGGTCTTGGCTTTGGACTGTTTACCGTATTGAGTTTCGAAAACAGCTCTGTTACCTTTTCTTCCATGAGGCTGGCATCAAAATCACCTACTATTGCGATGGCCTGCAGGTCAGGTCGGTACCAGTCGTCGTAAAATTTTTTAATATCATCAGGTGTGAATTTCTTTATTAAATCAAGTTCCCCGATAATATCTCTTACCTCATATTTTGAATCTTTAAGTATGACAGGCAGATATTTCTGCATCATTCTGAAAGAGGCGTCTCTTCGCGTCCTCCATTCCTCGATAATGACACCTCTCTCGGCGTTTGTTTCCTTAGCTGTAATGCTTATAAAATCCGACCAGTCGTATAATATCATCAGACAGGTATCTATAAGGCCCGGGGAGTCAACCGGCACATCGCTGAGATTATAGACGGTTTCTTCGTAACCTGTATAAGCATTTATATTATATCCGAAAGCCACCCCATGCTTTTCGAGCGAGTTTATGATACTCCTGCCAGGGAATCTTTCGGTGCCGTTAAAGGCCAGGTGTTCGATAAAATGTGCAATTCCGTCTTGATTGTCTTCCTCGAGCAGGGCACCAACATTCTGAATGAAATAAAAGCTTGCTCTTTTCCTGGGCTCCTGGTTATGTTTTATGTAATAGGTCAGACCGTTTGAAAGTTTTCCTGTCTTGATTTCAGGATCAACAGGAGGTAGTGATGAAGATTCGGGCTGGGAATTCAGTTCCGGAGAGATAAAAAAGATCCCCGTAAGTAATAAAATAAGTTTTATTTTTTTCATTCAGAATATTTTAAAGCTATTTCAGAAGAGCCCGTGTAGTTGCGCATCGATCTTGTCAATGACCTCGCTCAGATGGTCGGGATTATTGGGGAAATCATAATGATCGGCTTCGATAATAAGAAGTTTGCCCAGATCGTAGGTTTCAGCCCATGCCTCATATCTTTCATTAAGGCTTTTGAGATAATCTATTCTTATGGAGCTTTCGTACTCTCTGCCGCGTTTCTGTATCTGGCTTACAAGGGTAGGAACAGAAGCCCTGAGGTAAAGAATCAGGTCAGGTGCCTGTATGAGCGAACTCATAAGTTTGAACAGGCTCAGATAATTTTCATAATCGCGGGTCGACATGAGACCCATTGCATGGAGATTGGGTGCAAAGATGTAGGCATCCTCGTAAATAGTCCTGTCCTGGATTACAGTTTTGTCCGATTTTCTTATTTCGATTATCTTGCGGAACCTCGAATTCAGAAAATAAATCTGCAGGTTAAACGACCATCTCAGCATATCTTCGTAGAAATCGTTCAGATAAGGGTTTTCGTCTGCGTCTTCATAATGAGGTATCCAACCGTAATGTTTGGCGAGAAGGCCAGTGAGGGTGGTTTTCCCTGCTCCTATATTGCCTGCGATAGCAATGTGCATGATTAGTATATTTGGTTTAACAGGTTTGTAAAATTACTAAAATAGAGATATTTTTTATGAATGGTGAGGGGAAAAATCATCTGGTCTTTATTCCTGAAATAAGATAAAGGTCCTCAATATATTCTCTGCTGTTCGATAATCTCGGAACTTTGTTCTGTCCGCCGAGTTTATTTTTTTCTTTCAGCCATTTATAAAATGTGCCGCGAGGCAGAGCTCTTACCACAGGCATTGCAAGATTCAGGTCTTTGTAGCGTTTTGCTTCATAATCTGAATTAACTGATTTCAGAGCCTCATCCAGTTTTAAAGTAAATAAGTTTATGTCGTCTGGTTCTTTTTCGAATTCAATCAGCCATTCATGGCATCCTTTCGAGTTGGTTCCGGGGAAAACCGGTCCGGCAGTAAATTCAAGAACGACTGCACCTGTGGCCTTGCATGCCCTTTCGATTGCTTTTTCGGCATTATCAATTATCACCTCTTCGCCGAAAACATTGATGAAATGTTTGGTTCTGCCTGTGATAACGAATTTATGAGGGAAGAGTGATGTAAACTGCACTGTATCGCCTATCAGGTATCTCCAGAGTCCGCCGTTGGTCGAAATAACCATTGCATAATTAACGCCTTTTGAAACCTCGCCTATTGTATAGGATTTCGGCGATGAAGAATTTATTTCTGCAACCGGAATGAATTCATAAAAAACTCCGGAGTCAAGTATAAGCAACATATCGTTCGTTGAGAAATCGTCCTGTATTCCAAAAAATCCCTCAGAGGCATTGAATGTCTCCATATACCGGAAATTTTCATTTTTTATAAATTGTCGGAACTGTTCTCTGTATGGCATAAAGTTTACTCCGCCATGAAAAAAAACCTCGAGGCCTGGCCACACATCCATCAGATTCGATTTGCCTGTCCATTCGAGTATCTGTCTGATAAGCACAAGAAACCATGAGGGCACACCCGACAGGCTTGTAACGTTCTTTTTGACAGTAATTTTAGTAATAAGCTCGAGCTTTTTCTCGAAGTCATCCATAAGAGCGATCTCTTTCGAAGGTGTTCTGAAGAAATCGAACCATCGCGGAGTATTCTGGATAAGTATTGCAGAAAGATCGCCGTAGAGTGATTTATTGCTTAGTTTGTTTATTTTATGACTGCCTCCGAGGATAAGTCCTTTTCCGCTGAAAAGTTTCGAATCGGGATTGGACGAGAGGTACAATGCAATCACGTCGGTTGCTCCCCTGTAATGGCACTCTCTCAATGATTCACGCGTAACAGGTATGAATTTGCTTTTAGCAGCGGTCGTGCCTGATGATTTTGCGAACCATCTGACTTCGCCGGGCCAGAAAACATCTTTCTCACCGTTTCTTATCCTTTCAATATAAGGCAATAAATCCTCGTATGTGCTTACAGGAACTCTTTCTCTGAACTGACTCACAGTTTTTATGGAAGAATAATAATGAGAAATTCCCCACTCTGTTGTTGCCGAACGCCTGATAAGATTTTTAAAAACAATATCCTGAGCTTCAGCAGGATTTTTTCTGAAGAAGTCTATCTGAGCAAGCCTTTTTCTGCTATATCTGTTTATAATTGAAGTGATAGTCGGCATTGTCTTTTATCTTCCTTCACAGAACAAATATCGTTAAAATCATTTTATAGTATAATTATTATGATGTGGTATAAAAGAAATTGCAAAATATAGATTATCAAGATTTTATAAGTTATATAAAATATTGAATATGAGTACATTATTGTGCTATTCATGTAATTTGAAACACTTCGCTTAGTACATCGAGTGAGTTGATTCTTTTTAATGAAGGGAAGTGAAATGAGTAATATTTCAGTAAAGCTTCGAGGACATCGTTTCTAATTTTACCGGTTAGGGGTATATATTTCATATCGTCCCACGATGAGCCGAATACTCCGGCGAGTATATTTGAAACTTCACTTCCAGCGTAATTACCGTGTGAAGGGGGAAGCGAGACAAAGTGTCCGTTCATGAAGTCGAACAGAGTCTGTTCCCGGTTGTTTCTGCGCGCTGGTTCAATGCCTAAATAGCTGCATAAACCGGCAAGAAATGCTATATGAAAATTAGAAATCCCTTTGTCGAGATCATTGAAATACTTAACAGCATCGAAAATATAAGTATATAAATCTTTTTGAGGGCTCTCCTCTCTTAAAATTGAAGAAAGAACTTCGCCTATGAACAATGCAACGGTACTTTTGGTAATGTTGTTGTAAATTCCTGCAGGGGAATACCTAAGTGAAAATTCTTTTAGTATCTGAATTTCCCTTGATTCCTTATAGTAAATAACAAAATCGACTATTGAGAGTGGTTGTAAATAAGCTTTATATTTTCCGGATTTCTTATTTCCGGCGCCTTTTACCATGAGGGAAAGTCGGCCGAAGTTTTCAGTGAAAACATGCAATATGATGGAAGAATCGTTATATTTGAATTGACGAAGCACTATGCCGGCAGTTTTATCTATCATGATAAAAGAGTTTGTCAAAATTAACTATTTACGATGTAATATGATTGACAGATATATCAGTTTAAAATTTTTTATATTTACATTTTAACCTTTCAAGATATATGACTCAGACCGACAGCGAAGAACTTGTAAGGAGAATAGCAAGGCTTGCCAAGCAAAACCAGGAGCTTGAAGAGCAACTAAAGAAGCTCATGAAAGAAAATGAAAAGCTTAATCGTGAGCTCGAAAAATATAAAACTCAGACAGAAAAAATTTCTCCGGAACTCATCAAACAAGAAGCCGAAAAAGAAGAACAAACGCTAAAGTTCAACATGGCGACAGTTCTTTTTGCAGATATCCATGGTTTTTCGAAACTTATAGAAGGAATGAACTCTGTCTCGGTTATGGATGAACTTGATGAGATACTTTTTGAATTTGACCGCATAGTTAGGGATTATAAGATTGAGAAGATCAAAACAATAGGTGATACGTACATGTGTGCCGGAGGCATCCCGGTAAAGAATATCACAAATCCCATTGAGGTAGTGATGGCTGCTATGGCCATGAGAAACCTTCTTGAGGATTTTGAGAAAAAACGCAGAGGAATTGAAAACAGAATCTGGGACCTTAAGATTGGCATTCATACAGGCCCGGTAACTGCAACGGTGTCGGGGAAGAAAAAAGTCAGTTATGATATAAAAGGGGATACGGTCAATACTGCCAGCCGTATTCAGGCTGTATCGGATAACGGGAAAATTCTTATTTCAGTTATGACATACGAACTTGTCAAGGAATTTTTCGACTGTGTATATTTCGGGAAACTACCTGTGCGATACAAGGGCGACCTGCAAACATACGAAGTTAAAGGGCTGAAAAAGGAATACACTCTAAATGGCGACGGCAGGACTCCCAACGATGCATTCAGAACAAAGTTTGCATTGATTCAGTTTAACGATATTCAGGAAATTATACTTGATAAACTTGAAAAAGAACTACCATCATATCTTTATTATCATAATGTAAAACATACGGTTGATGTTGTTACTGAGGTTGAGTTGATAGGTTGGGCCGAAGGATGTACTGATGAAGAGATTCTGCTTTTGAAAACTGCGGCTCTTTTTCATGATACAGGTCATACAATTGCATACGATAACCATGAATATTATAGCACTTTGCTTGCACGGGAGATGCTTCCGAAATATAATTATACACCGGAGCAGATCGAACGGATATGTGAGATAATTATGGCAACAAAGCTTCCACCCAATCCGAAGAATCTGCTTGAAAAAATTATATGCGATTCCGATCTCGATTATCTTGGAAGAAGCGATTTTATACCTGTATCGAATACTCTATATGAAGAACTCAAGGCACAGGATAAGATAGGAACTCTCAATGACTGGAATAAGATGCAGGTAAAATTCATTTCAGGTCATCAATATTTCACGAAAACTGCAAGAAGTTTGAGAGAAGTGAATAAACAGGAGCAAATTGAAAGGTTGCAGAGTTTGATAACGAATTAATTATTTGATAACAAGCACCTTAGTCGCCACTGCCTCTGTTCCGTCCTCATTTGCAACAAATATGAGGTAAACTCCTGTTGAGACTCTTTCGCCGCGATAGTTAAGGAGATTCCATGTTGCCTGGCCTCCGTCGGAAACGCATCTGTAAACAAGGTTGCCGCTTATATCCGTTATACGAACGCTCGAGTTACGCATCAGACCTGTAATTGTAAGGTTACCGGTATATGTTTCCCTTACCGGATTTGGAAAGGCATAAACTTTACTGAAATTTTCTGCTCCTTTTGTGGCATCGCCTCTTACGGATATCACCCCTTTGGCAGTTCCCAGCCACACCACTCCTGTTTTATCGTCAACAGCCACACTTACAACAGTGTTGGATAACAAAGGGCTGTTCTCCTCGTTGTAGTTAATAAGTTTCTCAGTCCCGTCGGCTGAAAGGAGGTAAGCCCCTGAGTTAAAAGTACCGAGCCACTTACGGTTTGCGCCGTCAACGGCTATGGAAGTGATTATTTCCGTGCCGAGCATATAATCAGCAAGTCCGGAACCATCATTCCTCGGCACCTTAATTCTGAAAGCTTTAGGCTCTTCATCGAATATTAACGAGGTATTGTAATATATAGCAGGGCCCTGGTCGGTGCCTACCCAGATATTGCCGTCGAGGTCTTCTGCTATACTATAAACTAATGAAATCACTTTGTTATCGCTATCTTTAATAAGCATCTGACGGTACCGGTTGTCGCTGAATACAAATAACCCGTATCCTCTTGGAAGCACCACCCACTTTTGCCCGGTGGATGTTACGATTATATCGCCGATTGTGGGAGCATCAATAGTGAAAGGGAAAGTTATCCATGTATTATCAGTTTTTAGTACTTTTATACTCCCGGGAACTCCTGTCTGCGTAATCCATAAGTTTCTGTCGCGGTCCATCGCAAGGCCGCATATCCTCGAATAAGGCTTTCCGGGAATAATAGTCTGCAGCGGAGAATTGGAATCATCATATTTTTTGACAAGAACATTATTCCTGTATTCCAGAAGTCCTGCGCCCCATGTTGAAACCCAGAAATGATTGTTATCTGCAGGGTCGACAAGAATTCTCATCGGATCGTATATTCCGGGAGGCATCAAAGAATTCCAGTTATTATTTTCATAAACAAATACCTGAAAGGGCCGCATGAGGTTATTCCATGCATTGTCGATTCCCCCTCCGCTCACGTATGCCTTGCCATTAGAAGCTGAGATATATATTACATTATTACTGGATGGTCCGGGCAAAGAGAGTTTGGCGATTTTTGTCATATTTTCCACTCTTACCAGACCAATACTTTTATCCGCAATCCATATATCGTTTCCGTCGGCTACAGCATGAGCCATATCGGGTTTGGCCTGATTGTACGAATCAATTGTCTTGATTAATTTGCCCGCAGTGTTATATACTCTTACCATTGAAGCTGAGGTAACAGTAAAACCATCGGAGAAGGTATCGAGTGACAGGTTGTTCAGATACTGTTCTGTTGAAAATACTTCTGCTTCCTGAGGGTTTGGAAGAACGAAAATTATATCTGGATCAGGAGGTTCCGAATGGCTATTTACATAAATATGTTTATTAGTATAAATTACTGAATTGAAAACTGCTGTTGGATTTGGGAAGGCGTTTACTCTGTTCCAATTACCATAGTATGACAAACCCAGGGTTAAAGCCGGGGCATAAAATAGTCCGGAACTGGTAGCTGCATAAACATTGCTTTCGTCGAATGTAACATCGTATATTTCGGTTGATTCATTTCCTGGTTTCCAGGTATCGTATATCTCCTTTTTCATCAGGTCGATTACCACTATGCCTATTGATCCAGCCAGATAAGCATATTTGCCTCTTGTCCTTATTCTGAAAATTTCTTTGTTTCCCGGAATATATTTCCTCTTTATATCGGGTATATTGTAAATTGTTTGATCTGTCATTATGTCGATATTTGTGCTCTGATAAGCTATTATGAGCGAATTTGTTTCGGACGACCATGCTATAGTGCTGATTCCTGTCTCGCTAAGTCCCTGTACTCTGGAGGCTTTTCTTAGCTCATTATATTCCTTGTTATAGATCAGAAGGGAGCTGCCGGTTGAAGCATATATTTCCTTTGAACCTGCAGCAACGGTCTGGGCTGTGTTATATGAAAGATGATCCTGCCAGGAGCCGACCGGTCCTTGTGCTTCAGCAAATGAAGCGGTAAGAAACAATGAAATAGATAAGAAATAACGCTTCATAATAATTATAATTAAACTGACAAATCATTAGGTTTATTACTACAGGTTAATGTTGAAGCAGAAAATCTTTTAGTTTCATGAATGCGAGTGCGCGGTGTGAAATTTTATTTTTGTCGTCAAGGCTCATTTCAGCGAAAGTTTGATTATACCCGTCAGGCAGGAATATCGGGTCGTATCCAAAGCCTTCGTTTCCGCGTCTCTCTTTGAGGATTGTTCCTTTTATATTTCCTTCGAACAGAAATTCTTTGTTATCCTTTATCAGAGCAATAACGGTTCGGAACATTGCTTCCCTGTCATTTTCATCTTTCATTAATTCCAGCACTTTTTCTATATTTCTGTCGAAATTCTTTTCTTCTCCTGCAAACCTTGCGGAAAACACACCTGGTTTTCCTCCCAGAGACTTAACCTCAAGTCCGGTGTCATCGGCAAAAACATCCATACCTGTAAGGTTATGAATATATCTTGCTTTTGCCATTGCATTTTCTTCGAGTGTATCGAAATCTTCCGGAATATTGTCAGGTATTTTAAGATCTTCAAGGCTTATAAGTTTTATGTTATTGCCCAGCAAAGCGCTTATTTCCTTGATCTTATGTTTATTGCCGGTTGCAAAAACAAGTTCCATGATGAGATTATTTGGTTTTAAAAGTAATCAAATTTGAGTCTTCTTTTTGTCCCGTTTTTATTAAGTATTACATTTGAATTATATTTCAGTTGGGGATGAATATAATGATACCGGTTGTTTTAAGGATATTTCTTTTTGCTGTATTTCCTGCATTGGTGTCGTTTGAGAAGAATGATTCGGCTCAGGAATACCCTGTCGGTGATTATGTATTTGTAAAGAGAATTTTCATTGGACATGATTCGATAATAGATATTGGGCAGGGAAACTCTCTGGAAGAGATATTGAGAGGGAGAAAGATAGTTCTTGGGAAAAGGAATAATAACATTTCATTTCAAGTTTCTGCGCCTGATGCCGGATTATTGAGCTTCATGCTTGTTAACTTTGACAGGGAATGGTCGAGGTGGCAAAAGGAAGGGATAAAAGACTATACAAACCTTCCGGCCGGGCATTATTCTTTCGTAGCCCGGTACATGGTTCCTAACGGAAAGGTAATAGTAAGTAACCCCATTGATTTCAGGGTTCTTCCTGCCTGGTATTATTCTACACTAGCAATACTATGTTATGTGATGATATTCATTCTTCTTGCCTGGACAATATATGAGCAGCTCAAATATAGATTTGCACGTACACAGTATATGCTGGAGCAGATTATAAACACGAGAACAGAAGAGCTTATTCTCGAGAAGGAAAAAACTGAAACCCTTCTTCAGAATGTTCTTCCAAGAAGCACAGCAGATGAAATTATGTCGAAGGGAAAGGCAACCAAGACCAAATATAATTTTGTTACTGTACTTTTTTCAGATATACAGGGTTTTACAAAAATTGCTGAGGAGACAAACCCCGAAGTGCTTATAGATGAGCTCGATAAATTCTTTTTTTATTTTGATTCGGTTGTTGAGAAATATGGGATTGAAAAAATAAAAACCATAGGTGATGCTTATATGTGTGCCGGAGGGATACCTGAAAAAAATCGTACTAATCCGATTGAAGTAATACTTGCCGCTCTTGAGATGCAGGAATATATGAACAGGATTAAATCATCTTCGGAGTTTAGTGGAATGAAATTATGGGATATAAGAATAGGGATTCATACCGGCACAGTTATCGCGGGTGTGGTTGGTCAGAAAAAGCTTTCGTACGATATATGGGGCGATACGGTCAATACTGCAAGCAGGATGGAATCGTCGAGCGAACCGGGGAAAATAAACATTTCAGGCACTACTTACGAATTTGTAAAAGATTTTTTTATATGTAAATACAGAGGTAAGATGCCTGTAAAATACAAAGGAGAGATAGATATGTATTTTGTAGAGGGCATTCTTGAAGAACTGCGCGACGAAAATAACAAGCCCAACCGAAAGTTTATATCAAAGATGAAAAAACTTAAGCTGGTGGATATAGAAGATTATGTTTTGAAATATTTCGATGAGGAGGCATCGCCGAATCTTTATTTTCACAATTCTTCCTATGTGAGGAATATCTGCAGTCAAACCGATCTGCTGGCTAATGCCAGCCAGATGTCGGATGAAGAATATATACCTCTTAAGCTGGCTTCGGTGTTTCTTATCACAGGATATATAACAGATTATGAACAGCCGGCGGAAGCATCATGCAATTTTATGCGCGAAGTATTGTCGCACTATAGTTTGCTTCAGGAGGATGCTGATGCAGCCGGAAAGCTTATAATGAAATCATTCGGCAATATAGTTGAAACGGAATCGGATAAAATACTTCATGACGCAAAATTCGATTATATGGGAAGAGTTGATTATATAAAGCTTACCGATAGATTATTAAGGGAAGAGAGTGAATATGGTAAGGTGAAGAATAGAGAAGAATGGGTAAATACTCAGCGGAAATTACTTATTAATCATGAGTTTCTAACAGCAAGTGCAAAACTTATCCGTAATGTATCGGTTGAAGAACAATTAGCTTTGCTTCTTGAATACGAGAAAGAGATAAAATAAAAAAATCATTTGTTGGTTTTTCATAATAGAGTATTTTTAGAGTGTTTTTAATTTCAATTTTATGGAAAATATTGACTGGAAAAATCTGCCGTTCGGTTATCTGAAGACGGATTATAATGTAAGAAGTTATTTCAAAAATGGTAAATGGAGCCCTCTCGAAGTCACGGACTCGGAATATTTAAATCTTCACATGGCTTCTACATGTCTCCATTATGGGCAGGAGGTTTTTGAAGGGTTGAAAGCATATATGGGAAAGGACGGCCGTATAAGGCTTTTCAGGTGGGAGGAAAATGCAAAGAGGCTTATTATGTCGGCAAAAGGGATAGTGATGGAACCGGTGCCGGTTGAGCTTTTTAAGGAGGCAATTTTTAAAGCTGTGGCTCTTAACAAAAAATATATTCCACCTTACGGTAGCGGTGCAACTCTATACATCAGGCCGCTTCTTTTAGGCACAGGGGCTGAAGTGGGCGTAAAACCTTCAGAAGAATATCTTTTTATTGTTTTCGTAACTCCAGTAGGACCATATTTTAAAACAGGTATAAAACCGGTTGATATGCTGATAATACGCGATTTCGACCGTGCAGCACCTAAGGGAACAGGAGCATTTAAAGTAGGGGGCAATTATGCCGCCAGTTTGCGTGCGCTCATGGTGGCTCATGAAGGTGGATATGCAAATACAATTTTTCTCGATGCTGCCGAGAAAAAATATATAGATGAGTGTGGACCTGCTAATTTCTTTGGAATAAAAAACAATACTTATGTAACACCAAAATCGGAATCTATACTCAATTCAATAACAAATATGAGTTTGATACAACTGGCTGAAGATATGGGGATGAAAACCGAACGTCGGAAAATTTCGGTTGAAGAACTTGCAGAATTTGAAGAAGCAGGTGCATGCGGCACTGCTGCCGTGATAAGTCCGATAGCAAGAATATTCGACCCTCCCATGAATAAGGTTTATGAATACTGCAAAGACGATAAACCTGGTCCAATATGTATGAAGCTTTATAATAAACTGAGTAGAATCCAGTATGGCGATGAACCCGACCCTTATGGATGGATTACTTTCGTTGAATAACAGGAAAGATGATTCTTTTGTTTTTTCAATAGTACTTTGTCGTTAATTGAATAAATTAAACTTACTTATTTCCGGAATGTTGACTATTTTTACAGCCAAAATCACGGAGAGTGAAAAAAAAGGAGCAGGTACTTTCAAAAACAAGAATCACAGGTTCATACTTAACTCTGGTGATAAGTATTTCTCTTGTACTTTTTCTTCTTGGGTTGCTCGGACTTTTGCTTATTAATGCACATGGATTATCCCAATATTTCAAGGAAAGTATCTCTTTTTCTGTTATTGTTAATGAAGATGCCCGTGAAGCTGATATCAGAATGCTTCAGAAAGACCTTGATGCAAAAAGTTATGTTAAGTCAACCGAATATATATCGAAAGAACAGGCTGCAGAAAAGCTAAAGGAGGAGCTTGGAGAAGATTTTATTAATTTCCTTGGTTATAATCCTTTAACTCCCACAATAGATGTTTACCTTTTTGCCGATTATACTCATCCCGACAGCGTTGCCAAAATTGAAAAATATATTCTTGAATACCCGATTGTAAAAGAGGTTTATTACCAGGAATCACTACTTCACCTTATTAATGAGAATGTGGAAAAGATAAGCCTTTTTCTGCTTGTTATGAGCTTATTCTTATTCCTGATTGCTCTGACAATTATAAACAACACGATAAGGCTTTCTATTTACTCAAAACGCTTTATTATCAAAACGATGCAGCTTGTTGGCGCTACAAGGTCTTTCATACGTAAACCGTTTCTTATCAGGAGCGCAATTCACGGACTTATAGCAGCACTTATTGCAATGATTCTTATCCTGAGTTTGATATACTTTATCGAGAAAGAATTCGTTAGTCTGATTTTCTTTCAAAATTTCAATATGCTAATAGCACTTGCTGCAGCGATAGTGGTGCTCGGTATTTTTTTATCGGTAGTTTCATCATATTTCTCAGTAAATAAATATCTTAGTATTCCAGAAGACAAACTTTATATTTAAAATATGGCAAAAAAAGAGATAGAAAAAAATAAACGGAATTTTGCTATTCCACCGGAAAACTATAAGCTTATTGCTATCGGTTTTGCAATAATTGTTATAGGATTTCTTCTTATGCTTGGGGGTAGATCAGAAAGCCCCGACCAGTTTAGCGAAAAAATATTCAGTTTCCGTCGTGTCACACTTGCACCAATTGTAGTAGTTGCAGGTTTTGTTTTCGAAATATGGGCAATTATGAGAAAGCCCGGGAAAGAAAAAGAATAACACAATCACCTTTTAAATTATGAATATTTTTGAAGCTATCATCCTTGGAATTATCCAGGGTCTTACTGAATTTTTGCCTGTCAGCAGTTCGGGGCATCTCGAAATAGCAAAAGCATTTTTCGGAATAAATCCTGAAGGCAGTTTTTCTTTCACCATCGCTGTTCATTGCGCAACTGTTTTATCAACAATTGTAGTTTTCTGGCGTGATATAGTCAACCTGCTGAAAGGTTTTTTTAAATTTCGTATGAATGAAGAAACTTCCTACATTTTGAAAATCCTTGTATCTATGATACCTGTCGTAATTACCGGAATACTGTTTAAAGATAAAGTCGAAGCAATTTTCAACGGTAATATTGTTTTTGTAGGTTCGATGCTTCTTGTCACTTCTGCTTTGCTTCTGATAGGGCATTTTGTTAAGAACAGAAACAGAGAAATTGGATTCAGGGATGCTTTAATCATTGGGATTGCTCAGGCTATTGCAGTAATTCCGGGAATATCCCGTTCCGGAGCAACAATTTCGACAGGACTGATGCTGGGAAACAGAAAAAATGAAATAGCAAGATTTTCTTTTTTGATGGTTCTTATTCCGGTGATAGGAGCAAATCTTCTGGAAATAGTTAACGGTGATTTTGCTTCAGGTTCGGCAGGGGCAGGCATTATTTTTGCAGGATTCATTTCAGCATTCGTGTCGGGATGCATAGCATGCAAATGGATGATATCCCTGGTGAAGCGTAGCAAAATGATATGGTTCTCCGCATACTGTGCACTGGCTGGAATCATTTCAATTATTGCCGGATAGATAAAATGTTAGAGGAAAAAACAAAAAATCCATTCGTCGAAGGAGAGGTGCTTCTGTTCGACAAGCCTTTATACTGGACTTCATTCGACCTTGTGAATAAAGTCAGGATAATGATACGTGAATCATTTGGTCTCGAAAAAATTAAGGTTGGGCATGCCGGAACACTCGATCCACTTGCAAGTGGTCTGATGATTATATGTACGGGTAAAGCCACAAAAAAGCTTGATGAATACAGTGGGCTCGATAAGGAATATGTAGCGGAGATTTATTTAGGAAGTACAACTCCTTCATTTGACCTTGAAACCGAAATAGATGCTTCATATCCTACCGATCATATAAGCGAAAAACTGATCAGAGAAACTCTGAAAAAGTTTCTCGGAGAGCAGGAACAGACACCACCTGTTTATTCTGCCAAGCTTATCGGAGGCAAAAGGGCATACGAGTTTGCAAGGAAGGGAATTGACGCAGACATTCAACCTGTTAAAGTAATATTCAGGCAAATTGAACTTTTAAGTTTTGATATGCCCATTATTACAGTTAGAATTGTATGCAGTAAAGGGACATATATAAGAGCTTTTGCAAGAGATTTTGGACAAGCAATTGGTAGCGGTGCTTTTCTTGCGTCACTTAAAAGAACAGCATTAGGCCCTTTTAGTCTGACAGATGCGATGGATATAAAAAAATTCGATGTTTTTCTTGAAAAAATGAAACAAGTATGAAAAATTTACGTATAAAGGTTTAAAATTTTTTTATAAATATTTTTAACAAAATACTAAAGTTTAATAAACTAAAAATTAAAGAAATATGAAATTATCACAATTCAGGTATTCCTTGCCGCAGGAGCTTATAGCACTTTATCCTGCCGAAAAAAGGGACGAGTCGAGGTTAATGGTTGTTGACAGAAAAACAGGGAAATTTGAACATAAGATATTTAAAGAGATAGTTGATTATTTTAATGAACATGATGTGTTGGTATTCAATAACACAAAGGTTTTTCCTGCACGGCTGCATGGCAATAAAGAGAAGACAGGCGCTGAAATAGAGGTATTTCTCTTACGTGAGCTGAACCGTGAGCAGAGATTATGGGACGTACTTGTCGATCCTGCCCGCAAAATAAGAATAGGTAATAAGCTATATTTTGGAGAGGACGATTTGCTGGTTGCAGAAGTTATTGACAACACGACCTCGAGGGGGAGGACTTTAAGATTTCTTTTCGATGGCCCGTATGAAGAATTTAAGAAAACTTTGTACAACCTGGGTGAGACACCTTTGCCAAAGTTTATTAACCGTAAAGTTGAACCTGAGGACAGTGAAAGATACCAGACAATTTTTGCAAAGCACGAAGGAGCTGTTGCAGCCCCGACCGCAGGCTTGCATTTCAGCCGTGAGCTCCTTAAACGACTTGAAATAGTGGGAGTTGACTTTGCCGAGATAACACTCCATGTTGGACTTGGTAATTTTAGAAGTGTGGATGTTGAAGACCTGACCAAACATAAAGTGGATTCTGAAAGAATAATTATTCCGGAAGAAGCAGCAAGGATTATCAACAGGGCTAAAGAACAGAAAAATAAAATATGTGCTGTTGGTACAACAGTTGTTAAAACCCTTGAAAGTTCAGTCTCGACCGACGGCTTCCTGAAACCTTTCGACGGCTGGACTAATAAGTTCATTTTTCCACCTTACGAGTTCAAAATTCCCGACATGATGATAAGTAATTTTCAGCTCCCCTATTCAACTCTTTTGATGATGGTTGCAGCGTTTGCAGGATATGACCTCTGTTTCGAAGCCTACCGTACCGCAGTAAAGGAAAAATACAGATTCGGACCATACGGCGATGCGATGCTGATTATTTAATACGGAAAAAACAATTTACCGTTTGGTAAATTCTGATAAACTTCTAAGAGACCCTAAAGGTCTCTTTTTTATTTTTATCATTTGAAAAGCGCCAGTCATTTATAAAAACATGCAGAGTGTCAAAAAATTTTGTACGACTTAAAAAAATAATACTATATTTAAACAATCCTTTTACGGCTGCATGTTGCAACTATAAAAGAATTTAGGTAGTCTTAAAATAAAATAGTTCCGTTTGTACGAATTTTAGAAAAACGGATTAAAACATAATTAAATGATTTTGCCGGTTTTAATAAGTAAAAACCGAAAGGTAGAATATTTCTATTATTTATGGAGAAAGTAAATATAAATCCGACAGTCTTTAAAATACAATGGCTAAGGGGATAAAATTTATTTTTTCTCCAATTTTTTTTGTCAAAAAAGCTGGAATAAAGTATAAAGTATAAGGAGATTTATTATGAAAACGGTGCATAACATGACAACAGTTCCTTTCAAAAAAAGTTGTGGCACTTTTAAAAAGGTTCTTTTCAGGAAATTAATTCCGGTCACTTTTGTGGCTGTAATATTGTCGGCCTTTCCCGGCCTTCAGTTACACGGACAGGGAGTCGGTATAAGTGAAACGACAATCACACCTGACGCTTCGTCGATCCTTGAGTTGAGATCTACCGAACGGGGTTTGCTCATCCCGAGGATGACTACCGGGCAGAGACTTGCAATAAGTGCTCCTGCGCAGGGACTGATTGTTTATGATACCGATACGAAATCGTTCTGGTATTATGAAGACCCATTATGGAAAAGGGTTCCGGGAAGCCTTTCGGGAGGTCCCAACCAGTTACTCGGTATGGATGCTGCAGGAACAGCAAACGAGTTTAAGACTCTTCAGGGGACAGATTACCAGATATATATAGACTTTACGCCAGGATTCATTACCCTCAGGTTGCCTCAGGATATACATACAGGTTCTGAGCCTGTATTTTTGGGCCTTACGTTAAGTGGACTAACGCCGTTATCGGGGGTTTACACTGATGCATCAAATAAGCTGACATCATTACCGCCTTCGAGTGGTACGATAGGTTACTGGAGTCGTACCGGTACATTATTAACTCCTGCGAATGTTGGGGATGATGTAAGCACGAGTGGCAATATATACACCACTGACGGTGGAGCAATAACTTCTGCAGGATTGTTGACAGGTCAGGCTGGGGCAACGATAACCGGAGCGACAAGTGTCACCGGAGATATGACCGTATCGGGCGGAGTGATAAGTCTGAATGACAATTCCAATTTTAACACGAATATAAATACCGGCACTTCATCGGGTAATGTAATAATTGGTAATCCATCAAGTTCGTTGTATTTGCCGAAGTTTACGACAGCCGGAGTATTGCATAATGATGGAAGTGGGCTGGTTAGTTCTGGTCCGGTATCACTCACAGTGGATATTACCGGAACGTTGCCTGTGGCTAACGGGGGTACAGGGTTAACATCATTTGGAGGGACGAACACTGTACTTTACACCTCGTCGGCGGATAATATGGCATGGGTTTCAGCTTCTACGGCACCAGGACAGTTTTTACAGACCACTTTAGCAGGTGGGGCACCCACGTGGAAGAGTGTTCTGGATGTAGCTAACGGAGGCACAGGACTTAATTCGATAACACAGAACAATTTGATATATGGTAACGGCACCGGGGCGATTAATATGCTTGCGCCGAGTGGCACTGCAGGGTCATTACTGACCGAGAGTACGACTGGAGCTCCGGCATGGAGCACATTGAACGCATTGCCGGCCACATCTGGTATTCTTCAGGTGCAGAATGGAGGCACGGGTTATAACAATACATTTTCTAATGGTGATTTGTTAATTGGTAATTCACTTGGTACACTGTCGCGAAACAGGTTGACGGGAACAGATAACCAGATATATGTGACAAATGGTGATGGAAGTATCACACTGTCGTTGCCTCAGGATATACATAACGGGGCTACACCTGAGTTTGTAAGTATCAAGCTAAGTAATTTAGGAGCGAGTTCCGGAGTATATACTGATGCAAATAAAATTTTGACGACTGTTCCGCCCTCTTCCGGCACTCTTGGTTACTGGAGTAGAGATGATGCATTGAATATTTTATCGCCTTCAAATATTGGAGATGCGATAACCACAAGGGGGAACATATACACCACTGACGGTGGAGCAATAACTTCTGCCGGTTTGCTGACAGGTCAGGCTGGGGCAACGATAACCGGAGCGACGGATATCACCGGTGCTATGACTGTATCGGGTGGAGCAATAAGTCTGAATGACAATTCTAATTTCAACACGAACATAAATACTGGCACATCATCGGGTAATGTTACTATTGGTAACGCATCAAGTTCGTTGTATTTGCCGAAGTTTACAACAGCCGGTGTATTGCATAATGATGGAAGTGGGCTTGTTAGTTCGAGCCGGATATTTAACGATGACATTGAAGATGGAACGATAGATTTGGCGACAAAAGTTGTGGGTATTTTACCTATAGCCAATGGAGGTACAAACTCCGGTGCAGCACTATCGGGCCAGTCAATAATGATATCGAATGGTAGTGCTATAGTTCAGGGAGAATCAGGTACAACAACTACGGTATTACATGGTAACCCACTGGGCGCTCCGTATTATGCTGCCGTAAGCCTGACGTCAGATATTACAGGGACTCTGCCTGTGTTTAACGGGGGTACAGGGTTAACGACGTTTGGAGGGACGAACACAGTACTTTACACCTCGTCGCCGGATGTTATGACGTGGGTACCGGCTTCGACGGCGCCGGGGCAGTTTTTACAAACCTCGGCAGCGGGTGGGGCACCCACGTGGAAGAGCGTTCTGGATGTGGCTAATGGAGGTACAGGACTTAATTCGATAACACAGAACAATTTGATATATGGTAATGGTACTGGGGCGGTTAATCTGCTGGCACCGAGTGGCACCATAGGATCATTACTAACCGAGAGTGCGACTGGAGCTCCGGCATGGAGCACATTGAACACATTGCCGGCCACATCTGGCATTCTTCAGGTGCAGAATGGAGGCACGGGTTATAACAATACATTTTCTAATGGTGATTTGTTAATTGGTAATTCACTTGGTACACTGTCGCGAAACAGGTTGACGGGAACAGATAACCAGATATATGTGACAAATGGTGATGGAAGTATCACACTGTCGTTGCCTCAGGATATACATAACGGGGCTACACCTGAGTTTGTAAGTATCAAGCTAAGTAATTTAGGAGCGAGTTCCGGAGTATATACTGATGCAAATAAAATTTTGACGACTGTTCCGCCCTCTTCCGGCACTCTTGGTTACTGGAGTAGAGATGATGCATTGAATATTTTATCGCCTTCAAATATTGGAGATGCGATAACCACAAGGGGGAACATATACACCACTGACGGTGGAGCAATAACTTCTGCCGGTTTGCTGACAGGTCAGGCTGGGGCAACGATAACCGGAGCGACGGATATCACCGGTGCTATGACTGTATCGGGTGGAGCAATAAGTCTGAATGACAATTCCAATTTTAACACGAATATAAATACTGGCACATCAACGGGTAATGTTACTATTGGCAACGCATCAAGTTCGTTGTATCTGCCGAAGTTTAACATGCCTGGAGTTTTACATAATGACGGAACGGGTTTGGTTAGTTCGAGCCGGATATTTAATGATGACATTGAAGATGGAACGATAGATTTGACGACAAAAGTTGTGGGTATTTTACCTATAGCCAATGGAGGCACAAACTCCGGTGCAGCGCTATCGGGCCAGTCAATAATGATATCGAATGGTAGTGCTATAGTTCAAGGAGAATCAGGTACAACAACTACGGTGTTACATGGTAACCCACTGGGCGCTCCGTATTATGCTGCCGTAAGCCTGACGTCAGATATTACCGGAACGCTGCCTGTAGCTAACGGAGGCACAGGACTTAATTCGATAACACAGAACAATTTGATATATGGTAACGGCACCGGGGCGATTAATATGCTTGCGCCGAGTGGCACTGCAGGGTCATTACTGACCGAGAGTACGACTGGAGCTCCGGCATGGAGCACATTGAACGCATTGCCGGCCACATCTGGTATTCTTCAGGTGCAGAATGGAGGCACGGGTTATAACAATACATTTTCTAATGGTGATTTGTTAATTGGTAATTCACTTGGTACACTGTCGCGAAACAGGTTGACGGGAACAGATAACCAGATATATGTGACAAATGGTGATGGAAGTATCACACTGTCGTTGCCTCAGGATATACATAACGGGGCTACACCTGAGTTTGTAAGTATCAA
>ENA-UOWE01000078-UOWE01000078.1-activated-sludge-metagenome-genome-assembly--contig:-NODE-78-length-135062-cov-13.663929_pt1 | contig 135062 bp, 123 predicted proteins | sample MGYA00249841_ERZ761562 | MGnify/ENA primary metagenome ERZ761562 (study PRJEB28883, sample SAMN05720200) | activated sludge metagenome | isolation source: Anaerobic digester | place: Japan... | reverse complement strand
GGGACCAACGAGATCCAGCGGGTCGTTATTGCCCGGAAGCTCCTCAGCCTCCGCTGAGCGCAAACCCGACCAAAAATGGTCGACCTGGGGGCGGGGAGATTCAACACCCGCCCCCTTTTGCTTATATCGCCTATAAACCTTGGCAAAGCGGATTCGCCGCAGTTCAGGAATCTCTTTTTGCCTCTGAATAGGTCACGAATAATTCTTCGCCGGTTACAGGCTTATCTTTAGGTTACCACACCGTCGCTACTACACACTTCCTCCCGGATGACTTATTTTTTTTCTTGCATATAACAATATGTAGTGTTAGTAAATGCACCTGCCACAATATATTGAGAACAAATTATCATGAACCGGAGATGCGCATGAGACAGGGAGGGATAAATGCATAGCAAGATCCGCAAGCGCGACGGGCGGCTGGTAAAGTTCAATGCCGATAAAATAACCAATGCCATTGCCAAAGCCGGCGCCGCCACCGGAGAATTCGACGAAAAAATTGCCAGGAAGATGACCATCAAGGTCCTGAACCTGGCGGAACGTCTTTTCGACAGCAAAATCATGACAGTGGAGGAGGTTCAGGATATCGTCGAAGAGGTCCTCCTGGATTCGACCTACCGGCGCACCGCCAAGGCTTATATCATTTACCGGGATCAGCATGCCCGCCTCCGGGATATCACGAACAAGATGGAAGTGGATCTCGTTGACCAGTACCTCAAGAAGATCGACTGGAAGGTTCACGAGAACAGCAATATGGATTATTCCCTCCAGGGTTTGAACAACTACATCTCCTCGGAGGTAAGCAAGGTTTACTGGCTCAACGAGATCTATTCCCCGGAGGTCCGGAAGGCCCATATGGAGGGCGATTTTCATATCCATGACCTGAGTCTCCTCTCCGTCTATTGCGTCGGCTGGGACCTTTACGACCTGCTTCTGGAGGGTTTCAAGGGGGTTTCGGGCAAGGTGGAAAGCAAACCGGCGCGCCATCTCCGGAGCATCCTGGGGCAGGTGGTGAATTTCTTCTACACCCTCCAGGGGGAGGCGGCCGGCGCCCAGGCGTTTTCCAATTTCGACACTCTGCTCGCCCCCTTCATCCGCTATGACGAGCTGAATTATAAAGAGATCAGACAGGTTCTGCAGGAATTTATCTTCAACATCAACGTCCCCACCCGGGTGGGATTTCAGACGCCCTTTACCAATGTCACCCTTGACGTCACCGTTCCCCGCCATCTTGCGGATCAGCATGTCATCATCGGCGGCATTCCCCAGACGGAGGTTTACGGCGAGTTTCAGGAAGAAATGAATCTCTTCAACAAGGCCTTTCTGGAGGTCATGGCGGCGGGTGATGCCAAGGGGCGGGTCTTCACCTTTCCCATTCCGACCTACAATATCACCCGGGATTTCCAATGGGAGGACCGTAATCTCGACGGCCTCTGGGAGATGACGGCCAAGTACGGCGTCCCCTATTTTTCCAATTTCATCAACTCCGACATGAGTCCCGAGGATGCCCGGAGCATGTGCTGCCGGCTGCGGATCGACAACCGGGAGCTGGAAAAGCGGGGTGGGGGGCTCTTCGGTTCCCATCCCCTCACCGGCTCCATCGGCGTCATCACCGTCAACATGCCCCGCCTCGGCCATCTGGCGGGATCGGAAGGCGAATTTATGCAACGACTGGAAAGGTTGATGACCATTGCCCGGGATGCCCTGGAGACAAAGCGCAAGGTCCTGGAGAAGTTCACCGACGGCAATCTGTATCCCTACACCAAATACTACCTCCGGACGATCAAGGAGCGTTTCGGCGAATACTGGAAGAACCATTTCTCCACCATCGGTCTGGTGGGGATGAACGAGGCCTGTGAAAACCTCCTGGGACAGAACATCGGAACCCCCGCCGGCCAGGAGTTTGCGAAAAGAACCCTGGATTTCATGAGGGGAAGGCTCATTGCCTTCCAGAAGGCCACGGGAAACAACTACAACCTGGAATCCACGCCGGCGGAGGGAACCTCCTATCGCCTGGCCCGGATGGACAAGCAGCGGTACCCTGAGGCAATATGCGCCAACGAGGAGGCCTTCCGGAGTCAACGGGCGGAACCCTTCTACACCAACTCCACCCAACTGCCCGTGAACTACACGGACGATATCTTTGCCGCCCTGGAGATCCAGGACGGCATCCAGACCAAGTATACCGGCGGTACGGTATTTCATGTCTTTGCGGGGGAGCGGATCGACGATCCCGCCGCGGTACGCGGTCTGATCCGCAAGGTCTGCACCGGGTACCGGCTCCCCTATATCACCTTCACCCCCACCTTCAGCGTCTGTCCCGCCCACGGGTACCTCAGGGGGGAGCGGCATGTCTGCCCGGAATGTCGCGCCGACTGCGAGGTTTATTCCCGGGTTGTGGGCTACCTCCGTCCGGTGAAGCAGTGGAACAAGGGCAAACAGGAAGAGTACCGCCTCCGGCAAACCTACCGCGTTCCGGCATGAAGATCGGTGGTTTCCAGAAGTTCTCCCTCATCGACTACCCCGGCATGATCAGTGCCGTGGTGTTCACCCAGGGATGCAATTTTCGCTGTCCTTACTGTCACAATCCCGAACTGGTGGACCCCCGCCGGTTCGGGGCGACGATACCCGCTGGGGACATTCTTGAATTTCTCGCCGGACGCCGGGGAAAACTCGATGCCGTCGTCGTGACCGGGGGCGAGCCGACCATGCAGGGCGACCTTTTCGAATTCATGAAAGACATCAAGGCAATGGGATTTTTGGTGAAGCTCGACACCAATGGTTCCGCGCCGGTGGTGCTGGCAAGGCTGCTGGCCGCCGGGCTGGTGGATTATGTCGCCATGGATTTGAAGGGCCCCCTGGACCGGTATCCCGCCATCGTCCGCACCGACGTAAAGACCGATGATATCGAAAGGAGTGTTTCCCTGATCACCGGCTCCGGCATCGGCCATGAATTCCGGACGACGCTGGTACCTTCTCTCCTCACCGCCGGGGACGTCCTGGCCATGGCCGACCTCGTGAAGGCGGCGCCGAAATATGTGCTCCAACGCTTCATCCCGGGCAAAATGCTGGATTCCCGCACCGCGGGTAAGGCGTGTTTCTCGGGGCGGGAAATCGTCAGCCTCAAGGCCCGTCTTGAAAAAAGGCTTTCCTGCGTTGCTGTCCGATGATATGATGAGGACATGAAAGGCACGGCAGATACAAAATCCCTGAATTTCATCGAGCGGTTGACGAAAATCGGCGTTGCCCTCTCCGCCCAGAGGGACGTGAACCGGCTGCTGGAGATGATCATCGACGAGGCCTGCAATCTGACCGCGGCGGATGGGGGAACCCTGTACACCCTCTCCGAGGACGGCGGCTCTCTGGAATTCGCCATCATTTATAACAAGACGCTGGATATCCGGAAGGGTGGCGCGGGAGAACGGATCGATTGGCCGCCCGTACCGTTGCACACGGAGAGGGGCGGGGGGAACACGGCCAATGTTTCGGCCTATGCGGCCCTGACCGGGAAGGTTGTCAATATCCCCGATGTGTACAATGCCGCGGGATTCAATTTCCAGGGTACCCGGGAATTCGATGCCCGGACGGGTTACCGCTCCCAGTCGATGCTGGTGGTCCCTATGAAAAATCATGAAGAGGAGATGATCGGGGTCCTCCAACTGCTCAACGCCAAAGATGAGAGGACGGGAATGGTGCGGCCGTTTTCCCGGGAGAGCGTCATGATCACCGAATCATTTGCCTCCCAGGCCGCCGTCGCCCTTTCCCAAAACCGGTTGATCAAAAACCTCGAAGACCTCCTGGAGTCCTTTGTCAAAACCATCGCCCTGGCCATCGATGAGAAGTCCCCTTACACCGGCGGGCATATCCGGCGTGTGGCGGATATCACGATGCTGTTGGCGGAAGCGGTCAACAGGGCCCGGGAGGGTCCTTTTTCCCAGGTGCGGTTTACCGACGATCAATTAAAGGAACTGCGGATGGCGGCCTGGTTGCATGATGTGGGGAAGATAACCACCCCCGAGGAGATTATCGACAAGGCGACCAAGCTGACGGCGGCCTTTGACCGGATGGAGATGATCCGGGTCCGGGGGGAGGTTCTCGTCAGAGACCACGAACTGGCACTGTTGCGCCGGGGGGAGGGGGCCCCGGAGGGAGGGCGGCAGGCCGTGCCGGAAGATGACGGCTTTACCCGGCAGTTGGGGGAGGAGTTGGATTTTCTGGCAATGCTGAACACCGGGGCGGTGCCGACAAGACCGGAAGATATCGCCCGGCTGCGGGAGATAGCGGGCCGGAAATGGAAGCAGGGCGGACGGGAGAAGGATTTCATTACCGAAGAGGAGTGCAGGAACCTCGCCGTTTTTCGCGGCACCCTGACGAACGAGGAGCGGCAGGTCGTGAACAACCATGCGGCGGTGACCCATAAGCTCCTCAGCCAGCTCCCTTTTCCCAAACGGCTGAAAAATATTCCCGAATTTGCCGGGTCACACCATGAAAAACTCGACGGCTCCGGTTATCCCCGCGGGGTGAAGGGAGACGAAATTCCCCTCCAGTCGCGCATCATCGCCCTTGCCGATGTGTTCGAGGCCCTCACGGCCGGTGATCGTCCCTACAAACGGGCCAACACCCTTTCCGAGGCCCTCGCTATCCTGAGGAGCATGGTGGAAGCGCGGCACATCGATGCGGATCTGTTCGAACTGTTCATGGCGGAAAGGATCTATCTCGATTACGCCCTCCGGGAGATGACCCCCCGGCAGATCGATGTGACGGACCCGGACATCAGATAATCCCCCGGGCCCGCAGATCTTCACGGGCGGCGGCATCGTAGCCGAGACGGGCCAGAATTTCCCCGGTATGCTGACCGAGGAGCGGCGGCGGATTTCGCCATCCCGGTTGCGCAGCGGAGAATTTGACGGGAAAGGCCTGCTGGGGGACAGGACCGTCTACCGGATGCTCGGCTTGGAACCACAGCCCCCGCTCCCGGACCTGTGGGTCCGCACATGCCTCCGCCAGGGTGTTGACGGGGGCGTAGCAGACATCGTAACCTTCCAGGATCGTGAGCCATTCCCGGCGGTCCTTCTGCATGAAGATCCGCCGGAATTCCACGATCATCTCCGTCTGCCGGGGCAGGGGGGCGTTCAGATCCCCGATGAATTCCTCTTTGCCGAGGCAGACGCACAATGCCCGCCAGAATTTCTCTTCCAGGCAGCCAAGGGAGAGAAATTTTCCGTCCCGGGTTTCATAGATATTGTAGCAGGCATAACCGCCGCCCAGTCGGGACTCCCCCCGTACCGGGTCTTCCCGCCGGGCGAAATACTCGGCCATCATCAGCGCCAGGAAGGGACTCAAACCGTCAAGAATCGAGACATCGAGGTACTGTCCCGTCCCGGTCCGTTCCCGGCGCAGGAGGGCGGAGAGGATGCCGATGGCGGCGTTCAATCCGCCTCCCCCGGCCCCGGAGATCATGATGGCGGGGACGATGGGAGGGCGTCCCCTTTCCCCCAGGAGCGAGAGGATCCCGGAAACGGCCAGGATGTTGATGTCGTGGGCGGGGCGGTGGCAATAGGGCCCGGTCTGACCGAAGCCCGTCAAGGAACAATAGATCAGCCGGGGATTCAAGAGGCGCAGATCTTCATATCCCAGGCCGATCTTGGCCATGGTGCCGGGCCGGGCGTTTTCGACGATGACGTCGGCGCGGCTCGCCAGACGACGGATTATCTCGCGTCCTTCCATGGTCTTGATGTTCAGGGTGAGGCTTTTTTTGTTCCGGTTCAGGATATGAAAGAAACTCCCGTTCGTACCGATTTGCGGCGGGGCGTTTCGGAAGCCGTCACCGGTGCCGGGATTCTCCACTTTGATCACCAGGGCGCCCAGATCGGCGAGGATCTGGGTACAGAGCCCCCCGGGCAACATCTGGGCAAGATCAATAACCTCCATTTCCTCCAGGGGCAGCATAATTAATATGTCCTCACGGTGTTTATAATATCGCTCTGGCCGCTTCGTCCCGGTCGGCGGCCGAAACAGTGAGCAGGGTAGTCTTTCCGGCGACGGTGGCCTTGACCGAACTTTCCCGGTCCGGCGGGGCGTCGCTGTAAAGGACGCAAAGCCGGGCCGCCCGGCGTAGATCCTCTTCGGAGCCGCCGCCGGGGACGAGGACCAGCGGCCCGGGAACATCCACCATCTTCAGGACCGCATCACCTTCCCGAATCAGGGTCTGGAGGGCGAGATTGTCTCTTTCGTTCCTACCCACGATCACCTTGACCGCGGCAGCGAGGCGGAAATGACGTCCGTATTTGAGTAGCTCCATGTCCCGCGGGGCGGGGTCCGGCTGATTGACGAACAGGTCCTTCAGCCGCCGGGAAAACATCGGGTCCGTCAACAGGCAGCCGCCGGCCGGTGGGGGATAATATTGGATGCCGTAGTGCGCCGCCAATTCCATCTGGGGCTTACGGCTCCGGCCCTGTATGGACAGGAGGAGCCCGCGGTTGACCTTTCCCGACCTTTCCGGCTCGCTTTCCGGAAGGAGACGGGCACTCAGCGGCCGGAGGACATAATCTCCGTAGCCCGAATTCTTCGCCACGATGTGGAGGGATTGCCGGGTCTGCGACATGGGTCGCTGGCCCAGCACCTCGCCTGTGATGATAAAATCCGCCCCCGTTTCCGCCATGATCTTTCCGGCCGTATGGATCATCAGGGTGTGGCAATCGATGCAGGGATTCATGTTTTTCCCGTAACCGTACCTTGGTGCTTTGAGCATGGCGAGGTGGGCGGTGGTCAGATCGAAGACCCGGAGAGGCAGACCGATACGGGCGGCGGTCGTTTGCGCCTTCTCGGCGGAAAAGAAGGGGGTGCTGAAGGTCAACCCCGCCACGGAGATACCCTGGTCCTGGATGATTTTCACGGCGAGGATACTGTCGAGCCCGCCGGAAAAGAGCGAAACGGCCTTGACGATCAATATCTTATAACCAATACGCCCAGAGCCTGGGAAAGGTAGCCGTTCAGGGCTTCTCCGGGGTCGTTTTCGATGAGGTAAATTGAGCTGCCGGTCTCCGGGGAGATCTTGATCCCCGACAAAACTAAGGACACGGAGGACAAGTCGCCTGTCGCCGCCAGCGGCAGTAAAAAAATGCCGGATTCATGAACGATTCCCAGGGAACGGCATGATCTCTCCAGGAAGGACCGCCTTGTCTCGCCACTGCCGGGAACGATCACCGCCGTGTTGTCGCTCTTGAGAATCTCGAGGAACTGATTGGGCAGGCGGCGGTTGAAAAAGACCAGCTTTTTCTCTCCCCGGGAAATCAACATCTCGGCCTTGATGATAAGATCGAAGCCGTCGCGCCGGGAATCGAAGATCTTCAGCGGGGCGTTTCGAGAAACGGTGCAGTTGAGTCTTTGAAAGAGATCGCCGGCCGTCTCGGGCAGGGATGACGAAGACAGCTGCGGCACCGGCTGAGGCCGATAGCTCTTCTCCGGTGTGGGAGAGAGCAGCTTTTCTGATGCCGTTTCTATGATTTCCCACCCCTGGGTGGCGGCGTATTTTTTGATCGTTTCCGGCAGGGCCGGGGCTTGTTCCTTTCGCAACCACAGGGCGATATTATTGCCGGTCCCCCCCGGGAGAGGGGTGCGGGGGGAGATCGTCCAATCCGGATGAAACTGCAGGACCTCCGGGGTGCCGATCTTCAACGGCCGGGTCTGACGCTGCATGGCGTGGCTTCCCGAAACCCCGATAACCGCGGCGAGAATCTCCGGTGCGGTGAGATGGGGATCAACTTTCAACACCGAGATGTTTTTCCATGACTGCCGGACAAGCTCCCGGATATGGTCGGGTATCTGCCCGGTAAAATCGATGAAGACCATCTCCCGGTCGGCAAATTCCACCAGGGGAATCTTTTGACAGTCGATGTTCAAGTGTCCCAGTCCGTTCAGGGGTAGATAGTATTTACCTTTGACCGTAACAGTGGCCCCGATACGGGCCAGGACATGCCGGATCAGGGACCATTTATCTCGCGAAGGTAAGACTTCCGCCCCGGTCAAGAGCGCCATTTTCCTCACGTCCGCGGGCGGGGAGGTCTTTGCCTGGTCGGGAACCGGGGAAGACGCCGCCTTGATCTTGACGGGCAGGATGATCTTCTGCCCTGGATAAATGCGGTTTACGTCCTTGATCTCCGGGTTGTATTTCCGGATGATCGCCAAACGGTTTTTCTTCTCCCCCGTCACCCGGCGGACAATATCGAGGAGCCACTCCCCCTTCTTTACGGTATAAACCGTCGTTCCCGCCGCGACCCGGGCGGACTTGCGGAAAGAGAGGTAGGCCGTATCCTCCCGGGCCTGCAAACCGCCGCCGCCCAGGAGGAGAATGAGGAAAAAAATCAAAAGGAAGAGGTGGTTCTTCATCTGCCGCGGATCGTCGACTGTTTCCCTCCGGCGCCGGTCGCCGCGGCTGGTTTTACCTTCATGATTTACCCTTTGGTCTTGTTTTTACGGTTGTTTGTGGCTCCGCACTGTTAACCGATATTTGCGTAAATGTCAAACCCGCAGTTTCCTTGAAGCTGCAGAAGATATTCCTGTTGAAATTTCATCATCATTATGCCATATAATTCGAAAAATAGAGGCAAGGGTCTGAAATTATGCGGAAATTTTTCTAAATGCGGAGAAAAGAATGCCTGGTGCTATAGACGATCGAGCTGCTTGCATTGACCGGGAGCATCTCTACCGGACCTTGATCGAATCCACGCGAGACCTGATCTATACCGTGGACCGCAGGGGGCTGTTTACCTATGTCAACCCCCAATTTGTGGAGACCACGGGTTATGAGGCTTCGGAATTGATGGGAAGGCCGTTTACCGATGTCGTCGATTCCGAAAGCAAGGAGTATGTCCGGGAAAGATTCAAGCTGGGCATGAAGGGTGAGAACAGCGCGCCCTATGAAGTGAATGTCCTTCACCGGACGGGAAAGAAGATCCCGGTGGAGTTTCTCGTTACGACCCTTTACGACCGAATGGGCAGTTCCGTGGGCCGTTACGGTATCGGCCGGGATATTACCGAACGTCGGGACGCGGCGAAGGCCCTCCGGGAGAACGAGAGGATATTGTTCAGTATCGTCAATGGTTTGTCGATTCCAACCTTTGTCATCGATGTCCATCACCGGATAATGTTCTGGAATCGGGCCCTGGAAGAGTTGAGCGCCATCAAGGCCGCGGAGGTACTGGGCACCACCCAGCAATGGCGGGCGTTCTACCTTACCCCACGCGCCTGCCTGGCCGATCTGCTTTTGGATGGCGACCTGGACGCCATTTCCCGACGTTACCGGGAAAAATGTAGAAAGTCCGGACTCATCGACGGGGCCTACGAAGTGGTGGATTTTTTCCCCCATCTCGGCGACCGGGGAAAATGGCTGCGTTTTACCGGCGCCAGTATCACGGATTTGTCCGGACGACTCGTCGGTGCCCTGGAAACGCTGGAAGACATAACGGATCAGAAACAGGCGGAGGAAGCGCTCCGGGATGCGGAGGACCTTTACCGCACCCTGGCGGAGAAATCCTTTGCCGGCGTCTATGTGGTTCAGGAAGGGAAGTTCCGTTTTATCAACGACAATGCCGCTTCCTTCGCCGGTTATTCAAGAGAAGAACTCACGGGACAGCAGGCCGGGATCCTGGTAATCCCGGAAGACCGGGAACGGACGAGAATCAATACCCGGGCCATGCTCAAAGGCGAGTCGACCACTCCCTATGAATTCAGGATCAAGACCAAGCAGGGGGAGACGCACTGGATTATGGAGACGGTTACGGCCATCGTCTATGAGGGGAAACCGGCGATTCTGGGAAATTCCATAAATATCACCGAGCGTAAGGCGGTTGAAGAGAACTTGCGCGCAAGCGAGGAGCGATACCGGATCCTCTTCAATAATGCCAATGACGGCGTATTGATCATGAAGGACATGAAATTCATCGACTGCAACGAAGTCGCCACAAAAATGTTCGGCTGCCACCGTCAGCAGCTTGTCGGCAGTTATCCCTATGAATTTTCCCCGCCCTTTCAACCCGACGGCCTTCCCAGCGACGTCAAGGCAAAGCGGCAGATGGAGGCGGCGCTATCCGGGGTGCCGCAGTTCTTCGAGTGGCGGCATCGCCGCTATGACGGGACTTTGTTTGACAGCGAGGTAAGTCTGAATGCCGTCAGGATCAGGGAAGATGTCCTCATCCAGGCCCTGGTGAGGGACATCACCAGCCGCAAACAGGCGGAAGAAGCCCTGCAGAGAAGCGAAGAACGTTATCGTAACATTATTGAGACGATCGAAGACGGCTACTTCGAGGTGGACATCAGGGGCAACATGACATTTTGCAATCCCGCGGCGGCCAGGATGCTCGCCTACTCCCAGGAAGAGCTGACCGGGATGAGCTACCGGCGGCTCATGGACAACGAAAACTGCCGCAAGGTGCTTTCCGCCTTCAATAATGTTTACAAAACCGGCAGGCCGACAAAGGCCTTCGACTGGGAACTCATACGCAAAGGAGGAGAGCGGCTCATAGTGGAGACCTCTATTTCCCTGGTTCGTGACTCCGCGGGAAGTCCGACGGGATTCCGGGGGATATTCCGTGACATAACCGAGCGTAAGCGGATGGAGGAGGAGATCCGTGAGATGTCGCTCCGTGACCAGCTTACCGGTCTCTACAACCGGCGCGGCTTCATCACCCTGGCGGAGCAGCAGCTCCGGGCGGCCCACCGGGGAAAACGGCCCATGATGCTGTCCTTTATCGATGTCGATGGGATGAAATGGATCAACGACAATCTCGGTCATGCAAAGGGCGACCGGGTCCTGATCGACGCGGCGAACCTGTTGCGGCACACCTTCCGGGTGTCCGACATCATCGCCCGTGTGGGCGGAGACGAATTCGCGGTTTTGGCCATCGATATGATGGATTTGAATCCGGAGGTGCTGTCCCAGCGGCTGCAACGGAACATTGAGGAATGGAACGCCATGGCATCCCGGCAATATAAGCTGGCGATAAGCTGGGGCACCTTCGTTTATGATCCGAATAACTACATGACACTGGATCAGATGATGTCGGCGGCGGACACCTTGATGTACGAACAGAAGCGGGGCAAGATCAACAGGAGAAGATGATGCGGGAAAGGGGGCAGGTCTTGCCGCTGCTCCCGTCCCCGGGGAAAAAAATGCCATGGCCGGGTCCGGCCATGGCATTTCCGGGAACGCTTGTTCCAGTGAACTGCTCGGATGTGATTACAGACCGCTCTTGAAGTCGTCTCTCAGGAGCTCGCGGGCGATGATCATGCGGCGGATTTCCGACGTACCGGCGCCGATTTCCCACAGTTTCTGATCCAGGAAGTGACGGGAGATGGCGTATTCCGTCGTGTAGCCGTAACCGCCGTGGATCTGAATGGCATCCAGACCGGTCTTGGTGCCCACTTCGCCGTTGAACAGCAACGAGGCGGCGGCCATGCGGTCCAGGTCCGTGCCCTTGCCGCCCGACTTGTTGGTCAGGCTGTCGCAGTAGGCGGCGGCGCTGTAGGCCAGGAACTTGCCGGCCTTGTAGTTGCAGTACATGTTCGCCAGCTTTTCCTGAATGGACTGGAAGGAGGCGATGGGTTTGCCGAACTGGACTCTCTCTTTCGCATACTTCAGGGAGAGCTCGAGGCAGGTTCTCTGGCCGCCGAGCGTACAGCCGGACAGGGTGATGCGCTCCGTGCAGAGGCCGCTGGTGAGAACGGCGACGCCCTTGTTCAGGCCGCCGATGAGGTTCTCTTCGGGGAGTTCCATGTCTTCGAAGGTTACCAGCGCCGTGGGGGAGGTTCTCATACCCCACTTCTTGATCTTCTCGAATTTCACCTGACCCTTTTTCTTGGGCTCGGCGGTCTCGAAGAAGAAGGTCGAGATGCCCTTGGGACCCGCGGCGGGATCCGTCTTGGCATAGAATACCATGAAGTCGGCCACAGGACCGTTGGTGATGAAGATCTTGCTGCCGTTGATGATGTAACGGTCGCCCTTCTTCTCCGCCTTGGTGGCCATGCCCATGGCGTCGGAACCGGCATTGGGCTCGGTGATGCCGAGGCAGCCGATCCATTCGCCCGAGCAGGACTTGGGCAGGACGCGCAGTTTCTGCTCTTCCGTTGCGTTTCTCCGGAAGTTGTCGAAGCACAGGGTCTGGCTCGCGCCGACGGTCATCGACAGGGCGTTGCTTACCCGGGCGATGGTCTCATAGGCCAGCAGGGTTTCCACGTAACCAAGCGCGGCACCGCCGTACTTCTCCTCGAATACGATACCGTTGATGCCGAGATCGCCGGTCTGCTTGAACAGGTCTTTGGGCATTTCGTCGATCTCGTAGGCATGTTCCATCTGGGGTTCGAGCCAGGCCATTGCCCATTTGTAAACTGAATCCTCGAGCATCCTTTGCTCTTCCGTAAAGTTGAAATCTAACGCCATAACACTACCTCCCTTTTGAAAAGAATTTGTATTACCTGACGCGGGTCTTCCGCGTCCGCGCACAGCCCACAAGGGCGCTCCCCGGACGAGATGAATCCAACCCGCATATTGGTTCCTAAGGCGCGTATCATTTCCGGAATAATCAAGAAGCGATATTCTGAAGAAAATTAGTTGAAACGCGAAGGGTATATATATGAATGAGCGCCGGGTGTCAAGGTGTTTTCTGAGAAAATTCGTAGTTGCAAGGAACCGCCCAATTGATATAAGACGAACCGGTATTCGGGATGTATCTTGACGGGCGGAGGGATAACGATGAACGACAGAACCTCGGAGGCATTGCTCAGGGAAATGCAGACCAGATTCAACAAAAAGCTGCGGGAACAGGAAATAGCTGTTGTCGAACACTGGCATGAACAGTTGAACAGTCTGCTGTCGCTGCGGCCGGAAGGGGTGGCGGCGCTCCAGAATCAAATCCGAAAGGTAGTCAAGATGATGGAAAACCGGATCATGATTCTGAAGCGGTCGCCCCAGGATTGAAGGCCTGGGGTGTTTTTGTCACTGCCGGGAGGTATTTTGTTGTTTGGCGGAGCCGAATAGCGAAGGTCGGAACGGAAAATATCGCCGTGACAATATCGTTAGGTATCCGCATGACTTCATCTTTTGTTGCACCCGCCCGCGGGTGTGATGGTTTATCGGAAATGTATTTATGAAAGATATCGCCAATTTTCTTTTTGAAGTGGGGATGCTGCAGAAGACGCCCCGGTCGGGATACCAGTTTCTCGGGTCAGGATGTGAATCGGTGGCCGAACACATCCTCAGGACGATCTATATCGGTTATGTCCTCTGTCGACTGGATCCCCAGGCGGATGAGCAGCGGGTCCTCAAGATCTGCCTTTTCCATGACCTGCCGGAGGCCAGAACGGGGGACATGAATTATGTCAACAAAAAATATGTCCGGGTTGACGAGGAAAAGGCGGTGGCGGAGCTGACGGAGACGCTGCCCTTCGGGGAGGACATCACCGCCGCGATCCGGGAGTTCAACGCCAGGGAAACCAGGGAGGCCGGGATCGCCCATGACGCCGATCAACTGGCGCTGATCGTACAGCTTAAGGAATACGGCGATCTGGGCAACAAATACAGTAAGGAATGGATCTCTTTCGCCATTAAGCGTCTCTGTACGGAGAACGGCAAACGGCTTGCCCAAAACATCCTGAAAACGGATTCCTCGGCGTGGTGGTTCCAAGACAAAAGCGACTGGTGGATAAACGGATCCGCCGCCAAGGAGGATGAATGATAACTCCCGGCGACAGCTCCGGAAAACCGAAGATCCGGTTTCCTTTTCTGGCGCTTCTGGTGGGTCTGACGGTACTTGCCTTACTGGCCGCCTGCACCACGGGAGCGCAAAAACGCCGGGAGCGTGCGGAATCACACCTGAATCTCGGCAGCGCCTACGTCGAGGCGGGGGATTACACCGCCGCTCTCAAGGAACTGCTGGCGGCGGAGAAAAACAACCCGGATAACCCCCGGATCCATTATTATCTGGCGATCGCTTATTATGGGAAGGGACATAACGAACTGGCGGCGGCGGCGGCGGAAAAAGCGGTGCGTCTAAAAAAGGATTATTCAACGGCGTATAATCTGCTGGGTACGATTTATTACTCCCAGGGTAAGTATGACCTGGCCATCCAGGCCTTCAACAAGGCTTTGGCCGACGTCCTTTATGAAACTCCGGCGCTGAGTCTCTACAATCTGGGTAAGGCCTATTCTCGGCGCGGGGATTATCTCAAGGCCCTGGAAAAATATCAGGAGGCGGGTACTAAAGACACCCGGAGGGAACTGATACCGCTGATCGAAATGGAGACGGGCAAGGTGAAACTCGCCCAGGGCGATTCGGAGGCCGCCGTTTTCCATCTGAAGAAGGCGACGGAACTGGCGCCGGTGCTGGTAGAGGCCTATTACTGGCTGGGTGAGTCCTATCAGAAACAGAGAAAAAACAGGGAGGCCAGGCAGGCTTACGAGACGGTGATCCGGCTTTCCCCCCAATCGGAATTCGGTACGAAGGCCAGGAAAGCCTTGCCGCTGCTGGAGACCTGAGGGGCACGAACAAGAAATCCGCCGGCAATCAACGGCCTTCGGGAGATATATTTCTCCATCCCGGCACCGGGCCGGAAGATGTTCCGAAAATTCTAAAATTCTATCTTTCCTTGACAGGGTCGGTAAAATAACCTACGTTTATCGACCTTTTTGGGAGTATTGCATGGCCTCGAAGAAACAGTTGCGTACCGCTACGGTCAAGAGCAAACAGCAGAAGAAAAAGATGAAGAAATCCGTTCTCATCTTTGTAATCACGGTGCTGGTGGGCTTCCTGGTATTTTTCTTTCTCACCCTGTTCGATTATGTCTACCCGCCCGTGGGCGGCCAGGGCGCCGGGGCCAGGAAAAAGGAGAAGAATGAGGTGACGGTCTATTTTTCCGATGCGAACGAGCGTTTCCTCGCTCCGGAAAAACGCTATGTCCCGAAGGAAGATACGCCGGAAAATGCGGCGCGGGAACTCGTGAAAACACTCCTCGACGGTTCCCGGACCGGCCTGGTCAACACCTTTCCGGAAAAGGTCGGGGTCACCGGCGTCAGGATCGACAATGGCACCGCCTACGTAACTTTCAACAGAAATCTGCTGAAGAACCACCCCGGTGGCAGTGCCGCCGAAATGGCGACCATCTACTCCCTGACCAACACCCTCACGGAGAACATCCCGGTTATAGAAAGGGTCAAGATCCTGGTGGCCGGAAAAGAGATCGATTCCATCAAGGGGCATATCGACACCCGCCAGGCCTTCTCGGCCAACAGGGAGTTGATTCTCCAGGCCCAGAAAGCACCATAGGAAGTTGCGTGATGCCGCCCCGGTCAAAACTCGCCAGAATAAGAAATATCGGTATCGTCGCCCATATCGATGCCGGCAAGACGACGGTTACGGAAAGGATCCTTTACTATACCGGTCGATCTTACAAAATGGGGGAGGTCCACGACGGCGAGGCGGTCATGGACTGGATGCCTCAGGAACAGGAGCGGGGTATCACGATCTCCTCGGCTGTGACCACCTGCAACTGGAATGATTACGAGATCCATATCATCGATACCCCGGGACATGTCGACTTCACCATCGAGGTGGAAAGATGCCTCCGCGTTCTCGACGGTGCCGTCGTTGTCTTCTGCGCCGTAGGCGGTGTGGAGCCCCAATCGGAGACGGTGTGGCACCAGGCCGATAAATACGGCGTCCCCAAAATCGCCTTCATCAACAAAATGGACCGGGTAGGGGCGGATTACCTGGCCGTTGTCGAAACGATGCGACAGCGTTTCAATTCCGTGCCGCTGCCGGTCCAGATACCCTGGGGGGAGGCGGAGCAGTTTCAGGGAACCATAGACCTGATCAGGCGGAAACTCATTACCTGGGACAGCGCTTCTCTGGGGGCGGTTTACTCCCTGAGCGAGATCCCGCCGGAAATGAGGTCCCAGGTGGACCGGCACCGGGACCAGATGATCGAAACCCTTGCCGAACATGAGGACGCCCTGGCGGATAAATATCTCGAGGGCGCGGAGATAACGGAAGCGGACATCATCCAGGCCATCCGCGCTTCCACCCTTTCCCTGCGGATCGTGCCGGTAATGTGTGGTTCCGCTTTGAGAAACAAGGGCATACAGCCGGTTCTCGACGCGGTGCTGGCATACCTCCCTTCCCCGGAGGATGTCCCCCCCGTGCGCGGCTACAACCCTCTCACCAGGGAGGAGGAATGCCGCACCAGCGATCCCCGGGGGCCGCTGGCGGCGCTGGTGTTCAAGATCATGCAGGACGAGGGGCGTAAACTGACCTATCTGCGCATCTATTCCGGCACTGTCAAAGCCGGTGACGATCTCTATAACGCCTCCAAGGGAAAAAAGGAAAAAGTCTCCAGACTTTTGAAGATGCATGCCAACAAGAGGGAGCGTCTGGAGGCGGCCCAGGCGGGGGATATCGTGGCCGTCATGGGTCTCAAAGAAGCAAAGACAGGCGACACTATCTGCGATGAGACCTCACCGCTGCTGCTGGAGGCCATGGAATTTTACGAACCGGTGATAAGTCAGGCCATCGAGGCAAAAACGCCGGCCGATCAAGAGAGGGTTGCGGTGGCCCTGGCAAAGCTGATGGAAGAGGATCCCACCCTGCGCCTCAAATATGACGACGAGACTGCGCAAACGGTAATCTCGGGAATGGGGGAGCTCCACCTGGAGATTCTTATCGATCGCCTGCAGCGGGAATTCAACGCCCGGGTAAATGTGGGCAAACCACGGGTGGTTTATCGTGAGACCATCCAGAACCCCGTGGAGGTGGAGGGGAGATTCGAACGGGAGATCGGTGACCGCAGGCACTATGGGCAGGTCGTGATCCAGATGCGGCCCCGGGAAAGGGGTACGGGAAACGCTTACACAGACAATGTGGGACTGGAAATTCTCCCTCCGGAGTTCCGCCCCGCCATTGAAGAAGGCGTCAGGGAAGCCATGATGAGCGGCGTTATCGCCGGTTATCCGGTGGTGGATATAGAAACGGTCGTGAAGGGCGCTTCTTTCCGTGATGGAGAATCGACACCCCTGGGTTATAAGATTGCGGCCTCCACCGCCTTCCGGGAAGGATGCGAGGCGGGAGGCCCCCTATTGCTGGAACCCATCATGACCGTCGATATCCTTACTCCCAGCGAATTTATGGGCGAGGTGATCGGCGACATCAACGCCCGGCGGGGAGAAATTCAATCCATAACCCCGAAGGGGGCGGTCAGTGAAATCAGGGCCAAGGTTCCCCTCAAGGCCCTGTTCGGATACTCCACCGATCTACGTTCGGCAACCCAGGGCCGGGCGACGTTTTCCATGCATTTTTACCGCTATGACAAGGTTTGACGGCGCCGCTGTCTCCCTGATGACTTATTGAGAGTTCATCGAGGTATGATTGTGGAAAGAATCATCTCTTCCTACCGGCAGACGCTCAAGATAATCGCCGGTATCTATCGCAAACCGGCTGTGCAGGTGGCGATCATTTCGACGGCAATCATCGTGCTCACCGCTGCGGCCGTCGATTATTTCGAGTACAATCAATCCGGCTCCAACATCAACAGTGTCTGGGACGGCGTCTGGTGGGCCATCGTGACTATGGGGACCGTCGGTTACGGGGATAAATATCCCGTCACCATCGGCGGGAGATTGGTGGGGATCTTTCTGATCTTTACCGGGGTGGGACTGATGTCCCTTTTCACCGCCACCATCGCCTCGGCCTTTGTTGAGAGGAGAATGAAGGAGGGCAGGGGTTTGGAGAAGATCAAGGCCAGAGAACACATAATTATCTGCGGATGGAATCAGCATACGGAAAAGGTTATTCAGGGGCTGACCACCTATGGGGTGATGGGTGAGAAGACCATTGTCCTGATCAGCGAATTGTCGGTAGATGAAATCGAGCGTCTCCGGATCAGATACAGCCGCTTTCATCTCAAATTCCTCCGCGGCGACTATGTGCACGAGGAGACCTTGAGGCGTGCCAATGTCACCCAGGCCAAGTTTGTTTTGATCATGGCCGATCAATCCGGTGTTCATTCCCGGGAGCGGAGCGACGAGCGAACCACCCTGGCCGCCCTGGCGGTGAAATCCATCGCACCCCAGGTCAAGACGATAGCCGAACTTCTGGACGATGAAAACCGTCCCCACCTGAAACGGGCCAATGTGGATGAGATCATTGTCCGGGGCGAACATGTCGGCGCCCTCCTGGCCAGTGCCATCAATTCCCCCGGATTACCGCGGGTGATCTCCAGCATCGTCTCTCTGGGCGACAAGAACAAGCTGTGGCGGACTCATATCCCCTCCGGTTTCGTGAACAGGACTTTTCGGGAATTGGCGGAATATTACCGGTCGAAAAGCCGGGCCATTCTTATCGGCGTCATGAAAGAGAGGAAGGCGATCAAGCTGGAGGATATCCTTTCCGACAACACCTCGATGATCGACAATTTCATCCGGGAAAAGATCCGGGAAGCAAAAAAGGACTTTGCCACGGAGAAGGAGGCGGTAAAAATCAACATCAATCCTGACGACGACTATATCATTGCTGCGGATGATTGGGCGGTGGTCCTGTCCGAGACGATGCCGGAAGCATAGAGGAAGGATGCCCTTGGTCGCGCGGCGATGAAGATGATAACAAGTCAAGAAAATGTTTGAGTTTATAATGTGCCGGCGCTGACTCGGCACTGACTGTGGGGGCGGCAGGACAAACGATGACGAGAGGCGTGATTATGCAGGAAGAATTGGAATTGTTGAAAGAGACAGAGATATTTAAAAATCTGTCCGCTGAGCAGATACATGAAATCCTGAAAATCACCCGCCCCGTGTCGTTTCCGGCCGGCGCTATCGTTATGAGGGAAGGCGACATCGGCGATACCATGTATATCATTATGAAAGGGACCGTCGAGGTGGTCAAGAGCCTGATAATCGGCGAGCTGGAAGACGAACAGGAACCGGGGAAAAGCAAGGTCTTCACCCGGCTTGATGCCGAGAATCACGCCGTATTCGGAGAGATCGCCCTCCTGGAGGCCCAGAAACGTACGGCGACGATCAAGGCGGTTACTAACTGCACCTTGTGTGAAATAAGAAAAGACGACTTTCTCCAATTGGCGGAGACCAACTATGAGCTGGGTTTCCGAATTCTCCTCAATTTAGCGAGAATCGTCAGCACCCGTCTGCGGAAATCGGATGAAGAGACCGTAAAATTGACGACGGCCCTGAGCATCATTCTCAGGGAAGTATAGGCGTACAGGGAAAGAAATGCCTGAATATAGCACAGTTCCCTCGGTAACCGACGGCATGGTAGAGCTGTCGGACGGGGTTGCGGGACCGCTGCTCAACAGGGATAGACTCCTCAAGAGTATCTTCCGAATCAGCAATCTCCTTACGGCGCAGACCAACCAGGACGAAATCCTGGCGAAGATTCTCGATGAACTGATCGATGCCGTCGGTTTCGACCGCGGCATTATCAGACTTGTCGATGAATCGCAGCGGTTTCTGGTGGCAAAAGTGGTCAAAAATTATCAGGAAGACGAAGCCGTAAGGGCCTTCAGCACCCCTTTGAACATCTACGAACACGATTGTCTGGCCACCAAGGTGGCCCGTTCCGGGGAAATGATCATGATCAGAAATGCCGCCGCCGATCCCCGGATCACCCCTACCGACAGGATGCTGACCAATATCACCGGCCGAGGTTCGATTGTTTGCACCCCTTTGAAAATCGGAGACTTTGTCATCGGCATCCTGGCGGCCTGGCGTAAGGAGGAGGTAAATTTCTTTCCGGAGGAGATCAACCTCTTTCTCACCTTTTCCAACCAGGTGAGCGTCATCATCCATAACGCCCGGCTGCTGGAAACGAATGCCGAAAAGATTCGCCACCTCATGATCCTCCAGGAAGCGGTGTCGGAGATGAATCAAAGCTATGCCCTGGACAACCGCATCCTGGAGATAGTCTTTGCCAGTGCTTTGAAAATCGCCCGGGCCGAACGGAGTCTGGGCTATGTCTGGGACATAGAGAAAGACCGCTGCCTGCTCAACGACGGCGCAAGAATTCAAGTTCAAAGCAAGGGTGAATGCGATAAGATGTTCGGCAACTCTCTCATCAGGGCGGCCATTGAAAGAAACGTGATGGTCTTGAGCACGGATGGGCACGACATAGAAATGCAGCCGCTGTTTCCGGATTTTCCCGTCGAGATCGCCATCCCTTTCCGCATCCGGGACAAGTTTGTCGGCGCGCTCCTCTTGGCAAAAAAGAGCGGCGGGTACAGCCCGGACCAGATCAATATCCTTGACATCCTCATCAAGAATGCGGCAACGGCCTATGACAACGCCATTATGCATTCCCTCCTCTCCCTGGAGGCGGAAAGCCTGAAGACGGAGGTTGAGAAACTCAAGGAACGGGAGGATCATCTCATGGGATTTCACGACATTCTGGGAAAATCCCGCAAGATGATAGATATCTTTCATGTTATTGCCGATGTGGCCGGTCATGACACGAACATCCTGATCCAGGGGGAGAGCGGGACGGGCAAGGAACTCATCGCCCGGGCGATCCACCGTCATTCCCATCGCAATCTGAAGCCCTTTGTGGATATCAACTGTGCGGCCATCCCGGCGACGCTCCTGGAAAGTGAATTGTTCGGTTACGAAGCCGGGGCGTTCACGGATGCCAGAAAAAGAAAGATCGGTCTCCTTGAGTACTGTTACGGGGGGACCATGCTCCTCGACGAAATAGGAGAAATGCCCCTGCAACTCCAGGCGAAATTTCTTCGCATGCTCGAGGACGGACACATCCGGCGCCTGGGGGGCAACGAGAACATCCCCATCGATGTCCGCTTCGTTTTTTCCACCAATCGGGATCTGATAGAAATGGTCGCCAACGGCACCTTCCGGGAGGATCTGTACTACCGTATCAGCGTCGTACCCGTCCTGATCCCCCCGCTCCGGGAGCGTGCCGATGACATTGTCATGCTGGCCCGCTATTTCGTGCAGGAGTTCAACAAGAAATTTTCAAAGCAAGTCAAGGGCTTTTCCCGTGATGCCGAGGCGATTCTCCAATCATATTCCTGGCCCGGCAATGTCCGGGAGTTGAAGAATATCATCGAACGGATCATGATCCTCAAGGGGGTGGGGACCGTCATCACTCCCGACAATATGCCGGCGGAACTGAAGACGCTGGGCAGTAAAAGAGAAGAAATCAGGATCGAACCGTTCCTCCAGCAATTGCCCCTGACCGGTATCGACTACGACATGGTGACCGAAAAAATACTCAAGGATGTCAAGCTGAAGATCCTGGAAAATGCCCTCCAGACAGCCGGGGGAAACAAATCCGCCGCGGCCAAACGCCTCGGGATCTCCCGTTACAAGTTAATCCGGGAACAGAAGAAGTATTATCGGGAAAAGGAGAACACTCTCTAACAGACCTTTCCTTCCTATGCCGAGTGTGTGCGCCATATGCACATGTAGTGCGCAATGCGCACACCAGAAAAGAGCCCACGGCAAGTGCCTTCCGGTTTCCTCGTTTCTTTATATGTTCGGATGCCGCACACTTATTGTCGAGGGAAAAACAGCGCCCGAAAATCCTATCGAAAATCCTTGCAAGGTATTAATTGTCTAGATACATATAATAATCTTATTTGTATAGCATAAAGAGTCGTTTGTCAGGGCGATGACGTCTGCGGATCAACAAGGGGGTCGTCTGGAATAATGTGGCATGATGATTGCTAAATAATCAGTAAAAAAGATCACCAAGATGAGCATGCATGGAGGAAAAGAATCATTTAAAGCAGGATTCAGGCAGCAAGAAGGATTCAGAGTATTTCAGGCTTGACAGACAGATAGTGCGTGATTTTTTTCTCTCCAGAGAAAGCGGCCGGGAAGAAAGAGAGTTAACCGAACAAACAGGAAGAAACAAAGACCAAGAGGTTAAGGAAGATAAGAGCTAGGTCTTCTTCCTGCCTGATCAATCCTGCGAGTAAGATTGGTTTCAATGCCGGTGGGTGGTTTATATCCCTCCTTTCCACCCACCGCCCCCCTTGTGGGCGATCTGAAGGGGAACGAGCAGCAAGCCCTTTCAGTTTATATACAGGTGGATGGTTTAGTCCCTCCTTTTCCATCCACCTTTTTTTATACATTGAATCTGAACACCACTATATCCCCGTCCAATAGCTGATAATCCTTTCCTTCCGACCGGATCATCCCTTTCTCCCGGGCGTGCACCAGATTGCCCGCCGCGAGGAAATCGGGGTAATGGAGAATCTCCGCCCGGATAAACCCCCGTTCCATATCGCTGTGTATCCGGCCGGCGGCATGGTTGGCCCTGGTGCCCCGCGGGATGGTCCAGGCCCGCAGTTCCGGACCGACGGGGGTATAAAAGGTGATCAGCCCCAGGAGTTCATAGCCGGCCCGGATCAATTTCTCCAGTCCGGACTCATGCAAGCCGAGATCTTCCAGGAAGGAGGCCCGTTCCTCCGGGGGGAGTTCGGCGATTTCCGCCTCCAGGTCGCCGCAGATGGCAATCACCGCGGCCCCCTCCCGGCCGGCGAGTTCCTCCAGCGCCCGGATATGCGCCTGATCTCCCTTCAGAACGGCTTCCGAGACATTCGCCACATAGAGGACCTTCTTGTCGGTCAGCAGGTGCAGATCTTTCAGCACCCCGGTGACATCTTCCGTCCGGGGGAGGTTGCGGCAGGGGATTCCCCGGCCCAGGGCCTCCCTGAGCGTCTGGATGTGCTCCAGTGCCGGTCCCGCCTCCCGGTCGCCGGTCTTCGCCCGCTTTTCCAGGCTCGCCGCCCGCCGCTCCAGGGTTTCCAGATCGGCAAGCATGAGTTCGGTATTGACGATCTCCGCATCGCGGACGGGATCCACGACGCCGTCCACGTGCACTACATCGGGGTTTTCGAAGCACCTGACGATATGGACGATAGCGTCCACCTCCCGGATGTGGCCGAGAAACTTGTTCCCCAAACCCTCGCCCCGGCTGGCCCCTTTCACGAGGCCGGCGATATCGAGGAACTCCATGGTGGTGTAGGTCTTCCGGCGGGGCTGGAGAACCCGGGCGATTTCATCCAGACGGGGATCCGGCACGGTCACCACCCCGACATTGGGGTCGATGGTGCAGAAGGGATAATTGGCCACCGCCGCACCGGCGGCGGTAAGGGCGTTGAAGATCGTTGATTTTCCCACGTTGGGTAGGCCGATGATCCCGCAGCGAAAGCCCATGATGTCACCTCGTAGATATGATTAGCCGGGCCGCCGGACGGTCCTTCCCCGCCCCGGCATGCCCCGGCGGGCGCTTTTGCACAAGGCGGCGCCGCAACTTGAGGATGTGTCTCGTTACCGGTCTGGAAGTAAAGATTTTGCAGCGATTTGTCAAGGCAATAAAAAAAAGCGCCCCCGTTGCCGGAGGCGCTTTTCGTTAACTGTATCCCGTTCTTTTTGGGACGGACGGAAATCTTAGCCCAACTTCTCGGCGGAGATCCGCATGCTGTAGAAGGAACGATACACGAAGATCAGGGCGATGACGAAGAACAGCGACGCCAGACCGAGCTTCATGCCGGTGTTGGTCATGGTGACGGCGATTTCCGTGGCCAGCAGACCGAACAGGGTCGTGAACTTGATGACCGGGTTCATGGAGACGGAAGAGGTATCCTTGAAGGGGTCGCCGACGGTGTCGCCCACGACGGTGGCTTCATGGAGCGGGGTGTTCTTCTGCTTCAGATCCACCTCGACGATCTTCTTGCCGTTGTCCCAGCAACCGCCGGCATTGGCCATGAAGATGGCCTGGAACAGACCGAAGAAGGCGATGCCGATGAGGTAGCCGATGAAGAAGTAGGGGTTGAAGAACGCCAGGCCCAGGGCCATGAAGAAGATGACGATGAAGATGTTGATCATACCCTTCTGGGCGTAGATCGTACAGATCTTCACGACTTCCTTGCTGTCCTCGATGGAGGCCTCGGCCTTGTCCAGGTTGATGTTTTCCTTGATGTACACGACGGCCCGATAGGCGCCGGTGACGACGGCCTGGGTGGAGGCGCCGGTGAACCAGTAGATGACGCAGCCGCCCATGATGAGGCCGAGGATGATCTCCGGCTGGACCAGGCTGAGTTTGGCGATAACCTGGCCGAACATCTTCTCCAGGAGGATGATGATGCCGAAGACCATGGTCGTGGCACCGACGACGGCGGTGCCGATGAGGACCGGTTTCGCCGTGGCCTTGAAGGTGTTGCCCGCACCGTCGCCGGATTCGAGGAAGTGCTTGGACTGCTCGAAGTCGGGGGTGACGCCGAAGTGTTTCTTCACCACTTCCGCGGCGTCGGGACGGGATTCGATCATGGAGAGCTCATAGATGGACTGGGCGTTGTCGGAGACGGGCCCGAAGCTGTCCACGGCGATGGTGACGGGACCCATGCCGAGGAAACCGAAGGCGACCAGACCGAAGGCGAAGACCGGCGCGGCGAACTTGAAGGCCGGCGGCATGATCTCCATGACCGACGGGGCCTGGGAAACCAGGTAGGCGATGAGCATGAGGGTCAGGATGACCAGGCCCTCCCAGAAGGCGGAGAAGTTGCCGGCCACAAAACCGGAGAGGATGTTCAGGGACGGACCGCCCTGACGGGAGGCGTTGACGACCTCTTCACAGTGCCGGGAGCCCGTGCTCGTGAAGACCTTGGTGAACTCGGGGATCAGGGCGCCGGCGATGGTGCCGCAACTGATGATGATGGCCAGGGCCAGCCACAGGGAGATGCCGCCCACCTGGGGAACGTCGGCGAGGAGGACATAGCTCGCCGCAAAGGTCACGATGATGGAAACGATCGAGGTGATCCAGACCAGATTCGTCAGGGGGTGCTCGAAATTGAAGTCCTTCTTCCCGCCGAACAGGGACTTGCTCATCGCATCGTTGGCGAAGTAGGAAACCAGGGAGGTGAGGATCATGAGGATACGCATGGCGAAGATCCACACGATGAGTTTGCCGCCCATGGCGGGGTTGTCCGCGAGGGCCAGGGCCAAAAAGGCGATGAGGGCCACGCCGGTGACGCCGTAGGTTTCGAAGCCGTCCGCCGTGGGACCGACGCTGTCGCCGGCGTTGTCGCCCGTACAGTCGGCGATGACGCCGGGGTTCTTCGGGTCGTCTTCAGGAAGATGGAAGATGATCTTCATGAGGTCGGAACCGATGTCGGCGATCTTCGTGAAGATACCACCGCAGATACGCAGGGCGCTGGCGCCCAGGGACTCGCCGATGGCGAAACCGATGAAGCAGGGGCCGGAGAGCTCTTTGGGGATGTAAGCCAGGATGATGATCATGAAGAAGAGTTCGATGCTGACCAGAAGCAGGCCCACGCTCATGCCGGAGCGGAGACAGATGTTGACGATGCTGAGCGGGTCGCCGCTCAGGGAGGCGAAGGCCGCCCGGGAGTTGGCCACGGTGTTGATCCGGATGCCGAACCAGGCGACGCCGTAGGAACCGAGGATACCCAGGATGGAGCAGACCAGGACGACCATGATCTCGCCCATGGGCATGTGGGACAGACCGCCGAAGTAATAGACGATACAGATGGCGATCAGGATCCACAGGGCGGTGAGGAACTTGCCCTGCTGGAGGACGTAGGTCTTGCAGGTTTCCCAGATCGTCTGGGAGACATCGAGCATGGCCTGGTGGGCAGGCAGATTCTTCGTCTGGGTGTACTGCATCCAGCCGAAGATCATACCGACCACGCAGATGGCGAGACCCAGATTGAGGATCAGCATCCCGCTCAGGGCGCCGCCCACGAAGGTGACCTGGGTGAGATCGGGCAGTTTTATGTCCGCCTCACCGGCAAAAGCCATGGGAACCATCAGAAACAACATGACGGCCATGGCTGTCAGAAGAGAAAATACTACTCGTTTACCCTTAAACATCATTAAACCTCCTCACAAAAATTATTTATGGTGCTACCGTTGTATTTGTTCATAGCCGCTTGAATTCCGGAAGTGACGATCTCCTTCACCGCTGCGGCGGCTGTAGTAACAACCTGCGGTAATCGTTTCATCTCTTCGTCGGAAAAAGGCTCAAGAACGTATCGTTCGGTCGTCTCCCCGGCGGCCGGCTTGCCGATACCTACCCGCACCCTTGAAAAGTCCGGGCCGCCTAAATGCTGGATGACCGACATCAGTCCTCTGTGCCCCCCATGACCACCTCCTGCCTTGAGCCGCAACACCGTAAAGGGCAGATCCAGGTCATCGTGAACGACTATGACTTTTTCCGGTTTTTCCAGACGATAATATTCAAAGAACTTGCCGACCGCCTCACCACTGAGATTCATGAATGTCTGTGGTTTGACGAGCAAGACCGGGGTCTCCCCAATATACGATCTGCCCGCCAGGGCTGAGAATTTCTTATGCACCAGAGGTGTCACAAGCTCAGCGGCCAGGCGTTCCAGGACCATGAAGCCCGCATTGTGGCGTGTCCCTTCATAACGCCGCCCCGGGTTGCCAAGTCCGACGATCAAAAACATCCCTCACCATCCCCTTGGCACCGCCGCCCGGTGAACCTTTCTTCCCCTATTCCTTAACCTTTTGCTTCAAAATCTCCGGTTCCCTGGGGGTCTCTTCTTCCCCTGCCTCGGCCTTCATGGCCTCGCGGGTGACCGAAACCATAGCCAGAATCGTATCGTCGGCCTCCAGAATACTTATCCCCGCCATGGCCGGAAGGTCTCTGACCCGCAGGGCCTCGCCGACTTTCAAACCGCTGATGTCCACCGCGATATGCTCCGGGAGCACGGACGGCAGACAAGAAAGCGATACCTCTCTCTTTGGTATCTGCAACTCGCCGCCGACCGCGACCCCGACCGGGGTCCCCAGGAACTGAAGCGAGACAGCGGCGGTCAATTTGTGATCCATGCTGATTTCATAAAAATCGACATGGAGAATCTTTCCCGTCAGGGGGTCTTTTTGCAGGTCCTTCACGATGGACATCCGCTCCTGGAATTTCCCCTCGTCTTCAATCCGGAGGTTGATGAAGGCGTTTTCATCGCTCTGCTTGAAGAACGCCTTCATATCGGCGTCACTGACGGTCAGCATGAGCGTTTCCGCCTTGGGGTTGTAAAAAACGGCCGGAATCAGACCCTGCGCACGAGCACGTCGGGCGGGGCCTTTCCCTGAGATCTTGCGGGCAGACGCCCTCAATGCTATGGCTTCCATGGATGCCTCCTAAATAAAAAGTGAACTGACCGAATCGTCGTAATATATCCTGCGTACCGCCTCGCTGAGGAGCCCGGCCACCGAAAGAATTTTGATGCGCCGACAGGCCTGGGCGCCGTTATGGAGGGGGATGGTGTCCGTGACTATGATCTCCTTGAGGTCGGAGCCCTCGAGGCGCTCGATGGCCGGGCCGGAAAGGACGGGATGGGTGCAGCATACCGAAACCTCCAGCGCCCCTGCCTCCCTCAGGGCCCTGGCCGCCTGAACGACCGTACCGGCGGTGTCGATGAGATCATCGAGAACCACCACCTTCTTGCCTTCGACGTTGCCGATGATATTCATGACCTGGGCCTCGTTGGGTCCTTCCCGGCGCTTGTCGATGATCGCCAGGCCGACGCCCATGCGGGTGGCGAAGGCCCGGGCCCGCACCACGCCCCCCGTATCCGGGGAAACGATCACCGTGTTGTTTTGGTAGTTTTCCTTGATATAATCGAGGAGTACCGGGGTGGCGAAGAGGTTGTCCACAGGGATATTGAAGAAACCCTGGATCTGACCGGCGTGGAGATCCATGGATAGCACCCGGTTGGCCCCGGCGGTGGCGATGAGATCCGCCACGAGTTTGGCGGAGATCGGCGCCCGGGGCGCTACCTTCCGGTCCTGGCGGGCGTATCCGTAATAGGGGATTACCGCCGTGATCCGGTAGGCCGAGGCCCGCTTCATGGCGTCGATCATGATCAGAAGCTCCATGAGGGTGACGTTCACGGGGGGGCAGGTGGACTGGATGATGAAGACATCCATGCCGCGCACGTTTTCATTTATCTCCACCCGTGTCTCCCCGTCGCTGAAAGTGGAGACATTGGCCTTGCCCAGGGGGACGCCGAGATTCTTGCTTATTCGCAAAGCCAGATCAGGTGTTGCATTCCCTGAAAATATCCTTATTCTCTCCAGCATGAGATCCCTCTCTTACCATGCCCGGCTGTATATTGGCTGGGGCGGGAGGATTCGAACCTCCGTATGCAAGATCCAAATTCTTGTGTCTTACCGCTTGACGACGCCCCATCATTTTCCGTGATCAACGAAAAACGGCCTGGGGGGAGGGACTTGCCGGGGGGGAGGACAGCGTCTGACTACTGCTCGTCAGTTTCAGATGGTATGGGCACGAAAAAGAGACCAAGTCCTGTATCCCTGCAAGGATTCCTCCGCCTTTGCCGCCATATCCTCGTTGTCAAAGACACCGAAAACCGTAGGACCGCTTCCAGACATCAGCGCGCCGGCGGCGCCATGAACGAGGAGAAGCGCCTTGATTTCTTCCAAGACGGGGTAAAGATTGATGGACACAGTCTCCAAGTCATTGTGCAGTCCCTTGATCACATCATGGCATTTAAAAAATCGAGGGATGCTATAATGGATTGCCTCTTTTGTCAATCTTAAATTCAAGGATTCATAAACCTTCCGGGTGGAAAGTTCAAAACCGGGATTAACCAGCAGAAAATGAAAATGCGGGGGGTCGGAGACCACTTCGAGACGGTCGCCGATACCGAAAGCCCAGGCGGTGGACTCGAGAATGAAGAAAGGTACATCGGCCCCGAGGGCGGCTCCCATTTCCGTCAGGACCTGCCGGGAAAAGGGGAATCCGGCCAGTTCATTAAGGGCCATGAGGGTGGTGGCGGCGTTAGAGCTGCCGCCGCCCAGGCCGGCGGCAAGGGGAATGGCCTTTTTGAGGGTTATCTCCACGCCGCCGGTTGAACCGAGGCGGCGAAAAAACAGTTCCGCGGCACGATAAACGATGTTGCCGCTGTTTTCGGGGAGGTTCGCCCCGGGGCAGCGCAGGGACACGCCCGGCGCGGCGCCGGGGCGGAAGGTCATTTCGTCGTAGAGGCTGATACGCTGCATCAGGGTGGCGAGGTCATGGTATCCGTCGGGTCTCCGGGACAGTACTTTCAGGTAGAGATTGACCTTTGCCGGGGACAGACGGACGATCTCGCTACCGGGGGAGAGCTGCCGGTCATGAAATTTTGCGTTGGCGGGGGAATTCATGACCGTTTGCTATCCGTTCCGGGAGGGGCGCGCCGGCGGGGAATCTCCCCGCCGGTCCGGCGGTTTCGAGAGGTGCGATCATGATCCTGTCGCGCCGCTTTCCTTGACGTAACGCATCCGCAATTCGAAGAGGACGGCATCCAGGATATTTTTCTCGTTCTCGTCCAGATTACCTTTTGTCTTGGCCGCCAGCATCGTGATGGTATCGATGGTATGTTTTGCCGCGGGCATGTTTTTTTTCGATTTTCCCGACGCGGGATCGGGAAAATCCCCGAAGTGGAACATGGCGGTGGTACTCAGGGAGAGAATGAAATTCATGAAGTTTACCTCCGGGAGATAGCTTGCTCCGTCATCCTCTTCTGAAACCGTTGCCGCGGCGGCCGTTTTGCCCCCGTCGTCTGCGGACGGCGGCGTTGCCACACCCGGCTGCTCCCCGGCGTCTTCTCCCCGGCGGACCTCCCCCGTTTCATCGAACAGGCGCCGATCCTTGATCACAAATCCTTTTTCCTGCTTTTCATCATCCATATGACGCTCCTTGCATGGGCTTCTCCCCTGTTGCTCCTCCGGTTATCCGGAAAACAACCGGGATTGAAATCTCTGGATACCTGACAGGTATCGTCCACAGGTGTCGTCGGGAATGAAGTTGAACCGAAAAACTCATTCCGCTTTCGTTGAGCGAGTTAACTTCCCCGGTCCCGCGACTTGCCACGACGCGCGGATTACCCTGCCGACTTATACAGGCAGCCTCCGAAAAACACCCCTTCGTCGGCCGGCCGCGGGCAGGGGGCAGATGTGGGCCTCCCTGACCTCCCGAACATTTGTCACCCCCCGCGGGGACGCATCCCGGCCCGGGATTGAACGGGGGAATCGCAGGCCGAATTTCACTGCTGACCAGCCTGCCTGGAAAAAACAAGCCCGCCCCCGGCGTCGAGATCGGCGACGATCTTGTCTCCCTCCCGGAAGTCGCCCGACAGGAGCTTCAGCGCCAGCGGATCGAGGATCGTTTTCTGGAGGGCCCGTTTCAGCGGGCGGGCGCCGTAAACGGGGCTGTAACTGCTGCGGGCTATATAATCTTTTGCCGGGGCTGTCAATTCCAGGGTCAGTTTCCGTTCCGCCAGACGTTTTTGAATCAGACCGATCTGAATCTCCACGATCCTCTCTATATCCGTCAGCGTCAGGGACCGGAAAGTGATGATATCGTCAATCCGGTTGAGGAACTCCGGCTTGAAGGTGGCGCGGAGGGCGTCGGCGCTCCGGGATCGTTTTTCCTCATCGCTGAGCTCGTCATCCTGCAGCCACTGGCTCCCCACATTGGAGGTCATGATCACGACGGTGTTCTTGAAGTCCACGGTACGCCCATGGCCGTCGGTCAGCCGGCCGTCGTCGAGGATCTGCAGGAGGATATTGAAAACATCCTGATGGGCCTTCTCGATTTCGTCGAAAAGAAGTACGGCGTAGGGCCGCCGGCGCACCGCTTCCGTGAGATATCCCCCTTCGTCGTAACCGACGTATCCGGGAGGGGCGCCGATCAGCCTGGCGACAGAGTGTTTCTCCATATACTCGGACATGTCGATGCGAATCATCGCCTGTTCGTTGTCGAACATGAACTCCGCCAGGGCCCGGGCCAGTTCGGTTTTGCCCACCCCTGTCGGGCCGAGGAAGATGAAAGAGCCGATGGGGCGATTGGGATCCTGAAGGCCGGAACGGGCGCGGCGCAGGGCGCTGGATACCGCCGCAATGCCTTCATCCTGACCGACGACCCGCTGTTTAAGACGCTCCTCCATGTGGATCAGCTTCTCCACATCGCTTTCCATCATCCGGGCCAGGGGGATCCCGGTCCAGTTGGCTACCACGTTGGCGACATCTTCCGCGTCCACCTCCTCCTTGAGCATCTGTTTTTCCTGCTGGGCGGCGGTAAGACGTTCCTGCTCTTTTTCCATCTCCCGGTTGAGTTCCACGAGTTTTCCATAGCGGATCTCGGCGGCACGGGCGAGATTGCCCTCCCGCTGGGCGTTGAGCTCCTCGGTCTTCAAGGCTTCGATTTTGCCCTTGATGGCCTGGATGTTTTTGATCGCCTCCTTCTCACCGCTCCAGTGGAGTTTCATTTTTTCCATGGCCGCCCGCAGCTCCGCCAGTTCGCGGTCGATCTTGTCCCGTCTGTCCATGGAGGCGGCGTCGGTTTCCTTCTTCAGGGACTGGCGCTCGATCTCCAGTTGAATGATCTTCCGGTCCACGGCATCTATCTCCGCCGGCATACTGTCCAGTTCGATCCGTAGTCGTGAGGCTGCCTCGTCGATGAGATCCACGGCCTTGTCGGGGAGAAAACGGTCGCTGATGTAGCGATGAGAGAGGGTGGCGGCGGCGACGATGGCCGCATCTTTGATGCGGACGCCGTGATGCACCTCGTAACGCTCCTTGAGCCCCCTCAGGATGGCGATCGTGTCTTCCACGGTGGGCTCCCGAACCAGGATCGGCTGAAAACGCCTTTCCAGGGCCGGATCCTTTTCGATGTGTTTCCGGTATTCGTTAAGGGTAGTGGCGCCGACACAACGTAATTCCCCCCTGGCCAAAGCCGGCTTGAGCATGTTCGAGGCGTCCACGGAACCTTCGGCGGCTCCGGCCCCCACCATGGTGTGGATCTCGTCGATAAAGAGGATAATTTCCCCTTCCGCGTCGATCACTTCCTTGAGGACGGCCTTGAGGCGTTCTTCAAATTCCCCCCGGTATTTAGCTCCGGCGACGAGAGCGCCGATGTCGAGGCCGATGACCCGTTTGTTTTTCAGGTTTTCCGGGACGTCACCGTTGATGATTCGCTGGGCCAGACCTTCGACGATAGCCGTTTTACCTACCCCCGGCTCGCCGATCAGCACCGGATTGTTCTTTGTCCGGCGGGACAGGACCTGCATGATCCTCCGAATCTCGTCATCTCTGCCGATGACGGGATCGAAGCCGCCTTTCCTCGCGATATCGTTGAAATCTTTGGCATAACGCTTGAGAGCCTGGTATTTTTCCTCCGGATTCGGGTCTGTGATACGTTGTTTGCCCCGGATATCCACCAGAACCTTGAAGATATTGTCTCTGGTGATGCCGGCACGGCGGAGTATGCCCGCCGCCGTACCGGATTTCTCTTCCGCAATGGCGATAAGGAGATGTTCGGCGCTGATGTATTCATCCTTCAGGCGTGCCGCTTCGGTCATGGCCTGGTCGATGATTTTGTTGAGACGGGGGCTCAGGTAGGTCTGGCCCGTTCCGGATCCCTCGACCCGGGGCAGCTTGTCCAGGGATCTTTGCAGCTCCGCCGTAACGGCGCCGGGCTCCGCCCCCAGCTTTTTCAGGATCTCCCCGACGATTCCGTCCTGTTGTTGCACGAGAGTAAGCAGAAGGTGCTCGACCTCGATGGCTTGATGCCCGTGCCGGTTGGCCAGGCCCTGTGCTTCCTGAATGGCCTCCTGTACCTTGAGGGTCATTTTGTCGAATCTCATTTATTACCTCACTTAATCAATTGGTTTTTCGATACTGACGAAGATCTTGCCGTTCTTGAAGATGCTCACGTTTCCCGTGGATTCGGAAAGCACTATCGCCGTGGCGTTACTGATGCTTGTGATGCCGGCGGCGGCGATATGACGGCTCCCCAGACCATGGGGGAAGTCCTTGCTCTCCAGAGCGGCGTTCAAGTGGCGGCCCGCGGTGATGATGGTACCGTCTTCCCTGATGATGAAAGCACCGTCAATAGCGGAGAATTCCTTTATTGTTTCCTTGAGCTCGGGATTGAGGATGTTCCGCTCGTGCTCCGAATAGCCCATGAAAGGATTGATGATCATCTGGCGGGACAGTTGCAGCACCCGTTCGTGATCGCCGATGACGAAGGTTGTCCCCACCTTTCTCCCTTCCCGGCCCTGGGCGGCCAGCTCTATGGAAAGATTGAGGATCGCCCCGAATACTTCGGGATAAACCTTTTCCGTCAGATCCGTCAGGTATTCCGAGGTGAGAATCTCGAATTCCTTCCCGACATCGATGACAAAGATACTGTCGACATATCCGAATTTGGGAACCCCGCTCAGGCAGACGATTTTGTCTCCCTTCTGGAAAAGGCCCAGGGCAATGCCCTTGGTGACGGCGATCTTGATCTGCCCGACCCGGGTGAGATTAACATTGGGGACGTTCAGGGTCAGCGACGAGCCGGCCAGTCGGTCCGGGACATGGTTGTCCTTCGTGGCCAGAATGAGATCGAAGCTGCGTTTTCCCTCCTCGCAGCTGGGAAGTTCCAGGGCCGCATCGGCGTAAAGAAGCAGCGCCCGCGCCCCGACGTCCTCGGCGATCCGGCAACCGTACTCCAGCATGACGTTGTGTATAGGTTTCATGTTTTCCTTTCCCGTCTTGGCAAGTTACGAGGTAACATAATTACCTGCCCCGGCGATGTCAAGACGCCGGCCGGCGCGGGTGAAAAAGACCTTGACAGGGCCCGCCAAGAAGCTTATATATCCTAACCTTTCGAAATTCTTAAAAATAAGGAGTAGTTACTTGGACCTTCCCGCGTTGACCGGCACCCTTGACCGCTACATTGCCGAAATAAATCAGTTCCCGCTCCTTACCCCGGAAGAGGAGTTCGCCCTGGCCGTGCGCCTGAAGAAATTCAACGACATGGAGGCGGCGGAGAAACTCGTGATCTCCAATCTGCGTTTCGTCGTCAAGATCGCCCATGAGTACCGGAATTACGGCATCAAACTGGCGGACCTGATTCAGGAAGGCAATATCGGGCTTATGCATGCCGTCAAGAAATTCGACCCCTACAAGGGTTATCGGCTGATCTCATATGCCGTCTGGTGGATCCGGGCCTATATGCAGAACTACATCATCAAGACCTGGAGCCTGGTAAAGATCGGCACCACCCAGGCGCAGCGCAAACTGTTCTTCAAGCTCGGCCAGGCGAAAAAGAAGCTCGAGACGCTCTCGCAAAAGAATCCTGAGTTTGGAGAGATCGCCGCCTCCCTGGGGGTCAAATCCGTAGAGATTGAGGAGATGGATCTACGGATGAGCAACCGGGATGTGTCTCTCGACGCTTATATCAACGACGATTCCGACGCCACCCACATCGATTATCTAACCTATGACGGCGAGGATCAGGAAACGGCGCTGATCAGGAAGGAAGAGATGGATATCCTGAGAAGCAACATCGCTCACGCCCTGAGCAAATTGACGGATAAAGAGAAATACATCATCCAGAAACGCGTCATGGCCGACGATCCGATGACGCTTCAGGAAATCGGCGACCGTTACAAGATCACCCGGGAACGGGCCCGCCAGATAGAAAAACAGGCCCTTAAAAAGCTCCGTCTCGCCATTCCCTATCTGGGAGAGACGCCGCCGCTCCTTGAATGATCGTATTTCTCCCTCCGGTCATTCGTCCCGGCGGGCAAGATTCTCGAAGGAGGTGAACTTTTCCAGGAAGGCCAGTTTGACGGTGCCGATCGGGCCGTTTCTCTGTTTGGCGATGATCACTTCGGCCATGCCCTTTTCCGGATTGTCTTCCGCCTTGTTGTACACCTCGTCACGATAGATGAAGGCGATGACGTCGGCGTCCTGCTCGATGGCCCCCGATTCCCGCAGGTCCGCCATCTGGGGGCGGCGATTGGTACGGTCCTCAACCTTGCGGTTGAGCTGAGAAAGGGCGATGACGGGCACATTCAGTTCTTTGGCCAGCGCCTTGAGGGAACGGCTGATTTCGGATATTTCCTGTTCCCGGGAATCCTTCGTCGCTCCACTGCGCATCAACTGCAGATAATCGATTATGACCAATCCCAATCCGTGCTCCGCCTTCAGGCGCCGGGCTTTGGCCTTCATTTCCAGAACGGTGATCGCCGCGGTGTCGTCGATAAAAATCGGCGCCTCCGAGAGGCTGCCGGCGGCGGTGGTGAGCCGGGGCCAGTCCGTTTCCCCCAGGAACCCTTTACGGATCCGCTGGGAATCCACTTTGGCGGTCGCGGCAAGCATACGCATGGCGATTTGCTCTTTGGCCATTTCCAGGGAAAAAAGGCAAACCGGAAGGGACATCTGCATGCCCACGTATTGGGCGATGTTGAGGGCGAAGGCCGTCTTGCCCATACTGGGCCGTCCGGCGATGATGATGAGGTCGGCGTTTTGCAGTCCCGAAGTCAGGTCGTCCACCTTTTCAAACCCTGTGGGTACACCGGTGATGAGTTCCTTGCGGGCGTAGAGTTTTTCAATGGTGCGAAAACTGTCCTTGACGATCTCCTTGATGGGGAAGAAGGCCGGGCGGATTTTGTTTTCCGAGATTTGGAAAATGGCCTGCTCCGCTTCATCGAGGACCGTATCCACATCCGCCCCGGGGGCATAGGTCTTGCCCAGGATTTCGGTGGCGGCATTGATCAGTCCCCTCAAAATAGCTTTTTCTTTGACTATTTTTGCATAATGGGGGATGTTCGCCGCCGACGGCACATTATCCACCAGTCCCGCCAGATAGGCCGAACCCCCCACCTTGTCGAGACGTTTCTGGTCCTTGAGCATATTGCTCAAGGTTATCAGGTCCACCGGTTCGCCGCGTTCGGAAAGCTTGATCATCGCTTCAAAGATGCGGCGGTTGCCTTCAGAGTAAAAATCGTGGGGGGTGAGCGTTTCCATAACAGCGTTCAGCCCCTGGTTGTCCAGCAGGATTCCCCCCAGAATCGATTGCTCCGCCTCCAAATTCTGGGGAGGGATGCGATGGATCGTCGGATCGAGATCTTTGGCGCCCGGCAAGGTCTTATCCTTCCTTCACTACCTGAATCTTAATTTCCGCGGCCAGGCCGGCGGGCAGTTTGATTCTCACCGGGAACTCGCCCAGGGTCTTGATCGGTTCCGCCATGACGATGGCCTTGCGATCTATTTCCAACCCCATTTCCTCGAGGGCCTTTTCGATATCTTTGTTGTTGACGGAGCCGAAGAGTTTGTCCTGTTCCCCGACGCGCCTGGGGATGATGCAGGTGACGCCGGCGATTTTTTCGAGGAGGGCGGCGGCGCGCTGTTTTTCCTTCTCCGCTTTTTGGAGAATCCGCTTGCGTTCATGCTCCAGGGAATGGATGGACCTGCTCGTCGCTTCCGCGGCCAAACCCTTGGGGATGAGATAGTTACGTGCATAGCCGTCGGAAACGTTGAGCACGTCGCCGATCTTACCGAGGTCGTCCACATTCTGTTTCAATATTACTTTCATTGTATCCTCCTGATTTTTCCTAAGAACTGTGATCAAGGTTTTGTGAAGATTTTGAAATTTTACGAAAATCCACCCAGAGATCAAAAATGCCGGCGGCGATAATGAACAGCATGAAATATTGCTGAAGCATGATAAGGAAATAGAAGAGAAAGCGGACCAAGAACGGGACTTTCTTCTTCCGGAAGAAAAATTCCGCGATGGCCAGTCCCTGGAGAAAATAAACGAACAGACATATGACCAGGAGATTTAGAGCCGGGAATCTGATCGCGTCCATGGGTACCGCCAGGCCCGCGCCGGAAACGATGAGGCACCAGATGAGATGGTCATTGGCCTTCCAGCGGGTCAGGTCTCCGTAATCGGGGAAGGGCAGACCTTGCAGCCCGAGCAATGTCCTTAAGACAAGGACGTTCACCAGGCTCACGAAGGCCATACCGACCAGGGACAGGGCGGGAAAGATGTTGGTCAATACCCTGGAAATCGCGGCCGCGTTGTCCTTGAGGAACTGCAACTGTTCTTGGGGGAGATCGAGCTCCCCGTACAACCTGATGTTTTCTTTCACCATGGCCTGGACATAGAAGTAAATGTGCTCCGCCGGGGCCTTTTCATTGACGATGCCGCTGTAAAGGATAATGATCCCCATGATCGCGAATCCGGACACCGCGGCCACGGTGATGGTCCAGCCCAGGGTAAGGCGCCGGTGGAACATTTCCGATATGATCACTCCCAAACCTCCCAGAATGAGAAAGGCGGCTATGGATAGCTGCGCGCTCAGGATTTGTTGCGCGGCGCCGAGGACCAGCAGGGAAAAGGCGAGAACGAATAAACCTTTGCTACGGCCGAGTTTGGCAAAATAGAAGGCGATCGGGAGCGGGATCATGATCAGCAACATGGCGCTGAGAAAGGGTACCAGGGCGATGGACAGAAAGAATAACGACGTGATGAATACACCCCGGCCGATCTCGATGATCAAGGCGTTATTTCTTCCCGAATCCGCGGCCATATCATATCCGCCTCAGGGCAGGCACACCGGCACGGCCTCCGGAAAGGGATGCCGTGCCGGTTCGCTTTCGGGTTTGACGAATCTCAACCCTCGGAAACGGCGAAAGGAAGCAGAGCGATCATCCGGGCCCGCTTTACAGCCAGGGTCAACGTACGCTGATGCTTGGAACAATTTCCCGTGATCCTTCTCGGCATGATCTTGCCCCGTTCCGTGACGAAGTCCCGCAGGGTGTGGGGGTCCTTGTAATCTATCTTGAGATTTGAATCCGTACAAAACCGGCAAAATTTCCGCCGGTGGAAAAACTTTTTTTGCGGCCGTTGCGGCCTCGGGCTTCTGACTGGTGGCATCTTCTATCCTCTCTTTATTCTCCTGATGAAGCAGGGGCGCCGGCCGGTGCGGAATCGCTTCCGGCGACTTCATTTCCTGAATCGGCGGCCGGGACGTCGCTGCCTTCCTTCTTACTCTCCCCGGCGGTTTTCAGCTCGCCTTCCAGGGCCTTGAGATCGACAACCTCGTCTGTTTTCACGGTCATGTACTTGAGAACCTTGTCGTCAATCTTGAAATTTCTTTCCATTTCATTGACGATGTCGGTCTGACCGGCAAAGTCCAGCAGCACATAATAGCCGCGCAGCTGCCTTTTGATCTCGTAGGCCAATTTGCGTTTTCCCCATTTCTCCACCTTGACCAAAAGGCCTTTGCGACTGGTGATAATCGCACAGTACCTTTCAATAAGGGCTTGCAGTTCCTCGTCAGGGATGTCAGCGGGGGTAATGAAGATGGTTTCGTATCTTCTCGTCATCTCTCCTCCTCTCGGCTCTAAAGTCCAGGCGCCGGGCCTGAACAAGGAGTTCCGTAAATTTATGATAAAAAAGATCAGCTCCAATACAACATGATTTTTTAGAAAGCAAGGATTTTGTGTCGCTATCAAAAACATGACTAATGATCTTGTCAAATGAAAGGTATTCGGGTAAATACAAAACACATACCGTCTCCGGACGCTTACGGGTAAAAAATGAATATAAAAGAGCTGCTGAACAAATCATCGCTTGAAAGCAGAGGGCTATACTATCGTTTAACCATAATATTCAGTCTTTTTTTCCTTTTTCCCCTGTTGGGTTTTTTCTTTTTCGCCTTCCGGTACGATATCCTGGATGATGAATATATCCCGGTCTTCACAATCAGTCTCCTGATTTTTTATCTCTTCGGCTATACCCTCGTCCGCCGGATCTTCGATACGATCATCGGTGTCGCCAGGAAAATGTCCGCATCCCTTGCCGAGGTGGGGATGAACAAGCCGTCCCGGGAAGTTAACAATGAACTCGAAGAACTTGTTACCTCTTTCCAGGTCCTGGAAAAGGATCTACGGTCGAGCGTCGACGGTTTAAGTCAGAAATCCGCACAGATAGCGACTCTCAAGGAGCTTTCCGATCTCTGTTATGTAACCTTCGACGCCGAGGATCTCTTCTACATAACCCTGGAGCGGGCCCTCAGAATGGTCAACGCCGATGTGGGTTCGGTGCTGCTGCTCGAATATCCCGGCCGGGAAGCCTTTATCGTCCGGGCCAGCATCGGTCTGGGCGGGATCGTCAAAAAGGGCGACCGGGTGGATTTTGCCGCGAGCATCGCGAAATTTGCCGTCATCAACAAATCGCCGCTCCTGGTGAACGATATCGAAAACGACAGCCGTTTCGGACGCAAGAACCGTGAGCAGTACGGGACTAAATCATTCCTGTGTATGCCTCTGAAGGGGATCCATGAAGTAATCGGCGTCCTGACCCTGTCCCGCCGCTCCGCCGAAACGTGCTTCACCCAGGAAGACGCCGACATCCTTACCCCCCTCCTCAGCAATGCCGCCTTCACCTATGACAATCTGTCCCTGCTGAAGGAGAACGAGGAGCAGAAAAACCTGATAAAGGTCATGGATATGGGGTTCAAGATGATCGGTGCCAAAAGCATGGATCTCGACATTATCCATGCCTACCTCTATCAGATACGCAACGCCGTTCCTTTCGATCTGGCCGGCATTTTGATCGCCGGGGAGGAAGAACACGACACCCTGCAGGTATTCGACTATCTGGCCTATATTCCGACCGAGCTGGGAAGAGAAAGGGTATATCCCTACCGGGGCACCATCCTGGAAAAGGTCATGCAGCAGGGCGGCACCCTGATCGTCAATAACCCGGAACCGGGACCAACCCCTGTGGAGCGGGACCTGCTCGACGGACACGGGCTCAAATCCCTGTGCCTCGCGCCACTGCAGAGTGAGGGTAAGCCCGTGGGTATCCTCTTTCTGGGTTTCCAACAGGAAGGAGCCTTCAGGGGCAGAAATGAAGGTGTGGATCTGGTGGCCAACCTCATCTCCCTGGCCATAGACCGGAGCCGTATGGCCGCCACGCTGGGCAAGCGGGACCGGGAGATGGATTTATTGAAGCAAATCGGCGGTGTTCTCGCCTCTTCGACCTTTGACATGGCTGAAGTCATCAAACATACCATGCAGATGATCCAGACCGTGATCGATGTCGAGGCGGGATCGTTGCTGCTCCGGCAGGGCGATCGTTTGCTGTTCAAGGAATCCTTCAACGTGGATCAAAAAGTGGAGCTGGAAGTACTCAAGAATACCCAGTTGATGCTGGGACAGGGCATCGCCGGTTTTACGGCGACGAGGGGAGAGCCCATACTGATAAAGGATGTAACCACTTCCCAGTATTTCTATCCCCACCTCGATCAGAAAACCGGCTTCGTGACCAGGTCGGTTTTATGTGTGCCCCTGATTGCCAAAGGGCAGGTGCTGGGGGTGATCGAGGTCCTCAACAAGCGGCGGGGGGAATTCAATACCGGGGACATGCAGCTCCTTCAATCCATAGGCACTTCCGTTAGTATCGCCCTGGAGAATGCGCGGCTCTACCAGGAGACCCTTGCCATGGCGGAGCAGGAAAGGTGTATCCGCGGGGTTTTCCAGAAGTTCGTCCCCAAAGAGGTGGTGGATAGAATCGTTCACAACGTCGATACGGAGCAGCCCGTCACCGAAGAGATGCGGGTGTTGACGATGATCAACATCGATCTGCGGGAATTTTCTCAACTGTCCATAAAAATTGGTCCGCGAAAGACAGTGACGATGCTTAATCTCTTCTTTCGGGTCATGGGGGAGATTATCTTCAAACACCGGGGTATCGTCGATAAATATCTCGGCGATGGTTTTCTGGCTGTTTTCGGCGCCCCCGTTTCCTATCCCGCCGATGCCGACAACGCTATCGCCGCCGCCCTGGAGATGAAGGAGGCGATGGGGGAGATCAACGTCCAGGCCGTCAGGACGATCGGCGTGCCTCTGGTGATGGGGATCAGCATCCATACCGGGGAGGCGGTGGTCGGCAATATCGGCTTCGAGAAGAAGATGGATTATTCCGTCATCGGAGATTCGGTAAATATCGTCTTCCGTCTTCAGTCCCTCACCAAGAAATGGCCGAACTCGATCCTCATCACGGAAAAAACCCTGCAATCGGTTATAAATTCGACGGTGGCGGTAAGAGAGATAGCAGTGGTGGACGATTCGTCTCAGATCGGCCATCTGCGTGTTTACGAAGTAATAGGTCAGCAATACAAGGACGCGAAAAATTAAATCGACAAGGAGGTAAGTTTTTATGGCGACAATCATGCCGGACAGCGACGACGTACAAAGGGCGATCAAGTGGATTTCTCAGGCTTTGGAAGAGAATCCGGGACAATCGGTGGCGAAACTGGTGGAGAAGGCGGTGTTTCAGTTCGATCTCTCGCCTGTGGACAGTGAATTTCTTATCGGTTTTTTCAAGAAACGATGAAATAAGAGAAATTCTTCCTAGGGGGTGCCCGTATTCATGCCCCGATAAAGCGCCGCCGCCACGGCGGCGGTCGCTTTTGCGAAAATGCCGGCAGCGGCAACCAAGTTGGCATCGATCGCGGCGCCTGTTTCCAAGCATGACGATTGTTTGGCAAATAAAAGGAGAAGGCCGGGAAGGGAGTAATTTTTGCGATGATAAAGAAGCTCTTGGCAATAATAATGGTAATCATGCTCTCCGGGTGCTTTGCCGCCATCAAGGAGTCCGAATGGGGGAAACACGACTCTGTTTACCAGGACCTGGGACATCTCTGGTTCAGCTGGATCGGCTATCGGGATGTGGATCAGCGTGATGTCGAGAAATCGACGTCCCGGGGCTGGTGGGGGATCCCCAAACCGTATTATCCAGATACGAAAAAGACAAATTAATATCAAGGATATAAAGTAGTTAAGCGACCGGAGGGAAGCGTATTCCAAAGGACGGCCCGTTCCGTTCGGAGTGAAAACTTCCCGCGGTCAGGGTTTCGGGGAGAGAGCGCAGGCGCCCTGACTGCCTGCCCCCGCAACCGTGTACCCCAAGAGGGCGGGGGGGTTAGGGCGTGGTTACGGGATGGAAGAAGGCTGCCTTGCCGGTCGGCGCCCCAAGCCGTATCCGGCAGGGCAGCGACTGAGAATGCGCGGGGCGGATTTACCGGCTTGCCCGTTCGGCTGGGCACGGCAATCATCTGTTTTCGGCGATCACGCGTATCTTTGCCTCCAGATTGATCCGATAGGGTCGGGCGTCCTGGAGAATGGCCCCGGTGTCCTCGAAGTCCTCCTTGAAGATCCTCTCCGCCACGGCCTGACGGTTTCCATGGCTGTCATTCAGGTAATGTTCGATCCGGTCTTTGAAGGCGATCGTCTCCGCAAGGGAATGGGGCAGGAAATCCCGGGCGTCGGTGCCGGTAAGGGTGAAAAAATGGCTCATCATCAGGATCTCTATATCCAATGCCGCCAGTTTATTCAGTGAATTCAAGTAGTCGTGATAACTGGAAGTGAATTCGGGGTGAATCTTGAAATTGCGATCAAAAACGCCGACGGCCTCCCCGGTGATAAGGGACTTTATTTCCGGAAGATAGAAGGAGAGGGAATCACGGGTGTGCCCGGGGGTGGCGATGACCTGACAGCTAAGGCCCTTGCCCAGGGTGATGCGCATCCCCTCCGTGAGGACCAGATCGATCTCCAGACCGGAAAATTGGATGTCCTCGTCACCGGTGAGGAAGCGGTATTTTTCTTCCAAACCGGCGCTGAGACTGCGGATCAGTTCCACGGCCTGGGGCTTCCGGAAGGTGTCCGCCGCCGCCGCCGCGGCGCCGATCTTCAGCCCCGGAATACGCCGCCGCAGATACGGGGAGGCGCCGGCATGGTCGAAGTGAGAATGGGTGAGGAAGTGGTAGCTTAAACGATGGTGATCCGTGAGAATTTCTTTCAGCTCGGCGAGATAGAGCGGTCCCATGAAAGTGATTCCGGCGTCGAACAGGGTGGGGATGCCGGCAGTGACGAGGTAACCGGGCAGTTCGGCGGCGCCGATGGCATAGATGAACTCATGAAGCCTTCCTCTGCTTTCCACGATCATGTCGTCCTCCCCGGCGTGGGATTTGGTTTTTAATTATCTTCTTTAACTTTATCATTTGCCACTCGGACACGCAACATCCAACTCCAGGACGCTTGACCGGGTCATACCGCGGCGGCACTGTGTCGCCGAACAAGTTCGTCCCCCTGGTCAATAGGCGGGCTGCGGGAAAATATGCCCCTGGAGCCGCTAAAGAACGGATAATGAGATCGACAAGGGGCACGGTCGGCGGCAGTGGGAAAAAATCTTTGCTTCCCGTCCGGATTTAATATACAAAAACGGCGTGAAGGAACTCCTGACCAAATATCTCGACTACCTGACGGTGGAAAGAGGCGCCTCTCGCCATACCCTGGATGCCTATCGTCGCGATCTGCTTCGCTTTATCGCTTTTATGTCCTGCCGGGGAAGGGAGACTGTGGAAGGGATCACGCCGGAAGATTGCCTGGCCTTCATTGCCCACCTCCGGGGGCAGGGCCTGGCCGCAAATTCCGTGAACCGTTCCCTGGCGGCCCTGCGCGGTTATTACAAGTATCTGGCCGGGGAGGGGAAAAAGATCGTCAGCCCCTTCGACCGCCTGACCACCGGCAAGACGTGGATGCTCCTTCCCAGCGTGCTGAGTCTCCAGGACGTCGATCTGCTGCTCAGGCAACCGGGGATGGACAGCCCGGCGGCGATAAGGGATGCGGCGATCCTGGAGCTGTTGTATGCGGCCGGGATACGCGTATCGGAGCTGATCGAATTGACGCTCAACAGCGTCAACTGGCAGGCCGGTTTTATCGTCGTCATGGGCAAAGGGAGAAAGGAGCGGGTAGCGCCCATCGGCAGAACCGCCTATGATCTTCTGAGGCGCTACGTCGATGAAGCGCGGCCGGAGCTCCTCGCGGGAAAAACCGCAAAGCATTTTTTTGTCAATAGATCGGGAAAGATGTTCAGCCGCCAGGGGATATGGAAGCTCGTCAAGAAATACGCCCGGGAAGCCGGTCTGGAAAGCAATGTCCATCCCCACACCTTTCGCCATACTTTTGCCACCCATCTGCTGGAAGGAGGCGCGGACCTCAGAGCGGTGCAGGTTATGCTCGGCCATGCCGACATCGCCACCACCCAGATATACACCCACGTAACCAGGGAACGGCTGAAAAGCGTTCATAAGAGATTTCATCCCCGCAGTTGAAGAAAATGGAAACCGATTTCCTCCGGAAAAAGAAACCGAGCGACAGCAAACATTATCAGCGGCTGTTTCTGATTGTCGGCGCCGTACTCGGGGCGGCCGTCCTGCTCGTAGGTCTGATGTGGGGATTGGCGGCGATCTTCCCGAAGCATTTTAATGATCTTTCCTCGGGATGGATCCGGGTGAAGAATTTTGTCGCCTTCGCGGCCCTGGGCAAACAACCCCAATTTTATTATTTGAACATCGAAAAAAACGGCAGGGTGTATCGGGTCACCCCCCGGGAATATTTTGAAGTTACCTACAAAGACGAGTTCATAATCACCGGGGTGGCCACCGACGATTTGCGGGGGAAGGGTATTACCGTCGATATCGACGGAACGGGAAGGCGGAACGACTTTCAAGTGCTCATGAAGGGTATCGAGTTCGTGGACCGGGTGATGAAGCATGCCACGCCGGGCAAATACCAGTTGGCCGGCGGTGAGTACCGAATCCACGTCCGTTATCTGGATCGGGAGATAGGTTCCATTCCCATGAAGATCCTGATCCTGCCCCAGGACTGGCTGCGGCAAGCGCAGGGATCGGCAAACGAAAGGCAGCAGATCGACGCCCTGAAAAGGGCTGTCGCCGCCAATCCCGACGATACCGGGCTCAGAAAGGTTCTGGCCGGCATCTATTTCCGCCAGGGCGCCTATCGGGCCGCCATCAATGAGTACGAGCGGGTGTTGAGGCTGAATCCCCAGGATGGGGGCGCCCTGAAGGAACTGGCACGATGTCACTTGAGTCAGAAAGATTACGGAGAAGCGGTGAAAGTCTTTCAACGTCTCCTGGCCATACAGCCGAATGATCCTTCTATATACACAAGCCTAGGGGGCACATACGCGGCGATGGGGTCATGGTCCAAAGCGGCAGCGTCGTATCAGCAGGCGCTGCGGCTCAATAAGGAAGACGGCAACGTCCATTTCCTCCTGGGGAAGGCTTACGAGGCGGGAAATAAATTGACGGAGGCCATCGGTTCCTACCAGGCGGCACTGAACAGGAATCCCACGGACGACGATATCGTCGCCGCCCTGGCCAATGCCAATCTCAAGGCCGGAAACAACGATGAGGCGATCAAGTGGTACAGGGAGCTGCTCAAAAGGCAGCCCCGCAACGCCACCGCGTATGCCAACATCGGTTTGGCCTACGGCAACAAGAAACTTCCGGGCAAAGAGATGGAGAGCTACCGGAAGGCACTGAGCTTGAATCCCAAGGATCCTGTGGTCCAGTTCAATTTGGCGGCCGCCCTGGAGAAATCGGGTAAGGCTCAGGAAGCGGCCAAATATTATCGCAAGACGCTGGAACTCAGGCCCGACGACACCGATGCGCTTATGCGCCTGGCAGACATGGAAATGAAGGCCAAAAATTACGACCAGGCGATCAAGCTTTTCGAAAAGGCCCTGAAGAAGGTGAAAGACAAGGCGTCCGTATATGCCAATCTAGGCTTTGCCTATGGAGAGTTGAAGATTTACAAGCCGGCGGCGGAAAATTACGAACGGGCCTTGAAGGCCGGCTTCAAGAGCTCTCAACTGTACTACAATCTCGGATTCACGTACGCCAAAATGGGCAAGAAAAAGGAGTCGATCGCCGCCTACGAAAAATACGCCGCCGTACAACCGGATGAAAATGTTCTGAATATTCTGCTGGATGCTTATATGCGGGAGAAACGCTACGACGATGCCATCAAGGCGGGGAAGAAACTCTTGACGGTGACGAAGAAAAAGGGTGGCGCCTACGCCAGTCTGGGCCGGGCCTACGGCGCCAAGGGGGATACCGACCGGGCCATTGAAATGTACAAACAATCCCTGCATTACGATGCTGAGGACGACGCAACTTATACCGGGCTCGGGGAAGCCTACGAGAAAAAAGGGCTTTATCAGGAGGCGCTTAAGGCCTATCAAAGCGCCTATCAGCTCAATCCCGAATCCGCCCGGGCGGCAAGAAGAATTCCGGCCCTCAAGGTCAAAATTATCCAGGAAAGGCACCGGGGGGAAGAGTGAGGCCCGGCAGGCTCCCCAGGCAACTTTTATCCCGCCGGGAAAGAAATGCCAACCGCGGCCCTTTGGAGAAGGGTGAATCGATAAACCGATGAAAACCGTCACGATAGGAAATTTCAAGACCGGCACCGGCAGGCCGTTGCTGTTGATTGCCGGGCCCTGTGTTATCGAAGAGGAAGGGAAAACAAGGGAAATAGCGGCTTTCTTGAGGGATCTAACGGAAAGGATGAATGTCCCCTTAATTTTCAAGGCCTCTTATGATAAGGCCAACCGTACTTCGCTGCACGGTTACCGGGGGCCGGGACTGACACGCGGCCTGGAGATTCTGGGGAGGATCAAGGCGGATTACCGGATTCCGGTTCTCTCCGATGTCCATCGCTGCGAGGAAATAGCGGCGGCGGCGGCCGTTCTCGATGTCCTGCAGATTCCCGCTTTTCTATGTCGGCAGACGGATTTTGTCATGGCGGTGGCTAAAACCGGACGGGCGGTCAATATCAAGAAAGGGCAGTTTCTGGCTCCCTGGGACATGAAAAACGTAATCGAGAAGGTTACGGCGACAGGAAATGAAAACTTGCTGATTACGGAGCGCGGGACATCTTTCGGTTACAACAACCTGGTGGTGGACATGCGCTCTCTGCCGGTTTTGAGGAGCTGCGGCTACCCCGTCATCTTCGATGCCACCCACAGCGTCCAGTTGCCGGGCGGGATGGGGACGGCCTCCGGCGGGCAGCGGGAAATGATTCCTTACTTGGCCCGGGCCGCCGTAGCCGCCGGCGTCGACGGCCTTTTCTTTGAAGTGCATCCGGAACCGGAAGCCGCCCGGTGCGACGGGCCGAACTCGCTACGCCTGGAGGATTTTGAGGAATTGTTGACCATGCTGCTGCGGATAGACCGTCTGGTGAAGGGAAACGGTGGGGAATAAACATGGCAATACCCAGGGAACTGCAAGAGAAAATCATGCCTATCCGCCTCCTCCTCCTCGATGTGGACGGTGTCCTCACGGATGGCCGGATCGTGATGAACGATCATGGAGAGGAGTCGAAATTCTTCGACGTCAAGGACGGCCACGGCTTGAAGATCCTGATCCGTTACGGGATCGAGGTCATCTGGATCACCGGACGGCAATCACGGGTGGTCGAACACCGGGCAAAAGACCTGGGGATCAAGGAATACCATCAGCTGATTTGGGACAAGGTGGCGGTCTATGAAGAGATCCTGGCCCGCAGGGGTCTGCTCCCGGCGGAAGTGGCCTATGTGGGCGACGATATCGTCGATATCCCGCTGCTGAAAAGGGTGGGCTTTGCCGTGGCCGTGAATGACGCGGTGGAAGAGGCGAAACAGGCCGCCCATTATGTGACCTCCCGGCCGGGAGGCCGGGGTGCGGTACGGGAGGTATGCGACATGATCCTCAAGGGCCAGGGAAAATGGGAACGACTCCTTGAGAAATATTTCTCGTAAGCTGAAAAAGCCGCTGCCGGTCATCACGGCAGTGCTGATATTAATTGCCGCCGCCGTCTTGTTCTATTTGTGGGAGCGGGGAAAGGAAGAGGCGCAAAAGGTCCTGAAGATCCTTCCGGACCATGTGGACATGCAGCTCCGGGATGTCCATTACACCGATGTATCCGCCGATGGTGCCAAATGGGATATACGTGCGAATACAGTAACTTACGGTCGACGGGAAAACCTTGCCGTCTTCGATCAGGTAACGGTGGAAATGACCATGGCGGACGGACGGACCTACAGGCTCACAGGAAAGGAGGGATTCTACTGGACGGCGACCAAGGACATGGAAGTTCGGGGTAACGTGGTGATTATCTCGGATCAGGGGGACCGGATCACCACAGATAAGCTCTTCTATACGGAAAAAAACAAAACGTTGCACACCGATGCCCCGGTCATACTGGATAATGAAAAGACACGCATCCATGGGCAGGGGATGAGGTTGTCGATGAATGACCGTCGTCTCGAGTTGATGTCTCACGTCAAGGCGATCATAAAAACGGGAAAAATGTGAAAATGAAAATGAAAATAAGTGTTTTTGCTACCTGGTGCGCCTTTTTTGCCGCCGGCTTGATCCTGCTCCATAACGTTCCGGACGCGGCCGGTCAGGGAAAGCGGCAGCCCCTTCCCAAACAGCCGATCCAGATTACCTCCGATCGTCTGGAGGCCTTCAACGACCGGCGCCTGGTGGTTTTCGACGGGCACGCCGTGGCCGTGCAGGGTCCGAAAGTGATCCGCGCCGAAAAGCTTCTCGTTTACTACAAGCAGGCAACGGAGGAGGCCAAGCCGGAAAACGGCGTGGCGATCGCCCGGGGCGGCGATCTCGAGCGCATCGAAGCCCGGGGGAAGGTACGCATTACCGAGTTTAACCGCGTGGTCAGCGGGGAGGATGCCGTTTACTATCAGGACGAGCAGAAGATCGTCGTGACGGGCAATGCGGTGATGCGGGAGGGGGAAAATGTCGTCCGGGGAGAGCGGATTACCGTCCTGTTGAATGAAAACCGGGGGTTTGTAGAGGGGACTACGGACAAAAGGGTGTCGGCGACCATCTATCCCGGTGCGGACGACGGCAAAAAAAGATAGGCAGGCAGTGGACGATGGGAATGTTGGCGGCGAAAGGACTGGTCAAGATCTACGGCGGGCGGAAGGTAGTGAACAACATCGACCTCTCCATTATGGCCGGGGAAGTGGTCGGTCTTCTCGGTCCCAACGGTGCCGGCAAGACCACCACCTTTTATATGATAGTGGGGCTGATTCGCCCGGATGGCGGGAGTATCTCGCTCGACGGCGAAGACATCAGCAAAAGCCCCATGTATCTCCGGGCCAAAAAGGGCTTGAATTACCTGCCCCAGGAGCCGTCCATCTTCCGGAAACTTACCGTGGCGGAAAATGTCATGGCCATCCTGGAAACCCTGGACCTCGATGACCGCCAACGTCGTGAACGGATGAACGCCCTGCTGGGCGAGCTGGACCTGACGGCCCTGGCGGACAATCCCGCCTACTCCCTCTCGGGGGGGGAACGGCGTCGCGTGGAGATCACCCGCGCCCTGGTGACACAGCCGAAATTCATCCTCCTCGATGAACCCTTTGCCGGCATCGATCCTCTGGCAGTTGCAGATATTCAAAAGATCATATATAAACTGAAGGCAAAGGGCATCGGTGTGGTGATTTCGGATCATAACGTCCGCGAAACGCTGTCGGTCTGCGACCGTGCCTACATCGTAAACGAAGGCAGCGTGCTTGTGGAAGGAGATCCCGATACGATCGCCTCCTGTGAGCAGGCAAAAAAGATCTATTTTGGGGAAGACTTCTGCCTCTAAGGAAATATAGGCATGGCTTTTGAGCTGAAACAGAACCTGAAACTTTCTCAGCAGCTGATCATGACGCCGCAGTTGCAACAGGCGATCAAGCTCCTCCAGTTGTCGCGGCTGGAAATGGTGGACATGATCAACCAGGAAATGGAGGAAAATCCGCTTCTGGAAGAGATTTCCCCCGCCGAGGATATCGTCGAGGAGACACCGGCGGAAAGCGATAACCTGCGGACCCTGGAGAGCGATGAGATCAAGGCCGTAGAGCATACCGTCGAGATCACGGGGGAAGGCGACGGCCGGGAAGATTTCGACTGGAACAACTACCTGGAAGATTATGGCCCCATGGGGGTCACATACCAGCGGGCGGAAGACGAGGGGATGTCGTGGGACAATGTCCTGACCAAAACCCCCTCCCTTACCGACCATCTCATGTGGCAGCTCAAACTCTCGCCGTTGACTGAAGAAGAGATGCGCGTCGGGGAGCAGATAATCGGCAATCTGGATCAAAACGGCTATCTCATGGCGACGGTAGAGGAAATAGCCGCTCAGGAGCAAGTGGACGCCGCGGTGGTGGACAGGGTCCTCATGACGGTCCAGGGTTTCGACCCCCCGGGCATCGCCGCCCGGGACCTGACGGAATGCCTCCTGATCCAGGCCCGTCTCCTGGGGGATGCCAACCCCTTGGTGGCAACGATCATCCGGGATCACCTCAAGGAGCTGGAAACGAAAAATTATCACCAGATCGCCAAGAAGCTCAAAGTCGAGGTCGATGAAGTAGTGCAGGCCGTGATGGTCATCAGCAACATGGACCCGAAACCGGGCAGTTTGTTTCAGGAGGAGCGGGTGCAAACCGTCATCCCCGATGTCTTTGTCTATAAATCGGGGGAAGATTACAAGATCGTTCTTAACGAAGACGGGATGCCGAGGCTGCGGATAAGTAATTTTTATCGGGAGATCATGGCGGGCATGGACGGCGGCCGGGATGCCGATACGGGGAAGAAGTACATCAAGGAGCGCGTGCAGTCGGCGACCTGGCTGATCAAGAGTATCCAGCAGCGGCAGAAAACGATCTACAAAGTGACGGAAAGCATCGTCAACCATCAACGGGACTTCTTCGAGAAAGGGATCAATCATCTCAAACCCCTGGTCCTCAGGGATATCGCCATGGACGTGGATATGCATGAATCCACGATCAGCAGGGTGGTGACCAACAAGTACATGCAATCCCCCGCCGGTCTTTTTGAACTCAAATATTTTTTCAGCAGCGGGCTGTCCAAGGGGAACGGGGAAAACATCGCCTCCAAGAGCGTCAAAGAGGAAATCCGCAAGCTCATCAGCGAGGAAAATCCCAAAAAACCGTTAAGTGACAATGAGATAGTGGTGCTGCTGAAGGCGTCGGGAATTCGGATCGCCCGGCGGACGGTTGCCAAGTATAGAGAAATGATGAATATCCTGCCTTCATCGCGGCGAAAGAAATTCTTCTGAGAAAAAAAAGGGGTTGACTTTTCCGGGCGACACCAATATAGCACAAGACCTTTTTACGAGTAAAACCAGCGGGAGGGAAAAATGAAGATCACCGTGACCTTCAGAAATACAGAGGGTGAAGAATGGTTCAAAAATTATGTCGAAGATAAACTCGGCAAACTGAAGAAATACCTCGATCGCCCCGTGGAAGTGCGTGTGGTTCTGTCGGTGGAAAAGTTCCGGAATGTGGCGGAGATCAATCTCACCAACAACGGCATGATCGTGAATACCAGGGAAGAGGCGAAAGAGATGGCCCTGGCGATAGATGAAGCAGTAGAGAAAATCGAACGTCAATTGAAAAAGCATCGTGAGAAGATGCGTATCCACAAAGGCAGCGGCGTCAAGACCGGAGAGGGCGGCCTCGTCCGGGACAAGGAAGGGGAACTGGAAGATTTCGGGACGACCAGATTCGTGGAGACGCGGAAGGTGGTTTTAACCCCCATGTCCCACGATGATGCAATCATGGAACTGGAATCATCGAACAATCTCTTCATTATCTTCCGGGACACCGCCACGGAAAAAGTCGCCGTCGTCTATCGCCGGGATGACGGCAACTACGTACTGGTGGAAACCAACAGTTGACCGGCGGAATACAGAGATGAAGATTGCCGAGATTCTTAAGCAGGACTACATCGTCGAGCATATGCGCTCACGGACCAAGCGGGATGTTCTGGAGGAACTGGCCACCGTCATCCTGGGGGGACGTGAAGGCTATGATCCCGAGGCGACGGTCAATGTCCTCATGGAGCGGGAAAAACTAGGGAGTACGGGCATCGGAGACGGGATCGCCATTCCCCACGGCAAACTCGCCATTGTGAACGAAATGGCCATCTCTTTCGGTAAAAGCCCGGAAGGGATCGATTTCAACGCCATGGACGGAAAACCCGTCCATCTTTTCTTCCTCCTCCTCGCCCCGGAAAATGCCGCGGGCCAGCATCTGAAGATGCTGGCCAAACTTTCGAAGATGCTGAAGGATGAATCGTTTCGTAACGATCTGCTTGTCTCTGAGTCCAGGGATGAGTTGCTGCGTGTCATCCTGGAGAAGGACGATGCCTGTTGATTTACGCCGGCACACCGGCGGGGGCTCGGCAACGATCTTGCCGCCGGTGAATCATCCCCGACGCTGACATCCGGTTTCGAGGATCGTGACCAAAGGCGGCATAGCGCTTCAATTCCCAGGAGGCGGTAAAAATCAGTACCCGCGCTCCTGTACCCATGATGTGAAAATGTCGGTATGTTACCGATTATAAACATGTATCGTTGTTCCCGCCTGCGGTCGCGCCGCTCGGCTTTATTTTTCCGCAGCGATTCAACTCTTCCCGGCCGAGGCGGCTGGCTTATGAACAATCCGGAATGAATATAGGTCTGCACGGTGCGCTTGTCCAGTGGGCGGGGCGGGGGATCCTGCTGGTCGGGGAAAGCGGCGCCGGGAAAACGACCTGCGCCCTGGAGATCGCCCGGCGGGGGGGCGTGTGGGTCGCTGATGATCTCGTGATGGTGACGGATGGTCCGGACGGTCGGGTGTGGGGAAAGGCTCACGAAAAGATACGTGATCTCGCCTGGCTGCCCGTGGAAGGGATCTTTTCCATCCCCGGGCGTTATCCTGGGTGGCGCGTTGCCGGGGAGTGCCGGATAGATTGCGTCGTCGCCCTGATCAGAGGGCCGGCAAGGGAAGGGGGTCAATATCTTGCCGGGTCTCGGCGGCAGGCTCTCATAGATCGGCACACCTTATATTTCTCTGTTATGGTTGACAAAGACGTCCGGAAAACGGTGATGCGGATCCGGCGGTGTCTCCGGCGTCCGGGGGGCAGAGAGGGGTCATGATATGCAAGTAGTGGTGATTACAGGACTCTCCGGTTCCGGTAAGAGCACCGCCCTGCGGGCCCTGGAGGATATCGGTTTTTTCTGCGTGGATAATCTGCCGATCGTCATGCTGCCGAAATTCCTCGAAATCCAGTCCGATCCGGCGAAGATGATCTCCCGGGTCGCCATGGTCATGGACCTTCGGGAACAGAGCTTCCTGGAGAAATATCCCCGTATTTTCAAGAGGCTTCGTGATCGGGGCTATGTCATCGAGATCCTGTTTTTAGATGCCGCTGACGAGGCCCTGCTGCATCGCTTCAGCGAAACGAGGAGAAGCCATCCTCTGGCCATGAAGGGGTCGATCATGGAAGGCATCGCCATGGAACGGGAGAAACTGGCGCCGCTGAAGCTGATGGCGGCGAAGATCATCGACACCACGTCCTGTAATGTCCATCAGTTGAAAGAGGCCGTCCAGCGGATTTTTCTGTCCTCGTCTAATGAAAAACGGCTGCTCATCCACGTGACATCCTTCGGCTACAGATATGGATTGCCGGTGGATGCGGACATCGTCATCGATGTACGCTTTCTGCCCAATCCCTATTTTGTGGAATCCCTGAAGAATCTCGACGGGCATCATCCGCAGGTGCGGGAATTCATCTTGGCCTCCGATGAAGGCCGGCTGTTCATCGAGAAGCTCTTCTCCCTCATGTCCTTCTTGCTGCCGCTCTACGAAAAGGAGGGGAAGGTGCGGCTCCATATCGCCCTCGGCTGCACCGGGGGAAAACACCGTTCCGTGGCCATGGCGAACGAGCTGGCCGCTTATTTTTCCGGCAAAAACTACAACACCCAGGCCCACCACCGCGATATCGGCAAGAGTTGAAAGATCCACCCGATTCTTCAGACAAAAAGGCAAACCGTACCGACAGCCGCGGACGATGAAAGTCTCTTCATCAAACCGTCCATGTTAGGTAGACCAAGTATTAGAAATATTTGGAATTATTCACAGCGGAATAAATTTCCCGGCGATCGCAACGGGAAGCGGGCGCTCAAAAAGAGACCTGCATTTTGCGGGTAATGTTGTCCTGAATCCAGTGGGGATCCCACCACTCGGTGGGATTCACGAACTGTCCCCCGACCAGGATGGAAAAATGCAGGTGGTCCCCGCCCGCCAGCCCGGTCAGACCGCTTTTCCCCAAGACATCCCCTTTTTTGACCGTCTGTCCCGTTTTCGCGTCGATGCTCGACAAATGGGCATAGAGACTGAAGATCCCCAGACCATGGTCGATCAGGACCATATTGCCGTAGATGTCCAGGTACCCGGCATGGATTACGACACCGTTGTTGGCGGCTTCGACGGGGGCATTGGCTGTCGAGGCCAGATCGACGCCGAGATGAGTGCTTTCTCCGACGGTTTTGCCGGCGTGGACGTAAATCCGGTGATCGCCGAATTGGGCCATGGGCGCGGCGTCCTTCATGCGCAGAAAGGTTCCTTCCCAAAGCTGTCGGGGGACGGAATTACGGCAAAGGGATTGAATCGTCCGGAAGTTTTCTTCCCGCAGGGAGCCGTTGACATGGATAAAGACATCGAGGAGGGACTTCCCCGCCAGATCGGGATGATGGGCAACGAATTCCGGCATCTTCTGTTGCAGAAAGGCTTCGGAAGTGTTCATCCGGTCGCTCCGGAACTTCTTCTTCAGCAGCAGAAAGGGGAGATTTTGCAGGGTTTCGTTGCCGCTCTGGTCCCGGGCGAAAAGCCTGATCGAAGTCGCCCGGACGCCAGCGCTGACAGGCATGGCAAAGTAGGCGATCCGGCAGGGTTTGTTGTTGATCGTGACCGGATAGGATGGAAAGTGCCGATCATCGACCATGACTCCTGAGGAGGGAACGGATTTGGACGTATGAAAGAGGACCATCCCGGTACCGCCGGGATTGACATGCGTTACCGGTGTAAGAAGAAAGATCTGCGGGGGGAGGACATCGACGTTCACCAGACGGTTGAGGGAGGCGGAATTCCGCCACAGGGACCGGTCGGTTGCCGTGATGGAAAGTGTCGCCGGGCCGTCATGGAGCTTCAGCACCCGGGGATCCACAGGGATCGAGACGGAGTGACGGGCGGTTTTCCCCGGATAGTCTATCTTGGCGAGTACCCGGGTCTGATCGTCCTGCGTCAGGGTAACGGTGGAGTTTCTGAGGCCGTTGCCGCTGTCGGAGAAGGTGATCTCCAGGACCGTCCGGGAACCGATGCTGCGAATGTCATGAAGCATTTGAATCCGGGGGTTGCCGAATTCCCCGATGGTGGTGAAGAACCACCAGGAGAGGGCACAGACCAGGATGACGGCAGCGGTGAAGAAATAGATCTTGTAGGTTTTCATAGAACTGCTCTATATTTATTTTCCCCGGTCTTTGCAAGGCGGAAATTGAACGGCCGCATTGGATTCACGGCCTTGATATTGACGGTCATTGTTGCTATAGTTACCCGAAAATAAGCTTCACGAATGGAGAATTCATCATGACCGCGGGAAAGAAAGTGGTTCTCGGCGTGACCGGCGGCATCGCCGCCTACAAGGCGGCGGAACTGGTCAGAATGCTGGTGAAGAGGCAGATCTCCGTCAAGGTGATCATGACGGCACATGCCCGGGAATTCATTACCCCGCTGACCTTTCAGGTCCTTTCCGGAAACCCTGTCTTTTCCGACCTCTTTTCCCGGGAACATTACGATATGAACCACATCTCCCTGGCGGCGTACGGGGATGCCCTGGTAATAGCCCCGGCTACCGCCAATATCATCGGCAAGATGGCCGCGGGGATTGCCGATGACCTGCTCTCCACCGTCCTGCTGGCGACCGGAGCGCCGGTGATCGTCTGTCCGGCTATGAACGACGGCATGTATGCCCATCCCGTGGTTCAGGAAAACATTGCGGTTTTGCAGGGGCGGGGTATTCATTTCGTCTCCCCCGGCTATGGGGAACTGGCCTGTAAAACCACCGGTGCGGGGAGGCTTGCCGATCTGGAAGAAATCGTGGCGGCCATCGAGACGGCCTGGACGGAGAAGGACCTCGTCGGCGAGACGATCATGGTCACCGCCGGTCCCACCCGGGAGCCCTTCGATCCCGTCCGCTTTATCACGAATTATTCTTCGGGAAAGATGGGGTACGCCCTGGCGACCATGGCCAGGCGGCGCGGGGCGGAGGTCGTTCTCGTCAGCGGTCCGGCCGTACTGCCTGTACCTTCGGGGGTCGAATACGTTTCCGTTTCGACCGCTCTGGAGATGCGCGACGCCGTTATGGCCCATCTCGACAGGGCGACCGTGGTCATCAAGGCGGCCGCTGTGGCCGATTATCGCCCGGCGGTCCGGGCGGACAACAAAATCAAGAAAAGACAGGGCCCCCTGACCCTGCGCTTGGAGCGTAATCCCGATATCATCGCCGAAATAGGTGCCCGGAAGGGGGAACGGGTGCTGGTGGGTTTTGCCATGGAATCGGAAAATCTCCTTGCCAATGCCCGAAAGAAACTTTTTGCCAAGAATATGGATTTGATCGTCGCCAATGATCTCCATCAGGCCGGGGCGGGTTTTCAATGTGATACGAACATCATCAAGATTCTCGATCCCCAGGGGGGGATCGAAGAGCTGCCCCTGATGGACAAGCTCGCTGTCGCCGACCGGATACTGGATCGTGTCAAGGGTCTCCTCGATGCCGGAAAAAGATAGACAGGAAATGCTGCGGCTGATCCGGTCGCTCCGTTATCATCTCGAGGCGGAACGGGCCGCCGGGGGGAAAAGGGGGACCTTCTGTTTCCATGGCGCGGGGGGGGGCGGCGTCGCGATCCCCCTTCCCAAAGAGATTCCGCCGGCCCTGCCGGGGGTGTCTCCACCTTTGCTCGGGCGGAAGGAAAGGGAAGACCGGGAGTACCGCCGCCGGGAGCGGTCGGAGGCAAGGAAGCCGGAGACGGCGGTGGCAGCGGCGGCGGGACTGACGCCGCCGGGTGTGATGACCGGCGATCTCGGGAAGTTACGCGCCGAATTGGGGGAATGCCGTCGTTGTCCCCTTCACGGCGGGAGAAAGAACATCGTCTTCGGGGAGGGCAATCCCCGGGCCTCCCTGGTGTTCGTCGGCGAGGCGCCGGGTGCGGATGAAGACGCGCAGGGGCGTCCTTTCGTCGGCCGGGCGGGGCAGCTGCTCACGAAGATTATCGAGGCCATGAAGATGAAGCGTCAGGAGGTCTATATCTGCAACATTCTCAAATGCCGCCCGCCGGGAAACCGCAATCCCGCCCCGGGGGAGATTGCCGCCTGCGAACCCTTTTTGCTCCGGCAACTGGAGGCAATCAGTCCCCGGGCGATATGCGCCCTGGGGACCTTTGCCGCCCAGACGCTCCTGAAAACCGACGCCCCCATCTCCATCCTCCGCGGACGCTGGCACCGTTATCACGATATACCCCTGATGCCGACCTACCACCCCGCCTACCTGCTGAGAAATCCGGTACCGAAGCGGCAGGTATGGGAGGATGTGCAGCAGATCATGAACTATCTCGAGGACCTGAAGAGAGAGGAAAGGCAAGACCATGGACAACCTTAAGCGCGGATGCCTGATGACGGCCGTGGCACTGCTGGCGTTGCTCCTGGCCAAATCTGCGGCCTTGTCGGCGACCCCGCCTCCGGTCTTCAATCAACTCACCGTAAACGGGGCCATCACCCCGCCGATGGCGGAGTACATTCTTCAGAACATCACCGAGGCGGGCAAAGAAGGGGCCGAGGGGCTGATCATCCTCCTGGATACCCCCGGGGGTCTCGATCTGGCCATGCGGGATATCGCCAAAGGGATCCTCAACGCCCCCCTCCCCGTCCTGGTTTATGTCTATCCTTCCGGGGCCCGGGCGGCATCCGCGGGGGTCATCATTACCGTAGCGGCTCATGTGGCGGCCATGGCCCCGGGTACGAACATCGGCGCCGCGCATCCTGTCGGGCTGGGCGGCGGGACCGGTGACAAGACCATGATGGAAAAGGTGGCCAATGATGCCGCCGCCTATGTCCGCAGCATCGCCAAAATAAGGGGGAGAAACGAGGAATGGGTGGAAAAGGCGGTGCGGAAAAGTGCGTCCGTCACCGCGGAAGAGGCCCTGAAGAACAACGTCATCGACTGCATCGCCACCGATATCCGCCATCTTCTGACCCAGGTGGAGGGGAAACAGGTCCTCGTGGGGGAAAGAAAAAGGGCCTTGAAAACGGCCGGGGCAATCCTGAACGAAAGGAAGATGGGGCACCGGCAGCGGATACTCACCGCCTTGAGCGATCCCAATATCGCCTATATCCTTTTTCTTTTGGGGCTGGCGGGGCTCTATTTCGAGTTTTCCCACCCCGGTGCGATCCTGCCGGGTGTCGTGGGCGGCATATCCCTGATCCTGGCCTTTTTCGCCATGCAGACCCTGCCGGTGAATTATGCCGCCGTGCTGCTGATCCTCTTCGGGATTATCCTTTTCATCGCCGAGATCAAGGTGGTAAGTCACGGGATTCTCACCGTCGGAGGAATCACCTCCCTCGCCGTAGGTTCCCTGATGCTCTTTGATTCCCCCGATCCGGCCCTGCGGGTGTCCCTGGAGGTGCTCATCCCCACGTTGACCGTGATTTCCCTGTTTTTCGTCGGCGTGATCTATCTGGTCGTAAAGGCGCAGGTGCGGAGGAAACATACGGGTCGGGAGGGGATGATCGGTGCGGAAGGAAGGGCGGTTACGAACATCGACGGGGAGGGAAAGGTCATGGTCAAGGGGGAATACTGGGCGGCTTACAGCGACGAGCCGCTCGAGGAAGGGACGAAAATCACCGTCGTCGGCATGGAAGGTTTGCGGATCAAGGTGGCACCTAGCAAGGATAAGAAAGGGAGGGCAGCAAAATGACTTACACGGTAACCATTGTCGTTTTTCTGATCATCATGTTTCTGGCGTCGGCCATCCGGATCATGAACGAGTATGAGCGGGCCGTCGTTTTCCGTCTGGGGAGGATCATCGACATGAAAGGACCGGGACTGATCATCCTGATCCCCGTGATCGACAAGATGGTGAAGGTGGATATGCGGATCATCACCATGGATGTTCCCGCCCAGGACGTCATTACCAGAGACAACGTTTCCATAAAGGTAAACGCGGTGGTCTATTTCCGGGTCATGGATGCCAACTCGGCGGTGACGGAAGTGGAAAACTTCCTCTACGCCACTTCCCAGCTCGCCCAGACCACCCTGCGAAGTGTCTGCGGCCAGGTGGAGCTGGACGAGATCCTCTCGGAACGGGAAAAGATCAACCTCCATCTCCAGGAGATACTGGACCGGAGCACCGATCCCTGGGGGATCAAGGTGACACTGGTGGAGGTTAAGCATATCGATCTGCCGGAGGAGATGAAGCGGGCCATGGCCAAGCAGGCGGAGGCGGAACGGGAGCGAAGGGCCAAGGTCATTGCGGCCGAAGGGGAATTCCAGGCGGCGGAAAAGCTCATGGAGGCGGCATCGGTCATGGCGCGGGAACCGATCACCCTGCAGTTGCGGTACCTGCAGACCCTGAACCAGATCGCTTCGGAAAACAACTCCACGACGGTGTTTCCCATCCCCATCGATATGTTCCGTCCCTTCCTGGGCAAGGCCGACAAGTAAATGGGGATTGAGGAGGATAAATCATGGACAGAAGGGAAACCGCGCATGCCGTCACCGGCGGCCTGATCCTGATCACCCTGGGGGTCCTGATCATTCTCGGGAAAGCCGGCATCTGGTCGTTCAATGCGAGCTGGCCGGTCCTGCTCATCGTCATCGCCGTCGGGACGCTTATCCAGCGCGTCAAAGATCTCGGCGGCTGGATAATCCTGGCGGTGGGGGTGATATTTCTCCTTACCGACATCTTCGGGGTTCAGGTCTATGCCGTCGGTAAATATCTGCTTCCGGTCCTGCTCATCGTGGTGGGGGCCAATATCCTGATGAGACGGAAAAGGAAATGAAGGCCCCGCCGGGGAGTGACCGCGTGCCGCCGGTGGGGGAGATAGTTCTTGCCTGTCCGGACTTGGCGGGAATGATGGGTTTCTGTGAGGACTGCTACCGGGGGCGGGTGCGTGTCCTCTGGCCTTATCTGACCTGTTACTGTCAGTGCAACGGCGTCGGTGTCTATGCCGCCCTGACGGTGAAAAGAGAAAACGGCCGTGAAATGCTGCTTCCGGGTCCCTGGAAGATGAAGCTGGAAGAGACATGCGAGGAATTCGAGAAAAAACTCCCCGGCCGGACGGACACGGAACGACCAAATATAAAGATCGTCTTCCCCTGATGCCGGGACGGCTCTCAACATCTTGAAAAATAGCCGCAGATCCTGGTGACCTTGCCGCCGAAGCGAGGATATCCGGCTTGCCGCCCGTTATCCGATCTCGTCCCGGCGGAGGGACAAAGACCGGATAACGGGCGGCGCCGAGAAACTAATCCCGCTTGTTGGACTTCCTCCAGATACCCTGCTTTTCCGCGGCCTTGATCAAATCATCACGGGTGTCGGGATGGGCGATGTTGATGAGTCCCTCGGCCCGTTCCCAGGTGTTTTTCCCCTTCACGTTCAGTTTGCCGTATTCCGTAACGAAGATGTGGGCGATGGTTCTGCTTACCGTGACGATGCCTCCGGGAGGCAGATAAGGAACGATGCGTGATTTGATGTTCCCTTCCTTGTCCTTGTAACTGGAAGGCAGACAGACGAAAGACTTGCCGCCCTTCGATTCATAACCGGCCAGAACGAAATCCAACTGACCCCCCGTGCCGGTGATCTGCCGGAAACCGGAGGACTCGGAGCAGATCTGCCCGTAGAGATCGACCTCGATGGCGTTGTTGATGGTCACCAGGTTGTCGTTGAGAGCCGCCACCGCCGGTTTGTTGGTGTAATTGACCGGATAGGTGGCGCAACGGGGGTTGTCGTCGATGAAATCGTAGAGGATCTGGGTACCCAAAGCGAAGGTATAGACGATCTTGTAGGGATCGATGGTCTTCTTCGCACCGGTAAGTTTGCCGGCGTTGAACATGTGGACGTAGGCATCGACGAGCATCTCGGTATGGCAACCCAAATCCTTCAAGTCCGAATTCGCAATGTGGGTGCCCACCGCATTGGGCATCCCGCCGATTCCGAGCTGGATACAGCTGCCGTCCACCATTTCCTCGACGATATAGGTCGCCACTTTTTCATCCACCTCCGACGGCGGCGGGGATGGCAGCTGGGTCAGGGGAGGGTTTTCCCCTTCCACGATGTAATCCACTTCACTGATATGGACGGCCTCTTCATAACCGCCCAGACAGCGGGGCATCTTTTCGTTCACCTCCACGACGACCTTTTTGGCACGTTCGCACAAGGCCTTGGAATGGGAGCACTGGGGGCCGAAGTTGAAAAAGCCGTGCTTGTCCATCGGGCAGACCTGGAGCATGAAATAATCGAGATCTCCCATGTCCTGACGGACATAGCGGGGTACCTCCGAATATTTTACCGGGGTGTAATAAACGGGTACGCCTTTGTCGGCGAACTTCCGGTCGGCCCCGGAGAAGTGCCAGCTTATCCAGGTAAAAGATTCCCCCTTGGGGTCGGCGACAACCACTTCCGGGAGATAGGCGGTTACGCAGCTCCGGACTTTCACGTCCTGCAGCTCCCCTTTGCGCTGCGCCAGGGCCTTGTCGCAAGCCCGCACCATTCCCAGGAACGACCCGTATTCGACCCAGTCTCCCGATTTGACCAACCCTGCCGCCTGCGTCGCTGTTATCAGTTTCCGCTTGTATTCGTCCTGCAAACTCATTCCAACCCTCCTTGAAAAAGAATTTTTATCCCCTCTGCAGCCGCGTGATCCCCGGATCATAAAAAATAACCTCTAAGCTCCGGTGCGGATCCGCCGCCGACAATCCGGATTGCCATCCGGAAAGTCTTCTATCGGCGGCAATTTTCCCCGGGGAGGCAAAAAAATCAATATCAGAAGATATTAACAGGTATATTACAAAAGTTGTAAGTCAGGATAGTGAGGCGAGGTAAGACTGAAGGTTGGTTTTCTTTTTGTTCAAACCCAATTTCAGGCGGATACGGTGCCGGCAGATATTGATCGCACTCATTGTGACATTGAAGAAATCAGCGATTTCTTTAGTAGATTTTCCTTCCTTGATAAGATTTGCCACCTGGATTTCCCGGGCGGTGAGGTTGAAATGCTGGGTGGAAAGGGTATGGGAGAAAGGGGAAACGATATCCCGGAGGTTGGATTCCATGATCTTGAGATCGGATTTGAGGCGGGGGTCGTTAAGGGATCGTTTGAGCTTCTCCAGATAAGGTATGATCAGCTTCTTGACGTTGGACAAAACGTCCATGGCCAACTCGCTTTTATCCTCTTCCCGTTTCTTCAGCAGTACCCGCAGGGCGGCGTTGAGTTCCTCGAGCTCATGGGTCTTGGCTTCCAGTTCTTCCCCGCGCTTCTTCAGGGTCGCTTCGGCTTCCTTGAAGGCCGTGATATCCAGTAGGGAGGCAATGCTCTTCTTGGTGCCGGGAATCATATCCACGGTCAGATAGATATTCCTCAAACTGCCGTCTTTCTTGTACCAGCGGAATTCATATTTTTTCGGAGGGATGTCGGGATCGAGTCGGCGAAGATCATGATAGCTCTTCATGGCCGCAACGTCTTCCCGGTAAGTGAATTCCGTCCAGCTCTTCCGGTTCTCTATCTCTTCCTTGGAATATCCGAACTGTTTTACGAACTCATTGTTGACCAGGGAGATGGTCGTGTCTTCCTCCAGGACCATCGTTACCGCGCCGGTGGTTTCAAAGACCGTCCGGTACCAGTTTTCCGATTCCTTGATCCTTTCCTCGGCCTGCTTGCGGTCGGTGATATCCATGGAGTTGCCCAGGATGGCAGGTTTCCTCTCGTAGGCGATAGAGGCCACTGTTTCCATGATCCAGCGGATGCGGCCGTCTTTGGCGATAATCCGGAATTCGTAGGGAGAGGTGCTGAGCCCCTGCAACATCGCCCGGGCGTTTTCCCTCACCAGTTCCCGGTCCTCGGGATGAACGAGGGTGTCGGATTTTTTACCTACCAGCTCGTCCCGGCTGTATCCGGCGTAATAAGCGGCATTGGTGTTGACGAAGACAAATCTGCCTTCCTGGACGACGTAGATGCCGGCCACCGATTTTTCCGTAAGGGTTTGAAACATATCAGCCGCCGTTTCCCGGGGCGGAGGATAGGCCCTGTCGGTGCGGGGTGCCTTTTTCATTGTCTGCAGACCTCTCCGGTCATGAAAACACCCTCCCTTCCTACCGCAACAAAGGGGAGGGAAACAGGGATAGGCTGCTTTCATAAAAAAGGGTGACGATCTTGCCCGCCGGATCCCTGCTGCTTAGTTGACGATCGTCACCGGCGGTCGATAGAAAGGGCGGCGCCGGTTGCCTCGCCCGAAAGATTTCTTCACGGGCGGTCAGATTCGGCGGGCGGGAGCCGATCCAGACGACCGCCGCCGGGAGGTAATGGGGAATTTTCATGTCAACAGCACCGCGCCAGACCTCCCAGGGAGGTCTCCCGGTATTGGAACGGCATATCCCGGCCGGTCATGTTCATCGCCGCCACGGCTTTGTCCAGGCTTACCAGGTGCCATTCCGGGACGCCCTCCCGGGCGATGAGATAGGAGGTGTAAGCTTTGACGGCGCCCATGGCGTTTCTTTCTATGCAGGGGATCTGGACATAGCCCTGGACCGGATCGCAGGTCATGCCCAGATGATGCTCCAGTGCCGTTTCGGCGGCATTCTCGGCAATCCGGGCGTCGGCGTCGTTGGCCAGGGCGACGAGGGCGGCCCCCATGCTGGCGGCGACGCCGATCTCTCCCTGACAGCCGACTTCAGCCCCGGAAATACTGGCGTTGTGCTTGGCGATAAAGCCCACGGCGGCCGACCCCAGCAGGGCCCGGCGCACCTTTCCCAGGGGAACCTTGCCGTGGCGGCGCAGGAGATAGACCAGGGCGGGAATGACGCCGGCAGATCCGCAGGTGGGCGCCGTAACCACCAGGTGGCCGGCGGCGTTTTCCTCGGCGGCGGCGAAGGCGTAAGCACAGAGATAGACAAGGAGCCGTTCGGCACTCCGGGACATTCTCCGGGCGCGCTGGAAAAAAAGCGGCCCTTTCCGGTGGAGCCGGATCGGTCCCGGCAGATAGCCCTCGTTCTGGAGGCCCCGCCGGACGGCGTCTTCCATGGCGGCAATGATCCGGTCCAGACGGTCGTTGATTTCCCCTTCGGTTCGCCCCGTGACGGCCCGCTCGTTGGCCAGCATGAGGTCGGGGAGCGCCAGGCGGTGTTTTCTGAGCAGCTTCGTCAACTGGGCGGCGTTTTCATAGGGATAACGGGGATTACCACGGGGCGGCTCCTGACCGCCTTTCCATTGGATGAACCCGCCGCCCACGGAGTAATACTCTCTTTCCAGGATCGTCCCCTGCGGGCCCGTGAGACGGATGATCATGGTGTTGCTGTATGGGAAATCCGTGGCCCCGTCGTGGAAGATCAGGTCGGTCTTATGGAAGGGCAGGCGTTGGGAACCGATCTCCAGGAACAGGGGGGTATGGGTATCGAGGTGGATGGCATCGAGAATATCCGGGGGACAATCTTCCGGGTCATGGCCCATGAGCCCTGCCAGGACGGCCCGGTCGGTGCCGTGACCTTTGCCGGTGGCGGCCAGGGAACCATGGAGCAGGATCTGCAAGCGCTCGGCGCGGTCCAGAAGCTCCGGTGCCATGCCTCTCAGGAGCAGATGAAAGTCCCGACCTGCTTTCATCGGCCCTATGGTATGGGAGCTGGACGGTCCGGGGCCGATTTTCAACAACTCGAAAACCGATGTGGTGATGGCCGCCAATTCAATCCTCCTGCCTCGAAATTAATTTAAAATATACCAACGGGGGTGTTTGAGATCGGTTCCGCTGCGATGGACCGAGGGCCGTTTTAGGCCCGGATCGCCTTTGTCGTCGCCTTTTGTCCAGAAGGGACCACACGAAGATCTATTATCATAAATGATCAACGATAACAAACAAATAAACAACCACGCTTTGATGGCGGCGTCCCGGATCCTTCCGGATAAATTTTCGGCCGCTACCGGATCCGGTCGCGGGAGCAGAGGGAAAGGGAGGTTGCATTGTTGTCCGGGCTGTGATTTACTGGCGTCATGCCGGGGAAATCAATTGCGAGCCTGTTGCGGTCAAGAAAAGAATCATCGCGCGCGCAACGATGGTTGAGGACAAATATACTGCTGACGGCGGTACTGATCTTGTCCCTGGCGATCCCGGCGGTGGCCGGGACGGGCCGGGATACCACCCTCACTTTTCTTGGCGCGGCCCGCACCGTGGGGGGAAGCGCTATCCTCCTGCAGACGGAGAAGACCGGAATCCTCATCGATTTCGGTACCCCCCGGGAAGGGATGACCGCCTCCGGGGATAACCTCCCGCCCGTCGATCCGGTCGCCATCGACTGGGTCCTGCTTACCCATGCCCATAATGATCATGCCGGCCGTATCCCCAGCCTGTATCGGCGCGGGTTCCGGGGCCGGGTGGTCGGAACCGCCGCCACGAAAGACCTGGCGAAACTGAACCTGACGGCGAGCCTCAACTATGGCGAGGATGGAGAAAAGGCCCCCTTCGGATCCGAAGACATAGACGCGATGATGAGGAATTATCTCTCCCTCCCCTACGGCCGCCGCTATAGACTCAGCGAAGACGTGACGATCCGTCTCCAGGACGCCGGCCATATCCTGGGCTCGGCCATGATCGAGCTGTGGCTCCACACGGGAAAACATACAAGCAAGATCGTCTTTACCGGCGATGTGGGCAGCGGCACGATTCCCCTCCTGCGGGAGCCGGCGTTCATTGAGGAAGGGGATTTCATCGTCATTGAAGCGACATACGGCCTTGTCCGGCGGGCAAACAATAACGGGCTCCGGCCCCTGGACCGGGAGATCGCAGCCACCCTCGCCGCCGGCGGCAGTGTCCTTATTCCCGCCTTCAGCATGGACCGTACGCAGAAGATTCTTTTTACTCTGGGCCAAATGAAGCGCCGGGGGCTTCTTCCCGAAACGGTGCCGGTATTTGCGGACAGTACCCTGGGACGCAAGGTCACCAATGTCTATCGCCGCTACGGCGGATATCTTCACCCCGAAGTACAACGGGAGCTGGCCCAAGGACATGATCCCTTCCGGTTTCCCGGGCTGCGGGAGGTAAGCGGCGACGAGGCCCTCCTGGCCCACGATCGGTCCGGAGGGGCGATCTTTGTAACGGCGAGCGGGATGCTGGATCACGGCAATGCCCCCCGGCATCTGGATAAGATGTGCGAAAATCCAAATAATCTCCTCGCCATCGTGGGCTGGCAGGCTCCCGGTTCTCTGGGGGCGGCGCTGTTGGAAGGACAGAGACGCATCGTGATACCCCGCTTTACCCGTGCGGGTATCCCAGGGGAGCGGCCGCCGGGGGAAAAAATCGAAAAAGAGGTAAGGATGCGGATCAAGAGATTCGATGTCTTTTCCAATCATGCCGATGCCTGCCGGCTTCTCACCTGGCTTTCCCGTTTTCCCAAGACCAAACAGGTATTTGTGGTCCACGGCGATGGGGAAAACACCCGGCGGCTCGCGGTGAAGATCACGCAGAATCTCGGCTTCCGGGCCGTGGCTCCGGAAAAGGACGAAGTATTTCATCTTGACGCCGTAAAAGACGACCGCCCCCTCAAGAAGGGTGCCGCGCCGTGCGCCGGTCTGACGGAAGCGGACACGTTGACCGCGGAGGACTGAGGAGCGGCGTCGCATTGCTTTGACAAGGGAGCCGGTGGTGTGATAGTCAAATCAACTTTCTAGAATGGTAAAGATTGTGAAAGGTTCATAACGGTGTGCCGTGAGCAAGGGGGATGGAGATAAACGGCAGCCCCACCCAGAGTTTCCCTTCGCGGGGGGACGGATATTTAAGTGAATAAAAACGAGGAGATATAATTGCGCATTCCGGCGAGAAAGATCATCATCCCTCTGGCGACAGTTTGGGTGTTGTTATGCGGTGCCGCCGTCACGACGGCGGCACCCGTTGTCCGGGAGGGTGAGGAGCTGACTCTGGATCGCTGTCTCGAGATCGCCGTCCACAATCAGCCGGAGATTCTCCAGTATCTTTACGCCGCCAGGGTCAACGAGGCGGATCTGGGCCGGGCCCTGTCGGGTTACTATCCCCAGTTGGACGCGAAATCCACCTTCAACAGTTACAACCTGGCCAGGAAAACCGACGATCCCTACCCGCAGATCAACAGCCTTTACGGTTACAGGTACGGAGACAACACCCTCAATCTCACCCAGAAAATCTACGATTTCGGAAAACGGGAGGACAACGTCGCCGTGGCCCGCCTCAATGTCGATTCCGCCCGGATGGACATGGAAAACAAGATCACCGCGGTGGTCAACAACGTCAAGAACGCCTATTACCAGGTATTGAAAGCGAAACTTTCCCGGGATATCGAGATGGAGGTGCGCGATCAGTATCGCCGGCAACTGGAGCAGGCCCGGCTCTTTTTCGCCGCCGGCAAGAAACCGAAGTACGACGTCACGAACGCCGAGGTCTATTTGAGCGGCGCGGAACTCCGGCTCATCGACGGCGAAAACGAACTAAGCAAGGCCTGGGTGGCCCTGAACAGCGCCATGGGTTACGATGGTTCGGCAAGATACACCATCCGGGAACTGAAAACCCTCGAGAAGCTCGAGATCACGGAGCAGGATGCCCTGGCAAGGGCCTACCGGAACCGCCAGGATCTCCAGTCCCTTCTGGTGCAGAAGACAGCGGCGGAAAGATCGGTTTCCCTGGCGAAGAAAGATTATTTCCCCTCCCTCGATGCCAATGCCGGTTATGAATTCGCGGGTAGTCAGACCCCTCTCGCCCAGGGCTGGAATGTCGGGGTGGGACTCACCTGGAATCTCTTCGCCGGTTTTTCCACGCAGCAGAATGTTCAGAAGGCCCTGGCCAACCTCAAGATCACGGAGGCCAAAATAGCCGCCGTCCGTCTGCAGATCAGGCAGGATGTACAGACGGCGCTTCTCAACATGAAAAGGGCCGATGAATCCATTGCCAATGCCCAGCTCCAGGTACGCCAGGCGACGGAAAACCTCGAGTTGGTGAATCTCCGTTATCAATCGGGGCTGGCTACGTCCCTGGAGGTCACCATCGCCACGGTCAATTTCAGTCAGGCGAAGCAGACGCGGGTCAATGCCTATTACGACTATGTGCGGGCCCGGGCCAACCTCGAAAAGGCGATGGGGTTAAGATAACAGGACCGCCGGCATAACGGGTCGGCAAAGGAAAGCGGAACAAGCCGGACCGGGGAGGGCTTGTTCTTGAGTTCCCCATTGAGTTTAAAGGGATATTTTTCGATATGCAGACAATTGCGTGGACATCAGTTAACCAGACGCGGCGGCAGGGTAGGGGGGCGATGGATAAGTTTTTTAGGTCGGGAAAGACGCTGCCGCTTTCCATACTTACCCTGCTGACCCTCATTCTCGGCGGCTGCACCAAAGAGGCCCCGCCCCCGGCCTTTCCTCCGGCTACGGTCCTGGTAGCCAAAGCCGTGAAAAAAGAAATGCCCCTGGCGATCGCCGCCATCGGCACGGTGGAGGCCTATCGATCCATCAACGTCTATTCCCGGGTGACGGGTCAGCTCCTCCGGACGCATTTCCGGGAGGGTGAGGATGTCCGGGCAGGTCAGATCCTCTTCACCATCGATCCCGCCCCCTTCCGGGAGAAACTGCATCAGGCCGAGGCCCGGCTGGCAAAGAGCAACGCCCAGGCGCAGTTCAACGAGGCGGAGGCGAAACGTTACGCCTTCCTCCTGGAAAAGGGGGCGGTGTCCAAATCGGAGGCGGACCGATACCTCACCGATGCCGCCGCCTATGCGGCCACGGTAAAGGCCGATCAAGCGGAGGTGGAAGACGCCCGGCTGAACCTCGCCTATTGTTCCGTTCGGGCCCCCTTTGCCGGGCGGACCGGCGTTTATGGGGTGAACCTCGGCACCGTCGTCCGGGCCAATGAAACATCGCTGACGACTCTCAACCAGCTTGTCCCCGTCTATGTGCGTTTTTCCGTCCCGGAGAAATATCTGGCCCAGATCAGGAAATATCTCGCCGCCGGTACTGTTTCGGTAATGATCGTCCCCGAGAAGAACATAACGGTGGCTGTGCCCCCGGGGAAACTGGTATTTGTGGACAACGCCATCGACGCCGCCACGGGGATGATCAGGTTGAAAGCCGAATTCCCCAATCATAACAAGGCCCTCTGGCCGGGTCAGTTCGTCGGTGTTTCCCTACGTCTCACCACCCAGCCCGATGTTGTCGTCGCTCCGCTGCGGGCCGTCCAGACCGGCGATCAGGGGCAATTCGTCTTTGTCGTCAAGCCGGACCTGACGGCGGCAGTCGTCCCCGTCCTCCTGGACCGCACCCAGGGTGAGGAGGCGGTGATCGTCAAGGGCCTGCAGGGTGGGGAGACGGTGATCACCGACGGGCACTTGAAGGTCCGGCCCGGGGGAAAGGTGGAGATCAGGGAGACCCTGGGCGCCGAACCGGGGCGGAATGAAAACAAAGGCAGTGCCGGGGGGCAAGGCCGGTGAACATCTCCGCCCTTTGGATCCGCCGCCCCGTCATGACCAGCCTGGTCATGGTCGCCATCCTGTTTTTCGGGATCATCGGCTACCGGAATCTTCCCGTCAATGATCTGCCGCAGATGGATTATCCCACCATTCAGGTGACCGCCGCCCTGCCCGGTGCCAGCCCGGAGATCATGGCGGCTACTGTGGCCACCCCCCTCGAAAAGAAATTCTCCACCATCCAGGGACTGGAAGCCATGACTTCCACCAGCACCCAGGGCGGCACCTCCATCACCATGCAGTTCTCCCTGGACCGGAATATCGACGCCGCGGCGCAGGACGTCAATGCCATGATCTCGGCCGCCATGGGGATCCTGCCGCCGCTGCCGGCGCCGCCGACATACCAGAAGGTGAACCCCGCGGAATGGCCCATCATGTTCTATGCCATGGTGGGGGAGACGGTAAAGGATACGAAGAACTACGACTTCGTGGATACCGTTATCGCCCCCAACCTTTCCACGATCCAGGGCGTATCCGAGGTGATCAAGTACGGGAAGAAATATGCCGTCCGTATCCAGGTCAACCCGCACCGGTTGACGGCGAAGGGGATCGGCATCAACGAGATCGCCGCCGCCCTGTCCCAGGCGAATGTCAGTATCCCCGGGGGAAGTCTCGACGGCCCTTACCAGTCTTATGCCCTGGATCCCCAGGGGCAGCTCCGGACCGCCGCGGCCTATGCCCCCCTCATCGTGGCCTACGAACAGGGCTACCCCGTCCGGATCCGGGATGTGGGACGGGGGGTGGACAGTGTGGACAACAAGAAAGTCACCGTCTGGTACGCCAACGATGACATGTCCCAACGAACCGTCGTATTTGCCGTCCGGAAGCAGCCGGGGGCCAATGCCGTGGAGGTGGCGTCCCGGGTCAAGGAGATCATGCCCCAACTCGGTGAACAGATCCCCCGGGGTGTGGAGATCCGACTCCTTTTCGATCAGACGGACTTCATCAAGGAATCCATCAAGGATGTGCAGTACACCCTCCTGTTGACAATTTTTCTGGTCGTGATCGTCATATTCCTGTTTTTGCGCTCCCTCCAGGCGACGATCATCCCCAGCGTCGCGGTGCCTCTGTCCCTGGTCGCCACCTTCGCCGTCATGTACCTCTGCGGCTACAGCCTCAACAACCTTTCGCTCATGGCTCTGGTTCTGTCGGTGGGTTTCGTCGTCGACGACGCCATCGTCATGCTGGAAAACATCATCCGCCGCATGGAGCAGGAGGGAGAAGATGCCCTGACCGCCTCCCTGTCGGGCGCCAGGGAGATCGGCTTCACCATTCTCTCCATGACGGTCTCTTTGGTAGTGGTCTTCATCCCCGTGCTGTTCATGGGCGGCATTGTGGGCCGCCTCCTGCGGGAGTTCTCCGTGAGCATCGCGGCGGCCATCCTCATTTCCGGTTTCATATCCCTGACCCTCACACCGATGATGGCCGCCGTTTTTCTAAAGAAGCACGGGGAAAAAAGGCCCGGGCGACTCTACGAAGCCTCCGAACGGGTCTTTGCCGCCATGCTCGCCGGTTATGATTGGAGCCTCCGGCAGGTCCTCCGGCACCGCCGGGCGGCCCTGATCCTGACGGCAGTCATTATGGCGGGGACGGTATGGCTCTATCGAATCTCTCCCGGCGGCTTCATCCCCAGCGAGGACCGGAATTTTTTCATCTGCTTCACCATGGCCGCCGATACGATCTCCTTTACGGACATGGCGGCCCACCAGAGCGTTCTCAACAAGATCATCATCGATGATCCTGATGTGGACGGCATCGTCTCTGTAGCTGCCGTCCCCAACAACAACAAGGGCTTTATCTTTGCCCGCTGTTTGGACAGTAAGAAGCGTAAACGTTCCGTCGATCGGATCATCAACGAACTCCGCCCCCGCATGAACGTCATTCCCGGTCTTTTGGTCTTTCCCATGAACCCGCCGCCTATCGAGATCGGCGGCAAGGAAACCAACGCCATGTTCAACTATACCCTAAAAAGCGAGGATCTGGACACCCTCTACCGTTACGGCAAGGAATTCGAGCAGCGGGTGCGGGAGCTGCCGGGACTGACGGACGTGAGCAGCGACCTGAGCTTTCGGAGCCTGAAGATGGAGATCCACATCGACCGTGACAAGGCCTCCACGCTCGGGCTCACGGCGGAGCAGATCGAGAAGGCCCTTTCCTACGCCTTTGCCGGCGGCAAGGTAAGCACCATTTATGCATCGACAACCCAATACGATGTGATCCTCGAACTCGAAGAGGAGTTTATGGCCTATCCGGATATTCTGGAACTCATCTACGTCAAGTCCCGCTCGGGACAGCTTGTGCCGCTGAATACCGTGGCGACGGTGAACAAGACCCTGGGACCGTTGGCGGTGAACCACCAGGGGCAACGTCCGGCCGCGACCATATCCTTCAACCTCCTGCCGGGACAAGCCATCGGGCCGGCGACGGAACAGATCCGTAAAGTGGCGGAGAAATACCTCCCGTCGTCCATCTCCGGTAGTTTCGAGGGCGCGGCCCAAGCCTTCGAAACCTCCTTCGCCAAGCTCGGTTTCCTTCTCTTTGTCACCATTGCGGTAATCTACATGGTCCTCGGCATCCTTTATGAAAGCTACCTGCACCCCATTACCATCCTTTCCGCTTTACCGCTCGCCGGGTTCGGTGCCCTGGCGGCCCTCCGGATCTTCGGGATGGAGCTGGACCTCTACGCCTTCGTAGGCATCATCCTTCTGGTGGGACTGGTGAAGAAAAACGGGATCATGATGATCGACTTTGCCCTGGAGGCGGAACGGAACGAAAACAAGACCGCGGAAGCGGCGATTCACGAGGCCTGTATGGTCCGCTTCCGTCCCATCATGATGACCACCATGGCCGCCCTGTTCGGGACCCTCCCCATCGCCCTGGGTATCGGGGCCGGGGGCGAGTCCCGGCAGCCCCTGGGCGTGGCCGTCGTCGGGGGCCTGTTTTTCTCTCAGTTTTTGACCATGTACATTACGCCTGTTTTCTATGTCTATATCGACAGGTTCAATTCATGGCTCACAAGAAAAAACATTGCCCAATAAATTGCCAAAGAGGTTAGGTGATATGCAGACAGACACCGTTAAGACTTTACAGCATTGCGAATCCCCCGGGAGCGGAAGTATGGATGCGTTGCATGGTAAAACACGGCCCCCCGGCCGCCGGCCTGGACGGAGCCGGGAAAAGGTCGGCCGGCGATTGCCCGGGGGACGCATCGTCATGTTTTTGGCGTTGATCTTCCTCCTGGCCGGTTGTCTGCCGAAGGCCGCCGTTCCCCCCGCGGCGCCGGCACGGGTGGCGGTGGTGCTCGGTGCCGGGGCGGCCAAGGGCTTTGCCCATATCGGCGTCCTGAAGGTCCTGGAGGCGAACCGCGTTCCCGTCCATATGGTGGTCGGGACCAGCGCCGGCAGCTTCGTGGGCTGCCTGTATGCCTATGGTTACAACGCCTATCAGCTCCAGGGACTGGCCATGTCCCTGGAGAAGGACGATATCGCCGATTTGACCATTCCCGACAACGGTTTCGTCAAAGGGGAGAAGTTACAGCGCTATGTCAACAATGCCGTGAGGAACACCCCCATCGAGCGTTTCCGGATTCCCTTCCATGCCGTGGCGACCAATGTCCAGACCGGGGAGGAGACGGTCTTCGGTCAGGGAAACGCCGGCATGGCCGTCCGGGCAAGCTGCTCCGTTCCCGGGGTGTTTCAGCCGCCCCGTTTCGGAGGCGCCGTCTATGTGGACGGCGGCGTCGTGGCCCCGGTGGCCGTGGAGACGGCGCGTCGTTACGGTGCCGAGGTGGTGATTGCCGTGGACATCTCCGGCGGGGTGAGCCCGGCGGCCCCCCAGGGGACCATCGAAACCATTCTCAAAGCCATCGACATCATGTACAACCGCATCGCCCTCACGCATCTGAGCAAGGCGAACGTGGTCATCCGACCCAATGTGGGGGCCATCGGCGGCGCCGATCTGTCCCGGCGTCACGAGGCCATTCTGGAGGGTGAGAAGGCGGCGGTGGCGGCCATGCCCGCCCTGCAGCAGATATTGAACCGGCTCCGTCAGGAAGGACGGCTGCCGTGAGCGCCCGTCGCGCCGCCGCCCCGGGGAGGCCGCAGGCCGACAAAAGGCCCGGGGCGTCATAAAGGACCGCCCGGGGCGAAAATAAGACAAGGAGTATTTCGTTATGGAAGGAAAGGTAATCATTACCGCCGCGATCACCGGCGGCGTTCATACCCCGGGCATGTCCCCCTACCTCCCCATCACCCCCCAGCAGATCGTCGAGGAGTCGGTGCGGGCCTGGGAGGCCGGAGCGGCCATCTGCCATATCCATGTCCGGAACCCGGAGACCGGCCGGCCGTCGCCGGACATCAACCTCATCCGGGAGGTTATGGCCAAAATCAAGAGCCGCTGCCCGATTATCGTCTGCATCTCCACCGGGGGCGGCATCGGCATGACGGTGGAGCAACGGGTCAAGCCGGTACGGCTGTTCCGGCCGGAGCTGGCCACCCTCAATGCGGGTTCCATCAACTTCGCCATGTTCCACAAGATCGAAAAATACGGCAACTTCAAATACGATTGGGAAAAGGCCTATCTGGAGATGACGGAGGATTTCATCTTCCCCAACACCTTCAAATCAATCCGTCAGTTTCTGGAGATTTTCGACGAGCAGGGCACCAAACCGGAACTGGAGGCCTATGACGCGGGCATGATCAACAACATCGCCTTCCTCATGTCCCGGGGGCATATCCGCAAACCATTGTTCCTGCAATTCGTCCTGGGGATTCTCGGCGGCATCTCGTCCTCCCCGGAGAATCTCCTCTTCCTCATCGATTACGCCCGGCGGCTCATCGGCGATTTCGAGTTTTCCGTCTGCGCCGCCGGCCGGTGGCAGTTTCCCATGGCCACCCAGTCGCTGCTCATGGGCGGCAACGTCCGGGTGGGACTGGAGGACAACCTCTACATCGCCCGGGGGAAACTGGCCACCGGCAACGCCGAGCAGGTGGCCAAGATGGTCCGCATCGCCCGGGAGCTGGGCATCGAACCCGCCTCTCCCGACGAGGCCCGGCGGATCCTCGCCCTGAAGGGCGGGGAAAACGTCAATTTCTGACCGGCAGGAGTCCCCCAAATCATCCCTAAAGGACTACCTTTTCAGAACAGGAAGCGCACGCCGGCGTTGACGGCCTGAGCCCAGAAATCATGCTGGCCGAACTGGAGCTCGTAATTCAGGAACCACGTGGTCCTCTCCTTCCATTGCAGCGACACCCCTGTTCCCGCGGCGGCGTAGTTGTTTTCCAGTCCCGGGGCGGTTACGGCGAAGGCCGAACCGGTCTGGGCCAGAGAGGCCAGGGTGGTCTGATCGGGAGAGGCGAATTCATGGCGCCATGCCGCCCAGAGGCGGGGGAAAAGTTTGATCCCGTCCCCTTCCCACCGCCAGGCGAGGCGTCCCCCTGCGCTGCCCAACAGGGATTCCACCGACCTTCGGTCCACGTGGAGATTCAGGGAGTCGGCACCGGTTTCCGTGTAATCCCCCACACTAAGACGGATGTATTGCAGGGATAAGGTGGGACCGAGGACCCATTTCCCCCTCTTGAAGTCGTAGCCCGTCCCCCCGTAAGCGGAAAGCTGATCGCCCGAAGGGTTGGCGTTGGCGGTGCGGTCCAGACCGGGAAAGACGATCCGCCGGGTATTGTCGTAACGGTTCCAGCCCCAACTCACCTGGGCATCGCCGTAAAGGGCGTCGCCGTACAAGGATCCGTAAATACCGGCGGTATAGCCTTCCATCTTCACCGTGCTGCCGGCATCGTCAATAAAGGATTTCGAGTAGTTGTAGCCGAAAAGGACGCCGGCCACCGCCCGGGAGGAGAAGCGGTAATCCATCCCCATGGTGACCCCGCTGTTGCGGTAATTGTAACCCTTCTGCTCCGGCGTATCCTTCTGGTCACCGAGGATGATGCTCCCCTTGGCGAAGACACCCCAGCGGGGATCGGCGTCGGCGATCAGCATGCCCCGGAGATCGTCGCCGTTGGCCGCCAGGATTATGGGGAGGCGATCCGGGTCGTGGCGCCGGTTGCCGTCGAAGATCTCGAGACCGGAAAAGCTGACCCCCTGGATTCCCGCCCGGAGATCGTCCAGACGGCCGGCAACGTTGCCGGACTGGAAGACCGCCGCCCGGCTCGACATGGTGGTGTGGGCGGCGCCGTTGATAGGGGCCAGGGCCGAAAAGGCCACCGCCACCTGGGAATCCGTTGTCAGGGCGTCGATCTTGCTTAACACCGCATCCAGGTCGCCGGTGGCGCTGTTGGCCAGGGGGGCGAGCATATCGCTCACCGCCCGCTGATTGGCGTTCAAAGAAGAACGGAGGGAGGAATTGGTATAATCGCGTTCCGTAAGGAGATAAACCTCTTTTTCGTCGGCGGTGTATTGGGGGGTGAATTTCAGGGTGGGATTGATATAGGTGGAGAGGGAGGAAAACCTGCCGATCACCTTCGCGGCGGTCAAGAAGCTGGCAAAGCGGGTATTGGGCTTGGGAACGCCGCTTCCCTGCCAGACGGTTTTCAAGAGGCCGTTGAGGTCCGCCACGCCGGTGACGGCCAGAATATCGTTGCTCGTTGCCGAGGCCACTTCGATGGCGAGGGTTCCTTCCGCGTTCTGGGTGTAGTTGCCGGCAACCGTCAGGGTGCCGATGGAATTGCCGGGTTCCACGGAGCCTTTGTTGGCGAAGATCGTTCCCACTTTGCCGGTACCGCTGAGCACCCCCGCGGCGCGAATCTCCATGTTCCCGCCCAGGACGCCGCCTGAGCCCATTATGAGTCGGCCGTTGCCGATATCCGTGGTTCCCGAAAACCCCGAGGCGTCGCCGTTGATGGTCAGGATCCCCGGTCCGGACTTGTAGAAGACGCCGCTGCCGGTCAGTTTCCCGTCGAGGACGGAATCGTAGGCCCCCCCGAGGTCGAAGGTTCCGTTGACCTCCAGGGTGCCTTTCTTGAGGGTGAGGCCGTCACGGACGGTGAAGGTATAGCCGTTATTGACCTTATAAGCGGCGTTGTCGTATTTGGTCATCGTCAGGGATTCCGCCTCGATATTGTTGGCCCCGAAATCCACGGGCCCGTCTTTCTGGAGTTCCATTTTTCCCAGATGAAAGCGGAGACCATACTGAAGCCAGGTGCCGGTGTTGTTCGCCGCCACATCCACCAGCTTCAGGGTCCAGGTCCCGTTTTTCTGCTCTCCCCAGAAGGCGTTGGTCAGGAAGGTCCAGTCGAATTCCGTGACCGCCTCGTTGTCCTGGTGATCCGGGTTGGCGATGGTGACACTCGTGTCGTTGAAGAGGCGGCTTTCCGTCCCGTCGGGGGAGATCAGATAGGCCCGGAGGTCCCCACGGCGCTCATGGGAAAACTGGAGTCCCACCTCGATACTTTCGATGGGCAGGGCGGGATTGAGGGTAAAGGTTTTCGACAGGCCGCCGGTGGGATCGTTGTCGGGGATGGCCTCATTCACCTTCCTGGCATCGATATCCACGGTCTGTTCCTTGGTGACGTACGCCACCTCGGCGATCTTGCCCACGAATTTGTCGGCCTGGATGAGGCCGAAGCCGTAGTTGGGGTTGAAGTTCCGTTGGGCATCCACCCCTTTGTTGAGGATCCACTCGGCGTTAGACGCATCGACCTTGTCCGTCACCGTAGGGAGGGAGAGGGCATGTTTGGCCATGCGGATCGACATCAGGGGGTTGGCCTCCTTACCCAGGGCCATGATCCCCGAAACCAGGGGGGCGGAGGAGGAGGTGCCGCCGAAGGTGCTGGTGTAGTTATTATCGGGAAAGGTATCCCGGGAATCGCCGTTGGGATTCTTGGCGGCGTCGTATTTGTTGTAACCCCGGTCCGCGCCCGTCCGGTCCGTCGTCGTGATCCCGAGATAGTTGGAATAGGAGCTCGACGGGGCCGTGATGAAGACGTTCGCCCCGTAACTGCTGTAATAGGCATAGGTCCCGTCGCTCCCCAGGGCGGCCACGGCCATGACGTAGGGAGAGGTAATGGTGAAGTCCTTGTTGGCGTCTTCACAACTGACCTTTTTGGTCTCCGCAGCCCGGTTGCGGGCATTGCCGGCGGAGAAGACATGGACGACGCCGTTTTCCGAAGTGGCCTTGAGGATCTCCTTTATCCGGTCGGGTCCCTCTGCAAAGGGGACATCGGGTCCATAGCTGTGGTTTTTGATGTGAATTACCGGTTTGGATTCGATCGCCAGCGTGGAGCTGTTGAGGCCGCTCTTCCAGAGATAGGCGGCGAAGTAATCCTCGTATGTGATGGCGGGGTCTCCCGGCAGGGAGTCCCCCATCCGGATGCGGAGGCCGGCGATGGCGGCGAAGGGTGCGGCGCCCGTGCCGCCTATCCCGTTACCTCCCCGGGCGGCGGCGACGCCCGCCACGGCCGTGCCGTGGTTGTCCCCCGGCTGGACGGGACCCTGGGCCCGGGCGGCCAGGTCGGCATCCTGACTGAAATTCTTGCTCAAATCGGCGCGGTAATTGTCCTTGAGGTCCTCGTGGGTTCCCTCCACCCCATCATCCACGATGCCGATGACGACGCCCCGGCCGGTGTAACCGAGTCCGCCGCCGATATTCCAGGCTTTTTCCAGTCCGGCGCTTTGTCCCGCATTAACATCGCTGAGGGGGGCCTGATTCCAGAGGTGCCACTGACCGGGAAAGTCTTTGCCGCCGCTGCTGATGGGGAAGAAATAGGGGTCCTTTCCCGAGGCCTTGTCGGGGATGAAGGCCGCCCCCTGGGCAAAAAGGGACGGGGTGGCGGGCCAGAACAAAAACAGCAGAAAAAGGAGGATGCCGATGCAAACACCCGGGCAGAATTGCGGAACTTTAGCCCGTAAGCCCCGGACGACGGGTGTCACGCGAAGGGAAGGTCCGTTCCTAAGGATTTTTTCTGGGGCTTCACTATTCATGTAAAGTCTCCTTTTTCATGTGGTGGCGGGTTTCCGCCTGATAAGCTGATTGCACAACACCGTCTGCACCGTCTCTCCCCGTTGGTTCAGCGTTGCGCAACGGAGACGCACGGTGCCGCGATCCGCCCTGGTGGCGGAGGGACGGACGTCGAGGACCTCGGCCACGGCCCGGAGGGTGTCGCCGGGGCGGACGGGACGGAGCCAACGCAGCTCGTCGAAACCGGGGGAACCGAGATTGTTCACCAGGGCCCCCGTCATGAGCAGGAGCCGCCAGGTGACGGCGAGGGTGTGGATGCCGCTGGCGATGAGACTCCCGTACAGGGATTCCCGGCCCGCCTCCCGGTCTATGTGGAAGGGCTGGGAATCGAAGCGCCAGGCAAAATCGATGATGGCGCTTTCCGTCAGGGTACAGGCCGGGGACTCGATCCGGTCCCCCGGCTGAAAATCCTCCAGATAAAATGTGGCGCCCATAGGATATTCTCCTCCTTTTGAATATTACGGCCATTGCCCCGCCGTGGGCTCCAGGCGGAAATTCTTTTCCCTGAAGAGGCGCAGGCATGCCTCCACGACCCGGACGTCGTATTTACTGCCGCGGTTAAGCTCTATTTCCTTCAGGGCGGCTTCCAGCCCCAGGGAGGGACGGTAGGGCCGGTGGGTGCCCATGGCCTCCACGGTGTCGGCGACGGCCAGGATGCGGGCTTCCAGGCAGATCTCGTCCCCCTGGCACCCCCGGGGATAGCCGGAGCCGTCGATCCGCTCGTGGTGCTGATGTATGATCTCGGCGATGGGCCATTCGAACTCGATATCCTTGAGGATCTGGTACCCTTTTTCCGCATGGGTCTTGATGAAATCGTATTCCGTGTCCGTGAGCCTCCGGGGCATGCTCAGGATCTCCGCCGGGATGGAAATCTTTCCGAGGTCGTGAATGGCGCCCGCCATGAAGATACCATCGCAATCCGCTGCGGGCAAACCCATCTCCACGGCAATCTCCCGGGCGAGCCGGGCGACCCGCTTCTGATGACCGGCGGTATAGGGATCACGGGATTCCACCGCCATGACGATCACCTCGATAATGGATGCCGTGGCCCGATGGAGGCGGGCCAGGGTATTGTTGAGGATTTCCTCCGCTTCCTTCCGGTCCGTGATCTCCACAGTGTTGCCCAGCACCGCCTGCTTGCCCCGGTAGGATATGGAGGTCACCGTTTCCAGCAGCCACCTGATCCTTCCCGACTTGTCCACGATACGGTACTCATAGGGTACCGTACGTTGTCCCTTCAACATCTCCGTGGCGTTTCTCTTCACCGCTTCCCGGTCGTCGGGATGGACGAAAGTGATGATTTCCGCCCCGAGGAGTTCCTCTGCGGAGTATCCGGAATAGCGGGGGACGTGGGGGTTCGCGAAGAGTATCCTGCCCTCCTGGAGGATGTAGAAGCCGGTCTGGGATCTGTCGGCGATGGCGCGATACTGTTCCTCCGCCAGACGGTAAGCCGTTACATCCCGGACGACGCCCCGGAAACCGACCCGGTGCCCCTCTTCGTCCCGGAGGAGCGAGGCGTAGAATTCCACCGTCCGCCGGGCGCCTTCCTTGGTCCGGATGTCCCACTCCGCCCTCTTTATGGGGTTTCCGGACCGGAACATGGCGTGATAGATCTCATAGACCCGGTCGGCCGTCGCCTCATCGGCGGCGAAGACGCGGAAATTTTTTCCCAGGATCTCTTCCTCTTCGTAACCGAAGATCCGGCAGAAGGACTTGTTGACGAAGGTGAAATTACCCTGCAGGTCAACCTCCTGATATCCGTCCTCGATCTCCTCCAGGATGGTCCGGTACCTTTCCTCGTTTTGTCGCAGGATCATTTCGGCATGGCGGCGCTCGGTGATGTCGGTGAGGAAGTTCAACGAGGCGGCTTTTCCCTCCCAGTTGATGAGGACGGCGCTGATTTCCAGCCATCGGGTCTCCCCCTGGCGGTTGAGGATCCGGAAGGGATATTTGGAAGGGAGGGTTGCCCCCTGGAGGCGCTGCCGGTGTTTTTCCAGGACCGGGCCGCGGTCTTCGGGATGAATGTATTCCGTGATCGCTTTCCCGGTGAGCTCGGCAGGTTCAAGACCGATAATGAGCGCTCCCGCCCGGTTTACAAAACGGATGATGCCGTCCTGGACAACCAGGATCGCCTGCTCCACGTTTTCCACCACGAGGCGGTATTTCTCCTCGCTGCGTCTCAGCAATTCCTGGCTTTCCCGCCGCACTTCCGCCCCGGCCTCCAGATCGGCCGCCATGGTATCGATGGTTCGGGACAGACTCCCCAACTCGTCGTCGCGATAGACAAGCCCGGAACGGGCGGCAAGTTCGCCGTTGCCGATCTTTACCGCCGTTGCCGCCAGGCGTTCGAGGCGTTGGGCGATGGTCGTCTTGCCGAGAAACCAGGCGGAAATCAGAGAAACCAGGAAGACGATGCCCAACAGGACCACCTTCAACATCAGGTCCGCGTCGGCCTTCTTCGACAGGTAATCTTCCGGGACACCCACCCGCATGAAGAGATAAGGGGGTTCTCCGGGGCGGAGATGGAAACGGTGGAAGGCAAACAGCCGCTTTAAACCGTCGCTGTCCGTGGCGACAAAGAGGCCGTGGGCGTCGGGACCGGACATGAAGCGGACCATCTCCGGTGCTTCCGGCTTGCCGGCCGTATGCGACGGGTCGGGATGACGGTAAATGAGGGTGCCCCGGTGATCGCTCAAGGAAAGCACCGCTCCGGGCGACAGACGTCTGATGTGCAGCATCTCCCCGTAACGGGCCAGATCGATTCCCGCCACTACCAGGCCCACGATCCTTCCCCGGCCGTCGCGCACCGGCTGGGCGCAGGGCAGGACCTGGCGATGCGACCTTTGCCCCCGCCGGTATTCACCCACGGAAAATTCGCCGGTCCGCATGACTTCCCGGTAAAATTTGCGGTCGCGGATGTTGAAGGGCGCAAAGGGAAGGGCGCCGGCAAAGACGTTACCGTCGGCGTCGGCGGCGAAGATGTTGGCATACAGGGTGTTTCCCTTTAGAAAACCGGCGAAGAGACGGCTGCAGGCCCCCGCGTTTCTCTTTTGCACATCCGGCAGCATGGCCAGGGTCTCGAGAAACTGGCGGGTGGCCGCCAGGGTGAACTCATGTTCCCGGGCCAGGTCCTGAACGGCCTCCGTGAGTTGTGCTCGCTCGTTTTCGATCTCGGTATGGCGCCGTTCCGCCCCGGAATAGACGATGATCACCATGCCCGGTGACATGGCGATCAGGACGAGCAGGAGCAATTGGAAGCGGATGGACTTCAAGAAGCGGTACGTAGGCATTTTTTCGTTCATGATCTGTCCGGTTTCGTTTTCCATCCCCCTGCCGGCCGCCGGCGCCGCCGGGCGATCGACGGGCATACTAACGGAAGAAAGAAGAAAAAACAACGCAAATGTATCTTGCGGATGGACAATTCCGGTTCCCAAGCCGACGTATTATAACGCAAAAGATGCTCCACAGCTTGGTACGGACTTTTTCCGGTCGTTGTTCATGATGAAAAGGGGAACAGGAATATGGAGACTAAAGATATTGCCGGTAAATCTCTTCGAAGAGAAAGGCGGTTTCCCGGAAGGCCCGCAGCACCTGGGGATCGAAGTGGCGGGGCATGGTTCTTCCGTCGCCCTGATTCAATATCCGGCAGGCGGTTTCATGGTCCAGGGCGGGTTTGTGTGTCCGCTGGATTCTCAGGGTATCGTACTGATCGGCAAGATTGGCGATCCGGGCCTCGATGGGAATCGCGTTCCCTTTCAGGCCCCGGGGATAACCGCTGCCGTCCCACAGCTCGTGATGGTTCAGGGCGATGGACTGGGCCAGGAGCAACCGGGGATGGGCACCGATGATCTTGGCGCCGAAGACGGGGTGCTTCTTGATCTCGAGCCAGTCCTCCCGGGACAGATTTTCCCTCTTTTTCAGAATGGCCGACGGTGTGAAAATCTTTCCCACGTCATGGAGGGTGGCCTGGAGTTTTATGGCGGCGGTGAATTCCTTGTCGAGGCCGAGACGTTCGGACAGGACGGCACAGTACTCCCCGATCCGCACGACATGATTACCCGAATCTTCATCCGTCGCCTCGGCGGCCCGGGCCAAGGCCCGGACCATGTAAGCGAAGGCGTCCTCGACCTCCATTATCTGCGCGGCCAGGGAACGGAGAAACCGGCTCTGCACCACCATGTTTTCCAGGACCGCGGCATCGTACTTGTTGACGTTCCGACCGTAGTTGAGGGCGAAGATGCACAGCTCGCCGCTTAGGTAACACACGGCGTTGTCGATGCGGATATTGATGGTCTGCAGCTTTTGCAACTCGGCAAATAATGCCGGTTTGGGTAGCTCCTGTTCGTTGAAAAAGATCATTTGCGGTGTCTTCCGGTCGGCGGGGGTGTCGGTGTGCAGGCTGATCCCGACGGGCACGGACATCCTGATCATTTCTCCGAAGACGTACTCGTAGTGATGCCATTGCCAGGGGGCCTCGCCAAGGCGGAGGCCGACGATCATCAACAGCGGTTTATCGACCATATCGGCGGTCTTTCTGATCATCTGCCGGACAAGGCCGTCGATATTTGCCATGAAATCAAACCGGAGCGGGTCGAACTGCCGGATGATATCCCCCACATAAGCAGTCAGATTGCTGATCTGTTGGAAGGAATTGGCAAGCCTTTCGTTGAGGAACTTCACGTTGAGCAGCATCCGGACGCGAGCGGAAACCTCTTCCTGGTTCTGCAACTTCTGCAGGAAATCCTCCGCTCCCGCCTCGATGCTTTTGATGCGGGCCTCCTTGGTCTGCAGGCCCGTGAGCATGACCACGGGAATATTCACGAGGCGCTCATCCATCTTGATCCGCCGGCAGACCTCATAACCATCCATGTCCGGCATGGCGATGTCCAGGAGGACCAGGTCGACTCGACCGTATTGGAGGATCTCCAGGGCCTCCCGGCCGCTGTGGGCGTCGATCAGTTCATAGCCCTGGGGAGCCAGAATCGCCTCCATGTAAACATGACCCGCCGGCTCGTCATCGACGCATAAAATCCGCGGCTTCCGATACATTAAGGGTTTTGTCTCGATCATCGTTTCATCGTCAAGAATAATTCACCGGGCGTAGCCTCCCGCAAAACCTCCTCAGGGGAGATGGAGAGAGAAGACCCCCCCGCCGAGTGAACCGCCGTTGGCGACCCTGATGTGCCCCTGGAGGTTGTTCCTCCGGTGGGCCGCGGCCACCAAGACGGAAAAATAAAGGCCGAGTCCCGTATTTCCCGTGAGAAAGGAGACGGGCTTCGTCATGCCCCCGGGTATGCCGCTGTCCATGATAAAGCCGGGGGGATAACCCGGGCCGTTGTCCTCGACCGTCAACACGAGCCACCCGCCTTCTTGCTGCGCCGAGATTTTCAGAAGGTTTTTCGTGTATCGGTAGGTGTTGTTCAAAACATTATCGAGGACGCCGACGATCAATCCCTTGTCGAAGGACCAGAAAAGATCGTCCGGGCAATCCATCTCCCACTGAATTTGACGGGAAATCAATACCGGCTCGTTCTGATCGATAAGCTCTTCCAGACAATCCCGCAGGGAATGAAGGTTGATGTTTATGCGCAGCGGGGCTTTTTGGGCCTTGTAGAGGGCCAGGAGCCGGATCAGGCTGTTGTTCAGGCGTTTGATTTCATACTGGAACAAAAAAAGGTCTTGATGATGTTCACATCCCTGTTGCCGGCACCGGGCGGTCATTTCTTCGAGGGTGTTGAAGATCATGCCGATGGTGTTTTTCGTATCGTGAATGGTGGAGGCGATGATATCCGCGAAGTCTAATCGATGATTTTCATCCATGGCAGTTGCACCTGTGTCAATTGTCGGTATATGGACACCAGTTTGGGGAGATCCGCATAATCTGGATCGAGACGATGCACCCGGGACAGATAATTCCGTGCCTTGGTGAGTTTCTCCGGTTCCGGCCCGTGGGCTTTAAGATACAGCATGAGGGCGTAGGCGGCGTTGGCGTTGATAAGCTTGTTTTCCGGGAGAGTTTCCGTGGCCTTATCGAAGTACCGGATGGCGGTTCCCAGATCCCCTGCCTGGACCAGGCGCACCCCCTCGTTGTTCATTTGGACCACTTCCTCCACCGCCTCTGCGAGCCATCTTTCCCCTTCATCTTCAAGTTTAAGGTCTTTGCACATCTCCTTGACACCGGAGAGAATTTTTTCATCTTCATGGTTGCTTCGGACGATCCGCCGGATCAATTCCCGTCCGAGTTCTCCATCCCCCCGGCTTAAAAGATTACGGGCCAAATCGATGCCGACGGCGGGATTGAAGGCTGCCGGCTCTTCATGGATGATCTTCATGGCGCCGTCTATTTCTTTCCGGGCCAGTTCGGGTTTGCCCATCTTCATGAAGGCGACCCCTTTGGCTATGGAGATCTGGACCTGGGCCGGCAGATCCTGGGCAAATTCCGTCGCCGCTTCCTGGAGGACTTTCAGGCCTTTTTCCGGGGCGGCGTTTTCGGTCAGCACCCGGGCCAGTCCTGTATAATCGGTGGGACTCTTGTGGCAGGAAAACTTGCCCTCCTTGACGGCTTTGAGGTACGCCTTTTGCGCCGTGTCCAGATCCTGGTTTCTGAAGGCGATGTCGCCCAGTTCCCGCTGCCGCCGCACGGCCTTCGGCGACACGGCCACGGCCTCCATGAGCACCTCCTGGGCCTGGGGGAGCCGGCCCATCTTCGTCAGGGTTTTTGCCAGCTCGTCGTAAGCGGCCATGACCTTGTCGTTTGTTTGGATCAGTTCCCTATAAATCCTTGCGGCCTCTTCATATCTCTCCTGAAGGTAATTGATCCTGCCCAAACCGAGCAATGCCCAGGGAAATTTCCCCAACAAGCTTACTTCGTTGAAGAAATTACGGGCGTCTTCGTAGGCGCCGATCCTGATCAGCAGATCGCCCTTGATCTTGAGCAATTCGGCGAGATGCTGGGGGCGCTGACCAATCAGCCCTTCACAGATCCTGAGCGCCTCCTCGTATTCCAGGGCCTCGATTTTCTGCTCGATCTTCCGGAGACCTTCCTTCTTTTCCAGCAGCCGGCGGAGCTTTCTTTCCAGGACCTGTTTCGTGAAGGGCTTGACGAGATATTCATCGGGCTGGTACTCCGCGGCGCCCATGATCATCTCCAGGGAATTCTCCGCCGTCACCATCATGAAGATCGCCAGGGGAGGGAGGAGCTGCCGGTGTTTCACTTCTTCCAGGACCTGCTGACCATCCTTTCCCGGGCCCAGATTGTAGTCGCACAAGACGATATCGTAGCGCCGGGACAGGATGCGATTCACCGCCTCCTCGCCGGTGTGGGCGGCGTCGATGATGACGATGCCCAGGGAGGTGAGCATGTTTCTCATGGTGATGATGAAGTTGCGGAAATCATCCACGAGGAGCACTTTTTTCCTGCTCCAGCTCGTCGTTATTTCATCTTGGTGCCGATTCATCACGTGCATAACGAAGCCGGCCGTATCTGTCGCAGCCGGCGGATAAAAAATATTGACCGGGTCACTAAAGATCCGGCCCCCGGCAGCCGATGAAAGAAAAGTATACTCGTGTCGCGCTACCCGGCAGGGCAGGTGATAACCGGGACTGCCGGTAATGAATTAAGCAACAAATATGCCTTTTTTAATAGTTCAGTAAGGTCGATTTCGTGGCGGCACCGGCGGCTTCCCGTCTGGGGTCGGGAGGCGGTGGTGAGAGAGGAAGCACCAGACTGGTATGAGAACATTTCTGCGCCGTTCGGCTTACCCCCAAGACACACCCGGGAAAAGATGACCCCGTCCGACGTTTACGAATATGCAGTGGGCCGGGAAACAATTCTCGTTGTTGACGATGAGAGAATCATCATCGAGGTGACCAGCGAGATGCTCACCGAGATCGGCTATAATGTTCTCACCGCCCGGAGCGGGGAAGAAGCTCTGGCGGTGTATGGCGAAAATCAGGGCCGGATCGATCTCGTCATCCTCGATATGATCATGCCCGGGATGGGAGGCGGCGCCACCTTCGACCGCCTCAAGGCCGTGAATCCCGACATCAAGGTGATCCTGTCCAGCGGTTACAGCATCAACGGCCAGGCGGGCGCGATTATGGCCCGGGGCGGGAAAGCGTTCCTGCAGAAACCGTACCGCCTGGTCGATCTGTCGCGGAAGATCAGAGAGGTATTGAAAAACTCCTGAACGGGATTCGCGAACAAGCGCTCCCTGCCGGAGCGGCGTCGCCTGCTCGGAAAGAAAATATCCGGGGTCTTTTCCGGAAGTCAGGGACGGAGCTCGATGGTCGTTCCCTCCCGGGCGAAAGAGACCTCGAGGTCATGCCTGCCTTTATAGCCCTCGATTTCCCCGGCCAGCGCGTCGAGCTGCCCATCCGTTCGCGACGGGTCGTGATGGAAGAGCGCCAATTGCTTGACACCGGCCCGGATCGCCGTATCGACGGCATCTTCACATGCCGTATGCCCCCATCCTTTTTTGCCCGCGTGATATTCGGCGCGGGTGTACTGGGCGTCGTAAATCAGGAGATCGGCATTCCGGTAGAATTCTTCGAGACGTTCGTTCGCCGCTCGTGCCGCCTCATCCCCCTCCCGGTGGAGATGCTCGTCGTAGCCGGGTTGGGTCGGGTCGGTGCAGAACAGGTTGCGGAACGGTTCCGTATCATAGGCGGTGCAAAAAACCCGTCCCCGATATTCGAAACGGTATCCCAGACACAGCACCGGATGATTCAGGTACCGGGTCTGCAGTTGCAGCCCGCCGCCCAGGTCGAAGGAGCCTTCCCTGATGTCGATGTAGCGGATATGGGAAGACAGTTCATCCTGGCGGACGGGAAAATATCGATAACTTAAGGTCAGACCGAGGGCCTCCTTGATGGATTGTTCTTCCCCGGTGACAGGGCCGTAAATATTCATACGGGCGGCAGGGAGATAGATGGGGGTAAAAAACGGCAGTCCCTGGATGTGGTCCCAATGGGTGTGGGTAAGAAAGATATCGAGTCCGGTGGTATTCCAGGACAGGTTTCTTCCCAGCAGGCTGTTTCCCAATTCCCTGATTCCCGAGCCGGCATCGATGATGAGGACACGCCGTTCCTCCGGGAGTTGCACCTCGAGGCAGGGGGTATTGCCGCCGTATTTGACTGTCTGCGGTCCGGGACAGGGGATGGATCCCCGGACGCCCCAAAAGGTTATTTTCATAGGCACAGGGGAAACTAATTCAACTCCAGAAATATCTTTGCCTTTTCCAGCTCCCGGGTGACGAGATCCGCCAGCGCCGGTATCGCTGCAGGATCGATGTCTGCCCGGCGGACATGGTCATCGATGACCGTCGGCGGTGCCGAAGGCGCCTGTTGCCGGTGCAGGGCATGGGCGATGCCGTCGGCTTGCCCGACCAGGAAGGCATAGGTGTCGCCGTTGTCCGGCCCGGTGGGGTTAAGGTGGTGATCCCGGAGCGCACGGGTAATCTGCGGACCTAAATGCCACTTCCCGGCGATGAGGGTCCCGATTTGGCAATGCCCCACCCCGAATATCTCTTCCTCCTGTCGATGGCGGGCGCCTTGGTCCGGCTCCCGGAAATCCCGAAGCAGCTCCCGGTAGCGATCCGGATACAGCGACAGCAGCGGGATCTTGCCCAGATCATGAAGAAAACCGGCGACAAAGTACTCTTCCCGCTCCTGGGACGGCACCCCTCTGTAGGCGGCCAGCAGTCTGGTGATCACACCGGTGGACAGGCTGTGCAGCCAGAAATCATTCATCAGCCCGGAGGATGATGCCCCCTGGCCCCGCATGGTGCCGACGATTGCGGAGCTGAGGGCGAGATTCTTTATGGTGTTGAGGCCCAGGATGATAATCGCCCTGGTCAGGGAGGTGATCGGTTCGCCGGGAGCGTAATAGGCCGAATTTATCAGTTTCAGGACCTTTCCGGTAAGGACGGGGTCGAGGGAGATGACGCGGTTCAGATCGTTGGCCGAGGCCAGAGGATTCTTGCATATTTCCAGGACCTTGCTCATCGTTGTGGAGAGGCTGGGCATGCGGCGGATATAGGATCCGATCTCCTCTTTCATCTCCTGGGGCAAGGCTTTGTTCATATCGTTCCTGCCGTGCTATCTTCTCCCGTCGATAATGATGTTTTGCAGCATCTTCCAAGCCTTGTCCGCATTTTCCCGTTCCGTATCTCCCGGAGTATTTGCCGCCGGGCCGGTGGAATATACCGTAATCACCTGGCCGTCCTTATCCCTGATTTCCTTGACCCCCATGCCGTCTTGCTCCTGGGCGGCCATTTCCTGCCGGATCATCATCTGGATGGTCTGATCGGAAACCCCGGCCTTTTTGAGGGCCGTTACCTGCGCGGGGTCGAGGGCGACCCCGGACGACGGCCACAGGAGCCCCACCCCCGTCCAAAGGAGAAGAATCAAGGCCCTGGCGTTCACGGTCCGGTGCTTATCGCTTTTTTCCATAATGTTGATAATGGGTTATGACTTTTGGATTCGCTAGTTCTTCCGGGGTCATTTTGATGAGCATCTCCACGGCGGCGATGTCCAGCTTGAGACGTTTGATCCGGGCGTCGAAAAGAGGGATGTTCTTCTTGTAGAGCTGCCGCTTGGCCGCCTCCAGGAAAGGTTTGTCCGTAAGCTGCTGGCGCATGGCATTGCGGGCGGCGATCAATTCCGCCAAGCGGGCCTTCATGACCTCCAGCTTTTCTTCCGGTGTCCGGGGAGCGGGAGGCGCGGCCGGCGGCGGATCAGGTTTTCTGCCTTCTTCCCCGGCCGGCGGCGGATCAGGTTTTCTGCCGTTTTCCCTGACCGGCGGTTCGGTGTGCCGGGAAGGGGGGCGCAAATCGTCTTGCCCGGACAGCAGCCGGTTCACATTCCGCCCGACGGCGAGGGTATCGATATTCTTCACACCGTAAGCCGCGGCGGTTATTTCTTTCGCCTGGGTTTTACGAATACAGACATCGATGACAAAAGCTCCCCGGGCGGTGGAAAAGGGGATGACGATGCTGGGGTTCTTGAGGATATGGTCGATGGTGTGGTCGCTGCCGTAGACCACCGAAGGGATCGCCGCATAGACGGACATCCCCTCCTTTTCCATTTTCGTTCTGGCCACCCCGGAGATCATGTTGGTGATCTCGCCGACCGCATCCAGAACATCCCGGGTCAGCTCGGTGAACGTTTCCCCCAGCATGTTGCCCGCGATGTGGCAGATACAGCTATTGGTGAAGCTGATGGCGAGAGAACCTATGGCGTCCCCGGTGATGCCGATAATGCCCGACACCTCGCCGTGGGCGTTGCTGGTGGTTTTGACGTACGGCTTACCCGCGATGGGATTCACGAAGGCCATGGTTTTCAAAACCTCCACCGCACCGGAGATGAAGGGATTTATGTATTTAACGTCCATAAACAGTTTAAATCAAGGCGAACTTTCTGGTCCAGCGCTGTTGTTTCTTGAAAGCCTCCTCAACGGCCTGAATGAGAATTTCCACCTTAATCGGTTTCGAAAAGAAATCATCGAATCCCGCCTCCCGGCATTCTTCGATTTCAAACAGATCCGCCCATCCGGTCATGGCGTAGAGGATCGTCAGGGGCTTGAGCTTGCGGATGGCCCGGCATAAATCGATGCCGTTCATCCCGAACAGCTTCAAATCGAGAAAGATGACGGCAAAATCCTGCTGTTTTACCTGCGCCAGGGCGTCGGCCGCTCCCTCGGCCAGGAAGACCTCGCAATCCATGTCCGCGAGGATATTGCTCATCATTTCCCGCATGGGTTGTTCGTCGTCAACCACCAGAACATTCCTGTTCCCTGTCACCATCACTCCGGATCCCAATCGTTTTCCTCGCTATTTATGACGGAAGAGCGAGATAAGCAAGACATATTTCGTTCTTCCGTCTAGGTCAAGGCCGCGGACGGACGGCCGGTACCTCGTTTTCCATCTGTGCCGCAGTCAATACCGTCTTTATGATCAAATAGTCGGACAGCCCCGCCGAAGCGACGAGCTCCTTGATGACCAGGCCCGTGCTGTGGGTGAGAATGTCCTGGTCGTCTGGCATGGGCGCCTGAATTATAAACTTGTCGCCCCCGGCGGAGAAAACGGACTCGACCAGATAATGGGCCAGCATGACCATGCCGCTGATCGAGACGAGCTCCGCTTCCAGGGTGAAATACTCGGCGGCGACCATATCCTTCACGCCTGCAGGAAAATTGAAGTAATCACAGAATTGCATCCCGAGGTGCCGGTGATGGGTGTCGATAAAGGCGGCGTCGATTCCATAATCTAGGAACGAATGCGGGAAAGCGTGGCGGAAGCTGTGGAAGAGGAGCCTGCCGATCTCATAGAACAGGGCCCCGAGCTCCAGCTCTTTTTTCTCATGTACGGGGAGACGAAACTCTTTGGCGAAAACAATCCCGGCGATAAGATAGCGAAAAAAACTCTTGGCGAAAAGCAGCCTTCCTTCCCGGTTCTGGAGGACATGGGGAAGCGCATAAAAAAGGATGAAAAGTTTGCTGTGCTCAAAGCCCAAGCGTAAAACGACGTCGTAAAAATTTTTGCTGGGTCCGGAGCGTAATTTACCTGCGTAGGCGGCATTGGCCAGAGAAAAAAGGCGCCCGGTTATCTCCGGATCGATCTTGGTTTTCAGGCCCTCGATCTCCTGCTGATCGGCATCGGGATTCTCCAGGACTCTGAACACCTCAGGATCGACGGCACCGTGAAGATGGGAGAATAGTTTTTCGGTTATGTCCTGGAGGATCAAATCCGTTTGTCGTGCATCCATAGAAGAATATGCCTTTTCCGGAAGAGAGGGTCTTCATGCCGCCCGGTGCACCACGGGATGAAAATTTACATGAAATATATGTGCCACAAACAGAAGCGGCGGCAATAATTTCGACCGGCGCCCGTGATTGTGGCAAGATTGCGTCCCTTTCCGGGAATTGCCGTCAAGATAATGACATGCACTTCTTGTTCCTTGACAGGGGCATTATTTTATCGTACGGTGCAGAACATTCCGACTTATAGGTAAGGAGATGAACACAGAGAGGAAAACCGCCGGGCCGGAGCAGGCGCCGCCTGCATGTCCGGGGCTGGTGAGCGGTGTCCATGTCCAGGTGGCGCTGGAGGGGATGTCTTCCTGCCGGGGACTGTTTATCGGCATGGAGGCGGGTCAATATTTACTCGTCAAATTGCCGCCCCTGATCGATATCTGGAAAAAACTCTACAAGAAAAACCACGTCATTATCCGATATGTGCACGGCGGTAACATTTACGGCTTCCGTACCACCCTGATCGGTTTGATCCGGGAGACCGTCCGCCTGTTCGTCTTTGCCTATCCCGAAATGGTGGAGAGCATGAACCTCCGCAAGGAGGAGCGCTTTCCCTGTATGCTTCCCGTGATCTTGACGGATGCGGTGCGGCAGAGCGATGAGGAACAGCAGGGAATAATTTCCGATTTGAGTGCCGGGGGCTGCAGCTGCGAGGTGGCGGCCCCGGTGGCCGGCCATCTTCAGGGCGCTAAGATCGGTGACCGTTTGCGCCTCGTCTTCAGGCTCCAGGAGGATATGCCGCCGCTGGCTGTCGAGGCGGAATTACGCATGCTCCAAAAGGATCAGAACCGCCTGCGGCTGGGCCTGCGGTTCCTGATCGATCCGACCGACAGCTCCCAGGACGATACCGCCGGGGCGATCCGGCTGTTTCTTGCCGGGTTCAAGAAGAGGTATGATTTCAGCAGCCGTGGATCGGCTTTCTGAACATGAGGACAAATTTTTCAAACAGCTCGGCCTGAAAGTGGGACATCATTTCCGCCCGCATCAGTGTGAGGGCATCGAAGGCCGCCATTTTTTTCCTGTAGGGTCGCTCGGAGGTGAGGGCGTCGAAGACATCCGCCAGGGTGCATAGCCGGGCATAGATGTGAATTTCGTTTTTTCTCAGTCCCCGGGGGTATCCCGTACCGTCCGCCCGCTCGTGATGCTGCAGGACGATCACCCGCGCTTCCTCCGTCAACTGCCGCGTTTCGACGAGGATCTTGTACCCTTCGGCCGGGTGGCGGCGCATCTGCCTCATTTCCTCCTCGGTCAGTGCCGCCGGTTTGTTGATGATATCCGCGGCTATCTTGACCTTGCCCAGATCATGGAGAAAGAACCCGGCGCCCAGGGCCTGGAGGTCATGGTCGGATGAGTTCCGAAAGATGGCCTTGGCCAGGGCCACCCCCAGGACCCCCACATTGACCGAGTGGGTGTAGGTATAGAAGTCGTGGGTGGTGATATTGATCAGATAGTAGGTCGTGCTGTCGTCGGTCAGGATGAGATTGACGATCTCGGCGATGCCCCTTTTGGCCGCGGCGATACGCTGTGCCGTGGGTCTTTCCAGCATGTTCTGCATCATCGTCAGGGAGTGGGTGATGACGAGCTGCGCCTTCTTCTCCGGGGGCAGGGTATGGTCGTGAATGGATTTTGTCAGCTCTTCCGGGACGACGGTGACGCTGTCTTCCGCGGCGTCCCGGGCCGGTTCTCCCGCCGGGGTCGATCCGGCGGCCTTGCCGATCCGGCTGCGCGCCGGATCGACCTCGACCTGCCCGACGCCCAGGCTCTTGAATTTCTCGATCTCTTCCTCGGACGTGATGAGAAAGCTGTTCTTCAGAAAGGGGTGTTCATGCCAGGAAAGGGGCACTGACACGAACATGCCGACCTGCAGCTCTGAGACGGGAACGATCATGTCTTGTCCATACCCATATCACTGGATAATTTAGAAGCGGCCCGCCGCTGTAAGGCGGTAGCGGGCCGCGGGATTTCTATGAAAACGCGCCTACGCCGACTTTGTTGCCGCCGCCTACCGGCCCCGGCGGTTAAAAAGATTTCAACTCATCGTCTTCCAGGGGGATGATCTGATCCGGTCGCACGACCGTGGTCGGCCCACGTCCTGTTGTCCTTCCCGGTCCGGATTCCTTACCGTCCCGATAGGCCAGGGCCTTGTGGATACCCCCCCCGCCCGGTGCCCGGTGGCCTTCTTTTGTATGGCCGGCTACCAGGTCGGTGGTCAGGAAGGCCTGCCCGCCGCCGTTGTTTCTCCCCTGGCCGCCGGTTATGGCGGACAGTTCCGCTACGAACGATTCCATCTGGGCCGCCTGGGCGGAAAGCTCTTCGGCGGCGCTGGCCGTCTCTTCGGCGTTGGCCGCGGACTGCTGGGTGATCTTGTCCATCTCGGCGATGGCCCGGTTGATCTGTTCGATTCCCTCGGCCTGCTCTTTCATGGCCGAGTCGATCTCTTTGATCAGGGTGTTGGTCTTTTTCCCTTCATCGCCCATCCGGTAGAACTCTTCCAGGGTCTTGGTGACGAGCGTCATCCCCTCTTTGATTTCCCGGGACATCTCCCCGATGATCGTCTCGGTGTTCCGCGCCGCTTCCGCGGAGCGCATGGCCAGATTGCGCACCTCCTCGGCGACGACGGCGAATCCCGCCCCGGCCTCACCGGCCCGGGCGGCCTCCACGGCGGCATTGAGGGCCAGAAGATTGATCTGAAAGGCGATCTCGTCACTGGTCTTGATGATCTTCGCGGCCGCGGTGCCGGATTCACCGATACGTTTCATGCAGGCGTCGGTCTCGCGCAGGGATTTGTGGGAATTCTTCATCGCCGTGAAGGTGATGTCTCCCGACTTTGTCATCTGACCGGAATTTTCCAGGGCCTTTTTTATCATCGACGACATCTCTTCGAGAGAGGAAGACGTCTCCTCGATGGCCGAGGCGGCGACGGAGGCCCCTTCCGCCAGACTCTGGCTGGCCGAGGCGACCTGGGAGGAGGCGGCGGCTACCTGGGCGGTGTTGTCGGACAGACCGGCGATGGAACCCCCGATGGCCGTGCCGACCCGGCGGGAAATCAGGTAGCCGATGCCCAGGGAAAGACATGTGCCTAGTAATGTTCCGACCGCCAGAATCGTCATCAAGGCCCCTTTGCCGATGATCCCGTTGAGATATTCGCCGGTGCCGAGGTAGCCCAGGGTACCGCCGAAAAGGATAAGCACCGCACTGGCGGCGCTGCCGAGCAGTAACTGTTGATTGAGTGTCATAAATGTCATCCCCCTTTATAATTTATTAATAATCTGACGAGTTAGGCTTGGCCGTCAGGCGGCCCTTTCCAGGGCCGTCAGTTCCTCGTTGTTCAAAACCTTGTCGATGTCGAGAAGGATCTTTACCCCGCCGCCGGTCTTGGCCATGCCGAGGATATAGCCCGTCTCCAGCCTGTTGCCGAAGTTGGGGGTTTCTTCGATATCCGAGGCCTTGATGTTCAATACCTCCGATACGGAGTCCACGACGATGCCCATAGGGATCTTCCGCATGGGACCCGTTATCTCCACGACGATGATGCAGGTCCGTTCCGTGTACTCCATGGGTTCCATACCGAATTTGAGCCGGAGGTCCATAACGGGGATGACCTTGCCCCGGAGGTTGATCACCCCTTTGACATACCGGGGCGTCTGGGGAACTGTGGTGATGGTCATCATCCCGATGATCTCCCGGACTTTCAGAATGCCGATGCCGTACTCCTCCCCGGCCAAAACGAAGGTCAGATATTTCCCCTCCCGGTCGCTGCTTTGCCTGATCTTTTCATCGATGGCCTTGATATTCTCGTCTGTCATTTTCTGCCTCCTTTGCTTGCTTGCTGATTTTATGTCGATGAGCGGCCTGATTCCTCCGCCGTCGGCCCGGGGCGGCGCCGCGTCAGGATACCGATTCGCTCAGGGTAAACAAACCCTCCGTGTCGATGATCAGCCCGATCTGCCCGTCGCCCAGGATCGCCCCGCCCGCGATCCCCCGGATGTTTTTCATGCCGTCGCCCAGGCTTTTGATCACCACTTCCGCCTTGCCGAGAATTTCATCCACCATCAGTGCCTTGGCTTTACCATCCCCCTCCATGACCACGACGATGGACTCCCAGGGTTCCTTGAAATCCGTGGGGATGTCGAACAGTTCGCTCAGACGTATCAGGGGGAGGAGATGGCCCATGACATTGATCATCTGCCCTTTGCCCACCACGTTCGTACAGGACTCCCGGGGCGGCCGGAGGGCTTGCCTGATAGCCGTCGTGGGCAGGATATAGCGTTGCTGCCCCACCTTGACGATCATGCCGTCGATGATGGCCATCGTGAGCGGAAAGCTGGTGATGAACGTCGTCCCCCGGCCGGGAAGGGAGTCGATCTCGATTTTGCCGCGGAGCTTGTCCACGGCCTGCTTGACCACGTCCATTCCCACCCCCCGGCCGGAGACGTCGGTGATCTTCTCGGCCGTGGAGAGTCCCGGCAGGAGGATCAGCCGGTAAACCTCCTGATCGGAAAGAACTTCACCGTCATTGAGCAGATGGTTGTTTACGGCCTTCTTCAGGATCTTCTCCCGGTTCAGCCCCCGCCCGTCGTCGGCGATCTCGATGACGATATTCCCGCCCCGGTGATAGGCCTTGAGCTTGATCAGACCCTTTTCGGGCTTCCCTGCCGCCCGCCTTTCCTCGGGGACCTCCAGGCCGTGATCTACGGCGTTGCGAACGAGATGGACAAGAGGGTTGTAGATTTCGTCCACCATGTTGCGGTCGATTTCCGTGTCCTCCCCCACGAGCTCTACGGCGATCTGCTTCCCGCTGTCTTTGGCGAGATCCCGGATGAGGCGGGACATGCGTTGAAAAGCCTGTTTGATGGGGATCATCCGCAGGCTCGTGGACACCCGCTGGAGCCCGGAGGTGATGCGGAAGAGCTGGGCGATGTTGCGCATGAGATTGCGGTCGGTGGTCAACTGGTTGCTGATGTCCTGCTGGATCATCGATTGGGTGATGACCAGCTCCCCGACCATATCGATCATATCGTCGAGTTTACGGGTATCGACCCGGATGGTGGTGGTGTCGCTGATCTGTTCGGCCTGTTTCCGCAAGGCCCGGGTCACCTGTTTGGGGGTGGCCAGACCTTCCGTGATAAGGGCCTCCCCGAGTTTCCGGCCCGGCTTTTCCGCCGTCGCCTTCAGACCTTCGGTCAGGGCATCCCGGGTGATGGCGCCGTCGTCCAGGAGTATTTCCCCCACGAGCTTGGCGGCCGGCTCAACTTCCTGTCCCTGTTCGAGGCGGTGGATACGTTCCCGCAGTTCCGTCAGGTCATCCCCGGCCGGGGCGGCGGCCTTGCCGTCCAGTTCGTCCCGGACCCGGCCGATGAGGGATTTCAGGGCATCGGCCCCGTCGAGGATGACGTCGATGACCGGCGGGGTGACTTTCAGCTCTCCGTTCCGGGCCTTGTCGAGGAGGTTTTCCAGGGAGTGGGACAGATCGCGGATCGTGTCGAGATTCAGGAAGCTGGCCACGCCTTTGATGGAATGGAAGGGCCGGAAGATGGCGTTGATGAATTCCTTGTCCTCCGGACTCTGCTCCAGATTGAGGATGTTGATCTCGATCTGTTCTATGTATTCGAAGGATTCGGTTATAAAGTCGCGCAGGAGGCTTTCATCCTGATCCGACAGCGGCGCCGGGGCGGGCTTGGCGTCTGCTTCTTCCAAAGGCGCGGCGGGGGCTTCCGCACCCGCGTCCCCGCCGGCCTCCGTGTCCGACCCGGCGGGGGAGACGCCGACGGCGGGACGGTAGCCGGTGAGGTCACCCAACGCCCGGAGATAACCCTCCATCGCTTCCGTCCGCTCAAAACCGTCCCGCTGCTGGGAATCACGGAGTATTTCCTGCATCAGCGAGATCCCCCGCTCGAAAAGGTCGAAACCGGCGGCCTTGTCGGGGAGGTTGTCCATGATCGTCTGCTCGAGGAGATGATTGATGCCGCTGCCGACTTCCCGGAGCGGCGTCAGACCCAGTTGTCCGGCGGCGTCGATGATCCCTTCCAGGATGTTAAGGAAACCTCCCGCTGCCGGGATATCCAACTCCCGGCCGCTCAAGAAGAGGAAATCGGCGGCGATCCGGTCCACAAGAACGGTGAGCTTTTCGTAATCCATCTTCATACCATCCTTATAATTTCTGCGGCGATGTGCTCCAGGGGGAGGACCCGGTCCACCGCCCCCAGTTTGATGGCTTCTTTAGGCATACCGAAGACGACACAGGATTTTTCGTCCTGGGCGATCGTACCCGCGCCGGCGTCCTTCATCTCTTTCAGCCCTTCCGCGCCGTCGGCGCCCATCCCCGTGAGAATGACCCCGATGGCGTTCGCCCCGGCATAGCGCGCCGTGGATTTGAAGAGGATATCCACGGCGGGACGCTGGTGATGGACCATGGGACCGGTTTTTACCTCCACGTAGTACCGGGCGCCGCTGCGCCTCAGGATCATGTGGTAATTGCCCGGCGCCAGGAGGGCCGTGCCGGGGATCACCGCGTCATTGTCTTTGGCCTCCCGGACGTTGATCTGACAGAGGCCGTTCAGACGCTCGGCAAAGGCGGTGGTGAAATTGGCCGGCATGTGCTGAACGATCACCACCCCCGGGGAATTGTGGGGGAGTTTGGTCAGTACCGTCTTCAAGGCTTCCGTGCCGCCGGTGGAAGCGCCGATGGCGATGATCTTGTTGGTGGTCTGGGCCAGGGCCCGAAGTGGTTCCGAAGCCGCCCGGTCCGGATCCGTGCGGGCCGGGGCCGGGATAAGCCGGGCGCGGGCCGCCGCCCGGATTTTGTCCGCCAGCTGGGCGCTCATGTCCCCCACACTGTAGGAACCGCCCGGTTTGGCGATGACATCCACGGCGCCGATGTCCAGGGCCTCCAGGGTGAGCTTCCCCCCTTTGGGGGTGAGGGAACTCACGATGATGGTGGGCAGGGGGTAATATTTCATCAGCTTGCGGAGAAAGGTCAAACCGTCCATGCGCGGCATTTCCACATCCAGGGTGATGACGTCGGGTTTGAGATTGATGATCTTGTCCCGGGCGACGAACGGATCAGGCGCCGCACCGACGATCTCGATGTCCGGATATTTGGCTAACTCTTCCGAGAAGATCTTCCGGACGATGGCCGAATCATCGACGATAAGAACTTTGATCTTTTTCAATGCTAGCGGTCCTCCTGAACATAAGGATACCAGTCGCCGCGGCGCAGGTTTTGAACCTTGTAGATGATGGCCTCATTGGTCAGGCTGTTGTAAACGATCTTGCGTCCCATATTCCCGCCGGTATCCTCGGAGATGATCCGGATGCCGTGCTTCGTGAGCGATCTTCTGGCCACGGCGACGTTTTCCCCGGCGATCTGCGCGCATAAAGGGTCTTCGGTGGCGGCGCCGCCGAAGAGCTGGGCCTGCAGATCTTTTTTTTTACGCCCTGTTCGAGGAAAAGGTGCATCAGGCAGCGCAGGGATACATTCCCGTACCTGGCCGTCGCCTCCTCCTTGATCTTGGTCACGGGGTAGAGGTAATGACTCATGCCGCCGATCTTCTTTTTGGGGTCCCACAGGCAGACGGCGACACAAGAACCGAGGACCGTGGAGATGAGAGACGGCTCACGGCTGAAGTAGATTTGACCCGGGAGCAGCATATACTCGATGAAGTCGGTCTTGGTCGTCATACGGGTCATCATTCTCCGCCTTTAAAAATCGAGATCACCATTTCCGGTCGGCTCCCCTTCCTCGCGGTAGGCGCCGTCCGCGGCGAAGCCCAGGGCCGATTGGAGGACCCGCTTGAGTTCTTCGGGGAGAAACGGTTTCTTGAGAAAACCCTTGGCCCCCAGTCGGGCTGCTTCCTCGATACGCTCCCGGTTCGCTTCCGTCGTTACCACGATGACCGGAATTTCGCGGTAAAGCTCGTCTTTCCGCATCTCCCTGATCAATTCGATGCCGTTCATCACCGGCATATTGATGTCGGTGATGACGACATCCACCCATGATGAGGAGAGGACTTTCAATGCCTCCTGTCCATTGGGGGCCTCGAAGAAGGAATCCACGGCGAACCTGGAAAGCGTGAGGATCTTGCGGATCACCGCTCTCATGGACAGCGAATCGTCAACGATCAGGACATTGCAGGACATGGATAACGCCCCCCTTCGCGTCGATATGCAGACACTTGCTCTTCCTTCCCCCGGCCGCCGGATGCGATTTCGTTACCCATGTGCGTCAGATTCCCTTCCGGTAGATGCTCGGTTCGATATAGTCGAAGGAGTGCTGGAGCCCCGTCAGGCTTTCAGAATGGCCCACAAAGAGATACCCGCCCTTGTTCAGACAGGCGTAGAAGCGCTGGACCAGACTGTTCTGGGTCACCTTGTCGAAGTAGATCATGACGTTCCGGCAAAAGATGACATCGAACCGGAAATCCCCCGGGGGCGTCTCCATGAGATTGAAGCGCCGGAAATCGATGAGCCGGCGCAACTCCTCCTTGACCCGGAAAAGGCCGGCGGAGGTCCCGGTACCGTACTGAAAATAGCGGCGGAGCAGATCTTTCGGCAACCGGTTGATTTTCTCTTCCGGGTAGATACCGTTTGTGGCGGTCTTCAGCACCCGGGTGGAGATATCCGTCGCCGTTATTTTTACGTCGCCGCTGTCGTTTCCCAGGGTTTCTTTGATCACGATCGCCAGGGAATAAGGTTCCTCCCCGGTGGAACAGCCGGCGCACCAGACCCTGAATCCGGGCGCCGGGGTTTTCCTGTCCCGCCGGGTCTGAAGAAGGATCGCCTTCAGGCGCTGAAAGTGTTTTTCTTCGCGAAAAAAATAGGTCAGATTCGTGGACAGGGAATCGATCATGGTGATCAGCTCGTCGCTCCCCTCGGGGGTGGTGACGTACCGGTAATAATCGGCGAAGGACTTGAAATTTCCTTCCCGGAGACGCTTGCCCAAGCGGGCCTTGACCAGCTCTTTTTTGCCGTCGTGGAGATTGATCCCGCAGAGGTCGTAAACCAGACCGCTGATTTTTTCAAACTCCCGGTCGCGAAGTTCCAGATAGACCATTTTTCACCAGCGAATCAAAAATCCTTGAACTCACCCGCGGGTTCGGGAAGTTTTTTGGGCATGGCACTTTGCGCGCCCGCATTACCGGTGGCCTTTTTTGTGATCTTACCGGTCAGGCCCGCCGACCAGGGGAGCTTCTTTTGCCGGCCGGGCTTTGCCCCGGGACCGGAAGTCAGGCTTTGCTCCGCCCCGCCCTGTCCGCCGATGATACCGAGCAGCTCCAGGGAGATCTGTTTCATCTGGGCGGCCTGGGCGTTCATTTCCTCGGCGGCGGAAGCGGACTCTTCGGCGGAGGCGGCGGTCTGCTGGGTAACCTTGTCCATTTCCGCCACCGCCCGGTTGATCTGGTCGATCCCCTGGGCCTGTTCGTTGGAGGCGGCGGAGATTTCCCCCACCAGCTCGCCGACCTTGGAGGCGTTGGTGGCCACGGCGGCGAAGGCGTCATTCGTCTTGCCCACCAGCTCCGAGCCGTCGCGGATCTTGCGGACGGTGTCTTCGATGAGTTGCGAAGTGTTCTTGGCGGCTTCCGCGGCCCGCATGGCCAGGTTGCGCACCTCTTCGGCGACGACGGCGAATCCCGCCCCCGCTTCCCCGGCCCGGGCCGCCTCCACGGCGGCGTTCAAGGCCAACAGATTGGTCTGGAAGGCGATCTCGTCGATGGTCTTGATGATCTTGGAGGTCTCTTCGCTGGCGGAGGTAATATCCTGCATGGACTTGGTCAGGTCCTTCATGGCGTCATTGGCCTTTTTTACCACCACGTTGGTCTGCTTCATGAGCCCGTCGGCCTCGGAGGCATTGCCGGCGTTCTGTTTGGTCATGGAGGACATCTCTTCCAGAGACGATGATGTTTCCTCCAGGGCCGAGGCCTGTTCGGAGGCCCCTTCCGCCAGGGCCTGACTGGAAGCGGATACCTCGTCGGAGCCCGTGGCGACCTGCGCCGCCGCCTCGGTAAGCTGATAGGTGGCCCGGGTGATGGGACGGGAGATGCTCCGGGAGAAGAAATAGACCCCGGTGACGGTCAGGGCCAGAAAGACCAGGGAGATGATCACGATGGTGTTGCGGATCAGGTGGGCCGGGGCGAGGAATTCATCTTCGTTCTGGGTCATGGCCACCGTCCAGGCGGTCAGGGGCACCGGGGCGTAACCGGCGATCTTGGACACCCCTTTGAATACATAGTGTTCCGTTCCCGCTTTTTGCGCCAGCATCTGGGCGGCGATGTTTTCCATGCCCTGGATATTCTTCAAATTCAATTCCAGGATGAAATCCTTGTTGGGATGGGCGATGACCGAGCCCGTTTTATCAGCCATGAAGGCGTATCCGGTCTTGCCGACCTTGAGGGCCGTAATCCGCTCGATGAGAAAATCGATCTTGAGGGCGGCGGCCAGGATCCCGGAGAAGTTGCCGGACCGGTCGAAGATGGGGGCGGCGACCACGGCGACGGGTTTACCGGTCTTTTTGGATTTTATCGGCGTGCCCACGTTGGCCTTGCCGGCCTTGGCGGCAATAAAATAGTCCCGCTCGCCGATGTTGATCCCGCTGTACGAGCCGCCGACGCCGTCCGCCCGGATGAGTCCGGTGGCATCGGCGACAAAGAAGACCTCGTACTCCTGGCCGACCTTTTTCATAAGGGAGGTCAGTTTGGCGACCGCGGCGTCCCTGTTCCCCGTCGTTGCTTCCATCAGGGCGGGATCGACGGACAGACCGCTGATCATCTTCGTCTCTTCGATCAGCGAGAGCTCGACCATCTCCGCCAGGCTCTTGGCGACGTTGGCCGCCTGTTGCAGTGACAATTCCTGGAGGGAAGCAGCCGATTTGATGGCCGCAAAACCGCCGATGACCAGCAGCGGAATCAGCACCGCCAGGATGCTGCCGGTCATCATTTTCATGTTCAGGGAAAGACCGTTTTTCATACGAAATGCTCCTTTCACGTCTTGATGTCGAATACGTACCTGATCGCTACCCGGGGCCGGGCGGGAATTACAAAGTTATGCCGGCGCCGTCAGGAAGGCGAAAATGCAATAATCGGACCATGAAGCGCGTAATGAAAACACCCGTGAGAGTCGGAGCCGGAGGGGTCGGGGGCGGGAAATTAACCGCCGCCGCCGAAAAAATATCTTGACAAGCAAGGATTATTGACGAAATATGTCACCCAATTGACACATGGAATCTTCCAATCCACATTTCGGGAACGCCGGTGAAAGAGTTCAAGATCCTGATCGCCGAAGATGACGACCTGAACCGCCAAAACCTGAACGAACTTCTGGAGTCATGCGGTTATGAAGTGCATGCGGTCGCCGACGGCCGCCAGGCCCTGGAGACTTATGTCCAGGACGTTTACGATCTTGTCGTCACCGATCTCCGCATGCCGAACATGGATGGTCTGGAGCTGCTCAAACAGGTGAAGGAGTTGAACGCCGAGCAGCTCGTAATCCTCGTCACCGGCTACGGCAGCGTGCAGACCGCAGTGGACGCCATGAAGATGGGCGCTTTCGATTACATCACCAAGCCCCTGAAGGACGACCTGGTCAGAATCACCGTCTCCCGGGCCCTCTCTTTCGCCCGCCTCAAGGAAGAGAATGTGGACCTGAAAGACCGTCTGCAGGACAAGTTCGATTTCGGGAAGATGATCGGTTACAGCGATTCCATGAAAAAGGTGTTCGAGAAGATCGAGAAGGTGGCGAAGACGGACAGCACCGTCCTGATTCATGGCGAGAGCGGCACGGGAAAGGAACTGGTGGCGCGGGCCATCCATTTCAACAGTGATCGTAAATATCGGCCTTTGGTGCCGGTAAATTGCGGCGCCATTCCGGAAGAACTGCTGGAAAGCGAGCTCTTCGGACACGAAAAGGGGGCCTTTACCGGTGCGATCCGCACCCGGATCGGAAGGTTTGAACTTGCCCAGGGGGGGACGATTTTTCTGGATGAAATCGGCGACATGAGCCCGTCCCTCCAGGTCAAGGTCCTGCGGGTGATTCAGGAGAAACAGTTCGAACGGATCGGCGGCGTCAAAACCATGACTGTGGATGTGCGGATCATTACCGCCACCAATCAGGATCTCGAGGCACTGGTCGCGGCCAAGAAATTTCGCGAGGATCTCTATTACCGCATCAATGTCATTCCGATCTACCTGCCCCCGCTCCGGGAACGGGGGATCGACATGGCCATCCTGGCCAACCATTTCCTGAAGAAATTCAACGAACAGAAGAAACGCAACGTCAAGGCCATCGACGCGAAGGCCATGGCGGCCCTGACTTCCTATCCCTGGCCGGGGAATGTGCGGGAGATGGAGAACCTCATCGAAATGCTGGTGGTGATGAAAGAGGACGGCGTCGTCACCCTCGAGGATCTCCCGAACAAGATCCGCAAGCTGAACCAGGGGCCGGCGGCCGTATGTCCGCTCGATCTGCCCGACGAGGGGGTGGATTTCAACAAGATGTTGGTGGAATACGAACGGGATTTGATTCTCCGGGCCCTCGACAAGTGCGGCGGCGTCAAGAACAAGGCGGCGAAGCTGCTGAATCTGAAGCGCACGACCCTCGTGGAGAAACTCAAACGTCTGTGACGGTTGCCGTACCTGTCCCGCGGACGGCAAATCCTGTTCGCCCACCCGAGATTATCCCCGTAATAAGAAAGATGGTCCCCGATTTGCATGTGCCCATACGATAAAAGGCCTGATGCAATTATCTATGAGCGATGTAATCGTCGGCATATCGGACTTCAACTGCAGCAGGAAGCCCGGGGATACACTGGTGACCTACGCCCTGGGGTCCTGCATCGCCGTCATCGTTTATGACCCGGTTGCCGTGGTGGGGGGATTGCTCCATTACATGTTGCCCGATTCGAATCTGGACAAAAAAAAGGCCGCCGAGTGTCCGGCCATGTTTGCCGATACGGGGATCCCCATGCTGTTCAAGGCCTGTTACGCCCTGGGGGCCGAGAAGCGGCGGATGATCGTAAAGATCGCCGGCGGGGCCAGCATTTTGAATGACGGCGATTATTTTCGGATCGGCCAGAAAAACATCACCGCGGTCCGGAAGATCTTCTGGAAGAACAACGTCATGATCGACGCCGAAGATACCGGGCAGAATTACAACCGGACCGTGCGTCTTCAAATCGCCGACGGAAAATGTTTTGTACGTTCTTCGGGCGGAATGGCGAAGGAGCTTTGAATGATCGAAAAGATACTCCTGTCCATCAAGCAGTTGCCCGCCTTTCCGACCATTGTCCATAAGGTATCGGAACTGCTGAGAAACGACGACTACGACGTCAACGACGTGGTCAACGTGATCAAGTATGATCAGGCCATTACGGCGAATATCTTGAAGATCAGCAATTCCGCCTATTTCGGTGTCCGGCAGAAGATCAAATCGATCCATGACGCCGTGATCTACCTGGGGCAAAAAAATCTCCTGCGGGCCTTGCAGACCGTTAGCGCCAGCCGCATCTTCTCGAAAAGAAACGCCGGTTACGGCATGAAAACCGCGGAACTTTGGGAACACTCCGTATCGGTGGCCTTGATGTCTCAGATCCTCAGCCGCAAGTTGACGAAAAAAGAGGATGCGGTTCTCTATACGGCGGCCTTGCTCCACGATGTGGGTAAGCTGGTCATGGGCGAATACGTTCAGGAATCTTCCCAAAAGATCTTCGCGCTGATGTCTTCCGGCGCCTATTCGTTTCTGGAGGCGGAGGAAATCGTGATCGGGATCAATCACGCGGAACTCGGGGGACGCATCGCCGTCTATTGGAACTTCCCCCCGGAGATTCATGACGCCATTGCCTATCATCACCGCCCCGATCGGATTCTGGCGGGAGACACCTTGATCCCCAGTCTCGTTTATATCGCCGATCAGTTTTGCCTGATGATGGGCATCGACGGCGGGATGGACGGGTTGGCCCATCGGGGGATCAGCGAGGTGATGAAGAAATACGGCCTGAAGGAGAATGATTTGGAGGAAAGCATGTTGCAGCTCTTCGAGGAACTGGAGCAGGCGAACGAACTGCTTCATATCGTAAACTGACGGGAAGGATCGTCTCGACGGCCAAGACGCCGTTGAGAAAGTGGTGAGATGTGATGAAACAACAGGAGCTCAGAAAGATTTTTGCCAAGGCCGTCTATGAGGTCTTTGAGAAGATGTATTATGTCTTCCTCGAAGCGCGGGAGGATCAGGCACCGCACCTTCGGGATCGGGCGCTGTCGATAACCTTTTCCGGGCCGGCCTCGGGAACGATCGGCGTCTTCTTCTCCGAAGCGCTGACCGGGCAGATGATCCGCAATTCCCTGAACCTCGATCCGGAAGAGGCCGCCGAGGAACTGCGTCAGGATTGCCTCAAGGAATGCCTGAACATGATCTGCGGTGATTTTCTCCAGGGGTACAATCCCGAGCGCCTCTTTCAGATGTCGTTGCCGCATTATCACGAAGCGCCGGCCGAAGCCGGTTTCGACCGGGCCGGGGAAAACACGGTGGTGATGTGTTGCGATGCCGACGGCGGCTATTTCGAGGGGATATTGAAGATGGACGGCTGATAGCCGTCCGGCAGAAAAATACTGTTTCGTTCGGGAGGATTCATGGACAAAAACATCAAGATACTGGTCGTCGACGATTTTGCGACCATGCGCAAGGTGATCAGAAACATTCTCAAGCAGATCGGATTCGAGAACATCGTCGAGGCGGAAGACGGGGCGATCGGCTTGCGGGTTCTCAAGTCGCAGCAGATCGATTTTGTGATTGCGGACTGGAATATGCCGAACATGACCGGCCTGGAACTGCTCAAGGCCGTGCGTGCCGATGCGGACCTGGCCAAGACCCCCTTCCTCATGGTTACGGCGGAGGCATTGCAGGAAAACGTCATCGCCGCGGTGAAGGCGGGGGTCAACAATTATATCGTCAAGCCCTTCACTGCCGAGACGCTCAATGAAAAGATCGCCAAGATTCTTGGCACGAATTGAAGAATAAGGGACACGAGGTAGGATCGATGAACGTAGCTTTTATCAACCCCTTTCTGGAAGCGACTGTGGAAGTGCTCAAAACCATGGCTTTTGTGGAACCCGTCCCCGGTAAGCCCTATCTGAAGAACGACAATGTGGCCAAGGGCGACATCTCGGGCATCATAGGATTGACGGGAGACGCCCGGGGCTCCCTGGCGCTGAGTTTCAGCGCGGGGTCGATTATGAAGATCGTCGGGAACATGCTGGGAGAGGACATCACGGACATGAACGGCGACATCAAGGATGCGGTGGGCGAGTTGACGAACATGGTCTCCGGCGTGGCCCGGAAAAAACTGGAAGCCGCCGGATACAGCATTACCGCTGCCATTCCGACGGTCGTCTCCGGCAGGAACCACTCTATCCTTCATGTCATGGGCGGCCCGAGCATCATCATTCCCTTCGAAACGGAGTCCGGTTCCTTCGTGGTGGACGTATGTCTGAGCAGAAAGGAATGACGCCCCGGAGAAGGTATTGAACCATCATCCATCCAAACCTCGCAATCATCAAGGGCGCGGCAAAAGGCCGACCGGAAAGCGAGCGGCCGTGCTTATAAAAAACAAAGGATGTAAGTTATGGGAAAGCTACCGGTTGTTTTCAAAGTATCACTCGAAAATGCCTGCATATGTTATTGATCTACAACGGTTCATCATTAACGGAGCCGCTGCGGACACTGCGGAGCGCGTCCCGCCATTTTCATCCTGCCTTGTGACGGCACGCCGTCATGTGGGTTTCTTTTGTAAAACCTCTGCCGCCTCTTGCCGGCAGCCGCCGGCGCTGACGACCGCTGCCTCTTCATCACGACCATGCCGACCTGCGGAGCCCGCGGGCAAAAACAGCGCCGGATGAAAAGTTCCGGCTCCTTGCCGACTCTTTCTTCCCAACATTCATCCCTCAGCGGCACCTGGAAACGATGAACATGCCGCCCGGGAAACCGCGGGGCTGTTTTCAGACCAGTAATCACGAGACGGGTAATCCTTCGCCGGGAGTCGCACGGGTGCGGCGACGCCTGGGCGCAGAGCGTCGGCCGGAAGGGCCGATGCTCGTTTATTTGACCGTTGGTACCGGAGGCGATGTCAGGGATAAAGGCGGTATGGTCTGTCCCGGAGCGGTGATGACGGTGATGCTGATGCGGCGGTTTTTGGGATCCCGGGGATTTTCTCGGTTGTAGAGCTCCTGATCCGCATAACCCACGACCCGGGCGATGCGCATCGGGTCGGTGCCGTTCTTTTCCATCTCCCGTCGGGCCGCCGAGGCCCGGGCCGTGGAAAGTTCCCAGTTCGTGATCTGGGAACCCCGGAACGGCGCCGCGTCGGTATGGCCCTCGATGGCCACCTTGTTGGGTAAATCTTTCGTGTTTTCGGCGATGATGCCGATGATCTGCCGGGCCTTCTCCGTCGGTTCGGCGCTTCCCGAGGGGAACATGGTGCTGCCCTCCGTGTCCACAACCTGGATCCGGACACCGCCATCGACGATGTCGATATAGATCTGATCCTTGTAATTACTGAGCTTTTCATCCACGGCCTGCTTGAGCTTGCCGGCGATATCCTGTTTGGATTTGCCGATATTCTCCTGCATACCCATCCGGATGCCTCCTTTTGCATCCCCGACGACGGCCCGCTGTTTGTCCAACATCCCCAGCGATCCGGAGGTCTGTTCCTTCATGATGTTGAAATTTTTAAAATACTCGGAGACGGAAAGACGTTTTTCCGGGGAGACCATGGTAATGAGCCACAGCAGGAGAAAGAAGGCCATCATGGCCGTGACGAAATCCGCATAGGCCACCTTCCAGGAGCCGCCGTGATGATCGTGGCCGCGCCTCCTTTTGACCTTCCTGATGATAATACTGCGATCTTCCATTATTTCTTGGCCTGTCTCAGCATCTCCTCGACTTCCGCGAAATCGGGTTTGATGTCGTGGGGAATGACCCGCCGCCCGAATTCCAGGGCCACCTTCGGGGCGGCGCCGCCCACGAAGGCCACGAGCGCCACCTTGAAGACGTTCAGATACTCCAGCTCTTCATGAACGGCATGTTCCATATGCCGGCCCACGGGGCCGACGAATCCGTAGGCGAGCAGGACACCGAGAAAGGTGCCCACCAGGGCGGCCCCGATGCTGTGGCCCAGGATTTCCGGAGGGGCGCCGATCTTGCCCATGGTGAGGACCACCCCGAGGACCGCCGCGACGATACCGAGGCCGGGCAGACCGTCGGCGATGAAACTGACCGTCTTGGAGGGGGCGATCAGCTCCTCGTAATGGGTGTCGATCTCGTTTTCCAGCAGGGCTTCCAGTTCATGGGTCGCGATGGTGGTGGTCATCACCATCCGCAGGGTGTCGGCAATGACGGCCATGGCCCGCCTGTTTTTCAGGATTCCGGGAAAGCGATTGAAAAGACTGCTCTTTTCCGGATCGTCCACGTCGGATTCGATGGCCACCAGGCCCTGCTGCCGGATCTTGTAGAAGATGCCGTTGAGGAGCAGGAGGGCCTCGAGATAGTCCTTCTTGCCGTAGGTCTTGCTGCGCAGCAACCCCAGTAAGGCCTGAATGACCGCCTTGATGGTTTTTGTCGGCGAGGCGATGATGAACGAGCCGATGGCGGCGCCGCCGATGATGATCAGTTCGGCGGGCTGGATCAGGACGGAGATGTTCCCTCCCTCCAGGAGATAACCGCCGATAACCGCGGCAAAGACAATAAAGAAACCGATGATGATCAGCATTTCAGATCCCGCCGTCTTTCTTTTTCCCCCGGATGATCTCGCGCTCCCGCTCGAACACGAAGCGGACGATTTCATCGCGGATCGCGTCGTCCATCTTGATGAATTTGGCGGAGACGACATAACCGCTCGTCTGCCTTTCCGCCTTTTTCACTTCGCCGTAGGCATACAGGTAGAGCGGCGCCGACTGTACCCCCGCGAGGATCATCTTCAGCTCGACCGTATCGCCCACCTGGAACGGCTCGGCAGTAGAGAAACTGATGCCGCTGCCGCTGATGTTGACGGCCTTGTACGGCAAGAGCTGAAACCCCTCCCCTTGGACGGTGAGCAGTCGGATGATCATATCGAGCTTTTTGTTGATGATCTGGAACCATTCCGCCTCCGGTGTGTCGGTGATCTCCGGAAGCAGCTTGAAATCCGCTATGGCGGCATCACCGGAGAAGCGGGCATGGAGGGAGTGGTGTTCGTCCGGACCGACCAGCCGGTACCCCAGGGGGATATAGGCATAAACCCGCGAATACTCTCTGCGATTCGTGAATGTTTCTCCTGGAATTTCCATAGGTGTCGTCTCGCTGGAAAAATGATTTTTTGACAATCTGAAATGCAAACTGTGCGCCAGATGTATGCCGGTGGGGATATCTCCGGCATACTGAAGCAGGAAACCGCTGTCGGCGGGTGGTATGCTAATTGCAACCACACAGTTTGGATCTTTCCCCGGCAACGGTCCCGGGAGTGCAAATAACATGGCAAATAAACTGAACAATTTGACATTGCTCCTCTTCATGTCGGTCTGTGCGCTTTGGATCCTGCCCGCGACGCCGGTCCCGGCGGCATCGGCGCGGATCTGGACGGTGCAGATCGCCGCCTTTACCGAGCGGGAGAACATGAACAAAGCGATTGCCGAGCTGGAAAAGAAAGGCGTCCGCAATGTCTGGGTACAAAAGGAAGGCGCCGCCTATGCCACCCGGGCGGGGAAGTATGCGCGCAAGAAGGACGGGGCGGCGGCGCTGGCAAAGATAAGAAAGACATATCCCCAGGCGGTCTTGAAGCCGGTTACGGAAGACCCGGCCCGGATCGTATATGGAAGAAAGACGGTCGGCGCGGACAAACAAGGGGATGCCCGGCGTCAAGATGTTGGCGGGCAGATCCCGGAAAAGGCCGTAAAGGTCGCGCCGCCGGGAACAAGAATTCAGGAAGGCAAAGCGGCGACCCCTCCCGCCAAAGTTGCCGATCCCCAAATAGCGGCGGCGGACAAACATTACGAACGGGGCGAGTATCAGGCCGCCGCCGCCCTGCTGCAGGAACTCATGCGTCAAAAAGCCGGCGAACCGGAGGTATATGAACAGGCGATCCGCAAACTTGCCGATTGTCTTTTTTCCATCGGCAGGAACGGCGCCAATCCCTATCTTTTTTCCGCCGTCGATCATTATAAATACATTCTCCGGTATTATGCCGATCCCCGCCCGGGGAACGACATCGTTTACGACCATTTGGCAAGGAGTTACGAGGCCTTGAAATTCTATTACGAAGCGGCCGGCGCCTGGCAGGCCCTCCTGGCTAAGTACCCGGATTCTTCCCTTGGCGAAGACGCCCTGTTCCACCTTGCCGAGGTGGCGGTCAAGGTCGGACGTCACGAGCAGGCCATCGAGAACTACCGGCAATATTTGAACAAATATCCGCAAGGGGCCCATGTCAGAACGGCCGTCCTGCATCTGGCGGATTCCTATTACCAGAAGAAGGATTACGACAACGCGGCGCTGCTGTACGAAAATGCCGGCAAAGATTACAAAGAGATTACGGAGATACCCAAAGAGTATCTCTACCGGATCGGAGATGCGGCATACCGCAAGGGGAAATATGGGGAAACGATCCGGATCCTCTCGGTGGCGCTTAGCGTCTATCCCCAAGACGAGCAGGCAAGAAAATCTCTGTATCTCATGGGATGCGCCTTGCAACAGTCGGATCGGCTTCCTACCGCCATCAGGATCTTCGATGATATTATCGCCAACTATCCCGACAGCGACGAGAGCCGGGAGAGTATCCTGAAAATTGCCATGCTCGGCGGGCAGGGGAAAGGCCTCCGCGTCCCGGTCTATCTCACGGCGGCGACCTATTTTCAAGATCCCCTGAAGGCGTATGACATGCTTCTCGCCGCCCGTCCGGAACAGGATCTCGAGGAGCGGGTCCGGTTCGCGAAGGCCGAAACCTTAGCGCATCAGGGGAGATACGCCGAGGCCGTTGACGAATATCTCCGTCTTGCGGAAAAATATCCCCAGGGCAGATACGTGACGATCCTGCCGGGTCAGCTCAAGGCCGTCGTCTGGAAGTTGACGGAGATTTTACATGCCCGGGGAGATCACGTGGGGCTTGCCGCCTTATATTGCAAGACCTTCGGACGGATCGGCATGGACCGGAACGACCTCGCGGGGCTCACGAAAATGGCGGACAGCCTCCACAAAATATCACTCGACGAAGAGGCGATCAGGGTATGGAAATATGCGCAGCAGCTAACGCCGGAGCAGAATTTGCAAAACCCGATCGGCAAGGCGTTGGAAAATATCAACACCACCCGCAATCCGGGTTCCCTGCCGCCCGGTGCGGAAAGGCCGGCTTCGGCCGACGGCGTCTCCGGGGAGTCGCTGGAGTCACTCGAAAAGTACCTTGCCGCTGCCGGCGGCTCTGAGCAACGGCGGTGGCTGCTGTTCGAGATCGGGCGCCGGCTGTCGAAAGAAAAGGAATGGACGGCGGCGGAAAAGCGGTTCCTGCAGATCAAGGAAGGGAACCCCGATCCCTTCTGGACGAAACTCAGTGATTATGCGGTCCGGGAAGCCAGGTGGACGGAAAGATACCGTGATTTATATTGAAGGGAAAGAATCGGCGCCGCTTTCGGACGACCGGAGAGATGCCATCGGCAACGTCCCGGATCTGGGGGCGGAGATCGCCCACCAGATCCGCAACCCCCTGGGCAGTATCGAATTGTTCGCTTCCCTCCTGCTGAAGGACTGCCGGCGGGAGAACGACCGCCGGCGTATCGAACAGATCCTCGGGGCGGTCAAGACGATCAATCAGTGTCTGTCCGGTTATATGATGCCCAACCGGAGCCGCCGGGCGGCCCTCCGGGAGCTCAATCTTCACGAGCTGTTGCGGGAGATCGTCGGTTACTCGGAGATCATCGCCGACAACAGCGACGTCTTCTTCCGGATCCGCTATGCGGACCGGGAACCGGTGGTGGCCGGCGACCGGGAAATCCTGAAACACCTGTTCGTGAATCTCATCATCCATGCCCTGCAGTCGCTGGCGAAAGGATGTTATCTGCTCATCGAGACGCAGGTGCGGGAAGGCGGGAACGGGGAAGGGCTGCCGGCCGGTCCGGGCGGTTCGCTGTGCATAAGGTTTGCGGGGGTCGATTGGATGAAGCGGGGAGAAAGCGAACGGAACTCACCGTTCGCCGTTTTCATGACGAGTAACCACAAGCATGCCGGCCTGGGTTTCGCCATCCTGCATAGCATCATGGATCTCCACGGGGGGTTTTTTACCCTCCAGGCGGAAGAAACCGGCGGCGTAAACCTCAATATTTTCTTTCCTGTGCAGGCACTTCAGGAACGAGTTATGGTGTCTGGCCCGGTAAATGGACAGGGGGTCGAATGAAGAAGGTGCTGATTGTCGATGACGATGACGCCATGAGAATGGCCTTGGCGGATTCGCTGGAGAGTTGCGGCTATGAGGTGACGGCGGCGGAAAATGGTCAGGAGGCACTGGATATCTTTCAGAAAGAGCAATTTGCGGTCGTCATCTCCGATATGCGCATGCCCCGGGTGGGAGGGATGGATGTCCTGAGGCAGATCAAAAGGATCTCGGCCCAGACGCCGGTGATCCTGATCACCGCTTACGGAACGGTAAAGACCGCCGTCGAGGCGATGAAGGAGGGGGCGGCGGAGTTTCTCATGAAGCCCTTTTCTCTCGACGATCTGGAATTTACCGTCAAGAACGTCCTCGCCGCCCATCTGCAACAGGATATGGAACAGCTCCGGCATGAAAAGCCCGGTCAACCCGCCGTCAAGGAGATCATCGCCGAAAATCCCCGGATGCTTTCCCTGCTGGCCATGTTGAGGAATGTCGCCAAAAGCAGATCCAGTATCCTGATTCAGGGGGAAAGCGGCACCGGTAAGGAGCTGGTGGCCCGTTATGTCTATCTCCACAGCGGCCGGAAACATAAACCGTTCGTGGCGGTCAACTGTGCGGCGATACCGAACAACCTCCTGGAAAGCGAGATGTTCGGCTATGAGAAGGGGGCCTTTACCGGGGCGGTGCAGAGAAAGATCGGCAAGTTCGAAATGGCGGACGGCGGCACCCTTCTGCTCGACGAGATCAGTGAAATGGACATCCAGCTCCAGGCAAAGCTCCTGCGGGTCCTCCAGGAAGGAGAAGTGGATCGCATCGGCGGCAAGAATCCGGTGCCGGTGGATGTCCGCATCATCGCCACGACGAACGTCGACCTCAAGCAGGCCATCGAGGAGAAAAAATTCCGCCCGGACCTTTACTTCCGCCTGAATGTCATCCCCGTGGTGATCCCTCCCCTGCGGGAAAGAAAAGAGGATATCCCCGTTCTGGCTCATTATTTTCTCAAAAAATACGGCGCCGCGTCCGAGAAGACGGGCCTGGCCATCTCACCGGCCGCGATGCGGCTCATGAGCGCCTATCCCTGGACGGGTAATGTCCGGGAACTGGAAAACGTTATGGAAAGGGCGGTGCTGGTGTGTGAAGGAAATACCGTCGAACCGGTCCACCTGGGGCTCGAGACCGGGGCCATCGCCCTCAACGATCCGGTCCGGGAGGAAGCCCCGCCGGTCTCTCTCCCGACCGCAGGGGAAAACATGACCCTCCGGGAGGTGGAAAAGGCGTTGATCATCGAGACGTTGCAAAAGGTCCAGGGAAACAGGACGAAGGCCTCGCAGATTTTGGGTATCAGTGTCCGCACCATGCGCAACAAGCTGCATGAGTACAACCTGGAGGATATATGAACGGCGACGCCGCCGGTTTGGGTGGTATGTGAATTGCAATGACGAACAGATAACCGACCAGGAAAGGTGAATACAGATGCTGTCGCTATTCAACAAGACCGTGGATATCCTCTCCGGCATGCTCAATTACCGGGAGAAAAGGCATCAGGTAATTCTCTCCAATATCGCCAACCTCGACGTTTCCGATTATCAGGCCGCCGATCTGGTCCTGAAGAACGCCGGCCCCCGGGGGAACAACGCGCCGGCGGCGGTGCGGCTCCAGACGACACAAAGCCGGCACATCGCGCCGAAGCGGATCGACGTGGATGGGGCGGGGACAGGCGAGTTGACCGTCCGGGAGGAGAAGGGGTCGCTGGATCGGGAAATGGCCGCTCTTTCGGAAAATCACCTTATGTACAACGCCACCATCGAAATGCTGGCGAGAAAATTTCGCGGCTTGAACACCGTACTGAAGGAGACCAGGTGACTATGGATATCACGACGACATTCAAGATTTGCGGTGACGGTTTGGCGGCGCAGCGGGCGAAACTCGATACGGTCGTCTCCAACCTGGCCAATGTCAACACCACCCGTACCGCCGCCGGCGGTCCCTATCGACGGAAGACGGTGGTCTTGACCTCCCAGGACGTGGAGAACCCCTTTGACGATGCCATGAAAAATGCCCTGAAGACCGTGAAGGTCGAAACCGTCGTGGAGGATGGGAAAGCGGGCAAGACGATTTATGATCCGTCCCATCCCGATGCCGATGCCAACGGCATGGTGACGCTCCCCAATGTCGAGGTGGTGATGGAAATGGCCGAAATGATTGCGGCCACCCGGTCTTTCGATGCCTGTGTCACCGCCTTCGACGCGACAAAGAACATGGCCTTGAAGTCTCTGGAACTTGGTAAATAGCACTTTTGCCGCAGGATGAGAAGATTAACGGAGGTTTGAAAATGAAGGCTACGGGCATACAGAACGGCATGATGATACCGCCCCTTACGGGAAACAGGCTTACGGAGCAGCGCCCGGGCGGCGGCTCGTTTTCCGAGGCCCTGAAAGGGGCCATCAAAGAAGTCAATGCCCTGCAGAATCAGGCGGAAGATGCGGTCGCCAAGATCCAGCTCGACAACCGGGGCAGTATCCATGAGGTGATCATCGCCATGGAAAAGGCGGATATTTCCTTTCGGACGATGATGCAGGTCCGGAACAAGGTTCTCGACGCCTATCAGGAAATAATGAGAATGACCGTGTAGGGGCAGGGAAGGAAATATGAACCAGCTTATGCAACTTATTTCCGGTTTGGCAAAAAGTTTCAATACCTTGACCCCCGTCAGAAAAATGACGATTGCCGCTGCAGGCGTACTGACGATGGCCCTCCTCGGGGCATTCACATATTTGGCCGGTCAGGCGGACTATCAGGTCCTTTTTTCCGGATTGTCCCATGAGGACGCCGCGGCCATCGTGGGCAAACTGCAGGAAAAGAAGATTTCCTACAAGCTTTCCCCGGCGGGAGACGTCATTTACGCCCCGGCGGACAAGGTGCCGGAGCTGCGGATGGAAATGGCCGCTTCGGGCGCCCTGCGGGGGGGAATCGTGGGTTATGAAATATTCGACAACAAGACCCTGGGGGCGACGGAGTTCGAACAGCAGCTCAATTTCCGCCGTGCCCTCCAGGGGGAGTTGTCCCGGACGATCAACAGCCTCGACGAGGTCGAGCAGAGCCGGGTCCATATCGCCTTTCCCAAGGAATCGCTCTTTGTCGATCAGCAGAAAAAGGCAACCGCCTCGGTCACCATCAAGCTGAAGGCCGGAAAGATCCTGCGTCCCAATCAGATCGACGGCATTGCCCATCTGGTGGCGAGAAGCGTCGAAGGGCTCGGGCCGGAGGACGTGATTGTGGTGGACAGCAAAGGCAACATCCTTTCGAAGAATCCGGGGGATGGCAAAGCGTCGCGACTCTCGAGCACCCAGTTGGATTATCAGCGCAATATCGAGAAGGATCTGGCGGCCCAGGTTCAGACCATGCTGGAGAATGTGGTGGGCAAGGGGAAAGCGGTGGTCCGGGTAACCGCCGATCTCGATTTCCGCCTTACAGAGAAGACGGAAGAGAGTTATGATCCCGAATCGCCGGTGGTCAGAAGCACCACCAGACAGACCGACAAGACGACCCCGCCGGCGGCGAAAGCCGGCGGCACCGCAACGGCGACCGCCGGTCCGGAGCGGGAAAAAACCGATGAAACCATAAATTATGAAATCAACAGGGTGGTGAACAAGACCGTCATGCCGGTGGGAGAGATCCGCAAGCTGTCGCTGGCGGTCCTGGTGGACGGCATCTATACCAAAGACGACAAGGGAAAGGAAGTCTATCAGGAGCGTTCCAAGAAAGACATCGAGGCGATAGAGGAACTGGTAAGAAAATCCGCGGGTTTCAATGCCGCCCGGGGTGATCAGGTCGTCGTGAGCAGTATGCCCTTCAGCAAGATGGATGCCGAAGCGGCCCTTTCCGGATGGGACTGGCAGGCCACCTTCAGGACCCTTCTGCCGCTGATCAAATATGTCGTGCTCCTGGCAGCCTTTGTCATGGTATTTCTCTGGGTTGTGCGGCCGCTCATCCGCGGGACCCTGTCGGCGTTGCCTTCCCGATCGGTGATGGCGATGGGAGAGGTCATGCAAAGAACATCGGCCCCGGCGGCTTTGGGCGCCGGAGAGGGTGTGCCCATGGTAGCCGCGCCCCTTGACAAGACACCCCAGACGGAAACGGACATCGTCCGTCAACTTGCCAGTGCCGATGCGAAGAGATTTGCGGAAATATTGCGGAACTGGGTTAAATAGCACCTGCGGGGACAGCGATCATGACCAATGAAGAAAGAGCGGCGATCATGCTTTTGACCCTCGATGAAGACGTGGCGGCGGAAGTGATGCGTAATATGAGGCCCCAGGAGATCCGCCGGGTGGGAAAGTACATGAACCGCATCACCATGATCCCCGCGGAGGTGATCAACTCCGTGGCCAAGGAATTCGTCGCCCTGGCCAAGGAGAGCGGCGGGACCATCGCCATCCAGGACGGCACGGCCAAAAATATCGTCATGAAGGCCCTTGGTGAAAAGGATGCCCAGAATATTCTCGCCGAGGTGGACAAGGCCAAGAGCATGGACAATCCCATCATCGACAAGCTGCGGGATATCGATCCCAAGGTCCTGATGGAATTTACCAAGACGGAACATCCCCAGACCATCGCCCTGATCCTTGTCCACTTGAAACCGGAGGCGGCCGCCGAGGTGCTCGAAAACTTCGGGGTCGAGATGCAGTGTGAAATCGTCCGTCGCATGGCCAATCTCAAGAGCGTACCCCATGAATTCATCGAGGAGATCGCGAAAACCCTCGAAAAGGAGATCGTGATCGGGGGGATGACGGACCAGCAGGTGGGCGGGATAAAGGTGACCTCGGAGATCCTCAACAGGCTGGGCCGGAGTACGGAGAGCGCCATCCTCGAATCTTTGGATGAACGGGATCCGGAATTGGGGAATGCCATCCGCAGCCTCATGTTCACCTTCGACGATGTCCTGAAGCTGGATGACAAGAGCCTCCAGGAACTCCTCAAAGAGGTGAGCGGCGACGATCTCGCCAGGGCCCTGAAACTGGTGGACGAAGGGATGCGCCAGAAGATATTCAAGAACATGTCCAAACGGGGCGCGGAGATGCTCAAGGAAGACATAGAGATGATGCCCCCGATCCGCGTGTCCGAGGTCGAGGCGAGCCAGCGGGTCATTCTCGATGTCACCAAACGGTTGGAGACGGAGGGACGGATCGTCATCTCCCGGGGCGGGGAAGAAGATGAGTACGTATAGCACCAAGGTCATCAAGTCCGGAACCGTCAAGATCGTCGAACGCGCCGGCCGGGAGGCGCCGGGCTTCCAGAAGGTAAATTTCCACGATACGGGGACAAATGCCCCCTCAGACAGGGAGTATACCTCGGAAATAGAACGGCTGCGGAGGGAATTCGCGGAAGAGATGCGCCAAAAAGAGGCGCGGGCCTACGAACAGGGGGTACTGGCGGGAAGGACCCAAAACGAGGACCGATACAGTCTGGAGATGAAAAAAAGGGTCGACAACCTGGACAAAGTCATCCGGGAACTGGCCCTGCTGAAACAGCGGCTTCTCCAGGAGGCGGAGGAGGAAATGGTCCGCCTGTCCCTCCACGTCGCGGAGAAGATCATCCATCATGAAATCGCCACCAATAGAGAGGTGATCCTGCATGTCCTCAAAGAGGCCATGAAAAGCGTTCTGGATCGCGATAACATCACCATTCGTCTGCACCCGGACGATTATCAGCAAATAATGGAGATAAGAAGCGAGTTTCTCGCAAATTTCGACGGGTTGAAGAATGTAATTTTCCAGCAGGATGAAGGCATCAAAAAAGGGGGGGCCGTCATCGAGACCCCGCATGGCGAGGTGGATGCCCGGATCGAGCAGCAGTTTCGGGAAGTGAAGCAGGCCCTGTTAACGGGACGCAATTAGCCGTTCTGTTGCATGATGCCCGTCTGCGGGTCCGGTACAGCGTCCGAAACAGTCGAAAGATATGATCAGTGCCAGTAGATTTTACCGGTTATCATGAAAAACTGAAGGCGTGCCATCCCATCCAGGTCCACGGTAAGGTAAGCGAGATCGTCGGCCTGATCGTGGAAGGACACGGTCCGGCGGTGTCGCTGGGTGACCTGTGCGCCATCCACCCGGCCGGCGGCGGCACCCCTATCACCGCCGAGGTGGTGGGCTTCAAGAAGGGAAAGGTCCTCCTGATGCCCCTGGACACGATTCAGGGTTTGAGCCCCGGCTCCCGGATCGTTTCTCTGGGTAAAAAGGCGAGTGTGGAAATCGGGCCGCAGTTTCTGGGCCGGGTCATCGACGGCCTCGGTCAGCCGATCGACGACAAAGGGCCGATCCTTGCCGGTGCCACCTATCCCATCTATGCGGATCCCATCAATCCCCTGAAGCGGGGCCGGATCAGCGAGCCCATCGATCTGGGGATCAAGGTGATCAACGGGGTCCTGACCTGCGGCAAGGGGCAACGGATGGGGATCTTCGCCGGCTCGGGGGTAGGCAAGAGCGTTTTGCTGGGCATGATTGCCCGCAATACCAAAGCGGACGTCAATGTCATCGGACTGATCGGGGAGAGAGGTCGCGAAGTCCGGGAGTTCCTCGAAAAGAATTTAGGCAAGGAAGGGTTGAGCCGCTCGATCGTGGTGGTGGCGGCCTCGGACCGTCATCCCTTGATCAGGATGCGCGCCGCCTATGTTGCCACGTCGATATCCGAATATTTTCGCGACCAGGGCAAGGATGTCCTCCTGATGGTCGATTCCCTCACCCGTTTTGCCATGGCGCAAAGGGAGATCGGGTTGTCCGTGGGCGAACCGCCGACCACGAAAGGCTATACCCCGTCGGTTTTCAGCCTCCTCCCGAAGCTTTTGGAAAGATCGGGAAAACTGGAAGGCCGGGGGAGCATAACCGGTCTGTACACCATCCTGGTCGAGGGCGACGATTTCAATGAGCCGGTGGCCGATGCCGCCCGTTCCATCCTGGACGGACACATCTCCCTGACCAGAGAGCTGGCCAATCGCGGTCACTACCCGGCGGTGGATGTTCTGCAGAGCATCAGCCGGGTGATGATCGATGTCGTCGATGAGGAGCAGCGGCATATGGCCAACAATATCCAGAATATCCTGGCCACGTACCGGAAGGCGGAAGACCTCATCAATATCGGCGCCTATGTGAAAGGCTCGAATCCGGACATCGATTATGCCGTGTCCATGATCGACAGGGTGAACGATTTCCTCCGCCAGAACATCCATGACAAGGTCGATATGGCCAAGACGAAGAAACAGATGTACAACCTCTTCAAAGGCAGCTGACGGTGTTTACCTTTAAACTCCAGAGCGTTCTCGACGCGAGAAAGACCAAGGAGGAGCAGGTCCTCGCGGAGTTTGTCGAACAGACCAAAGCTCTGGAAAAGGAGAGGCAAACACTGGTCGCCATGGATCTGGAAAAAGAGCGTCTCCTGCAACGCCTGCGGGAGGAAAAAGAAAAGTTGTTACGCCCCGGTGACGTCGAATTACAGCTTTCCTATATCAAGGCCTGGAATAGAAAGATTGCCCTCCAGAGGAACCTCATCCTGAAACTGGTCCAGGAGCTGGAAAAAAAGCGCCGCAACTTGCTGGATGTGATGAAAGACCGCAAAATACTGGAGAATTTGAAAGAAAGGCATCTGAAGGAATACAATTTGCAGCAATCTTCGCGGGAGCAGATCGCCGCCGACGAGACGGCGGTGTTGAGACATGAAAGGAAAGAACAATGAAGAAGACACTGATAGTCGTTCAAATCGTGATCTTCCTGATGGTGGGCGTCAAGATCGCCACCATCGGACAACTCTTCGATCAGCATCCGGGGACGAAAAGGATCGATCTGGTCAGATCGGCCGTGGCCGGTCCGAACCCGCAAGGCATCATGCCCACGACGCCGGGTGGCGCGCTCGATAACGATCTGCAGAAAGAGCGGGATCTGTATGCGCTTTTGGAAAAGAAAAGGGCGGAGCTGGACGCCAGGGAAACCGTGATGAAGCAGGAGGAACAGAAACTGGCGTTGCTGAAGAAAGAAATCCAGGACAAGATCGACGAGCTCACCTTGGTAGAAAAACGCCTGGAAGCAAAACTCGATGCGGAGAAGAACGCCGATATCAAGCGATTCAAGGATCTCGCCAAGATCTATGAGGCGGCGGCGCCGGCAAAAGCGGGCGCCATGCTGGAAAAGCTGGACAACAAGACCGCCGCCGGCATTACCATGAACATGAAGCGTGACAAGGCGGGGGTCATCCTTTCCAATGTAAATGTGCAAAAGGTAGTGGAAATCACAAAGGAAATCACAAAGAATTTCAAGGCTTCCCCGGAGAAGCAATGACTCCGGACCATGCAAACGCTGCCTGTCCGGAAGGTTGGAAGCGAGAAAAATTTTCCCCCCTTACCCATCGACCATCGGTTATACGTTTCATAAGTAATTGAAAATGTTCTCTATATCGTTCGCGCAAAGAATGGCATACCCGTTGCAAAAAAGAGATACAAATCTTGTCGTGACGGATATGTTATGGAGCACCCAGCGAATCTAAATCTCAACGCCAGAGCGGGCCGGGACGGTGGCCAGGCCGCGGGCCTTCTGCTGCTCCTTCATCCGGACGGGGCTCCGTCCGGAAAAGGCGTGGAAGGTAAATCCGGAGCGGAAAACCGTGCCGATTTTGCCCTGCTGATGCGCCGAATGATATCACAACACGCTGCCGCGGACCCGGCAAAAGACAATACCGGCAAACCCAATAATCTCAATCCGAAAATCCCTGGTGATTGCGTGGTCGACAATGGCGATTTGACGCCGGATCCGAACAGCGGCCGTGAGCAGCGTATCTCCCGTCTGGTCGAGAAGTTCTTCCAGAAAGGAAACGACAGGGAAGACAATCTCTGGGGCGATGACATCGTCGCCTCCTTCGCAGCCTGGGAAGCGGATGCCGGGGGGAAAAACTTGCCCCTTCCCAAGGAAACCGCCCGGATCGAAACGTCCCCCGGGAAAATCAAACGAGAAAATATCGGTAATGATGCAGCAATTATCGAGAGGTCCGTTTCTGCCGGCGGGAGCGAAAAGGTGCCGGCCGGAATCGAAAAATTCCCCGGGACCAACAATCTTTATAATACGGGTAATGAAACAGTCATTATCGGTGAACTCATCCCTGCGGGCGCGAACCTCGATGGTGTGGCCGCCGCAGGCCTGCCGCACTTTATCGCCAGGGCTGGGCAGCCGGAAGCAAGTCCGGCGTCCGCACGGCCACCGGTTTCCCCGCCCAACCCTGCCGGGAGATTGGCTCCGGAGCCTGCCTCCCGGGAAGCGGCGGGGGCGGGCCAGGAATATCGATCCCTGAGCGCGGCGGCGGTTTCAAAAACCGCAACGATCGCACCGGAAGCGCCGGCCGAACGAAGCCGGATCCATCCGGAGTCACCGGTCGGGCGGCAGGAAAATATTCCCGTCGGGAATCGACATCGCGAGGGCGGGGCTGATTCCACAGCGACTCCCGCTGCGAACCATAACCGTCCTAACATTCCGCAACAAATTGCCGGGACGACTCCGGACCGAAAAGAACAAAACTTCCTAAATCTCCAGGAGACCGCCGTACCCGGAACAAAGAACGCCGAGACGGCCCACAGCCCGCTGAATCCGCGACCGGAACGTACAGATCATCTCGCCGCCGGCAAAACGGCCCCCCGGGAGCAGGGCGGGGCGGACGCCGGCAGCGCCATGCTTACCGGCGCCAAAGACGACGCCGCGACAAAGACCCTCCGGGCTGTCAATGAGCAGAACATGTCGCCGGCAGCGCCGGCCACATTTGAGGAACCGGCGCCGGTGGTTCCGACCCTCGTCGATCCTTCGGAAGGAACGTCCGGGAAAAAGACGGCCCGCAAAGATCCCCGTCCGGAGGCCCTGCCCGGCGGGTTTCCCCCCGTGAGGTCGGGAGACGATGACGTTACGGAAGCCGCCGGACCTGCGGCACGGCGGCAAACCGGAGACGGCTGGACGGACAAGGAGATCTTCAGGGAAGGATTGGCCCGGAAAACGGAAGAACATCGCCGGGGGCCGGGAAAAACGACGGAGAATGGCGCCGCGGAAGAATTTTGGAAATTGTCCTATGGGGATGTCCAAAACCTGAGGAGTGACCGGCCGGCGGCCCCGGGTGCGACCGCCGGGAACATCCCGGCCTCATCCGTCATGAACCAGGTCCGGGACGGCATGGTGCAAGGTTTCAAGGACGGCGGCCGGGTGCGGATCACCCTCTATCCGGAATCACTGGGACGTGTCGATATGGATATCGTGGTCCGTCACGACCGGGTGGAACTGGTGATGAAGGTGGATAACGAACAGGTCCGTCAGCTTTTGCACAGTCACGTCGATGATTTGAAGACGACTCTGCAGAACCAGGGCTGGCAGGTCCAGGGTGTGGATGTGTCGCTGCAGAAAGACAACAATCCGGCCGACGGGCGGAATTTCGCGAATATGTTTTCCTGGCAGGAAAGAAGGAACCAGGATCAGCAGCGGGGCGGTTCGACAAGCGGCGCCGGCGGCGGCGCCCCCGCGGCGGGCATGGTCGATAATGCCCTGGAAACGGCGGTGAAAGCGGAGACAAAGGTTAAAGGTTTGAGCATTTTTGCCTAATTGTAAAAGGAGCAGGTCATGGCGGAATTGAACGGAATCGACAACATCATCGCCCAATACGGCAAGGCGAAGGCCACCACCCAGGGGACGACCCAAAGCCTCGGGAAGAACGAATTCCTGAAGCTGCTCGTGGCGCAACTTAAGAACCAGGATCCCCTGAAACCCATGGACGGAACGGATTTCGCCGCTCAGCTCGCCCAGTTTTCCAGCCTGGAGCAGCTCAACAACCTCAATGAAGGAATCAAGAACCTGGGGGTCTATCAGATGAGTCAAGCCAACGCCCAGGCCGTGAATCTCATCGGCAAGGAAGTTGTCATCAGCAAAGGCAACACTGTTCACGCCAACGGCAGCCCCGTCGATCTGACCTATGAACTGGCGGGGGCGGCAAAAACGGTGGATATCAAGATTTATGACGCGGAAGGAAAACTCGTGGACACCGTCACGACGGGCGATCAGGCGGCGGGAGCCAACAAGGCGACCTGGAACGGCGGGATCAATCACAACGGGACCTATACCTTCCAGGTAACCGCCAAGGGCGCGGATGACCGGGATGTCGCCGCCACCACCCTGTCGTCCGGAAAGGTAACGGCGGTGAGCTTTAAAAACCAGTCCATATACATCAATGTCGACGGTCGGGAAATAGCCTTCTCCGACGTCAGAGAAGTAAAACAGGCTTAGAAAAAACATTCGATAGGAGGATATGAGATATGTCGAACGCGCTTTGGATCGGGACCACGGGATTGTCAGCGAGCAACAAGCAAATGGACGTCATCGGCAACAACCTGGCCAACGCCAATACCATCGGCTTCAAGGCCGGCGAGACCTCTTTCGCCAGTATGCTCAGCCAGAGTCTGAGCGGCGGTTCCGGGGCCATGCAGGTCGGCCAGGGCGTCGGGGTCGCGGCGGTGACTACGCAGTTTGCCCAGGGATCTTTCGAAACGACCGCCAATTCAACCGATGTGGCCATCGACGGCTCGGGCTTTTTCGTCGTCAAGGACAAGAAAGAGGATCTATTGTACTATACCCGGGCGGGTTCTTTCTACATCGACAAGAACGGCGACCTGAGTGACCTGAGCGGGTACCTGGTTCAGGGACACACAATCGACGCGGAAGGCGCGGAAGCCACCGAGATGACGAAGATCAACCTGACCGGCTGCAAATCGAAACCACAGCAGACAAAAACATTCGAGATCGGCCTGAACCTCAATGTCGACACCAAGCCGAGTTCGACCAACAACAGCTTCAGTTCCAGTCAGACGATCTATGATTCCGCCGGCTCCAAACACACCATGGCCGTGACCTTCACCCGCACCTCCGAAGTGGACAACCTCTGGACCATAGCCGCAAAAGTCGACGACAAGGAATCCGTCATCCCCAATAACGCCTGGCTGGAGTTCGACGCCAAGGGGGTGCTGATAGCGGATACGGCGCGACAAATCCTCGCCGGGGCGAAGGCTTACACCGACAGCGGAAAAACCGAAGCCATGACGAAGGAGACCTTGATGGAGAAGACTTTCTACCGCGGCGCAGACACTGAAACCTTCACGGCCGGGGATACGATCGGCATCATGGGCGATGTTCCGCAAACCTATACCATTGCGACAGGCGATACCGTGCAGAAGCTTCTCGACAAAATCGAGTCGGCCTATACCACCCACTCGGTGGAAGCGACTGTGGTGGACGGACGGATCGTCGTTATCGACAAGGTTACCGGGGAAAGCACGATGGGTCTCATCTTGACGACCGCGAAAGGCATCTTCGGCACCTTCGCGAGCGATAACGAGTACGGGCAGGCCGGCGGTTCGAAATTGTCGAAGCATGATGTCCTGTTCGATTTTTCCGCGCAGACCACCGCCATCGGTGACAAGGGGGTGATCAAATGGAACCGCACCACTGACGACGCCCCGGAGATCACCAGCTACGCCATCGATTCCCGGGTCAATTACGTGAGCAACGACGGTTATCCCGCCGGGTTGCTCAGCTCCATCGATGTGACCAAAAACGGGCTCATCCAGGGATTCTTCACCAACGGCCAGCAGCAGAATCTGGGCCGGATCCTGACGGCGAGCTTCACGAACAACAGCGGCTTGAACAAGGTGGGGAGCTACTTCATGGAAACCGCCGAATCCGGGACGGCGACGATCGGCACCCCTTCGGAAGGCGGTCTCGGCGGGTTGCAGTCCCATTCCCTGGAGATCTCCAACACCGACGTCGCCAAGGAGTTCATCAAGATGATCGCGGCCCAGCGGGCCTATCAGTCCAGTTCCCGGATCATCACCTCGGCGGACCAAATGCTCCAGGAGCTGATGAACATCAAACGCTGATAATCGGTCAAGTTGGCATAGATTTTTCAGTACGTAGCGATGACACGCCGCCCCAACGAGGGCGTGTCGTCGCTGCCGGTATTGACGGCTTCGTCAAATATAACTGAACGCGCCATGAAATGGACGTAAAATCGACCGTACTCGTCGCCTATACGCAAAATGTTCCGCCGGCCCATTCCCGGGGTTACCGGCCTTTTTCGCCTGCCGACCGGGAGCGCCCGGAGGCGCACCAGGTGTCGGCCGCCGACGATATCGTCGATATCTACGAAGCGGAAGCGGCGCCGGAAACAACCGGTGCGACCGTCAGGATCAACCTCAAGACCCCGGAATACGACACCGGCGGCTATCGCCGGCTGCCGGTCCGGGGCTCTTTGATCGACACCTGGGCATGAGGTCTTCTCTCCTAAGCCCGTCAAAATAGTGACACATCATCCCGCAGTTGCCCGACGCCTTGCCGTGAACCTCTCCCGGCCGGTTCCTCCTGATCGTTGAATCCCCTCGAAAATAAAGAATATATGTAGTTTTCGAACTCCTGGTATGCAAATTGCTGTTCCGTTAAAGACACGGGGGCTGCGTGTCCACCCCGTCAAAACCATGAGGCGATCGATACTTTGGATCTGGCTACCGTCATCGGCATCTTAGGGGCCTTCGGACTGGTCATCGCGGCGATGATCAACGGGGGAGGTCTGACCTGGTTTCTCGATGGGCCCTCGGCGATGATCGTCTGCGGCGGGACCTTCGGCGCGGTGCTCATCAACTATCGCATGTCGGATATGCTCAGCGTCCTGAAGGTGGCAAAAAACGCCTTTTTCAAGAAGGAATACAAAACCGACGAGATAATAAAGATCCTGGTGGACATGTCCAGGATGGCCCGGAAAGAGGGCATCCTGTCGCTGCAGAACATGACGGGGCGGGTGCAGGATCCCTTCCTGGGCAAGGCGGTGGAGATGATGATGGACGGCTACGAACCGGCGTTGATGGCCAATATCCTGGAGACGGAAATCGACTTCATCGCCGCGAGACATCGTCTCGGGGCGGAGATTTTCGCCAGTATGGGCAATTTCGCTCCCGCCATGGGCATGATGGGGACGCTCATCGGCTTGATTCAGATGCTGATGAAGATGAACGAGCCCAGCTCGATCGGACCCTCCATGTCGGTGGCCCTGATTACCACCTTCTATGGCGTTATCCTGGCCAATCTCGTTTTCCACCCCATCTCCGGAAAGCTGCGCACCCGCAGTAGCGAGGAACTGCTGATCAAACGTCTGATCATCAAGGCGGTGCTGTCCATCCAGGCGGGAGACAACCCCCGGATTCTGGAGCAGAAGCTCCATTCTTTCATCGCTCCGGCGCAACGGCGCTCGAGGTTCTACCGTGACTGAGCGCGGCAAAAGATCATTCTACGACTCCGAAATCAAGGCCCGTGACTGGCAGGCGGTGTACTGCTCTTTGGTCATGATCCTGCTTGTCTTTTTCATCCTGCTCGTTTCCCAGTCCCACCTGGGTGACGGCGGCATGCGCCGGCTCCAGAAGGCCCTGGGAGTGGGAGCCGGGAAGGGAAGGGTGGAGACCGGGACCGCCCCGGGCAGCCATGACCCGGCGGCTTCCTGGCGGGCGGTGATGACGAAGGCGGGGATGATACCGGAGGTGGTGATCGAGAGGTATGGGGCCGGCATGAAGGCGACCTTCTCCGGCAGCGCGTTTTTCCCTCCGGGGGAAACACAGCTTCTTCCCCCGGCCCAGGTTGTGCTCCGGGAATTTATCCTCCAGGCGGGAAGATTGCACAGCGGTATCGAGGTGCGAGTGGTGGCGGGATGTCCGGCGGGGCCGGAGGGGAACGCGGCGCCGGCCTGGGAGCCGGCGATCCGCCGGGCCTCGGCCTTGCACCGCTTTCTCTCCGGGGAAGGGGGATTGCCGGCGGAGCGTCTTTACGCCGCCGCCCAGGGTGCGTCATGTTCACCCGGCAGTGCCGGCCGGGGCAGCGAAAACGGTAACGTGATCGTTATTCTTCAATAAAGAAGCAACAGGAAGGCCGGGAATGAAGCAGGAAGAATATCGGGGGCCGGAAAAGGCGGGCGGTGACAGGTGGCTCGTTACCTTCAACGATCTCATGACCCTGGTGCTGACCTTCTTTGTCCTGCTGCTGGCCTTTTCGGCAATGAAGCCGGATTATCTTGTCCAGGCGGCGAATTCGTTCCGCAACACCCTGGGCGGCGGGGTGACGGCGGGCGGCGGGGTGATGAGGGTATTTCAGCCCTTTGTGCAGCCCCTGCAGGACCCGGATATCGAGATGGAAAAGAGCAAACGGGCCCTGGGCAAAGACCGGGAAACGCTGGCGCGGATAAAGGCGAAACTGATGTCCGACAGGGGGGTTGTGACCGGTGCCGTCGTCCCCGGATCCATAACGGCGTTGAGACTGGCGCTGCCGACGGAGACGCTGTTCGACCCGCAAAGTCATGAGCTCAGCGCCCGGGGCCGGGAGATCGTCACTCTGGTATCGGCGGCGCTGAAAGGAGAGGCGGTCTTTGTCCATGTGGCAATCGATGACGCTTCATCTTTTGTTTCGGGGGCGCTGTTGTCGGCGGCAACGGAGTCCACGGTGCGTACAGCGTCGCTGGCGCGATATCTAAGCTCCCTCGGAGATGTGGACGCGGCGCGGATCACGGCGGGGCCGGCGAGAAAGGGAGCGGACGGGAATTACGGAGGGGAAGAAATGACCGCCGCCGCAAGGCCGGTCAATATTTATATTTCGACGCGGGCGATATAGCAGGAGGAGGAGATGGCCAGAACGACACGGGAAGAAAATACATCGGAACAGGCGGATCAGCAGCCCCAGGCGAAAAAGAAAGGTCTGGCGTTGAAATGGATCCTCATTACCCTGGCGGCGGTAGTTGTCCTGGGCGGCATCGGCGGCGGGGCCTATTATTATTTTTCGTCCCACGCCGGCAAAGCCAAGAAACAGGACCCGGCGCCGGCGGTCATCGGGACGATCTGGCCCATGGAGCCTTTCATCATCAACATCCAGGACAGCGGCAGCGACCGCTATCTGAAGCTGGTCGTGCAGCTGGAGATCGCCGATGCCCAGGGCGTCAAGGATCTGGATCTCTTGAAGCCGAAACTCCGGGACAACATCCTGGAGCTGCTGGGGGCGAAAACGTACCGCGAGCTGATGGACACGGCGGGCAAACAGCGTCTTCGTGAAGAAATCGCCATGCGGCTGAACAGTTTTCTCACGACTACCAAGGTCACCCGTGTCTATTTCACCGAATTCGTCATTCAATAATCAGGTAAGTAAGATCACCGGGGTTGACCCATGAACAAGATCTTGACGCAGGAAGAAGTCGACGCCCTTTTGCGGGGGATATCGGGGGGCGAGATCGAAACGGAAATGGATGAGATCCATGATCCGTCCGACGTCGTCCCCTATGATCTGACCAGTCAGGACCGGATAATCCGCGGGCGGATGCCGACCCTGGAGATGATCAACGAGAAGTTCGCCCGCCTGCTCCGGACCACCCTTTCGTCGCTCTTGAGGAAAGTGACCAGTGTGAGCGCCATCTCCGTTAATATGGTCAAGTTCGGCGAATTTTTGAAAACCCTGCCGGTGCCCACCAGCATGCATCTGTTTCGTATGGATCCGCTCCGGGGGACGTCCCTGTTCGTCGTCGAAGCCAAGGTGATCTTCATGCTGGTGGACATCCTCTTCGGCGGCAGCGGCCGGGATATGTTCAAAGTGGAAGGCCGGGAATTTACGGCCATCGAGAACAACATCATCCGCCGGGTCGTATTGAACGCCCTTGCCGACCTGGAAAAGGCATGGCGGGGGTTGATCGAACTGAAGATGGAATATCAGCGTTCCGAAGTGAATCCCCAGTTCGTCTATATCGTTTCCCCCACGGATGTGGTGGTGGTGGTGAATTTCGAGGTCGAGGTGGAGTATTCGTCGGGACTGATGACCCTGTGTATCCCCTATGCCACCCTGGAGCCCCTGCGGGAGAAACTGCAGGCGGGCTTTCAGAGTGAACAGATGGAAGTGGACAGGGGGCTTATGGAACGCTTCCGGAAGAACATTCTCCAGGCGGAGGTGGATCTGGTCGTCGAACTGGGGAGCACCCAGATCGCCGCGGGGGATGTGGTAAATTTTCAGGTCGGGGACATCATCCCCCTGGATCAGTATGCCGCCGATCCGGTGCGGATCTTTGTGGAAGGGATCATGAAATTCGACGGTTATGCCGGTGTCTATCGGGGAAGTCAGGCGGTGCAGATAGCACAGATAATCAGACAGGAAGGGGAGTAACCTATGGAACAGGATGAAATCGATGCCCTTTTGCAGGGTGTCACGTCGGAAACCGATACCGGAAAAGGGGCCAAAAAGGACGAAGAACTGACCTGGGACGATGTGGAGCAGGAAATGACCATGTCCAAAGGCCCGGTACCCAAAGCGGAGGTCAGCGAAGTCTCCTTTCAGGAGATCAAGAAGACGGATGCCCCCAAGGGGAATATGGAGCTGGATTTCATCCTCGATATTCCCCTTAATCTCACCGTGGAACTGGGTCGCTGCCGGATGTTGATCAGCGAACTCCTCCAACTGGGACAGGGTTCAGTGGTGGAATTGGCCAAGCTGGCCGGGGAGCCCATGGATGTCTTTGTCAACAACCGGTTGATCGCCCGGGGCGAGGTGGTCGTCGTCAATGAGAAGTTCGGCGTGCGCCTCACGGACATCATCTCCCCGGCGGAGCGGGTAAATAAACTAAGATAGAGGGATCTGCCGTCATGGACTACTCCTATGTGGCCTCGTTTGTGAAAATGCTCTTCGCCCTGACGTTTGTTCTGGGGATCATGCTCGGCGCCCTTTATCTCCTGAAGCGGCTCGCCGGCCATAACCTGGGCGGCGGCGGCCCGGAAAGCCTCATCAATGTCCTCTCGACCCGTTATGTCGGCCCGAAAAGCGCGATCATGATGGTGGATGTGGCGGGCAGGGTAATCATCGTGGGGGTGACCGTCAATGCGATCAATCTTTTGGGGGAAATCGAAGATGAAAAGATCGCCGCCCTGATCAGGGAACAGAGCCGCAAACCCGCCGGACCGGGGGCGGCGGTGTTGCCCCCCGGACGCTACCGGGAGGTGCTGGCAACCATGCGCGATCTCGTCAGGAAAAGAAGGGACAAAATACGGTGATGAAGAAGATTCCGCGTAAATATCCCCTGGCGGTAGCGCTTCTGGTCGGCGGCCTGCTTTGTGCCGCCGCCGGGATCGCCGTCGCCGAACCTCTGGCGCTCCCCAACATCAGTCTCAATATCGGAGGCGGCGCCCCGGATTCCCCGACGAAAGCGGCCACAGTCATTCAGCTCCTCTTCATCCTCACCGTCCTGTCCCTGGCCCCGGCGATCCTGCTTATGGTGACGTCGTTCACCCGGGTGGTGGTCGTTCTCTCCCTCCTCCGCCACGCCCTCGGCACCCAGCAGATTCCGCCCAACCAGATCGTCATCGGGATGGCCCTGTTTCTGACCTTCTTCATCATGACGCCGGTCTGGCAGAAAGTGAACCAGGAAGCGCTCCAGCCCTATTACAACGAGGAGATATCCGGCGAAGAGGCCATGACCAAAGCCGTCTCGCCCGTCAAGGACTTCATGCTCAAACAGACCCGGGAAAAGGACCTCGCCCTGTTCGTGAAAATCGGCCGGGAAAAACAGCCCGCGAAACCGGAAGACATTTCCCTGAGCGTCCTCATCCCGGCCTTCATGATCAGTGAACTCAAGACGGCCTTTCAGATCGGCTTCATGATATATCTACCCTTTTTCATCATTGACATGGTCATCTCGAGCATTCTGCTTTCCATGGGGATGATGATGCTGCCGCCGATCATGCTCAGCCTGCCGTTCAAACTGTTGCTGTTTGTCCTGGTCGACGGCTGGTATCTCATCGTCGGTTCCCTGGTGAAAAGCTTTCACTGACCGCGCCCGCCGTCGGGAGACAACGTAAAGATGAGGATATCCGTAAGGTTACGGAAATCCTTAAATAAAAACCAATCATGCCCCGTGGGGTGTCACGAAGCGTGAAAAAGACGTTTTCATAGTCAAGGAAAGGAATGGCGACATGTCCGTGGATTTCGTCGTGGGAATGATGAGCGAGACCGTCAAGGTTACCCTGTTGGTTTCGGCGCCGGTGCTGATCGTCGGCCTGGTAGTGGGCGTATTTGTCAGCCTGATCCAGGCGATGACCCAGGTGCAGGAGATCACCCTGGTCTTCGTACCGAAGATAGTGGCCTGTATGGTGGCCCTGGTGGCGGCCCTGCCGTGGATGATCGGCATCCTGATGAGCTTCACGAACAATATTTTTCAGAATATTCCCATGTACATCCGTTGAAAACGAGGTGGCGTTTCCCGGAGCGTGCAGCAACCCCAGGTCCGCAGGCGGACAAAAAGAAAGATGAAAATATCCGGACTGTTGCGGACATTTTCAGAACAGTGTCATGACCGCGTTTCCCATATTGACCTTAGAGAGCGTAGCCGTTTTTATCCTGATCTTTCTGCGGACGGGAGCGATCGTGGTCATGATCCCCGTATTCGGCGACCGGGCGGTTCCGGCCCGGATCAAAGCGGGCCTGAGCCTGGTGATCGCCCTGATTTTGTATCCGCTCATCCGCTTTCCCCTTCCGGACGGTTATCTGAACGACGTCATCACGATGTCCGTCGGGATGCTGGGAGAAATTCTCATCGGCGTCCTGATCGGGTTTACGGCACGCTGTATCTTTGCCGCCATTCAGGCCGCCGGCGAAATGGCGGGCATCCAGATCGGTTTCAGCATGGCCAATGTCATCGATCCGGTGGGCAGCGTTCAGATCTCCGTCATCTCGGAGTTTCTCTATCTCATGGGGATGCTTATCTTTCTGATCGTCGACGCCCACCATATCTTTCTGGCCGCCCTTGCCGAAACTTATCAATACGTGCCGCCCGGCGGGTTCGCCTTTTCCGGGGGGTTGATGCAGATCCTCACGGGCATGACGGCGAAAGTATTCCTCACCGCCGTGAAGCTCAGCGCCCCCGTCATGGCTGTCGTCCTGCTCATCAATATCGGACTGGCGGTCATTGCCCGGACCGTCCCGCAGATAAATGTCTTCATTATCGGGTTTCCGATCCAGATCGCCGCGGGGCTGATCTTCCTGGGGCTGACGGCACCGATCTTCGGTAAAATGGCGGCGCAGCTTTTCCTCCGCCTGCAGACGGAACTGCCGGCGTTACTGAAATTAATGTAAAATGCATGGATATTTGACGCTCCCGTCATAAAACTGTTGAGGCATTATGGCCGAGAACGAACAGGGACAGGAAAAGACCGAACAGGCAACCCCCAAGCGACGTGAGGAGTCCCACAAGAAAGGTCAGGTGGCGAAAAGCCGGGAACTGGCATCGGTGGCCATCCTCGGGGGAGCGCTGATCTATTTTTATTTTCAGGCCGGCAATCTCCTGAAGGATCTCATGGCGATGACCGGACGTCTCCTGGCCCGGTCCTCCCGGGCGGAGTTGAGCGCCGACAGCGTCGCCCCGTACTTCGCCGAGCTTTCCTTTCAGGTGTTGATCATGTTGCTGCCGCTGCTGCTGACCGTCGTGGTCGTTTCCCTTCTGGCCAACATCCTCCAGGTCGGTTTTATCTTTTCCACGGAGGCGATGGCGCCGAAATTTTCCAAGATCAACCCCGTCAAGGGTTTGAAAAATGTCCTGGGCCTGCGGGCCGTCGTGGAAATGATGAAGAATATTTTGAAAATCGCCATGATCGCCCTGGTGGCGTTCTTGACGATCCGGGCGGAAATATGGGGCTTTCTGCCGCTCATGGATCAGGGGGCATGGCAGATTGTGGTCTTTATCGGCGGCAACGCCTTTAAAATACTCAGTAACGTCTGCTGGCTGCTCCTGGTCCTCGCCGTGCTGGACTACATTTATCAGCGTTGGGAACATGAAAAGAATATCAAGATGACCAAGCAGGAGCTCAAGGAAGAGAACAAACAGATGGAAGGCGATCCGCTGATCAAGGGCAGAATCAGACGACTGCAGCGGGAGGCCGCCCGGAAACGCATGATGGCCGGTGTTCCGAAGGCCGATGTCGTCATTACCAACCCGACCCATCTGGCCATTGCGGTGAAATATGACGCCGCGACCATGGCCGCACCGGTGGTGCTGGCGAAGGGGGCCGGCCACGTTGCAGAAAGGATTAGAGAAATCGCCCGGGAAAATCATGTTCCCATCGTGGAAAACAAGTTGGTGGCACAGGTATTGTATAGGATGGTTGATATCGACGGGTTTATTCCCGAAAATCTTTACCGGGCGGTGGCGGAGATCCTGGCCTATGTTTATGGACTCCGGACCGCGGGAGGATAACGGCCGATGTCGAGTGCCTATGTAGAAAGAACGTCTTTCCTTGCCGATTTGACCCGCAGCAGCGGTTTCTTCCTGGCCCTGGGGGTGGTGGGTATCCTGACGGTGATGATCGTCCCTTTGCCCACGATCGTCCTCGATCTCCTCCTGTCCATGAGTATCGCCGCGGCGATCGTGATTCTCCTCATGGCCATGTCGGTCATGAAACCTCTCGATTTCTCGGTCTTTCCCTCGGTATTGCTCATTGTCACCCTGATGCGCCTGGCCTTGAACGTGGCCTCGACAAGACTGGTCCTCCTGTACGGGAACAAAGGTACGGACGCGGCGGGCCAGGTTATCAAGGCCTTCGGCACCTTCGTCGTGGGCGGCAATTATGTGATCGGATTCATCGTTTTTGCCGTCCTGGTGCTCATCAACTTCGTCGTCATCACCAAAGGCGCCACCAGAATCGCCGAGGTGGCGGCGCGCTTTACCCTCGACTCCATGCCGGGTAAACAGATGAGCATCGACGCCGATCTCAACACCGGTCTGATCACGGAAAGCGACGCCCGCAGGCGGCGCCGGGAGATAGAAAACGAGGCGAATTTCTACGGCGCCATGGACGGTGCCAGCAAGTTCGTCCGCGGCGACGCCATAGCCGGGATCATCATCGTGCTGGTCAACCTCATCGGCGGCCTGATCATCGGCGTCCTGCAGAAGGGGATGAATGTCGCCGATGCGGCACGAACGTATTCGCTCCTCACGATCGGGGACGGTCTGGTCACCCAGATCCCCGCCCTGATCGTTTCCACGGCGGCGGGAATTCTGGTTACCCGGACTTCCGCGGCCACGGAACTGGGGGAAGAATTGAAATCCCAGGTGTTTTCCCAGCCGAAGGCCTTTGCGCTCACATCCTTCTTTGTCTTTGTGTTCGCCCTTATCCCCGGGATGCCGAAGCTGGCCTTTCTGCTCGTGGCCGGGGGGATGGCCTTTCTGGCCTACAACATGACGGGAAAGACACCGCCGGCGGAACCGGAACCGGAGGCGGAAACACCCATGCCGGAAATAGCGGATACGGTGGAATCCCTGACACCCCTCGATCCCCTGGGACTGGAGGTGGGGTATGGTTTGATTTCCCTGGTGGACGCGAACCAGGGGGGTGAGCTGCTGGGAAGAATCAAGGTACTCCGCCGTCAACTGGCCCAGGAACTGGGATTCATTATCCCGGCCATCCACATCCGGGACAATCTGCAATTGAATCCCAATGAATACAGCTTCC
>ENA-UOWE01000064-UOWE01000064.1-activated-sludge-metagenome-genome-assembly--contig:-NODE-64-length-141386-cov-13.451210_pt1 | contig 141386 bp, 110 predicted proteins | sample MGYA00249841_ERZ761562 | MGnify/ENA primary metagenome ERZ761562 (study PRJEB28883, sample SAMN05720200) | activated sludge metagenome | isolation source: Anaerobic digester | place: Japan... | reverse complement strand
GATTGGAGGCACCATAGTACACTTCAAAGCCATCAGTCAAGCCCTGCCACTACCCTATTATTCATGCTATAAGATGAAATCGGCATTTCTTCTAAAAATTAATCAATTATTATTGGCCTTCTTTGCCTTCGGATTTGTTTTCGGATTTCCGGCACTTTACCAGTGGCGATATGGAAATGGTGAGGTGCCATTTCAGTTTTTGGCAAATGATGCATTCTATTATCTGACTATCACGAAGAATTCGACTAATCTCCCTTTCTATTCATTTGATGGGAGCAATCCGACAAATGGGTTCCATCCTCTTTGGCAATTTTGCTTGAGCGCCCTGCAATTTGTCGGACTTTTTGGCCGTGATGGGGGAGAGGTTCTGATTTCGGTTTTCTACGTGTCACTCACCCTAGTATCTGTCTCTGCTGGAATACTTTGTTTTTCACTGACGTCAAGGCTTGCCCATATATGGGTGGTGTTCCCATTTCTTATTCCGGGCTTTTCATGGCTATTGGCAATGCCGATTGCTCCAGATCACTTGGCTTTTTGGAGTTATGCAAATGGCATGGAATCACCTCTATCACTTTTTCTTTTTTCGCTTGTGATCGTGGTGATTCTTACTGCCTCGGATAGGGTCGGCGCTGTGGTTGCTTCTATTTTAATGGGGTTGGGTGTGCTTGCCCGGCTCGACGATGTTTTTATTTTGCTGGCAATTCTCGCATATCTGGTGAGGCATACCCAGGAGATAGGTGCACGAAGGGTTGCCGTTGGCATTGTTGTGCCTCTTGTTTTCATACTTTCCTATCTTGCCTACAATATCGTAACAGTCGGAGTGCTCATGCCTATGAGCGGTTCGGCGAAAGCTGGCTTGGCCATCGTAAATAATTTCAGGGAGTTGGTCCGGCTTGCGCTACCTGTCTTTTCGTGGGACGAACCCATGTTTTCCGCGAATCGGATGCTCAGTTACTCCTCTTTTTCCGAGAATTTCATTCGAGAGTTCCAGATGTTTTTTCCGATGATTGTTTGTTCCATCTATTTATTCCTTCGGCGTCGAGACTGGTTTCAAGGATTTCCCGATATTTTCTCGTATATTGCCGCTGGGGTATTGGGAAAGTGCTTCTACAACGTTGCGTTCGTCAGTCTTTGGCATCAGGGATATTGGTATTATGCGGTTCCTGTCATTTTTTCCAATATTCTTGTGGCTCTGCTTGTGAATGAACTCCTTAACATATTGCCATTCTGGCTTGATGTTGGGGGCTATGGTCGTCTTTTGTCGGGAATGGTCCTTTTCTTTTTTATGACGTTCTTGGGCAATGCTTTTATCAATCATAAGTGTAATGAAAGGAGCGGACCACAGCGGCAAATATTTGCAGAGAGAGAGAGAGTATTAAAAAAGAGATGCAGCGCCTTGGTTGCCAGACGTTCCTCGAGTTCGATGATGGTTTCATAAGTTGGGCAACAGGAATAAAGAGTGTCTCTGGTCTAGGATTGGCATTGGACCACGAGGCATTTATGGCAAGGAAAAATGGCACCTTTTTGGATGTCATGGAACGAAGAGGGATCAGACTGGCGGTGGCCAGTGGCGATTATGCCAATGCTTTCCGGAACTGGCTGAAGGGAAAGAAATGGTTGGAAAATCAACATTTGTGGGGTCTCTTGCCGAAGGAGTTCGATTCCAGAACAATTTCTGAAATATCTTTTCGGGAAGATATTGAACTGCTTGTTGTCGAAATATCATCTGCAAAAAAAAGTGAAGCTCAGGATAAACAGCCGTGAAAAATCCTGTGTTGACAATTTGTATTCCAACATATAATCGAGCTTCGTTTTTAGAAAAAACATTGGCATCAATTGTTTCTCAGAGGGTGTTTCTTGAAAGCAACGATGTTGAAATAGTTGTTTCTGATAACGCGTCGACGGACAATACTCCTGAAGTTGTGAAACAGTATCAGACAATGTTTCATGGAAAAATCGTTTCAATCAGATCGGATATCCCTGTGGGCGCAAATTGTAATTTTGAACGATCAATGAGATATGGAAAAGGCGAATTTTTAAAACTGCATAACGATAGTTTTCTATTTTTGCCGGGTGGAGTCGAAAAGTGTTTGCAAGCTGTCCGGGATAATGGGGATGCATCAATAATTTATATTCACGGAATGAAAAAACTAAGTATCCGTGAAAGGGTTATTGAAAATGTTAATGATCTTGTTCGAAGGTTTTCATATCATGCGACATGGGCTGGCGCTTATTTTTTCAGGCGGGATGTCTATGAAAAGGTACAGGGCGCGTTTGAACAATATGAGCCTGATTTCCCTCACCTTGATATCCTGCTGAGGATTTTAGAGGAAAAGAAAAAAGTGGTTGCATGCAGTATTGAATGTTTGCAATGGCAGAAAATGATCAGAAAACAGCGAAATGAGGCGGAGATATTTGGAAATAAATATATAAATATACTGGAAGAAAGCCTTAAAAAGGGGCTACTTGATAAACGGGTATTTGCAAGAGAAAAATGTCAGGTCTTATTTTGGCATATTATTCCATTTTATTTTGATTTTTTCAATCAATTCACAAGTGATCATTTTGGACTGAAAGTGTATTGGGACTCTATGAGAAAATATCATCGTGAAATATATTTCTATATTTCGTTGTATTTTCTCGTAATCTACAGCTGCCTTTTGAAGATTATTCCGCTTCGAAAGATTGCTGGAAAAATGAAAAATACACTGGCTTGTTGGAGGGACATGATTTTTGGGTGCGGCGAAGAAGCAAGATAAAATCTTGATTGTTGCTTGTGGAGGGAGAGAGTGGTGTCATGCTTCTATGTCCAAAATCTTCGGTTCTGATGATTTCAGGGTTGAAGTAGGCTCTCGTGCCTCTCTCAAGAAAACGTGTAGTAAGTGACCCCACCAGAGAGGGCAGAAAAGTTTTACCCATATGCCCGTGGGAAAAGCGTAGCGCAACTTGGTTAAAGACCTTGTGATATAGGGGAGGCGAGGGAGATGGGGGCGAATGTAAGTGTTGTAGATGGCTCCCTGAGCCTCGTGCATCCGCTCTTTCTGGGAATAGGAAAGGGATCCGAGGTGCCGGCGCCAGGCGATGCCCTGCACAGGCAGCATGCGAATGCGGTATCCGGCGAAAAGAAAAGATAGATAGACCTGAAAATCTTCAAACACACGTATTTCTTTACCGAAATAGCCTAGTTGTTTCAGGGTCGGGATATGCAAAATGGTGCCGGGACCGCCTGCGATAACATTGCCGACGAGACACATGAGGCGTTTTTGCATAGGTAATGGATAGGCGAAAAAGCGAGCGACCTCGTGAAATGTCGGAATTGCCGCTCCCGTCTCTTCAAATATGGATATGAGATCTGTTTTTGCAATTTTCAGATTTGAATCGATATGACGACGCAGGTTGCGAAAGAAATCTGGGCGTATAAAATAGTCGTCTCCGCCAATATACGTTCCAAATGCAGCAGTGGCGCATCCAAATGCAAGCGTATGATTGCCGGCTATCCCTAAGTTTACCTCGTTTGGAATTACAATAATATTGTTAAATATATCATTGCAGCGATGAGCCCAGGCTGTGATATGTCCGACAGTGTCATCCTGAGATGCGTCATCTGAGATAATGACTTCGATGTTTTTCGCGTCTTCAAGATTTTCGACGCTTTTCAACGCTTGATCGATGGTCCGAGACGAATTGTATGTGGTAATAATCAGACTGAATTCGGGAGTGTTCATTTAAGAGCCTTGCCAGCCTGCACGAACCACTCAACGACAGCGTGAGTTACATTTTTATCAGTCGAATGGAGTAATTTTACTGAGTCCTGGAAAAATCCGTTGAGAAGATCGAATAGTTGCTGTTCGTCGGTGAAACGGGCGAGGCCTTCGCCGGCGAGGGGGCCTTCGGAGGCGAGCCAGGCGTTGTGGCCGGCGGGAGTGCCGGTGCCGTCGCCCCAGGAGCCGGTGGCGAAGGTGCGGACGAAGAGTTTGCCTCCGGGTTTCAGGACGCGGTGGGCTTCGGCGTAGATGTGGCAGGCGTCTTCGAAGGAGTTGCAGGAGACGGCTTCGTTGTCGATGAGGGCGTCGAAGGAGTTGTCGGGGAAGGGCAAATGGAGGAGTTCGCCCTGGAGGAGGGCACCGCGCCAGTTGGGAACCTCTTGATCCAGGCGGGCGCGGGCCTGGCTGAGTGCTGAGGGCGAGCCGTCGATCCCGAAGGCGGTGAAGCCTTCGCGGGCGAGGAACCAGAGATTCGGGCCGGGGCCGCAGCCGAGTTCGAGAAATTTGATGGCGGTGCGGTCGGGGGCGTCGTAGAAGTTCCGGGCGACGAAGCGGACGAGTTCTTCGCCTGGGTAGCGGCCCCAGGCGCGGGAGGCGAAGATTTTTTCCCAGACGGGGTCCCAGACCATGTTACGGGGCTCCTATCGGTTCGTCGGTGTCGTAGTCGTGATGGGCGGGGTGGCCGAGCGAGGCCCAGTAGTCCATCGGGGAGATGCCGGTGCCGGGGCGCTTGGCGGTGAGATTTTCGGGGGTGAACGGTTCGCCGGCCTTGATGGGAACGGCGGCGACCAGGCTCTTTCTCGCGATCGCGATGTTCTTGCGCTCCGACGGGGCCGGTTGCTTGGCGCCGGTGCCCAGGGCAACCTCGATATGACGGATGCCGGTCACGAGGGCCGCGAGTTCCTGCGGATCGAGGGATGCCTTGTGATCGGGGCCCGGAAGGGATTTGTCGGTGGTGAAGTGCTTTTCGATGACGGCCGCGCCGCGAGCTGCAGCGGCCAGAGCGACCGTGATGCCGGTCGTATGGTCCGACAAGCCGACAGGCAGGCCGTATGCCTCCCGCATCGTGTCCATGGCACGGAGATTCACGTCCTCGAACGGCGCCGGATACTCCGTCGTGCAGTGCATGAGCGTCACTTTCGCCGCGAGGTGCGCCTGCCCGGCGCCTGTGGCGAGGGCGTCTCTGAACAGATCGCGTGACGGGGGTTCCCGGCGGTTCGAATAGCCGAAGGCCAGCACGCCGAGAGCTTCCTCGACCTCGGGAAGGGTGGCCATACCCGTCGAGAAAATCACGGGAAGGCCGGTGCGGGCGATTTTCAGCAGTAGCGGGCCGTTCGTGATCTCGCCCGAGGGGATCTTGAGTCGCTTCACCCCCAGCTTGACGAGCAGATCGACGCTCTCCTCGTCGAACGGGGTCGAAAGGAATTCGATGCCGAGCTCCGTGCAGTGCTTGAAGAGTTTCAGATGCGTTTCCTCGTCGAGCTCCAGCTTGCGCACCATGTCGAGCTGGGACTCGCGGGCATCGGTCGTGAGGGTCTGGTATTCGGCCTTCGGCGCGTAGCGGCTGATGACGCGTTCGGCCTTGAAGGTCTGGAATTTGACGATGTCGGCTTTTGCCTTCGCGGCGATTTCGACCAGTTGCAGCGCCAGATCGGGGGAGCCGTTGTGATTGACCCCGGCTTCGGCGATGATCAGGGTTTGTTGGTGCCGTTCAGACATTGATCTTTCTCCCATTCAAATAGCGAATTTCAAGCCGACGAATATCCATGGTTTGTGACGGGGAGGTTTCAAATCCCTCGCATGCAACCGGATATTTGCATAGGCCGTTCGAATGCGAACGTTCGGGGTGTGCCTCGGTTTTTCGAAAATCGCGCCGTGACACCTTTTCGCCGGCTCGAGCCGATTGCCTCCCGCTCATCTCCATGGCTTTGCCAGAACCCCTTAGAATCGCCATCCTGGCGATCTGCGGGGTGCCCGTCCTTCCTGGACGGGCATGGCAAGCCATGGGATTCGCGTACGGATCGGTTCGGCCGGCTCCAAGAGTGTCACTCTGCGAATTTCGAAAAACCTTTTCCGTTCGTGGATGATCGGGGTAATTCGCGAAGACACCCATAAGAGCACCTCGAAATCGGTGATAAACAGATTTGAAGCCCGTCTCCATAACTGGACGAGACGACCGAATCATTGGCTGTTCATGCATGAAAGACACTGGGGAGATCGATGAAATGTTTGCGGAGGAGGGATTTGAAGTCTGGTATGGAGGAGAGGCGGGCGATGATTCGTTCGGTGGCGTGGCCGTCGCCGTAGGGACTTGTCACCCCGGTGCAGTCGAGGTGGAAGGACTTTTGGATGGCCTGGGCAATTGCAGTGCGATCGGGAGGACAGTCTATCACGGATGGGGCACGCTCCCGGCCGGCCTGGCGGTCGCCGATGTTCACCGTCGGCTTCTTCAGAGACGGGGCTTCGTAGATGCCGCTCGAGGAGTTGCCGACGACGGCATCGCAACAGTTCATCGTGCTCAGATACAGAAGCTGGCCGAGCGATTCGCGCAAACAGGCGTTGGCGTGCGTTGCACGATATTCACCGATCTTCGACCGGATGGCGGATTCCCCGGGATCTGCATTTGGCGCCGTGAAAACGAGGCCGACATCGGGGCCGAGCATGTCGAGAGCGGCAAGCAGTTCGTCCAGTTGGCGCTCGTCAGATATGTTGCCGAGCGTGACGGGATGGAACGTGATCAGCAGATTCCGTTCGCGCAGGGAAAAGTCGAGGCGGCGTTCGACCTCCTGGCGCTCCAGCAGAGGCGACAACCTGATGACGTCGAGGCCGGTGCTTCCGGAGACGATAATGCGGTCGGGTTCTTCGCCGAGCTGCCGGACGCGCGCGGCGGCCGACTCCGACGTCACGAAATGGAGATGGGAAAGTTTTGTCAGGCAGTGGCGGATCGCATCGTCGAATGCGCCTTCGGTGACATCTCCGCCGGCGATGTGGGCGATGGGAATACGCATCAACAGGGCTGCCGTCGCCGCTGCGAGGATTTCGTATCGATCGCCGAGGATCAGAATGAGATCGGGAACCAGCCGGGAGAAGGCTTCCGCGAAACCGGAAACGCCTCTGCCCGTCGCCCTGGCGCGTTCAGCCCCGGCGTCGCCGGCCAGTTTCAGATCAACACGCTCGTCGATGACGAACCCGTCCTCCTCGATAGCGCGGAAGGTGTTGCCATGATCTGCGCTGAGATGTGCGCCGGTCGCGATGATTTGCAGCGCGAGGGCCGGATGTTCCCGTATCGCGCGCATGACGGGTGACAGCAGGCCATACTCTGCGCGCGAGCCTGTTATGACGCAAATTTTCCGCTTCTCTGCCATCGTTATTCTAATAATGTTAGATATTGTATTTATCGATTTTATACTGGGTGAGAATTTCCGGCTTCGAGAGCCAGGCGACGGTTTCGGCAATGCCGCGGCGGAGGCCTTCGCGGCCGGCGAAAGAGGGTTCCCAGCCGAGCATCTCTCGCGCTTTCCTGTTGTCGGCCCAAAGGCGTTCGACCTCGCTGTTTTCGGGGCGCAGGCGCTGTTCGTCGGTTTCGATATCGATGGACGCGCCCATGACGTCGGCGATGAGGCGGGCCGTATCACCGATGGAAATCTCGTAGTTGCTTCCGATGTTTATCACCTGGCCGACTGCTTTTGCCGACTCCGCAACGGCGAGGAAGCCTCGGACGGTATCGGAAATATAATTGAAATCGCGGGTCGGGGAAACGGCACCGAGCTTGATCTTTCGTTTTCCTGCGGCGATCTGCGTGATGATGGTCGGGATGACGGCGCGGGCGGACTGGCGGGGGCCGTAGGTGTTGAACGGGCGGATGATGCTGACCGGCGTTCCGAACGCGTGATGGAACGACATCGCGATCTGGTCGGCGCCGATTTTCGAGGCGGAATAGGGCGACTGGGGCTGAAGCGGATGATCTTCGGTGATCGGGACAAACCGGGCCGTGCCGTAAACCTCGCTCGTCGACGTGTGAACAACACGCGAAACGCCCAGTTCGCGGGCGGCCTGCACGATGTTGAGGGTGCCCTTCACATTCGTATCGATATATGTGTCGGGCGAGTGATACGAATACGGAATGGTGATCAGGGCGGCGAGGTGAAACACGATATCGCAGTCACGCATCGCCTGCCGCACGCCGTGAGGATCGCGGATGTCGCCGGCGAACACGTCGAGTTCGCGCCTGATATCATCGGGAGAGCGATCGAGCCAGCCCCAGCTGTTGAACGAGTTGTAGAGCACGAACGCGCGCACGCGGTGGCCCTGCCTGACCAGTTCTTCGGCCAGATGCGAGCCGATGAAACCGTCGGCACCGGTGACGAGAACGCGTTTGCCAGCGATGGGCATCGGATGCTCCTCAAGAATTGCATGAGTTTGCTACAGACGAAACCGTATTGAGAGTGACAAAGAAGATTAGCACGAACGTGCAACTGCGGAAAGGCCGGTTTCGCCCTGAACCTGGCCCAGGGGAGACCACTCGCGCTTCGACAGGCTCAGCACGAATGGCATGAGAAAGCTGGCCACTGCTCGCTGATGGTTTGCGAAGAGGGGCCGGTTGAAGTATGTTGGGGTTGAACATTACGCAGTGGGAGGGAATCTCTCTATGAAGCGAGCCGCGATTGCAGCAGTTATGAGCGTTTTCATGGCCGGTGCCGCCTGGGCGGGGCCGGCGGTGTATTTCACCGGTGAGATTGGTGCGAACCCCGATCTGTACCGGATCGATCTCGAATCGATGAAGGTTGCGCGCCTGACGACGGCGTCCAGTGCCGAAATGCAACCGGCCGTCACGGCTGACGGGAAGACGGTTGCGTTCGTTTCGGATGCCGGCGGAGCGTCTTCGCTGTACCTGATGGAGGCCGAGTCGCCTGAGGCGCCCTGGAAGAATTTCGCGATCGGCATGGGGGCATACGCCCATCCAGCGTTTTCGCCCGACGGGGCGCAGGTCGCCGTCAGCTATGCTCCGGATCCCGAGGCGCCGCTGATGAATACGTGCCTCGCCATCGTCGATGTGAACGCCCGGACGCAGAAAATCGTTCTCGAGGGGAAAGATGTTCGTCCCGGTTACGAGGGAAGCAACGGGCCGATTCTCATGCTTGACCGGCCCCAGTGGCTTGACACGACGAACCTGGTGTTCGCGGCCCTTGAATACGCCGACGCCGAAAGCGGCAGACTCACGAGCGCGACGTTGTATCGAATGAATCTTGCCGACAAGACCGTCACACGACTGGCGGGCGGCGAGTCGTATTTCGACGAGAAGGGCATTCCGCGAGGATTCAAAGCCTCCGTTCCCTGGTGCGCGGCCGATGGAAAACTCATCACGTTTTCGGCGATCCAGGGGCATCTCGACCGCACGCCGATGAGTATGGCTGCCGATGCGAAGAACAAGCGCGTTCTTCCCATCAAGGACCAGGATTACTGGGGGCCGGCGATCCAGGTTGGCGGCGAGTATCTGTATGGCTTCCGTGATGACGAAGGTCGGCTGAGGCTCGCCCTGACGACGAACGGCGGGAAGGGGCCGCGGCGCGTGCTGCCCTTTGAAGGTGCGGCCCTCGATCCGGTCGTGATTCCGTAGTTTCATCACATAGATACTCCGAGGAAAAATGCTCGGTTTTCAGGAACTCATCCGCAGATGAAGGGCAGATGGAAACCAGATGGAGAGCAGATAGGAACCAGCGCCTGGAACTATCTCTTTTCGAGATAACCTGGAAACTCCAGGAATAGAGGATTTTCGGAATTTCATCTGCGACATCTGACTCATCTGCGTCTTCTGCGGATTGATTCTCGTTGTTGTGCTGGTAGGGCGGTTCGCGAACCGCCCCTACAGGTATGGAGCGATAGTTTTTGTAACTGTGAAGCAATGATTTCCGGGGCGAGGGAAGAAGATGGATTTTGCGGTGTTGCGGCGGCATGTGGGGGAGACGGCGGCGCTCTGGAAGGGAAGGCCGCCGATCGTTGCGCGTGCTGTCGATTTGGCGCCGTCGGGGTTCGGGTTGGTTTTGAAGACGCCGGCGGGATGGGAGTGTCTGCAGATTCACCTGACTCCTGAGCAACAGGGATTCCGGCTGTCACCTGGCTGGGAGGAGTCGCCGATCGAGTCGCCTCTGACGCGGATGATGAACCAACACCTCAAGGATGGGCGTATCGAAGGTCTGGAGCTTTACGAGACGGCGCCAGGTTGCGCGAACGATCGAATCGTGCGATGGCGGCTGGTGACTCGGGACGCGTTCTTTCACACGTCGAAGCGATTTGCGCTGATCGGCGAGTTCACCGGGCGCATTGCGAACCTGCTTCTCTGTGATGCTGACGGAATCGTCATCGAACAGGCTCGCCAAACCGGCAACAACCGCCCTCATGAGGGATATCGGCCGCCGGCGGCGCCATCCGCGAACATGCTGAACCCGGCAACGGCATCGAATGAACTCCTGGGCGAAATTCTCGCTGCGCCTCCGAAGACATGGCCTGACCGACTGACGGCGTTTTCACCCCTTTCCGCAAAGGAACTCGCTTTCAGACGCGCTGCGACTCCCGAGCGGGATGCTGTTGCCCTGCTTCTCGATCTCGCTGTCGAGGCCACTGCGCAGGAAATCCCCGTCAGAATCTATACGCCTCCTGGCCGCGCCCCGGTTCTCAGCGTATTCGAAGCGAGGCATCTCGTTGCGGCTGGCGCCGGGGTGCGTGAAGCGGCAACCGTCAACGCGGCCCTGGCCATGCTTGAAACAGAGCTTCTTCGGCCAAAACGGCTCGAAGCACTTCGGGAACAGGCCAAGGCGGGCTTCGAACGCGATCTGAAAGCGAAGGAGCGACTCCTCGAGGCCCAAAAATCGCTTCAAAGCGACTATGCTGACGCCGAGGCCTGGCGCCGCTGCGGTGACCTGCTGCTCACGCATGTCCGTGACATCCCTCCCCGTGCGACGGAGAGCCGGCTGACCGATTGGGAAGCCGGCGCCGAGGTCGTCATCCCGCTCGATCCGCTTCGCACGCCGGCGCAGAACGCCCAAAAGTATTTTCATAAATATAAAAAGGCGCTGCGGGGCCGCGAGGAGACGGCCCGGCGTATCGCCGACCTGCAGGGCGAGATTGCCTGGCTTCGCGAGCAGATCTGGCTGTGCGAGAACGCCGATTCGGCCGCGGATCTGGTGGCTCTCCCATCGGCAAAGCCGGGCAGGCGCAGAGGGAGCCATACAGGCCGAAACGACGCCGAGCGGGCGCGGGCTGCCGCGAAGGCCGTCAAGCCGCTTGTCGAGATAGACGGATGCCGGTTTTACGTCGGTCGTAACGGGAGGCAGAACGATCTCGTCACCTTCCAGATCGGAAAACGGGGCGATGTCTGGTTCCATGCCAACGACGTTCCGGGGGCGCATGTCGTTGCCCGACGGCCGGGCGGGACGCCGACGGATGAAGACCTGAGGCGGGGCGCCGTGCTTGCGGCCTGGTTCAGTTTCGCGCGGCAAAGCTCGAAGGTGCCGGTCGATTATACGGATATCGCGCACATCAAGCGCATTCCCGGCGGCGGGGCCGGGCGCGTCAATTACACGCATCAGAAGACCATGTATGTCGATCCCGCAGATGCCAAGGAAATATTGGTTTCAATATAATATAAAATATCGAAATAGGCAACCGGTTGACACGATTGGGGCGGGTTTCAAACCCGCCCCTACGGAAGAATGGGTTCCGTTCGGTGGACTAGCGAATTTTTACGAGGATGCCGGTGAGGTCGTCGTTGAAAGGTGTGTTGCCGCCGAAGTCGGAGACGTGTTTGAAAATGGTTTCGAGCAGGGCTTTGGGCGGGGCTTCGGGGGCGGCGGCGATGAGGGTTTCGAGGCCTTCGATGCCGAACATCCGGCCTTCGTCGTTTCGCCGTTCGGTGAAGCCGTCGGAATAGAAAAAGGCGATGTCGCCTGACCTGATCGGGTGTTCGAGCTGGTGGTAACGCTTGAGTTCGGGAAAGCCGAGCGGTTGGAAATCGCCTTTCAGGTGCGTGAAACGGCGGCTTTTCGCGGAGTAGACGAGGCTCGTCGTGTGTCCGGCGTCGACCCAGATGAGTTTGTGGGCCTTCAGATCGAATCTCGCATACACCAGGGTGGCGAAGCTGTCGAGCGTGGCGAGATTCTCGCCGACGTCCTCATGGACGCGCCGGACGATCATTTCGGGAGAGGGAATTTCCTGCGAGCCCGCTTCGCAGTTCGCGATGGCGAGGCGGCCGAACGCCCGTGCGAACGCGTGCTTCGTTCCCGCTCCGATGAGCGCCGCGTGAAGGCCCTTTCCCATCACATCGCCGACGATGACGTCGAAACAGCCGGTGCGGTGCTCGATGATGTCGATGAAATCGCCGTCGATTCCCTGAGAAGGCTGGGTAAAACAGGCAAAATCGACGCCGCTGACGACCGCCGGCACGTTCCCGAACAGGAGCGTCTGTTGTATTTCGCTTGCAATATGAAGTTCCTGGCTCCTGGCGGCTTTTTCGGCCTGGACGAGTTCATGCAGTTTCAGCCCTTCCGTGAGAGCCGCCTGAAGCTGGTCTGCCGAGCACGGCTTGGTCAGAAAACGGAAAATGCTGGCCTCGTTCACGGCCTGGACTGCGACCCCGAGGTCCAGTTCGCCCGTGAGCATGATGCGGGTCGTTTCCGGTGCGATCTCTTTCACGTTCCTGAGGAAAGCCGCGCCGTCCATGCCGGGCATCCGGAAGTTGGACACGACGACCGCGAAGGTCGGGCCGGCCTCGACGGCGCGCAATCCTGCGGTTCCGTCTCCGGCCGAGGATACGTCCCACGTTCCCACGAGATCGCGGCTGTACGACGCCAGAAGAGCCGGATCGTCGTCGACCAGGAGAATGCGGGGCTTTGACTTCGCTGGAAAGAGGCTCATCCGCGAATTTTCCCGATGTGCCGGTTGCAGAGTGCGAGCCAGTCGGAAACGTGTGACGTCATGCCGATGTCCGCAAGATACTCCTCGTCGAGCGCCGGCTGGGCGGCGTTTTGGAGAAGCGCGTTCGCCACATGCACCGCCGTGACCAGTGAAAATTCGCTCTGACGCAGTTGCGACGGGCGGTGATGGCAGGCGACGGCTTCCACGACCGCATCGGGAAAGCCCCACAGGCCGAGAAGATACGCGCCGATTTCGGCGTGGGAGGTCGCGTATTCCGCATACTCCGCCTTCGTGAACTCCTCGCCCTCGCGGAACCGGCGGAGAATCGGGCGTATGTAACTGTCCGCATCCATGATCAGCAGTTTTCCGAAGTCGTGCATCATGCCCGCGAGCATGGCTTCCTCCATCATGTGCTGCGTTCCCCGCTCGGCCCGGACGATTTCCCGCGAGAGGACGGATGTCAGCGAGCTGTGAGCCCAGATGTCATCCAGCGAGAGGCCGGGAATGGGCGATTCCGGAGCGGCATAAAATAGCTTAGCATATAATACGAGAGACTTTATCATGTTGATCCCGAGCAGACCTGCCGCCTCCTTCGGGCTCGTAATCCGGCGCGGAAGCCCGAACAGGGCCGAGTTCACCAGGTGCAGCAGCCGGGCCGTCATCGAGAGATCTTTCGAGATGATGTCGCCGATCCGGTCGAGGGAGGCCGTGTCGGACTCGAGTTCTCGGGCAAGCTCGTTGTAGAGGGGCGGCAGGCTCGGCAGGTTCGGAATGCCGCCGATGATTCTGACCAGGCGCGGCTGACGGAGGAGATGCCGCAGGTTGAGCGCCCGTTGCACCGCCGTCTCCAGTTCCTCGATCCTGCAGGGCTTGGTGAGAAACTGCTGGGCCGACTGCGTCGACCGGAGAAACGCCTCGGACTCTCTGTCGGCTTCGGTCGAGAGGACCATCCGAACGATTTCGGGATGGGCCCTTCGGGCGATCTCGAGCAGCGTTTCGCCGTATACCGGCGGCAGGAACAGATCCGCGATGATGACGTCGGGGGGGAAGTTCACGATCGATTCGAGCGCTTCGCGAGGCGTTTTCACGTAATAGGTGAGCCAGTCCAGGCGCCGGGCGAGGACCAGGCGTCTCAAGCCGTCCAGGATGTTCTGGTCGCCGTCGACAAAAAGAACCGATGGTTTGGCCTGTCTCATCGATGACTCCTGGCTATGACGGTCTGTCATTTTTCATCGTTCGTATTCTCCGGTTCGGGCCGTATTATACCAAAGCTCCCTACGCCGCACGCGTATGAAAACCTGCGCGGAACGTATCCGAAAACGCCCGGCCTTTTGAGGGAGAGATTCTGCGTCTGATGCCGATCTGATCAGAGGCCGTCTGTTGCGGATTCGACGTCGGGATGGTAGGATATCCCCACTCTCACCTATTCTCTCCGGAGGCATGCGTGGCAAAAAGCCGTCGACGCGCGACCGAGCAGGAAAATCCCGTTCCAGACAGGGAAACCGGCGCGGTTGTCTCGTTGCCGCCAGCCGCCGGCGAGCAACTCACGGTTCTCGACCAGATGCTGCACGAAATGGCCGTCGACGAGGAGATCATTCTCGCCAACCTCGCGTTCGATCCGGCCATCATCGGAAAACAGCTGCGCGACAAGCGGTTCACCGTTTCTGACTTCCAGGGCGTCGAGTCGAATCGGGCGCTGCTGGGCGTGTTCCTCGACACGATCGAGGCGGAAGAGGCGCTGAACGCTGCGAACGTCACGCGGCGCCTGGAGAACGAGCGCAAAGCGGGCAAGCCGCTCATCGAATGGATCGGTCGCGAACGCGTGCAACGGCTGTTCACGGCCCCCTTCGGCGCTCCGGGCGTCGCGATGACCGAAGACATCGAGCCGGTCGTCGACCGCATCCGCGACCGCAACGTGCGCACCCAGGCCCGGCGTCTGTTGGTTCTGTACGCCGAGAAGGTCGCCCGCTCATCCGACGATGCCTACGAAGTGCTCGGCGGCTGCATTCAGGAGCTGCGCACGCTGTTCCTGCAGGGCAGCGCCGGGTATATCCGCAACATGGACGCCCACATCGACGAGATGCGCGAACTGGTGCAGGAGCATCGGCAGCGCCGCAAAGGGTATATCGGCTACGAAACCGACTTCCCGATTCTGCAGGAACGCCTGAACGGCATCCAGAAACAGTTTTACCTCGTCACGGGCGGCGTCGGCATGGGCAAATCGACCTTCGTCACCCAGCTCGCCTGGGACCTGGCCGCGAGCAACCCCGAGCTGACCGTGCTGTATTTCAGCCTCGACCTCAATCGGCTCGACGTCACGGCCAAGCTCGTGGCGCACGCCTCCGACGTGCCGATCGATTACGTGAAGAACCCGTATCTGGCCAATGTTGCGTTCGAACAGCGGCGCCAGGACGGCCTCGCAAAGGTCGCGGAGATGCGGGAGCGGCTTCTCATCATCGACGAGGGAAACGGCCGCATCTTCCTCGACGACGTGCGCAAGCTGGTCAAGCGCACGAAGCTCGAGCGCGGCGGCGACGTGGCCGTGATCATCGACCCGATCTTCAAGATTCACATCAAGAACGACCGGCTGAACTTCAACGAGCGGTGCAACCTGCTTTCGGCCGAGCTGAAAACGATCTCCGCCGTCGAGGGCGTGACGCTCATCGCCACGGCAGGCCTGCCGAAGGCCATCAGCAATCGCCGCCCCGTGCGCGAAGACCTCGAGGAAATCATGGGCCTGCTGTACGACCCGTATGTCGTGATGTTCCTGTACTGCGACTACCTCAACGATTTCGAGACGCCATTCCTCGAATGGGAGTGGGGCAAAGACAATTTCATGATCCCGATCAGCGAGCTGCTGATCGCGAAAAACAAGATGGGGGCGATCAATTCCCGCATCTTCTTCCGCTATTACGAATCCTATTCGCGGTTCCGCGAATGCGCGCCGCAGGAGGTCGAAAACTACAACGCCATGATCGAAAACCTCGAGAAATACAAGGAAGTGAAGCGCAAGAACCGAGGACCGGCGCCGTCGTCGCCGCAGGCGGGCGGGGGCGGCAGGCAGAGTGGCGGCCGGGAGGATGAATTCTGACCATGGAAACCGCTGCCGAACTGTTTCAAAAAGGCGTTGAATACCAGGAACGCGGCATGATCGACCATGCCATCTCGGAGTACAGCCGCGCCCTCGATCTCGAGCCGGGCAACGTCGACGTGCTGATCAACCTCGGGGCCGCCTACCTGCAGAAGGGGATGCCCGACAAATCGACCCAGCTTCTGACGAAGGTACTCGCCGACCATCCCGACAACGCGCTGGCCCTGTTCAACCTCGGGAAAGCGTATCTCTACAAGGAAGAGGCCGCGAAAGCGCTGACGGTTTTCGAGCGCGCGATGGCCGTTCTGCCGGAAGATCTCGCCGTCCGCCGCTCGCTCATCCAGTCCCTCCTGCTGCTCGGCCGGAAGGAAGAGGCCGCGTCGCTGATGCTGGGCATGCTCGAGCACCTGGTCGGCGATGCGAACACCCTGCTCGATCTCGGCCGGATGCTGTACGAGCAAAAACGGTATCCCGAGGCTCTCGACGTGTATCGGAAAGCCGTCAGCGCCGCCGTCGACTCGTCGGCCGCGCTCGAAGGCCTGGTGCGGTGCCAGATCGTTCTCGACATGAAGGACAAGGCGATCACCTCGCTCAAGCGGGCCCTGATGCTCGATCCGCGGAACCCCTCGCTGCACCTTCTGATGGTCGATCTGCTGATCGGCCAGAACGAGGTCGAGAACGCCGTCGACCACCTCAAGCGAGCGCTGGAAAACGATCCGCAGCAGCCCGACCTGCGCGCCAAGCTCGAAGAGCTGATGCGCAAGCTTCCCGCGCTTCGCAAACGGCTCGAGGCCGAGGCGATCGAGGCGAAGAGCAGCCTGTTCGAAACCGACGTGTACGACATTCTTGACGGGCTCTACGACGGGAAGGTCAGTGTCGAGGACGCCCTCGAGGCGTTCGCGAAGCTGCGCCGGAAGGACCCCGCCGACATGTTTGTGGCGGGCGAGATGGCGAACCTGCTGTTCCAGGCCCGCCGATTCAACGCCGCCGCTGATGTATATAATGAAATATATCACGTCATGCCCCGCGACGTGCGGGCGCGCATCAACCTCGCAAAGTCCGTTGCGATGGGCGGCCGCGTGGGCGACGCCCGCCGGTTCCTCCAGGATTCGCTGCGCGACCAGCCGATGTCGGTCGACCTGGCGCTCGCGCTCGTCGAGCTCGACCTGCTGGAACGCGACTTCAAGGCCGCCTGGCAGATGCTCGAAAAGCCGCTTTCCGAGAACCCCGACAACACGCACTGCCTGTTCCTGCGCGGGTATCTCGGCGTCCGTCTCAACGCCTACGACGAGGCCGACCGGGTGTTCAAGAAGCTGCTGACCCTGACGCCCCGCGACGAGGAGTCGGCGGTCTGGTTCTCGCGGCTCTGCATCCTGCGCGGCCGGCCGATGGACGCATCGCCGGTCTGGGAGGCCTTCCAGGACGGCATCGAGAGCCTGGTCGAGCTGGTCACCCTCGTCGAACTCGCCATGGCCGCCGGCAAGGCCGCCGAGGTAAAGACGCTCCTGCAGCGCATCGGCGAGATCCGGCCGAACTTCCTCGAAGAGCACATCCTCAACGGCAAAGTCTGCCTGTATTCCGGCGAGTTCAACGAAGCCGTGCACCATTTCGATGCTGCGCTGGCCGACGACCCGGAAAACGCCGAAGCGCTCGCCGCCGCCGCGATGGCGAACCTCGCCCGCAACAAAGTGCCGAAATTCTGGATGTGCTGGCAGCGGGCCATGGAAAGCGACGCCCTGTACGCGGTGCTTGCCGGCCTGACGGTATGCCGCGCCCTCAACTACACCCAGCGCGAACGGCTGAAGGCCGAAACAAAGCGGATGCTCGAGATATCCGTCGCCGATCAGCTCGACAAACAGCGCGTCTCGGCCCTGCTCGCCGCATTGTGACCCGGCCGGCCCCGGCCGTCCGAAGGAGATTTTCCCAACCATGCCCACTCACCGCATTTCCGATGAATCCGTTCCGTTGAAATACGATCTGCGCCGCCTCCGAAGCCGGGTGCGACGGCTGGGGCGCGTGCCCATGGCGAAGCTCGACGACGCCGTCTGCGACATCATCGACCTGAAAGGGTTCTCGGTTGCGGTGCTTCTGCAGCAGCTGCCGGCGCTGCCGGCCGATCGCCAGAAGCACGTCTCGATGAAGGTCGAGGACTTCCTGTTTTTTCATCCGGGGCGGGGCAGAAAGATTCTCCCGAGAATCCTGCGCGCCGTCGAACTCAGCGACGTCTCATGCCATCCGCACCTCGTTTCGGCGTTTGCCGACGTCGCCAACCGGTCCGGCGTTCGCAGGCGCGTCGACATGCCTGCCCCTCTCGCCGCGGCAGAGGCGATGCTCAGGGAGGAAGGCGACCTGGTGCGGCAGGGAAAGGCCGTCGAGATTCTCGCCATGGGAAAGGACCCCGCCTGCATCCCGCTCATCCTGAAGGGCGTCAGCCGGGCGTTGAAATATATTGATCAGTATGCAGGCTTCCATTTCACGGAGACGGCCCTGTTCGCTCTCCGGATTCTCGGGGGCGACAGCATGCTGCGGCTCCTGATGAACCCTGCCTCGCCGACCCTGCACACGCAGTTCCGCATCGAGTGGCAGAACAGGTCTCCCGAACTCGCCAAAGACGTGCTGAACGCCATTCTCGGTCTTGGCGACGACTTTGCCGGCCTGATCCTCAAGGTCGTCGATCTCGCCGAGTTCAACCTGCCGTTCCTGGCGATGATCCAGGAGGGGCTCTCCCACCCGGACAAATGGGTCCGGCAGATGGCCGTCGAGTCGATGTCGAAGATCGCCGACGCCGGCGCGCCGGAACACCTCGAGCGAATGCTTGCCGACCCGGCCCCGGAAGTGCGCCTCATGGCGGTCTCGTCGCTCGGCGGGTGTCCCGCCGACAAGACCGGCTCAATTCTCGCCGGCATCGCGTCCCGCGAGAGCGAGACCTACGAAATCCGCATCAATGCTCTCTATGCGCTGTTTTCCCAGAAAAACCGCGTGGAACTGGAAAAGCTCACGGCCAGTCCGACCCATTTCGTCGGTTTGCACGCCCTGGGCCTCGCGTCCCTGCTCCAGAACCGCGATGACGGGCTCAAGCGGCTTCTCGAATCTCTCGGAACGCAGTCCGCCGAGGACGTAAAAGATATCGCTCATTATATTCTTGAGATCGCGCGTCCCGAGGACGTCGGAAAACTGCTTGAAGCCAGAAAACGGCTTTCGGATGCGACCCGCACCGACGCGTTCTTCCAGATCATGCGCCTGTTCCTCGAAAAGCAACGCGGGCCCTCGCTCGACAAAGCGCTGGCAGCCCTCTCCGCGACCGAACGGAACGCGCTCGATGTCCTGGGGACAGGGGTTTTCGGGGGCAAGGGACCGGAAACGGACGGAGACTGAACACATGCAACAATACAGACGGATTGCTCTCGCCGCGGCGCTCGGAGCGGTTCTGCTCAGTTTCGGATGTGGAGGGGGCGTCGGCGACGATCCGTTCGGCCAGGCACTCAACGGCTCGACGGGCGTGGTTTCGGGCCGCGTTCTCGACAACGGGCTGATCGCCTCCGGCAGGGTCGCGGCGGCGGCCCCCACGGGCCAGCCGCTGTCCGGCGCGTCCGTCTGGATCGAGGAACTGCCCGACCGCAGCGCCGTCTCGTCATCGGACGGCAGGTTCACGATCGACAACCTGCCGGTCGGAACCACGTATCATCTGATCGTGAGACATAATGATATATCGAAAGGTATATTCAGATCCCGTTCCGAAGGCATCACCTTGAGCGATCAGCAGCGCGAACGCCAGCTCGATCTCGGAATCCGGCGGGCGGACCGCGCCGTCACGATGATCGTCCGGGATTCGGAAGGAAACCCGATGACCGGCGGCACGGTTACCTTCTGGGGCGAGACGCAGACCGCCGATTCCCAGGGCCGCGTGACGGTGCAGATGCCGGCGGACACATCGCTCGACATCCTCGCCGCCGCACCCGGCAAAGAGCCGGTCACCGTTCCGGTCACCTTCGAGGCCAATTCCCAGGGGGAAATCGCCATCGGCCTGCAAACGACGGGAAGCGTCAACAGGCCGCCCCTCGTCCGCCTCGCCGCCGCAACCTCCGTCCGGGTCGCGCGAAACGGCGAACTTTCGCTGACCGCGACGGCATCCGATCCCGACGGCGACACGCTCTCCTACCTCTGGGGAGGCACCGCGGGAACGTACGTGTCCTCCGGCACGGCGCAGACGACCGCCCGATGGCGGGCCCCGGACTTCGATACGACGGCTTCCGTCTCGGTCGAAGTCGCGGACGGCCGCGGGGGGCGTTCCCATGCCGTTCTCGGCGTGACCGTCGGCGCGGGCGGGACGAACCGGGCGCCCGCGGCCTCGATTCTCGCATCGGGCACGCGCGTCGAGTATGCGACGGGCGTCCGGCTCACGGCCCAGGTCAGCGATCCCGACGGCGACGCCGTGAACTGCGTCTGGCGGGCGGACCGCGGATCCCTCCAGGTTTCGACCGGCACGACCACCGTCTGGACGTCGCCTTCGACGTCCGGAGCCGCGACGATCACCCTGACGGCCGGCGATTCCCGCGGCGCATCGACGACGGCGACGCTCACGATCAGCGTTCTCGCGCCGAATTCGGCTCCGTCCCTTGCCATTTCAGCCACCGGAACGAGTTTTCTCCCCAACACGGGCGTGACCCTGACGGCGCAGGGAAGCGACGTCGATGGCGACCCGCTTTCCTATGCCTGGGCGGCGAGCGGCGGCACGCTGTCGGCGACGAACGGGCCGTCCGTTCTCTGGCGCGCTCCCTCGTCGGCAGGCGTTGCCACGATCACGTGCCTTGCGAACGACGGCCGCGGCGGCCTGGCGAGCGCCACACGCGTTTTCAGCATCTCGGCGAGCCCGAACAATGCCCCGGCGATCTCGGTTTCCTCCTCGCGGGTGGTGACGGCCGAAGGTGTGAACGTCTCGGTTCTTGCCACGGGATACGATGCCGATGGCGACGCGTTGTCCTATCGCTGGACGGCGACCGGTGGCACGTTTGCAGACGGCGCCTCCGCCCGGACGTCCTGGGTTCCCGGCGCCGGTTCGCAGACCTACACGCTTGCTTGCGAAGCCCGGGACGGCCGGGGAAGCGCCGCCACGGCGACGATCCAGGTCCGCGTGATGGAAACCGCGCGGCTCGACGTCGGCGAGGTGCGCCACGTCGGGCTTGCCGGCGGCGGCCGCGAGGTGGCGCTGACGACGCCGTCCGGCCAGGGAAAATTCGGCGTCCTGGTCTACTCGCTCGATCGAACCGGCGCGGACCATTCTTTCGACGTCAACGGGGGCGGAACGGTCCTTCCATCCGTTTCCGCGGCGCCGGCGTTCTCGGTCATCCAGTCCGGCGTTCCGACAGGCCAGGCCGCGATCGACGCCGTGATGCGCCGCAAGGCGGCCGAGAGCCCGTATCGCCTTTCCGCGACGACGGGAGTCAGGCCGGCCATCCGCGCCAGCGAGGCGAACGTCGGCGACGTCCACACGTTCAAGGTCTACTCGCCATCGGGATACCAGGCGCGATCGGCCCGACTGGCCGTCATCGGCGCGAAGTGCAAGATTTTCATCGACCAGAACGAGTTCAACGGCTATTCCCCCGCCGACGTCACCGATGCGATGATGACCGAGTTCGCCAGCAAGTTCGACGCCCGGATCTTTTCGTTCATCAATGACAACTACGGCTCTCCCTCGAACCTGAGCGGAGACGGCAAGGTCACGATTCTCTTCACGCCGCTCGTGAACGCGTTCGGTGCGGCCGGTTTCTTCGACCCGAAGGACCTGATGCCGGCCGATCCCAATTCGAACGGCCGCGACATGTTCAATATGTGGGTTTTCAAGTCCGGCGCCGGGTACTCCGTCGACTGGTGGAAAGAGGCGACGACCCAGACTCTGGTGCACGAGTTCCAGCACCTGGTCAACACCTGGGCCCATATCCAGAACAACGTCGGCGAGGAAGCCGACTGGCTGAACGAGGGGCTGAGCGTGGGTGCCGAAGTGCGGTATGCGAACGCCCCGGATCCCCGCTTCGAACCCTATGCGGAAATCCCCGAACGTCTGCCGTTGACGGTCTGGCCGAATGACGCCACGGTCGCAAACTACGGCTGCGCGGGCCTGTTCGCTCATCACCTGTATGAACGTCTCGGTGGTGCCGCGATCCGCGCCATGGTCCAGTCCACCTCGAACGGCACGGCGAACGTCGAGGCCCATTCCGGCGGAAAGCCGTTCGACCAGCTTTTCCGGGAGTGGGGCGCGGCGATGTACCGCAACAACAAGGGCCTGACCGGCATGGCGACGGATTACCAGATGGATGTCGCCCTCGACGGGCTGAAAAAGGCGCAGAAGAATTTCGGAAGCGGTTTCAGCGGAAGCGTCTGCGGCACGGCCTGGCGGTTCATCGAGTATCTCCCGCCGACCGGATACGCCGACCAGTTCACGACCGTCAGGATTTCCGATCCAGGAAACGGAAATATAGCTTTCTCTATCGTTCGTATCCAGAATTAGGGAGTCCTGAAGGATGAAAGCCGCCTGTTCACCCTGAACTCGTCGGCGGGTTCGCGGCACTCGTGCTTTGACGGACTCGGCGCGAACGGAAAACCGCCACGATCCAGGGAACGTCGTGGACTCTGCCTGCGCGAGGCATGCGGGTTCGTTGTGTGTGATCCGGTCTTCTGCTTCGAATTCGAGGGGGAACTGCGAAAGCCTTACTCTCTTGATGACGTGAAGGGATTGTTCGCACGGTTTTTTGCCGAAGCGTGCCTGAGAGCGGGTTTCGTCGAATCTTTCAGGGAGTCGAGGAAAAACCGGGATACGTCCTGATGCCCTCTGCAAGCGCTTCGACGAGCAAGCGCCGGGTGTCAGTCGCGGTCAGGAAGGCGACGTCGGCCGGATTGTCGAGATACCCGAGTTCGACGGTCACGACCGGAACGCGGCTGAAGATCGACCCTGTAAGAGCACCCTGGCGGGAACCGATGGCGGTCTGGCGATCGGTTCTCAGGGGGTTCACCCTGAAAACCTCTTCAAGACGCTTTTCAAGGACGTTCTGCAGATGCGTGGCCAGATGTGCGCTTGCAGAACAAACCTCCGCGGGTGGTCCTTCGTCCGTGCCGAGTTTTCCAGGGCCGGAAGGATAATACATGGTGAGCCCGTGGCCTCGTCCGCTGTCACAGTGGATACGCACCATGAGAGACGCGGATGCCTCGTTGGCGATCTCCGCCCGACGGCGATTAGTGACAACCTCCTCAACGGATCGTTTGGTGAGAAGGGGCTGGAATGTGGAGTTTCGGGACAAGGCCTCATGCAGGGCCATGGAAAACTCCCAGTTGAGATCAACCTCTCTGACCCCATGTTTTGTTTGAGCCCCGAGACCATTTTCAGACGGATGCCCGGGATCAACGACAATTCCTACGGGAAGGTCCTGGGAAAACAAAGGTAGCAAACAAAATAATGATAATATAAATAGAATAATGAGTAAATCAACATTATTGTTCACTTGCTTCTGATCCCTCTCTGATGCGAGAGTTTACTTGTGTCCATCGCGGGCGAGCGAGGAAAGCGGGCTTGAAGCTAGCAAAAAAATATCCATGTATTGATAATTAGCTGATTTTACTGATTACATTATCAATTATTCGTTTAGATGCAAGCCCGTCGCCATAAGGATTTGGGCTTTTAATCATATTTTGATAATATGAGACGTCTGTCAAAAGCCTTTTGGCTTCTCCAAAAATCTTTTCCGTATCCGTTCCCACGAGCTTCAGGCATCCGGTTTCGAGACCTTCCGGGCGTTCTGTTTGATCGCGCAGGACCAGGACCGGTTTTTTCAACGTCGGGGCTTCTTCCTGGACGCCGCCTGAATCCGAGAGGATGATCGTGGCGGCCGACATGGCGTGGATGAAATCGAGATATCCGAGCGGCGCGAGCAGGTGAATTCGGGGGTGGTTACCCAGCTGGCGGGCGACTTCCGCCCTGACGTTCGGGTTCGGATGCACCGGGAAGATGAATCGAACATCCGGGAACTCGTCAGCGATCTGGAGAAATGCCTGGAAGACCCGGCGATGCGGTTCCCCGAAGCTTTCCCGCCGGTGCGTCGTAGCGAGAACCATCCGGCCGGGACCGTTCAACAGGGGTTCCAGCTCAGGAGACGGCGTGTAGGGCATTTCGAGAGCCCACAGCAGGGCGTCGATGACGGTGTTGCCGGTGACGACGATCCGGTCTTCCTGGTAGCCTTCCGCCAGAAGATTGTTTTTCGCGCGGGCTGTGGGCGGAAAGTGGATATCCGTGAGCGCGCCGGCGAGCCGGCGGTTCATTTCCTCGGGATACGGGCTGAACTTGTCGTGGGTTCGCAGGCCCGCCTCGACGTGAGCGACGCGGGTCTTTGTATAATAGCCGGCGAGCGCTCCGAGAAAGGCGGTTGTCGTGTCGCCCTGGACGAGAATCGTGTCGAAGCGGCGTTCGCGCAGAACGGCATCGAGACCTTCGAGAATTTTTGCCGAAACCGAGAACAGGGTCTGGTTCGGCTGCATCACGGCAAGGTCGATGTCGGGGGTGATGCCGAAAAGCCCGAACATCTCAGCGGCCATTTCCCGATGCTGACCGGTGTGGAGGACGGTGGCCGTCACGCCAGGCCGCGAACGGGCTTCCCGAATGACCGGGGCGAGTTTCACGACTTCGGGGCGGGTACCGAGAACGAAAAGCAGGCTTTTCGATGCGCTCATGACCGCCTCAGCGGGCCGGTTCAGGGGATTCCGAGTCGGTCGTGCCCGGCCATGACGGAGTATCCGCCGGTTCGGTCGGGGTGGGCGCCGCCGGAGCCTCGGGCTTTGGCGGCTCGGCACGGAGCGGCGGGAGTTCCTTTCCGTCGAGCAGGTCTTTCAGTTCGGCGCCGGAGATCGTTTCCCTCTGGAGAAGGACGAGAGAAATCCGCTCCAGGTCGGCTTTCATCGCGGTGAGGATGTCGCGGGCCTTCTGATATGACGTGTCGATCAGGCGCCGGACTTCGCTGTCGATCTTCTTGGCGGTTTCCTCGGAGATGTCGCGGCGGCGGTTGAAGTCGCGTCCCAGGAAAATCGCGTGATCGTCGTCGGTCAGGTAGAGAGGGCCGATCTCGTCGCTCATGCCAAGCTCGCAGACCATCTTGCGGGCGATTTTCGTGGCGCGCTCGATGTCGTTTTTCGCGCCCGACGTCAGCTCGCCGAACATCAATTCTTCGGCGATGCGGCCGCCGAGCAGCACGCAGATCTGGTTGGTGAGCTGGGTGCGCGAGACGGTGAGTTTGTCCTCGAGCGGCAGCTGCATGGTCATGCCGAGCGCCATGCCGCGCGGGATGATCGTGACCTTGTGGACGGGATCGGTGTCGGGAAGCGCGACGGCGACGAGGGCGTGGCCCATCTCGTGGAACGCCGTGTTCTTCTTTTCTTTTTCGGAGATGATGCGGCTCTTGCGTTCCGATCCGGCGATGACGCGGTCGATCGACTCTTCGAAGTCGTTCATGTGGATGACGCGGCGGCCGTACCGGGCCGCGAGAATCGCCGCCTCGTTGGCGAGGTTCGCCAGGTCGGCCCCGACGAAGCCGGGGGTGCGGCGCGCCAGTACCGACAATTCGACGTCGTCGGCGATCGGCTTGTCGCGGGTGTGGATCTTGAGGATTTCTTCGCGGCCCTTCAGGTCGGGCTGGTCGACGACGATGCGGCGGTCGAACCGGCCGGGACGCAGCAGGGCGGGGTCGAGCACGTCGGGGCGGTTCGTGGCGGCCACGAGGATGATGCCCTTGGTGTTGTCGAAGCCGTCCATCTCGACCAGAAGCTGGTTCAGCGTCTGCTCGCGCTCGTCGTGGCCGCCGCCGAGGCCGGCGCCGCGCTGGCGGCCGACCGCGTCGATTTCATCCATGAAGACGATGCAGGGGGCGTTCTTGCGGGCCTGTTCGAACAGGTCGCGGACGCGGCTGGCGCCGACGCCGACGAACATCTCGACGAACTCGGAGCCGGAGATGTTGAAGAACGGCACGTTCGCCTCGCCCGCCACGGCGCGCGCGAGCAGGGTCTTGCCGGTGCCTGGCGGCCCGTAGAGCAGGACGCCGCGCGGGATCTTCGCGCCGAGCTCGGTGAACTTCTTCGGGTCTTTCAGGAAGTCGACGACTTCCTCGAGGTCCTGTTTGGCTTCTTCGGTCCCCGCCACGTCTTTGAACATGACGCGCTTTTCGGTCGTGTCGACCATGCGGGCCCGGCTTTTGCCGAAGCTGAGGGCCTTGGCGCCGCCGCCCTGCATTTTCTGCAGGATGTAGATCCAGGCGCCGATCAGCAGGATGAAGGGGAACCAGTTGATCAGCAGGTTCAGCCACCACGACATCTGTGCCGGCGGCTCGGCTTCGATCGTGACGCCGCTGTCGCGGATGATCTGCATGATCCCCGGGTCGTCGGGGACGATGGTCTGGAACTGCATCTGCACGGCACCCTTTTCGGGCGAAAGCAGGTTGGTGCTGACGGCCTGGCCGGTGATCTCGCGGTCGTTGATCTTGACGCTCATGACGCGCGGGTTGGCTTTCTGGCCGAGCATCTTGAGAAACTCGGAATACTTGATTTTTTCGACCTTTTTCGTGTTTGCGATGTTGGTGAAAGCTGTCAGAAAGATGATCAGCAGCAGCACATACAGCGCGATCGTCTTCATTTTCGGGGCTTGTTCTTTCATGGGTGAATCCTGTGCAAAGATGCGATCGGTCGCAACGGCGACCGTAATTGCTCCATGCTAACACAGAGAAGGGAAAGGGGCAAACGCCGGCGCGCGCGTTTCCCTAGAAAAGTTTGCTGGCGATGCGCTGCTGCTTCAGGAAAAGCCAGGCGAGCCAGCCGTGTCTGCGGCGGCAGAGCTCTTCGAGCCGGTCGAGGAACTGGACGGCGAACGGTTTGCCCGGGTCGTTCCTGCGGCTCAACTCGAGGAGCGGCAGATACGCCGACTGGCCGATCGCGTCGATATGCTCGGCGATGCATGCGAAACCGTCCCCGTTATGCCCCGCGAGATACTCCAGCCAGAGACCGAGAAGTCCGGGGTCGCGGATGACGAGAATAGCTTTCCAGGCGCTGGTTCGGACTTCGGGGCACGGGTCGTGGGCGAGGTCGTTGAGCAGGGCGATGCGGTCCTGAACGTCGATATGCTGGAGGACGAACGCCGCGGAAGCGCGCATCCAGCGGCTCGAATGGCCGGCCATGTCTCGGAGGGCTGCGGTGAGAGCCCTGCGGTCGTGGGTCGACCAGAGCGCCTTGAGGACGTTCGCCCGGACGCGGTTGTCCTCGTCGCCCATCAGGGGAAGCAGCATGCGTGTGGTCGTCGGCAGGCTGAGCCGCTCGACCAGTTCAACGGCGTTGGCCCGGACGCGGTTATCGGAGTCGCCGAGCGCCGTTGCAATCAGGTCAGCGATGGGATCGCCGGCCCGGGCCAGCCTGCCGAGGGCGGAGAGGATCGACGCTTTCAGCATCGGGTGGGCCTGAGGGGTGAAGCGGGAGATCAGGAGCGGGAGGTTCGTCTGGTCTCCGAATTTCCCGAGGATTTCCGCTGCGAGAGCGGCCAGGTCGGGGTTCGGATGGTCGAGCAAGGGGATCACTTTCGAGCCGGCCGCCGCGTCTTCGAGCTCGCCGAGCGCCTTGAGGGTGGCGTAGACGACGTCCTGGTCTGGGCTGGTGAGGTCGTTGAGAAGGCTGTCGATCGACTGCGGCGTCTGCGGCAAGTGCGGCATGATACGCCAGACGCGAATGTTTTCGCGCTCGAGGGTCCGGACCCACGATGCGCTGTTGTAAAGCGTGTAGGCGTGAAACTCGCGCTCGGCCTTCTGCTGGGCGGTGTCCCGGTCGTCGGCTTCGACCGTGTATTCGATTTTGAACCGCTTGGCAGGGTTCGCGGATTCGATATACGGCAGCACGACCTTGTACATAAACTTGGTGCCGGTCTGACTCATAAATTCCGCTATCGATGCTATCACGAGTGGAGACCCCCGACAAGCGTACACGATACGTTTGACACATTTGCATTTGACTGGTAATCTTTTATATGTGACCGTTCGCTTGGTTGCGTTTTCGACGAGATCGGGCGCCAGGGAGGTGAGCGCAAGTCAGCCTTCGTTCCGAATGGCTTCCGGCGGCGGTGACGGACGACAAATGTCTCGGCGGAGATCCGGGAGGATCGATGAGAGACGGCTCCGGGCCTGAAAAAAAGGAGCGGAGTATGGGAATTACCGGTTGATTCTGGCGGAACTCCAAACCCCCAGGTTGACGATCCTCGGACCAATTCTTTAAGGAAGAAAGCCAAATGGAAGACAAGACCATCACCTGCCGCAACTGCGGAAAGCCCTTCACCTTCACCGTTTCCGAGCAGCAGTTCTACAAAGAGAGAGGATTCGAGCACGAGCCCGTTCGCTGCAAGGGTTGCCGCGACCAGCGCAAGACCACCCGCAGCGGCCCTCCCGGTTCGGGCCAGAAGCAGATGCACACCGTTCAGTGCTCCGAGTGCGGCCAGGAAACCCAGGTGCCGTTCAAGCCGACGGGTGAAAAGCCGGTCTACTGCCGCGACTGCTTCAACAAGCGCCGCTCCGGCTACTAATCACTGAGACGATCCATCGGCGCCCGGCTTCGGCCGGGCGCCGATTTGCTCATTTGCGGAGCGCCGCCTGCGCCGGTTCGGACGCCGTCGCCGGAACCGCCTCTGAAGCGATGGCGAGCGAGGCGAGGGCTTCCGCCATCAGCTCTTCGTTCAGCCGCAGGGCTTCACCGGAATCGGGAAGAGCGGTTTCATGCTCTTCCAAAAGGTCCTTCGGTATGGCGGTCTCGGATTCGATTCGCTCGCAGATTCGGCGGATCGCGCCGTCGTTTCCCTCGAACCGGTAGCGCAGGGCGAAACTGCGCCCCGGGGCCTGCCGGGCGGGGTGCCGGACGAAGGCGGCGGAGTCGCCTGGCCTGGTAACGAGAAACCGCTCCATGCGCGGTTCCTGCGCGAGGGAGACGGCTGATAGTATAATCATGAATATAATAATAAATGTTTTGTTCAAAGCTCGCGGTTCCCCGGTTTGCCGGTTCCGTACCACACCAGCAGATTGTCCATGACCCTGTAATCGGCTTCTCCGTTGCGTTTCAGCGCCGACAGCAGTCCTGAGAGCGTCGCGCGGTGAAGGAAATGTTCCCAGCCGGACTTCTGCAATTTGAAGCTTCCGAAGAACTGCTTCGCGAGCCGGTCGTACGGCTGGGGCCCGGTCAGCAGGTTTTTCACGAGCTCGAACGCATCCCGCACGTGCCGGATGTTCTCGGCCAGCAGGATGTCGATCCGCGATTCCGGGGGAAAATGGCCGCCGACGAAGGTTGATGCCGTGACGGTCTTCAGGCGTTCGAGCGTGTTCAAATGCTCGAGGGGATCGTAGATGAAGAGCAATCGGTGTTTCTGAATGGTATGGAGGGGGAACAGGGCGTCGCCCAGGAACGCGACGCCGTCGACGACGTAGCCGAGCTGGCCGATGGAGTGCCCTTCAAGCCTGAGAACCCCGATCCTCAGATCGTCGAATTCGAGCGTGTCCGACTCGATGGCCTCGGCCCTGGACGGCTCCGCGACGATCAGGGAGTTGATCAATTCGTCGGGTGGGGCGCCGCCGTACAGGGCGATCGCCTGCATGAGCGGGTTCGCGATGGCCGCGGCCTCGGTCGGGCTCGCGAGAACGCGGCAACCGGTCGCCTTCTGGATGAAGGCGTTTCCGCCGCAGTGATCGGCATGAGCGTGGGTGTTCAGAATCACGGCGGGTTCCAGCCGATACGCCGAGAGCAGCTCCAGCACGCGTCTCGCCATCCGGCGGTCGAGGCCGGAATCGATGAGCGCGACCCGGTCTCCGCCGAGCATGACAACGCCGATGTTCACCGGTCCGGGGATGAACCGGACCCGCCCGGTGATGCCCTGGAGTTCCATGGGAGCGGGTCAGTTCGGGCCGGAGCCGGCGTCGGGAGTTTTTCCGAGTTGCCCGTCTCCGATCACCACGATGCCGGCGTGACACCCGCTCAGCACCTCCACGGTGCAGTCTGGTGTGCCGACGTAGCCGATCTTCGGGGCGATGATTTCGACGTAGAAGGGGTTTTCCCGGTAGGGGGAGAATTGGGCGCGATAAATCCAGGCGTTGACCGGCGCATGCCCGCTTACCGTCAGGCGGACGCGGACGAACTGGAACGTTTCGCCGCCCTTCACGACGCGGAACGCCGGATGCCAGGGAAGAGGCCGGGTGGTGAAATCGGGAGTGATCACGACCAGCGGTTGCTCGAGAAGAATGTTGATCGTTCCGGGGTGGCAGATGCCGACTTCCGGAAAACATTCTCTGAAAAGCGGCATTTGCTCTCGCAGGGTGTTCTGACCTTCGCCGAGACCCTTCTGGATTTTGCCCTTGATAGCAGGGATCATGTCGTTCCTCCCTTGTTCGTCGGGATGCCAAATGTCTTTCCGACAGCATAATCCAAACCCCAGGGGAAGGGAAGAGGGAAAACTCGGGCGTTGGATGGAAGACCGGAATGTGGTATCCTGACGATCTTTCCGACACTTTACAGGAGCAGAACGACGTATGGACGACGAACAGGTTACCTCCCCGACCCCGCCGGAAGGCGGCCGCAAACGCAAGTTGACGAAGCGCGAGCGGGAACTCGAGCGGGAGATGATGAAGACACGCATGACGCCGGACGATCTCGCCGCGGCGCATCGCAAGTTCATGATGATCATGTTCGGCCTCTTCGCTCTCGTCCTCGTCCTGATGCTTGTCTTCAATCACCACGTCGAGTTCATGCCCGACGGCGGCATGTAAGCGCCGCGACAAGGAGAAATACGATGCCTCGTCATGATCAGCGTCGCCCGGACCAGCTGCGTCCTGTTTCGATCGAGCCCGGATTCGTCAAATACCCGCATGGCTCGGCTCTCATCACCTGCGGAGACACGAAAGTGATCTGCACCGTCACGGTCGACGAGAAGGTGCCGTCCTTCGTCGAGGCGCGTTCCAAGCCCCAGGGCTGGATCACTGCCGAGTATGCCCTGATGCCCGGCTGCGGCCTCGTACGCAACGCCCGCGCCGGCTACGGCACGACCACGGTCAAGGGCCGCGTGCATGAGATTCAGCGGCTGATCGGAAGGGCCCTCCGCGCCGCTCTCGATCTCGAAAAGCTCGGCCCGCGCACCCTCCAGATCGACTGCGACGTCCTTCAGGCCGATGGCGGCACCAGGACGGCATCCGTGACCGGCGCGATGGTCGCTCTCGAGATGGCTGTGAAAAAGCTGATGGCCGAGGGAAAAGTCACGGAAAATCCGATCGTGAACCGACTTGCCGCCGTCAGCGTCGGCGTGTTCCAAGGCGAAGCCCTTCTCGATCTCGATTATTACGAGGATTCTCGCGCCGAGACCGACCTGAATCTCGTCATGACGAGAGCCGGCGGATATATCGAAGTCCAGGGAACCGCCGAGCACGGCGTGTTCGACCGCGCGCAGCTCGATGCCATGCTCAAACTCGGAGAACAAGGCGTCAAAGAACTGTTTGCCGCGCAGGACAAGGCGATCGCACGTTTCCCATGAAACTCTGGATTGCCACCGGGAACCGCCACAAGTTGCAGGAGATCGGCGCGATTCTCGGCGAATCGGTGAATCTCCGATGCCAGCTCGATATTCCCGGCATCGGTGACGTGGCCGAAACGGGTTGCACCTATCACGAAAATGCCGAGATCAAGGCGCGAGCCCTCTGGGAATTAGTGAAGGAACCGGTTTTCGCCGATGATTCCGGCCTGGAGGTCGATGCGCTCGGCGGAAGGCCTGGAATCCACTCCCAGCGCTACTCGGCGCCAAATCCGACTCACGAGAAAAATATCGCCAAGCTCCTGAGCGAGCTTGGCGATCTGCCTGAGGAAAAAAGATCCGCGAGGTTCAGGTGCGTGGTTTGCTACATCAACCGTGGAGGGACACCGACTTTCTTCGAAGGAACGCTCGAAGGCCGGATTGGCTTCGAACCCCGTGGAAAGTGCGGCTTCGGTTTCGACCCCGTCTTCATGCTCCCGGAGCGTGGTTGTAGCGTTGCCGAGCTTTCCGAAGAGGAAAAAAACCGGATCAGCCACCGGGGGAGAGCTGTCGAAGCGCTGAAGCGCTATTTGAAACTGCCCTGAGGCACCAGCGCCGGAGATTTCGGAAACACCCGGTTTCCCTGAAACGACGACACAGGCCCGACTCAACAGATGAGTCGGGCCTGTGTCGTCGTTTCTCGAGTTCTCGTTCATCCCGAGAGTGGCGAGACATGAGATGCGTTCGCCTTTCGACAAGCTCAGGGCGAACGGGCGGCTTTCATTCTGGAAGAGTCGATCCTGCTTAAATCTATCATTATATTGCTATTATCATCGTCTATATATTGATAATAAGATTTTTATATCAATGTAATTATGATAATGATATTTTGTGCTGGACCGTGACGCATCAGCAGGATGACGTGAATGGGTTGCTCTTCTCATCATCGGCAGATAATGCGGATGACGTGAGAGCTGGAGCCGTATGAAGGCCGGCAATTGGAAAGGAGCCCTCGTCGATTGTCTGCGATTATTCCGATGGAATGCCGGCTTCTGGATGCCGAATCAGGAGTTCCTGGAGAGAGGTTGGGTGATCGAGGAGAAGGCAGGGAGTCCTGTCCCGCTTCCCGCCCGAATCTCGCAAGGCGGTGAAAAACGCCGATTCGAGAGCCTCTTTCAACGAATGCTTCGGAAAGCGGTGGCAACTCCAGGCGATGTGAGGGCAAGGGAGAATCGCGCCGGCGGGGGTGACGGAGAGGATGCGACCTCCCCCGGCGCAGGGGCCCGGATCGAGGCAGGGGGCGATGATTTCGAGCGAAGGCCTTTTTCGAGCTTCGAGACAGAAATGGTCGAGTTGCTTTCGTTCGTCGGTGGTGAGAGGCGTCAGATCGCCGGAAGACCCGTCATACGGAAGAAGCGGAGAGAAGGCGGCGAATGAGCAGCCGGTATCCGACAAAAGCGAAAGAAAGGCCGGCGAAGCGACTTCGCCGATGTTTTCCCTGTAGACCCTCGTCGAGGAGCCGTGTCGGATGCCGGCGTTCCCGAGCAGGGCCGCCGCCTCGGCGAATCGGCGGGGCGCATCAGGATGCCTGAAGCGCGCGGATGCGTCCGGTCCGTCGGTACTGAGAATCACCTGAACATTCGGGAAGCCGGCAAGTCTGTCGACGAGTTCTCGCCGGAGCAGAAACCCGTTTGTCGCAATCGAAAAGCTGGTGCCGGGAAATTTCGCAAGGCAATGAAGGATTGTCTCCGCTTCGAGAAGAGGTTCGCCGCCGCTGAACGAAACATGGGGAATGCCGATCGCTTCGGATTCGGAGAGGAGCCGGAGGACGAGGTCTCTGGGCAGCTTGCGCGGCGATTCGCTTTTTGAAATATAGCATGCTCTACAATGAAGATTGCAGGCTGCCGTGAGCTCGATGACGAGAACGTCGGGGGTTATCGTTCCCAGAAGCCTCGTGCGAACGGCTTTCGCCGCGAGTCTTCCGCTCAGACGCAGGAAAAACAGGTATTTCCCAAACGGTCGAATCATCCCGCGGCGTCGTTACGGTGTGGGAGTGCCGAGGCGGACCGGAGCCGTCGCCGTGATGGAGCGCTTCTGCGTTGTCGAGGCGGCTTGCGGAGCTTCGGGCACGAGCACGTAGGTGACCAGGAGATGCGCCACGACCCCGAACGCGGCGACACAGCAAAAGATGAGAAGTCCCAGCTTCGTATCGAGAACGGGCGGAAGGGGGCCGAAGCAGTGCCCCTTGCGCCTGTTTCCGGGGGCAAAGGGAGAGACGCTCATGACAACACCTTTTTCCAGGCGGTGACGACTTCCGTCGGAAGCTCCGCCGACTCTAGCATTTCGGCGCAGATGCCTCGCAGATGCTCGGGAATAGCCGCTTCGCGCTCCAGGATGTCGAGGGGGAGTTCCCAGTCGCGAGGAAAGACGATGCCGCCCGGGCACTTCCAGGAAGTGAGCGTGCCGTGTTCCCAGACGAGGATGTGGTCCATGAAGGCGATCCGGCCGGCCAGCAGGTTTCTGTCGGGATTCACGGCCGAGATGACGTGTGTGTTGTGAAGACCGACATGAAGATAGACGCGCGAGCTTCGGAAACTCTGGGGGAGTTCCTCGAGCGGGGAAGGCATCTCTTCGAGCGACTGGCCGAGAAGGCGGGGGGCGAGGAATCTCGCGATCTCGTCGCCTCCAGCCGTGCCGGCCAGTTCCAGCGTGCCGCCGATCATCTGGCCGGTGGCGTAGATGATCCGGGTGTGGATCGGCACGACGTTTCCGTCGAGCTCGAGTCGACCGGTCAGCAGTTCGCCTCGTTTCCCGACGGCGCCGAGCCCCTCTTCGGGTGTCAGAAACGCGATGCCGCCGACGCTGAGGTTGGCGACGACGAGGTGGCGGCCGGGATGCCCGTCGGGGGTGAATCGCGGCGCCCGGTCGCCTGCGCGGATGATGTAGCGCTGGTAGAGACGCTTTTCCTCGCGAATCAGGTTCGCGAGCATCTGGTCGCGCGCTTCCAGCGGCAGGGCCGCGCACTCGAGGATCTTCCGGCCCATTCTGACCGCCCGGTGCGAGGGGACCTTGAAGAACACGACGGTCGACGGATCGACTCTGCCGAAGCCCGATTTGCCCTTGTCGGAACGGAGCTTTCCCGTCTGGAACACCTGCGTTTCCTGGTTCCAGGTGATAATATAGTCTAAGAAATAATATTCTTCCCTCACGATCTCCCCGTCGAGGGCCTGCCAGAGGAATATCTGCGTTCCTTCCTCGCCCTGGAACCAGCGCATCCGGAGGCTGGGATCGTGGTGCTGGAGACGCGAACCGTCGATCTCGGTCATCGATGCGCCGATGATGCGGGGCTTGAGAAATTCGCTGATCAGCCTTGATGCCGCAGGCTTCAGACCGACGAAGGAACAGCCGAACACGGTGTCGAACCGGTTGCAGATCTTGAGGGTCGTCGCGAACCGCACGTTTTCGAGTTGAACGCTTGCTTCGAAAACCTGCCCGACCGAAACGGCGCCGTTCCCGGGGTGCTCGGACGGGATCTCGAACTTGAGGCCGCCGTAGCTGAGATTCAGGACGGGAAACGGCCCCTGCTCGCCGAGCCATACGAGGCCGTCCTCGAGGCCGATGCGCTGGAACCGGCGTCTCTCCCTTTGTGGCTGAGTCGGCTCCGGTGCCGATTCTTCCGGGGATCTCCCGGTGATCCAGTTCAACAGATTTTTGAACACCATATTTCGGTTATACCAGATTTCCCCATTCGATACCGGAAGAAATTCTTTGCCGTGCGTTGCCATCCCGTCGCCCCTTGTTCTCCGGGGAGATTTTGATACAATAGACGGCGGAAAGAGGGGAAACCATGGACTTGATCAAAGAACTGAGCGACCATATCCGGGCGCGATACCCGATGCTGTATCTCGTGACCAGCGAGGAAGGTCGGGCCATGACGGCCCTGGCCGACGTCGCCAAGGCCACGCAGAAGACGATGTGGGTCTGGTCGGCATCCGACGGGCTGCTCGACCCGAAGGGCGGCGAGATCAAAGACGCGAAGGGCGAGCCGATCGTGAGCCCGCTCAAGGCGCTGCGGTATGCCCTGCGGTCGCAGGAGCGCGCCCTGTTCGTTTTCAAGGATCTCCACCTCTTCTTCGAGGATCCGATGCCCGCCTACCTGAGCGATCCCCTGCAGGTGCGCCGCACCCTGCGCGACATCGCCGTGGCGTTCCGGACGAGCTACAAGAGCCTGGTTTTGCTCTCGCCGATCCTGCGCGTGCCGCACGAGCTCGAGAAAGAGATCACGGTGTTCGATTTCCCGATTCCCACGCAGAAAGAGATCGCCGGCCTGCTCGACAACGTGATCGCCGAGGTGAAGCGCATCCACGGCAGCAAGGTGAAGATCAGCCTCAGTGAGGACACCCGCGACCGGATCGTGAAGTCCGTTTCCGGCCTCACACAGGCCGAGGTCGAGAATGTGTTCAATCGGGCGATCGTGAACGACCTGCAGTTCGACGAAACCGACGTCCCGTTCATCCTTTCGGAAAAGAAGCAGATCATCCGCAAGAGCGGCCTGCTCGAGTATTACGAGGTCCAGGAGGAGCTGGCGAACGTCGGCGGCCTGGAAATCCTGAAAGACTGGCTGATCAAACGCGGCGAGGCGTTCACGGCCCGCGCCCGCGAGTTCGGCCTGCCCGAGCCGAAGGGCATCCTGCTGCTCGGCGTCCAGGGCTGCGGCAAGAGCCTGATCTCGAAGTCGATCAGCTCGCTGTGGCGGCTTCCGCTGCTGCGGCTCGACGTCGGCCAGATCTTCGGGAAATACGTCGGCGAGTCCGAAGAGAACCTGCGGCGCGCCATCCGCATGGCCGAGGCGCTTTCCCCGACCATCCTCTGGCTCGACGAGATCGAGAAGGCGTTCGCCGGCGTGTCGGGCGGCGGCGGCGACGGCGGCGTCAGCAGCCGCATTTTCGGCAGCTTCATCACCTGGCTGCAGGAAAAGACGGTGCCGGTGTTCGTCATCGCCACCTCGAACAACATCCGCGACCTGCCCGCCGAACTGCTGCGCAAGGGCCGCTTCGACGAGATCTTCTTCGTCGATCTTCCCACCGACGAGGAGCGGCGCGCGATCTTCACGATCCATCTCTCCAAGCGGCGCCGTGACCCGGCGAAGTTCGATCTGGCCGAACTCGCGGCCGTCAGCGAGGGGTTCTCCGGCGCGGAAATCGAACAGGCCGTCATCAGCGCCATGTTCGACGCCTTCCATGCCGGCCGCGACCTCGAGACGGGCGACCTGCGCAAGGCGCTCACCGAGACCGTCCCGCTCGCCGTCACGATGCGCGAGCAGATCGCCGGCCTGCGCGACTGGGCCGCGACCCGCGCCAAGCGCGCCTCGATCGGAAAACCGCCCGCCGCCGGAGCCACCGGCCGTGCGAAAGCTTCCGGTCTGAATCTCTTTGCCGATCCCGGAGAAACGCCCCGATGACGCCCGTGCTTCCCTTCAGACATGATTCCGACATCCTCGACCGGATCCGCAGACAGGGCGGAAGGACCTCGGAAGAGACGAAGTATCTGCAGCTCGTGACCGTGACGCTCGGCGGCTCGAAGTTCGCCATCGATGCGCTTGCGGTCGCCGAGGTGATGATGGCCCCCCCGCTGATCGCCGTTGGATCGAACGCTCCGCTGCTGGTCGGCGTCGTGAATGTACGCGGAAATATTATACCTGTGTTCGACCCGCGTTCCCGCCTCGGCGTCGGTGCGAAGTCCGAGAAAGCCCCCGGGGATGACGACGAGGAGCGTCTGCTCGTGTTCCGGACCCCCGAAGGCCTGCTGGCGCTCTACGTCGACGACGTGACGCTGCGGCTCGCCGACGGCCGCGTGCCGACGCGGCCGCCGGAGGGCGTGAGCATCACCCCCAGCTGCGCGCGGATCGCCGAGATCGGCGACGAATTGCTGCCGATGCTGGAAATCGACGTGTTGCTGAACGCCGACGAGCGCAGGGCGCTTGCCGACGTGAAAAATTCTTTTTGATAAATCAAATCCACCGAGGAGAAGTTGAAGATGGACAAGTATCGATGCACCGTTTGCGGATACGAGTATGACCCGGCCGTGGGAGATCCGGACGGCGGTATCGCCCCCGGGACCCCGTTCGAGAAGATCCCGGACTCCTGGGTCTGCCCGACCTGCGGCGTCGGCAAGGACCAGTTCGAAAAAATCTGATGCAGGGCTCGTTCATGCGGGGCTTTCCGACGGCGGAAGGCCCCGCGTGTCCTTTCAACGGCGCCGGAAGGCGCAGGAACGACGAAAAGCCGGCCGCATGAGAGATATCGAGGCAAGGAGTTACAGTATATGATGCAGTATATAAATAACATGAAACGCACGATCGCCGCCGCATGCATGCTGTTCGCATTTGCACATCCCGCTTTCACGAACGAACCCCCCGGCCTTGCGGAATACCGGCACCCGATGCCCGGGGTCGAGATACAGATCTGGCGAGACCCGGCGGGCGTTCCCCACGTCGTGGCGAGCACGACGGAAGGCGTCTACTGGGGATTCGGCTACTGCATCGGCCAGGACCGGATGATGCAGCTCGAGCTCCTGCGCCGCTCCTGCCGAGGCACGCTGTCGGAGCTGTTCGGCAAGGCGTTTCTCGACGCCGATACCCTCGCCCGCCGCGACCGGGTGCCGGAAGCGGAGCTGCAGGAGGGCTTCGGGCGGGCTCCGAATGCGTTCCGTACAGCCGTCGAGGCGTTCACCCGCGGCCTGAACCGCGCCGTCGAGCAGATGCGCCAGCGCCGGATTCCCGCTGATCCCGGCCTTGCCGCCGCCGGCGTCGAGGCGACGCCGTTCTCCGTCGTCGACGTGCTCGAAATCTTCGCCGGCACGATGGGCGCGAGATACAACGATTTCACCCAGGAGCTCGACAACCTCCACCTGCTCTCGGCGATGGTGCGCAAATACGGCGCCCGCGAGGCTTCGCGCATCTTCGAAGACGTCGTGTTCTACCGGGACCCCGCTGTCTACACGACGCTCGGCGACGTGCCGTTTCCGTTTCAGCAACACCTGCGACACTCGCCCCAGATGCCGTCCTATCTTCCCGGAACGGAGCCATACGATGCTCCAACTCTTCGCAGTCGCAAGCGCAATCAGACGCTGAAAATGATCGGTATTCCCGATAAATCCGGAAGCTATGCCGCCGTTCTGTCTCGTTTGCCTGAAGGGAAGCGCGAAGCATTCCTGTATGGTGGCCCCCAGATGGGCTACTTTTCACCCTCCGCCGTCTACGAGATCGGCCTGCACACGCCGGAGTTCGACCTCGTCGGAACGACGCCGGCCGGGTATCTCGCGCTCCTGTTCGGGGCGAACCGCGACCTGGGCTTTTCCGCGACGGCCGGAGTCGGCAACATCGTCGATGTCGTGACGTTCAGGCGGCTGGCGAGTGATCCCGCGATCCTGGTCGGCGGAAAGAACCCCGCTGTGCCGGAGTCGGGGGAGATCGCGATGCCGGTCGTCACCCGGACCGAAAAAATCCCGGTGAAGGGCTTGCGCCGGCCGGTCGAGCGAACGTTCGAAGACACCCCGCTCGGGCCGGTGATCGCGGCCGAAGGCCCCGTGGTGTATGTGAAGCATCGCGCCTGGAAAGGCCGCCTGATCGACTCCTACGCGGCCTGGTTCGCCTCGAACCATGCGAAAACCCTCGAAAACTGGCTTGACGCCAGCGACGGGATGGCCATTTCCATCAACTGGCTCGGCGCCGACCGGGGCGGCCACATCGCCTACGTACATACCGGCTGTGGAAAGAGCCGCAGGGATTTCGGCGACGACCGCCTTCCGACCGCGCAACCGACGGTATTCCCGTATCCCGACGTCCGGCTTGCCGGAACGGATCCGGCTTCGGGCTTTTACGCGAACTGGAACTGTCCGCCCGTGAACGAATACCGCGACGGCGACCTTCAGACCGGCTGGGGCGCGGACCAGCGCACGAAGTTCCTGGCCGAACAGCTCGCCGGAAACCGGGAACGCTGGTCCGTCGAGTATCTCAGGGAACTCGACCGGGCCGTGGCATTCACCGACCTTCGCGCCTGGTTCTTCCGAGAGCTTCTCACGAGCCTGATCGACGAGCCCTCCCTGACCGCCGGCGGAATCGCCGCTCTCGGGGCCTTGCGCGACTGGAACGGCCTGCGCACCGACGAGAACGGCGACGGGCTGCTCGATCATCCCGGCGCCGGCCTGTTCGATGCCTTCTGGAATCGCTTGTTCGGGACCGTGTTCGGGAATGCGCTGGGCGAATACGCCTGGATGCTCTCTTCCGACCCCACCTGGACGCAGACCTCGCTTCTCGCGAAAGCGCTGAAGGGAACCTCCCGCTTCGACTATCTGGGCGGAAAGCCCGCAAGCCAGGTCGTCACTGAAGTGTTCTCCGCGACGGTCGCCGGTCTTGCCTCTGAAGGCGCACGGCTGCCCTTGCTTCCGTGCCCGGCCATGGAGTTCGCCGGCGTGAACCACGTCGGCGCCCCGACCATGGCGCCCACGGCCTCGTGCACGCCATATATGAACCGCGGCAGCGACGTCCAGATCATGCACCTGAGCCCCGACGGCATCAGCATCATCGGCGTCATGCCCCCCGGCAACGCTGGCTGGGGAACCCACGCGACCGACCAGATGCCCGCCTTCAAGGCCTTCGAGTGGCGCGAGCGCCCCCTCTCGATCGACCACGTCCGCAGCCTCGCCACCCGCCTCCAGACAATCAAGCCCTGATCTTCACGACGTGAAAATCCCCCCTGATCCAGGGGGGATTTTTCGGAAATTACCCCCGTTCGCCCTGAGCTTGTCGAAGAGCGAGAGCCTGGCGTGCTTCGACAGGCTCAGCACGAACGGTATATCGAACATGCAAGTGATTGTCGTGTTACGTGTGAAACAAGGAGTATATATAAATAACCATATTGAAAGGGAGCGGTCATGACCGCTGAAAACGAATCTTCTTTCGACGTTCTCACCGATGGGAACCAAGGTCTGGAGGAACGGACCGGTGCTGCGGCTTCCCTTTGCCGGCAAGGTGCCGGTCTCTGGCGGAGCCTTTCCGATAAGAGGAAATCTGAACTGGCGGAGCGCCTGGCCGTTCTCCTCGGTAATCCCGAAGAGGAGCCCGATATCCGCACGGCGGCCGCGCAGGTGCTGCAGAACGCCGCGGGCGAGCTTCCCCCGGAGGTTCACCTGAGACTGTTCGATGTGCTGGCGACGACGATCCGAGAAGGGGCGGGCCGGAAACTGTTCCCCCTGATGCAGGAAACCTGGCTAATTCGGGGGACGTGTTACCGGATTCCCTGGTATCACGTCCCCTGAACTCGCGGTTTGAAGCCCGCCCCCCTCACCCCCAGCGTCGTAGGGTATAATGTACAAATAATCTGTGAAGGGGAGGACTCATGTTGCAGAAATTCTGTCTGGCCATGGTGTTCGTGTTCGTTCTGGGCAGCCTGCCGTGCGTGGCGCAGGAGTTCGTGCTGTATTCGTTTCCGCCCGCGGCCGAGTTGAACTGGAAAACTCCGTACACGCTCGCCTGGGGAGCCGGGGTCAAGGGACGGTTGTCTCTCCAGCACGGGAAGGCCAAGCACACGATCGGCCACTGCTTCATGGAGCTCATCGGCGCCGACGGCACCCGCGATCTCACGGGAATGACGACCGCTCCTGATGCCCCTCCCGACGTGGATTTCATCACGAAGAAGGGATACGGGCTCGGCCTGCTGTTCGCGCCGATGCAGGGGGCTTTCGACCCTTCGCAGAAACTCGACGCGGAGCTGAAGGGACGGTATGAGACCGGCAGGGTGGCGTTTTTCCGGTTCCGCATCAGCCAGGCGCAGTATGCCCGCATGAAACAATATCTTACCGAATACAAGGCCCGCGGCTACGACAAGATCTACAACGGCCTGAACGAGCCCCGAAAGGGTCTTGGCGCCGGCTGTTCCGCCTTCGCGATGAGCTTTCTCGACGTCACCAATCTCATCGATCCGGTCATGAACCAGCAGTGGATCCGGCGCGTCAACATCCCTCTCGACCTGATCGGCGGCCCTCTCACGGGGAAAACCGTCTCCCTCGGGAAATTCACGACCTCGGCCCGCTGGGCGAAGCCGGGCGAGCCCGCTCGTGAACTCGCCCTCTACGATCCCCAGTTGATCTTCGAATGGCTCGGCAAAGAAGCCGAAAAGGCCCGCTTCGACAAGCTTCACGGCGCGACCCCGGAAACGACCCTGCTCGGAAAGCCCTGCCGCTTCGTCCGCCGCGGAAACGCCGTCGGCCTCTACCTCGACGTCAGCGATCGCCCTGTCCCCACCGACCCTCTCTGGAAAGAGTAACAGAAACCGTTCGGTTCATCGGTATGAGAAAAAGCCCCCCGGAAATTCCGGGGGGCTTTTCCTTCTCGATATCCGTTCGACCTGGGCTTGTCGAAGCCTGCCCTGAGCCTGCCGAAAGGGGCGAGGGCCTCTCGTACTTCGACATGCTCAGCACGAACGGAAACGCGAAATGTGCATTTTGTTTTGCAGGAATCAATAGCTCATGATGATCAGGGCGTTTTCAACGTGATGCCTTCTGGTGCGGGTTTGGAGACGATCCAGGTGCGGAGGCGGCGGGTGTTGTTGGGGAGGTCGCGTTGGAGGGTGCCGTTCGTCGAGACTTCGTAGTCGGCCGGGGTTTCGAGGTTGAGGATCACCTGGTGGGGGTCGGAGGCGTTCTGGCGGGGATACCAGAAAACGGCGGGGCCAAGCGCGAGCAGGTTCGTCGCGATAGTGCCGCCGCCGGGGGAATAGCCGTCGTGGCGGACGCGGAAGCGGAACTCGACTTCGCGCTGGCCGGCCGCGAGGTTGTCGAGGTGGATGTAGGGGGGGCGGTAGATCCAGCTCACGTTCTGCTGGTTCCGGCCGATGACCTCGAGGCGGTGGATGTTGCCCTGGCAGCGAAGAATGACGGGATCCGAGCCGTTGCAGGTCAGATACAGGATGCTTATAACATCAGCTATATATTTCTCGGGCTGAAAGTCGGCGTAGATGTCGACCAGTTCGAGGTCGAACGTCGGTTCGCTGGCGAGCTGGGCCCGGGAGGGCAGCGCGCAGGCGGAGACGAACAGCAGGATCAGCAGGGTGCGCAGGAACGGTTTCGAAGAAAAGAACGTCATCGGGAAACCTCCGGTGGCGAAAATGATCGGGCCGGTGCCGGGGACTTCGTGCGCCGGTCGAACAGGATGCCGGCCATGACGAGAAGCGTGCCGGCCATGGCGGGCGGGGTGAGGGTCTCGCCCAGCAGGAGCCAGGCGAGAAGGATGGCGACGGGCGGCTTGGCGAAGAACAGCAGGCTCGCCCGGCCGGCGGGGAGTTCCCGGAGAACCTGGAAAAACGTGTAGTAGCCGAAGCCCGACACGATGAAGCCGAGCACGAGCAGGCGCGGCCAGACCTCTGGCGCGGGCCAGATCGACACCCCGGCGAGAAGCAGAAGGGGCAGGAAGGCGGCTGAGGCGAGAAAGAACGTCGAGACGGTGACGATCAGGCTGCCGAGCCGCTGGACGAATCGCTTCGAGAGAACCGTATACAGCGAGAACGTGACCATGCCGACGAGGCCGGCGGCGATGCCGAACGCCGTGTCAGCGCCCGGGGAGGGGCGCGCCGCCACCAGGACGACGCCGGTGAAGCCGAGGATGAGCGTAAGGGCGCGGCGCATCGAAAGGGCTTCCCCGAGCAGCTGCCAGCCGAGAAAGTTGATGACGATCGGGTTCGCGGCGATGAGGATCGCGGCCGTCGAGGCCTTTGCGAATTTGACCGAGAGCGCATGGGCGCCCATGGCGACGACGACGTTCAGAACGCCGAGCGCGGCCAGCCAGCAGACGACGCGGGGCGAAAAGGCGCGGGCTTTTTTCCGGAAGAGCGGCACCGCCACCGGGAGCAGGAAGAGGCCGCCCAGCAGAAACCGCCAGAAGGTCATCACGAACGGGTCGATGCTGAGCCGGATGGGGTTCGCCACGACCTCGATCGCGGAGAACGACAGGACCGTCGCCGCGACGAGCGCCGGCAACCGGAGTTTTTTCCAGAGCGCCGTCATACGCCCCCTTGTTTCGACAGGTTGCTTTTCATGGTGCATCCGACACCGTTCTGTCGTAAACTTTTTTGTACATTCAGACAACGATTTCAGGAGTCGACATGGGAGGTCACGCACCGTTCCGGCTTTCGGTCATCATGCCGGTCTACAACGAGCGGTTCACACTCGCGAAAGTCATCGCGAAGGTCCTGGAGCAGGAAGGGAAGCCGGGAATCGCCGCCATCCAGCTCGTGATCGTCGACGACGGCTCGACGGACGGCTCCCGCGAGATCATTACGGACCAGGCGCGGCTTCACCCGCAGGTCCTTCCGGTCTTCCACGAAAAGAACCAGGGGAAGGCCGGGGCGATCCGGACGGGCATCGACCGGGCCGACGGCGAGGTGATCGTGATCCAGGATGCCGACCTGGAATACGACCCGGCCGAGTTCCCGAAGCTGATCCGGCCGATTTTCGAGGGCGACGCCGACGTGGTGTTCGGCTCGCGGTATCTCGCGGCAGACTACCGACGCGTGCTGTACTTCTGGCACTCGCTGATGAACTGGGGCCTGACGAACCTGTCGAACATGTTCACCGACCTCACGATCACCGATATGGAAACCTGCTACAAGATGTTCCGGGCGCCGCTGCTCAAGAGCATCCCGATCCGATCCTCGGGGTTCGGCCTCGAGCCGGAGCTCACCGCGAAGGTCGCCAAGCGCAACCTGCGCGTGTACGAGGTGCCCATCTCCTACAAGGGCCGCACCTACGACGAGGGCAAGAAGATCACCTGGAAGGACGGCTTCTGGGCCTTATATTATATTTTCAAGTATTGGCTGATCGACGACTGCTACATCCCGTCCGCCCAGGACGTCCTGCACAACGTGCGGCTGGCGCCGCGCTTCAACCGGTGGCTGGCGGATGTCATCAGACCCTTCCTCGGCCGGAGGGTCATGGAAATCGGCGCCGGCATCGGCAACCTGACCAGCCGCTTCCTGCCGCGCGATGAATATATTGCATGTGAAATAAAACCTTTGGCGCTCGAGACGCTCCGGTCGATGTTCAGGAACGACGACCGCGTCGGCATCCGGGCGCTCGACCTGAACGACGCCGCTCATTTCGAGGAACTGAAGGGAACGCAGGAAACGGTCCTGTGCCTGAACACGCTGGAGTTCATCGATGATGACGCCGCGGCCCTGCGACGAGTCTTCGACACGCTCGGGCCGGGCGGAAGCCTCATCCTGCTTCTTCCGCAATGCCCGGAATACGCCGGCTCGCTCGACCGGGCGGTCGGTCATCTGCGCCGGTACTCGAGGGAGGACATCGGGCAGAAACTCGTCCAGGCGGGCTTCAGGGTCGAGAAGATGCTCGATTTCAACAGGCCCGGGGTGATCGGCTGGCTGTTCGTGGGAAAGCTTCTCGGAAGCGGCTCGATCGGCAAACTTTCGATGAAGCTCTACGACCACCTCGTCTGGCTGTTCCGCCTCGTCGACCGCCTGCTTCCGTGGAAAGGCCTCTCCCTCATCGTGGTGGCCCGGAAATAACCCCGGCGGTCAGTGCCGGTGGCGGCGGTCGCGATCGTGACGGTCGTGGCGGTCGTGATCGCGGTCGCGGTCCGGATACCGGGGATGGCGCGGGTGGGGCCAGCCGGGCCACCACCAGGTGTGGCCGACGATGACGACTTCCTTCTCGACGCGCTGGACGGGGGCGACCCAGGATGCCGGTCGCCGGTACGTCGAGCGGCGTTCGAGGTCGCCGAGCGAGAGCCAGCCCACGAGGGGCTTGCGGGCGCCGCAGTCGTCGAGGATCATCACCATGACCCGTTCGTCGACGATGTCCATGACCCAGAGGCGTTGTCCCTGCTTTACCCGGTATCCATCGAGCCGCAGATAGGGAGCGGTGACGCGGTGTTCCCGCACGGCCTCGTCGAGGGATTTCTGCATCTCGTCGACCCTGGCCGGGGCCGCCGGGTCGGAGAGGCGGTCTTTCAGATACGAGATCATCTCGTTCGTGCGGGCGAGCGTGAACAGGAGCTTTTCCTTCTCGGCGTCGGCCTCGATCCGGCCGGGGCCTCTCGCGCTGCGCGCGCAGGCACTGTCGTACCGGCTCAGGATATCATATTTCGATGTGTATAAATTGTGCAGCCGCTGCATGGCCGGCGTGAACCGGGGAGCCTCGGAACCGGCCTGCTGGAGCGCCGACGTAATGCGGAACCGCTGTTCGGCCGCCGTGCCCGACGACCATGCCTGGGCCGACGAGGTGAGCAACGATTCGTACCGGTTGATCGCCTCGTAGGGGGCGGAGGGAAGCTCCGCCGGCGCCGCGATCGGCGTTGCGGGGTTGTCGGGCGTCACGGTCACCGGCGCCGGCGTCGCCGGCTGAGGTGCGGGGTTCGACGACGGTGCGGCGTGTTGTCTGCCGCACTTCGGGCAGAACCGCGCATCGTCGGCCATCGAACTGCCGCAATACTGGCAGAACAGCGCCCATACGGGCGACGCCGCGAGCATCAGGGTCAGCATGAGCACATATCGTTTCATCGTTCATTCTCCTGGTGAGATCGTACCGCATGGAATCCGGAGTTGCAAACGCAGCCCGCCGGCAGCGGATGTAACTATTTGCATGCCGAGGATCAATAGATCCGATCGTAGCGGTTGTAGCCGTGGGGGTAGTCGGCGGTGTCGGCCTTGAGGATGAGGACGGAGCGGGCGGGCACCTCGACGTCGACGGTTCCGGAGAAGACGGTGAACGTCCTGTCCGAGAGCTGGTCGCGCAGAGGCGTGACATCCTGGAACTTGCTTTCGCGAAGCTGAATCAGCTCCTTGACGGTGCGGTTCGTCGGGTTGGCGAGGACGACGACGGTCTCGCGCACCGAGGTCGTGCGGCGCAGGAAGGCGAACAGGTTCTCGGAATGGAGTCGCCGGAAGTCGCCGTAGCGCAGGGCCGGCTCGGCGTGGCGCAGTTTCAGCAGTCGGCGGTGGAGCGCGAGCATCTCGTTGTCGGGGGAGACCAGGTCCCACCGCATGGGGGCGCGCTGCTCGGGGTCTTCGCCGCCGGTCATGCCGAGCTCGCTGCCGTAATACAGGCAGACTGCGCCGGGGAGCGTGAACTGGAGCATACGGGCCATTTTCTGCTGCCAGACCTGAGGCAGCAGGTTCGGCAGGCGGGGGGTGTCGTGGTTGTCGAGCACCAGCCAGCTTTTCAGGATGTGGTCCATGCCGGCGTCCGCGATCGAGGTTTCCCACATCTGGCTGCACATCGGGCCCGACAGGCGGCCCTCGAGCATGGTCAGCAGAAGCTTGCGACCGTGCATGTTCATGACGCCGTCGACGGCCGGATGCCATTCTTCGGGGTAGTTCCAGATTTCGCCGACGATCAGCGAGCCGGGTTTCGCCGTGTGCGCGGCCTGGGTGAGGTCTGTCAGGTAGCGGAAGCCGAGGTCGAACGCGACGTCGAGCCGCCAGCCGTCGATTTCCTCCTTCAGCAGATACGACTGGACCACCGAGTCCGGCGCCCCGTAGATGTACTTCTGGACGTCGGGGTTCTCGAGGTTCAGCTCGGGAAGGTTCTCGACATCATACCACCCGATATATCCGCGATCGGATGTTTCGGAGAACTTGAAGAAGGGCCGCCATCGACTGCGCGGGTTGCGGAGCGCCTCCTCGAACATCGCGCTGCGCCGGCCCATGTGGTTGAAGACGCCGTCCAGCACGAGCCGCATGCCGCGCCGGTGCAGGTCGGCCGCCAGCGCCGCGAGGTCGGCGCGCGAGCCGTAGACGGGGTCGACCTTGTGGTAGTCCCACGCGTCGTATTTGTGGTTCGTCAGCGAGGAAAAGACCGGGTTCAGATAGACGACGTCGACGCCCAGTTCCTGGATGTAGCCGATGCTGCCCAGGAGGCTACCGAGATCGCCGCCCCAGAAATCGACTTCGTGCGACCAGACGCCTTCCTTTTTCAGGTAGGAACCGGTCTTCGGCGTTTCCTGCCAGTCGCGGAGGCGTCGGGGCGCCGCATACAGGGATTTCTTCTTCGCGAGTTCGGAGGACGGCGAGAACCGGTCGACGATGACCTGGTAGACGACCGGCCCGTTGCGCCAGTCGGCGGCCCGGGCGGCCAGCTCCTGCTCGCGGGCCTGGTCGTAGACGTTCATGGCCGACCACTTGGACGGCTCGGCGCAGGCGCGCATGCCGGTCGCGAGCCAGATTCCGGCGATCAGAGCGACGAGAACGAGTCTCATGAGAGTGCCTCCCTGTGAAAGCTGCGGATGAACCATTATACCTCGCCGATTAAAAATATATTGCTATAAAATTGCGTGAGGGCGATTCGGTCGGCTTCCGATTTGCCCGGTTGCGCGAATGACGCAACGTCCGATATGCTGACCATGTGCCGATGCCGGGAAGACATCGGATCACGGACCATCAATGCCTCTCGGGAGGGCGAAATGAAGGAGAGCCGGATGCGCGCTTCCATGATGTGCGTTCTTCTGCTGACGGTGTTTCTCGGAATCGCCGCGGCGACGTCGGCGTTTCCGCTCGACCAGGATTTTTTCGGCGTGTCGAAATCGAACAAGACAGGCAAATTCTGGCCGTTCATCCTGAGGATCACCTCGCTAGACGAGTCGACGGGCGAGATTTCGGGGCAGATCACCTGGAAGTCGCTCGACGCTGTTCACACCCTGACGGGGACGCTCCAGGGCGATGTTCTCGAGTTCACCGAGACGGCGGCCGTCAAACAGGGCAAGGGTCGCCTGAACGTCGCCTACCGACTTCAGAAAAGTGGAACCCGCTGGGAGGGCGACTGGACAGGCCCCGACGGCGACCTTGGCGCGGCAAGCATGGAGGAAGTCGCGGCGGACCAGCCGCAGCGGGCGGTTTCCCTGCCGGTGCGGAAGGATCTTTCCGGCGAGGCGGCATCGGAAAAAACCGGCAAGACCTGGCCCTTCGTTTTGCGAATCATCGAGCTGAAGGAGGCGACGGGCGAGTTCACCGGGCAGATCACCTGGAAAACGCTCGGGGCCCAGGTGAAGATCCAGGGCACGCTGAAGGGCGCAACGCTGGAGTTCACCGAACTCCCCGTCGGTAAGAAAGCTCGTGCCGGCCTGAACGGCTCATTCGCCGCGACGATCTCGCTGGGGCGGGCGGAAGGTTCCTGGAAGAACGCGGGCGGTACGGACAACGGAACCGTTGTGCTTTCCTGGAAATATTGAGTCCTGCATATCAAAAACCAGCTTCGTGTCTCCGTTCGTGCTGAGCTTGTCGAAGCACGAACAGCCACTTGCAGATGATTCCTCATTTCGCCCTTCGACAGGCTCAGGGCGAACGGGTGGCATTCATTCTGCAGGAATCAATAACCCGTTTCAGGCCTGCCTGAATTTGGGCTGAGACGGACAGAAATGCGCAAACGGCGATTGAATGCGACTGTCACGGCCTTCAATGGTGTGAAACGGCCGAAAATCCGGCACCCGGGAAGGGACGGAACCGCTTCCACGGCCTGTCCGCGCGTCCGGCCGGGTGGCATAACGCTTGCTCGCGATAATTCAGCCTCATTTTTGGGTTACGACGGAGGGAACGATGTCTGGAAGATGGATGGAACGGATCGGTCTGGCGGTTCTCTTTCTCGTCCTCGCGGGATTTCCTCTGCTGGCGGGCACGGGGGGCGGGCCATCCTGTGCCGATCACGGGCCGACCGGGCGGGCGGTGCTGGTCGCGACGGAAGGCGACCTTCTCACGGTCGGCAACATCCGCGGCCGTCTGCTCAACTCCCCCACGGTTCCCTGCGACGAGAGAGTTTTCGCCAGCGGGCAGGCGGTCATCGACCCCCGTCTGACGGACGAGATCTATTTCATTCTCAAGCCGTTTCCGCCCGAATGGCTGTTCGGGCACGGGTACGTCGTCATGACCTTCAAGCCGGGCGGCTTCACCGGCCCGCGCGGGGAACAGGCCGAAGGCCTGGTCGTTTCCTTCGAGGCTTACCGATACCCCAAGCAGAAGATCGATTTCATCTGGAAGGGCACGCATAAGGTGTATCCGAACATCGCGGTCGTCTCGACCTGGGAAGACTATTCCATGATCGAGTGCGGCGTCGACGGTCGCAAGCTCCAGGCCTACCGCCTCCGGTTGACCCCGGAGCAGAAGATCGCGTTTGCCAGAACCGCCGTTCTGGAAGGCACCCGGGAGCGGCCGGATGATTACTACAACACTCTTTCGAGCAGCTGCGTCACTCACCAGGTCGAGATGATCAACTCGGTGCTGCCCCCTTCACAGCGGCTTCGCCTGAAACTCCTCGGGAACCACGTGGTGAACCCGAAGGCCTCTTTCCCCACCATTCTGCCCAAAGCCTACGTCAACCTCGGCGTGTTCGACCCTGCGTCCGTCACGATAGATCGCAACAACTATATAACCCCTCTCGGAAAGCTTTTTCCGCCGGCAAAAAAATAGCCCTCGTGTAGCGCCCCCGTTCGCCCTGAGCCTGTCGAAGGGCGAGAGCCTTTCGTGCATCGACAGGCTCAGCACGGACGGGGGACATGTTACAGGACTCAATATTGATCAAGACCCGGCCCGGTTTCGGGCCGGGTCGGTTCGTCAAGGGGTCACGGGAGATTCATCACGCGGGCGGCAACAGAAGACCGTTACCGGCGCATCGACGCCCTTCAGCCGCACCGTCTCGCTTTCCGATTCGAATCCGTGCCGGGACAGGATATCTTCGATGCCGGGTTCGTTCATCGCGGTGCCTGAGATCCGTATTTCGTTTTCCCCGGCCAGTTTTTGAATTCTGGCGGCTATATTTATGGTCTGGCCGAAGTAATCCGGGATTCCCTGGTTGCTGACGGTGAGTGCCGGGCCTTCGTGGATGCCGATTTTCAGACCCAGGGGGGCGCCGTCCCTCCAGAGCACGCGGGTCATCGAGCGAATCATCTCGACGGCGCATTCCGTCGCGGCTTTCGGCGTGAGAAACGTTGCCATCACGGCGTCACCCATCGTTTTGACCGTGACGCCGCCGTGCCGTTCGATGAGGCCGTTGAGAACCGAGAAATGCTGCTGGACGACCCGGTTCGCCGAGACATCCCCGAGCCTGTCATACATCTGTGTGGATCCGACAAGGTCGGTGAAGAGAACCGTGACATTGCGAATGAGGAGGCCGAAATCCCTTCTGGCTTCGTTGATTCTGAAATAGCGTCGAAAATATTTATTGTGGAGGATCGCCCTTCCCGACAGGTAGGGCGCCATCCCGGAAGGGCGTTCCCGAAGGATCTCGTGCAGCTTCTCGACGTTCGAACGCAGCGCCTTGATGCCGACCGTTCGGTTCGAGGCGTTTTTCACGGTGATGCTCGTCGTCCCTTGAGGCAGCGTGAGATCGTTTTTTGAAAACCCCTGATCTGAAATCACCAGGGCGCGGAAATCTGCATCCCCGCTTCCGGGGCGCCCGTCGATACGCATGGAAACGCCCGTGTGCGGGGATACGGAAACGAGTCGAACGAGATCGCCCTGGGCGGCGTGAAACGGGATTTCCGCCTCTTCGTGCGGGTGGATGAAAACGAAAGCCAGGCCGTTTGTCTGCAGGTATTCGAGCAGTTCGGGCGAAGGCTGGAAATTATGGGAAAAGTGAAAGTGTCTGAACGTCGGATAATCCCGATATCGATCCACGGCTGTCGGGGCGATCGAGGGGGAGGCGGTGAACGAGGCTTCGATCATCTCGTCCAGAGTGACGACCTTTTCGAACATGCACAACTCGCAGAAAACAAGACTTTGCAGGGCTCCCAGGTCAGGCGAAGAGTGTAAAATCCCTCCGCATGTCGTGCAGATGACATCGAAGGAGAGTTCGAAAAGGCCGGCCCGGGTCCCGCAAACGAACAGGTCGATGCAGGTTTCCTCCGCCAGAGAGGCCTGGCTGGCGAACCTCAGGGGATTGATCCGGAAGAGCTCGGCTGGAGTGAGCGCTGCAAGCCGCGACCCGGCGGTTTTGAGAACATCCTCGGAAAACGTTCCAAAAAGCTGACACCGGTGAATGGCATCCTGAAAAACCGGCTGTGTCATCGTTTCAACCTGCTTTCCTGTTCGCGAGCCGGGCTTCTTCAGCCGCCATCAATACGTGAAGAACAGCTGCTGCAGGGCCTGCGGGTCGGAGGTGCGCGTCAGGCCGAGCATGAGAAGAATGCGGGCTTTCTGGGGGTTCAGATCGTCGGCGACGACGAAGCCATACGCCGCATCGTCGACCTCGGCGCCGAGGGTGACGCGGCCGCCGCCGGTGCGGGCGGATCGGACGACGGCGATGCCGCCGCGGCGCGCCTTTCCGAGGGATTCGAGAACGGCGGGCGAGGCGTTGCCGTTGCCCACGCCGGCGTTCACGATGCCGTCCGGCTTCGCGCGGATCGCGGCCTCGACGAGTTCGGGGGTGTTGTCGGCGTGGCCGTAGGTGATGAAGACGCGCGGCAGGGTCTCGCGGCCGGCGACGCTGAACGGCGTGGCGAGCGTGTGGCGGCGGGCGGGCAGGCGCTCGAACGAGACCTTCCCGTAATAGACGGTGCCGAGCGGGCCGGAATTCGGCGACTGGAACGTGTCGACAGCGGTCGTGTCTGTTTTCGTGACCTCGCGGGCCGAGTGGATGCGGTCGTTGAGGACGACGAGCACGCCCTTCCCGTGCGAAAGCGGTGACGCGGCGACGGAGACGGCGTTGAACAGGTTCATCGGGCCGTCGGCGCTCATCGACGTTGCGGCGCGCATCGAGCCGGTGACGACGACCGGCTTGCGGCTCTTCACCGTGAGATGCAGGAAATACGCCGTCTCCTCGAGCGTGTCGGTGCCGTGCGTGACGACGATCCCGTCGACGTCGCGGTCGGCGAGAAGAGCGTTGATGCGGTTGGCCAGCTTCAGCCAGATCGTCGTGGTCATGGCCTGGCTGTCGACCTGGGACACCTGCTCGCCGCTCAGACGAGCAAACGAGGCGATCTCGGGAACCGCGTTGACGAGTTTCTCGACGGGCAGGGTGCTCGGCTTGTAACCGGCTTCCCCGGCCGACTTCCCGGCCCCGGCGATCGTGCCGCCGGTGGCGAGAAGCACAATATGCGGCAGATCCGCCGCAAACAGCGCCGTCGAGCAGAAGAGAGCGAACAGCGTGATCAGACAATACTTGGCGACAATCCTGGATGTTCGAGGCATCGGTGTCCTTCTTTGAAAGAATGTTTTCCCATTTTACCTGATTCAACGTCCGGGGGTATCTTGTATGCAGCGTGTGTGAAACCGCAAGACATTCTGCATGGAGGGGATCATGATGGTTCGACGTGGTTTTGGAAGGGCCGCCGTGGCCTGCGTTGTGTTCGTTGCTCTGATGATCGGCGTTTCGACGACCCTGTTCGCCCAGGATTCGGAAGCCTCCGGAGGCGCCGCCGCCCAGCGGTGGTTCGGCATGATCGCCTCCGGTCGGGCGGATGACGTCGCCGCGATGCTCGACGACGGCTTCGACATCAACGCGACGATGCGCGACATGGGGTGCGGCCTGCATTGCGCCGTCGAAAACGGCCAGAATGCGATTCTCGAACTACTGACGTCGCGCGGGGCGGACCTGAACGTGCGCGACGGCCGGAATCTCACCCCCCTGCATCTCGCCGCGGTGAAGAACCGCGCCGAAGCCTGCCGCATCCTGCTCGATGCGGGCTGCGATGTGGATGTCACCGGTTTCACCAGCCGGGATGGTTCCGCGGAGAGCACGCCCTTGCATCTCGCCGCGGAAAGCGGGGCGCGCGACGTCGTTGAACTGCTGATTTCCCGGGGTGCCAACGTGAACGCCGTCAACAATTTCCACCGAACCCCGCTGTTCTGGGCCAAAAAGGCCGGGAAGACGGACGTCGCCGAGCTTCTCGCCGCCCACGGGGCCGTCGCCGATCCCTCCGAGATTCCGACGACGCCCCCCGCATCGGGTACGGAGGAAACGCCGGCATCCCGGTGAATGCCGAAGGTTGAGCAGGGTGCCGGCGAATAATCGGCAGCCGGTACGGGCGCGAACGTCGCGCATCGGCTTCCCGGGCCGCGCATCGGCTTCCTGTGCGGCTGGCATGTTTCCTGCTCATTGGCGGATACAAAAAATCCGGACAGGTGAGGTCGAGACATGAAATCGATGCGTTGGCTTCTGATCGTTCTGGCGGTGCTCGTCGCCCCGGCAACCGGCTGGGCGCTCAACGAATGGACGGTGCTCCTGTACATCGTGAACGACGACAAGGACGCCACCATGGAAAACGCGAACATGCGCAGCATCCAGGCGATGACGCGGTCGGGCCCGCCGGCCGGCTGTGAAATCGTCGTGATCGACGATCTCGCTCCCAAGTCCGGCGGCATCTTCGGCGGCAGCGGTGAAAGCGGCGCCTCGATCTACACCGTCCGGAAGGGCGGCGTCAACGTCGAGGACAAGCTCGGCGAGGTGAACATGGGCTCGCCCTACGTGCTGTGGAGCTTCCTGAAGAAGGCGGCCGAGCGGCACCCCGCCCGCAACTACGCGCTCATCATCAACAGCCACGGCAGCGGCATCTTCTCGTGGCGCGGCACGGGCGGCACGTCCAGCATGAAGCCCGGCGCGGTCGACTTCGACCCTGACAGCCGGTTCGTCGCCTACGACCACACCGACAACGACTGCCTGACCGTGTTCGAGATCGTCGCCGTCCTCGACGCGTTCAAAACCCGCCTGAACGGGAACCGGCCGCTGTCGGTGCTCGCCTTCGACGCCTGTCTGCCCGGCTCGATCGAGGCCGTCTACCAGTTCCGCAGCTCCTGCGAGGTCATGGTCGGCGCCGCCGACACGACCGGCATCAACGGATACCCCTACGCCCGCATCATGAGCGCGATCGATGCCGAGCGGCCCTCCAACGCGACCGGCTTCGCGAAAGCCATGGTCAGCGGCGCCGGGATGCGCGACATGGGCTACTGGAACGTGGCCCGCGCCGGCGAGCTGACCTTCGCCTTCAACGCCTTCGTGCTCGAGTTGATGAACGCCTCGGCCGACGGGTACCGGTTCAACCCGAGCGAAGCCTACGGCGGCAAGAACTACTACTGGGACATCGAAGCCAGCCTCGGCGGCATGGGCGGCCTCTCCGGCGTGAAGAACGGGACCCTGGTCCGCAAGACCGCCGAGGATGCCCTGGCCGCCGTCTCCGCCTGTCGCACGGTCTCCTCGGGGGCCGGCATCTCGGTCGCGATGCCGACGCCGGACGACTACCGCAAGTTCCGAGCTTTCTACAAGGCCCTCGACTTCGCCCGCGACACCCAGTGGGACGAATATCTCGACAAAGTATATGGCATAAGATAATATATATTACGATAAAACCGGGCCGGATCGGAAGACGATTCGGCCCGGTTTTCGTCCGGGGGAAATCAGGTGGGGCAGGCGCGGGTGGCGGCCGATTCCGGGGAGTGGGCGCCGCAGGATTCCGGCGTGGCCGCGTCGGCCGTGTCGGGATAGAAGCCGAATTTTTTCAGCACGGCGAGCTTGGGCAGGATGTTTCCGGCCAGGTCGATGTGGAAGAAGCCGGGGAACAGGTCGGGGTGGGCCTGGATGAACTCGTAGATCGGGCGGTGCTGGGGCGCGATCTCGAACTTCGACATCGTGCTGATCTCGTGGCCGGTGATCATGTATTCGGGGAACAGCTCGGGACAGAACTCGAGCCTCGCTTTCCCGGCATACGTTTGGTACAACTCGGTCTGCGGCAGCAGGCAAAGCATGGATGGCAAGATGCGCGCGCCCAGCATGCGCAGCGAGACCATCTGGAACACGGTCTGGTGAAAGTCCTCCATCGTCTCGAACGGGAAACCCCAGATGTAGAAGGCGTCGACGCGCGGGAAAATGCCGACCGCCTCGGAGACGCGCGCGATCGCCTGTTCCGCCGTGAAGCCTTTCTTCACGAGCTGGAGGATGCGGTCGCAGCCGCTCTCGATGCCGAACCGCAGCTCGACGCAGCCCGTGGAGGCCATCGCCTCCATCATCTCGCGGTCGGTCAGGTCGACGCGGCCGAAGGATTTCCACATCACCTTCAGGCCCGAGCGGCTCAGCGCGTCGCAGAACTCCATGACGCGGGATTTCTTCGAGACGAAATATTCGTCCTGAAATAGAAACATCTTCACCCCGGCCGTCTCGTGGAGCATGCGCATCTCGTCGACGATGTTGCCGACCGATCGGAACGTCGAGGTGTGGTCCCAGACCGGGGCGACCGAGCAGAAGGTGCATGGGTAGGGGCAGCCGCGCGACGACATCAGGCCGTAGCCTCGGTACTGCTTCAGGTCGATGTGCTCGAACGCCGGAAACGGGACCGCGTCGAGATCGGCGACCCGCTCGCGCGTGGGCGTGCGCACGATGCGGCCGTCGCGGTCGCGCACGACGAGGCCGGCCACGCGGGTGAGATCGTCTCCGCGTCTGATGGCGCCGAGCAGGTCGGGGCCGGTGCGCTCGCCCTCGCCGACCGCGATGACGTCGATCCAGGGGAAGCGTTCGAGAATCTGCTCTTCGACGGCTTTCGAGCCGACGCCGCCGAGAACCAGCGTCGATTCGGGGTGTTGTTTCTTGTATTCCTGCATCGCCAGGATGGCGAAGGGGAGCAGGTTCGCCATGCAGGAGAAGCCGACGACGGGCGCGGCGCCCTCGAGGAAGCGCAGGATCGCGCCCGTGCTGAACGGCTCGGCGGCCTGCGTCAGCTGGTAGTCGCGGAAATCGACGGTGTAGCCCGCCTGCTCGAGCGCGCGGGTCAGGTAGAGGCAGCCGAGCGGCAGGTGGAGTTCGCGGTCGACGGTGTCGAGGTAGCGGACGTACAGCAGGTTCAGGTTGAGAAGCGTGATATCGGCGGTCATCGGAGGCTGGCTACTCGTCGAAGCCGGGAATGTCCGGCCGGATGCCGCGGGTGATGGCCGAATCGTCGACGTCGACGGGCGGCTGTGTCTGGATGCCGGGCCGGGCCTCGCCGGTGCGGGGGTGGAACCGGACGACGATCCGGGATTCCTCGATATCGATGACGAACAGGGCGGCGTCTCCGGCGGCCTCGGTGCAGAGCTTCCTGAGAGCCTTCCCGAGCGGCAGACCGGCTGTCGCCGCGCTGACGCGCCGGCTGGCGTCGATCGCCGTGCCGCCGGCCAGAGAGATGCTGACGCCGGTATCCGCGGCGAGAAGATCAAGTGCGTCGCTGAAGGGGCGGTCCGTCACGTCGCCTTTGACCAGGACCTCCTGCAACACGGTGAACGTCAGCGGATCGCCCGGCTTCCACGTCGACGTTGCCGGAGCCGGAGAGGCAGTTTGTTCTGTCTCATCCGGTGTGACGGGCGGGGCGGGTGCCGGTTTCGGCGGCCTCGGGATATCCGGCCGGACGCCGCCGGGCGGCATGGGAAAATCGGGCCTGATGCCGCGCGTCATGCGGTCGTCGTCATCGGCGGCCGAGACGCCCGCGTTCGGCAGGCCCGGCCTGAATTCTCCGCTCGTTTCGTCGGCCGGGGGCGTGTCGGCGCGACCGGCGACGGGCGTGAAGGTCAGCTGGGCGAGCAGGGCCAGCATCGCCGCCGCCGAAGCCCCGGTAAGCGCCTTCCGCTGGGGTTCGGGAACGGCCGTGCCGGAGATGATGATCCCGAGCTGGGCTTCGGGAATGGAGGTCAGCATCGCCCGTTCCGACGGATCGAGCGGGATCGCCAGCTCGTCCGCGACGGCGGCGCGCCTCGCGAGAAGATCTGCGCGGAACGACGCATCGACGGCGGCGCGCTTGATCAGCAGTTCCATGCCGCGCGGGATGCCGCGGCCCCGGTCGGTCGCGCCCGCGGGGCGGCCGCCGACGATCGTGTGCCCCTGCCCGGCTCCAACGGGCGTTTCGCCTGGCCGGGCCATGTTGACGTTCCGTTTCGATTCGCTCATCGTGCAGCCTCCACGTCAGGTGTCGGAATGGGACAATGATACCTCGAAATCGGCAATCGAAACCAGTTCGAAGCCCGCCGGTTTTCCGGGAATCGCGGGAAGCGGCTCCGTCACGAGATGCCCGGAAGCGGCTTCGACGGTCGCGGGGCAGGCGACGATCGGCGTGCGGCGCGTTTCCTTCGACCGCTTTTCCATAGATGATGATATATTCACCGTCGGGCCGGTCACGGTGAAGTCCTGGCGCCCGTCAGAGCGGCCCAGCACCCCCATCAGAATCTCGCCCGTCGCGATGCCGCTACCGATCGCGATCTCGAACTCGCCGGCCGCGCGCCGGGCCGCGTTGAATGCGGCGAGCTCGCGGCGCATGCCGAACGCGGCCCGGACGGCGCGCTCGCCCGGCGGGGCCATGCCGTGGGTCGGCAGGAAGACGGCCATGATCGCGTCGCCGATGAACTTGTCGATCGTGCCGCCGTGCGCCTCGATCACCGCTTCCATGCGGGTCAGATACTCGTTGAGCATCGCCGTGATCTTCTCGGGCGGCTGGGTTTCGGACATGGTCGTGAAGCCGCGGATGTCGGTGAACATCACCGTGGCGGTGAGGCGTGTGGCGGTGCGGCGGTGGCGGCCGGCGACGGCCTGCATCGTAAGATCCGAGATGAACCGGCGCAAAAACTCCTTTTCGGCCAGGTCCTTCGCCATGGCGTTGAAGCTGAGACACAGGCTGCCGATCTCGTCGTCGGTCAGCACGGGCAGGCGCTGTCCGTAATCGCCCGCCGCGATCGCTTCGACCGTTTTCCGCATCTCGCCGACCGGTTTCAGGAAGAACGACTGGAACAGGAGCAGGGCGAGAACGACGATCGCGACCGGATACGCCGCCGCAAACACGGCCGGGGGAAGCGCCATCCCGGCTTCCTGCCCGATCGGTTCGAGCGCCGCGCCGATCATCTCCATGCCCGTAAGGGGGCGGGCCAGGACGTGGCAGGGCGTTCCGTTGACCGTCAGGCGGGTGCGGATGTTGCCTCCCTCGCTTCTCAATCGCTGCAGAAGGAGATACATGGCCGGTTCCATGCTGGGCGACACGGGGAGGACGTTCGGCCATTCCCCTTCCATGTTCTGCTGGAGGACGATCGGCGGGACGGCCTGGCCGGGGCTGATGCGGCTGTTGACGGCCTGGGTCAGCTCCTGCTGGATCATGAACTTGCGGTTCATGACGGCGAACAGCAGCATCGTTGGCTTCATCGATTCGTCGAGCACTTCGTGAAAAATGACCGAGGCCGTCTCGTGGAACATCTGGAACAGCATCAGCCGGTCGAAGGTGATGGCGAGCTGGTAGACGGTTTCCGGGCTGACCGCGAGCGCGAAGATGTCGTAAATCATGCCGCCCCGGATCTCCTGCTGAAGGTTCTGGCGGTCGGAACCGCCCGACGAGGTCTCGCGAGAGATGAGCGTCGAGAAAATAAACTGGAGGAGCGCCGTCATGAGCGTGCGGACCTGTTTGATTTCTTTGCGCGTCGGGTCGGTGATGCCCGGAGTGAAATCATGCGGATTGCCGTTGGGATCGATGACATACAGGGTGTTCAGAAACAAGTTTTTCAATGGTGCGACCGCCGACGCGATGTCGGAATCCGGTCGCATGCCCTTGCGCCACGCCGGATCGTCGAGGAACTTGCGGATCGGTTTGATCAGCTTGCTCAGGTAGGATGCATGGCTCGCCTCGAGTTGCTCCAGACGTTGCTCCAGACGTTGCATGGCATCGGCGCGCCGGGAGTCGAAACGGCTCTGGCTCCCGATGAAGCCTGTCCAGAGGAGACCGGTGACGGGGATGCAGCTCACGACCACGCAGATCGCCAGGCATTGGCGGAAGAGGCCGGTCGCGATGCCGCCCCGCACGTCGAGGCTGAGCGCCAGCGGGATCGCGGCGAGCAGCAGCAGAAACAGGGCCGGCATGACGGGCGAGCGGGCGAGCCGGAACGGCAGGCGCATCTGCTCCGTGTGCAGCGCGATCGTATGCTGCCAACCGGCTTCCCGGATGAAGACGACGCCCCGCATCGAGGCGTCGAGGATGGCGCCTTCGGAAGTCCGCTTGGCCTCGACGGCGACGGTCCGCGCCAGTTCCGGCGTCAGCCCCGGAATCTCCCGTTCCGCCGTGCGCAACCGGCGCCAGGTCGTCAAATGAATCCGCGGGATGTCGAGGCCGACGGTCGGCAGCGCGAGGGCTTTTTTCAGCCATTCCGAAGAACCGATCGTCCTGTTCGGCACGAACAGCGCGAAAAAGCCGGCGCAGGGGACGATGCCGACGGAAGCCGGCTCGGAGGCGATTTCGAGGTCCTTGTATGCCGCGAAACACAGGGACATGTCCGGAAACCATGGTCCGATGAAAAGTTGCCCGTATTCGCCGAGAAATCGCGACGTTTTGAGCGAGATGGGGTTGTGCTCCAGAAACGTTACCGGACCTCCGAAAAGATGCGTCATGGATGGAAAATACATCCCGCGAACGAAATCGGGGAACGGCTCGAGCGTCTCGCGACATCTCCGCTCGGCCATGACCGTCAGAAGCGCCTCTCGATCCTGTTGGGTCAGTCCGCGATTGGCAAGGAGATTGTACTCCTTGTTCCATATTGAATACTTTATATCTGAACCGAACGCGGCGCGCCAGCGGGAGACGATCCTGCGCACCGTCCCCGCATTCAACGCCGTCACGCCGTGGAGGCCGGCGAGGATCTTTTCGTGGGCCAGGCTTTTCGGAGACAGTCGTTCGCGCAGGAGGGGAAGACGGTTCCGGAGCGTGTCGAGATGCTCCAGGCGGATCGAGTCTTCGCGGCTTTCCTCGATGACGTCGAGGCAGAGCCAGCCGCACACGAACAGAAGCGCGAGCAGAAGAAGCATGAAGAGCCTCTCCCGGGAGGGAGACCGTTCACTCATGCGCCGGCCTCCGGATACCGACGACCTGGACCGCTTCCTGTCTTCCGCGGACGCCGTGGATGCCGGTCGGGACCGGCACGATTTCTCCGGGCAGGCCGGCGATCGTGGCGGTTGTCGTCAGGGCCGACGGATGCCGATCGCGTCCCGCGAGCTTCTCGAGACGCGCGGCGAGGTTGACGGTGTCGCCGATCGCGGTTGCGTCGAGGCGCTTGCGAAGGGAGCCGACATGGCCGACGACCGGCGAGCCCGAGGCGAAGCCGACGCCGTGACGCAGACGTCCGCCGGGCATGTCGCCTTCTTCGGCCATCCAGCGTTCCATCTCGCGGTCGATTTCGAGAGCGGTTCTCGCCGCGCGAAGACCGGTCGGCGGAAGGTCCGGCCCTTCACGGTAAATCGCCATCGCGGTATCGCCGATGAACTTGTCGATCTCGCCGCCGTGGCGCAGGACGGCGGACTCGCAGAGGCCCAGATACCGGCTCATCACCTGCATCGCCTCTTCCGGCTCGAGCCTGGCCTCGACGTCGCCGAACCCGCGAAGCCCCGCGAACAGCACCGTCACCGGCCGGCGGCTTCCCGGGTCGGGCGTGTGCGTCGCGGCGCTTTCCACGAGGTCGGCCCGCAGAAACGGCGTCATGCGGGCCTTGTGCCGGAGGCCCTGGACCAGCACGCCGAGCCGCCGGATCAGCACGCCGAGCTCGTCGTTGGCCGTCGAGACGATGCGGGTTTTGTAGTCTCCCCCCTCGACGCGCCTGACCGCGATCAACAGGGCCGACATGGGCTCGATGAGAAGGGCGCGCAGTTGCTGTACGGACCAGAGCGAGGCCATCGCGCCGCCGAACGCGAACAGGAAGAGGAGCGCCGCGGTCGCCGACCAGGACGGATCGGTTACGTCCGCCCGGATCAGGGAGATGCCGGCGGCGTCGATCCCCTTGAGAGGCCGGGCGCGGACGAGCCAGGGACGGTCGCGGAACTCGAGCGTCGTCTGGACGGGCTGGCCGGTGAACCGTACCAGGTCGAGGATCTTCCGGATTTTTCTATTTGATCCGATATAGAGATTCGTCGACGGAACGTCGCCGAGCACTGCCAGCTTGACCCCCTGGCGGCGCATCTCCGACAACGCCCGCCCCATCATCAGGGTGTTCAGGTTCGACAGGTCGAAATGCACGTTGAAAAAGCCGAGGGGCTTCTTATCGGCTTTTCCCCTGAAAAACGCCTGGAAGATGACGGTCTTCTGGCTCGCGAACTGGATCGGCGTGAGTTTGTCGAAGAGCGCCTGGTTGTGGTCGTCGATGCTCTTTTCCGGGAACAGCACTTCGAACTCGGCGGGAAACGGCCGTTCATTCGGCATCTTCTGCACCTTGAACCCGTAATACTGCATGGTCCGCTTGCCGATCGCGTCCAGCATGCCCCAACTGGTCTTGCTGTCCGCGACATGGAACTCGTACGATCGCCCGTCGCGAAACACCAGGACGGCCCTGGAAAGCCCGGATTGGAGAAACGGGGCCAGCTGTCTCTCGAAGGCCGCCGTCGAGCCGACGGACGCCAGTTCGGCGCTTCTGCTGACGACGAGAAGGAGGTTTTCGAGGCGGCCCAACTCCGAGGCGACCTTCTGTTCGACGCCGGCAAGCTGACTTTCGAGCTGTTTCAGCAGGCCCTCGGTCTGGCTCTGCGAAAGACGGTTCAGATGCTCGAGGCCCAGCAGCGCCATGGCGAGCAGCGTCGGAACGGTGAGCGCCGCCGCGGCGATCTTGAATTTCGCTTCGAGGTTGAGCCGGGGATGCCACCAGCCGGCCCCCAGGGCGAAAAGGGCGAATCCGGCCGCGAGCACCGTCGCTGAGAGCAGGCCGCGCGACGCGGTCGTGGCGGTGGTCACCCACCGCGATTTCGCGGGGGTGCGGATTGCGACGGTCAGTAGCAGGTCAGGATTCTTATCGTATATTATTGAGTATATGAACCATTCCGCCGTCAAATACACCGATTGCCCCCGTTCGAGCTGCTGTCCCAAACCGTGCAACATGCCCGGGGACAGCGGTTCGGCCGCCGGCCCGTCGCCCGCGATCTGCCACAGGCCGCCGATGGCCGTTTCCTCGCCGGAGAGAAGGCGGATGGCCCGTTCGAGTTCCCAGCCCTGTTTGGCCCGGTATACGGGAGCGATGACGATGCAGCTGCCGAGCCGCCGCTTCGCCGGCCGGCCGGCGTTGAAAACGACGATGGCGAGCGAGTGGAGTTTTCCGCCGATCAGCACTTCGGTCGCCTGGGTGCGGCTCCGGCGGAGGTAGCTCAGAGTGGCGATGCTGCCGAACGTTTTCTTGAAAAAACTCTGGGCGAGTGACAGTTCCGTCGCGCTGACACCCGTCTCGCTCCGGATCGCTCGCAGAAACGCCTGCCAGGCCCGTTGTCCCGGCGGTACCGGCCGGCCGGCCACCGGGATCATGCGGTCGGAGGCGTCGAACCAGTGAATCTGGGTGTCGGCGGGAAAAAACCGCCTGATCTTGGCGTCGTGGAGGCTTGCGGAAGCCTCGTCGATGGCGCGCCCGCGCCGCTCGGCGAGCACCGAGCGCCGGAACAGGCCGAGCTTCTCGGTGATGACGATGTTCCGGTCGAGGGCGCTTCGCAGGCGCATGACCAGCTCCCGCGCCTTTTCGCGGCACTCGGCCTCGCGCGCGGCATCGGTCGATGCCTCGAACCGGCTCGTCAGGTGCCAGAGGCCGGCCGCGGGAAGGACGACGACGATGAGAAAAAAGACAGCCGCCCAGGTCAGCGACTTCCGCCTGCCTTCGGGGCGGCGGTCTGCCGGTCCGGGAGGCGCTGTGCATGCCGTTTCGGCATTCGACATGGCGGATCTCTCAAGAGCCTGATGGGTGTGGTCGCCCGTCATGGGGGGTATGGTAGCACAGGAGAGACCGCCTTGGACCGGCGAATCTGCGATGATGCGCCGACGCGGCACGACATGCCCTCAACCCTTCAGACGCACGAGGGGGCGTGTAGCGGCGTCACGGCGACTTCACCGGAACGGACGGATGGAATTCGACCCGGCCCTTCTCCGGCAGCGAAAGGTCGAGGCGATACCAGGCACCCAGCGGGGCGGAAAATTCAAATCGTTCAACCGAGCCGAGCTGTTTCTCCACCTGTCGTTCCGGTTTCCCTCCTCTGCGGAAATTGCGTTCCTGGAAGATGGCGATGGGCATGCGGTCCCTGTCGTTCGTGAAAATCGGCTTGGGGCTGTGAGGCGCAGGGCGCCAGCGGATCTGCAGGCGTTCGCCGCGGGCCAGAGGCACAAAACAGGTCACCAGCCGGGTATTGGTTGCGGCCAGTTCAGTCCACGTGTCGAAGGGCAGGGCCGGCCCCGGTGGCGTGCCGAAGCCTGCCACCAGCCCGGTTCGCCGGGCGATGGCGCTTCGGAGGGGCGGCATTTCCGGCGTTTCGCGAAGATACCTTGCCGCCTCGACATGAATGAACGCCATGGCCAGCGCGCCCAGGATGACGGCGATGCATGATTCCCAGCCTTTGAGGCTTTCCCGGCGATAGAGGTCCAGGGCTTTCTGAAAATCCATACCTGCCAGACGTGCCTGGCGATGAGTGACGGCCAGCCAGTCCGCGGGAACATTCACCAGATTGTCGGCCGAACAGTAGGGGCAGGTGATGCCGACGGCATTGTCGGGAACGGCGAGCGGGGACCCGCATTGCCGACAGGTGCTTGGCCCGCCTGGCCGGGTCGGTGCTCCGACGACCAGCGCCACCCGGAGGGTGTTCATGGTGAAAAGGTTTCGACGAAGCCTGTAGAGCAGCACGAAGGTGACGGACAGAAACAGCGCGAAAGGGACGAAAGCCAGCAAAATCGATTCCGCATGCGTGAGAAGGTCGATGAGGTTTTCGCCGCGACTGCGGGCCACATACCAGTTCAGAAACGCGAAGAATCCGCTGTCGGGACCCATGGCTGCAGGCCCGATAAGGAGCAGGAGCACGACCACCCCCGTCATGATGCGTTCCGGAACCTGGGTGAGGAGCCAGCCAAAGGTGGAGGGGCGGGTTCCGAGGAGCGCGAACAGTTCCTGAACCCCCTGTCTCCGCTTTTCAAGCGCGGCCTGTGATGCCAGGGCCTCCAGATAGGACGTTGGAATCCGGACGGGCGTCCGGCAGTAGGCGCAGGTGGTCTCCGTGACCTGTCTGAGCGGAACGACCGCCTTGCAACTGGGGCACAGCAGTGGCCGAATCCTGCATCGCCCGTCCGAAGGCATGGGTTCCGCAGTTTCGAGGTTGTCCCCGACCGGTCGGGGCCCGGGCACTGACGGCATGGCGGTGACCGGGAGAGGCTCCGCTTGGGTTGCCGGCTTCTTATCAGGGAGGAGCGCCGATTCGAACGAGGTCAGTCCGAGCAGCTTCCGAAGCCGTGCGAGGAGTGCTTCCTCCGGGGCGTCGATGTTCCCGTCCGCCCCGAACGTGGTCAGAACGCTTCGATAGAGGTCTTCCGGAGAGGCGAGAACGGACTCCCGGAGGGTTTCCGAACGGAATTCCCTGATGGCCTGATTCCCCAGGGCGTTGGCCCGTTCGACGGACAGGCCCAGAAGGGGTGCCAGGGCACGTAGAATCTCGAACTCATCGGCCCCGATGACGCCGTCGGCGCAGACCTGTCGCGCAACCGCAAGAAAGACCTGCTCCGGATGACTCAACGCATCATGGGACGATTGTTGATCGGCCATTTTGATACCCTCTCTCGTTGCATCGCGCACCCCGGATCACCCTCATTGGCAGCATCTGACATCTGCCGGGGAAGCCCTGGGCGTGTCAATGGTAGCACAGGGACGATTGCCTTGAACCGGCGAATCTGCGATGATGCACGGGTATGAATCCGATGAAACTCCTCCGGGGCGCCGGCGGCTGGGCGGTCGTTGCCCTGTGCATTCTCGCCGGACTGGCCGTGCTTCTCACGGATCTCGGCCGCGTGACGGCAGCGCTGGCGGCGTTTCCGCACCGCCTTATCCCGGTGATTCTCGCGTTCGTCAGCCTCAACTACCTGCTCCGGTTCGCGAAATGGGAGTATTTCCTGCGCCGGCTGGGGGTGAGAATCGCCCTCCGCGACAGCCTCTGGGTCTTCTTCGCCTCGTTCGTGATGGTGCTCAGCCCGGGCAAACTGGGCGAGGTCGTCAAATCCCTGCTGTTGCGCAACCGGTACGGCATCCCCGTCTCCCGCACCGCACCCATCGTGCTGGCCGAGCGCCTCACCGACCTGCTGGGCCTGATGTGCCTCGCCGCTTTCGGCTTCTCCAGGTTTGCCTGGGGCGGCAAAACCCTGATTGTCTGCAGCATCTTGCTGATCGTCGGGCTTGCCGCCGCGACGAGGCCCGCGTTCTGGCGGGTGCTCGACCGTGCCGCCGGCCGCCTGGCTCCCGGAAAACCCCGCCTCCGAACGATGATCCGGGCGCTCGAAGAAAGCACCCGCATGCTGCTGACCCTGCCCGCCCTGCTCGTCACCGTGCCGCTCAGCGCCTTTTCCTGGGCATGGGAAGGGGCCGCGCTGTATCTGATCTTCGGCGGGCTCGGCGTCGCGCGGCCCGAGCTGTTCGGCCTCTCGGTGTTCGCTCACGCGTTCGGCTCGATCACCGGCGCCCTCTCGTTTCTTCCCGGGGGCCTGCTCGTGACCGAGGGAACCCTCAGCCTCTTCTTCATCTCGGCCGGCATCGCCGGCGACGCCGCCGTCACGGCCACCCTGCTGATCCGCGCCGTGACCCTCTGGTTCGCGATCCTGCTCGGCCTCTGCGTCTTCTCCGCCGGCGCCCGCGCCGACGACCTCCGGCTCGACCCGGCCGCCGCCCCCCGGCCGTCAGACGGGGAGCGTATCCCGGCGTGATGCTTTCGCATCCTGCTCTGAAGCCGCGCCTTCACAGGTGTTCCGTTTCGTTGCGCACGCCGCCGCCACTGCTAAAGCTGTAGCTATAATACCTGGAAATACATATTTATTGCCGAACCCCGATGATCGCCAGTGGCAAAAGGAAAAGATGTGGAGCGCGTTCACCGCGCCGATCATCAGGAGGCCCGTGAAGAAACGCCGGTGCGGCGTCCGGCGAAGCAGCCACGGGAGAAAAATGACCCCGATCAGAACCGGGTTGTAGAAAAGCAGGCCGTAGTGGTGGTGGAACAGCTTTTCCCACCAGTCGGAAACCAGGATGGCCGGATCGAAGCCCATCGGATGCACGGAAATCCGCATGGTTCCGGCGTGATACTCGGGCAGTCGGTGATACGCCGTAACGAAAAATCCGCCCCATAGCGCGGTGTTGACCAGCCCGATGCACAAGCCAGCCGCGGCCATGCCGGCGAAATATCGCAGGACGGTGACGCGGGTAAACTGCCCGGGCGGGAGCAGAAGAAAACCGAACGGGCAGACGATGAGCAGCGCAGGATGCGCCAGCACGCTGAGGCCGGCGATGAACCCCCCGGTTGCGGGCCGGAACGCGGCCACCGCGAAGCCGGCGAACAGCAGGGTATTGGCGAACACCTCGTAGGAGAAGGAATACGAGTGGAGCAGGAGCTGCGTTCCGAGGCCGAGCCCCAGAACCGTGGCGAGCGGCGAGAGGATGATTCCCCAGCCGGCGGCGATGCGACGAAGGCTCAGAAACAGCGTTACGATCAGGAGTTCGTTGAATATCAGAAACCCCGCTTCCCCGAAGACGCCGAAAAAGAGCGCCGCCACGATCGCGGTGAAGACGCCGTGCTTCGGGTACAGCTCGCCGCGCGCCCCCAGGGCAAACGCATCTTGCCAGACGGGGAGATTCGATTTCAGGCTCAGCGCGATGGCATCGGACGCGTAGCCCCGATACTCCGGGGGTTCGAGCGAGCCCGTGCGCCAGATCGAGCGCGCTGCTTCCGAGATGCGGATATGAGGCAGTTCGTGCATGACGTGCCAGCCCATCAGATGAAACGCGACTCCGTAGGCTGTCAGAGACGTCAGCAGCAGGAGAAGGAGTTCCCTGGTGCCCGGGATGCCGGTCAGCCCGGAGATGTGGGTTTCGGATCGATCTGTCGTTTCCATGAAGAACCGCCTGTGATGCTATTGCTCGACACACCAGACGAATGAGCGTGCAGGGGTGTGTTTTGCGAGCCCGGCCATTATCGGGGATTCCCGCGGGAAAATCAAACGGCTACCACCGGGCCGGGAAGCCCATGGCATGCCAGAGATTCCAGGCCGCGCGGTTGCGCGTGGCGGTGTCGGGATGGTTCTTCGTTTTTTCCCAGGCATGGTGGGTCCAGACGACGTCGCGGTTGATGTCGTCGCGCAGGTCCGCCCACAGGTCCCGCGCGGCCCCCTGGTGGATCGTCAGGATGCGGAGGAGGCGCTTCTTCGAGCAGCCGCGCAGCCTGAAATCGCGCAGGATCTCGGCGCCCCAATCACCCGCCGAGAAGCCGAACGGCAGGCCTTCCTCGAAACGGTCCTCGGACATGCGATCGAACGTTCCCCGGACCATCTTGACGGCGGCTTTCAACCCCGCCAGGTTCATGCGCACGACCATCAGGTCCGGCCGGGCCTGATGCGCGATGTCCTGGCATCTCGACCAGCCCGGAAATGCCGGAACCGGCGGCGCCTGCAGGATTCTTCCCGTTTTCTCCGCTTCCTTCAGGGCCTCGTCCATATCCTTGCGAACGCGCCGCACGAGAAGTTTCAAATCGGATTCCTGCCAGACCGGTTCCGGGAAGCCACCCAAGTTCAGGCGAAAACTCCATGCTCCGCCCGCGGCTTCCGGCGGAGAAGCGAAAACGAGTGCGCTGACGGCAAACGCCAGCACCGCCAGCCAGCGGTAACGAACGATATTCGGTCGCATGGTTTTCCCCGCTCCTCTCTTCTTGTGGTTCCTTTGAAACAGAAGTCACGTATTTTTCGTCCCCGTTCGTGCTGAGCCTGTCGAAGCACGAGAGACCTCGCCCCCTTCGGCAAACTCAGGACAAGCTTCGACAGGCTCAGGGCGAACGGGGGGGGGTTCATTCTGCAGGACTCAATAGGCCCTGGAGTAGGCATTCTAGCATCTCCGGCCGGCGGACTGGCGGTAATCGCATCGGGCAAATCGCTGAATCCGCCTTGCAGTGTCGGGTGGGTTCAGGTAAAGTTTTACCCGCCATGAAGTCTACTGAAACCGTGATGAAAACAATTCTCGAAGCCGTCAGGCGGGGTCGCATGGATACGGGCGAGGCGCTGGCCGAGTTGCGCCGACGGATGCCCGGCGAGGTGACCGTTCCCGATGCCGTCCTCGACGTTCACCGCGAAGCCCGGTCCGGGTTCCCGGAAGCCATTTACGCGGCCGGGAAATCCCCCGAACAGACCGTCTCGATTTTCCGGGCCCTGAAAAAGGCGAACGGGCGCGCTCTCGCGACCCGCTGTCCGGACGAAACGCTCGAAGCGCTCAAAAAACAGATTCGCGGAATCCGCATCGACGAACGGTCCCGGACGGCTATGAGCCTTCCTGCCCGCAAACCTGCCACGCGAGGCCGTGTCGCAGTCCTGGCGGCCGGAACGTCCGACCTTTCCGTCGCCGACGAGGCGGCCGCGACGCTCGAGTTCGCCGACGTCGGCGTCGTGCGGTGCAGCGATATCGGCGTCGCGGGCATCCATCGCCTGCTGGGGCGGCTCGACACGATCCGCACGGCCGATGCCGTGATCGTCGTCGCGGGCATGGAAGGCGCGCTTCCGAGCGTCGTGGGCGGGCTGGTGCCGGTTCCGGTCATCGCGGTGCCGACCTCGGTTGGGTATGGCGCCAGTTTCGGCGGCATTGCCGCGCTGCTCGGCATGCTCAACTCGTGCGCGGCCGGGGTGACCGTGGTGAATATCGATAACGGGTTCGGCGCCGCCGTGGCGGCCATTCGCATGATCAACGGGAGAACGTCATGACCACGTTATACTGGGACTGCTTCGCGGGTATCGCCGGCAACATGGCGGTCGCCTCGCTTCTCGACCTGGGGGCCGATCCCGGCCGTCTCGAGGCCGAACTGGCGAAACTCCCCTTCCAGGAAGGCAGCCTCGGGATTTCCATACGGAGCATTATAAAAGACGGCATCCGGGCGACGTATTTCAACACCCGCGACGACGAAGCCCATGCGCATGCCGACCCGCAGCACGATCACGCGGTATCGCACCACGGAGATCACGATCACACCCATTGTCACAACCATGATGACGATCATGCTCACGACCACGAACATGGGCATGAGCACACGCATTGTCATGACCCTCACCACGACCACGAACATGGTCACGGTCATCCGCATGCCCACGACCATTCGCATCCGCACGCTCACCATCTGCCGGAGCGCGGGCTGCGTGAAATTCGCGACCTCATCGCGGCCGCGAAGTATTCCGCCGGCGTGGCCGACCGGGCCCTCGCCTGTTTCTACGAACTTGCGGCGGCCGAGGCCGAGGTGCATGGCGCGACGCCCGAAACCGTCCATTTCCACGAGGTCGGCGCCCGCGACAGCATCGCCGATATCGTCGGGGTCGCGATCTGTCTCGAAGAGCTCGGTGTCACGTCCGTGCACGTGTCTCCGATCCATGTCGGACGGGGCTTCGTTAGCTGCCGCCACGGGAAAATGCCGGTTCCGGCGCCTGCAACGGCGCTTCTGCTGAGAGGCTACGAGATATATTCCCTTCCGGACGTCGACGGCGAGTTGACGACCCCCACGGGCGCGGCCATTCTCCGGGGGCTTCACGCGAAGCCGGGTCTCCCTGCCAGCTTCGTTCCGAAGAAGATCGGTGTCGGTGCCGGAAGTCGGCGATTCGCCGTGCCGAACGTCCTGCGGGCGTTTCTCGGCGATTCCGGCGCGGTGGCCGGCAACGTCGATTACGATGAGGTCAGCGTTCTCGAAACGAACGTCGACAATGTATCGGGCGAACTGCTCGGCTATGTGGCCGAACGACTCTGGGACATCGGCGCGCTCGACGTGACGATGACCCCCCTGATCATGAAGAAAGGCCGCCCCGGCACAGCACTCAGCGTGATGATTCCGCCGGCGCTTGCGGCTCGGGCCCAGGAACTCCTGTTCAGCGAACTCCCCACCCTCGGGATCAGACGGCAGACGGTTTCCCGAGCCGTTCTCCGCCGCGAAAAGCGGGAACTGCAGACCTCCTACGGAACCGTGGCCGCCAAAAAAATCACCGACCCGGACGGAACCGTCCGCATCGTTCCCGAATACGAATCCCTGCGGGCCATCGCCATCGATACGGGAACCCCCTTGCGCGATATTCAGGCCCGAATGACGAAAAAAATCTCCGAACTCGAAGAACCTTGATTGAGTCAGGAGCAAAACATTCAATGAAGGACCACATCGCGATGCGCCCGGAAAGACCTCTGCGATTCAAACATTCGAATGAAGGGCACGGTGCCCTGGGCCGCTTGACGGGTGTGATATGATATCCGGTCATTCATTGAAATAGAGGAAGCATGATGAACGTTCAGGGAAGAGCCGTCAGTATCATCGGTGCCGCAAAAAGTGGGCTGGCGGCTGCCAGAACGCTTGCCGAACTTGGGGCACGGGTCCTGGTTTCCGACATCCAGCCGGTCGAAAAGCTTCGCGATGCTTTTGCGAAAGCCGGTGTGCCGGCATCCGTCGAGATCGAGGGCGGCGGCCATTCCGAACGTGTGCTCCAGGCTGATTTCATCGTTCTGAGCCCCGGCGTGCCTACCGACATCCCCATCCTCCGGGAGGCCGCCGGGCGCGGAATTCCCATACACTCGGAAATCGAGATCGCCTACCGTCTTTCGAAGGGGCGGCGACTCGTCGTCACCGGCAGCAACGGGAAGACGACCACGACGACCCTTCTGGCGAAATTCTGCGGATCCCGGTTTTCGAACGTGTTTCTGGGCGGAAACATTGGCATTCCGATGATGGAGTTCGCCGCCAGGACGGGCGACGATGCCGTCCAGGTCTTGGAAGTGAGCAGTTTCCAGCTCGAAACGATCTCCGAGTTCACCCCCGATATCGCGATCATCACGAACTTCTTCGAGAACCACCTGGATCGGTATCCGTCATACGACGCGTACCGGGCTGCGAAAGAGCGGATCGCCCTCAACATGACGGGCGACCGGATCCTGATCCTGAATGCCGATCAGGAGTCGATGCGTGAGTTGTCCGGGCGCGTCGGATGCAGGAAGGCCTGGTTTGGATGGGAGCTCGACGGCCGCCGCCCCGGCGTCACCATGCGCGGGGACACGTTCGTTTACATCCGGGAGGACGGCACCGAAACGGAGCTGTTCGGCCGGAAATCGGTGAAAATCATCGGCCGGCACAACTGCGAGAACATCATGGCGGCCTCGCTGGCAGCGCTGCTCGCCGGTGTCGAACCCTCGCGTCTCGAACCCGTGGTCGCCGAGTTCGCCGGCGTGGAACATCGTCTCGAGTGGGTTCGCGACCGCTCGGGGGTGACCTGGATCAATGACTCGAAGGGCACTAACTGCGCGGCGTCGATCATTGCCCTGCGCGCATGCACGCCGCCGGTCGTGCTCATCGCCGGCGGGCGCGACAAGGGCACCGACCTTTCTGAATGGATCGCAACGATGCGCGGCCGCGTGCGCAGCGTCGTGCTGTATGGCGAGGCGCGGGAACGGTTCCGGTCGGCAATGGAAGGGATCATTCCCCTGGTCTCCGTTCCTACACTCGAAGACGCCGTTGCAAAGGCCGCCGGACTTGCCATTTCGGGCGATACGGTCCTCCTCTCGCCGGCGTGCAGCAGTTACGACCTGTTTCCGAACTTCGAGGTGCGCGGCGCGAGGTTCAAGGAGTTGGTGAAGGCCCTGCCGGAATAGGCGGCCGATCCTTCCGATGAAGCAGAATCCATACGATCACGTCCTGTTTTTCATCGTCATCGCCCTCATGGGGATCGGGCTGACGATGGTGTATTCGGCCAGTTCGATCGCTTCGATGGCCCAGATGTCGGACAGCCTCTTCTATTTCAAGCGGCAGTTGATGTGGGTCGTCATCGGTCTCCTGGCCATGTTCGGCTTCGCCCAGATCGATTACCGGAAGCTGGATGCCCTTGCCGTCCCCCTGCTGGTCGTCGCGTTCGTGGGTCTCGTCGTCGTGCTGATTCCTGGCGTCGCCCGCGAGATCGGCGGCGCAAAACGCTGGATACGGTTCGCCGGCATCGGCATCCAGCCGTCGGAACTCGCGAAACTGTGCTTCGTCATCTACATGGCCCATTCCATCTCGAAAAAACAAGATTGCATTTGGAACCTGACGAAAGGCGTCGTGCCCGATCTTATTATAACATGCGCTGTATTTTTATTGATATTGAAAGAGCCGAATTTGTCGACGGCGCTCATCATCGGCTTTTCCTACGGCCTGCTTCTCTTCTTGGGAAACGGTTCGCTCACGCATCTCGGCGGAATGCTGGGCGGGGGGATGATCCTGGCCGTCTCGCTGATCTTCCAGAAAGAGTATCGCATGAAGCGCCTTCTCGCCTTTCTCGACCCGTGGGAAAACGCCCGCACGTCGGGATATCACATCATTCAGTCCCTGGTGGCGATCGGCTCGGGGGGCATCTGGGGATTGGGCCTCGGGCAGAGCCGGCAGAAATTTTTCATCCTGCCCGAGCGGCACACGGATTTTATATTTGCAATCATATGCGAGGAACTCGGTTTCGCGGGCGGTCTTGCCGTCGTTCTCCTCTTCCTCGTGCTGATCTGGCGGGGGTTCTACATCGCGATCCGGGCGCCCGACATGTTCGGCTTTCTGCTCGCCAGCGGCATCACCGGTATCATCGGCTGTCAGGCGATGATCAACCTCGGCGTCGTTCTGAGCGTGCTCCCCACGACGGGGGTGACGCTTCCGTTCGTAAGCTACGGCGGCTCGAGCCTCGTGTTCCTTGCGGCCGGCATGGGCATCCTGCTCAGCATCTCGAAATACGGGTCGAGCCAGAACGCCCTCATCGACATGCGCCGGATGCCGTTCTCCTCGAGGCATCTCGACAACGCCCGCCAGATGGGCGGGGGACGACGGCGCTGATGAAAAAAATTCTCTTCAGCGGCGGCGGCACGGGCGGTCACATCTACCCGGCCCTCGCCATCAGGGAACTCCTTCTCGAACGTTTCCCGAACCTCGAAACGGCCTATGCCGGCCAGTCTGAGGGGATGGAAAGCCGTATCGTGGGCCGCATCGACGGGCTCCCGTTTTTCCCCGTGCGTTCGCAGGGCATGCCCCGTTCCCTCTCGCCGAAGTGGTTGACGTTTCCCTTCCGTAACGCCGCCGGATTCTGGGATGCCCTGGCGCGAATGCGCGAGTTCCGGCCCGATCTGGTCGTCACGACGGGCGGCTACGTTGCGTTTCCGGTTCTCGCCTGCGCGCGCCTGCTCGGCGTGCCCTTCGTGATCCACGAGCAGAACGCGGCGATGGGCGTCGTGAACCGAGTCTTTGCCGGAAGCGCCTGCCGCGTCCTGCTGACGTATGCCGAAGCGGTCGAAACGCTGTCTGAGCGGGTCGTTCTGACCGGAAATCCCGTCCGGCGCGCGTTCCTGCAACATTCGGGAGGAAGTTCCCGGTTTCCGAAAAAAAGCGGCGAATTCTGGTTGCTTGCCGTCGGAGGCTCGGGCGGGGCGAAGACGATCAATGATGTCTGCATCGGCCTTACCCGGCAGTGGTTGAGGGAGCATCCGGAGATTCATCTCGTGCATATTGCAGGTGAGCGCGACCATGAGCGGGTGAAGGCCGAGGCTGCGTCGCTGCCGAACTATACCCTGCTTCCCTACCTTCATGAGATGAAGGAGGCGTTTGACGTGGCCGACCTGCTGATTTCGCGCGCCGGAGCGACGATTCTCGCCGAGATCGCCGTCTGCGGAAAGCCGGCGATCCTCGTGCCCTTCCCTTTCGCCACCGACAATCACCAGGAAAAGAATGCACGAGCCCTCGAGCGGCAACAGGCCGCGAAGGTCATCCTCGACAGAGATCTCAAGCCGGCGTCGCTGGCCGCCGAGATCGAGCGGATGAGCGCACCGGATGTGCGGAGCGCAATGGCCGCCGCCATGCGCGCGAGCCGCCCCGCCGACGTCGAGAAACGAATTCTCGACGAAATCGCGCCTCTCCTGCAACGCTGACGCTGTGTGTCGATTCCTGCGAATCGAAAACCACGTTGCAGACTCCGTTCGTGCTGAGGTATCGAAGCACGAACCAGCGCTCGCCCATGGTTTCGAGCATTCTTCCTTCGATCCCTCATGGGAAACGATTGATTTCCATCCGCAGGCTTGGAGGAAATATTGAGTCCTGCAGAATGAAAACCAACCGTTCGCTCTGAGCATGTCGAAAGGCGAAATGAAGAACCATCGGCAAGTGGCTGTTCGTGCTTCGACAAGCTCAGCACCAACGAAGACGAGAAGCTGGTTTTTGATATGCAGGACTCAATAAGCATCTGAAGATAGAGGCCCGATGAGCGCAGGTGAAGAACGGATGGAGCCAACCCACGAAAGTTCCGGCGATTGACCGGGAATCGATGCTTTGAGGGCACGGTCTTGTAAGAGAATCGCGAGGGTGGTAGCATATCCCGTCTACGTCGATGATTTCCATGAACCAGCCGCCATCCGATACGCCCGCTCAGCCGCGACGCCGCAGTTTCTACCAGGCGCCGCGCAGTTCCATATCCGATTCCGTCATGGATCGCGTGCGTACAAGGAGCTTCAGGATCCGGTTCCAGAGTATGGGGCGCTGGGCCCGCCCGCTCAAGGCTCTCGGCTTCCTGGCGCTCATGGCGTCGCTTTCCTACCTTGCCATCGTCCAGCTGAAATACCTGTTTTTCGGAACCTCGTATTTCGAAATCCGCGATATTGTCGTCGAGGGAGTTTCCCAGCTTCCGCGCGAAGAAGTTCTCAGGCTCGCCGGGATAGCTCCCGGAACCAATGTGATCAATCTCGACCGCGAAGCGGTTCGCAGGCAGTTGCTCCTGCACCCCATGGTGAGGGATGCCAGTGTCGAGCTGAAGGGGCTGTGCTCTGTCCGACTCCGGGTGACCGAGCGCGTTCCCCTGCTCTACGCCAAAATGGGAACCTCGTTTCTCGAGATTTCCGATGACGGCGTCATTCTCTCGAACACCGGGATGGGTGAGCGAGATCTCCCCATCGTCACGGGGATCGAGTTCCATGACAAAGACGTCGGCGACTCGGTTGCAGACCATGACGGCTTCGTTGAGGCGCGGACCTGGATCACCCGGCTCGGGTCGGGCACGCTGTCAGACATTTCGGAATTGAATTTCGCGAGCGTGCAGAATCCCTATCTGTTTCTCGTAACCGGCGAAAAAGTCCTTCCGAAGAGTCTCGAGGACTTCAAGGAACGGCACGCTTTTTTGCGTGCCCTCCTTGACAACCTCAAAAAGAATAATGTAGAACCTGAGTATCTCGATATGAGGGCACCAAGTGATATCGTCGTCAAACCACGACGTGCCCGGAATTCCATGGAAGGAACCACGAAACCACGTGCTGGCGGATGATCTGATCGTCGGTCTCGACATCGGGACGACCAAAGTGTGCGCCGTCATCGGCGATATGCACGAAACCGGCTCCGTCAACGTCATCGGAGTAGGGCACGCCGTCACGGGTGACGGCGTGAAGAAGGGCACGATCGTCGATATCGAGAAGGTGACGCAGGCGATCATGGACGCCGTCGAGGAAGCCGAGAAAGTCGCGGACGTCGTCATCGAGAGGGTTTACGTCGGGATCGCCGGTTCGCACATCAACTCCCTCAACAGCCAGGGAATCGTCGCGATCAAGGGCACGGGCCACGAAATCACCGCGGAAGACGTCGACCGGGCCGTCGAAAACGCGAAGACGGCCATCTCGATTCCGCACCATCAGGAAATCATCCACATCCTTCCGCGCGAGTTCGTCGTCGACGAGCAGAAGGAGATCAGCAACCCGATCGGCATGGTCGGAAGTCGGCTCGAGGCGCAGGTTCACATCGTCACCGGCGCCGTGACGGCGATGCAGAACATCATCAAGTGCTGCCAGACCGCGAAGCTCAAGGTCGAGGACGTCGTCCTTCAGCCCTATGCCTCGAGCATGTCGGTGCTGACCGAGGACGAAAAGAAGCTTGGCGTCGTGTTGATCGACATCGGCGGCGGAACCACGGATCTCATCATTTTCCAGAACGGCCACGTGGTGCACTCCTACAGCGCGCCGGTCGGCGGCCAGTATGTGACGAACGACATCGCGGTCGGACTGAAGACCTCGACGGCCGCGGCCGAGAATCTGAAGATCAAGTACGGCGTGGCTCACAACCAGTTCATCGACCCGGCGTGCCGCATGCAGGTTCCGGTGGCCGGCAGCGACCGGACCCGCGAGTGTTCGCAGAGCGACCTGGCCGAGATCATCGAGCCCAGGATGGAAGAGATTTTCAACGAGATGAAGGAACAGATCGCGAAGCAGGTTTCGCTCGACATGATTCCGGCCGGAGTCGTGCTCACGGGCGGCACCTCGCTGATGATGGGCTGCCCCGAACTCGCCGAGGAAAGCCTCGGACTGCCGGTCCGGCGCGGCTTTCCGATCTCGATCAACGGCCTCAGGGAGCGGGTGGACAGTCCCATCTACGCGACCTCGGTGGGGCTGATCCGGTATGGAGCGCAACATTACCAGGCCGAGCCGGCGGAGCCGGGCGTGCTTGGTGGTGTCGTAGATAAAGTAAGGGCGGTTTTCAGAAGATTTTTCAGTGATTGAGCAGAAGGGCAGTTTCTAAACGGTTTGATACAATATCAGAAGATATATATTTGCCGGCGGGGCAAAGCGAAAAAGGAGGCTTTCAGTGTTCGACTTCAATCAGGCGGCTGCGGAAAATGCGGAAATCAAGGTTATCGGCGTAGGCGGAGGCGGCACCAATGCGGTGAACCGAATGATTTCCGCGGGGCTGGCTGGCGTCGAGTTCATTTCGGCGAACACCGACGCGCAGGCTCTGGCGCTTTCGGATGCCAAGGTGAAGATCCAGCTCGGTGACAAGCTCACGAAGGGGCTGGGCGCAGGCGCCAATTACGAGGTCGGCAAAAAGGCCGCCGAAGAGGACCGCGACCGCATCGCCGAGGCGCTCGACGGCGCCGACATGGTGTTCATCACTGCCGGCATGGGCGGCGGCACCGGCACCGGCGCGGCGCCCATCGTCGCCCAGGTCGCCCGCGAAGTCGGCGCCCTCACGGTCGCCGTCGTCACCAAGCCCTTCCGGTTCGAAGGCAAGCGCCGCACCAGCGCCGCCGATCTCGGCATCAAGAACCTCAAGGAATCCGTCGATGCCATCATCGTCATTCCGAACGACAAGTTGCTCGAAGTGTCCAAAGAGAACGTCACCATGATCGAAGCCTTCAAGTATGCCGACGAAGTGCTTCGCCAGGGCGTGCAGGGCATCTCCGACATCATCATCAATCCCGGCCAGATCAACACCGACTTCGCCGACGTGAAGGCGATCATGACCCAGGCCGGATCGGCGCTCATGGGCATCGGTATCGCCTCCGGCGAAAACCGTGCCCTTACCGCCGCGCAGATGGCGATCAACAGCCCGCTGCTCGAATCCTCGATCAAGGGCGCTCGCGGCGTACTCATCAACATCACCGGCAGCGCGGACCTCGGCATCCACGAGATCAACAAGGCCGCCAGCATCATCCAGGAAACCGTCGACGAGGACGCCAACATCATCCTCGGCACGGCCATCGACGAGAACCTCGATGACCAGATCAAGATCACCGTCATCGCCACCGGCTTCGGCGAAGCGGTTCGCCAGGAACTGGATCCCAAGAAGCGCATCATCGAGGAACTGCGCACCGTCAGCCGCACCGTCGAGCAGCCGCTCGCGGCGCCGATTCCGCTGGCCGCGACCGGTACCAACGGCCCGATCGCCTCGTCCCTCGACGACCGCGAGATCCCGACCTTCCTCCGCAAGCGCAACCGCTGACCGACAGCGATAACGACCCACGAAGGCGCCGTTCGCGGCGTTCTTCGTGGGTTTTCCTTCGACGGGAAGGCGAACTGAGATGGGGCTGAAACACCGGCACAAGGTCGAGTCGGCCGCCGACCGGCTGCGGGCGACGGAACGCCACGAACGCCGGGTGAGCGTGGCGGGGCGGCTCAACATGGCCGTCTGCTTCCCGGGTCCGTATGCCCTGGCGATGAGCAACCTGGGCTTCCTGACCGTGCATCGGCTCGCGGGCGGGCAGCCGGACATCGGCATCGAACGGTTCTTCTTCGGCTTCGATCCCGGCGTGCCCGTGCGGCCGCCCTACTACTCGTTCGAAACGCGGCGGCCACTCGGGGATTTCGATATCCTGGCGTTTTCCTTCAGTTTCGAAGGCGATTTCGACCGCATTCCCGCGATCTTCGGCCCCCTGGGGCTTCCCGTGGAGGCGGCGCGCCGTCGTCGCGGGCGGTTCCCTTTGCTCATCGCCGGCGGCGCCGCCGTCGCGGCCAACGCGCCCGCCCTGAGCCGGATCTTCGACATTCTCGTGCCGGGCGAGGCCGAGACGATTCTGGCGCCGATGCTGAAGGGTTTTCTCGAGAACGGACTTTCGGCAGAATCCGTCGCCGGGCTTCCCGGAGTCTGGGCTCCCGCGTTGAGCGCCGGCCCCGTTCCCATCGGGTGCAGGCACGACGTGGCTCGAGAGCCGGCCTGGTCTCACATCGTCACGACCGCCAACGTGTTCGGCGGCGCCTCGCTGTTCGAGGCCATGCGCGGCTGTCCGCGCCGATGCGCATTCTGCCTTGCCCGGGTTATTTATCACCCGCCCCGCCCGGTCCCGGCCGCCCGACTCGCGGCCTGGCTCGACGAGAGGCCCGGTTGCCGCGATCTCGGCCTCGTGGCCCCCTCGCTGTTCGACCACCCGGAGATCGAGGAAATCCTCGATCTCCTCGCCGAGCGGGGCGTGCGTCTCCGCAACTCGTCGGTCAAGTGGGAGCGTCTGAGCGACCGAATCCTCGAACGGCTGGCCGCGTGCGGGGTGCGCGGGCTGACGCTGGCCCCCGAGACGGGCAGCCGCGAGCGCCGTGAGGGGATGGGCAAGCCGTTGCGGGAAGACGCCTTTTATGATACGCTCGATCGCGTCCGGAAGCATGGTTTCGAGCATCTGAAGCTGTACTTCATGGCCGGACTGCCGGGCGAGACCGACGACGACCTCGACGCGACCGCGGCGTTTGCCGTCAGCGTGGCGGACCGCGTGCAGAACGGTTTCAAAAGCCTTTCGGCGACGGTTTCCGGGTTCGTTCCGAAGCGGGGCACGGCGTGGCAGGACGAGCCGGTGTGCCCGCCCGACGAGCTGAAACGGCGGTTCGGACGGCTGAAAGCCACGTTGCGGCCGCTGGCGGACCGGGTGAAACTGCAGTTCGAAAGCCCGGCGGAGGTTGCGCGACAGGCGTTCCTGGCGCGGGTCGGGCCAGAGCTCGCCGAAGAATACGAGAAGGAGGCAACCGCATGTCGGGAGAGAGGATCGGCGAAAAGCGCCCCCGCATCGGACCTGGACTTTTAACTCTGGCCGTGTGCGTCGTTCTGGCCTCGCTGGCCCTCTTGACCGGATGCGGGGAAGGGAAGCCGACGCCGTCGAAGAAAGTCAGGATCGGACTCATGATCACCCCCCAGGGCCTGAACGATCAGGGGTTCAACGACCAGGCCCACGACGGGATCAAGGCGGCCGAGAAAAAATACGGCATCGAGCCGGTCATCATCGAGCCGGCCACGATGAAAGACCCCGAGGCATCGCTGCGCTTCTTCGCGGCCCAGCCGTTCGACGCGATCATCGTCGTCGGGATGGCGTTCCAGAAGGCGATCCGCAAGGTCTCCGCCGAACATCCGCAGCTGAAATTCTTTGCCGTCGATTCCGACGTCGACGAGGGGAATATCAGGGGCATCGCTTTTCGCGAGCACGAGGGTTCATTTCTGTGCGGTTATCTCGCGGCAAAATTCTCAAAAACCCGCAGGATCGGCTTCGTGGGGGGGCACGATTTCTCCGTCATCGATCGGTTCAGACGCGGCTTCCATGCCGGCGCGGCCTTCGCGGCGAGCGACACGCAGGTCGTCGACCGGTTCGTGGCCCGCGACTTTTCGGGCTTCAACAAGCCGGATGTCGCAAAAAAGATAGCATTAGATATGTATAACGGCGGATGCGACGTCATCTACCACGCCGCGGGGGCTTCGGGGCTCGGCGTGATCGCCGCCGCCGTCGAGGCGCGCAAGAACGTGATCGGCGTCGACCGGAACCAGGACGGGATGGCGCCGGGACTGGTCCTGACCAGCATGATGAAGCGGGTCGATCTTGTCGTCGAGGACCTGGTGAAGGACATCGTAAGCCCCGAGGGGGAAAAGAAAGGCGTGAAGCGCAGCTACGGCATGGCCGAGGGCGCGATCTCGCTCACCGACTTCCAGTTCAGCAGCCAGCAACTCGGCGAAACTCTCGTCAACGAGCTTGGCGAGCTTTCCCGCCAGATCATCGCAGGCAAGCTGAAGACGGACCCCGGCACGGAAGCATACCCGCTCGCCAAAGACGCGCTTCCCGAGATCGCGTCCTCCGTTCCGGAGGTCGGCGTCGCGAGTCCGGCGGGAAACTGAGATGGACGAACGGCCGATCGGCGTATTCGACTCCGGGGTCGGCGGGCTCACGGTCGTCAAGGAACTTCGGAGCCTGCTGCCGGCCGAGGATGTCGTGTATTTCGGCGATACGGCCCGCGTGCCGTACGGCAACAAGTCCATCCCCGTCATCCGAAGGTTTTCCCTTGAGATCGCCCGGTTTCTCGAATCGATGCGGGTGAAGATGCTGGTGATCGCCTGCAACACGGCGACGGCGCTGGCTCTCGAGTATCTCAAGCGCCAGACCGATCTTCCCATCGTCGGCGTGATCGAGCCCGGCGTGAGGGCCGCGGTGAACGCCGGCAACGGTCGCATCGGCGTCATCGGGACGAGCGCGACGATCCGGTCCGAGGCGTATCAGTCGCGGCTTCGCCGGTTCCGGCCGCAGGACGTGATCCTCGCGAAGTCATGCCCGCTGCTCGTGCCGCTCGTCGAGGAGAACCTGCTCGACGCCCCGATCACGCGGACGGCCCTGGAGATGTATCTCTCGGACTGGCGCGAGGCGGGCATCGACGCCCTGATCCTCGCATGCACGCATTATCCGTTGCTCAAGCCCCTGATCGAGGAGTTCTTCGGGGGAAAGGTGCGGCTGATCGATTCGGCCATGGAAACGGCCCGCGAAGTCGCCGAGCTTCTGGCCGCCCGCAGATTCCAGGCCCCGCCGGACCGTGCCGGAAGCGAGGAGTTCTACGTCTCCGACAGCCCCGAAAACTTCATCGCGATCGGGAGCACGTTCCTCGGCAGGCCTCTGGAGCGTGTCTTTCTCGAGCCCGTGTGGAAGCGGGACATCGGGCCGTCCGGCTTGGCGGACTGACGCGCAGCCGCGAGAGAACGCCATGGCTGCAAAGCGAATAATATATCTTACGCTATTAGCGATTCTGGCATGGAGTCCCTGTCCGGCCCTGGCCGTGGAGGGTTCCCCATGGATCGTCGGGATTCTCGGGGCTCTCACGGGGCCGAAGGCGATCTACGGCAAGCCTCATCTGCAGGGGGCTTCGCTGGCCGCCGCCGAAGTGAACGCCGCGGGGGGCATCGACGGGACGCCTCTCGAGATCGTCGCCGTCGATGACGGGGGCGAGATGGGGCGCGTCGGAGACCTGATGACGCGGCTCATCTACGATCGGAACGCGGTCGCCGTGGTCGGAAGCGTCGATTCCGGCTGCACGCACGTCGCCGCGATGCTCGCCGTCAAGGCGCACGTGCCGCACCTGACCTGCGTTGCCACGGACCCCTCCCTGACGCGCGCGGGCAGTCCCTGGACGTTTCGGACGCTCGCGGATGACGACCGCCAGGCGGCCGCGCTCGTCGAGTGGCTGTGGGGGCGGGGGTTGCGGCGTATCTCGCTGCTGGCCGGAGAGTCGCGGTACGGCCGCATGGGCGCCCGCATCTTCGCGCGCCGGTTCCGGGAAAAAGGCGGCGAGGTCACCGGCCCGGTTTTCATGGCGGCGACGGAGACCTCCGCTTCGAACGCCGTTCGCGACGCCGACACCGGCCGGGCGCAGGCCGCGGTGCTCTGGATGCTCGCTCCGGAAGGCCGCCTGGCGGCGGCCGCCCTGCGCCGCAGTGGTTTCGCGGGGATCGTCGCGGGCGGCGACGGCCTGGCAAGCCCGGCGTTTTACGGAAGCGGCGACCGGGCGGTCGACGGGGTCGTGGTGACCTGCCCATACGTCGCCGGCGCCGAAACACCCGAAAACACGGCATTTCGCAGGGCTTATGAAGCCGCATACGGCGAGCCGGCTGACTCGTTCGCCGCCCATGCCTACGACACGGTGAAACTGCTCGCTTCAGCCGCATCCGCCATCGCCGCCGCCGACCGGCGCGAGCCGGCGACGGCGAGAGAGGCGCTCAGAAATATATTAGCAAATATATCACTCTTCCGCGGCGTCACCGGCGACATCGCGTTCGACGCGTCCGGCAACGACGTTCGCGACGTTCGGCTCGCCGTATGCCGCGGCGGAGCGCTCGAGCCGATGCGGGCGGGAGAACGATGAGATGACGGCTCCCCGCCTGTTCGGCCTGCTGCTCGGCATCGCCGTCGTCCTGGTCGCCGTCGGCATCCTCCTGGGCCAGCCCGAACTGGTCGGGCCCCAGATGACCTACGGCAACTTTGACGAACCCGGCCTGAAAAGCTTCGTGAATCGCCTCGAACCGGGCGTTCCGGACCACGCGAGCGCGAAACGCTATGCGTTCGACCAGATTCACTGGCATCCGCTGATCTTCCTCGTCGGCATCCTTTTCCCGGCTCTGCTGCTAGCCGCCCTGTGGCGAAATAAGGAGTTCTGGCTGCACGGAAGCATGCGTGCCGTGATCCAGTGGATCGCATTCGTCACGGCCCGCATCGGCGTGATCAGGGCTTCGGCGATCTGGCCTCTGAGACGTTCGTGTCTCGGCACATTTCCGTTTCTGAACTGCCAGGCATGCGAGATGGCGAGCGGGGCATGCCCGATCGGCCTGTTCCAGAACCTGCTCGCGAAATCGATCCTGCCGGTGCATCTGATCGGATCGATGCTGCTGTTCGGCCTGGTGCTGGGCAAGAGCATTTGCGGCTGGCTGTGCCCGTTCGGCTTCATCAGCGACATCGTCGACCGGTTCAGCCTGAAACGCTGGAAGATCCCGCGCGGCCTGGCGAATCTGCGCTACTGGGTGCTCGCGCTCGTCGTCATCGCGCCGCTCGCCTTTGTTTCCGCCGGAATCACGGGGCACAACTTTTTCTGCAGCACCGTCTGCGCCTCCGGAAAAATCTACGGGATCTGGCCCTACTGGCTGACCACCGCGTCCCCATCCTTTTTCCCGGTCGGCAGCTGGCTGTCCGGTGCGGTGGGGGACAAGGCCGAAATCCTGTTCCACATCGCCTTGACACTCCTTCTGGTGCTTGCTATGGTGATGGTCTCCGGAAGAATCTTCTGCCGGGTCCTGTGCCCTCTCGGCGGCCTGTGGGGCCTGTTCAACGGCGTCAGTCTGGTCGGCATCGAACACGGACGGTCGGCCTGCAGCGGGTGCGGAGCGTGCGAGTCCGTCTGCCCGATGGGGGTGTCGCGTGAGTTCGCCGGCTTCGCCGACCGGACGTCCTGCATGAGCTGCGGAAGATGTATCCCGGTCTGCCGGACCGGGGCCCGGAGGTTCCGGTTCGGGCCTGCCGGAGAGAAATCGAGGGGAGAGACTGAAATGAGCGGGACCATGACGGAAGTATACGGTGGATTTTGGAACCGCCTCCGACGCGACCTCTTCCTCGTCGTGATGCGGCTGGCGGCGAAAACCCCGCTCGGCATGGCCCGATATGCGTTCGAGCAAACGGCCTTCTACCGCCGCCTCTACGGTCGTCCCCCCGCCGAGTTCGAGAGCCTTCCGCTCACGATCAAGAAGGAGCTCGGAAGCGCCGATCCGTACGACGTTCTCGCCGACGCGATGCGCGACCAGGTGGTTCTGTACGGCGAAACGACGGGGTCGACGGGGTATCCGACCCCTTCCTTCTTCACCACGCGCGAGTTCCACGGCGGCCGGGCGCTCGCCCGGATCACGCCGTATATCGGCCTCATGGACGGCATTCTCGCCGAGAACCGGGCCGTCGTGAACGGCCTCACCTTCGGCTTCACGGTCGCCGGAATGACGTTCGGCGATCTGCTCGGAAGCCTCGGCGGCCTCGTCGCCAATGTCGGGACACGCTCGACGATCGCCACGCCCGAGCGCATGGCGAGGGCCCTCCGGCGCCTGCGGCCGTCGGTGCTCACCGGAACCCCGATCGACATCCTCTCCTGGATGCGCATCGTGAAGGAAGACACCCCCGATCAGTATCCCAGGCTTCTCGAGCACCTGAAACTGACGCTCTCGACCGCGGAACTGTGCGCCGCTTCCCGCAGCAGGGCCATTTCGAAAGAATTCGGCTTCAAACATATCGATGTTTATGCTTGTGTCGAGGGCTTCTTCTCCCTGCCGTGTCCGTGCGGCGAGAAGCACGTTCTGCCCATCTACCATCCGGAAATTTTCGACGAGCGGCTGACCTGCATCGGCACGCGCGGAGAGGGACGGTTCGCCTATACGAACCTTCTCAAGAAAAGTTCCCCGCTCGTGCGATATCTGCTCGACGACTTCGTCACCGTCGCTGACAGCGCCTGCCCCTACGGGTTCACCGTCAGCATCGAGCCGCACGGCAGATGGGAACTGACCGTCGTCCTCAACGGCCGGCGCATGGGGGTGCGCCACTTCGAGGAGGCGATCTTCTCGCACGGCCTGTTCGGCGATTATCGCGTCGTCATCGAAGACGACCGCATCCGGGTGACCGCCGAGGAATACGGCGCCCACGATTCCCGCGAGACCATGGCCCGCAATCTCGCCGACGCGTTCGGACAGCGGACGGAGGTTGACCTGGTGCCGTTCGGCACGATCACGAAGTATCGCGAAATCAGGCAGAGCAAGCCGATTCTGAAGATCGAAGACAAGCGCTCGTCCTCGACCCAGGTCATTCCCGAGTATCTCTAACAGGCTGCAGGAGGCGTGATGGAACAGAGCCCGAAGGTTTGCTCCCGTTGTCAGCAGGCGAATTTCCCGATCGCGGAATACTGCCGGCATTGCGGCGAACCGCTGTTCGAGGTCGGTTCGATTTCACGTGCCTCGCTTCCCGGCCGCCTGTTCGGCCACCTTGCCGACGGGATGGCGTGGGCCGTTGCCGAACTCCAGCGTTGGTGGGAAATCGGTGGTCTCACCGTCAGGATCAAGTCTCTGGAGCGACGGCGGGCCGTTCTATTCGCCAAAGCCGGGGCACAGAAGGAAACCGCCGACGCGCAAAGTCCCGACCGCGAGCGGCTGATGGCGCTCTCCGGCGAGATCGCTGAGTTGAAGGCGAAAGACGAGATCCTTCGCCGTCGCAGCTGGGCCCTGACTCCCGAGATCCTGTTCGGGGCGATCGTCATCGCCTTTATCGCGGGAATCCTGCTGCTCCAGCCGCGCACGGACCTCGTTCTTCAGGCGACGCCGGCCGGTGTTCCGGCAGGCGCGACCGGCGCCATCAGTCGGACCGTCGAGCACCGGCTCGCCGGCTTTGCAAACGTGACGACCGCGGCCTGGTGGAACGGCAGCCTGTTCGTCGGCGGCGACGGCGGCGTTTCGCAAATCGACCCCGCAAGCGGCATCGCAACGGCCGTGAGCGGCCTGCCGGCCGACTACTACGCACGGCATCTCCTGGTCGACGGCGGCCGCCTTGTCGTCGCCGGATTCGGAGGAGCGTTCGCTCTCGATACGACTGGCGTCGTGACGCCGCTCTACGAGGGAAACACGCTTCCCGTCCACCTGCTGAACCAGGTTGCTCCGACGAGCGACGGAGGGCATCTCATCGGAACCGTCGGCCACGGTCTGCTGAAGGGCCGCAACGGCCTTGCCGTCGTGCTTCTCGGAACCCAGGGCCTGACCCCGGTCGGGTTCGGATGGCTCGACGGAGAGCTCTGGGTCGCTCACGAGCGCGGGCTTCTCAAAGGCGACGGTACCACCTTCGAGCCGGTTCGGCTCCAGCTCCTCGCCGGGCGCGCCGTCACCGCTCTTGTCGCCGATCGCTCTGCGATCTACCTGGGCACCGACGTCGGTCTCGCCGCCGGCTTCAAAAACGGCCGGGACTGGGTTTGGACGACGCTCTCGCCGGGCGAGCCGCGGAGTGTCCGCGACATGGCGATGGCTGGAGATGCCCTCCTGGTCTGTTCTGACGAGGGCCTGTTCCGCTACCGCGATGGCCGTTTCGAAAAGTTGAGCGGCGACGTCGGCCAGCGCGCCCTTGCGATCAGCGGCGAGTTCGTCGCGACGGTCGGCCCGAAACGCATTCTGCTCCATGCGTTTCAGGGACTTCCGACCGTGAACGGTTCCGCATTGGCGCCGACGAACGCGACGACGGACGCGCCCGTGCCGGGAGCGCCACCCGTCGTTCCCGCGGCCGCTCCCGTCCAGCCGATCATTCCCTCGGTGGGAACGTTTGTCCCGGAAACCCCCGTGCCGGTATCCGGCCCTGCGGCCGCCGCTCCGCCGGTTCCGCAGGTGACGGCTCCCGTGCTTCCGCAGTATCAGGCGATTTCGCAGGCGCCGACGTCGGCGCAGGCCGTTTCCGATCCCATTTTCGGAACGGTCCCTCTTCCCGCCTCGCTGCGCGGTCCTTCCGCCTCCTGCGTCCTGTGGGATGGTGCGCGCGTGTGGGTCGGAACGACGAACGACGGCCTGTGGTTCTTCGAAAACGGCCGCTGGGAAAACCTCAACCGGGCAAACGGCGCGCTGGGCGACGATCAAATCGTCGCTCTCTGGCGGCTGAACGGAAAATCCTATCTCTATTCCTGGGTCCTCGGGATCATGTCCCTGGAAGGCGGCAGGCCCACCCCCCTTCTCAAACCTGACCAGGCGGCGGAGCTTGTTTCCGCGGCTGGAAGCGGGAGCGGTCTCCTGCTGCTGAAGAAGGGCGGATGGCTCGTGCGCGTCGACGCCGCCGGAAAGACAGAGCCGGCAGGCCGGATTCCCGAAGACTTCTTCAGGGAGGCGCGGTTCGTTCAGACGCTTGGGGACCAGCCCCTTGTCGTGACGGATCGAGGCGTTCTCGAACAGGATCAATCCGGACGATGGGTCATCACGTTTTACCCGGGGGAAACCGGACCGGACCTCAAGGCGACCGCATCCGTGGCGGGCGAAGGACGGCTGTATATCGGGCTTTCGAACGGTTCCATCTACGCCTATGCGGGGCGCGTCGCCTCGAAAATCGCTTCCATCGGCGGCCGCGTGCGAGGTCTCACCTGGGACCGGAACCTCTGGATAAGCGGGGAAAACACGATCTATCAACTTCCATCGGCGGGAGGCCCCCCTGTTGCCGCCGGCGGTCCGCTGCCGTCGGGCATTCTCAGCATGCAACCTGTCGTTTCGCGTGCGGCTGCCCTCGTCGTGACCATGGATGGCGTCCGGACGGTCGGTCTGCCGCGCTGAACCGGCTTTTTCTCCTCAGGAATACGTGCCTGGCGGTCGATACTAGTGGGTGTGGTATCTCTGGCTGAATGCCGGATGCATCGTGAAAACGTATGAGTGACGAATATCTGCCCGTTTTTGCCGAAGAGATCTTCATCGTGAACCTGTACGGAAACGATGAGGAGATTGCCGAATTCAACCAGTTGATGCAGAATCCCGCCCTCGAACGCAACGTCATCTCGATGGCGCTGATCATCGAGGAGATCAAACGGCGGAACTTCCTCCGGATCAACTGGCACTGCTGCTGGCGGTGCAAGTATTTCCCGACCTGCAAGATCAACTGGTACCGGGGCGAGCGGTGCATGGATCGGCGGAACTGTTGCACCTACTGCCAGAACTTCTGGGAATGCCACAAGCGCTTTCTCGCGGAAAATCCGGGTGATGGAGGCGACCAGTCTTTGTGATGCGCTCTCGTTCGATTGCTGCACTCCTGTTCGCATTTCTGGCGGCAGTCTCGACCGCTTCGGCCGATCTGACGCTCCAGGGCCCTTCGGGCTACATCCAGGCGCCGACGGGAACGACGATCAGGCAGGGCGGGGTCGAGCTTGCCGCGCACACCCGCTTGTATCAGGTTCCCGGCACGAAGACCGAGCGCTCGCTGACGAACCTGGCGTTCGGATTTTCTCCGTTGCGAGATTTCGAACTCGGCGTTCAAAAGGCGATGGATTCGCGCAGGGGCGTCGACGACGTCGATCCCGACGCCACGATCAACCTGAAATTCCGGCTTCCGGCCTTCGGAACCGGTGAATTCGCCGAAACCGCGGTGGGCATGGTGCTCGACACGAATTCGAACAATTATCACACGATGTTTCTGACGTTCGGCGGCTTCGGCGTCGGCTGGAATTTCGGGGGCAACCCTGGTTCGGGCGTCGCCAATTACGGCTCCTACGACCGCGGCCGTCGCGAGCCGAAATCCCTGTGCCTGCTCGCCGGAACCGAGTATCCGCCGACGAGGCCGGGGGAACGCGGATATCGAGGCCGTTTCCTCGCAGATTACAACGGCGACGTCTTTTCGATCGGCTGGCGGTACAAGTCGCATCGCGGTTTCTGGGCCGACCTGGGCGCTCAGACCAAGAGTTCCTACACCGATTTTTACGACTGGAAGCCGCTCATTTTCGGTCTCGGCGCCATCTTCTGACGCTTCGCCCCCCTTCGGTGCGCGGGGCGGCATTTCCCGAACGTTGGGGGGCCGGTATTGCGGGGCCGGCGGCATGGTATACTTTCCGCACCTGAGAATCGTGGGGGGTGCGTGATGAGGCTTGTTACGGCGAATGAGATGCGCGAGATCGACCGTCATGCGATCGAGAAAATAGGCATTCCCAGTCTTGTCCTGATGGAAAATGCCGGACTGAAGATCCTGTTCACGCTCGAAAAAAATCTCTCGGGACTCAGGGGAAAACGATTCACGATCGTCTGCGGCCGCGGGAACAACGGCGGCGATGGCCTCGTCGTGGCACGCCACCTGTTGAACGCCGGCGTGTCCGTCGAAGTGTTCCTGACCTCGAGAATGGACGAGCTGTCACCGGATGCGACGAAAAACCTCACCGTGTTCATGGCTTCCGGCGGCCAGCCCGTGGTCATGGCTGATGCGGAGGATCTCGACAGGCTCCGCGTGACGCTCAACTTCTCGGACGTGGTCGTGGACGCCATCTTCGGAACCGGCTTCACCGGCAATATCAACGGCTATCTGCGCGAAGTCGTGCGGACCATCAACCAGAGCCATGTCTGGTGCGTCGCGGTCGACGTCCCGTCGGGGCTCGACGCGACCACCGGCCGCGTGTCCGATCCTTCTATCCGCGCCAGCAGCACGATCACGCTGGGGGCGCCGAAGCTCGGCATGTTCGTGTATCCGGGGCGGGACATCGTCGGAGAGGTCTGGGTGGCCGATATCGGATTGCCGCAGATCTCGTTCGAAACCGTTTCCGCCTCGCATACCCTCGTCACTCATGAGCTGGCGTCCGCTCTTCTGCCCGCAAGACGTGAATCCGCCCACAAGAACGCATTCGGGCATCTGCTGATTCTCGGGGGATCCGATGCTTACCAGGGGGCAGGCGTTCTCGCGGCCCAGAGCGGGCTGAGGTCGGGAGCCGGCCTGGTCACCCTCGGCCTGCCAGCCAGTATCGCGCGCCAGATGACATGCCCCGTTCCGCCCGAAGTCATCGTGCGCCCGTTCGACGACCGGGACGGCGGCTTTGCCCTCGAGGCGGAAGAAATCCGCGGATTCGTCGGGAGATATGCGGCCGTGGTTGCCGGTCCGGGCTGGGGACGCTCGGAATCGTCAAAGGCCTCGATGAACGCGTTGACCGACGCATGGGCCGGCGGTATCGTTCTCGACGCGGATGCGCTGCCGGAGCCCGCCGACCTCGCGAAACTGAAAAAACATGGACACGATATGGTGCTGACGCCCCACGTCGGCGAAATGGCGCGGATGACGGGACGGACGATCACCTCCATCCAGGAAGACATGATTGGCGTCGCGCGCGAGTTCGCAGGGCTGATGTCGTGCGTTCTCGTCCTGAAGTCGGCGACGACCATCATTGCTGCCCCGGACGGCCGGGTCTACGTCTGCAGCAGACCGAACTCCGGGCTCGCCCGCGGCGGGGCCGGCGACGTGCTGTCGGGGCTGATCGGCGGGTTGATGGCCCAGGGGCTTTCCGCCCTCCATGCCGCAATCGTCGGCGTATATCTGCACTCGGACGCCGCCGACGTCGCCCGGGGCGAGTTCGGGGCGGACGCCATGAGCGTCAGCGATGTCGTCGCGGCGCTTCCGAAGAGTTTCAGACGCCTTCGTGGCGAGGAAAAGCACGGCGATTCCTGAAATATACGTGCCCCGCTTTTTGCAGAGCACGTGCCCCGTGGATGGCCGAAAACCCACTGGAAAAAATGAGCCGTTCGGTGCATACTTATTCCATCCATGAATATCTTCGTTTCGAGAATCCGGATCAACCGGCAGCGTTTCAGGATCTCCGAGTGATCACCGTCACGTTTCTGGGGTCCGGCAGTCAGGGAAACGCCGCCGTGATCGGGTTCGGGCAGCGCCGTTTCCTGCTGGACGCCGGCTTGAGCTGCAGACGGATCGTCCAAGGGCTCGAGGCGCTCGGCATCACGCTCGACGAGCTGAACGGCCTGTTCATCACCCATGACCACGAAGATCACGTGAAAGGGCTTCGCGTTCTCCTCGGAAAACGTGGAGAACTGCCCATTTTCGCGACGCGCGGGACGCTCGCGGCGATTGAGCGCAAGGGGCTCGAGGTGAAACATGCCGTCCGGCTTCCGACCGACAGGGAATTCGAGTTTGCCGGCCTGAGGGTCTGGACGTTCCCGGTTCCCCACGATGCCGTCGAACCCGTCGGATTCAGGTTTGAGGCCGGAGGGCTCTCTCTGGCTGCGGCGACCGATCTCGGTCACCTGACGCCCGTTGCGATGGCGCATCTGACCTGCTCCGACGTGCTCTGCCTCGAAAGTAACTACGACGAGGAGATGCTCGCGACCTGTTCCTATCCCGACTGGCTGAAGCGCCGCATCAGGGGACGAACCGGCCATCTGCCGAACGCGGGGGTGCGAGGCGTGCTGACCCGCCTCCAGAAGCCGTTACGGCACCTCGTGCTCGTTCACGTCAGCCAGGAGGCGAACACGCCGCGACTGGTGCGCGAAAACGTGGAGCCCCTTCTCGCGCTTCCGATGATGGCCGGTGCCGGCCTGACGATTGCTACCCAGGACGCGGCGACGGAAACGTGCGCGTGCGCGGCGGCATCGGCCCGGCGGAAGACGGCGCGAAGCCTTTTCCCGGCGACGATGCCATCCCAGAAGCGATTCGAGTTTTCCGACGCGCCGGTCCACGGGGGATGACGTGCGCGTAGAAATCCTGATGGTCGGCAAATACACGGACAAGCCATACCGCGAACTCGTCGACGAATACCTCGGAAGATGCCGGGGCAGGCTCGGGGTCAGCGTCATCCATTGCCGCGACGAGGCCGAAATGCGGCGTCGCATCGAGGACGCGGAGAGGGTCGTGGCGCTGGATGAACATGGGAAGGTGTACGATTCGATGACGTTCGCCGGGTGGATTTCCGCAACCCTGAGATCCGGTCTGAACAAGCTGGTGATCTGCCTTGGCCCGTCGGCAGGACTGGCGGCCGATATCAAGGCGGCGGCCCATGAAAAGCTGGCGCTCTCCTCCTTCACGCTGAATCATCAGCTGGCCCTGCTCGTGCTGGCCGAACAGTTGTATCGCGGATTGAGCATTCTCGCGGGCGAGCCGTATCACAAGGCATGATCCGTATCACGCCGCAACACAGGGCCGCTCTTTCCGATTTCATCCGGGATTACGCCGGTATTCTTCTGTCCAGGATTTCCCCGAGCGGGCTGGATGAGAAAATCTGCCGGCATATCCGTGAACTCGGCCTGGCATCGATGGACGAGTATCTGGCCCTTTTGACCAGCGCGATCGGGAATCATCTGAGAGACGATCTGATGTCCCGCATAACGATCGGAGAAAGTTTTTTCTTTCGCAATCCCGGCCAGTTTCGATATCTCGCCCATACGTTCCTGCCGGCGCTGCTGGCGGAAAAAAAACGGCACGGCATCGACGCCGTGCGCATCTGGAGCGCGGCGTGTGCGACCGGGGAAGAGGCATATTCGCTTGCCTATATCGCGGACTGGGTACGCCGGAGAGACGGAAAGATGCAGATCGAGATCACGGCGACGGACATCAACAGGCGCCTTCTCGACCATGCCTGTGCCGGGGAATACGGCGCCCGGTCGTTCAGACGCCAGACCGGCGAGATACGGGACGAATTCGAATTGCCTCTTCCGGCAGGCCTCGAGGAGGACGCTGTATTTCGCGTCGGAGAAGGCATCCGGAGGCTGGTGAACTTCCATGTGCGGAATCTGAAAGATCTTGGCGAGTTGAAATGCCATGCCGGCTCGGATATCATCATGTGCCGGAACGTGCTGATCTATTTCGACGAAGAGTTCCGGCAGGTGCTGGTGCGCACGTTCCACGGGCTTCTGAACGCCGGCGGCATGCTGTTTCTCGGGGAGACCGAGAGTCTGCCGCCGATGCCCGGGGTGTTCGAGCTGACACATTGCAACGGGGCATACGGTTACAGGAAAATCTCCGCGGGGGAGCAGGAACGGCGACATGACCGCTGACAGGAAAATCAAGGTGCTGATCGTCGACGATTCGGCGTTCATGCGTACCGCGATCGAGCGCATGATCAGGGAAGACTCCCAGATGGAGGTCATCGGGTCCGCGTCGAACGGTCAGGAGGCGATCGAGAAAGCTCAGCGCCTGCGGCCGGACGTCGTGACGATGGATATCGAGATGCCGATCATGGACGGCCTGCATGCGCTCCGGGAGATCATGCGGATTTGCCCGGTTCCGGTGCTGATGGTCAGCTCGATGACGCAGGACGGAGCGAAAGTCACGTTCGACGCCCTCGACCTGGGAGCGTTCGATTACGTAGGCAAGCCCGGATCGGGGATAACGTCGAATATTCTTGTCCTGAAGCAAAACCTCCTGGCGAAAATCAGGGCGGCGGCGGACAGTCAGCCGCGCCAGCCGCGGTTCACCGCCGTCGAGGTGCAGCCCAAACGCCCGGCGGTCGCGATCGAGAACGATACGCGCATCGACTGGGTCGTCGTGATCGGTTCGTCGACCGGCGGGCCGCCTGCGCTTCAACAGGTCCTGGCTGGAATCTCGCCGAACCTGCCCGCGCCTGTCGTCATTGCCCAGCACATGCCCGGGACCTTCACGGGAGCGTTCGCCCAGCGGCTGAACATGCTGTGCAACATTCGCGTCAAGGAGGCGGTCAACGGCGAAATCCTGCAGCGTTCGGTTGCCTATGTCTGTCCGGGCGATGCGCAGACGCGGTTCCGCCGCCATCCTGACGGACGTTATCAGTTCGTCATCACTCCGAACGAAGCCGAGAAGGAACGGTATGCGCCGTGCATCGACGTGACCTTCTTTTCGGCCGCCGAGAATTTCGGCAGAAAAGCGCTCGGCATCATCCTCACGGGGATGGGCGAGGACGGCGTGCGCGGGCTCAAGAATCTGAAACTGGTTGGCGGATTGACGATCGGCCAGGACCGCGCGACGTCGGTCGTCTACGGGATGCCGAGGGCGGCGCTCGAGCAGGGGGCCGTGACGCGGGTTCTGGCCCTGCCCGACATGGCGAACGAGATCGAGCTGGCGCTGAAGCGCTGAAGAGCCGATGGAGCGCCTGACATGGTGACTGTTTTCCGTCCCGGGGATCTGTTCGAGCTGGCGGACCGGATCGAGAAGCGCGGTCGCGAATTTTACGAGCGGATGAGCCGGGACGCGTTCACGCCGCGCTCCAGGGAATTGTTCGAGCGCCTGGCGCGCGAAGAAGGCGAGCACGAGAGCGAGTTTCGGCGGATCGTCGGCGAGGCCCTCGCCATGCCCTTCGAGATCCCCGACGGCTATGCCTCTCCCGAGATGATGGCGTATCTCGACGCCCTGCGACGCGGGTGCGCTCTTCACATCGCGGCGGGAGACCACCGGCAGCCGCCCGTCAGCGAAAACCAGGCCCTGCTGCAGGCCGTCGAATACGAGAAGGATGCCATTCTCCTGCTGCACGAGATCTACGACCTGCTCCCGCCCTCGATGCCTGCGCGAACGGGCGTCGCGGCGCTGATCAGGGCCGAGAAAAGCCATCTGGCGCACATCTGCGTCATGCTCGGAGACGAGCCCTCGTGAGCCAGGACCGGCGTTCGCTGCGACGGTTCGTGTTCCGTCTCTCCCACGGCGGGGAGTGGCTGTTCGGCATCGGGCTACTCCTGCTCGACGCGTTTCTTCTGAACGCGATATTCCGCGGGGTGTTCAAATACTGGCTGCACGAGATTGCTGGCCGGATGATCTATATCAATGCGTATTTCGACGTGCGCTGGTACCTGTTCACGCTGTTCGCCTGTTTCGGCCTCATGTTCGACGTCTTTCGCATCAGGGCGCTGACGGCGGCATCGGACATCTTTTCCCACGTCGGCGCGACCCTTCTCTCGACGTTCGTGGCGTTCAACCTGCTGATTTCCCTGTACCGCCCCATGGCGACGCTCGCGTATACGTTCCCGCGTCCGATCATCCTCCTCTCGACGATCATCGGCATTCTCGTGCTCTTCTTCGCGCGTATCTTCCTCCTGAGATGGTTCAAGCCGTATCCTCTCCTGAAGCGGGTCGTCATCATCGGAGAAGAAACCGAGGGAAAGCGGATCATCCGGCACTTTCACCGTCGCGGCGGCGTGCGTTACCACCTCCTGGGGGTCTTCAAGCCGGAAGAGGTTCGGGAACTGGCGTCCGAAGTCATTTTTCGGCATGCCCACGAGGTTCTCGTGACGAACCCGCATATCCGCCTCGACGCGTTCTGGGCCGAAATCTTTTATCACCGCAAGGTCGAACCCCACCAGTTCCTCGTCCGGATCGCCTGCGACCCGACGACGGCCGCCGGCATGACCGGCCTGTCGAGCCTCGAGGATTTGCCGCTGATCACCGTGTCGGCCCTTCCGCTCACCGACGCTCAACGCTTGGTGAAACGGACTTTCGATATCTGCTTCAGCATCTTCGCCATCGTCGTCTCTTCGCCGCTCATGCTCCTGACGGCCGTTCTGATGCGGCTCGACTCGCCGGGCCCCGTATTCTACAGGCAGAAGCGGGTTGGGAGATACGGCAGGGAATACGACGTCATCAAGTTCCGGTCCATGCGGACCGGCGCCGAGGCGGGAACGGGGCCTCAGATCTCGACCGAGAACGACCCCCGCGTGACGCGGCTCGGCCGCTTCATCCGGCGCGTGGGGCTCGACGAACTGCCCCAGTTCTTCCTGGTTCTCACCGGCGACATGTCGGTTGTGGGCCCACGCCCCGAGCGGCCCTTCTTCGTCAATCAGCACCTGGAGTTCCAGGGCCGACGGCTTTCGGTGCGGCCCGGCGTCACGGGACTGGCGGCCGTCAACTCCCGCTACTACCTGCGCCTGACCGACAAGGTTGGGTACGATTATTATTATATCGATCAATATAGTATCATTCTCGACGTCAAGATTGTGTTCCAGACCGTCTGGGTCCTTCTCTTCGTTCCCGGACAATCGAAGGCTCTCGAGGATAAGCACCACGACCTGGATCGCATGTCGACGCCCCCGAATGATCTCTGAGAAGAAACGAAACGGCCAACATCACGACACGGGAGAAGAACAATGTCGGATAAAATAACGTCGGATATGCTCATTGGCGATATTCTCAAAAAAAAACCGGAGGCGGGGAATATCCTCATGGGCTTCGGCATGCACTGTCTCGGCTGCTCGATCGCTTCGGGAGAAAGCCTCGCCCAGGCCGCCGAAGCGCACGGGATTGAGATCGACAAGTTGATCGCAGCCCTGAACGCGTAAGGGTCCGCCGCATTCCGTCACCGCCCCGATCGGCCTTCGGCGCTTTGCTCCGGCCGGAGTGTCTGTGGTATACTCACGCTTCGCCCTCATGGAGGGCATACACGTCATCGTCGGCGCGGAGGCAGACATGGATCTCGACCAGATCCGTTCCCCGGAAGACCTGAGAGGGTTGTCCCACGCCCAGTTGCAACGGCTGAGCGGCCAGATCCGGGAGCGGATCATCCAGGTCGTCGCCCGCAACGGCGGCCACTTGGCCAGCAATCTCGGCATCGTCGAGCTCACCCTGGCGCTGCACCGGGTATTTCATTCTCCCCAGGATAAAATCGTCTTCGATGTCGGCCACCAGACATACATCCACAAAATGGTGACCGGTCGGATTCAGCAGTTCCCGACGTTGCGCACGCTCGGCGGCCTGAGCGGCTTTCCCAAGATCACCGAAAGCGAGCACGACGCATTCGACACCGGGCACAGCTCGACCTCGATTTCGGCCGCGCTGGGAATGGCCGTCGCCCGCGATCAGAACGCGCAACGGCACAAGGTCGTCGCGGTCATCGGCGACGGCGCGATGAGCGGAATGGCGTTCGAGGCGCTCAACCACGCCGGCCACCTGCATCCCGACTTGGTCGTCGTTCTCAACGACAACGGCATGTCGATCTCGCCGAACGTCGGCGCGCTGTCGCGGTATCTGCATTCTCTCCGTATGGAGCCGTATTTCACGACGCCGAAGGATTACATGGCCCATATCGTGAAGCAGATTCCCGGCATCGGGGCCCGTATTTTCAACATGCTCTCGAGAATCGAGGGCAGTCTCAAGTATCTGCTCACGCCGGGCATGCTGTTCGAAGAATTCGGGTTCAAATACATGGGCCCGATCGACGGGTACAACTTCGAGCTGCTCGAGCGGACGCTCACGTTTGCGCGGGACCGCGGCGGCCCGGTTCTCGTCCACGTGCTCACCGAAAAGGGGCGCGGATACAAGCCTGCGGTGGACCAGCCGCCGCTCTTCCACGGGATCGGGCCGTTCGAAATCTCGACCGGCGAAGTGAAAAAGGTCAAATCCCCCGCCTCCTACACCGGCGTTTTCGGCCAGACCGTCATCGAGATGGCCTGCGAAGACGAGCGGGTAGTGGCCATCACCGCCGCGATGAAAGAGGGAACGGGCCTTGCCGGCTTCGCTCACGATTTTCCCGAGCGATTTTTCGACGTCGGCATCGCCGAAGAACACGCCGTGACGTTCGCGGCGGGACTTGCCCGCGGCGGCAGACGGCCGATCTTCGCTGTCTACTCGACGTTTCTGCAGCGCGCCGTCGATCAGGTCATCCACGACGTCGCCCTGATGCGCCTGCCGGTCATGTTCTGCCTCGACCGCGCGGGCCTGGTCGGCGAAGACGGCCCGACGCATCACGGTGTTTTCGACATTCCCCTTCTCCGGCCCATCCCGAACATGGTCGTCATGGCGCCCAAGGATGAAATCGAACTTCCCGCGATGCTGCGGTTCGCCGCGACCATTGAAGGGCCGACGAGCATCCGGTATCCGCGCGGATCCGGGATCGGGGAAAAGGCAGAAGTCCCGCAGGAGCCGATCTCCCTCGGCAGGGCAGAGCAGTGCCGCGAGGGAGCGGATCTCGCGATCTGGGCCATCGGAAACACGGTCCATCCCGCTCTCGAAGCCGCGGAAACGCTAGCCCGGGCCGGCATCGACGCGGCCGTCATCAACGCGCGGTTCGTGAAGCCCCTGGACCGCGACCTGCTCGAGACCCATCTGAGCCGGCGGATTCCGATCGTGACGGTCGAGGAAGGGGTCCTCGAGGGCGGATTCGGAAGCGCGGTCATGGAAACGGCGACCGATCTCGGCTATGCGCCGCGCATCCTGCGGATCGGCATCGCCGACGGCTTCGTTCCGCAGGGCAAGCAGGTGGAGCTCCGGGCCATGCTGGGCCTCGACGCCGCGGGGATCAGCCGGCGCATCCAGGAATGGATGCCGGCGAAACGCGCCCTGAAGGCGGTTTCCTGATCATGAAAGAGTTGGCCTGATGCGGCCGTTGTTTCGATTCCTAGCCTCTCTTCGCACCGCCATCGTTCTCATCGGCCTCCTGAGCCTGATGTCGATGGCGGGAACGCTCGTCCCCCAGGGCCGCGAGGCCGCCGAGTATCTCATCGCCTATCCCCGCATCGGCCAGATCATGCTCGACCTCGGGTTCGACGATTTGTATCGAGGCTGGCTGTTCAACCTGCTCCTGGGGTTGCTCGCGGCATCGTCGATCGTCTGCACGGTCACGCGGCTCAAGCTCACCCGGGCGAAACTGTTCAGGCGCCTGGCGCTGGCCCAGCCGGCCGAGATCGCGTCGATGCAGGCCGGCGCGGCATGGCCGCCGGAAAAGCCGCTTCCAGATACCACCGGCTGGGAACAGAAACATTTCGAGGACGGAACGACACTCCAGTTGCGCGTCCGCGGAAGGGCCTCGCTCGTCGGCGGGCTGCTCATTCACGTCGGGTTCGTGGCGATCCTTGCGGGCGGCATGTGGGGCGCGATATCCGGCGCCGAAATGGCGATCTTCGGCATGGAAGGCGAGACGGCGGCCGTGCCTCCCGTTGCGGTCCTCCGCGCCGCGGCGGCGGCCGATCGGATGAGCCGGCAGGCCCGCGCCATCCAGATGCGGAATCCTCACGATCCGCAACTCGAGACGATCAGGCGCGATGTCGAGGCCGGCGCCGCCGCATTCCAGTCGGGAATGCTGAACCCGGCCTGCCGGGTGAAGTTCGAGCAACTCTGGGTCGAGTACCACGAAACGACGCCGGAAGAACCCCCGAGCGTCAAAAGCTGGAACTCCCGAATCGCCGTTTCGGGAGCCGGGCATGAGCCGGCGAGCGGGGTCGTGCGGGTGAACCAGCCTTTCTCCTGGGGCGAATACACGTTCTACCAGGCCGACTGGAAGAAAAAATACCGGAAGGTCGTGCTGGCGGCGATGCGACCGGGAGCGACCGGTCCCGACGCGATGGTTGCGACCCTCACGCTCGAGGTCGGAAAGCCGTTCAAACCTGACTGGAGCGACAACTCCTTTGCTCTGATCGAGTTTCTGCCCGACTTCCGGATCATGGGCGAGCGTGTCGTCAGCGTGTCGGACGAGCTGCGCAACCCGGCCGGCCATATCGTCGCCTACGGCCCCGACGGCAAGGCCGCCGGGCGCGGCTGGGCCTTCGTTCCCGAAATGGCGGAACTCTCCGGCCATGCGAACACCCTCCCGTACCGGTTCGAGGTTCTCTCCGCCGACCCGGTTTACGAAAGCGGCCTCCGGGTTGCCTACGACCCCGGCGTGCCGGTCGTCTGGGCGGGTTGCCTGCTGATGACGCTCGGGCTGTGCCTGACGTTTTACATCGGATACTATGAAACATGGCTGCTGCGCCGTGCAGACGGCTCGACCTGGCTCGCCGTGGCCGGCAATCGGCCTCCGGTCATGCTGAAGAGACTTCTGGAGGACATCAGGGCAACATCCGCGCCGCCGCCGACGGTGGCCGAAGACCGAACACCGGAGGAACGGGCTTGAATCTCGAAACCGGCTGTTTCACGATGGCCATGTGCCTGTACATGATCGCGTTCATCGGCCACGCGGCCGCGGCCACCCTCAACCGCGGCGCCTGGTATTCGAAAGCCCGCGCCGCCTCGATCGCCGCCGCCGCCATCGCCACGGCGGCCCTGGGACTGCGCTGGACATCGGCCGGTCACCCGCCCCTGTCCAATATGTACGAGTCGCTGGTGACCCTCTCCACGTTTCTGGCGTGGGTTTCGGTCGTCTTCACCCGCAAGACCCCGATCGCCTTGGCCGAAGCGGGATCGGCGGTGCTGGCCGTCCTGATGATCGGCGTCGCCTCGGTCTTCGCGCGCGACGCGCGGCCCCTCGTGCCGGCACTCCAGTCCTACTGGCTGTATCTTCACGTCGCCGTGGCGTTCCTGGGTGAGGCTTGTTTTGCCCTCGCCTTCGTGCTCAGTTACCTGTTCTGCCTCCGCCGCCTGATCGAAGGCCGCACCGGCCGCGCCGCGTCCGACGAGCCGCCGCCGGCAGAGGGCGGCGAAAAGACCGTGTGCGCCCTCGTCGTCGCGGGCCTGCCGACCGCGTTCCTTGCCGTCATGGCGGGGCTCGCCCGGAGATACATCGAAAAAGGGTCGCCGGGCGAGGAGGGCCGCACGCTGGTGCTGTGGGTCGTGCTTCCCGTCCTGTTTTTCCTCGGCATCCTGATCTTCATGGCGTATCTCTACCGCGGGGTCGTCGGCCGCACGGCCGAACGCTGGCTGCCGTCCGCCGCGACGCTCGACGATCTGACCTACCGCGCGATCGCCCTCGGCTACCCCCTGTTCACCGTCGGTGCGATCATCTTCGGCATGGTATGGGCCAACAAGGCGTGGGGTCGCTACTGGGGCTGGGACCCCAAGGAAACTTGGGCCCTCATTACCTTCCTGGTCTACTCGCTCTACCTGCACGTCCGTCTGACACGCGGCTGGCGCGGAACCTGGACGGCCTTTCTGTCGATCACGGGCTTCCTCGTGACGCTGTTCACCCTGTTCGGCGTGAACCTGCTCCTGTCCGGACTGCACTCCTACGCGAGCATGTAGGGAACCTCAGGTCAGACGAACTCGGGAGTATCCCCTTCGCCGCTTTCTCCGTTCTCCGGAGTTTCCGGCGGCATGTCTTCCGGGGCGGTCTCGCTTCCCGCTTTCCGCCCGCATTCGAGGTCGAGCTGATCCGCGAACTCCTCGCTGACCATTCCTATAGCTATATCTATACTTGCCGGGTCGATCGGACGGGCCCAGGGGAGACGATCGGGGGCCATCGCCGCACGCCAGTCTTCCACGGACGGCAGATGGGGGAGCATGTCCGGGTCGGCATCCCAGAGGCGTTCCAGGGCGAGCAGGGCCGCATGCATCGGCTCGACGTCCTCGACGACGGCTTCGGGAAGCGGCAGCTCGACCCGCGGATGAAGCCGGGCCGCCGTCGGCAGCACGGCGACCATGAGATGGTCTTCCAGAGCCATCCGGAACAGCTCCGGCCAGGTGTCGTATTCGTCGCGGGAAACGCCGGTCCTCAGGGCCGCGAGTCGCTCGTGAAGGCCGGCGCCGCGAATGCCCGAAAGACTTTCGAGGCGCTTCCTGACGACGGCGAACGGAACGTGGACCATGCGCGGCCCGAGCAGAACCTGCAGGCCCGGCTGTTCTCCGTAATCCCAGAATTTGTTCGGCGCGCGCGGCGGAAAAAACAGCCTGCAACCATACAGGCCGGTTTTCTGCGTCGATCTGACCAGGTCATACAGCATTCGGTCGATGTCCGAATTGCCGGAAAGAACCGCCTCTACGAGTATTTCCCGTTCCGATCGCTCCAGGTGCGGCTGGAGATGGTCGTAGACGCTCAGCAGGGCATGGTTCAGCCCGCGGCGCCGCTCGTTCCGGTGCCTTGCGAGAAACCCGAGAAACGACAACAGATGCGGCGTTCTTCCGAGTTTTCCCGCCGCTGTCCTTGAGTGTTTGATCGAAAGGCCGACGATCGAATACCGGTGTTCTGCCCACAGATGCTCGTAAGCCCCGCGATGCGCGTGCCGCGCGCCCCCGCCGGCGTCCGGAGACGGCGCGGGACGGAGGGATGTATCTGGAATCTCGATGTGAAGCGGACTTGACATGCGGGGAGCGTACCAGAAGACATGGGGATTGTCAAAGCCGGTCATCGCCTCCCGCGGTGATTGTTGACGATACCGTTGGTCCCTTCTAGAATGAAAGGTGCGGGAACGGAGGGGAGAGTGAAGCGGAGCGTGCGGAAACGGGGAATGATCCTTCCCCTCGTGATCGTGCTGGTGTCGTTGATGATGACGCTGGGCATCGCGTTCATGCGCTCGGCCGTCCAGTCGAAGAACATCTTCCAGGTGTTTTACCGCGACGACATCGCCCGTCTGATTGCCCAGAGCGTCATCGACGAGTGGCGGGCCGGGTTCCAGTCGCGTTTGCGCACGAACCCGGCGCTTCGGGCGATGCTCGCCGATCCGGGAAAGCCTGATACCCGCCTTCCCATCACGCTCCAGGAACTCCCGGCCACGGCGGCTCTGATCGATCGCCTCGTCGGCGGAAACTGTACGATCGATGCCCTGGCCCAGCTTCGAGACGTCGATGACGCGCTCATCGAAAATTTCGGCGGAAGATCGAAGCGCAGCGCCTTTCAGGGGGAATACCAGGCGACGCTTGCGCTGAGCGTCACGGTCACCCTCCGATCCGGCGCCCAGAGCCGGTCGTCCGTCTTCGTCGAGGAGTTCGATCTCAAGCGACTCTGCATGCGGAGCGCCCCGGCCGAACGCGCGGGAAGAGGCTACACGTCGACGGCTGCGAACGATTACGTGCTTTTCGTGCGCGACTCTCTCGGCGAGTTCGACCAGTTCAACGGCAAGTGCATGAACAACAACGACCGGACCCTGCTGATCACCCATGCCGACCCCGGGCGGCGTGGAAAGATATTCCTCGGCTGCGCGCGGCCGTCGGACGCGGCCCGTGCCGAAAAGTTCGTTTACCTGAACATCGACGAGCGGATGAAGGATCTGATTCCCGACAACCCGCCCCCGCTGACGATTCCCTGGGATGAAGTGAAACAATCGGGGTTGATGCCCAAATTCACCGCCGAGATCGATAAGATCGTCGATGAGATGAAACAAGCGGCGGAAGGGAAGCTTGATGTGCATCCCGAGCGCATCAAGGTGACGATATCGGTCGAATACAAGCCTCTCCCCGGGAAAGGGAACGTTCTCCAGATCCTCTGGACCAGGATCGTCGAACTGTTCAATCATTTTTTCAACAAGAACGCGAACACCCGAGACGGCAACAAGGATGAAGCTCTCGGGTTGCTGGGTGAACAGAATGGCGACATCGCCATGTGCGACCGCATCGAGGGGAACGTCCGTCAGCGGTTCTGGCAGACCGCCACGTTCAAGCTCGATCTCACGGAGATCTGCGACAACGCCGAGGTGCGCGAAAAAATTCGCCAGATGTGCGCGGAACAGGGCGAAATCGATCTGAAGTACTTCACCCCCGAGGAAATCGCCCAGATGCAGACCATGGCGACCGATGAAAAAGCCCCTGAGGTGTACAATCTTGTCCAGCGCTATCAGGAGCTGAACAAGACCCTCCTGATGTCGATGCCGAACGGCATGTATCCGCTCAAGCGGAAACCCGCGTACGAAGAGCGCAACTCGCCGGGAAAGGATCCCAGCCCGCCGTTCGAAGGCCGCACCGGGCCGGTCGATTTCGTCGATTTCCTGCCCTATGTGTCCTTTCTGACTCGTTCCCAGCGGTTCGCGACGAGCGACAGTCTGTATGCGAGCCCCTTCTACGACGAGAGAAGAAACGTTCTCAGGCTGAACGGCGTCTTCATGATCGAGGATAAGGACGGCGGGCTCGTCATCAAAAAGGGGCTGAAATACGAAGGAACGGGGGTTCTCCTTTCCTACGGAAACATCGTCGTCGAAGGGGAGTTCAGGAAAAACGCGGCCGACGCCGGCCCCTGCGTTCTGTATACCTACGACGGCGTCATCAGGGCCAACGCGGTCGAACAGGGGCGTATCGAGGCCTCGCTGATCGCGCTCAACTTCCGATATGATCCTGCGAGCCCGATGGCGACGCGCAGCGGCGTGGATTTTTCGGGACGCCGCGCCGACGTGCTCGGCAACCTGGTGGTCGACCGCATCAACATCGATACCATGGCGCGCAACGAGACGAATCGCATCGAATACGACAGCTCGGCGCTTTCCGGCGAGACCAGGTTCGAGGTGACGCTTGGCGGACGGCTGCGCGCGATGCGGATGGTATACAACAATGCGGCGGAATGACGCCTGCGGCGGCTTTTCCTTTCTTGAAATTGTCGTTGCCATTATATTTCTTATGGTATGCGTCGTGTTCCTATACTCTGCGTTTTCGTCGTCGACGCGCGGAACGGCCGATTCCTACCGCGAAACGATCGCGTATACGATCGCGTGCGAGGCGATCGAATGGACCGCTGGGCTCGGATACGAACGACTCCTCGAGGCCGTCGAAACGCCCGGAAGCGAGATCGCGAACCGCCTCGGAATCGGCTCCTTCAAATCTCTTGAAGACGTGAAATACGACGACGGCGCCAAGGTGACGTATCCTGAGGACTACGCGCATTTCGAGCGCAAGGTCGACCTGCTGCCCGATCCGGGAAACAGGCTCGTGCTCGTCCGGGTCACCGTCCAGGCGCGCGAATTCGGGTTTCTCCGGCGCCAAGGAATCGTCCTCGAGCGCGTCGTGGGGGCGGATTACTGATGCGTCGCGCTTTCACGCTGATCGAGATGATGATCGTGACGATCGTCGGCGTTCTGTTGCTCATCCCGATCGTCGATTTCATGGTCGTGTCGAGAAAATCAGCCTATCAGGGACTCGAGCGGCTCGACACGCTCGCATCGGCGCGGATCGTCATCGAACAGGTCCAGCGCGACATCAAGTCATTCTGCTTCAACGACTCCTACGGATACTCGAAAATCGACTCGACGCAGACGACCGAATGGCAGTTTCCCGTCTTCCCGATCATGGATCTCGGTTCCAGGCCACCGGGCGGAGAAAATTATGCGAACTGGGTGCGATACGTGTATGAGCCGGGAAAACGCACGATTGTCCGCCAGGAGATCCGCCATCCGCAGCTCGCTGCCGCCGAGCCGCGAACGAGCCGGCTTCTGGCCGCGAATGTGACCTCTTTTTCCCTGGAGCGGAAGAAGATGTTCGGTCTCGATGCATTCGATGTCGAAATCGAGTGTTCGCCGGAACATCCCGGGCGACAGAAGGCTCGCACCAGGCTCAGAATGGCCGTCCGGTCCGAGTTCCTTTCCCGGCTGGAACGGAATCCAAACCTCATTTCCAACCGGCGTTCCCTTGTCGATATCTCTCCGCCGTGAGGCGTTTCGGCGGGTGAGGGCCGCAGAAGATGTAACGGATGCCCTTCCTTGCGCGTTATGGTATAGTGGAATATCCAAAAATTACATTCAAGGAGGATGCTTCATGAAACTGCGGAATCTGTTCCGGGGATCTCTGTTCATCACCCTCGCCCTGATCGTTTCGATCACCCTGACTGGTTGCGACATGAGCCAGATCGCCGATTTCATCGGCAAGGTCGGCGATATTTTCACCAAGGTCGGCGGCGCTCTCAGTTCCTTCAGCAGCACCCTCAGGTCGCAGAGCGCCTCGACCGCAAGCGGAACGGCCGCGGTGAGTACCGGAACGGCGACAACGACGACCACAACGCCGGCAACGACGCCTGCGACGACCACGACCGCGTCCAGCACTTCAGCCAAGGTAGGCACGACCGAAGCGACCTCCGCCACCGACAGCCCAGATAAATAAGTAGCAATATAGAAACCGCCCCGGAGCCCAATGAGCTCCGGGGCGGTTTTTTCTCAGGCTGCGTCAGTTGTGCATGAACACCTTCCACTCTCCGTCCTTGAACCGGCAGACGCTGCCGCCGACCGTGGCGACCCAGACGGTGTCGCCGGTGACGGTCATCGAGTGGATACTGTCTTCGTGAAGGCCGGACGTGCTGTCGTGCTTCTTCCAGCTTTCACCGTCGAAACTGGCGACGCCCGAAGGGGTGCCGACCCAGACCACGCCCTTGCCGTCGACGGCGACGTCGCGGATGACGTCGTTGGGAAGCCCGTCTTTCGAGGTATACCGCTTCCAGTCCCCGCATTCGAGGTTGCATGAGGCGAGGCCTTCGTTCGTTCCAATCCAGACCCTCCCGGCCCGATCGTCGACGGTGAGCGTCGTGACGCAGTCGGAGAGGAGGCCGTCGTTCAGCCCCGGCGCGGAACGAGTGTTTTTCGAGTTGAAATTCTTCGTTCCGGCCCCGTCGTAGACCACGATGCCGTCGCCCCAGGTGCCGACCCACAGACGATCGCCCTGGACCGCATACGCCCGCATGTATGTGTTCAGCAGGGTGTCCTTGCGGAAATACTTCATCCAGTTCGTTGCGGCGTACCCCGTATCGGGGAAGAAAAACAGGCCGAGCAGGCCGAGAACGACAAAGATCAGCATACAACGCTTGTTTGCAGCCATTTTGAATGTCTCCCGTTCACATCTGATTCTCTGAGAGTCCCATACTCTCATCGGCCTGATGCAGGGGAAACCTGAGCGCTATTCGAAGAAGGGCACCTCGATCCCCATGGTACCCGTTCCGGGGGACACCTTCATGAGCTCGTTCAGAGCTGGAAGACCGGGAAGACCCGGCAGAAGCTGCAGCGGCGCGGGGGCGGAGGCGTTGGCCTTGATCTGGAAACTGCTTCCGCGGCTGAACGAGTGCGTCAGCGTCGTTTTTTCTCCCGATTTGAGCGCAACGTACGGGAAGCAGACTCTGCGGAAACTGCGCGCGAAGCCGAACAGCCGCTTGAATTTCATCTCGACCTCGACCCGGACGACCCCCACGTCGAGATCGCGCAGGTCTGCGTGATACTTCGCCGTGTAATCGTGACCCAGCCCGCGATTGTAACCGAGGTCGATCTCCCGTTGCCGCGCTTCGCGCTCGATGAGGGGGATATTCCCTTTGTAGACGCCGTTGATGAAGAGTTTCCCATACTCGGGCAACCGATCGGGGCGGTCTCCCGTGTAGACGAGGTCGATCGACAGAACGGCCGTCGCCCGCACGGATCGCTGGATCTGAGGCGTGTGAAGCGACTGCCTGCATTTCGGGCAGAACATGGTGAGCGCGGACAGCCCCTTCGCCCCGCAGGATCCGCATTCCAGGGCCGAGACACGGTGCGCTCCGACCAGAAACCCGGCGAGAACGATCACGATGACGACGAGGCGATGCCGCGCCGTTGTCGGCCGGGCAGGAAGGGAGTTGTGTTCGAAACGCTCTGCTGGCATGTTGCGCAGTATACCTTCCGCCGCTCCATTTCGCCAACACCGCCCGCATGTTCTCTGGATCGGCGCACGTCCGCAGATTGGTCTTACGATCAAATCCCACGTTCCGGCATCGCACCGCTTCAAAGAACGTTAAAGGATTTCCGACTCGTGCCGATGAGGGGGAAGACCGGGGGGCCAACCACCTTGTGAAAGGAGAAATGACGGCGTGAAACGAAAATCCGTACTGTCCCCGATGATTCGCGCCTATTCGCTTTCATTGCTGGGTTTCATCCGGTTCCTGCAAGATCGCTTTCCGCTCGTGAACGCGAACGGAGGGATCTCGCCGCTCGAAGACCTCGAAGAACTGCCGCACCGTTGATCGTGTCGTACTCCAGTTGACGCAGCCGCCTTTTCGGGTATTCTTGAAAAGGCGGTTCTCTTTTTTTCACAAGAAACGCAAAAATCGCGATCGTTCTTGTTGCATTCTGCCGATAACTCGGCTACGATAAATAAAAATTTATTTTCTCCGGATAACATCGAAATCTTATGTCATTCGATACGAAATTCGAGTTCATCCTGCAATTTGAGAAGATCCTCGGGGACATGAAGCGGAAGAACCCCGAGACATATCAGCGTAATATCCAGTTTCTCAGCGCCGAAACGATGCAGACGATCGTACCCATCCTGCAGAAGTTCTTCCCGTCCGACAAGGCGCTGATCGATACCTTGAACCGCAAGGATATCGATCTGATGCTGATGCGCATCATGCGCTCCGAAATCGCCACCCTCCAGGGAGAAGGTGAGAGACTGGTGGGAAAGGCGCGCAACGTCGTCACCCAGTTCGGTTTTCTCCCCCCTGTCGCCTTTTTCTATGCGTTCAACGGTGCCGAGTTATTCGAGGCGATGGTCGAGCGTATCTACGTCGATATGAAACGCCGCGGGAAGCCCCAGACCCTCTCGGAGCTCTGGAAGCACTTTTCTGCCCCGCTCGTGGCGAGTTTCGAACTCAAGAACGTCTTCACGAAGGATCTCATGTTCAAGATCCGCCAGAGACTGAAAAACTTCCTCGAAAAAGATCGTCGGTTCGTCATCGACGCCCCGACGCCGAAAAAACTCGTTCTCCGACTGGCCGAGTGGGGGGGCGACTCCGGAACGCCGGAACAGTGAGCGGGGAACCCGACGACAGGTGCCTGCCGTCGTTTCGGCAGGGGTGCCGCCGTGTTCGGCCGGCCCAGGCTGGTTTTCCGCTTCCGGCACGTTACCGTGAAACCGGAAGGGGGCCCGCATGACGCCCCGAGCCGGGATGCGATCGGCAGGCTTCTCCTTTCTGGGCATGCCCCGCGAATCCGAGGTGACCCGCACCGTTCTGTTCGGGCTCGGCTGGGCCGTCGCCCTGGGAATCCTCCTCGCCCGCCCCCAGAACTCCGCCTTGTGGGCCGGGGCCATCCTCTATCTCGTCGTCGCCATGGCGCTGACGGTGCGCTCCTGGCTGCAATACAGACGGGAAATACGCTTCCTGCGCGAGTTCCAGCACCTCTCCCAGACGCTCGACGATATCCGCGAGCTCGACACCGAGCGGCCGTTCGACCACATCCTCGAATCGGTTCAGCGCATCGTTGGCTTCGACCGGGCCGTCATCTTCCTCGAGGACGAGCAGGCGCAGACCCTGCGCGCCGTACAGGCGATCGATCTCGACGAGGAGCGGCGCGCGGCCATGGTGATTCCGAAATCCGAAGGCTCGCTGATCTGGAAACTGTTGAAACATACCGAGGCGTGTATTATATCCCGCTCCCCCTGGACCGATCCCGACATGGCCCGATGGCTGGACCTGCTTCGTACCGATGCCGTCGCGCTCGCGCCCATCGCCCGGGGCGGAAAATGCTGGGGGATGCTGCTGGTCGACCGTCACGTCGAGAAAGAGCCCATCACCGACGACGACCTGCTGCAGCTGCAGGTGCTCGCCGACCAGGTCGGCATCACGTTCCAGAACCACTCGCTGAACGAGGAGTTGAGCCGGAGGGCCACCCTCGTGACGGCCCAGAACGAACGATACAAGCGCGAAGTCCAGCTCGCCAAACTGGTCCAGGACGGCGTGTTGCCGCGCACCCCCCCAAACTGGCCGGGGCTCGTTCCGGCCGTCTGTCTCCGGTCCGCAAGGGTGATCGGGGGCGATTTCTTCACCTACCTCGAAACGTGCGGCCGCGGTCGCGGCGCCTGCAATCGTCCGTCCTGCGACGTCTCGTGCCCCGACAAGTTGTTCGGAATGCTGATCGGCGACGTCTGCGGGAAGGGCATTCCGGCGGCTCTCGTCATGGCGGTCGTCAACTGCCTGTTCAGAGAAAAAGTCGCGGGCTGCGCGGATCCCGCCTGCCTGCTCAGCGAGGTGAACGTGTCGCTCAAGGATTTCCTTGGGGCCGAGTCGAGGCTGCACTCGAGCGCGTTCGTCGGGTTCGTCAGCAAAGCCACGAATCGCTTCGTCTACGCGAATGCCGGCCATGATTTTCCTCTGCTGTGGCGGGCATCGACGGGCAAGCTGGAACCGCTCGAATCGACCGGGACCCTCATCGGCATCTTCCGGGAAAGCGCCTTTACCACCAGGACGGTCGAACTGGCGCCCGGCGATGCGGTGTTCCTCTATACCGACGGCCTCACCGATTTCTTCGAGCAGGAGCGGGGGGCCGAAGACGGATACGAAATGTTGCAGGCCTGGCTGCTCGAACGGCTTCCGCGGCCGCCCGCCGAGATCATCGCCGAGATCGAGAAAATGATCGACGCTTCCACCGCGGAGTCGCACGACGACATTTCCGCCGCGATGCTCACCTACGAGGGCTGACAGGTGATGCCGTTCACCGGAATCCGAAGCCGTCGCGTCGCGCCGGTACTGTTCGTCCTGCTGCTGCTCCTGCAACACGTCGCCTGGGCGGCCGGCCGCCCGCCGGGGACCGCCGTTCGCGATGGAACCTTCAGGGTCAGATCCGCGCGGCCCGCGGCCGAAGCCGACCTCCTGTACCGGATGTCCGCCGACCCGGCGATGGGCGCAACAATGCTCGCCCGTTCGGCTTCGCTGAGGGCGGGAAAACGCGGCGCGGCACGCGCGGAGGAGTTCCTGGTCTTCGATTTCAATCTCGGGCGGTATGAATCCCGCTCCGCGACCCTCGTCGCCAGCGGAAAATATTGTCACGTCTATGTGGCGAAGGACTCCGCAGCCCTGCTCGGAAGCGCTTCTGAGCGGCTCGTGGCCGAGATCCGCGACACGTATGACGATGTCATCCATCCGCTGCTGGCGGCCTGGTTCGGAGACCTCGTACTGTCTCCGGGACTGGGGCTTGCGGATACCAGGGTCATCATCAACCTGTGCGATATCCGCGACGGGATGTCGAACGGTTTCATCGCCGGGTATTTCGATTCGCGGGACCTCGACCCGGCCGCCTTCCCGGTGGGAAATCTCAAGCCCGTGCTTCACCTGGACATCAATCCGGGCGCGCCGGGGCGGCCGGACGACAAGAATAATATGTTCTATAGAACGCTCGCCCACGAGTGTCAGCACATGATCAACTTCGCGCGCCATCTCGCCCAGGGTGCTCCTCCCGAAGAACGATGGCTCGAAGAGGGGCTTTCCTGTTTCGCCGAATACGCCTATACGGCGACGATGGATGCCGGCGGGAACGGTCTTCCTCCCGATCCCCACCTTTCCAGTTTTCTCGAGAACCCCGACATCGTCCTGACGATGAACGCCGAGAGGGAATGGTTCGACGACGCGACGCTGTACAGGCACTACGGGGCTTCCTTCCTGTTCGTCTACTATCTCCAGGAAAAGTTCGGCAGGATTCCGGACGAGGCGCGCGGTTTCATCCGCTCGATCGTCGACAGCGGAAAAACCGGTGCCGCCGGAATCAGCGCGGCGCTCGATCGGCGGAACGCGTCGATGACGTTCGAAGACGTCGTCCGCCACTGGCTGATCGCGAATCACCTCGACCGGGTCGATCTGCAGAACGGCTTCTGGGGCTACGTCGACAAGCACCGCCGTCTTGGTGACGAGGCGCGCGGCCTGCCGATTCCGGGGACGCTGCATCGATACGTGCCCGGCGGCGACTCGTTCGTCGGCGGCGAAGGCCGCGTCAGGCCCAATTCGGCTCATTACGACATACTCACCGGCTCCGGGCGCGTGACGCTGCGGTTCAAAGGCGATGCCCCGGGCGTGACGCCCCTCCTCGTCACCCCGGCCGAGCCCGGATACGAACGCTGGACGAGCCTGACGCCCGACGCCTCGGGTGCCGCGGAGATCGAACTCGACTTCGACGCGAATCCCCGCTACGTCCTGGTCAGCGCGATCGCAACCGCATCTGCCCTGACCGGTTCGGAGCCAGTCGGATACCGATTCAGCCTGTCGCCGGCCCGGGTCATGCTGTATCCCATTCCGCACCCCGCCTTCCCAGGCGAATTCATCGTCGTCGTCGCCTCGCGCGACGGGGCTCCCCTCGCGACCCCGACGGTGACGGTGAAGTTCAGCAACCTCGAAAATTCGCTGGTGATGAGCCCCACCGACCCCGCGTCGAGGACCGTTTTCGTCGGAAACTACACCGTTCCGGGCATCGGCGAAGGCCAGGTGATGGCGACTCTTCCGGGCGGCAACAACAGCAGCTTCTCGTTCTTCAACGCGATCACCCGCTCCGGAGCGGCCTCCAGCCTTTCCTTGCGCGGGGCCGCCCTGACGGTCACCGCGCGGGCGGACGGTCTCGGCGCTTCCCTGTTCGAGTCGGCCGTTCCCGATCTGCCGGGCGGCCTGAATGTTCTTTCGAGACCCTATCTCGTCGTTTTCCCCGAAGCCGGCATTTCGGAGGCGCGGCTCTCGATCGATATTCCCGCGGGATGGGACGGTGACGATGGCCGGATCGGCCTCTGGGCCGCCGACGGTTCGTCGGAACGCTGGATCCGCGTCAGGCGCAACGGGAAAGGGTTCTTCAGCGACCTGCGAAGCGCCGGCCGGTATCTGCTGACGGCGGATGCGGTGCCTCCCCGCATCCATGACGCGCATGTCGACGAGACGCCCGGGCGGCCTTCCCTCCAGGCCAGAATTTCCGATGACGGTTCCGGCATCGATGCCGGATCGATACGGGTCGAGTCGGCCGGTGCGGCCGTGCCGCATGAATACGATGCCGCGACCGGCCTCGTGCGGGCCGACCTGGCGCGCGTGGGCGGGGGGCGTCAGACGATCTCGCTCGAGGCGTCCGATCATGCCGGAAATGTCGTTCGGACAGCGCTTGCCGCAAACCTCGCGGGACCGCTGAAGATCGTGCAGGCCGTCGCCTGGCCGAATCCGGCGCGCGGCCCCGTGACGATCGCCGTGATGCTCGCCGGAGACGGGGCCGACGATCCCACGCTCGAAGGCGAAGCCGTGATCCGCGACGTATCGGGGCACGTCGTCGCCATCCTCCCGCTTTCCTCCGCGGGAAACCGCACCCTGACGGCGTGCTGGGACGGCCGAAACGCCGCAGGAACCGCCGTCGCGAATGGCGTCTACCTGTTCCGGGTGCGGATCGAGCACGGGAACGACCGGCTTTCTGCAACCGGTCGTATCGCGATTCTCCGGTAACGTCTCCCTGCCGCCGGCAGGCGGTCAGATCACTTGGTGTAGGCGCCCAGGGCCCGGCGGTACCGCTCGCGCTGCTGGACGAAGGCATTGAGCATGGCCTGGGCCTGCGCCTGGTTGCCCGACGTGGCGGCCTGGACGTATTTCTGGTATGCCGCCTCATACTCGTCTTTCACGACGCGCAGGTTCTTGTGCATGTTCGCGTAGGGAATGCAGTCGATCGAGGCGTCGAGCCGAACCGGGTCGTACGATTCGCGCGCTTTCGGGGCCGTTTTCACGACCGGCTCGGATTCGGTGTCCTGAAGCATCATCTGGGGGACGGGGGCGGTCGTTGCCGCGGTGGTCTTCTTCGATTTCTTGTCGCGGCCGAACAGCTTCGCGATACCGGTGAACAGCTTCTCACCGAGGAACCCGCCCAGCATGCCGCCGATCATCGGCCCGATGACCGGGATCGGGATCATCGCGCCGAGCATCGAGCCGACGGTCGAGCCGACGGCCTGGCCGGCGATCGCGACGGGATCGAGGTTCTTGAGGGCTTCCTTGAAACTCATGCCGGCGCCGAGGTTGCCGCCGAACTGGCCGCCCGCGATCGAGGTCAGGGTCGGAAGCAGGGAGCCGGCGATGGCCCCCACGACCGGGATCGGGACGAACGTCTGGATCAGCGGCGCGATGACATGGCCCGCCGCCGCGCCCATCGAGCTGCCGACGACGTTGCCGACGAACTGCATCGAGGCGACGGCCGACAGGGCCTGCTTGAGGCTCGGCTTTTCCCCCGAGGCGATCTGGCTGACCAGGTTGACCGCGATCGACGTTCCCGCCGTGATCGCGACGTTCTTTACGCTGAACGACTGCTTGATCGAGTCGGCGGCCCGTTCCAGACCGACGCCGAGCGCTTTCTTGCCTCTCAGGAGGGTTTCGCTGAGCTTGAGCTGCCGGAACTGCTTCGACGTATCGTCGGAATAGGCATACGCCGTGCCGCCGTCGATCGCCCGGTCGATTTTCCCGTCGACGACCGTCTGCTGGTAGGCCTGTTCCTTCCACTGGTTGTACGAAGCCTGCTGCTGCCTGTAGGCCGCTTCGAGCGCGGCGTCGTTCGGGGAGTTCTTCCAGGCCTGTTCGGCGTCGAAAAGTGCCTTGTAGCGGCTGGTGGCGGTCGGATCGACCGTCGTGTATTTCGTGTTTTCGAGGAACTGCTTGATGACGTAGCTGCGGTCTTCCGGGTATTTCTGGATATACGACTGGAGAAAGTCGCGGTAGGTCTGCGGCTTGGATGACTCGAACACGTCGAGCACTTTCTGATACGGCGCCTGGATGCGGTTGTCGGTGAGCATCTTGTAGAACAGCGACGCGTTGACGCCTTCGGTCGAAAGCTGCTCGCTGCCGGTCTTGAGGATGCCGTCGTTCGCCCCGCTGACCACGCCCTGGTTCTTGAAAACGTAGTTGTTTTCCGCGATGTTCTTCTGGCTCTGCACGCGCCAGGAGCTCGAGTTGCCGAGGCGGTCCTTGTTCGCCAGCGTCTCGATCGCCTCGGCCCAGCCCTCGGAGTAGGCGAACCCCTCGTCGGTGACCGAGTTCTTCGTGTGGGCGCCGGCGTAGCGCGTCCTGGGGTAGTTCGGCGTCTCGTAGGTCTGGTCCATGATCATGTGGCCGACTTCGTGCGCGATGACCGAGGCCGCCGACGAGTCGTTCATGCCGCCCTGGAACGCTTCACTGTCGCCCGGGATGACGAGCCGGTTCGCGTTGCTGTTGTCGCGGTAGGCGACCTGGCCGTTCGTATCGGTTTCGGCGAGGACGAAGCCCTTCGAGTCGTGATAGATCGAGCCGGAATCGCCCACTTCGAGATACACCGGCTTCTTCAGGTCGCTGACCAGCCACTCGGCCAGCTTCGGGTCGCGGACGCCCGCGTTCACTTCCTGCTGGAGCCGCTCGATCTTCGTGTTGCGCGCCTCGACCTGCATCGCGACGATGTTCCGGAGTCCCGGATCGCTCTCGATGTAGGATTTCAGCTGCTGATACCGGCCGTCGCTGGCGGAAAGCTCGCGAAGGACGGGAACGGTGTTTCCCAGGAAATCGCGGGTCTTGACGCTGTGCGTATTGCCTTCGACCGGCGCCACGATCTTGATCTGCGACATCGCCGCTTCCGACGAGAGATTCTGCGCGATGACGCGGTTCGCCCCGTCGCGGACATAGTATTTCCCTGAAGTGGTGTCGTATTCGGGCTTCACCGTCTGGACGATCTGGCCGGAGTCGTCCCGGACGACGTAGCGCACGCCCGCCGTGGTCAGCTCGAACGCCCCGCCGGCAAAGACGGGCAGAGCCAGCAGCAGAGCCAGCACCACCAGGAAGAATGGGCGATACCGCGACATGCGTTCCATATCGAAAACCTCCGGCCAATCAGGGTTCAAAACGCCAATTTTACTGATTATACCAACCGCTCCCCGGGGGCCACAAGGGTACGGGCATGAAGTTCGAAGTTTGAAGATTGAAGTTTGAAAACCGGAACATCTTAACTTCGTTAATCTGCTTTGCTCGGCAGGGTGACGGCTGTCGGACTTCAGAATTTATTCTGCGTTGTCTGCTTCATCAGCGACATCTGCGGAATGGTTCTCAAGAAAAACCAAGCCTCTGTGTCTCTGAATCTCTGGGGTTCGTTGTCTGATTTCCTGGGTTGAAACGAGGAGGAACGGTCGGACGTTTCATGGGAAACCTGGGAGGGGCTCACGAAATTGGAGAGGCGTGCCGATAACATAGCGGGGTTCTCTCTCTTTTTCGGCCAAAACCTGATCAGGTGCTGATATGAAACGAATGAAAAGCAAACTCACTGGAGGCGCGGTTCTGATCGCGCTGCTGGGGTTCCTCTCAGCGGCCGTGACGGCGCACGCGGCGACCTCGCCCGTCGCCCCCTCGATCCGCTCGGTTGCGCAGACGCAGGCCGTGGCGGCGAAGAAGGGCGGCGAGGCGTGTCTGAGCATGCTGCTGAACCGGGATCTGTCCGTTCAGATCCAGGGCATGCGCGCGAACGGCTTCGAAGGCGTCAAGGGCAACATCAGCCGCATCGTGGGTGGCCGAAACTTCACCGCGGCTGATCTCGACTACGCTGAGGTTCCCTTCTACACCGTCAACGGCCTCGGCCTCACGGCTCTCCTCCACGACGGCGGCGAATGGCCCGGCACCGGCGGCGACACAGCGAAAGACGACGGCCGCGCCAGCTTCGGCACCGACTGGGCGGGCGAATTCTACGATCTCGACCGGAACGGCCACTACCCCAAGGCCGTGCTTCGCTATATCGGCAGCCACTGCTACATCTTCGTGCCGCCGATGTTCTTCCCGACCCTTCCGCGAGGCATCTCCTCGACCGAGGACACGACCCCGGCTCCCGATCCTGCATGGGGCCTGTACTGGCCCGACACCGCCGGCTGGGGAAGCGACAAGCTGTATTTCGCCCCTGCGACCGGTGCCAAGACGCTCGATCCGCGCTTCGTCTTCGGGATGGACAAAAACTCGGCCCGCGCCAGCCTCAAGGCGTTCGCCGACGAGTTCGACAGCGTCATCTATCCGAAAATGCGCGAGTATTTCGGCAGCGAGCCTGATGTCGACCAGGATTCCAAGGTCTTCATCCTTCTCGATGACATTCGCGACGGCGTCGGCTCATTCCGCGGCTACTTCTGGGCCGTGAACCAGTTCCCGCGGACGCAGATTCCCTACAGCAACGAGAAGGAACTCCTGCATATCGATCTATTCCCGACCTTCCTGACCGAGCCAAAGCAGGCATACCGCACGACGGCCCACGAATTCACTCATATGATCCACTTCAACGAGGGCACCCAAATCGTCGATGGCACGCTCCAGGAAGAGGAACGATGGATCGAGGAAGGCTTCACGCAGTATGCCCAGTATGTGTATGACAAGTCCCAGACGACGAACGTCGACGAGTTCATCAAGGAGCCCGATACGATCCTCGTCGAGCCGCGCACGAGCGTCTGGCTCGGCTCGAGTCCGTTCAAGAACTACGGGGCGAGCTTTCTCTTCATGTATTACCTCGCCGAGAAATACGGAGGAGCAAATGTCTCGACCTTCATGAAGAATCTCGTCCGCGACAAGGCGACAGGCATCGAGTCGATCAACAAGGCCCTGCTCGGCTTCAACACGACGATGGAAAACGTGTTCGCCGACTTCGCCATCGCCAACATCCTTGACAAGACCCGCAAGAACGATTTGAGCAGCCTCAACGACGGGAAGTGGGGCTACAACGCCGACAACGACTACGACACGACCAACAACATCGGCGTCAACCAGAGCCTGCCCGTGAAATTCTCGGAACGGGTCATCCTGAGCCCGTCCGGCGCCGTCCGCTCGGCGAACGTCAACCCGTGGGCCTCCGATTACATCGAGATCTCCGGTAGTTCGGGAAACCTGAACCTGGGCTTTGACGGTGACGACACGCTCCTGTTCAAGGCCGCCGTTGTCAAACGCGGCGAGGACATCGACCCGTCGGTCGAGTTCATCTATCTCAACGAGAAGCAGGCCGGCAACCTCATCGTGCAGAATTACGGCGCCGGCAACGCCTACGAGAATCTCGTGCTTCTGCCCATGATCACGACGAAGGGAAACTACGAGAAGGCGAACTACGTCTACTCGACCACGTTCTCCGACCTGAAGGTCGCGGTCTTCCCGAACCCGGTCTACGAGAACAACCTGCACATCGTCGTGCGCACGAACGACAAGTTCGCCTCGACGCCCCGGCTGCAGATGACCTTCAATTCCCAGCAGGGATACCTGACGATGACCCCGATCAACGACAGCACATATATCACGAACTATGCGCTGACCGAATCCGGGGAAGGCGTCGTCGAAGCCTACGGGACCAACAGCAATGGCACGATCCTCACCAACAACCTGAAGTTCAGCGCGGTCTACTACCCGCCGAAGAGCCAGGGCTCGCTCTCCGCCTCCTACGGGCGCATCACCTTCCCGACCGGATCGCTTCGCAAGGCCGGATACGTGGTCCTTGCGGCTTCGACCGAACAGCATTCCTACGCCGGTCTGCGGCGCATCACGCCTATGCTTGACGTCGCTCTGCCCGGCGATACGACCGACGCGCCCGTCAGCGTGGCCCTGCCTCTGAGCGGCCCCTGGACGGCAAGCCTGCCGGTCGGTCTGTTCGCTGCCTCCGACAATGGCCCGCAATGGTTGGGCCGCGCGGACAAGGTCGGTAACGAGATTCTCGGCGCTCTGAGCCGCTCGGCGACCGTGTTCGCCGCGATCGACCAAGTTGCGCCTGTCATCGGCGGCGAAGCCGAAACCGACAAAAACGGCATGGTCTCGATCGGCGTCACCGAGAATGGTTCGGGGATAGACGCCGGAAGCATCGTCGTGAAGATCGGAAACGAACGCGTTCCTGCCCGGTGGGACGCCGCTTCCGGGAAGATCGTCGCGAATCTCGCCGGGCGGCTCGACGGCCGGTACGATCTCGACGTCGAGGTCGCCGACAGACTGGGGAATAAAGTGCATTCGAATATAACGGCAAATATGGCGAGTGCGTTCGGCCTCGCGCAGGCCATCGTGTATCCGAGCCCGGCCCGCACGGTTGCCTACCTGCGGATGACCTTCCGGGGCGGCGCCGCTGTGGGTGCCCAGATCGAAGCGCGCATCTACGACATCGCCGGCGAGGATGTCTGGAAAACGAGGATGACGCATGTTGGCGGCGGAGTCTACCAGGCCCGCTGGGACCTGCGAAACCGGCGCGGCGATGCCGTCGCGAACGGCGCCTACGTCGTCGAGTTCGAGGCGTCGGCGAACGGCGAATCCTGGACGGAACGCCGCAAGATGGCCGTGCTGCGGTGAGCGAGGACTGAGAGATGACGATGCCGGAAAACGGGGGACAGGTGATGAACAAGGGAAAGCTGGCGATTCTGCTGCTGGTGCTGCTGACGTTCCCGATGATTCAGAACTGCGGCGGCAGCAACGGCGGCGGAACGTCCGATGCGGTCGTGGCGCAGCAGTTGATCAACGACGGCTGGGCGAACCTGGAAACGGGCGCCTACAAGACGGCCGAGTCCAGTTTCATGCAGGCGCTCGCCGAGCCTTTGACGGATGCCCAGCGGATCGATGCCAACAACGGCCTCGGCTGGGCGATCTCGAAAAACGGCAAGATCCTCGAGTCGATTCCCTATTTCGAAATCGCCGCCGGAAGCAGCAAGGAAGCCAAGGTCGGCCTGGCCGCGGCGCTGATCTTCAGGCACCAGACGACCGACGATTACCTGAGGGCTGCCGAGTTGCTCGGGAACATGCCTCCCGACAAGTTCGTCAGCCAGCACAACGGCCTCGCGCTGAGCACGGCGAAAGTATACGCGCTGACGGCCCTGGCCTATGCATTTGCGGGCGACAAGGACCAGGCGAAAGCGAACATGAACAAGGCCGCCGCCCTCGACTCGATGATGGTTGGCACAACCGTCGACCGCATCGACGAGGCGTTCCGGCTTCTCGGATGGTCCGACTGACGCAGTTCCCGGATGTTCCTGTAGGGGCGGGTTTCAAACCCGCCCCTACGTGTACTACCGGGTGTTCCCGATCGGTGGTCTCGCACCCGCAATATCTGCTATCATCCCCTTGCCATGCCTCTCTTCGATAACGTATTTCTGACCAGCCGCCGCCTGGTTCTTGGCTGCTGCATCGCCATGGCTTGGTCCGGTCAGGCGGACGCGCGGCCGCGCGATCGGATCGCGAGCGCGCCTGTGTTTGCGGCCCGGGAACAGGACGAGGTGATCAAGCGAAGCGTTCTGAGCTTCCTGCGCGAGCATCCGTCGCGAAAACCCGGCGAGGGCTGGTTGTTCCTGTCGCGCCAGTACAAGGAACTGGCGCGGCCCGAGCCTGCGCTCGAGTTGATCCGCACGCTCGTGCGGTCCGATCCCGTGCCGGTCGACGTCAAGTGCGAGGCGCAGCTGCTGCTTTCCGAGATTCTCGTCGACCAGAAAGAGTTCGACAAGGCCCAGCGCGAACTCGAGCGGATGCTCGAGTGGAACCCGCCGCGCGAGTATCTGGTCAAGGGCAAGATCGCCCGCGCCCGCATCGTCGGAAGAGGACTGACGCGGATCGAAGACCTGTACAAGGCGTTCCGCCGGTATTACACGCCGTTCCCCGAACTCAGCGAGATGGAGGAAATGCCGTATCTGATGGGGTTCGCCCGCGGGTACGACCTCGAAATCGGCATGCGCGCTCTCGAAGCCTGGGAGGAAATCTCCCGCTTTCCCGAGCGCGACGCCGCCGACCTCGCGAGACTCCACATCGGCCTGTTTTATGCCTACGACTTGTCGAAGCCGGAACGGGCGTCTCCGTATCTGCAGGCCATCAAGCCCCCGTATGAGTCCGAGGCGGCCGTGCAGTCCCTGTTCGTGCGGGGCGCGTTGCGCCAATTCCATCTGCCCCTCGAAGAGCCGAAGGACGCGCTCGAGGATTACCGTGCATTCCGGAAGGCGACGAAAGACCCCCTCGAATACCGGATCAGCGGCATCCTCCTCGGTCATCTTCTGGTGGAGCGACTGAACGATCCCGCCGCGGCGATCGAGGTGTTCGAGGAACTCGCGAGTCTGCCGCCGCACCTCGTTCCCGCGACCCCGTCGCTCTCTCTCCAGAAGCGAGAGGAGGTCGAGGACGAGGACCGGTGGTGGGGCGTTCTCGGCCTGAAGATGGCCGGATATACAGCCGAGTATAAAATGAACGACCCCGACCGCTCGAAGTCGTGCTACGAACGCGCTCTCGACATCCACCGAAAGCGCCGGGGCGTCGCCGTCGATCCTTGGCTCGTGCAGGCGCTCGCTCGCACCGAGCCGAAAGTCTCGAAGGCGCAGCTCCTGTTCGACATGGCGTATGAAAAATACCGCAGTCGCGACGTGCGTGCCGCCCTCAAGCTGTACGAAAAGTTTCTCACCGAGCACCCGGATCACGAACTGGTACGCGAAGCGTTGTTCCGGACCGCGCTGATCACCGACAACGACCTCCGCGACTACGATGCGGCGCTCGATCTCTACAACCGGTATCTCGTCAAAGCCGTTCCGCGACAGTCGACCTGGAAGCTGGACGTGCTTTACGACTGGGGCCGCCTCGACGAGGTGCGGTACAAGATCGGAAACCTGCTCGCGCTTCACCGGAAAGACCCCGTCGGCGCTCTGAAAGCCTGGGGCGATCTGTCCGCCGCCTATCCTGACAGTTACTGGGCGATGCAGGGCATGAAGGACAGCATCCGGGTCTACCGGGAATCCCTCGGCGACGAAAACACCGCCCAGAAGAAGATGCGCGACTTCATTGCGAAATATCCCGACTCCAAAGACGCCCAGATATTCAGAAAAGACCTTGCCGATCGGCTGCTCGGGAGCCAGGATTACGTCGGCGCCCTCGAAATGCTGCGGGCATACCTCGACCACAGTCTGCCGTCCGAAAAGGGGTATCTCGAAACGAAGGCGCAATGGCGCGATCTGCTGTTCCGGCGCCGCGAGGCCGAACTGCGCGACCGCATGGCCGCCGCTGGCCTGCGCGACCGGTTCGACCTCTACGGTCAGCTCATCGACGTTCTCACGCTCGCCAGTTCGAGTGCGCCGCTGGAGAGCCTCGCCGGCGAGATCGCCGAGGCCGAGATGCCCGACGAGATCCGGTGGGGACTCACCTACGACATCGGCGGCGCGCTCTACAGGCACTACCCGGCTCAGTCGCGCGCCGTGTTCGAGCGGCTCGCCGAAACGAGCTCGGGAACGACGAAGCTCGCCTGCCTGCTCACCCTGGGAAATATCGCATATCGAATTGACAAGTCGATTCCGAAGGCGATCCAGCTCTACGAGACCGCCGCTTCGCTTGCCGAACCGCTCGATCCGAACATGGAGACGCCGTTGTACCGTCTGGGACGGCTGTATCTGTCATCCGGGGACGCCGCCCGCGGCCTTCCGACGCTCCAGGCATTCCTGCGGCGATACCCGCAGAGCAGACATGTCGCGAAAGCTTCGCTGGCCATGGGGCAGGCGTATCTTGCGCTGCACCACCCGGTCCAGGCGATCAGGTTCTTCCGGCGCGTCGTGCGCCTGTCTCCTGCCCTGGCGGATGAGGCGAAAAAGGGAATCGAGCAGGCCGACCTTGAAGGCGGGCCGGATACCTGGCTTGCCGCTCAGGCTGAGGAACGGAAAAAGCGCCGCGAGGCCGCCGAGCTTGCCGCCGCCTCGGACACGCAGGAGCTCGGAGAGCGTTCCGGGACCCGGGCGACCGCTTCCGAAACCGAAACACTCGAGGATCTCGAGCCTGCAGAGCTGTATGAGCGGTATCTGAGTCTGATGGACGCCAGGAAACCCGACGGCAAGAAGGCCGTCGAGATCCTGGCGGAACTCCTGAAGCGCGGAAAAGTTCCGGCCGACATATATGGCAAGGCGGTGCGGCATTATATATCCTGGATGATGTTTCGGGCGCCCGATGCCGAGACGTTCGTCAAACAGGCGCAGAAACTGCTCACGGAGCGAAACTACCCCGACGCTCTTTCCGAACTTCTGTACCGGATGGCGATGGCCCTCGATCGGATGCTCAAAAAATACGAGCCCGCCAACAAGGCGTATTTCGAGTATCTCTCGTTCTTCCCGAAAGGTCCGAGGGCCGTCGAGATCCGTCAGCGGCTGCCGCAGATCTACGAGGCCGCCGACGACGGGAAGAACGCCCTTCGATTCTACGAGAAGCTGATCGAAGACTCGTCCCTTCCGGCGGCGGTGCGGGTCGATGCGTCGATTCGCAAGGCGGTGCTCCTGGAAAAGGATGAGAAGAAGGAGGAGGCGGTTAAGACGCTCGAGGCCGCGCTTGCCTTCGAATCGCCCCGGCGCGGCGAGATTTGCCTGCGTCTCGAAAAGCTGACCGACAATTACGATTACGTGAAAAACGCCCTCGAATCGCAGGGCGAGGAAAAGTTCCGATTCGCGGCGCTCAAGCGACTCGTCGAAAAAGCCCGTAAAGACAAGGATGAAAAGGCCGTTCGTGCGCTGCTCGACGGATACGGCGACATCTGGACGATGCCCGAGGCCCAGCTATGGGTCGAGAAGAAGCGCGACGAGCTTTCGAAGCTCGGCGTCATCGAGGAGATCGAGCGCCAGATCGAACTGTTCCCCGAAGAGCCCGAAACGCCTGCGCGCCTGTTCAGGCTCGCCGGCCTGGTCGAGGGACGCGAGGACGCGAAATACCGCGCGCAGGACCTGTTTTACGAGATCACGCTCGTGTATCCCGGCTCCGAATTCTTCCGCGAGAGCAAGATTCGCTCGGAGAACACTCGGGCCGTCAAAGCCGTCGCCGAACTCGGCGACATGCTCCGGAAGGGCGTGAAGGGCTCCGACGGCGAGGAGATCCTGCTCGAGCGCGCCCGGATCTACGGCGAGGCCCTGAAGGAGCCGTCGAAGGCCCGCGAGGATTACGAGGCTTTGTTGAAGCTGTATCCCGATTCGCCCCGGCGCGACGAAGCCTGGCTGGGGCTGGGCGAGATCGCCTTGACGCAGGATCGCGACGCCTCGGCCGCCCTTCGCCTCTGGGAGGCCGGTCTCGCAGCCTGCACCGATCCCGCCGCCCGCCAGGAGCTGACCAGGAAAATCAACGGTCTGGGCCGGTTCCGCGAACGCGTCTTGTATTCAGAGAAACGGGCCGACCACGATGCGGCCGAACAGCAGATCTGGCGCATCTGGCGCCTCGAGAAAGATCCGGACTACGCGCTCAGTCTTCTCCAGGAGGCGCTGTCCCGCATCGAGAACCGGCCGCATGCCGCGAGACTGCGATATCTGGCCGGCCGCCTGCTCGAGGAGACGGGGAACGACGTCGGCGCGCTCGATATGTACAAGAAGGCCTGGGAGAGTTTGTACCATCCCGGCTGTCGTAAAGATATTGTATTGTATAGAATGGCCCGGATTCAAGCCCGGCGGCAGCAGACGGCCGAAGCCTATCGCCTCTACTCGGCCCTCGTGAACCGGTATCCCCGGAGCCGGCTCAGCCGATCGGGATTCTACTGGCTTTACAAGCAGGATGAGGCGGCCGGCCGGCTCGCCCAGGCGCACGAGCGGCTGACGGGACTTCTCGCCTTCCGTCAGCTTGCCCCGAGCCATCGAGCGGCCATCCAGGCGCTCGAAAAAAACGTGGCGGCCCAACTCGACATTGCGCAGCTGGAACGGCTTCGCGGGCTTTCCAAGCAGGGCGGCTCGGAGTTCCCGTATTACATCGGGAAGGTGCTCGAGAATGACCTGCGGGATCTCGACCGGGCCATCGCGCAATACGAAAAATATCTGAAGAGCCATCCGAACCTGTCGCGGTCCCGCGATCTCATGCTGAAGATCGCCTCGCTGTATGAGCGCAAGGGAAACGCCGTGAAGGCGGTCACCGTGCTCGACGAGTATCTCAAGACCGTCGCGCCGGATTCGCGCAATCTCGACCTGCTGATCCGCATCGGCGCCCTCGTCGAGGACAAGCTTGCGAATCAGGAACTGGCCCGCGTGTTCTGGGAAACGGTGAAAGACGAGTACCGCGACATCGCCGACGTGCGCGAGTTCGCCGTTTCCAAGCTCAAGCGGCTCGTCGAAAAGAAGATGGCGGTGGCGAAGAAACCGGTGCGCAAGGCTGTGAAACGCGTGTATACCGACGACGACAAGGAGATTCTCGAGATCCTGAAGGACATCAAGGAGCGTTTCATCGATGATCTCGGGGACTACACCCGAGCGGAGCGCGAGCTGGTTGGCCTGTGGGACGAGAGTCTCGACTCGCCCGCGACCCTCGATATCCTGAATGAGCTGGTCGCGCTTTGCGAGAACCAGCTCATGGACCCGGAAAAGGCCGGCGAATACTACGAGCGCTGGCTGTCCGAGAACAAGGGCGACCCGCTCTACGGCGAGTACGTGATGAAACTGTACGACCTGTATATGGAAAAGCTGCGCGACGGCCAGAAGGCGCTTCGCCTGCTCGAGGCGTTCACCCGCGAGGTGCCGAACTCGCCGTTCGTCGACGAGGCGAATCTCAAGCTCGGTATGGCGAACGAACAGCTCGTCATGAACTGGGACGAGGCGCGGCGCATCTACCAGCGCATCATCGACACGAAGAAGAACGACCCGATCGTGCACGAGGCGTATTATCGCATGGGAAGCGTCCTGAGGGACGGCTTCGCCAGTTACGCGGAGGCGATAAAATACTGGGAAGAATTGAATTCCCAATATTACAACAACCAGTTCGCCGCCGACGCCCAGTTCGCGATCGCCTACACGTACGAAGTCTACCAGCGTGACTACACGAAGGCGCGTGCCGCCTACGAGAAGATTCTCAATCTGTATCCGAACTCGCCGCTGCAGAACCAGGTGCGCGACGCCCTTCTGCGGATCAGCGGCAAATGACGCTGTCACGAGGTGCCCGGTATGTTGAAGATGAGTGAACTCCTGGACCTGGTCGAGCGGTACGAGCGATTTCTCACGTGGTTCGCCGTTTCCGTTCTCCGCACACTCGGCGAGGGGCGGCCCGAGGTCGAGCGCAAGCTTCTCGGCGTGATCAAGGGAACCGTGATGCCCGTCCCGTTCAGCCTGCTCAGCCGTCATCTCGAGCGGATGAACGACCCGGAGATGGCGCGCGTCAAGACGTTCGAGGCGCTGATGGAGCGGCATCGTCTGCTGACCGACGTCGCCGAGTTCATCGGCAACGAGGTCGGAAAAGAGTTCGCGAACAAGCCCCTGCTCGAGTTCATGGCGCGGGGCGACGATACCGAGCGGGCCTTCGCCATGGCCGCCCTCGCGACCTTCGGTCATGCGAAGGCAGGCGAACAGCTTCAGGAAACGTTCTCGAAGCTTCCGCGGCTGCTCCGGTGGGGCGTGCTCGTCATTCTCGAGCAGGGCGGCGATCGGCGCTGGACGCCGTTGTTCCTGTCGGCCCTCGACGATCCCGAGGGCGACGTCGTCTGCATCGCCGTGAGCGCCCTCGGGAAGAGCGGACTGCCGAACGCATCGGGTCGGCTCCACAGGTTGCTGAAAAACAGATCCGAGATCGTGGCCATCGCAGCCGTCCAGGCCGTGGCGTCGCTGCGCGATCCCGGCTCGGTCGAGCCCCTGCTCGAACTGGCGAAAACGACGGACAACGATCGCGTGCGGGCGACGGCTGTTTCCGCCCTGGGCGGCTTCCCGGGCGCGGCGACGCAGAAGTTCCTGGGCGACATGCTGAGGCACGAAGACACCCGCACGCGCGCGAACGCGGCGGTGGCACTGAAGCGCCAGTTCCTCGCCGGCGGCCGGAAAGACGAGGCGATCATCGAGCGGATCAAGGGACTGCTGCAGGACGAGGACCACCGGGTCAAGGCAGACGCCGTCCAGACGCTCTGGGAACTCGGCTGCGTCGAGAGTATGGGCGAGATCGAGCGGCTTCTCGAAAGCCCCGACGAGAAACGCCGGGCGTCGGGGGCCTATCTCGCCGGCAAACTGCGGCTCCTCCAGTTCAAGGACAGCCTCGTTGGCCTGACCGACGATTCCTCATGGAACGTTCGCAAAACCGCCGCCATCGCCCTGCTCGGACTGGGCGCGACGGGATGCGAAATCCTCCGATACCTGCTGGTCCACGGCTCGCCGGAACAGCAGATCTGCGCCGCGTACGTGATCGGCCTGACGGACGACCCCCAAGGGGTCGACACGCTTCTCGCCGTCAGCACCTCCGAAACCGAGCTCGGCGAGATGGCGACCGACCTGCTGATGCGACTTTCCAAGCCGGTCGATATGTGATATCGTTGGCCGCGCCGATGCCGGCTCGAACCGGCTTCGGCACGGCGTATTCTTTGTAGCGGAGGATCCGATGAGTTACCCTGAAGGCGCTGTTGCCCAGCCGGCGGAACAGCACAAACCCTATATTCCCGCGGAAACGGTCATTCCCGAGTTTTCCCTGCTGCCGGTGCTGGTGGGGGCGCTGCTCGGCATCGTATTCGGCGCGTCGTCCGTCTACCTGGTGCTCAAGGTCGGCATGACGATCAGCGCGTCGATTCCCGTCGCGGTTATTTCGATCACCCTGTTCCGCCTGTTCGCGAAGATGTTCAAAATCAGGCCGGCCACGATCCTGGAGAACAACATCGTCCAGACGACCGGGTCGGCCGGCGAGTCGATCGCATTCGGCGTCGGCGTGACGATGCCCGCCCTCATGATTCTCGGCTACGACATGGAAGTGACGCGCGTCATGACCGTCTCCTGCCTCGGCGGCCTCCTCGGCATTCTGATGATGATCCCGCTGCGCCGCGGCCTCATCGTCGCCCAGCACGGCAAGTTGACGTATCCCGAGGGAACGGCCTGTGCCGAGGTGCTCATCGTCGGCGAGCAGGGCGGCACCAACGCGAAGACCGTCTTCACCGGCTTCGGCATCGGGTTCCTCTACAAACTGCTGATGGCCGGCCTCAAACTGTGGAAAGATATCCCATCGTATATTATTCGCTGGTACAAGGGTGTCGAGGTCGCGGGCGAGTTTTCCCCCGAGCTAATGGGCGTGGGTTACATCATCGGGCCGGCGACCGGCTGCATCATGCTCGCCGGCGGCATCCTGGCCACTCTCGTTTTGACGCCGCTGATCAAGATGTTCGGCGAGCAGCTCAACGACCCGATCTTTCCCGGCACCCTGCCGATCTCGGCGATGACCACCTCCGACATCCGCAGTGCCTACGTGCTGTACATCGGCGCCGGCGCGGTGGCGACGGGCGGCATCATCAGCATGATCTCTTCGCTTCCGCTCATATTCAGCGCCTTCAAAGCCGGCGTGACGGATATCTTCTCCGGCTCGAAAAACGGCGCGGGCGCCGAGGCGCAGAAGCGGACCGACCGGGACATGCCGATGAGCGCCGTCGTGATCGGCTCGCTTGCCCTCGTTGCGGCGATCTGGGCCTCGCCGTCCCTCCAGGTGAATCTCCTCGGCGCGCTTCTCATCATCATGTTCGGCTTCCTGTTCGTGACCGTCAGCTCGCGACTCGTCGGCGAGATCGGCTCCTCGTCGAACCCGATCTCCGGCATGACCGTCTCGACGCTGTTGCTCACCTGCCTCATCTTCCTCGCCATGGGCTGGACGGGCGCGGGATACCGGCTCACGGCCCTCTCGATCGCGGCCGTCGTCTGCATCGCGGCCTCGAACGGCGGCACGACCTCCCAGGACCTGAAGACCGGCTGGCTCGTCGGCGCGACGCCCTACTACCAGCAGATCGCCATCCTTGTCGGCGCCCTCTCGTCGGCCGTCGTCATCGGCGTCATTCTGCTCGCCCTCGATTCGGCCTCGACCGTCTACGCGAAACCGCCGGTGCCCTTCAAACATCGAATCACCGCTGAACAGGCAGCGAAGCTCGAGCCGGCAATCCTCCCCGAAAACGAGCGACGTGCCGACCCAGGGGAATACCGGATGCTGCGCGTGCATGAGGCAGTCGAGGACGTTCTTCCCGGCCGGTATCTCGTCGACGCGAAGGGGGAGATCGCTTATATCATAGATCCTGGCATCAACGGCACCATCGCGCATCGAGACTCGGACATCGTCTATGAGGACGTCGGCTCGAGGGGAATGAAGGTCGACGCCTCGCGGCTGACGGCGCGCGAACGCCGCCGCGGGCCGACGGCTGGGAACGATTCGTCGCTGTATCTCGTGCTCCAGCTCGATCAGGAGGTCGAGGGAGTGCCCGAGGGCCGGTATCTGGTTCTCGACGACGGAACGGTGAAATATAAAGTAAACTATACCGGCTCGGTGCCCAAATACGGCGCGCCGCAGGCGAAACTGATGTCCGTCATCATCGACGGCATCCTGACCCAGAAACTGCCGTGGATTCTCGTGTTCATCGGCGCGTTCATCGCCCTCATCATGGAGCTGTGCCAGGTGTCGGCCCTGCCCTTCGCCGTCGGCGTCTACCTGCCTCTCTCCTCCTCGCTTCCGATCTTCATCGGCGGCGCGATCCGGTGGCTCGTCGACCGCACGGCGAAGAACCAGTCGATCGCCGAGACCGAATCGAGCCCCGGCATGCTTCTCTCGTCGGGCCTGATCGCGGGAGGCGCCATCGCCGGCATCTTCATCGCCTTCCTGGGCGCGAGCGAGAACGTCTCGAAGGCCCTCGACATGCACGAGAAGGTCGGCGCCCTGGCCACGTCGGACCTGTATCCGACGCTGATCTTCCTCGGCCTCGGGGCGTTCCTCTTCTCCGTCGGCCGCCAATGGATTCTCAAGCCTTCGGCAGGTTCGAAACCGTAACCTCGATGCGGTGAAAGCCCTGTCGGGCCGGGAGGCAGCCTCGCCTTCCGGCCCGACGTGTTGAAAAAAATGTATTGCCACCCCTCTTCCGGCGTGCCATGCTTGTGAGAGATATGGAAACGGGTCTGAGAGACGCGAGAAGAGGCTTCGTCCTCGGCGTGGTCATTCTTTCCGCGATGGTGCTGGCGATCTTCCTGTTCAGCTACAACACCCTGGTGCGGCGACAGAATATCCGCGCTCATCACGAAAAGATCGGCGAGGTGGCCGGCATGCTGGCCCTGGCCGGCGCGAACCTCCTCGCCGAGCAGATTCAGACGGCTGGGGACACGTTCATCGACAACGCGGCCGCTTCCCTGAAAACCTCGGCCGACACGGCTCCGTTCGTCGCACCCGATCCGACCGGGCTGCTGGCGAAGGTGGCAGCCGACTACCACTCGTATCTCCAGTCGATCGCCGATCTCGAGCCGCGGCCGATCTGCAGACGCATGGAAGTCTCCTTCGACGACATGGTGCAGGTCAATCCCGACACCACCCCCCAGCAGATGCAGGACGGCCGCGATCCGGTCGAGAAGATGGGGTATCTGAACATCACCTGCGCCGTCGAGTACCAGGGCCTGGCGAGAAGAGCCAGGGTCAGGCGCCAGTTCCGCATCGTCAGCATGGTGCCCGGCCCCTTCGCCCGCTTCACCCTCTTCGTGCCGTATACGCCGTCGTATACTTCATACAACGGTCTTGGCGTCGTCTACAATGGCAAGGTCGATCCGGGATACACCCATCCGTTCCCGCCCTCGGGACTCCATCTCAACGCGCCCCTGAAGATCATCAACGGCACCGACTCGATCTCGGCCGGCTCGCCGGTGACGACCACCGACCTCGAAAACCGCGGATGGATCTTCCTCGGCCCGAGTCATGACACGTCCCTGCCCGGCCAGGTGCTTCTGCGTATCCCATCCGGATACAACAACGCGGCCGGCGGCAACTTCATGTTCTCGAGAGCGGTCGTCAATGCCGCGGGAAAACTCGTTCTGCCGCCCGAGAATATCCTCGATCCCGCCGCCTTCGCGATCCCGACGACTCATGGAATACCTATCGCTATACATGGAATCTACCAGGGCTTCTTCACGGCCGAGGAAAACGTCCCTGGCGTGATCACCCCCGCCCCGGTCGCGACGAAAGGGTTCTGGTCCCTGCCGAATCCCGGTGACTCCGCGGCCTCATGGCTGATGCCGTTCGGGGAGAACGACGAACCTTCCCGCACCCTCGTGGTCGGCCCCGTGCTGGCGGGCTTTCTCAAGTTCTTCATGCTGAAGGAGCCCGCGTTGCCGTCATCCGACCCGGCATACTGGTCTGTATGCATCAAGCGGAAGCTCGAAACGAGCCCCGATCCCTCCCTCGTCTACGACAAGACCGCGCAGGTGAATGCGCCCGACGCGGTGGCGCCAGCGGTACCGGCGTATCAGGACGTGTTCAAGGCCGCGTCAGGCGATCCTGCCGGCAAGGAAGGCCTCACGAACCTTTCCCGTGTCTCGCCGGTCGCGTTCATTCCGGGGGCGACCTCAGCGGGAGTCGCGTTCAATGCCCTGTTCGATTTCATGAGCTATACGTCGAACTATCCGAACTTCCTCTCCGGAAGCGCGGCGCTGGCCGGCGTCGTTCAGCGGAGCCTCGTACCCGGCGCGGCGGACATGGGCGGCACGCTCCCGCCGGGACTGCACCCCTGGGAAACCTCGTTCGAGATACGGTTTCGCGAAGGCAACTCGCCCGACGATCTGTTCTTCCAGGGGAATCTGGTCGATCTGGCGATGACGAAGGACAATCTTCCGGGGCGCGTTTCCCATATCGTCGATCTTTCGGGATGCTCGAGCCAGGCTGAGGAAAACCAGTTGTTCGCCAATACCCTCTTCGCAAAAATCACCGCCTCCGAGGATGCCTCCCATGCCGGCTGGTGGAAACCCCGGCGAAAGGGCGTTTTCTACATCCGCCGGCGCGCTGCCCCCGGCCAGCCGCTTGTCGTCCCGCCGCCCGGCGTGCCCGGGATATGGCTGAACCAGAACATGATGATCATCGCCGACCGCGGCGATGTGTCGATCGGCAATACCATCGTTGCTCCGATGGCAGGGGATGCTCCCGAAAAACTGCTGACCCTCGCCGCTCTCGGCGGGAATATCATTCTCGACACCGACAAGCCGGTCCATGCCTACCTGCTCGCCCAGCGGAAAGGGCCGGGAGGAGGCCGGGGAGGGGGAAAGCTGCTGTGCGGAAGCTCGAACGGTCAGCGCCGCATGGATATCTTCGGAGGCGTTGCGGTCTGGGAAATGGGCATGTATCCCGACGACAGCTCGACGAGGACGACGATGACCGACTTCACCGGCGGAGGAAAGATCAGATACAACCCCCGGTTCAATCCGGGCGGGCCCGGGTATGCCGCTTCGCGCGAGTTCTTGCCAGAAGACAAGCCCAGTTCGCTCGAAATTTCGGGAGACGATTGACATGCGCCGTTCAGCCTTTTCCCTCGTCGAGGTGCTTGTCGCCTGCGTCGTCGTGGGACTCGCGGCGGCGCCGATGCTCGGCATGCTCTCCTCGTCCAATCGGACGAGCAGGGCTTCGGTGTTCGAGATCATGGCCGTACAGTACGCCGAGGAACTCGGCGAACAGCTTTTGCGGCTGTCCCAGCGGCTGAAATCGATGCGCGAGGTGACGGGCGAAAGCATCAAAACCCTGCTCGAAGACCCGCAGATCGTTGCCGCCCTGAACCCGCAGACGCCCCCGGCGGTCGAACCGGGCATCATTCGCATCCCTGGCACTGAGATCGTTCTGCTGTGCTCGCCCCTGAATCCGAACTTCCTGGCCCGTGTCGTGAAGATCGAACAGCTCGATACCGCGGGAAAACAGGTTCTGAAAAACGGCATATTCTGGAACGTGACGATCGGCCTCGCGTGGCGGATGTCCAAAAACGATTCCGTCATCCACAACGCGTCGTTCTCGCTTGTCCTGAGGGAAGAGCCATGACCGGTTTGCGCCCGAGATCCGCTTCCGCGAAAGGCTTCACGTATGTCGAGGCTCTGGTGGTGGTTCTGCTCTGCAGCCTGATTCTGGGCGCGGCCCATGCCATGTTCTCCCAGGGAATTCGAAGCTCCGTCAAAGGGATGGACCTCCTCGAATCGATCAGAGCCGCGAACGAGATCTTTTCCAACATCCGGAAGGATCTGCGGGGTTCGGTCCAGGTCAATACATCCGCCCCGAAGATCACGATTCCGACCGGGGCGACGACGTTTCCCGATCTGACGACGGCGATGTCGGACACCCTGGTTTTCGTTCAGCCCGTCGCCACCGTAACCTACAGGCTCATTTCCGGAGCCGGCGGAAAATACGTCGAACGCGAGGAAAACGCCGCCGGGACGATTTCGAAGAGAAACTTCGCGGTTCCCCGCATCAGGAGTTTCGATGCGGCGAAGATCGGCCAGATGCAGCGGGTCGCCGCCGGGTACGACGTGTTCGTCCAGGACCAGCTGTTTGTGCGGATATCCGTCGAATCATCCGACCCGCGGTTCCCGGGCGGCAAGGTCGATCTTTCCAGTTTCTTCGTGACGGGCCAGCTGATGCAGACGGCCTGGTGGAATTATTTCTACGACTCCTTGTAAGGAAAGGGCGTATGCTAGAATGATCTGGAGTGATGCTGCCGACATGGATTGCATGTCGGCGGCCCCACGGTAAATATATATCAGAAATAATATATTAAATCGGAGGTTTCGAAACGTATGAGGAAAACAGTTCTGACCGGCGGTCTGATCGTGGCGACACTGCTGAGCATGTCGACGGCCTCGTTCTGCGAGGAAACGGCGGGCGCCGAAGCCGCTCTCGTTCCGGCCGCCCAGGAAGAGACGGATATCAGGGAAGACGAGGGCAAGCCCGACGCGGACGACGTTGAGAAGAAAATGGCTGCCGAGTTCGTGCGCGTCACCCCCAAGGAACAGGCTGGCATTTGGGCAAAACGGCTCGACGACATGGAGCGTCAGAAGGATTATGCCGGACTCCGCAGTTCGGCGGTCGCGTTCACCCGGTGGCTCGATTCGATCAAGGACAAGGAGCCCGATGTCTACAAGAACCACATCGTCCAAGCCTACACGGCCAACGCAGCCGGCCTGAACGGCCAGGGCTATTACATGGTCGCCGCGAACAAAATCAGAGCCGGATACGAAGCCGGGAAGGCGGCGGGCGTGAACGTCGGCAATCTCGTCGAGCTTGCGTCCCGGTATGATATCCGGAAAGAGACCCGGAACGAGTATTACAAGGCGATCCGCAACCATCAGAATGCCGTGGCGAAGATCGAGAAGGACGTTCTCGACCTGACGACCCAGAAACAGAAGATGGTTGACGAGCTTCTCCAGAGCAGCAAGAAGATCACCCCCGACGCCCTCAAGGAACTCCAGGGACGGATCAAGGCGCTGAACGAAAAGATCGCCGCCGGCCGCAAGGAAATCGAGAAGGAAAACGCCGCTCACAAGAAGCTCCTCGACGACAAGAAATACGACGGCATCATCCTGAACCCCCAGCTGACGGCGAACGTCGAGGCCGCAGAAAAGGCTCAGCAGGCGATCCAGGCCCAGATCAAAGACGGCGAGGCTGCCGTCCGGAAGGGCCTGCTTGCCCTGGCCGAGAAGGCCGAGCACTCCTGGCAGGGTTTGAGCGACCGCATGAACAAGCTCACCGCCCAGCAGAAGGAAATCACCGCCCTCCAGAAAGAGCTTCTGGACTTGCTCGCGAAGAAGCCGTATTCGGAAGATGCGAAGAAGCGCATCCGCGCCCTCAACGAGAAACTCGACAAGCTGAGCGCCGAGATGGCGAAGAATCTCGACGGCGTCGAAGCAGACTTCATGAACGCCGGCACGTTCAACGCTCTCGACCCCAAGCAGATGATCGCTTTCAGAGAGCAGCTCGCCGCCCTGCTGAAAGCAGAGACCGCGATCGGGCAGGAAAACGCCCGCATCGACGAGCAGATCGCTGCCATGGAAAAAGCGACGGCGAAGCTTGGCGACGTCAACGGTGACGGCAAGATCGACCGGAAAGACCTGGCGAAGCTGGTCCTCCACCTCGGCCGCAAGGCGTCGACTCTTGCCAATGCCGATCTCGACGGCGACGGCAGGATCACGATCAGCGACTTCCAGTTCCTGCGTGAAGCCGTGTTCGGCGGCCGCACCGTGTTCCCGGCCGATCCCACCTACATTCCCGGCGACCTGAATGGAAACGGGAAGCTTGGCTGGGCCGACCTTCTCAAGCTGGCTCACGTCGTCCAGCGTGCCGGAAAGAACGGGATCAAGGTCAGTTCTCCCTGGCTCGCCCAGTTCGACATCAACGGCGACAAGGTGATCAACAACGAAGACTTCCAGGCGCTCGTGAAGAAGATCACCCAGCCTCCCGTCGTCTACAAGCCCGCCGTGGAACCGGCGTCGGGCACGGAAGCGGCGGTTGCAACCGAAGCGGCGACAACGCCAGCCGACACGGCGACGGGGACGACGGTCGAAACGGGCGCCAACCCGCAGGAAACCGCCCAGCCGGCCGGCTCGATGGGCGACAACTGAGAACGCGCGACGAGGGGGCGGCGGCACTGGCCGCCGCCCCCGGTTCCCGGAACCGGAGGGAAGGATGTCCGGAAAATATAATACTGATAAATATATAATTGGATGTGTTGCCGCATGCGCGCTGTGGGCGGCCGGCTGGTCCGTCGCTGTCGCCGCCGTCCCGGGATCTTTCGACGAGGCCTCGCGGATGTCGGCCGACCTCAAGCCAGAACAGGTGAAAACCGGGCAGATTGCGACCGCTACGCCTCTCGTCGAAATGCGGGCCGTCGAAACCAGGGTCCTCATCAACGGGGAGTGGCGGACGATCGTCCATTATGTTCCGTACAAGCCCGACTCTGCCGGAATCAAGGGAATGAGCGCTCCGAATTCCCCGATGAGCATGACGTCCCAGAGCAAGTCAGTGAACGACAGGAATGTCGCGACCAAAGAGCCGGAGCCTGTGTTGAAACCCGCGGTGAAAAGGAAGCGGAAAACGGCCCTGCACAAGATCGTCCAGGAGACGCCCTCAACGACCGAGGTGGACAGGATCAAAAAGTGAGGGGTGCGGCTCCCGTTACTCCGGGAAGCTTCGTAATCGTTTTTTCACCCGCGCCGCGCGGGCTTTTGAAATGTCGCCGACGAGCGTCACGCCGAGATGCGCCCGGCGCAGAAGGCGTGACGCCATGGCATGAATGTCCGCCGGCCGGAGCTTCTGGGTCGCAGCAAACTCCTCGGCGAAGCTGATCGGCGACGGATACAGCGCCCTGAAGGCGTATCGACCGGAGAAATCCCAGACGTCGGTCGAGGCGAACCGTTTCGCCTTCACATACTGGTACAGCATGTGGTCCACGACGTCCTTTCCGAGCGGGGCTTTCGCGATCTGCGCCATCACCCGGAGGCATTCTCCGACGGCGTCTTCGAGAACGTCCGGCTGAACGGAAAAGTCGATGTGGATCGCGCCGGCGTTCTCGTAGGAATCGGTACCGACGCTCAGTGAATAGCAGAACCCCTTCGAATCCTGCATCGCCTGTCGCAGGGGCGATCCCGAGCCGGCATCCAAAATGCGTACGAGAGATTTCTGCACGTAAAAATCGGGTTCGTTGAAGGCGAGCGCTCTGAAGGAAACCCGCGCTTGAACCTGGCTTCGGGGTGAATCGACGCACAATATCCGCGGGCCGTTCAACGCGGGAACGGGCCCGGGGCGCTCGGGAGCGCGCAGAAGGGGCGCCGGCTGCCATTTCCCGAACACCTTCCCGGCGGCGGCTCGGGCCTTTCGGAGATCGAAGCCCCCCGCCAGCGAGACGACGACGGATTCCGGCCTGTAATGATCGTGCAGGTGCGCCTCGAGATGATGCCGTCTGATGCGTTTCACCGTTTCGGGCGTGCCCAGGATCGGCAGGGCATACGGATGGTCGCCATACATGAGTTGCGAAGAAAGCTGGTCGATCGCGGTCACCTGGCCCTCTTCGTCCTCGTCCTCGAGACACTCCTCGAGGATGATCCGCCGCTCGGCCGCCAGCCCGTTGAACGTCGGCGCGGTCAGCATGCGATGGATCAGACGCATGGCTTCTTCCAGCGACTCTGGAAGCACCTTGCAGGAGACGATCGTCATGTCGGAAAACGTCGCCGCGTTCGATTCCGAGCCGACCCGGTCGAGCGCGCAGCTCAACTCGGATGACGTTGGGTATTCGGGGGTTCCGCGGAACAGCATGTGCTCGAGAAAATGCGACACGCCGCTGTTCGTGGCGGTTTCGAAGATCGGTCCGCTCCGGATCAGGCAGGCGAAACCCACGGCGGGCGACGGAAACGGGTGAAGAACCAGCTGGAGGCCGTTCGGGAACGCGATGGTTTCGATGGGAGCCGACAGGCGGCTGAAGGGAAAGATCATTCAGAAGCCGGAGCCGGAGCTGCCTCCTCGTCGGGTTCGTCGATCTCGGCGGTCGAGTGCGGGAGGGAGATCTCGTTCTTGTCGGTATTTGGGGGGAAATACTTCGGCCGGGCGTCGATGCTCGGATTGATCTTGCCGCCGGCGCGGGCCCAGATGGTATACCACATCAGAACGATGTTGTTCACGGCCCGTGAGTAGCAGGAGGCGACGATGGCCCGCCCTTTCTTCTGGTTGAGGTTTCCCGGCGTGTAATACTCGATCATCGCGTCGTAATACTTGTTTGCCCATAGCGACCAGTATACCATCAGGGCGCTGAGACGCTCGACCTTCCTGCAGCCTTCGAACGAAACGCCGAACAGATGGACGTTCTCGTTGATATCCCGCTCGGAGGCGGCGTGATACGGCTTTTCTTCGATGCCGTCGATGACGACGATGCCGGTGTGAAGCGGCTGAACGAGATCAGAGACGTAGTGGCTCAGCCAGCCGAGCTTCTGGATGATCGTCGCCCGCGACTTTTTGCTTTTGATGTCGTCGACGATCTCGTTCGCAAGCTGTTCGACCTTGAACGGACCGTTGCCCATGTCGCTGCCGTGAATGTGAAACACATGGTTCCTGAAATCCTTCAGGGTGGTGTCGGGTTCGACGGATGCCTGCAGGAGCGGCTTGAGCGCGGGATTCTTTGCGCTCGCTCCCGTGCCCGTCGCCCCGAGAAAGGCGCGGAACGCGGCCGGCATGATGAAATAGGCGTCGGAAGTGATCTTGCGGTGCGTGCGACCGCCCCATGCATCGGCCGGAGCCGCAGCAAACAGCACGGCCGTGAGAATGACGAGTGAGATCATGATGTGTCGTAAGCGCATGATGCCGTCCTTGGCCCCGAGTGCGGGGCATATACTGTAACTATACGGATGATCCCGGAGGGTGTCAAGAAAACGGCTGTACCGCGTGCTGCACGAAAAGAACGAATCCCCGGCGTCGTGACCGGGGATTCTCGCTGGAAAACAGTCTTGCTGTCAGGCTTCTTTTTTCTCGGCGTCTCTCTCGTCCGCTTCGGCGAGATCGACGGACTGATCTGCCTGGGCCTCGCCGCCGGCCTCTTCGCCGGCTTCCGGCCGCTTGCCGGACTTCTTCTTCTTGTTGCCCGCGGGCGGCCGCTGCTCCTTTTCGGGAGGCGGGTTGCTCTTGGCGAACTCGGCGAAGTCGACGACGACCTTCTTCTCGAACTGGTTGGCGAGGTCTTTCTGCTTGTCGGAAAGGACGGCGAAGCGGTCCATGACGAACTTCCGCTGGTGCTTCGATTCTTCCTGGAGAGCGGAAATCTCGTCTTTCATTTCCATGAGGACGATCAGGATGGGAAGAATGATGAGGGCCACGACCATATAGGTGTCGATCTTCCACTTCAGGAGCATCGACAGAAACATGGCTCCCCATAACGCCCAGAGCCAGTACTGGATTTTCATGCCCTCTCCTTGTCCGGCGCGGATTCTTCAACCGCACGCCGAAGAATGATTTCAACCGTTTCCGGGGCGATGCCGGCAAGAACGAACGTTTTCTGCTTGCCGCGAGCCCCGTGTTCCAGAGATACTTGACGCTTGGTGATGCCGAACGTCTTGGCGATGAACGCCGTCAGAGCCTCGTTGGCTTCCCCCTCGACAGGAGCCGCCTTGATTCTCATTTTACAACGATCCCCGCTGATGTCAACAATTTCCGACCGTGACGCCCGCGGCGCCGCCTGAACGCTGAGGGACGTTCCGCGGGCGTGCGGGCGCAGGCAGGCGAGCGTCATTGCGGGTCGTCAGGCGGCTTCCGCGACCGGAGCCTTGGAAACGGAAGGGACGGCCCTGATGGGCGTAGGCCCATCCTCGGTCAGCATCGCCATATACGATTCGAGAACCGTCTTCAGTTCGACCTTGAGCATGCGTTTCTGGCGCTTGAGCTCGCGGATCTCCTTGCCGACCATCTCGGATTCGGACCGCGCCTCGTCGAGAATGCGCTCGGCCTGGATCTCGGCTTCCTTCACGATCAGCTCGGCTTCCTTCTCGGCGTTGTTCTTGAGGTCACCTGACGCCTTCTGGGCCGAAATGAGCGTCTGTTTGAGCGTCTTCTCGAGCTCGAGATAATCCTTCATCTGGGCCGTCAGGCGCTCGACCTGGTCTTTCAGGTCCTTGCTCTCGGCGTAGACGGCCTCGTATTCGCGTCCGACCTTCTTCAGAAAGTCGTAGACCTCGTTCTCGTCGAGACCGCCGATCTTCTTGCGCGAAAACTCGCGCTGGTAGATATCGAGGGGTGTGATTCTCATCTGTTTGCCTCCTAGATGTTTTCCATCAGGACGATCCGGTTCGTGTTCGTTCCCAGAAGATTGTTGGTGACCTTGAAACAATTGGCCAGCTTCGTGAACTCCTGACTCTGCACGTAGACTTCGACGACCTTGAACTGGCCGGCGTTGTATTTCTTGCTGCACGTCAGGTTGACAACTGCCTCGTCGAGGTTGATCAGCTCGCCCTGATATCGCACCTCGCCAACTTCCATCGCCACCAGGCCGCCCTTCTTCACGACGCGGTGAAGCTCCGCGAGCGTGTCCGAGATGAACTGCATCCACTCCCCGAGATCGGGCGTCTGGACGACGACCTTCTCGAGCTTCTGCGAGTCGATGCCGCAGAACCAGGTCTCGAGCCAGGTATCCTGCACGTAATCGACCGTGTTGAGAAACGGGGGCGAGGTGACGATCAGATCGACGCTGTGGTCGGCCCATCCCTTCAGGTTCCGGGAATCGCCCGTCGTGATGACGGTGTTTTTCCCATGTTGCCTGATCTCGTCGAGTTGTCCGTCTTTCAGCGCGCTCTTCGCCTTCTTGACGATGCGGGAAGCGATGTCGCGATACTCGGGATCCGCGCCCCGCGTGCGGTTGATCTTGACCTGGTTCGCCTTTGGAATCGAGATCTGCGGGAACGAGTAGGCTGAGAAGAAGCCCGGCGAATGACCGTGAAGGCGGGAGAGCGCAAGCATCTCGATGAACCGGTCGGTCGCATCCCGGTGCGTTTTCAGATAATCCCGCAGATTCAGAAGCTCCATGTAGGTCTGCGGATGATAGAACATGCTGAGATCCTCTTCCCGGGAAAGATCGCGGGGGGCCTCGAGCGGGATCTGCTGCAGACGGCGTTCGACCGCTTCGACCGTCACGGGATTGACCTTGGGCCGGGCGATGCGCTCTGAAAGCGGGTTCACATCGTTGCTGTGGCCGCGCCGGCCGAGGAGGTTCGCCTGGAGCAACGTCGTGCCGCGGCCGCCGAACGGGTCGCCGACGGCGTCGCCCGGCCGCGTGAACTTTCGGATGAAGTAGTCGGGCAGCTCGGGTTTGAACGAGGCCCGATACGAAAGGGCGTAATGCAGCGAGTGCATCTGGCGCTGTTTCGCGGTCCAGAATTCGTCGTAGATGCGGGGAACCGCTCCAAGGGGCGTTTCGATGAATCCGGCATTGCCGGGAACGGAGCGGACGGTCTCCGGTGACGCGAACAGGGGGTGGGCGCTCATGATGCCTCCGAATACGATTTCTACCGATCAGGGAAGTTATCGGCGCATCGAAGGGTTTTCTTGACGCTTCTGTTGCCTTTCTCGAAAAACCGCCTTCGGGAAAGAGCCTTGAACGAGAAAAAGCCCTCTCCGGGACATTTTTCGAAGATTCGGAAAATGAGAAATAAAGGCCCGGTCGTGCCTTTATAATATAAATATGCCTATTCAATAGCGAATGGCGACATCTCCGCCATCTGCGTGATCTGCGGATGACTCGAAGGAAGATGAAAGTATTGCTGGATTCTGGGAAAGCGAGTATTTACAATTCGGGACAGAAACGATACGACCGCATGAGGCGGATCCGACATCGAAAGGAATGTTCGCATGGCCACGGAATTGTTCAGGGAACTTCAGGAAGCGTTCAACAGTCGCAAACCGTTCGTGCTCTGCACTGTCGTCGAAGTTGACGGCAGCAGCCCTGGAAAATCGGGACAGCGCATGATCGTCTTCGAGGACGGCCGGACGGCCGGAACGGTCGGGGGCGGTATCAACGAGGAGCGGACCAGAAGGGCCGCGCTGGAACTGTTCCCGGAGCGGGGCGGAACGAGACTGCTTTCTTACGATCTCTCGAACGAGATAGACAGCGGCGAGCCTGTCTGCGGCGGCAACGTGAAGGTTTTTCTCGAATACATGGCGGACCGGAACCGGATCGTCATCTTTGGCGGCGGGCATATCGGCTTCGCCCTTGCCCGGCTTGCTTCCCAGATGCGTTTTCATGTGGCGCTCGTCGACGACCGGCCGGAATACGCCGATGCGTCGAGGTTTCCCGAGATCGAGCACGTGATCTGCCGCCCCTACCCGGGGAGCGTCGCGGCGATCGGCGTCGAGGCGACGGATGCCGTCGTCATCGTCACGCCCGGCCACCTGCACGATCTCGAAGTGCTGGAGCAGGCCGTCGCATCGCCGGCCGAATATGTGGGGATGATCGGCTCGGCCAGGAAAGTCGCGGAAATGAAAAAGAGCATACTGGCATCGGGAGCCGACCCGAAGCGGGTCGAGAACATTTTCGCGCCCATCGGCATCCATCTCGGGAGCACGACCCCCGAGGAGATCGCTCTCGAAATCCTCGCCCAGATCGTCGCATTCCGGAACGGCATCACGCTCCGATACGCAAGAACGCCCTCTGGAAAATGAGGGAAATCCTGAAACAATTTTTGCAGACCATGACGGACGGATGGAAGGAATAGGGTGCCGCAAGTACTGAAGAAATTGCAAAACCTGCATGGGGTGGCTCTCTCCCTCCCCACAGACGTTTCCTATCTCCTGTATGAACTGTATACTGGTACACCGCAAACCCCGGTCGCAGGCCGAAAAAAATTAAAAAAAGGTAGTTGACTCGGGAAGCCGAAGCTGGTAATATAACCCTACCAACGAGGCCGCAAGCCCCGAAGGAACCGATCGAAAGACCGGAGCTCATTGAGAATAAGATCGAGGGACCAAGGAAGACGCCAAGTGGGCTTCCGAGCGTGATCGCAAGATTACGCCAAGGAAGTTGAGTTTGTTAGACCGAAGTAATTCGGGATATAAAACTCCATGAGTTGATAAAAGGCGGATTCGCAAGAATCTGTTTTTGAAAAATTTTCGTGGAGAGTTTGATCCTGGCTCAGGACTAACGCTGGCGGCGTGCCTAA